>Ga0187886_1000002_pt1 | contig 527455 bp, 393 predicted proteins | sample June2016WEW_20_1_FD_133001 | JGI IMG/M metagenome (GOLD analysis project Ga0187886, IMG submission 133001) | Peatland microbial communities from SPRUCE experiment site at the Marcell Experimental Forest, Minnesota, USA - June2016WEW_20_150 | ecosystem: Environmental > Terrestrial > Soil >...
AATACCGTTTTTTATGTTCCCCCATTGAAAATAATAATAACGTGTCACTTCCATCTCGTCTACTCTTGTTCTATACGCATCCAGTACCTTAAATGGAGCATATCTCGAACATCGTACTGTAATCTCAACGCCGTCGCTCATTGCTATCGGCCCCCCATCCGTAGAAACAAGCTGCAAATTCAATGTCGTCTCTTCACCTATTTCTATACTGTCCTTTGAAAATGTTCCGGTAGTATGATCAAGAAGACCGTGGACTCCAATTGTTATGCCTGGTGGAGAATCGCTTCCATCGCAAACAAAATTATAATTTTGATATGTTACAGGTTCTAGAATAATATCCGGATCAGGATACCCTCGCCCAAACCTTGTAAGGTAACCCACGCTTCCACTTAAGACAGTCCCTGCAGATATCCGACCAAAATCATATACTATCATTGGAAGTAACTCCGAGAATCGTCCAGGAGGGGTTTCTGAACCATAGGAAATCCCATTCACTGCAAAATAATAGCAGGGTCCACTAATAAAATAACCATAGACATGTGAATCAATAGGAATCGGTATCACCGGATTTTCCCAATATACCTGTGTTTGTGTGCTGTTCTGAGGATGAATCTGTACTGTTTCGTGAATCTTCACCTGGCTAAAAGCAGAGGGGACAATCATACCTACGAGACACACAACGACAATTAACTTCAATAATTGTACACGTCCAATATCCTTACAGTGAGTAGAAAATATTCGAGATGCCATTGCTTCAATCCTATCTTTTCGGGATACTCTTCCCCACAAGAGATTATCCATCCAGCACAAGTACGTTTATGATTACAATATTGACAAGGAAGCTTCTATTATAATACCGCAGTGAGTTACTATTTTGTGACAACCGATCTTATTATGAAGCCCGGAGGTGAAACCTGGTATATTGTCCTTAAGAACCGCTATGAAAAAAGGATGAAATGTGATACAATCGCAAATTAATATACAGAAATCGTATTGTCAAGTGTTTTTCGTAACTATTTTTAGGGGAGGAGGGTTTAAACCATCAATCCTTTTAGGGTGATATTTGGACCAAAGTGGACCCCTTAAGCCAATGGGTGCTCGTAGAGTGGTATGTCGGTCTACTCCATCGGAGACGCAAGCGTGAAGAAATCGGTTTTTTCAAGCGTATGAATTCGAATCACACCCGCACGAACGAGGCGGACGAGAATACGTGAAGCTCGACGATCTGAAATATTGACCAGCTCGCTGTACTGTTTAACAGTAATCCGTTCGTGCGATTCAAGATGCCTGAACAACCGCCGTTCATTCTCACCGATCTCGATCGTAAGAGGCTTCGATTCTTTCCGCTCATCACGAAGTATACGGATGACTTCTTTCGACGCTATCAGTGTCTTATCATTCACTCTGATATAAACCCGCTCACCGCCATTTTCTTCCGTCGCTGCGTCGGCCAGAAAGTAATGCGGTTTTTCTTCGCTCTCTGAGATCGTCGCGACGATCACGTCTTTTCCATTTACCGGCACGATCTCGATATCGGGGATAACGGGCGGTTCACAGAGCTGCTCGCCTGCAAAAGCGATAAACTCGATTTCCGTCTTTTCACTTTCGACGCCGACAATCGAGCCGTCGTCATCCACGCCGAAGAGAATTTTTCCACCGCGGGTATTTGCAAAAGCGGAAAGGGCACGCGCAATTTTTTCCGGCGAAGAGACTTTTCGCTTAAACTCGATCTGAAATCCCTCGCCTTCGTCAATGATCTTGTCTAACTCGTATCGATTCACGGTATCCTACCATCCTCTCGCTTCCATCCTGTGAAGTATGATTCCAGATCTTCTCAGAACGTAGCGGCTATTTGAGTTTGGTGAATGTTTGAGTGGACTGGGGATCACCGCGGCGAGACGCGCCGCCTGTTCCCGGTTTAATGAACCGGCATTAACTCCAAAATATTTTCGTGCGGCAGCATCGACGCCGAAGATGCCGTCCCCCCATTCGATGACATTGAGATATATTTCCAGAATTCGTTCTTTCGACAGGTGTTCTTCGAGTCTGAGCGTGATAACGGCTTCTTTGAGCTTTCGTATCGGGCTTTTTGACGTCGATAAATACAAATTTTTTGCCAGCTGCTGTGTGATTGTACTCGCACCACGAGATGGACGCCCTTCATCCAGATTGCGCTCGATAGATTCCTGAAGCTCGTACCAATCGAAACCGCCATGAGAGAAAAACGTGCCGTCTTCGGCGACAATCACCGCGTTGATCAGATTCTGTGATATCTTCGAGAGCGGAATCCAACTTTGGACGATTCGATATGGCCTTCCCTGCGCTTCCGCTTCGTCAGCTCTTTGTTCCATCAACGCAGTGCTGCCGACATTTTTACGGCTTAGTTCTTCGATGCTGACGCTCGGAAGCGAAAAATATTCGAACATAATAACGCATCCGATACCGGCCATAATCCAGCGTGCTGTTCTGCCGTGAAGAAACGTTATTTTAAAAGTTTTTATTTTCTCAATAAGTCTAAGCATTCTCATACGCCCTTGCATCGAGAAAGCTTTGGAGTAGCACCGCTGCGGCAATTTGATCGACACGCGATTTTTCCCGACGTTTCTTCTTTTTTATCCCCATTTCAAGTATGGCATCCTTAGCGATAGTCGATGTAAAACGCTCGTCCCATGTCTTGATCGGAATCGTTAATTCTTTCTGAAGACGATCTATAAACACGCGGACCTCCTGAGCCTTCCGTTCTTCTTTCCCCTTAAGATTGAGAGGCATTCCTACAACGATCATTCCTATGTCATATTCATGCACGAATGAATGCAATTGTATGATGAAATTGCGGTTGTTGGGACAGGTTTCCAGTGCTCTTGCAATGAGACGAAGCGGATCGCTGATGGCTATTCCAATGCGGACCGTCCCATAGTCGATGGCGAGAACGCGCTGTCCGTCGGCAAGCTGTATCATTGAATCACCATAAATTTCTCGGTTATTTACGTCACATTTTTTCAAATCGTTCCACAGCCTGGATGCCGCGTATCTTTTTCACCCTGTTGATAATCTGGTTGAGATGGTCGAGATTCTTCACGTACAGTAGAATCCATCCATCGAACATCGTCCCTTTTGAATCGATATTCACGCTTCTGATATTTGTGTTATTGTATGTCGATATCGCGTGCGTAATATCCTCGAGCATTGCGGGTCGGTCGTCGCCGGAGAAGCGGATACCGCCGATAAAGATCTGGTCATCCGTAACAGGCCAGCTCACCTCGATTATTCGGTCTTCATTTGAGGCAAAAAAACGCTCCACATTATGACAAGATTTGCGATGGATCTTGATTCCTTCACCGGTCGTCACGAACCCGACAATTTCATCTCCGGGTACAGGGTTGCAGCACTTTGCAAAATTGTGCAGGAACATATCATTCGATCCGGTGACGAGGATTCCACCGAGCGAACTTCGTGCCGTTTTGACAAACTGTTTGAAGATGGACGTCTTTTCTATCGATTCTTTTTCAGACTCGACAGGCTGAGGATGATGAAGTTTCAGTTCGATTTCATCGGTGAATGCATCTATATTCACTTCGCCTTTTGCCACCCCGATATAAAAATTGGTAATATTGTCGAATTTTGCGGCATGAACAAAATTCAGAAGATCGTCTTCATTCACATGAAGTCGTATTCGTTTCAGCTTTTTTTCCCAAATCTCGCGTCCCTCGAGCGAAAGTTTTCGCTGTTCCTCTTTAATCCATCGTCGGAGATGTGTTTTAGCTTTGTGCGTAATTGCAAACTGTTCCCAGTCGGCATTAGGCGTCTGATTTTTTGAAGTTATAATTTCCACCTGATCGCCGCTTTTCAAGAGAGAATTCAGAGGAACGATGCGTCCATTCACCTTTGCGCCTATGGTGTGATTGCCGACTTGTGAATGTATTTCATAAGCAAAATCAATCGGCGTCGAGCCTTTGGGTAGGATCTTGAGTTCACCTTTCGGCGTGAAGACATAAATTTCATCCTGATATAGATTGAGCTTAAAACTTTCCATCAGTTCTTTCGGTGAATCTTCGTCTAGCTTGTGATCGAAGAGTTCCCGAACCCAATCGACCCAATCTTCCAGTTCTTTATCCAGGCTGGCGACATTTTCTTTATACCGCCAGTGCGCTGCGACCCCCTTCTCGGCAACCTCGTGCATTGCCCGAGTGCGTATCTGGACTTCCACCATTTTCCCTTGGGGGCCGATTACTGTTGAATGAATTGACTGATAACCATTTTTCTTCGGTTTGGAGATATAATCTTTATACAGATTATCTATCGGCTTGAAGGCTACCGAGACAATTCCATAAACACTAAAACAATCATATGGATTTTCAGTATCAATAATAATCCGAACTGCAAGTATGTCATTATATTCATAGCCTTCATCAAGAGGCTTATTTTTCTTCATCATTTTTCGGTAAATGCTATACATCGATTTGGGCCTTCCCTCGACCTCAAATTTAAAACCGACCTCCTCGATTTTTGCATTTAAATCACGGATAAAATTTTTTATATAATGTTCCCTCTCTTTGCTGGTCGACCGCAGCTGCCGTTTTATTTTATTATATTCCGTCAGATGCAAGCATTTGAATGCAATATCTTCCAGTTCCCACTTTACCCGTGCCAGTCCGAACCTATGAGCGAACGGTGCATATATCTCCAACGTTTCGGTAGCCACCTGTTTCTGTTTTTCGATTGGGAGGTATTCTATTGTCCGCATATTGTGCAGACGGTCGGCAAATTTGACTACTATGACGCGTACATCGTTCACCATCGACAACAGAAGCTTCCGATAGCTCTCGACTTGTGCGACCTCATGACTTTCAAAAACGCTGGTAATTTTCGTCACACCATCGACAATGTCCGATATTTCATCGCCGAAATCTTTACGTATATCTTTCAGTTCATACGGAGTATCTTCAACCACGTCGTGAAGTAATGCGCTTGCGATCGAAATATCATCGAGCGGTAATTCTTCCGCTACGATCAATGCTACTTCATAGGGATGTAAAAAGTATGGTTCACCCGAAGCACGCAGATCGCTCTTATGTGCATCTACAGCCACCATGAATGCACGACGAATTAAATTTGCGTCAAATTTTTTTAAATTCTTTTCGCACAGACGCAATAAATTTTCAAGCCAGTAATTGTACTTCGGATTTGTCATACCGCTAACCGCATTATTTGCCGGTACATTTTTATTTGGACTTTTTCCTCGGTGCCTTTCTCAGGAATTAGATTCGTATAATGTGCTATTCGTTTAGATCTTGTGGAAGGAAACGAGACAATTCTAATAACTGGAGAGATACTATATTTCAGGCACTTTTGAGGAAGGGATTTCTCTTCGAGTTTCTTTTTATATTTTCCAATTTTCGAGATAGCCATCGATTCACTCCCTTCCCACCAATAAAGGTTTCCAGGATAAGGAAGTTCATGAAAGTAGAAGATATTCCTCTTGTCATTTCAATATAACGCTTTAGTTATGAATGTCAAGATAATCTATCCTGCGTGTTTTCTTCATGGTTCTTCGTACCCAATGGCGGAATTCAAGAAACGTACAAGCGGTGAGACGGCCCGGAAATGATTATGAATGACATCGATAAACTTGACAGAATAACATAAATTGATGTCAAGTGATGATCCGGCATAGAATTGCTTCATACGGAGATATTCATGCATAGAATGATCACGATCGAATCCTCGAGGTATGCGTGAAAGTTTCTCGCCAAATAAAGCACCATAAAGTCTGTGAAAATTTCTTTCATTTACGATTTTCAAAAATGAGCCCGAATCCCGGTCGATGGCACTTCGGATATCACGAAGTCTGTCAGAACTTATAGAATACATCCCTCCGCCAAGATACACTTCCCCCGGCTCGATGTGGAGGTACATACCGGCAGCTTCACGATCCCCCTTTTTCGGTGTAAAAATTGCGGCGACGTGTGTTTTGTAGGGAGTTTTATCCTTACTGAACCGTGTATCACGGTAAATCCGGAACATCGAGCGTTTGGGATGTACGTCCAACTCAGGGGCATATTCCAGCATTTCCGGAGCCAGCGCCGCTATGAGCGATTGCATAGGAAATTTGACATATTCTTCATACTCAGCCTTATGAGTATTGAACCACTCACGGTTATTATTCCTCCTGAGTTTCTTAAGGAAATCAATACCTTCTTTCGGAAAACCGTCAAATGGCGGGAATAATTCATCGTCTATAGAATGGATATTCATCATCATACTCCAAGAAATTGCACATGAAACGCTTGACAACATAAAAACAATCGCGTACATTTAAAATATTAAGTCAATATTTTCCACCACCCTTTTTGCCCATGCCGCAAATAAACTTGAACCAGAATCAAGACAAGGTCCTCCTTGTCGACGATGAAATCGAAGTCACAATCCTTGTTGCCGAAGTCATGAGAGAACAGGGCTTTCTCGTCGAGACGGCCGCCAGTGGAATCGATGCCCTGCAAAAGATGGAAGTATTCTTACCTGACGTCATCATTTCAGACATCAAAATGCCCGGCATGGACGGCTTTGAATTTTGCCAGAAAGTCCGGGAGCAACCTCTCTGGCAGGACATTCCATTCATATTTCTCTCGGCAGTAGATAATATCGAATCCATCCGTTCCAGCCGTATCGCAGGGGCGGATGAATATATCGTCAAGCCCTATGACATTATCGATATCATACTCGCTGTGCAGACAAAACTGGAACGTATCCGTTCACTCCGTGGAAAATATAAACGAGAATTTGAGAGTATTAAAAAGCAGCCACCCGTCGTCAGCAACAGACTCGAATCCCTCGAAGGTTTCAAAGAACTGGTATTTCGGGAATTCGAAAACGCTTCACTCGACGAAATTCGGACTACACAAGAGTCATTTAGAAATCCATCCTCGCATTTCGAAAGAACAATTAAAAATCTCCTTCTCTATCTTGAGTTCAAACTTCTTTCGACGCAGTCGTCTCAATCCAGCGACATGAAGACAGTTTATATACTTGACCTCTCTGCAATCGTGAATGAATGTATCGAAGCATGCCAGCCGTATTTGCAGACAAAGAACATCGAGCTTTCAACCCAGCTCGATGAAAAGCACCACGAATTTTATATTCCGAACGATTACATCAAACATCTCTTCCATGAAGTACTCGACAATGCGATCACGTCGGCACCGCGCGGGACAGAAATTCGGATAACCGCTCAAGGTACCCTGGAAGAACTCCTCATATCACTCTGCGTGAACGGATTGAAAGATCCGAGTACGGTCAGTAATACCAGCGGCCTTATGATGGCCCGGGCGATTACGGAATACTACGGCGGGAAATTCATAGTTCAGCAGGGACTCACTGGAGGGACGGAATACCTGATTACACTCCCGCGCTGAAGAAAAAGAATTCTATTTTTTTACTACCTATGTTTCCTTCCTTCTGAAGAGCAATGATATCCCCAAGAGGATAAAAGCGACCGGCCAGTAAACTCTGATATAATGCCACACATCATATTTATAAATGTATCCGAGTTCTGCAAAAAAAATTGTCACCCCAAGACCGATGAGAAGAAAAGCGGGAATGAGCAATGACCAATCGCGTGGGGCATAAACGACCTTCATGACGGATGCGAGACCGAAAATGATCAGACTCGTGGGGATAAAAAGGTGGTAATGATATTCAAAGGCACCGGAATATCGAAGCACAAAGAAGAGACCGTAGAGAAATAATACCGTTCCCCAGAATACATGCTTCCGCTGATCCCTTACAAATCCCATAATCACCATTCCAAATCCGCATAGCGCACAGAACGACCAGAAAAGACGCGGCCAGCCAAAAGCGAACACATTAAGGCGATCAAGTAACAATCCTGCTCCCACGATAACAAGAAATATTCCAAACCAGGGAAATCGTTTTGACTGCATTATTACACACACTCCTTTCTATCCGTTACACGGGTTGCAGTTCTTCTTCGGGAAGTATCAGTCCCAGTACAAAATATATGAGTATTCCGATTCCGTGAGAAATAAAAATAAAGAAAACATACATTATGCGAACAATCGACGGATCGATATTGAAATATTTTGCTATTCCCCCGCACACGCCGAGGAGCTTTTTATCTTTTCGTGTCCGCTCTAGCCGACGGAAATGCGACTGCTGTCCTGATTCCGAACCCGGAGCTTCCGATGCCGGCGGTTGTCCCTGAACTACCGGAGAACGAAAAATCAAGAAGAACCCCATCGTGATCAGGAATACCGCAAAGAGAAACGTCCACGAGATATGCCACATATGCAGGAATCCCAACACTCCGAGATTTGTCAGAAGGATACAAAGACCGAGAACTATAAGCATCATTCCCCAGAATCGTTGATTGCGATGAGAGGTTTTCACGACTGCACCAATCTCCGGTGACGCCAGATGTTCAGGATTCGCCGGCATTATGATCATCCCTGCTATATATAAAAAAAACCCGATTCCCCCGATGAATATGCTTAGAACCCAGAGGATTCGTAGAATGGTCGGATCGACGCCAAAATACTCTGCAACACCGGCACATACACCGTCGATCATCCGATCACGGCGTGACTTGTAAAGCCTTTTTATATGAAGAGTTCCCGTTTCCATGTAATCCTCCAGATGAATGCTTTCATCTTAAGGTACGCAGCATTACGGCAGAATGTTACATTTCAGGCATTCCCGATGACCCTAAAATACGATTTTCTCTTGATTTTTTCAGCTCACTTTACCATATTTCCATCACACGAAGCGGCTTCACCCGCTACCGCTCATCGTGTTTCTGATGGGGGATATTCGTATGAATATTTCGAATCGGATTGAGATTACGCTCGGTGATATTACACGGCAGAAAGTCGACGCAATTGTCAATGCAGCCAATGCTACCCTCCGCGGCGGCAGCGGTGTCGACGGAGCAATTCATAAGGCTGCGGGTCCGGACTTGGACGTAGCATGCCGGAAATTAAACGGTTGTCCGACCGGCGAGGCAAAAATTACAGCGGGGTTCAAACTTCCGGCCCGCTTTGTGATTCATACGGTGGGTCCTATCTGGCGTGGAGGAAATAACGACGAAGATGCTCTTCTTGCTCACTGCTATGAAAACACACTTCGACTCGCCGTGGAAAACAACGTCAAGTCCATCGCCTTCCCTTCGATCAGTACCGGCGCCTACGGATTTCCAGTCGTCCGTGCTACACAAATTGCACTGAGAGAAATTAAAAAATTTCTTGAGAACGATCCTACCATCGAGAAAGTATTCATGGTGTGTTTCGATCAGTATTCACTATTCACCATGAAATCGGCTTTCAAAGAGATAATTCAACAACAGTAGAAGGTCCACTCTCCCCAGAATTTATTCCTTATACCAATCCTTCTTCGGTTGATACGATGTGTAGAGCTTAATCCGACGTTCGTACCGCTCGATGGCCAATCTAATCAACTCGTCAAGCAGCTGCGAATAAGATATTCCCGATGCTTCCCACATTTTCGGATACATACTGATCGAGGTGAATCCGGGAATCGTGTTGATTTCATTCATGAATACTTTTTGCGTACGTTTTGTGACAAAAAAATCAACCCGGGCCATTCCGGTACAGTCGATTACCTTGAATGCACGAATCGCCAGTTCCTGTATTTTCCGGACAACCGCCTTCGGAAGTTTTGCAGGAATGATGGAGACCGATTTTCCATCCACATATTTTGCGTCGTAATCATAAAACTCGTTAGACGGAACGATTTCTCCCGGAACCGATGCTTTCGGGTCATCGTTCCCCAGAACAGAACATTCAATTTCACGTGCATTCCGGATAGCATACTCGACGATTATTTTCCGGTCATAATGCATCCCATATTCAATATCGTGAAGGAGCTCTTTCCGGTCGTGCGACTTCGAAATGCCTACACTCGAGCCTGAATTTGCAGGTTTGACAAAACAGGGATAACCTATTTCCTTTTCGATCAAACGAATTATTTTCTTCTGATTATCCTGATATGCGGACGATAAAAACGATAAAAACGAGGCAATCGGGATTTTTGCATGCTGAAACAACTGTTTCTGAACCACCTTGTCCATGCCGACAGATGATGCAAGTACACCTGCTCCAACATAAGGAATTCCGGCAAGCTCGAGTAATCCCTGCAGAGTCCCGTCTTCTCCATATGTACCGTGAATGACCGGGAACACGACATCGAGTCGTGGTTCATCCGGAGAGCCTGCAGGGACCGATATGTTTACAAGAGTTTTCCGCGTTGGGTCGGGAAGAACCAGTTTCTCTTCCAGCGTCAGCCCCGCATTTCCCGATCTCATGGCATGCAGCACCTCTGCCGAACTCAACCATTTCCCTTCTTTCGTTATTCCAATAGGAACGATCTCGTATTTTGACGGATCAAGAGCCTTGATGATGGAAGTCGCCGAGACGAGAGATACCTCGTGTTCGCCCGACCGTCCTCCAAAAATTACTCCGACACGGATTTTTTGATTCATCCTATTCCCAGTCCGATTTTGTTATTATACATTTTTTTTCTTAACGGAATTACTACAAGAAGAAACGCAATCACGCAAAAGATCAACAGTCCGAGTGTCGGACTATCGGCAATTGCGGGCAGTGAAATATTCGCGAGAAAGAGACCTGCCAGAACGACACCCGTGATGGCTTCGCCGGCAACGAGGCCTGATGCAAGAAGAATTCCTTTATTCTCCGACGATTCCATTTCGATCGCCGTATATCCCCGTGTCTTTCTAGTTTTATCAATCGCATACTTCAGCAGTCCACCGACAAAAATCGCCGATGTAGTTTCAAAAGGAAGATACATTCCCACTGCAATAAGTGTCGGTGAAGGAGATTTTATAAGAATGAGACCGATCGCAAATGCCGCACCGAACAGCAGCAGAGGCCAGGCCATCGTCCCCCCGACAATACCCTGTGAGAGGGCAGCCATGAGCCCGGCCTGCGGTGCGGGTAGTTCCGTACCGCCGATTCCGCCGGGGGTTCCTGCGTGGAGAATTGCCATCGGGAAAACTAGCACAAAAGCAGTTATAATCACACTCACGATTTCACCAACCTCCATTTTCCACGGCGTACCGCCTAGGATGTGTCCGACCTTCAAATCCTGTAAAATACTTCCGCCGATCCCGAGTGCACAGCATACGACAGCAGCAACGCCAAGCGCGGCTGCGACGCCCCCTTTTCCCGAAATTCCAAATAATACCATAAGGAGAGCCGCAATGACAAGAGAAGGCAAAGTAAGTCCGGAAATCGGATTGTTCGATCCCCCCATGACTCCCACAAGATATCCCGCCACGGCAGTAAACAAAAAACCGGTGACAATCATGATCACCGCCACACATATCGAGGCGACCAGATCGTGCGTGTAGTAAAAATAAATTGTGGTAATAGGGACTGTAAGTATAAAGAGTCCTATAAGTATCCAGGAGAATGGAATATCTTTCTGGAGACGGGAAACATCTTCCGAACTGGTTCTGATTCCCCGGAGATCGCGAAAGGCGCGAACGATTCCTTCCACAAGCGGTTTTCTGAGACCCCAGAGTGTATGGATGGCACCGATGAGCATTGCACCGATTGCGATCATACGAACCTGATAATACCAGACATCATGAAAGACCTGTGCGACATCCGCGCCGGCGGGAATTCTTCCGTTGAGAAACACGCCAAGTGGAATTAGGAAAAACCATGCAAAGACGCCGCCTGCCCATGCGATTGCCGAGAGTTCGAAGCCGATTATATAGCCCACCGAAACCAGGGCCGGCGATGCTAGCGGAGACTGAAGAAAAAGACCGCCGGTATATGTCGATTCTTTTCCCCCGATTGCAATGATGGAATCTTTGAACGGTATAAAACCCGAAAAATTCTCACCAAATATTTTTATACCGCGGCTATTCTTGAGGAATTCAATGATGGCAGCTATTCCGAGCGCGCCGAAAACATATTTTGCCCCGCTCTCGCCCTTCTGCCCGGCTTTGACAATTTCGGCACAGGCAATGCTCTCAGGATACGGCAAATCCGATTCATCGATGAGGATTCTCCGGAGAAGCACGACGAACAGAACACCGAGAATTCCACCCACAAGCATTATGACGGTACTCTCCCAGTAATTAAATTCCGTCCAGATTCCTGTGACGATGAACGCGGGGAGAGTAAAAATCGCCCCGGCCACCAGAGCTTCACCGACCGTAGCTGTGGTACGAACGATATTCTCTTCCAGAATCGAACCCTTCAGCCATCGCATCAATGCAATCGCGATCACTGCCGCCGGGAATGTCGCCGAAATGGTCATTCCGGCCTTCAGACCGATGTACGCATTCGCCGCCCCCATAACCGATGCAAGTGCAACTCCGATTACCAGTGCCTTTATAGAGAGTTCTTTAAATAATGTTTCAGCGGGAACATAGGGGTGAAAATCTTTTGTGGGCATAGAGTCATCCGGATTTGTCAACTTCAAATTTACTGAATATAGATAAAAAGTATGAAAATAAAAACATGACGTCGCCGATTGCCGGATGCCTTGATTTTTCAGAGCCAGTTCTTTATTTTAATATAATCTATTTAATCATCGTCTATAATCATGAAACTTACATCGGAACAACGCGACAGCCGGATCTTAGTAATCTATCTCCGAATTATCAAATTTTTTGCCATATCCTTAATACTTGGTTCCCAGGCACGCCCACAGAGCAATGATCTCTCGACAAAAAGCCCGGATAAAGATACGATCACTATCGCCGCCGTCGGAGATATTATGCTCGGATCGAACTTTCCAAGCGAGGCGTTTCTTCCACCGGACGACGGCGCAACACTTCTTGCTCCTGTCCGGGAGTTTCTTGGGAATACAGACATCACTTTCGGAAATAGCGAAGGTACATTTCTTGACAGCGGCGGCATCCTTAAGAAGGTTGAAAATCCTAAAAACCTTTTTGCTTTCCGTCAACCAAGACGATATGCAAAATATCTCGTCGATGCCGGTTTCACACTGGTTAACATCGCAAATAATCACTCGGGTGATTTCGGCGATCGAGGACGTATAAGCACGACAGAGACACTCGATAGCGTCGGCCTTTACTATGCAGGTCTCATCGACAAACCGTATACAATATTCAAAAAAGGCGGGATAAAATACGGATTCTGTGGTTTCGCTCCAAACTCGGGCACTGCCGATATTCGTGATATCGAACAAGCCAGGCGAATCGTCTCTATGCTCGACTCGGTCTGTGATGTAGTCATTGTTTCTTTTCATGGCGGGGCGGAAGGCGAGGGTCATACTCACGTGAAAAAAACAACCGAAATATACTTAGGCGAGAATCGCGGCGACGTTTATCGATTTGCACATGCAGTGATAGATGCCGGAGCCGATGTTGTGTTCGGACATGGTCCTCATGTAACAAGGGCAATTGAATTATATAAAGATCGATTCATTGCATACAGCCTTGGAAACTTCTGCACCTTCGGGCAATTTGAACTTTCGGGGAAATGCGGTATTGCTCCTATTGTACGTCTGCATATCGACCGAACCGGAAAATTTCTCGATGGCAGGATTATTCCGATTAAACAGGTCGGTGACGGAGGTCCGATTCCGGATCCCGATAGTGCTGCCATTAAGGAGATTCAAAAATTAACCCGGTCGGATTTCCCATCGACACCATTAACGATCAATGACGCGGGTATGATTTTGAGAAAAAAAGAACTTCCGGAGTCTTTTTATAATAAGGCAAGATAACCTATGGTAATACCCGGCCTAAGCAATATTTATCTTATATTACAGCTTACTTATCCAAAATAGATATTGCACCCCTACAGGGTGCGGAAGGAACTATCTTTTGACCCGGAGTATCCGACCCTTCGGGAGTTCCATATACGATGCGGGACTCCGGCACTTTAGTGTCAGGGTCTGAATGCAATGTGATTTTTAAATTTCGCGTTATGGATCTGCTTCCAAAACCACCCCAACACTAAAGTGCCATCATCCCGATTCTATCGGGATTCAGGCGGGGTAGGAAATGTCCGCAAGGGGCGTAGCCCCTTGAATCTATAAGGAAGAACATCAAAAACCCTGAAGGGGTGAGATATTTCTCAAAGCGAATTATAACTTGTATTTCATTTCTTGAATGATTCTTTCTACCATGTTTTGGACAGCATACCGGGATCTTCTATATGATGCTCGCATCACCATGTCCAATACTTCATGTTTTCACCAGTTCTTCGACAATTATTAATTTATTTTGGACAACACTGATTTTACAGGTTTTTTAAAATATATTCCGTGATTTTTGTGTAAAGGTGCAGCCGGGTCATGCCTCCCGAAATATTATGATTTTTTCCGGGATAGAATGCAGTCTCAAATTGTTTATTGGCCTTGATAAGTGTATCGACCATTGTGATTGTATTCTGCCAGTGCACATTATCATCATCGGTTCCATGTATAATGAGAAGCTTCCCTTTCATTTGTGAAGCGTAGTTGACGGGCGAGCTTTCATTGTATCCTTCAGGATTTTCTTTCGGAGTACTCATGTAGCGCTCGGTATATATATCATCATAGTACATCCACTGCGTGACCGGAGCCACCGCAACTCCGGTTTTGAAATAGTCGGCACCGAGGCACATTGTCAGAAGTGCAACATATCCCCCATAACTCCACCCCCAGATGCCAATCCTGTTCTTATCGACATAAGGAAGTGAGCCGAGATATTTCGCTGTCTCGATATAATCGTTCACCTCCCACTTACCGAGGTGCAAATAGCCCATTTGTTCGAATGTTTTTCCCCTAAATCCTGTCCCCCGATTATCCACCTGGACTATAACGTACCCTTTTTGTGCAAGCATCTGTTGCCATAGATAATCTTTACCACCCCATATATTTTTAACTGTCTGAGAGCCCGGTCCACCATAGACATCGAGCAGCACCGGATATTTTTTATTCGAATCGAAGGCCGGCGGTGTAATCATCGAATAATATAATTCCACTCCATCAGATGTCTTAAAAGTAAAGAAACCCGTTTCACCCATCGAATATTCGTTAAGGATATTCATAGGGTTATCCTCAAGCTCGCGAATCAGCGTACCCCCTGACGAATAGAGAAGCTGCTTTTGCGGCCGTATAACTGTTGAATAACTATCAATGAAGTACTGATGATCGGGCGACATTTCAATCGAATGTGTTCCATCCCCTTTGGTCAATTGCCGTAATCCCGATCCGTCGAACCTGATTGCATAGAGATGTCTCTCCAGCGGCGATTTCTTAGCCGCAGTAAAATAAATCAACTCCTGCTTTTCATCAACACCCTTCAGATTGTCGACTACCCAATCTCCTTTTGTAGTCTGTTGAATAAGCCTGCCGTCCATATTGTACAGGTAGAGATGTTTAAATCCATCACGCTTCGAAGACCAGATGAACTGATTCGTGGACGGAAGGAATGTCATATCATCAAAAATGTCGACCCAGGCATCATCCTTTTCCATGAAAAGCACCTTTGTCGATCCCGACACCGGATCGGCTGCAAGCATTTCGAGCAGGTTTTGTGCGCGATTGAGCCGCTCGACAAAGAGCGAGTTCCCCGCGGGCGACCAATAGATACGCGGGACATAGATATCATCATTAGCTCCAAGATCGACCCATACGTTCTTTTTTATGTCGAGCGAGATAATCCCAATTTTCACAATAGAGTTCGGATCACCCGGCTGCGGATATCTCGTTTCAATCGATTCAGCATGCTGCGGTTCGTAGTTCCACAGGAGATGCACAGGTACGCGGTTTTCGTCAAGATGCCAATAAGCAATACGCTTTCCATCAGGCGACCATTTCCATCCGTCGATAATGCTGAACTCCTCCTCGTACACCCAATCGAAATGTCCGTTGAGCACATGATCCACCCCATCGGTCGTCAGCTGAGTCTCTTTTCCGGAGTTAAGATCAAGCACAATAATATTATTGGCCCGGACGAACCCAATCCTCGATCCATCCGGTGAGAACTGCACATTACTCTGTTCCCCGGCATCGTATGTCAATTCCCTGAAGGATCTTTTTTCACAATCGTAGAGATAAAAATCTCCGCCGGTCTTGATCTTTCGTGCCGGCAGAATTCCCGTAAAAAGAATTTTAGAATAATCGGGCGACCATATATAATTTGAGATATGAAAGGGTCTGTCCCCGGGATTGAGAACAAGTGCCGAAGCATCGACAAGAAGTTTTTGCTCTCCCGATTCGAGATCATGAATCCAGAGATTCGTCTGATGCGTTGAATCGTCGTTTTTAAGAAATGAATATTTCGTTATTTTGCCTTTCTCCTTCACCCATTCTATTCCACGAACAGCCACGCCGGCGAATTTCTCTGACCCGTAAATTTCCTCCACCGTGAATTTTTTTATTCCCTTCTGCCCGAGCGCCGGCAAATAAAGAATAAATATGAAGGCGAGGAAACCAATTACAGTTTTTCGAATTCCAAATATATTCATAGGTTTACATGATGAAGTTATGATCGTCGCTTAACATCGTCATTCTCCCCGCGCTCACCGGTTATTTCATCGATGATTCGACGAGCAAGATGTATCACTGATCCCTGGACTTCAGGTGAAAGAGATTCCCCCATCCCAAAGTTTTTTGCTTCAATGCCGTACAGGATCAAACGCGAAGGAAGCTGGTGAAGCTCACGCGCCAGGGCAACTGCTTCAACAACACCGAATAGATGAGAGGAATCATGAATAAAATTTACCGGCATGGAATCCGTGAGAAGATCAAGCCTGTGAATGAAGCCGGGTGGTTTGCCTGACCGGACTGCATCGATAATGATAATCTTATCTGCTTCCCGGAAATATGGGAGGAGTGCCGTTCCATCCCCCTCATGTTCGATTACACGGGCATCACCGCGGACCATGTCGTTCAACGTCCGCGCGACGAGACATCCGGCGAGATCGTCGCCGCGGAATTCATTTCCAATACCGATCACCAACCATTGTGACATGTAAAACACCGGCTTAAACCACTTCGAGTGTGACAAAATGCGTGGCGCAGGAAATACAGGGGTCGTAGTTCCTGACCGCCTGCTCGCATTTCCAGGTAAGGTCTTCTTTTGAAAGATTGATATTCGCTGTTACGAACTTTCTAAGATCCGACTCCATGGTACTTTGATTCTGAGAAGTCGGCGGCACAATTTTCGCGTCTTTGATGAGTCCGTCTTCCCCAATACGATACCGGTGATAGAGGATTCCGCGGGGAGCCTCGGTACAGCCGAATCCAAATGCCGCCTTCGATTTTATTTCGATCGATGGATATTCCGGTGGAGTGTACGATTTGATAATTCGCAAGGCTTCTTCAAATGCAAAAACAAGTTCGACACTCCGGACGATTATGCTCTTAAACGGATTCCGAATCGGCGGGACGATGCCGAGTTCTTCGGCTATCTTCGTTGCCAGCGGTGTCAGTCTGTCGAAATTAAGATTGAACCGTGCGAGGGGACCGACAAAATAGTTACCGCGCTTTTTCAGATTGGACTGCAGTGCATTCGAATGTGGAACGTGTTTTTCTTCAAACTGAAATTCATAATCTCTAATCGCGATATCGAGTCCCTTGTTTGAAACCAGCCGTCCTTCAGTCAACGGATATTCGGACGGGTGGCGCAGCGCCACGAACTCATAGTCATCTTCAAAATCAGGAAACTGAAGAGTGTTTGTCCATCGAACGGCCTCGACGGCTGCATCGCGTGCCCATTCAAGCTTTGCAACAAGAGGTTCCAATTCCCGCCGGGTCGGCACACGATAGAAACCGCCGACACGACAGTTGACGGGGTGAATTTCGCGTCCGCCGAGTATCGCGACAATTTCATTTCCGATTTTCTTGATCTCCAGCGCACGTTTGACAACCGCTGTATGATCCTTCGCCATCTGGAGCACATCCTCATATCCGAGAAAATCGGGTGCATGAAGCATGTAGATGTGGAGAGCATGACTTTCGATCCATTCACCGCAATACATCAGCCGGCGCAATTCGCGTAATTGTCCTTCGACGACAACGTCGAATGCATCTTCAATTGCAGTGACTGCGCTCATCTGGTATGCAATCGGACAAATTCCGCAGATACGCGCTGTGATATCGGGAGCCTCGGAGTATTTACGGCCGCGGAGGAAGGCTTCAAAAAAACGGGGCGGTTCAAATATCTTGAACTTGACGTCCGTAACCTCACCACCGTGCACCTTCACATAAATCGATCCTTCTCCTTCAACCCGGGTAAGATAATCGACTTTGATCGTCTTATTTATCATGAACGTCGCTCTCCTTACGGAAGGCTTCTGCATATGCATTGAATCCGCGGAATGCCAGCTTGATGTCGTACCCGCTCATTCCCATGTCCTTCAACTGGTTGCTCAGCGCTCCGGTGTTCGGACTTTCCATCGGACCAAAGCATCCATAGCAGCCCCGATTGTACGATGGGCAGAGAGCTCCGCATCCCGCATGCGTCACCGGCCCCAGACAGGGTTCCTTGTGGGCCACCATGACGCATATATTTCCCCGGAGTTTACAATCGACACACACACTGTACGCCGAAATAATCGGACGGCGTTTTTGAAGCACGGCTTTGATTACTTCGACCAACTGATTTTTATTTATGGGACAGCCCCGAAGTTCATAATCGACGCGCACAAACGAGCCTATGGGTAATGATCGATCAAGCGTCGAAATATATTCGGGGGTTGGATACACGATTTTTGTGTAATTCTTCACATCCTGCCAGTTGCGCAATGCCTGTATACCACCCGCTGTCGCACATGCTCCGATTGTAATCAGAGTTCGGCACTCCTTACGAATCTCCCGGGTACGTTCCACATCATGAGGCGTCGTGACGCTACCTTCAACAAGACCGATATCGTACGGACCTTTCACGACTCTTCTGCTTGCCTCGGGAAAATTCGCAATGTCGATTGCACCCGCGATAGCAAGAAGCTCGTCTTCCACATCGAGAATCGACAGCTGGCATCCGTCGCATGAAGCAAATTTATACACGGCAAGCTTTGGTTTTTTCTTCGCCATAATCAGAGCTCTTTCTTTTCAAGAAAATCACGAACGCGAGTATATGGGAAAACCGGACCGTCTTTGCAGACAAATAACGGTCCGAACTGGCAGTGCCCGCATAGTCCCACTCCGCATTTCATGTTCCGTTCCATCGAGAGGAAAATTTGCCCGCTCTTTACTCCATGCCGTTCAATATCTACCGCACCGTATTTCATCATAAGTTCCGGACCGCATACCAAAGCAATTGTATTTTCAAGATTAAGCTTGGCCGATCCCAGGAGTTTTGTGACGACGCTGATATTCCCTTTCCAGGTGGAATCTCCTTTATCCACTGTTGTCAGGACTTCAACGCCCGGCTGTTTGCTCCATTGCTCCAGCTCGACTCGAAAAAGGAGATTGAGCGGAGTCCGTGCGCCGTACAGAATGATCAGACGGCCAAAATCAGACCGGTGCCGTAATACGTGATAAATTACCGAGCGTAATGGCGCAAGTCCGATTCCACCGGCGACAATCAATATATCCCGGCCTTTGAGTGTATCCATCGGCCAGCCGGTACCGAATGGGCCACGAATTCCGACAACATCGCCCCGACGCAGCTGCGAAAGTGCGTCGGTAACGACTCCGATCCGTTGAATTGTGTGTCTCAGAGTGCCAGTTTGTGCCGGATCCGAGCTGATCGAGATTGCCGATTCGCCGATACCAAAAGCATAGACCATATTAAACTGACCCGGAGCGAATTTGAAACCCGAAGGATTCTTGTGCGAACTCATATCGAGCGTCAGTGTAAACACATCGTCGGTCTCCCAGAGTATCTTTTGGACACGGATGGAGTCCGGCATCATCGGATCGTGATTTGTCGTTATTGATGGCAGGAGCTGTGTCGTCATTACCTCACTCCCGGTCTGGAGCCGTACATATCGAGCAATTGAAGACGCGTTGCGTCAAGACGCTGGGCCATTATCAGGGAAAATCGTTTGAGCATCTCATAGCCAAATTCCGGATTCGTATCGCATTTATTTCGCAGACATACTCCATCGAGCGAAAATGCCCGGACTTGCTCGAGGGCACATGAATCGAATCTCCAACGATAAGGTGCGATGAGCCATGACCACCCGAGGACTTCATTTTCTCCTATGGTCTGAATTCGTAATGTGCCGCGTTCATGAGCATCGATTTCCAGCGCCACACGACCGGAACGAATGAGATAAAAATTCTTTGCCTCCTGTCCCTCATGTGACAGGTATTCCCCTTCCTGAAAGCGGACATTCGACACACACGAAAGAAGCGTTTGCATGTGTTTGTCGGCCAGGCCTTTCAGGAACGGATGGTTCTTTAAAAGTACTGTGAGGTTCTCTGGTTCCATGATCTCCTCTCTATATTAAATTATTCATTCCGTGATGTTCTATCTCCCCGGATTGTTTCGACTTCGGCAATAATATCGATTCCTACGGGACACCATGTGATGCATCTTCCGCAACCGACGCATCCGGATGTCCCGAATTGTTGATACCATCCGGCCAGCTTATGCGTCAGCCATTGCCGGTATCGTGATTTTGCAGAAGCTCTGAAATTCCCGCCTGCTACTTTCGCGAAATCCAGTGTGAAACAGGAGTTCAACCGGCGCCATCGTTCTGTATGTTCACCGGTTATGTCGGTCGTATCCTCGACCGTCATGCAGAAACATGTCGGACACACCAACGTACAATTGGCACAGGTCAGGCACCGCAACGCGACATTGTCCCATTCGGGATGTTCAAGATTGGTGAACAGGAGATTCTCGATATCCCTTGTGTCAAGTTTCCGTCCCATTGTATCAACAGCTTCTTCAATCGCCCGCTCTTCTATTTTCAATTGCGATGATTCAGCGGGATGATGGGGAACTGATTGAATCAGCGCCGACCCCTTGTCGCTTCCCATATCGGCAACGAAATAGTGCCCATAGCCGCTGATGATTTCCGTCAGGGCAATATCGTATCCCCGAATTGCCTTCGGACCTGTTTTCATCGAGTCGCAGAAACATTGATTACCTGTTGTTGTACAATTTACGGCAATAATCAACGACCGTTCGCGGAGAGTACGGTAGTATGGATCGGCATATATACCTTCAAATAATATCTTGTCCTGGATTTCAATCGCGCTCAATTCGCATGACTTTATTCCCAAAAAAGCCAGCCGCGGAATACCATCCGAAATGGAATTAAGGTTTGACGATACATTGAAACCGCGCCCTTCTTTTTGAGCTTCAAAGAGCTTCAGCCTCATCGGGAATAAAAATTTTTTCGGAGATTGCGGCCCTACCGTGAAGCCGAATAATGCATCGGGCCGGCCGTTTTTCAGGCTGTAACTACCGGGAGCCTGTTCGTCGGTTCTTCCAATCGGGAGGTCTTCAACTCCATTGATCTCATCGTAGATGATAACTTCGTCGCGCACCGTCGGTCCGATAATCCGATAACCTTCTCTTTTGAGAGCTTCAAAGAGTGCCGGGAATTGTTCTCTATCTATAACGACTTTTTTCTCTTGATCGTTACTCATTAAGCGATTATCCAGTGTCAAAGACTTCAAGATCGTGGTCTATGTCGATCATTATGATCTACGAGAGAATCTAATAATTTATAGTTCAATATCAAAATCTTTATATATCGGTATTTTTTATGACGATACCCTGTCGAGTATCGCGCATAAATAGTCCCAGAATGTTTTCACCGTGTCAATGTGAACGCGTTCCTCGGGCGAGTGAACCATCTCAAGCGTCGGTCCGAATGAGATCATATCCATACCGGGAAATTTTTCACCGATGATGCCGCATTCCAATCCTGCATGAATGGCTTTTACCTCGGGAAGTCTCCCATATTTCTTCTGATAGGTGTCTTTAGCGATTTTCAGGATTGCCGAATTCAGATTCGGCTTCCATCCGGGATATCCGTCGCCGTGTTCCACTTCGGCACCGGAAAGGACGAACGTCGAGTGCACCATCTGCACAACGTCTTCCTTTTCGCTCTCCACCGAGCTGCGCTGACTCGTCGCAATGATAATCCCCTTCCTGGTCGTGTTGATCGTTGCAAGGTTCGTCGAGGTCTCGACCAGGCCCGGTATATCCGGACTCATCGCAATTACCCCGTGCGGCAGCGCATAAAGGAGAATCACAAGTTTTTTCTGCCGCGCTTTTTTCAGCACACGGACTCTCTTCCCCTTGATTTCAGTGACGGAAAGCGCAACTCCGCCGTCGACCGTCGCATATTCCGTTTTAAACAGCGCATCGCACGATGCAACAACTTTTTTCACTTCGTCAACGAGTTTCTTCGGAACGACAATGACCGTTTCTGTTTCACGCGGAATTGCATTCCGTTTGTTCCCGCCTTCGATCGACGCGAGCCTCACCCCCATTTCTGTGAGAATGTACAGCACACGATTGATCAGTTTGATTGCATTTCCCCGGCCTGTGTTAATCTCGAGACCGGAATGCCCGCCTCTCAGCCCGCCGATCTTCAAATTCATCGCTATAGATTGCGCAGGCATCGCTTCAAACTCCACATGAAGCGTCCCCACAGTATCGCCGCCTCCCGAACAACCAACGTAGAGTATTCCCTCTTCTTCTGAATCGAGGTTTAGCAGAGTACGCGACTTCACGAAATCGTCCTTGAGATTATTGGCTCCAGTCAATCCTGTTTCCTCATCAATGGTAAAGAGGAATTCGAGCGGACCATGGAGAACCGATTGCTCTTCCATCAACGCGAGGGCGGTACAAACGCCAATTCCGTTATCGGCGCCCAGCGTTGTGCCGTCCGCAGTGAGGAAATTACCGTTGCGGCGAAGGACTATCGGATCTTTTTCGAAATTGTGGACTTTATCCTTGTTCTTCTCGCAGACCATATCAAGATGACCCTGCAGAGCAACCATTGGCGCATTCTCACGTCCTGCGCCAGCAGGTTTTCTGACAACAACATTGCCTGCAGTATCTTTCTGAACTTCGAGTCCGAGCTTTTTTGCCACGCCTACGATATACGCAGCCGCTTTCGCTTCGTTCTTTGAGCCGCGGGGAATTGTACTGAGCTCGGCAAAATATTCCCATATTTTTTTTGGCTCCAGACCTTCAATTGCTGATGACATAGTGGTCTCCTATCCAATCTATTATTATTTTCAAACAGCCTATTAACAAGTAAAAAGGAAAAAGTAAAAAATATGATTTACCGCTAAGAAGCTAAGTGTACAGTCTAATTAGCCCAACACTTTGCGACCTTTGTGGATCCTTTGTGATCTCTGTGTCGGTGCTCCTATTATTAGTTTCGATTTTGAAAAGAGAGCACAGTACCACTCATTGCCCTGAATAATGCTGTGGTATTATATTTTCGATACAGATAATATTGTATCAGGGCCCCCCGTGCGGAAAGGAATTCTTATTTTATTCTGACAATACTTCCCCGTTCCAGATGCCTCAGGAACTTTCCTATCCGTTCATATAATTCCGGAACATCGCCGAATTGTTCACGAAAAGATTCAGCAATGGCTGCAACTTTCATCCTCCCATCACAGGCACGCCAGATATGGCTCCCGAACGCATCGAGCCTGACACGAAAATATTTTTTTTTGAGTCGCGCCTGCAGCCACTGAAGCCATGGATGACGAAATTTCGGTACCAGCACGACGACGTTACCGTCTTCGCCTTCTTCCCATTGAAAAAGACGTTCCGGCTGCAGATCAAGCAGATTCAGCGGCACAGAACGTCTCTTCATATTTTTTCCTTCGATATCACATCATTGCAGTCGGCGGTGCGGGCTCGTCCGGCCTGCCGGCCTTGGAGAGCGGCACAAGGATCAAGTAGGCCGCGAGCAGCACGAAGACCGGTATTGCAAGCCACGATGCGATCGATTCGAATACCTTCAGTGTCCAGAATTCCGGTGTCCCGCTCACTCTATCACGTACAAACACCACAGTCGCGATGAACAATCCCATCAACGCTTCGCCGGCGATCAAGCCCGATGCCGATAGTATGCCGGCATTTTCGACGCGCGTCTTCTGGGCGTCGTTGTATCCGCGCTTTGCGGAACGTTTATCGACGAAGCCGCGTACCAGGCCGCCGATGAAGATCGCGAAGGTCGTCTCAAGCGGTAAATACATGCCGACAGAAAACAACATCGGACTTTTTACTCTTATCAGGATGAGCGAAAATCCCAATGCTATTCCGACAATGACAAGCGGCCATGCCATTTCACCTCCCACAATCCCTAGCGACAAAGCAGCCATCAGACCCGCCTGCGGTGCGGGAAGCTTCGGTCCTCCGAATCCGCCCGATAAAGGATTACTTGCGAGATCCGAATTATGGAGAACATACAACGGGAAAAACATTACAAGTCCTGCCATGATAACGCCGATGATATCGCCGATTTGCATCCTGGAAGGCGTGCCTCCAAGTATGTGACCGACTTTTAGATCCTGCAGCATTTCACCCGCAACTGCCGACGATACACATACAACTGCGGCGACACCGAGCACTGCAGCGACACCAGCCATGCCGTACGCGCCAACGAGAACCATCGTGAGAGCGGCTACAACCGTAGCGGCAAGCGTCAGGCCGGAGATCGGATTATTGGACGATCCGATCATTCCGACGAGGTTACCCGATACGGCTGCAAAGAAGAATCCGGTGACCAACATTACAACAGCCGCAAGGATTGCACCGAGCATCATATTGGTAAAATAGAAATAAAGACCGATCATCAAAGCAAACACGACGGCTATCCCTAGTATTACACTTTTAAACGGTAAATCTTTTTGTGTACGTTCGGTGGCGGCAGAAGCGGCCGCGGTCTTTTTAATATCTGCAACGCCTCGCTTGATGCCCAGAATTAAATTCTTCCGCATTTTCCATAACGTATAACATGCTCCGACAAGCATCCCTCCGACTGCGATGGGACGGACGATATAGCGATATAGATGACCTGTCAGTGCAGCCCAGGCGCCAAGTGTATCGTTATTATTCGCCGCCAAATATTTATCGATCTCATAGGGTCCTAGAAAAAACACGAGGAGTGGAACGAACAGCCCCCAGGCCAGAAGTCCGCCTGCAAAGTTCAACGCACCGAGTTCGGGTCCGATAATATAACCGACGCCGATGTACGCGGGTGTTGCAGCCGGAGCAGAAATTGTGGTTATGCCGCCTCCGATAATTTTTTCAGAATCGGCCTTCAATCCAAGTCTTACGAATGAATCCTTTACGCGTCCGACCATCACCTGAAAATCATTGGACGAATGAAAAATATTCAAACCGTCCATCAACTTAATGAATGCACCGACGGCCATGGCCTGAAAAAGCTGAATCGCAGCCCCGGCACCGCGCTGACCCGCTTTATGGATTTCGGCGGCGGCGACTGATTCGGGGAACGGCAGTGTGGCATCTTCCACCATGACGCGGCGAAGTACCGTCACGAACAGAATACCGAGAATACCTCCGAGGATCATCAATGAAGCCGCTATCAGGTACTCGGAAAGCATGCTCTCCACATTAAAATTCCAGATCTTTAACACGACGAACGCCGGTATCGTGAAGATCGCCCCGGCAGCGACGGATTCGCCGATCGAGCCGACGGTACGGGCGAAATTTTCTTCTAAAATCGATCCGCGGAATATGCGAAGGACAGCCATCCCGATCACCGCCGCAGGGTAAGTCGCTGCGATCGTCATACCCGCCTTAAGACCCAGGTACGCATTCGCGGCTCCGAGAACAACGCACATTACCAATCCGATCAGAAGCGCACGGAGTGTAAATTCTTTCATAGAGGTTTCAGCCGGGACATACGGCCTGTACGGTGTAGAGACGTCAGCCATACAATTCTCCTAGTTTTGATCGCTATTTAGTGCCACAAATATATACAGAACTCTCTTTAGTCCCGGAGGGACGGCCTATTTGTAGAAAATAATACAGAAAAAAAATATTCAAGCTCCGTCAGGAGCGATCTATCACAAAACAGATTACATAGACAAAACATCTATTGCATAGGTCGCACCTACGGTGCTACAATTTTGATTGCTGTTTATAATGCTACAAACAGGCTGCCCCTATGGGGCATCCTGAAATGGTTGTTTGTTTTTTTGATGGTGAATTCTTTCCGCCACCCCTCTGAGGTGTCCTAAAATGGCAATTTGTTTTTTTAGGATGTTTTTGTATTTAGATATCCGGCTAAATAATCCCGTTGCCATTTGGCACAAACATATTTGGGACTCTCCCTAGTCCCATGGGGACGGCCTATTTGTAGAAAACAATACAGAAAAAAACATTCAAGCTCCGTCAGGAGCGACCCATCACAAAATAGATTACATGGACAAAACATCCATTGCCTAGGTCGCACCTACGGTGCTACAATTTTGATTGCTGTTTATAATGCTACAAACAGGCTGCCCCTATGGGGCATCCTGAAATGGCTGTTTATTTTTTTGATGGTGAATTCTTTCCGCTACCCCTCTGAGGTATCCTAAAATGGCAATTTGTTTTTTTAGGATGTTTTTGTATTTAGATATCCGGATATATATCCCTGTTGCCATTTGGTACAAATATATAAAGAACTCTCTTTAGTCCCGTAGGGACGACCTATTTGTAGAACATCATATAAGATGGATATTCAAGCTCCGTCAGGAGCGACCTATCACAAAACAGATTACATAGACAAAACATCTATTGCATAGGTCGCACCTACGGTGCTACAATTTTGATTGCTGTTTATAATGCTACAAACAGGCCACACCCAAAAAACGGGTGCACGTTGGCCCCTACGGGGTGTCCTTAAACGGCGATATATTTTTTTAATATCGGCTTTTTCCGTTTTTGTATTTAGATATCCCTGTTGCCATTTGGTACAAATATATAAAGAACTCTCTTTAGTCCCGTAGGGACGGCCTATTTGTAGAACATCATATAGGAGAAAATATTCAAGCTCCGTTAGGAGCGACCTATCTATCATTTTCTTCTGACAAATCTCGCCCAATCGAAAAGCGCTTTGAATACATAGCCTGCGACTTCCGGGTTTTCCTTAAAGCGCCGCAGAGAATAAGCGTACCATTTTGAGCCGAACGGGACGTATATCCTGAGCCGGTGTCCGCCGGCAAGGAGTGCATCGCGCAGATCGCTCCGGACGCCCAGAAGCATCTGGAATTCATATTTGTCGGGCTGAAGATCATATTTTGCAATAAGTTGTTTCGCTCCGACGATAAGATAGATGTCGTGCGTCGCGATACCGACATACGCTTTTTTCGAAAGCATACGGTCTAGGAGTTTCAGGAAATTCTCCCGTACCTCCTGCTTTTTCTTGAGGGCTATCTCTTCAGGTTCGATATAAATACCTTTGCACAGTCTGAATCCTGCACCCAGCTCATTCAGTTTGTCGACATCCGATCCGGTACGTTTGAGGTACGCCTGAAGTGCAACACCGACGTTGGTAAATTCTTTTCTAAGTCGTGTAAATATCTCGATCGTATCGTCCGTACAGGTATGGTCTTCCATATCGATCCAGATAAAGTAATTGGACGATCCGGCGAGCTCGACGACTTCGCGCACATTGGCATAACAAAACTCCTTGTCGAGCTTCAGGCCGAACTGTGTAAGCTTCACCGACAGATTCGCGTCGAGTTTCAGCTCTGTGATCATTCGGAGTACGTCCTTGCACAACTCCCGTGCATCGATCGCTTCTTCGTTTTTGGTGACGTCTTCCCCGAGAACATCTATCGTCGCCATCGCATATTTTTTCGATAACTCGGTCACGACGCGAGCTGCGTCGCTCAATGTTTCACCTGCGATATAGCGTTTGGCAAAAAAACGTACAAGGGGTTTGGGGATAAACGGAAGAATCGTGACGACAAGCTTGTTGATGAGGTTCATAAAATATATATAGAAGGATCAAAAAAGGCAGTTCGAAGACTCCTGTCTTGAATTTTTAACGTACGAATATAGAGAAGCTTTGATAGAAAAGCAAGGCGATAATTGCTGTGGTTTCTACATAAAAATCTATATAAAACAAGAATAAAGGTAGGACGATTAGCTTAATTGTCCTAAAAATGCTTGATGACAACAATGTAGGACGATCAGTGGTTCGACAAGCTCACCACAAGTTTGATCGTCCTCAAAGTGCTTAATGAAAACAATGTAGGACGATCAGTTTGATCGTCCTCAAAGTGCTTGATAAAAACCATGTAGGACGATCAGTTTGATCGTCCTCAAAGTGCTTGATGAAAACCATGTGGGATGATCAGTGGTTCGACAAGTTTACCCCGAGCTTGTCGAGGGGCTCACCACAAGTGGTTCGACGGAGCTCAGCGAAGCCGTACCCTTCGGCACGCATCCGGCGTGCTCAGGGTAGTACTTTAGTGCACCACAGGTTTAATCGTCCTAAAAAGGTAGATAACAACAATGTAGGACGATTAGTTTAATCGTCCTCAAAGTGGCTGGTGAAAACCATGTAGGACGATAAGTTTAATCGTCCTGAAAACAGCTCAACTACATTTTCAAGAATGCTCAGTTATTTCCCAAAATTATTGCTTTTTAATTCGCAGTTCCTTATACTCCGTTTGAATTGCAGAAATGTTCAATCTTCCGGATTGATAGTCCGGAGCGTAGAGATGAAGCCATGAAAAAAGTCTTACTTCTATTGTGCAACGGTGTTGAGATTTATGAAGCCGCTGCGTTTTACGATGTCCTGGGCTGGTCCGGGGCATACGGCACAGAAGCAGTGGAAGTCGTAACGGTCGGCTTGCAGAACGAAGTTCGAGGGACATTTGGGATGAAGGTGATTCCAGACAAGCTTCTATCCGAAATAAAGGCGGAAGATTTTGACGCGCTGGCCGTTCCGGGCGGATTTGAAACCTATGGCTATTATGAACAAGCCTATTCCGAGTCAGTCGCCGACCTGATCCGCCGCTTTGATAAATTGGAGAAACCAATCGCTTCGATATGCGTGGGTGCTCTTCCAATTGCCAATAGCGGTATTCTTAAGGGACGCAATGCAACCACCTATCATCTGCGGGAAGGATTACGACGTAAACAATTAGCTGGATTTGGGGTGAATGTAGTCGATCAGCCGATTGTTTGCGATAGGAATGTTATCACTTCTACGTCACCAGCCACTGCGATGGAAGTTGCGTTTGAACTATTAGCGAGAATAACCGGCGAAGCGAATGCGGATTGCATCCGGCAAGTGATGGGATTCGAATAAGTCGGCGATATTTTCGAGAATACTCAGGTATTTTCATAATTATTGCTTTTTAATTCGCAGTTTCTTATACTCCGATATTAGATTAAACTCACAGACGCATCCACTTTTTTTCTCTGAGTGAAAATAAGTCCTGACAGCTCCACTTTTAATTCAAAATAGTGGACGCCTGTTTATTTTAAAGATATACGACATGCGTATCATTAATGGGCTAGTTAGCTGCAATGGCGTTCAACAATTTGGAAAGAACCTATGACACAATCAGCTAGAATTTTCCTAAGCCATTCCTCGAAGGACAACGATTTCGTCCGTAGACTTGCGAATGATTTAAAGTCTAAAGGAGTTCCTGTCTGGTTCGATGAATGGGAGCTCAAGGTGGGCGACTCACTCAACGAGAGGATCGGTGCTGGAATCAAAGAGAGTGCGTGGCTGGCTGTCATTCTGTCGAAGAACTCGGTAGAATCAGCGTGGGTCAAGAAAGAACTTAATGCAGCCCTGGAAACAGAACTCGAGAAGAAACAAGTATTCGTTCTGCCCATCGTCATAGAAAATTGTGAGATTCCCGTTTTTCTCCGTGACAAGATGTTTGCTGATTTTAGACGCAGCTATGAATACGGTCTCTCTGCCCTGTTGAAAAGACTAATACCAGAGAAAGCATTTTTCGTACCCGTCGCAACCGAGCCTTCAATCCAAGTCCATCGACAACCACCCCGTCCACGTTCGGAAGATTTTCTCATAAACATTGTCGATGCGAGGATCGAAGGAAGAGATGATGAGCATCCAGGCCTTCTCAACGTAGTTTTCAAACTGGACAAAACTCCTGATGATGATTGGACCGAGTTGTTCGAGCACCCAACCTCATACATTCTTAGTATTCATGCCGCTAGAGTCCTCGGGGACGAGATTTATTGGCCAGCTTCCGAATCCGATATTCCGAACAAGAAACAATGGATCTATGATTGGGTAACCGATGCTAACAACCGATATTTGCCTGTTGTCCAACAACGTATTGCTCAGAAGGAAGCGCTATTACGACGCAGTCAACAAGAGAACGAGAAAATTGCCAAGCTGGAAAACGTATTGCGAGGACGAACCGAAGGTGTGCTGGTAAAACCAACTAATGCTGTGATGATCGGTCTGTGTACTCTCACTCTCGAAGGTTGCACAGCACGCAGCACGCCAGCACCTATTACTCAAGTTAATTTTGACAGCGAGCGACATATACATCTTTGTTTCAATTGTCTCCAGCGCCAGTTAGACTCTGGTCAATACAGACTTGAATGAGCGGTACTGCAGTTAACAGCACAAACCACGAGACTCCCTTTGTTGATAAGGAATATTGTGGTCGTTCCACACTTTTGTTCACAGGAACGAGCCATTAATAGCTCGCAAAAGTACAGCGTGGTTTGTGCGGACGTTAGCTGCCAGCACGTACCAAGGAAATGATTACTCAATAAGAAAGGAAATCAAATGGCAAAGTACCCACCTTACGTCAACGCCTACGGCGGGATCCCGGATCTCTTTAAGGAAATCAAGAAAGCCTCTGTCCCACCAAAGTTCAACCGTGACTTTCTCAGCACAGTCATGGGTTTGAAGTCATCAAGTTATCATGCATTCCTACCCTTCCTGAAAAGGCTGGGCTTCATCGATCAAGGGAACGTTCCTACCCAGGCGTATAAAAACTTCAGAGATGATACTCTTTCCGGTTCGGTTATGGCAGAGCGTATCAAGGAAGCATATACCGAGCTGTTCACTGCGAATGAATACGCCTACAAACTGGACAAGCCACAACTAACCGCAAAGCTGAAGACACTGACCGGCGCTTCGGAGAGTGACAAAGTATTGCCTAATGTTGTTGGTACATTCTTGGAACTTTGTAAGTTAGCGGATTTCGAAGGCAAAAAGGCGAAGCACCCTATCAAGAAGGAAGAAGTTGAGGAAGAAACACCTTTAGACGAAGGCAAGGACAAAACCTCAGGTCTAAAGTCTTTAGGTATCTCCTACACCATCAACCTGAATCTTCCGGCTACAACTGAGATCGATGTTTTCAATGCAATATTCAAAAGTCTGAAGGAGAACATCCTAAATGAAAAGTGATCAGCCCGCATCAGAACGCCTCAAAGTGTTTGCTATTCAGAATTTGATGCTCGAGGCAGATCTTGTAAAGCTAGAGAATTCTGGTATTGAAATTGGGCATCTTCAGACTCTGCGAAAAGACGAAGTCGTTGACACCGAGTTATTTGACCACGATATCCTAACGCAGGCACGGAAGATGGCTGATTTCTATGTTCTTTATTACTGTTTAGAGAATTCTATCAGACGTTTGATTTCTGAAAGGCTGAAAGAAAAGTACGAGGCGAATTGGTGGGACGAGAAGGTGCCAGATGGAGTAAAAGCCAGTGTCAAAGAGAAACAGCAGAAGGAAAAGGACTCGGTGTTTTCTATCCGATCGGAAGATCCATTGACGTACACCAACTTTGGAGAGTTAATCGATATTTTCAATGCGAACTGGGACGATTTTTCTGACACAATCAGAAGCAAAAAAGCAATGCAGCAAAGCCTGGTTCAATTTAACCAGATTCGCAACGTCATCGCGCACAGTTGCGAACTCAACGATGACGAGATTACTAGGTTCGAATTACTCATAAAGGACTGGCTCAGGATTCAAATGTAATTGTCTGATACGTGCCGGCAGCTAACAACCGTGGCCACGACGCTCGCACATTTGGAATGGCAAATTAAAAGCGCAGGAATCATAAGTTAGTGAGCTCGCTCCATGCCGCGTCTCAGTTGAAATATGATGGTGGCGCGGCACGACGTGGCCACGGTGGACGTTATCTGCCATAATTTGCTATGACAAATGAATGATAGATCGAGACAACAAAAAATGGAAGGATCACCTGCTCCATTCGAGTATACCTCTCGAATTCGAAGTGGTCAAGTATCTCAACTCGAAAGGCGCGATAGCCGACTTCGAATACTCGTACTTGAAAAATGATGAAAATCGGACTATCAAAGAGTTTTCTTACGACATTGATGCTTCTTATGTTTTTGGCAACAACTACGTTGACCTAATGATAGAGTGCAAGTATCGCCATCGAAGCACCGATTGGGTATTTGTCCCAGAGAGCTACGGAGGCCCATCTGAGATTTACCCGAATGCTTTCTTGCATCCTAATGACCATTTCTATAGGGGATTGAAATTCCAATACGGAGGATTATTCCCGAAGGAGTTCGGTCCACTCTGCTCCAAGGGAATCGAGATCGCTACAACAGGTGACAATAGTAAGTCAATAAACCAAGCGATTGCCCAATTGTCGTACGCATTTTCCGAAAAATTTATTGATGGAATGATTCACCAAGTCGACAATCTTCTCGGAGGCGAAGTAATCTTCTACCACATTCCCATCATCACTACAACAGCCAATCTTTATCGATTAAGGGCTGACATCGGCATTAGCGCCATTGAGAAAGCTGATGACATCCGAAGTGTGGCAGATAGTTATGATTGCTTAGTTCTGCGCAACAGAATTGGCGTTGAACTTCGCAATCACAATCAGGCCGTTTTTCAGAAGTTTCAGAATTCTTACCCGGCAGATGTTCTAAAACAGAAATTGAATTCATTCAATGAAAGTCTCGATTTCGTTTTTTCAGTCATTGCCAATGAGTATTGTCCGCAAGTGATAATTGTACTGCGCCACACTTCTGACTGTAGAAGCCTTGATTCGCTCTTCAATTATCTCAAGGACATCTTCGCACCATCCAATGAATTAAAAGAAGCAATCCAAAAACAGCGAACTGAAATAGAGCAAATGTCCCTTAAGTTTTCGGCTAAAGAGTAACATGCAAATTACGACAGCTGACAGGTGTAAAAAAGTTAACAAAGTGTAAACTGGACGAACATCCCGTTGCTCATCCCGTACTGAAAGTACGGGATAACGGAACGTCATTTTTACGCGACACGTTATGACCTATTACAAACTAAATGGTGTTAACTGAAATCATCTTAAAAATGGTATTGTAAGTAATAATGGCTAATATTCTAAATAAAATTAGAATCTTTCTTGCATCACCCTACGACGTGGCGACGGAACGTGCTAAGTTAGAAACAGTCGTAACGTCACTCAAACCATTGGCGGATTATCTGGGATTGACGCTTGAGGTCTTGGACTGGCGTGGGGTCGTGCCTGACGCGGGTCGCCCACAGCAAATCATCTTCGACCAACTCAAACCGACCTCGTGGGATATTTTCGTTGGCATCTTGTGGCATCGTTTTGGCACACCGCCAGGCGGCAAAGACCTTCAGACGCAAAAGGATTATCTCTCTGGCACGGAAGAAGAATTTCGCATTGCGTATCGGCTGTGGAAGGAATACGGCAGACCACGCATCGTGATGTATCGTTGCATGCGTGCGATTCCACTCGATGCCGATTTAGCGCAGGCACAGCGCGTAAAAAATTTTTTCAAAGAGATTCAAAAACCGCAGAGCGAGTTTCGCGTCTTGACACAATCTTTCGACACGACCGAATCTTTTGAAAAATTATTGCTCGACAATCTGCAAAAATTATTACTCGAGTATGGCGAGCAATCTAAAACGCCCATCACACCCGATGTTGTGCAAGTCCTGGCGCCGAGAATTCCGAACAACCTACCACGGCGTGCTGCGTTCTTTGGTCGTGCGAAAGAGATGGACGTGGTGATGCGCGCGCTCAGTCCCACCGACCGAACGTGGGGGGTCCTCGTGGATGGTATAGGCGGCATCGGCAAGAGTGCGATAGCTATTGAAGCCGCGTATCGCACGCAGGAAGGAGGCTTGTTTGACGCATTTGTATTTATCACTGCAAAGCAAAATATTCTTGAACCAAGTGGTATTCATGAGCTTAATCCTCCTGCACATACGCTCGACGAATTCTTGAATGAGACTGCACGTGTATTGGGGCAATCAGGTATTGCTAAACTGGCAAGCAGTGAAAAACGTCGTGCCTTACTAGATGCGCTACGTGTAATGCCTGCTCTGCTCATATATGATAACCTTGAAACGCTGTCGAAAGAAGAGCAGGAGGCAATGGCGGATTTTCTGCGCGAACTGCCACAAGGATGCAAAGCAATCATCACAAGTAGACGTCGCGGCGGCGAAGGCGCGGTGTGGTTGCGCGTGGAAAAATTGGATTGGGACGCGGCGCGTGGAATCATCAAAAATGAAATGGCACGTGATACGGGAATGACGAACAAACTACGCCACATAGAATCGCGCTGGCAGGAATTGTACGACGAAACGAACGGCTCACCACTGGCGTTGGTGCATACCCTCGGGCTTATGCGCGTGCGCACCACACTGACGTTTGATGGCGCACTGGAAATGTTACATGGCAATCGCGACGCTGATTTGCATAGATTCATTTTTCAAGAAGCGCGCAAAGAATTGACTACAAATGACAAAACCGCGCTCGGTGCACTCTCGTTCTTCGTCCCCTCCGCAACGTTCGAGGCGTGGATGCAAGTGGCGAACCTGTCACGCGTCGCGCTGACAACGACGATTGACCGCTTGAGCGCGCTGTCGCTGGTGGACGTGCTAACGGGCGAAGAACGCTACACACTGCATCCGCTCACACGTGCTTTTGTCCATGATGAACTTCTTGCTGATGTGAACAACTCACGCAAAATGGGAATGCGATTTGCACAATATTGGGTGGATTATACTAAGCGATATGGCGGTGGAAGCAAGAATTACCGAACCTTTCGCCTCCTTGAAGCCGAATGGACAAATCTCGACGCGGCAGCGAATTGGCTGTGGGAAACAGCGGGTTTGCAGGGCGAAAAAGTAGGAGACAAAGAGGCGGCACGGATGTTGAATGAACTTGCACTCGCGCTACATGCGTTCCTGTCATTTAGCGGGCGATGGGATGAGCGTGTGCATATAGACACACAGGCATACAAAGCAATGCGCGCAATAGAAGATTGGAGCAATGCTGGTTGGCACGCGTACCGAGTGGCATATATTCACTTCAACTGCGCCCGTACCGACGATGCAGTGTTTTGGACAGACCGCTGCACCGAGATGTGGACGCGCGGCGGAACCAAATTTGAGCAAGCTGTTGGCATCCGAATGCGTGGGTTGATAGCGGTGCAACGCAAAGAGTACGACACTACAGAACGCATTTATCAAGATGCTCTTGTTATCTTTCGCGACCTGAAAAACGATGAATGGATTTCGATTATGTTTTCCGATTTAGGTGGGATCGAGCGTATGCGCAAGAACTATGATGCAGCAGAGCGGTATTACCGCGAGGCGTTGGAAATTGAAACAAGACGAGAGGATAAAGAAGGACAGGCCACATATATGTGCAACCTCGGCAATCTTGCGTTTGACCGTAAACAGTGGGCAGAGGTACACAAATGGTGCGAGCAGGCGTTGGCATTGGCGAAAGAAGTCGGACGGCAAGATTTAGTTGCCATAAATCAAAATCGTCTCGCGTGCGTGTACGAAGCCGAAGGGCGCGCGGACTTGGCACTGCCGCTGGCTCAAGAAGCCCTGAAGATTTACGAGCGGTTGCAGCACAAGGAATTGACAACCGCGCGGGAGTTAGTGAACAAATTGAGTCAAAAATTCTACTCGAATCAACAGGAAAGATAGAAACATTTACTTCACTACCTTCGTACCGCCAATTGCTATATGTTAATTTTGATGAGTTGAGGTCTAAGATTTTGAATTCAACTATCATTAGATGCTTATATAATGGCGAATAACACTTTATAAAAGGTCAAAGTCAAGAAATAAGTATTCCTGAGTTGTTGTGGAACGCACACCGCAAGATACAATGCGGGGTTGTCCGATTCCACTTAGTGGAATCGAGACCTCGTGCCGTACTCCGCACGGCACGGGCCTTTTCATAATGTAAACGTTATACATCACAGACAACGCGGCCATTGAATGTCAGCAATCATTCAATTGCACGATAATCCAAACACCAATAAAAAAAGGAGAATTGTCATGAAAAAAATCGCATTTGTCTTCGCAGTTATCGCGCTGACTCTGGCTCTGGCACCTACCGCCAAAGCGCAGTTAGCAGCTACTCGATTCATATGCCTCGTTGATACGCCGGCAACAATAACCTTTAGCCAGTATGGCGAAGCTGAGGTGCCTCTTGATCCCCACACAGGCAATACTATCAATCTCAGTGGTTATCATAAGGTCTATGTCAGAGTAGGCACGACGAGCGCCAAAAAAATCATGGTCAACATGGGAAAAATCAGTGGAGCAACGTTGTCACAGATGTTTACCCGGGCCATGAGTCAAAATATCCAGGCCTTCGATGTAGTCGGACCGCAGATGGGATTATGGTTAACGGGAGGACCTCCCAACAAAACTGAAAATGTGCAAATTTGGGTCTTCATCACCTCATAATAAAAGGATTCCGTCCTTTAACGCTCGGAATGGAATTGCGAGGTATATTGCAAGCCAACGAACACGAACGGATGACACGGCGCGCCACGACCCCGACTAGAAACGAGTCGGGGCAGGCGCTCCCGCAATTGGAAAAGATTTTCGCTAGAGGCGTGGGACGGAAAAGATCGAAATGTGAAACCGTGGGACTCGGAATAACGATGAACTATCTAGCATGCCTTCCCGCCAGGAGGGCGGGACTCGGCATGACGAGGAGTCTTTTCTGAAATATTTAATGTTACAACGTCAGCCCGCACTAAAGTACGACTCCCGCAAATTAGATAGCGTAGAGGTCGTCGAGCGACTTGGGCCGATCTTGTGGTGAGCTTGTCGAACCACTTGCCGAGGCCAGTCGAGGGCCTCTTAATATTTTTCGATTTAGCATGCCTCGACTCTTCGCCTCGCTTCGCTCGGCGGAGCTGTTCGTCGCAATCTTACGATCGAAGTCTGACAACCTTTGGCTGAGTGTGAGTAGCCCGATGCTTTGAATAGAATATAGAAATCGTTATGCATCATTGCCTAAACACAATAAAAAGTAAGGAGATTTATCAATGCCCACTTTTACGATCGAAGAAAACTCACCAATACTCGTCGAACTAACGTCACGACCGGGGGTACAAAAGACCGCTCTATTACCGGCCGACATCGCAGAAAAATCTGCCAAAGCATTAGAGAATGCCATGAACACCATTCACAGCATGGCTCAACGGATAACAAACACCATGGATGCGCTTGTCAAAAAACCGTCACAGGTGGAATTGGAATTCGGCATTAAGCTCGACGTTGAGTCGGGGGCACTCATTGCAAAAGCTGGAGCAGAAGCACATCTAAATGTAAAATTGATTTGGGAACACAAGGAGAGATCAGCGTGAGCATACAATCGTCCAACATACGCCTGCAAAACCTGCGCGAGATGACAGTGCAGATTCGACGCGTCAGCGATGATGCGATTGTCGGCACGGGCATCGCGGTTTCGACGGACGGCAGGATTGTGACGTGCGCACACGTAGTGGAAGCCGCGATTAGCGCACATCCGCGCGACGCAAAAAGAGCTGAAATAGGCGTGTACTTTCCGCAAGCGCGTGGCGGTGAGACGAAATCACGGCGTGCGACGGTTGCCGCATTTTTTCCACAACACGATGACGATGTGGTGCTGCTGCAACTCGTCGGCGGCGCGTCGCCGCTTGCGCCAGAGCAAATAGCGGTGCTTGGAACTGCCGACTCTTCAGACAGGAATCCGTTTCGCTCGTACGGCTATCGTCGCTTGGAGGATTACATCGCGGGCTGGGCGGATGGGACGATTCAAGGTTGCATTGAGCCACCTGAAGGTCACATGGTGCAATGCGATCCCGTGCAATTGCAGTCGTCCCAGATCAATCGCGGGATGAGCGGTGCGGCAGTCCTCGATGTCGAACGCAATCTCGTTGTCGGCATTGTGTCCGAAACGTGGTTCCCCGACCAGTCCACCAAAGATCGCGATACGGCTTGGGCGATAAATGCACGAGTCCTTTCACTCGCACCGCTCGGTTTGTCATTGCGCGATGAATCATTGCCACTGCGCGCCGCGCCTGAACCCAAAACCGATGTTGCGCAAGCGCGCGCGGCAGTCACACCAATGGATCGCTTTGCGTGGAACAGCGCACCCGACATATTAAAAGAATGGACAGGGCGTAACGAACTGCTTGAGCAAATCACACAAGACTGGCTCAATCTGCAGAAACACGTGACAGGGTTAATAGGTTTCGGCGGCGAGGGCAAGAGCAGTCTCGCACGCAAATGGGTGGACAACATTTGTAAGGGCGAACAGCCGTCCATCCCAACCCCTGACGGCATTTTCTGGTGGGGCTTTAACGAGAAGCGGAGCGTGGATGAATTTCTCGAAGCCGCGCTTAAATGGATGAGCGGCGGGCATATCGATCCGCGCGTGGTGCCATCGTCCAGCGTGCGCGCGCAAATTATCGGCGCGATGCTCGGCGCGGGGCGATATCTCTTTGTACTCGATGGCTTGGAAGTAATGCAAAATCAGGAAGGCGATCGGTTCGGTCTATTGCAGAGCAATGACCTGCGCGATTTACTGACGTACTTTGCACGCTCCGACAATCAATCGTTCTGTCTCGTCACCAGCCGCGCGCCATTGCTTGATTTAATGGAATACACGACGTACACACATCGCGAGGTGGATCGGCTTTCCGCTGCTGATGGTCGCGCGTTGTTGCGGAAACTGGGTGTGCAGGGCAAATACGATACGCTTGATAAATTGGTGGCGGATTGGGACGGGCACGCGCTCACGCTCAGTTTGCTCGCCGCTATTTTGACAGAACGCTACGGCGGCGATGTTGCACATGTTGCCGACCTGCCCACGCCAACGATGGACGAGCCGCGGTACGAACGTGTCCACCGCGTCTTGCGCCGCTACGACGAACACCTCACCGACGTCGAGCGTGAATTCCTGAAACTCTTTTCCGCGTTCCGCACACCCGTGCACGAAAGCGCATTTGATAAAGTGTTTCTTCCGCTAATTTCCAAATCCCAAAAACCAGAATCCAAATTATTTGAGATTGGGAAATTGGGATTTGGGATTTCAAATTTGGAGGCTATGGTTAAACACTTGGCGACGTACCGCATCCTTCGTTTTGACGCGCATGAACGCACCTACACAACGCACCCGCTCATCCGCAACCACTATTTGGCGTTGCTGACCAAAGGCGACTCTGCACAAGAAAAAGCCGCGCACGAACAGATCAAAGACTACTATCTTTCGATTGCAGGTGACACACCGGAATATCCCACACTTGACGATTTGAAGCCGCTCATTGAAGTGGTGCATCACGCCTGCCAAGCGAATGCGTATACTGAGGCGCATAAGATTAGACGAGACAGAATTGATCAAGAAGACCGTTTTATTTTGATGCACCTGCTTGGCGCCTACGACACGTACTTGAATATGGTTAAAGAATTCTTCCCAGATGGGAATCTATCTAGAGAACCACAAGGTATTCCACATGAGCAGAGTTGGATTTTAAACACGATCGGCTTATGCCTGATGAATCTGGGACGCCTGCACGAGGCAGTACCGTTCTACGAACGCGCCGTTACTAGTTACCTTACTCGCAAAGACTGGAGCAACGCCAGCACAGGCCACATTAACCTTGCGGATCTCCACGCGCAACTCGGCGTGCTGGAAGCGAGCACAGAAGCCGCCACTTGTGCACTTGACCTCGCCCGCCGCGCGGTGAATAAGCAGAATGAATATATTTCTTTAAGTTACCACGCATGGGCACTGCATTTAACGGGCGAGTTAATTTCTGCCAGCACTATGTTTGAACAAGCAGAAGTACTTATTAAGCAGTTGTTTCCGCAACTTCACTATATTTTTAGCCTGTGGGGAATTAAACATGCTGATCACCTTAAACGAAAGAGCGATTCTGATTATGCCCGCCGTGTCACCATAGCTAATATGGAACAATCCGAACTCGGTCATTGGACACCCCAAATCAGCCAATGCCACCGCGTTCTCGGCGACCTTGACGCGGATGCAGGACAACACACAAGCGCACGTGAGCATTATGACACCGCGCTCAAAATAGCGCGGAGTATTTCGTATCGTCCCGCGCTCATTGAAGCTTTGCTAGCGTGCGGGCGCTGGGCGGCAAAGCATATGAAGGATGCAATGTCGGCGTTCAACGACCTAAACGAAGCGCTCGGTTATGCGGTTGAGAGCGGCTATCGGATTTACGAGGCAGATATTCGAAATGCGCTTGGTTGGACACATCTCGCAAACAGCGACAAGCAAAACGCCAGAGCCGAAACCGAGCACGCGTTACAAATGAGCAAGGAGATGGGCTATTACTGGGGCAAGGTGGATGCGGAGGAAGTGCTGGCAGCTTTAGATCAGGCAAAATAATCTTTTAAGAATCATCAACCATGGCAACACAAGCTATCACTTTATAAAAGGTCCCCGCAATCCCACAGCCCCACTGAGCCCCACAATCCCACTTAGAACGTGGGACGTAAATAGCACGAAAGCGTGGGACCGTAAATCTCACTGGACCCCACATAAGACGTAGGGCCGTAAAGAACACGGGAACGTGAGACGGGAAAAAACGGAACACGGGAACGTGGGACGTAAAAAGCACGAATCGTGGGACGGAAAAAATCGAAGCACGAGATCCTTCGACTCGTCCCACATCCTGTGGGACTCGCTCAGGACAAGTCGGCGGACAGGCTCGGCGGAGCGGGTTGTCGGAATCTGACGATCGAAGTCTGACGACCTTTGGCTGAGTGGGTGAGTGTTGTGTTTGTTTACGCTTATATAATAATTATTTCTCTTAACCTTTAGGAGACCTTTTTAGAAAATATCAAACGGTTGAATTAAGTGACAAAAATGAACGCCCTGAAAAATCATATTCATCGAAAGGAATAAAAATGAGAAAATGGGATTATAGCATAAGGGAAAAAGATTATCGTTCAACGCACAATGTCCGGAAGACGTTAATTATCTTAACGTTGATAGTTGGTATTCTGCTTACATTGACCGGAATATTCCAACCTTCCGACAAATGGTGGTCAATAATACTGATAACATTCGGCGTTACATTCACAGCTTCCGCATCGGTGTCTATTATAATGCTTTCAGCAGGATTGATGGACCTCTCAGAAAATGCAAAAGAGTTAGCTTCAGTAATAGGAAGCAGACTCGGAATGCCTTGCGCTGAGCGTTTCTCACTTGTGGAAAGTTCTTCCGAAGTTGGACTGTCAAAAACATATATTAGCAGAGAACAAGCTCTTCAAACAGGCGAGTTCCATACAATCATAGAAGATGAAAAGGATGGACTTTTCATCGTCGGATCATCTCTCCTGGGATTCCTTCAAGACAGGCATTTTAAACATGTGATAGAGACGATAAAGAAGAAAATACATGATGGTGTCGAAATTAAGTTCATGCTTACACATCCACTGTTTGCTGATTTTCGTGCAGCACAAGAGGGCAGGGATCCTGGAGAGATTGCTCGCGAAATCATAAAGAGTCTAAGAATTATACTGAGTTTTGTCGGATCAGACAAAGAACTTGTTTCTGTATACCTTTATCGTGGTACTCCAACATGTTTTGGAATACTTGCAAAAAAAAGTGTACTACTGAATCCATATCCATATGGACGTCAAGCATACGAGTCACCTTGCTTTGAATTCGACAGCGAAACTCCTGCTTACAATCTTTATAGGCAAGCTCACTTTCAAACACAATTCGCTGGAAAGATAGAGCAATTTGAATTATCTAATGTATCCATCTCGAAGCTTGAAAGCGAGATAGACGAGTTCTCTCAGAAAGTATCAGAATTTGAGTCATCATTTAGCACGTTTCACAAAGCATCCATAGGACAACCACATAGCTCCGGGGTAATTGCAGACGCAGACAAAAGCTCTATGGTTCACCATGGGGCTAAGAAAAGATAATGGCGGCACGGCATATGACTCTTTACTAAAGGTCCCCGCAATCCCACAGAATCGTGGGACGTAAAGATCACGGAACGTGGGACTGAAACGAAAACGGAACACGGGAGCGGCGCCGGACACAGACAACATTAAGCGGCGGGACTCGGCTTGACGAAGAACTGTCTAGCATGCCTCCCCGCCTGGAGGGCGGGACTCGGCATGATGAGGAGTCTTTTCTGAAATATTTAATGTTACAACCTCGGCCCGACAATGACCTGTCTAGCACACCTTCCCGCCCGGAGGGCGGGACTCGGTGTGACGGCTGAAGCATTGTAAGTTTATCTTAGGCCTAACAGCTGGAAACATCAATGAAAAATATGATAATGGTTCTTTTGGTCGCAGGAGTGTTGATGGGATGCAATATAGATGAGACAATCCAACCAGATGAAACTATCTCGACATCATTCTCAACTACCGATACACTCGGAAATCCCGGTACCGTCTTCCAGAGAGGCTATCCGTTCTACTTGATTTTCCAGATGACCAATAAGACCGGCATAGATCAGAACTACACATGGACAGGACCCGTTTCGGATATCTTTATCACCCGAAACGACACAATCATTTCCCGGCAATATTATGGCTTTTATTGGCCGGAAATAGTTCATCATGGTTTATTGAAAGCCGATTCCACTTTAACAAACCGATGGCTTGGACCATTCAATATTCTGAGTTCTGTGGCTGCCCTGATGCCCGGAAGTTATGCGGCGGATGTATTCATCAATGCCCGCTTTGACAATGCAGAGATCGAACGCCCGCAGCGCATTCAAATAACCATTATCGATACTTCTCATATACTCGTTCGCAAACCTAATATTTATCTCTATCCGCAAACTACACGCAATCTGTCCGTCGCATTGGAATTTCCGCTGGGAGGATCCATTCTTCAATCTATTCCATTGTATTCCGGCGGTTGGAATGTTTCCGTAGAACCGTCCGGCAAGATCGATCGACAGTATGACTATCTCTTTTACGAGAGTAAAAATCCGGATGCCTTTCAATATACTTCAGGCTGGATTGTCAGCAGAGATACACTTACGTCATTCTTCTCGAACAATCTCCTTCTCGCCGGTTTTAATCAGCATGAAAAAAGCAATTTTATCGAGTATTGGATCCCAAGACTGGTTGAATATCCATATTATATCATTTATCCCCAATTTGCCGATGAGATCGGGAAAGTTATTCGTTTGAAAATCTCCGAACAGCCGGATAATATGCTTCGCCTCTTCTATGTCATACAGGGAACGAACGACTTCGGAAAGAAGCTGCCTCCTCCGTCAATTCCCAAGTTCGAACGGAATGGTTTTGTCGTTACAGAATGGGGAGTAATACTCAAGTAAGTTTAGAGGAAAGCCGGCGGACTTCGGCGCCTGCCTGCCGGAGTGCCTCCGGCACGCAGGCAGGGATAAACACATATTGGTAACGAATCAAAAAGTAGAGTTCACTCCACACCGTTGGGCGAGACGAAGAAGATGTTGCTAATGAAGTAGAGATGTAGTAGAATAAAGAGAAAGCCCACGATGTCAATTAGGGGATCCAAAAATGCCTGACATGACGAACCCGGAAAGCCAAACGCACCTCTCTGTTATTATGTTCTCCGATATCGTCGGATACAGCAAGATGATGCAGGAGAATGAAAATCTCACCATGAATCTTCTTAGCCGTCACAATCAAATCGTGAGAGATGCTCTCAACAGACACGATGGCAAGGAAATCAAAATGATGGGCGATGCCTTTCTTGTGAGTTTTACTACAGTTGCTAATGCTGTTCGATGTGCCATTGATATTCAGGAATGTTTCGGCAAGTATAATGAGAGTGCTGCAGAGAAAGAAAAGATACTTCTTCGTATCGGTATTCATATGGGTGACATCGTTGTCAAAGATGATGATGTATTTGGCGATGGTGTGAACATTGCTTCTCGTATTGAACTGCTGGCTGAGCCGGGGGGCATTTGTATCTCACAGGAGGTGTATAATCTTGTAAGGCACAAATTAGATCTTCAAGTAGTCTCGCTTGGACCCAAAGAGCTCAAGAATATAAAAGAAAAAATTGAGATTTATGAAATCCTTGTAGGATCCATAGCAACTTCAGCACACAAATCAAGGAGTAAAAGAAAAAAAAGAAAGAACTGGATTTATGCACTAGCAGGATTATTTGTGGTAGCCATTGGTATTTTAATTGGAATTGAGCTACTCAATAAACCTTCAACCCCAATGGTGACACGGATATTGAAAACGGGAGGCATTAATGTCAACGATCCAAACATTTCCCCTGACGGAAACTGGATTGTTTACGTTGCCAACGATTCCCGAATGCGTCCAAACTTGTATGTTATTCACTCTTCAGGAGGCGAACCAAGGAAAATTACCAATGACACAGTGTTAGTTTATTACAGGGCTCCATGTTTTTCGCCTGATGCCAGCCAGATTGTTTATTCCGTCTATTCCACAGATAATAATAGGTTTGAAATAGACATCATCCCAACTCTGGGGGGAAAATCTCATAAACTGGTCAGTAATGCTGATCTTCCAATGTGGTCACCAGACGGAAAACGCATCGCCTTCTTCCGCCAAATCGGCCAGGCATTGGGACTCTTCATAGTCAAATCAGACGGAACGGAAGAGACAAAAGTCACCCAGATTGAGCCAGTCTCTTTCATTAATATCGCATGGTCTCCTGATTCAAAGCGGCTTGCTTTTCTGAGAAGTTTTGGAACCGCTACGACTGGTCGGTACACGGAAATCTTTTCGCGCAAGTTGGATGATAGCACTGAACATCAGATAACGTTTGACAAGAAGATCATTGATGATTTTTGCTGGACTTCGACTGGAGAAATCGTCTTCAATTCAAACCGCAGCGGAGGTGTAGGCTTATGGGTCATGCCTGAGGAGGGCGGAACACCGAAGCAGCTCACACTTGGCGCCGGTGCCGACAGGTTTCCACGCATATCAAAGGACGCTAAACACCTCGTATATTTGAATGAGTCTGAGACATCTAATCTCTGGACAATCGACATTCAGACCAAGGAACTTCAGCAATTGACGTTCGAGGATGGGTATGTTACTAGTTCTGCATATTCTCCAGATGGAAGCAAACTCTTCTATAGGCTGGTATACGATTTCGAACCCTCACAGAACGGGTTTGTGATATGCAATAAGGATGGAAGTGAGCCGACCAAATTTGAACCAACAATCGAGAAACACCAACCGTGGCCGCTCTGGATACGTTGGTCCGCAGATATGAAATCGGTTTATTTCAGTGGCTTTCAAAGTGATACAATAAAAAAGAATCCTGATTCAATAGTCACTAAGTTCAGTTTCTTTGAGCGTGAGATAGCTACAAACATAACCCGGAAAATAGGAGACGGTGCGTTAATTGATATTTCCAGGGATGGAAAGTATCTATGGTACGCACCCGACCTAAATACCCCTTCCCCAAAAGCAGTTCTTGCGCTTAAATCTGTACCCAACAAGATAATTAAGGAAATCGCTTTTTCTTTTTCCAGAGGGTTACCACGCTTTTCATGGGATTCAAAGAGTGCCATAGTTCAAGATTCAATTGGTGTGTGGTACATACCTTTGGACGCAGAAAAGAATAAACATCTTATCAAAACCCCGAAATCTTTTATATTTACTGGTTCTATGCCCGATGACAGATCAATTCTTGGAGTCATTGCGGAGCCATCTTCCCAAATTTATAATTTAGTAAAAGTGTATTATGCAAATGGAAAGATCGAAGAGATAAGTAAAATACCTGGGTACGGCCCGGTAGTTTCTCCTGATAGTAAGACAGTGGTATTTAGAAGAGTTGAGGCCAAGAACAAGATCATAGTACTGGACAATTTTCGATAGAAGCGATAAGAGAATTATATAGCGAAGTAATTCATAATTACACCCAAGCCGTTGTTGATGAACTGGCACACCACTGAAAAACATTGTATTCAAATCATGTAAGGGGAGAAATATTCTATGATTAGCAGAATTTGGCATGGCTACACCGCACAGGCAAATGCGGACGCATATGAGAACCTACTCAAGAGCGAAATCTTTGTAGGCATAAGCAATCGTCATATACGTGGATATCGCGGCATCCATCTTCTGAGACGCAACATTGCCGATGGTGTGGAGTTCATCACCATAATGTGGTTTGATTCCCTCAATGCCGTCCGGGAGTTTGCCGGAGAGGACTATGAAAAAGCGGTTGTACCACCCGAAGCACGAGCTCTGCTTTCGCGTTTCGATGACCGTTCCCAACATTACGAAGTGATAAATTAAATGCTTAATAACAGTCATTTCTAACTAAAATATCATCCTTATGAAATATCATATTTATATTTTGATACTATTTTTAATTCCATTGGCACTATTTAGCCAGGAAGCCAAAGAAATTAAATTTGTTAATAATGCTATTCAATCGGCAAAAAGGGAGAACAAAATACTTATCATTGAATTTTGGGCACCCTCATGCGGACCATGTATTAAATTGAAACGAGATATTTTTGAAAATGATAAAAATAAAGAATTCTTGGATAAATATTTCCTGATAGTTAAAGTGTCACCTGCCGATTCGCTTTACGAGTCTTTGTTCAAATACTTTAATCTTGTTTACCAGAGTTCAATAATTTATTATGATGAAACCGGTAACGAGATTGAACGTACAATTGGATATGATGGAGAGAAAGACCTGTATTTAGACTTTTTAAGAGATGTTGCAGCCGATAAAAATTTATACAAAGATGTACTTGAAAAATATCAAAAGGATACCTTGAATGCAATGAGTAATTTTTTGATGGCAAGAAAGCTATTATTCCGATATCAATTTGAAGAAGCCAACAAGCTTTTTAACAAAGTCCTAATTTATGATTCTGAAGATAAACTTGGATTGCATGCAGAGTGTCGTTTCAGGATTGCAGAAAATGAGTCAATAACGACAAGAAAAATTGATGAATTACAGAAATATATCAAACTCTATGCAAAAAATGATTTCATTCCCAAAGCTTATATTTATTTAATAGATGATTTGAAAAATAAGAAAGATGAGATCAATTGCCTTACAACTTGTGAAGAAGCCTTTGCTAAATATCCTGAAAATCCTGATATATTAAATAAATATGCATGGATGATTTGTACATTTAAAATTAAAAAAGATTATACGAAGGCTCTTGATATGGTTCGTAAAGCAATTATAATTAATCCCAATTATGCGAATTACTATGATACACAGGCCTGGTTATTTTTTGAATCAGGAGATAGAGAAAAAGCAATTCAATCAATGAAAAAGGCAATTGAATTATATCCGCACCCTGTATATAAGGACGAACTTGAAAAGTTTATGACCCATTAGTAACGCGCTATAACATGCAGTATATGCAATTACCGGGTTGGCAGGTATCTCAACGTATAAGTAATGATAGCGTTATATATTGTGTTCGCTTAGCGCTTCACCTATTTGATGGAAATGTGTGGGAGTGGTGCTGGGATTGGTATGGCAGCACGTATCCATCCGGAGGTACGAGCGATCCGAAAGGACCTACAACATCGCAAACAGACCGTGTCCTTCGCGGTGGTTCTTTCGGCAACGTCGAGTACTTATGTAGGTTTGATAACCGCGACGGAAACTACCCGTACAGCCGCGACTTCAGAAGTGGATTTCGTTGTGTCCAGAACTGATATAACACTTTTACCCTGACCTTGCCTTATTATTCTGGCAGTTTCGTTCTGGCTGGTGGGGAGAAAGGCTGAGAAGATCTGGACCTTTAAATCCTGGAGAAGAAAGAAATTCAGGATTGAAATATATACCGGGTCCAATAGAACCTCTTCGCTGATCGAATTCGCAATAGAATAAGAGAAGATCATATTAAACTATCTAGAGGCTACACATTAAGGTTGGTACGATTTAGGAAAGAATTCAGACAATAATCTCACAAATGTGTATCAAATATGAACACTAGTCAAAAAGAATATTGGGATAAAAGATATCTGGATGAAGGAGTTATATGGTCGATGGAACCATGCAAATCTGCTTTAATGGCGAGGGATAAATTTCTTGATCTCAATATCCATGGCGTCTTGATCCCCGGAGCCGGATACGGCAGGAACGCCAGATTATTTGCCGATTCAGGATTTGAAGTGACAGGAATAGAAATATCCGGGCGTGCAATAGAAATAGCACGAGAGAACAATATAAACATCAAGTATTATCATGGCTCTATCCTCGATATGCCTTTTGATACTTTGATCTACGATTCAATTTTTTGTTTCAATGTGCTTCATCTTTTCCCGGCATGCGAAAGAAAAAAGGTCATCGATAGACTGAATAAACAATTAAGAAAAGGCGGGTATGGCTTTTTTGTTGTCATGTCTGAATTCGAGGATAGTTTTGGTAAAGGAGAAGAACTTGAGTCCAATACCTTCGAACCGAGAAAAGGAAAACCTGTCCATTATTTTACAGATTCGGATCTGAAAGATCATTTTCAAGGGTTTCATATTATCGAGACCGGAATTATTGAAGAACCCGAAACACACGGTGGGGAACATATCCATAAATGTAGATATATTATGTTTAAGAAATAGCGATTACACTGACGACAAATATCTTCTCGACCACAGCAATGAATACAGATAAGAAGCAAATCAAGGATCTTATAATCAAGAATTACCACAAAGGCCATGTACTGTCCAATGGAGAATTATACAGGCCCATACTCGATGACAAGTGGCGGATATCCTGGATGAATAATGATAACAATATCGAGATGGCAGATAAGGAAACTTATATATCATGGTATAAACCGGATAAATGTGATAAAAGACTGAAATGGAAAACAAAAATTCTCAATATTGATGTTGAAGGTAATCTGGCCTCTGCAAAGATCAAGATATTTAACCAGGATTTCGGATTTCTCGACTATTTCCAATTCATGAGAAAAGGCAATCAGTGGATCATGATTAATAAAATATCGGAAAGATTGAAAACAGCAGGCGAAGCACATCATAAAAAAAGAGCGGCAAAAACTTCGTAATGCCGACATCTTCTATTATTTTAAAAATACCAAAAAAAGCCGGAAGCAAACAGACTTCCGGCTTTTGAAAAATTTCTTAATATCATACTATCATTTACTTAAAATCCGACAGAGGCCTCTCCCCTTTGGCCCCTGCCCTTTTTCTTTTTTTCACAGCTTCAGTCAACAGAAATTCTATCTGTGCATTCGTGCTCCGTAAATCATCAGCGGCCCACTTCTCGATCGCATTATAAAGATCTTCGTCGAGCCTCAGAAGGAATTTCTTTTTTTCACTCACTGGTAGAGTGTCCCCGTATTGATCACAGGCTGCGCTTCGCGGTCCGAGACAAGCGCAACCATCAGGTTGTTCACCATTGTCGCCTTTTTGTCTTCATCGAGCTCGATAATATGTTGCTCGCTGAGCATCTTCAGAGCGCTCTCGACCATCCCGACTGCTCCTTCAACGATTTTCTGTCGCGCGGCGACAATCGCCTGCGCCTGCTGGCGCCGCAGCATCGCCTGGGCAATTTCCTGAGCGTAGGCAAGATGACTGATCCGCGAATCCTCGACGGCCACACCGGCGATCTCCAGCTTTGCATGAAGCTGGCGTTTCAGATTGTCGGCAACTTCCTGAGGCGAGCCTCGCAGCGAAGCGCGTTCATCGTCGTGCGCATCATAGGGATATTCGGACGCAAGTGCACGAATTGCCATTTCGCTCTGTATGGCGACGAACTGCTCGTAGTTCTCGACGTCGAACAGCGCACGGGCAGAATCGGTTACGCGCCAGACAACAACAGCGGCAATCTCGATCGGATTTCCGTTCAGATCGTTCACTTTCAAACGTTCGCTGTTAAAATTACGTATCCTCAATGAAACATGTCTGCGCACGACAAAAGGATTCGACCACCAGAACCCGGCATCGCGAACCGTTCCCATGTATCTTCCAAACAAGACCAGCACCTTCGCCTCATTGGGATGAATAATGAAGAAACCGGACGGGATAGCTGCAATAATAAGAAGCAAGGGAATTATGAACCAGAGGATACCAATATCTCTCTCCATGATCATTACACGTAAAAGAAGAGCCTCGACTATGATAAGAATAATAAAAACGGCCGCCATGGCGAAACCGATAAACCGCCAGGCACGAATTTCAGAAATGGGTTGCATGTTTATTCCTCCTGTGTATGATATTATAATGATATCATAATAATATCATAATGTCAAGAGAAATTTTTACAATCGCGTAAAGACTTTGATAACAGCCACTTAGCAGGGGTGTCGGGTACATGTGATTTGGCTGCTAGGGGCAAATCTGCTCTTTTTCCCTCTCTTACAGACGGGGGAGAAATCCTTTTTATTTTTGAATACCGTCGAAGTTGATGAGCGTTGGGAAGTAATTGCATTCTGCTTCGCACTAAAAATAACTCGATCCGTCCCAGCAATCAGGTATTTATCTGATCGAAGAGCCTTTTTGACAGGTACGAATCTAATGTGAATGGATAATATTTGTAGAGACTGATGAGGAAGGTGATGATAGCAACAATAAAATTCCTGCCGATTGAAAAATAACTTATCTCGCTTTGAAAATAAGGACCAAAGCACCCACACGATACGTCGATACCGAGTATCATGCTGTACGTGACGACAGATGTGAAAATGAGAAAAAGGATAGATGCCGCACGCAACATTATTTTTGTTTTATATCCGACGATCAATAATATGCCAAAAAGAAATTCGAAAATGATCAGGGGAATAACAGATTTTAAGGCGATAGCCGGGAGAATACCAAGTCTCATGATAAATTTCAGGTAAAACTCTGAAGATATATACTTAGCATAAGCGGAAAACATAAGAAATGCGCCGATAAATATCCTGATGATTGCAGAGACAGCGATCAATGCCTTCTGGAAGCGGACATTCTCAAAATATTTTTTAAACATAGCAGTATCTGCCTCCATTGTGTAGTGACTCAACCAATTCTTCTCTGCGACCTCTGCGTCTGCACTCCTACAATATAAATAGAATTAATAGTAATAGTGCTGACACAGAGATCACAGCGTGCTCCCTACTGGTTGTCCAGCATATCAAATACAGAGTTTAAAATCTCTTTGCTAGTATTCCATCGGTACCATTTCCATGAATTCGAGCGGCATCAGCGGCATAACTTCGCCATTGTGGCCGATACGAAATCTTAGCTGCTCGATAAATTTATCTTCAAATATTTGCGTCTGAAAAGGCAAAATTTTCGGCATCAGAGCTTTGAAGTCGATCAACCCCATTTTCGGCATTTCAATGATTGTCACCTCTTCGCATTTTGGGATCCCCGCACGCTCTCTTGCAATCGCGATGGCTGTTTCAAGTCCGCCGAGAACATCGACGAGTCCTTTCTCCTTCCCTTCGTAACCGGAATAAAAACGACCTTCGGCAACAGAATCGATATCATTATCGCTTTTTTTCCGACCCATTGCAACTTTATGGACGAATTCCTTATACATATCTTTCATAATCTCTTCCGCCCGGGCGCGCTCCTCGGTCGTCATGTTACGGTCCGGAAGTCCTGCACCTATGAATGGCAGTGTAAATCCAAAACCGATGTCGGCATGTATCCCGACCTGGACATGATCCGTCGACATCCCCATCCATTCTTTTGCCCCCTTGTTGTACAACCACCCTCCGGCAACCCCGATTGAACCTGTAACAGTATTGGGAGCTGCAACGATCGTATCGCCGTACATCGAAAGCCAATATCCTCCGGATCCGGCAACGTATCCCTGCGACACGATAACCGGTTTTTTACCTTTGGCCTTTTTCAACGCTTCGGCGATATAATCCGACGCCAATCCATCACCTCCCGGCGAATCGACGCGTAGAACGATTGCCTTGATCTTTGGATTTTCCACTGCAGCATTCACATCTTCGACCAGTGACCGTGCCTTAATACCTTCATCCATGGCACATGCGCCTAGGGCATAGATGAGCGCAATCTGCTCTGGTTCTCCCCACCTGCCGTCGAACGGACGCTGATTTTTTAAAAGCGATCCGGCACTCCGATACTCCTTATGTTCGCCTTCCATTTTTGTTATGACGTCCTTTACAGTTTCCCATCTTCCGAGAGTATCTACCAGTCCTTTTTCTATCGCTTTTTGAGCTGTAAAAACAACTTCCGTATTTACGAGTGAATCAAATTTTTCCGGAGTAAATCCGCGCGATGCACATATGTCCGCTTTTGCCAGCTTATAATAATCATTCACCAGATTTTGACGCTGCTCTCGATCGGCATCCGACATTTTTTCGCGTGATAATGCTTCGTTGGCCGATTTGTACTTGAAGAACCGCCACTCGTCAAAACCAATTCCTAGTTTATCCAGTGTTCCCTTGAGATATGTAAGTCCGTTGTTGTATCCTTCGAGCATAATCATCCCCAACGGATCCATGACAATCTTATCTGCAACAGAAGCAAAATGATATGTATCGATATTCCCGCGATCCATAAAGATGACCAGCCGTTTCCCTGCGCTTCTGAATTCTTTTAATTTCTCCCGAAGCTCCCAAATTTTTTCTTTGTTAACATTCATCCCGGATATATTGATCGCTATACCGGCAACACGCGGATCCTCTTTTGCTCCTTCGATAGAATTTAAAAGATCCGTTAAGGTTTTATTGTTATCAAATAATTGATATCGTTGATATACGATTATGCCGTTCAGGTTCATATCGAGATATGATTTTTTCGAATTGAAATACGTGTCGAACACATTTCGATCGTATGCACCGATATGGATGCCGTAGGTATTATGTGTGTATTGTCGATCCCCGTCATAGTTTGCCTGTGTCTCGAGTCCAACCATACCCAGACTGAATTGGAACCCAAGAGCGAACGCTTTCGTATCGAAATATCGGCCGATGACGCGAATACCAGGCAGCGGCTCAATTACGGCGCCGACACTCCAAATGCCATCTTTCAACATTTGATTTTGTTCGATATCGTAATCGATGAATGCAGTAAAGAGCTGATTACCTAATGGTCTGACTTCAAGATCGGCGGCCGCCTCGGCATTTTTTCCTTTAAATGACTTTACACCGACAATACCGAGTGAAAAATATGGATTCGGACGGCAGAGAGTCCCGAGCGTAATAAAACTTTGCCGGTTGTACACTTCGGTCTCCCCCGCCGACCAACCGAGGCCCAATCCAGTGCTGAAAGTTCTATCGCCGCCGCCTACAGAAATCCGATAATCCGTGACTGAGCCAAGCGGTCCATTGTTATGAATAGCTCCGATTCCTAATCTACGAAGTGCAAAAAAACCTCCCCACCGGTTAAAATCGTTCCATTTTCCATCTGCATCCGACCAGGTGAAATACAAGTCCGGCTTGTTGGCATATACAAGAAGAGCCGGATTATCGAATCCATAGAGACCGAACTTCAACGCTCCCGGCGGTGCGAGCTGGAACTGCCGCTGTTCATGGTATGCCGTTATACCAGATTGAGCGAATGAAAAGCCCGATACAATGAGGAAGCATAAAGCGAGTAGGATTGATTGTTTCATAAAACCCCCAGAAATGATTAATGCAGGATATAGAGTGTCAAGTTTTTTTATATACGATTTCACATTAACGTAAGTTTCAACGGGTAATCAATAGATGAAAACCATTCACTCCGCTTTCCTTCTCACGGAAGCAGGAGCGAGAAACTCAGGCGGGACCTGCAAAGGGCAAAATAGCATTGATGAAGGAAAAAGGCAAATATAAAATTCATATTTATTGAGCATTTTCTGCCGATTTCATAATTTCATTTTATCTATCCGAAAATGGCGGACTTAAATTTGCCAATTCAATCGGGAAAGAAAGTCACAAAAAATATTTTCAATACCTCTTGACAAATGCATTTTTATTTATTATAATATAAACGTATGTTTATATAAGAGATCATTTATATGGACGATGCACGGCAGCTGGAGCTTCTATTCCAGACCCTCGGTGAATCGAACCGGTTAAAAATCATCAAATTTATTGGCGAAAAGAAGTGTTCTGTATCGGAAATTGTGGCTGAGACCGGACTCTCGCAGCCGCTAATTTCGCACCATCTCAGGATTCTTCGGGAGCATAACGTTCTTGAGACGGAGCGTCAGGGTCCGTTCGTGTTTTACAAACTCAAGGACATCCGTATTTTAAGCGCCATCGGCATATTCCTCGATATTGCTCATTCCCTCGGTGATTTAAAGGATCGGGAACGAATGTTCTTCACACCCCGCTGGTGGAAAATGTGCCGGTGATAATATCAATATTTTTCAAAAATAGAAAACCGTGGAGGTTGATATGAATCTAAAAGAAAAAATGATGGAAACCATGATGGGATCTATGTCTGCTGAGGAGCGAAAAGAGATGATGGAAAAAATTATGGAAACCTTCTTCGCTTCAATGTCTCCGGAAGAAAAGCAGGACATGATGAAAAACATGATGCCGAAGATGATGGAAATGATGATGGGAAAGGGCGGTTCAATGATGAGCATGATGGGCTCTATGATGGGTGGAAAAGGTCCGATGGCGGAAATGATGAAATGCTGCGATGATTCCGGTGAAGAGTCTGAAGGCGGATTCAATCCTATGGAGATGTGCAAACAGATGATGTCGTCTATGCGACAGAGCAGCGAGATCGCCACATTTGCAACACCAGAGATTCGCAGCCTCTTCGAAGACTGGGTACGGCAAATCGAAGATGAAATCGAACAGTACATTGACAAGAACGTCTCGTGCCAGCCCGACATCCTCGCATCACACTTCAAAATCTCAAAAGAAAGTGTGCTCTATATTCTCTCGAGGCTTGCTCAGAAAGGAAATATATCGATCAATGTCGAGAAAAAATCTTCAACCTGACGATCAGAAATAATTACCAAGCGTTATCTTGATCCATTCATCTGCAAAATATCCGTAATGCGATTCAATGGTCCCGGCCTTGAGATCCATCAGAGACACCGAGCCGTGTATTTCCAGCTGACTCAACGGTTTTTTATCCTTATTGTAGTAATCGGGATATTTTCTGCACGGCGCCAGATAATCTATTGTCGTTATGGCTTCCTCCCCGGTCATATATCCTTTCTCGAGCACCGTTAACAGCTGTGAGTTTAGTTCATCGTATCGCCATTGTATGTCGTTGAAGTCTCCGGCAGCAATAATCGCCGTCCAGATGTTCATTGCACATAATCGCATTTCCGGTGTAACGTAGTGGTTCGTCAGCAGTACCGTCTCCGGCATGTTCTCACGTTGAGGAGCAAAATAAAAAGGACCCGGGCAATTTTTATCGGTCCATATCTTGTTGATGAATCCCTTTTTGCCAAAATCTTCTGCATTATAGGCATAGGAATAATTCATATCTAGTTTTTTATACGCCTCCACCAATGCCTTATTATATTGCTGATATATAACGGGGTATGTATAGCTATTCCATCGCAGCATACATCCTTTGCGCAAAGGAGCAGAGTGATTTTTAATCATATCTTCGAAGTGAGGATTTATCCCTTTCAATAAGTCGATAACCCACTGATCGGTATATGAAAGAAGATTGAGAGTATCGACTGCCACTCCCGCCTCCAGAACACATGACTTGTCGGTATTTCCATCGGCAAGAATATAGTCCCATGACACTCCACGTTGAGCATTTATAACTATCTCAACTGCTTCATCACAATTCTTACCGTATTGGATGCTCTGCCGTGTCAGGAGAAGCGAATTGAATCCTGGACGATTTGTGCTGCAGTTCGACGCCGGGGACATATCGACTCCGACACCGACTCTGTTGAGGCTCAGACCTGCAATGGCGCCTATCATTCCCGGGGCAGCAACGCTGACGGTGGGAATTCCCTCATCCGGCCTGCGAATGATCATTGCGGCAGTATCCTGAAATACACCGGCGTTTGGAAACATAAAATTCCGTCCAAGGTAGTGGAATCGTCTTTGAATTCGCGAATCGACTCCCGTAGCCGAGAAACCGTCGCACATGATCGGAACTCTCAGGTGTTCGGGTTTAATTTTAATCGGAAATATTCTTTTATGTGGAAAGAGTCCGGTGTATATATATGACAGAATAGCATCGATGCCGGTATTGAGAACCCAGAGGCTTTCGCGATCGACACGTGTCTGCTTATTGACTTCTTTGCACCCGTCGAGTATTCCATCCAGTTCTTCGATATAGTGAGGCGGAATATCCTGATACATGCTTTTCGAGATCCAGTATATTATATCTTCTAGTACCTCACCCAAGAGTGTCCGTATTGTGGGATCTTGAATTTGAAGATTGATATAGTCGAAGACAATGTCATCATTGAAATCGGTGCACATGCGTTCGATCTCGGGTTCCGCCAATTTCCCCTGCAGATAGCCCATCGTATGGGGATCTCCTTCAAGATAGAATACCTTTTTCTTCTTTCCAGTCGTTCCGATGACAGCTGTCGCATGCGTCGCACGAATTCCAATTTTCTCTCCATACAAAAGAACATCCGATGTCCTGTCTACATCATAACCGTCCTTTTTGAAAGCCGCGATAAGTGCATCGACGCGATCATCAATTGAAGAACTCATGGGTTAGATTCCTTCCCGTGGATTGAAGTGATTTTTCTGTCCTATCGGAATAGCTGTTTTATTAGGAAAGGGCTACAGAAATTCAAAATCATTTGCGATAATAATAACAAAAATACTAAGTAATAGCAAGAATTTAATTAATAATCGTATTTTAATTACTATTTCCGTTTTGTGAACAGCAAACCTGACCAGGTCGCATCGACAGAGCATATTTTATAATCGACCAGCCCGGAAGCGAGTCCGGTCTTTCTTACAACGATTTGTGATAGGTCTGAAGAGAGGTCCGAGCCTTTCTTCGGCCACAGAATCCAGACTGCTCCATTTTTACTATATTTTGACACATTTTGAATATTTTCCTGAAGTTCTTTTTCTGATTTGACAAACCAGAGCGTCAGATCTCTCTCTTTTTGAGGCCTAGTGTGAATTCTCACCCCGTCCGGCAGACTGCCGAGTGTCTTTTCAAAATCTTTCGGTGGATTGATAATTCCGAGTATAGTATTTTCCTTTATTCCCAATTTTTTCAGCAGCGGAATTCCCATATATGTGTCAAACAAAGATTTAGGCGCAACAGGATTCTCTATCGGATTTGCAAGAGCTTTTTGTATTGTTTTATGTATCTCCGGCCAGGATGTATAAAGCGCGTCCGGTAGTAATTTCTTTATACGATCTACTTTTTCTTTTTTACCATCCACAAAGATTAACGGTATATACCTTGTAGATTTCGATTGCCGGATGAACATACCCATATCGCACCCCTGCGATGGTAGTCGCGTTAAATCTATCACGACTGCATCTGCTGGATTTTTTCGCAGTTCACGTATATCCTGCTGCCCGCGTATCATGCTTTGAATCACTTTAAAGCCTCTTTTTTTAAGAATAGAGGATTTTTCTTGCGCTTCTTTTTCGTTCCAGTGTATCAGGCGGATGATATGCATGATTTTAATCTAAAGTGCCTAAATCAAAAAGTCAATGCTTGACATTACTACTGAAATATGCTAATATTTACGCATCCTGCATCGGAAGTTTCATTATAAAATTATTTTTTCATGACACCCCGATTATTATAATCTTTGGCTGTCATATTTATCCTATCTGGATGCTCGAAGAAGGGAACCATAATATAGAGATTTATGGTGTACTTTACTCAGCAAATAAAAGATGCGTAAAATTCTAACCTTTATATTTATATTAAGAAACTATTCGGAATAACGCGACGATAGATGTGAAACGTAAAAAGATTAATATCATCGGAACCATTCTTATCATAGCAGGAAGTAGGCACGGAACCGCGATCCGTCAGGCATTTAGAGTTCTTACATCAGTCTAGAGTATTTTGAGATCTTCCACAAATGGCCGCTTCAGTATTCCATTATCGTCTTCTTAGTATTCAGCAGGTCAAAGAATATCTGCGAGACAGAGGCATAGGAGTCTCTTTGTAGAGTGAAAGGATTCGGTGCGTATTGCTCCCGCTTTTATCTGACGGAATTTAGATCCATAGAACGGTTATGCACTAAGACGAAACAAATCATAATATATCGTACAAATTCGTGAACGCTATCGCGGTACATGAAAAATTTTACCATGCCCCGGAATGATCCAATCGGTATATTCAAGAATCCTTTTCCTACTGGCAATCAAATTATTCATGTCGTAAGCAGACGAATCTTCCATGTTGATCAGATCGTCCATACTCATTTCCTGTTGCTCGCCATCGCACCACCAGAAAACATCGCCAACGATCCCTACTTTCCCATATTCCCGGGTTTTTATCAGTAACGAGCAGTCCGTCATGTCATGCCCTGGTGTGAACAGTATTCCTATCTCAGTGTCGGGTATTTTTTCGCCGGTATCCTCCATACTGCCGTCATAAGAATATATGTATTTGCCGTCGATTGTCTTTGCTTTTTGAAATATTCCGGCCAGCAGTGAATGATCGGGATGAGAATGGGTAAGGAGAACAAAATTGACATCTTCGGTCGCGATATCCCATTTTTCCAGAGATTGACGAAGCAGCTGTCGGTCCAACCCGGGATCGACGATAATCGTTAATCCGGCGTCCTGGAGCAGCACGACTGTAGACGAAGCGTATAATACTCCTTCTTTTCTCCTGACATAACCTTCGGTAAGAACTGTAAAATCCGTCATGGCGAATCCTCTATTCCGTTTTTATTATTCGTATTTATATTATGCTACCTTAATGTCAATGATGTGGATGCCGGTGCTGCAGAATATGCGGTCGTTCCAGCCCATGTGCGAGCATGAACTCCTCATTATTCAACAGCTCTACCGTAGGTCCGTCTGCAACGATACGACCGCCATCGAGTACGATCGTGCGCAGACAGAGCTCGACGACCAGCTCCAGATCATGCGTTGCTATAATTTTCGTTGCCGGGAGCGATCTTAGAAATTTTTTCAGCTCCCTCTTCCCTTTCGGATCGAGGTCGCTTGTCGGTTCATCGAGTGCCAGCATAGCCGGTTTGCAGGCGAGAATTCCTGCCAGGCAAACCCGCTGTTTCTCTCCCCCGCTTAAATGATGTGGCGAACGTTTATCGAATCCTTCTAGTCCGACCTGAACGAGGGCTTCGTGAACCATTTTTTGAACCTCCTCTTCACTTACCCCGAACTGTCTTGGTCCGAAGGCGACATCTTCGAACACCGTCGGACAAAAAAGTTGATCATCGGGATCCTGAAAAAGAAGTCCGACCTTCCGGCGTATGATATCCATAACCGCTTTCGATATCGGCTGATCGAATATACGGACTGCCGACAAGCCATCGTGATCCTCCGGCAGAATCCCGTTAAGATGAAGTAGAAGCGTTGATTTGCCGGAACCGTTCGGTCCGATTATTGCCACACATTCGCCTTCATGAACGTTGAAGGTAATATCGTTCAGCGCTTCTTTTCCGTCGGGATATCGGAATGAAAGGTTTTTTACACTGATGGCACAGCTCATTTCCACCCCCGTGCAGTCATGGCCGAGTAGATTTTCTCGGCGCGTTCTGTCGATCGGACGAAAAGCTGACCGATAAGCGTAGCCAGTGAGTACCACAATTGTGTTTTGTGCTGCACGAACGTCCGGCTTAACCGTGCCCTGTGCATACGCTCTGTCTCGTCAATCAAAACGAATAGATAACGGTACATGAGAGCCAGAACTGTGATAAAGATCGCCGGCAGATGGAACCGTCGCAATATAGTAAGAAGCTCCGAAAATTGAGTCGTATTTGAGAGAAGAATAACGGTCAAAATGCACAGTGTACTTTTCATAACGATAGTAAAAAACCGAATGCTGCCTTGAGGCTGAAGAAGAGAAAGTAATGCTATTCCGAGGATCAACAACTCCAGAAAAAACAACCTCTTAATGACAAAAAGCCAAGGTACTGAACTGAAATAGAGTATAAGAAGAAGAATCACCATGATAGCAGGAAAGATAAGAAACCATGTCATGGGAACTCCGATAATCACTACAATGATGAAAATTGCAGCAACAAATTTTCCAATCGCCGGCAGTCTATGTACCGGGCTTTCTAATCTACTATATCGGTCAATAAAATCGTGACGCAAAAAAGGACCTCCTTTACACTGCTATGGAGATTGATGATTTGTGATTGATGATTTCCGAGTAGAATAAGGCCATCCATTTTTTCCATCTTTTTTTCAACTCATTTATCTGATTTCGGGACAAGAATTCGAGCTAGAAAAAATGAAAGCATGAAGACGACGATGATTCCTATCCCGCCAGCTATTACCGTTGCAGTCGCCGCCGATCCGACTCCCGGAATAATATAATCGTGCAAAGGAGCGTTGACAACCGGCTGGGTACCGGCTTTATGTCCAAAACCCAATGAGGCTGCGACTTTCTCGAGACCATCGGGCCATCCCGAGGCAAATGGGGCCACAAATAATATCAATCCGAGAGTAATTAGCAGTCCATATACGACGACTCCGGCAGTTTTTTGTGCAGCACTCATTTCTTCTTTTTTAAAAAGAAGTTCCGGCCGTGTTTTGCCGATCGCGACAATAATTAAAGCAGTGATGATCCCCTCGCCGAGACCGATAAGCATATGAATATTCGTCATGGCTGGAAATCCTGCATTCCAGGACACCGTGTCCGACCATGCAAGCTCACCCGTACAGCATATTGAAGCAATTACCGTCGAACACCATGCAGCAAATGTCACTGCTGCAATCCGTCCCCGCTCGCCCCCCATCAATCGGCGGACGAGAAAATATATTACGTATCCCAGAAGCGGGGCTGCAATTGCCATATTAAAAACATTCGCTCCAAGTGCAAGAACTCCGCCATCGGCAAATAAAAAACACTGGACTATGAGGACCGACGACATGACTATGATCGCCGCACTCGGACCAAGGAGAACGGATACAAGAACTGCACCCATAAGATGACCGGATGTTCCACCGGCAACCGGAAAGTTTAACATCTGGGCAACGAACACAAACGCTGCCGCGAGTCCCATCAACGGAACATTCCTCTGCGGCATATGACGCTTCACCTGCTGTAACGCCATCCCGAGACCTGCGACAGATAATATCCCTGTTGTGATAGCGGTTTTTGTGTCTATAAATCCATCAGGTATATGCATTATACTTTTACCTGCCCAACGCATATTTCTTGAACCAACCGACAGTTCTTTCCATGACGTTGATATATTGATTTGGCTCGGTTCGGAGTCCATGTTCCGCACGCGGGTAGATAACAAACTCAACAGTTTTCCCGAGTTCTTTTAGAGCTTGATACATTTCTCGTGAATTGGAGATATTCGTGTACTTGTCTTCTGTTCCCTGGAGAATTAATGTCGGAGTTGTGATATTTTTTACATAGGTCTGTGGAGCCTGTTTCACCCAGCGGCTGTTCATATCAATCGGTCTGTCCCAGTAATTATAGCCAAGATACATATGCTCAAAGGCGGGCTGCCAGGAGTTTCCCCAATCCGTAAACAAGCTGAACATAGTATACATGGAAATTGCTGCTTTGAAGCGCGGGGTCTGCGTGATTGTCCAGTTCGTCAGATAACCGCCATAACTTCCCCCCATCACACCCATTTTTGTAGTGTCTACCATCCCCTCGGCAATCAGGTAATCCACGATATCCATCGCATCGCGGTAGTCACCGCCCCCTAGATCGTACCTGATGGATTGTCCGAATTCGTCCGTATATCCTGAACTTCCCCGGACATTGGGCATGACGACCATCGTTCCTTCCTGCACTAAAAGTTGTACCGGATATTTCTGGGAAAATGTATTCTCGTAATTATCATAAGGACCGCCATGGTATGCAAGCATTAACGGATATTTCCGGCCTTCACGATAATCGGCTGGTTTGATAAGGATTGCTTCTATATCAAACTTTCCATCACGACTTTTCACTGTAACAACTTCTTGCTTACGTAATTGATATGTATCAAGCTGCTTTGAATATTGTGTAAGAGTCTGGGGTTTTCCCTTTTTAAGAAGAACGACTTCCTTCAATGTCGATGACGTTTCATTTGTCGTTGTGATCGTGCCGTCCTTCGCTACAGATACATCACCAAAAACATTTTGACCTTCAACGAGTTTCTCTATTTTTCCGTTTGAAACTTCAATGTCATAGATAGTAGAATATGTCCTTTCACCGATCCGGGCAATTATCTCTTTCCCGTTTGCAGTCCACCCGAATTGTTTCACGCTCCAGGGGAAATCTTTGGTGAGGTTGCGAACATTCTTCCCGGTCTGGTCCATGATGGTGAGTTCAGTTTTTGCAAATTCGATATCGGGAACCGTTTGCGTGATAAAAGCAATCCATTTCCCATCGGGCGAAAAACGGGGATAAATTTCGGGACCCGCCATTGTAGTCAGTTGTGTCTGGATTCCATCGAGGTCGATTGTCCAGATATCAAATTTCTGCTCGTCATTATATTCACCTGTATAATCTGTTTGATAGACAATCTTTTTACTGTCGGGAGACCAGGCAAGATTCACTGCGCCCGGGTCAAGTGTCTTAATTTTCTTTGCAGTCTTAAGGTCAACATTAAGCATCCAGAGATCTTTTCCCGGTTTTGGATCGAGGGATGACGTCCAATCCATCTTTATTTTTATTTTCTTTTCGGTCTCTGCGCGTTTTTCAGGTGAGATCTCCTCTTCAGCAAGTATCGCTATTTTTGTTCCATCCGGTGACCACGTATATTCTTCGATATCGCTGCTTAGATTCGTTAACGTGACAGCTTCTCCTCCTTCCATCGGAAGGGCAAAAAGCCGTTGGATTCCGGAGTCATTACGAACCTTTTCAGTTGATGATTCTCGTTTCGAAAGAAAAGTCAGCCACTTTCCATCGGGCGACCAGGATGGTGATGAGCAGTCGGAGGCCGATTTTGTCATCTGCCGTACTGATTTTTTGGCAACCGAGACAACGTATATCTGCATTATCCATTGGCTTGCCTGCAGATCCGGTTTTCGGATTGTAAAGGCTACCTGTTTCGCATCGGGAGAAATCACAGGCGATGCGGGTACCTCGAGCTGGATCAGATCCGCCGCTGTAAAAGTTTTTTGTTGTGCAAATCCAACGTTGGAGAACAGCACGATTAAATACAGCATCAAGGAGAATAGAAAATATTTTTTCATTAAGAACTCTGGAAAGTATGTGAATTCATTATTATTATTATAAGGTAACTCTAATCGGCTTGGTTTTCAAGATATTTGTACTTTGATTTGATACTGACATACATGAGGATAATAAGTACATCGACACTCATATCCTACGCCTTATTTATCGCCTCCTTCCCCCCGCTTTAATTTTTACTTTTTACCCTTCGATTCATCCCGACAATCCCACTGAGAAACGTGGGACGTAAGAAACACAAGAACGTCGGGATTCACTCAGGGTAAACTTCTCGTCCTGTACTAAAGTACTGTTTCGCTGAGCGAGTCCCGATTACTTGTCCCGAGCGACTCGACTCCCGCCGTTGGCGGGATCGAGGTCCCATTAAGGTATATCGGGACGAGTCGAAGGATTTCCTTTATTTTCGATTATCCCATCAATAAAAGACCTCATCTTCTCGTAATGCGATCCCTTCCAGAATATTTGATCGCATTTATCGCAATAAAAAAATTCATCATAGAATTGCTGTACTTTCAGAGGAAGCCGGTCGACGATCTTTTCTTTCCGAATCGGCTCCAGTGGTGTATTACAGCGAATACATCGGCTAAAAGGAGAGGTGGATGAGAAGAGATCGAAGCGGTGAAGAATTTCTTCGATTTGTTCCCGGGGATCATCGGAAAGAACCCGGTAGCCCCGAGTAAGCGTTTCGTTCTTAAGTAACTCCCTGTCTTTACTCAGTAAGGTCCTCTCCTCCTTAACCGAAATATCAAGAAGTTGAGTGTCTGTTACACCAGAATCATAGAGCGTATCAAATCCCAGCATGCGAAGGAAAGACGCAAGCTTGCCAAGATGGACATCAAGAACAAACCGCGGCTGGCGAAGCGGCATCGAGCGGATTCGGGTAACATCGCGTATGTCTAACGACTCAAATATGGGATAGCAACTCAGTCGGTCGCCGTCGTTGAGTGTCTCATGCAGCGCGACCGATTTGCCGTTACGCAGTATAAGGTCGACATTCTCATGTGGAATATTATTGGAATTCAAAAAATCAGATATTTGCTGACCGTCTTGAGAGGCATAGAGCGTTTCTTTACCCCTTCTTTCCTGAGGTAAGAAATCGTTTAATTCCGCATAAAATCGGACGGTAACATACGACATGACTCTACCCTTGCTGGCCATAGGAAACTACCATTCATTGATCTCAAAAGCAATTCTTGATTCTGAATCCATCCTATACTATATTGATATGTTTTTTTACCATTGCTGGTATCTGAATCTAATTCTTACATATTGAATTACTGATTCAGCAAATTCATCTTTCCATTTTAGTCCGATCCTATCGCGAAGAGAGAAAAAGTCTGGAATGCAGGGTATAACGCGATTCGTTCCGTATCCAAACTTTTATACCACAATAAAACACAATCACCACATCTCATCCTTCTGAAAGGAGTGAATTTCTATGCACAAAGAATTTATTGAATTTATCAAGCAGTATGGGATTATCGGCCTCGCGATTGCAGTCATTATAGGAGGTAAATTGAATGCACTTGTTTCATCACTCGTCGATGGTTTACTTATGCCTCTGGTACTGTTCTTTATCCCCGGCGGCACTTGGCGGACGGCAACACTTGACGTCGGTCCGTTTCATTTCCTCCCGGGTCCGATTCTCGGGGCATTTGTCGATTTTACTATTGTCGCAATAGTTGTCTTCTTGATGGCAAAATGGATTCTGAGAGAAGCTAAGGTTGCTAAAAAATAATTTGACTGGAGATTAAAATGAAGAATATCTTTCCTTTTTTTTGTTTTCTTTTCCTTACTGTTCATGTTGATGCACAAACACAGTCGACACCTCCTCCTGCTCCCGAATACGGCTGGAAGCACACTCTGATGACCGCGCTGACAATCAACCAGGTTGCTTTTACCGACTGGGTCCAGGGAGGAACCAATTCACTTTCGTGGGGTGCTTCTGCAGATGGAAAATCGGTCAATGAAATGGAAACCCTGCAGTGGTCCAATGGGTATCGGTTCGCTTTCGGGCAGGTCCGCCTTGGAGATCAAGGGACAAAGAAGACCGACGATAAAATCGATCTCGAGACCATCCTGATATACAAAACCGTAGGCTGCATACAACCGTTCGTTGCCGCGACCTTAAAAACACAGTTTGCACCGGGATATTCGTATGACGCCAACAATGTTCGTACACAGGTTTCGGCTTTCTTTGATCCGGCGGAGCTCGTGCAAAGTACCGGTGTCGAATATCAACCGGCCAAAGAGGTGAAAACACGTTTGGGTCTTGCACTTCGCGAAGTGCTGACGAGTAAGTTCACCCGATATGCAGATGATCCGAAGACAACAACAATCGAGAAAACCAGTGTGAGGGGAGGACTGGAATCGGCAACGAACGTCGAGTTTCTCATCGACGATAATGTTCTGTTTACCACTCAGCTCGAGCTTTTCAGTGCGTTCAAAAATCTGGACGAGGTGATCGTCCGTACCAACTCCAGTATTATGGCAAAAGTCGGGAAATATATTACCGTAGTCCTCAACCTTCAGCTGATTAACGAGAGACAAATTACACCCAGAACACAGGCGAAGCAGACCCTCGGCCTGGGCGTGAGTTATAGGTTGTTCTAATGCATGCGAGAGAAAAATATGAGAAAAAGAAAGCCGGTCGATATGGCCGGCTTTTTTATAACTGCTTTCCTACTACTTATTATCAGAATATCGCCTTTATCAGAAAACGGACAAGCCTCCTTCATTGCCGTTTACTTCATCAAAACTAACTTCTTCGTTTGAATGAACGTGCCGGACTGTAAACGATAAAAGTATATTCCGCTCGATAAGTTCGATGCATCCCATTTGGTCGTGTATGTACCCGGATTAAGCTTCTCTGAAACAAGGGCCACCACCTCCCTGCCGGTAATGTTAAATATTTTGAGGGTTGTATAACCGGTTTTGGGTATTGAAAATTTTATTGTCGTTGTTGGATTAAATGGATTAGGATAATTTGAATATAGTTGAAACTTATCTTTCATATTCATGTTCGTATATGGAATTCCAAGACCTCCCTCGGACACACAGAATTGTGATCGAATATATATCTCATTTGTGCCTTTCAATAATCGAAGAGTTAGATTACATTTTCCACACTCAATCGTAAAAGAAGAATCAAAGGGCACTCTGGTAGCACTATCCAAGGAATTATATTGAGGTTCAAACCATAATTCAATTGTATACTGATCAAGACTATCTTTTATAATAAAGTCTATCGTATAAAAATATCCGTTCTTTTGTGACCAAAAATGTGTGTTCCACCCGGCGGCTACCCGCACTGTATCAAAATAATTGGAACCCTCTATGAGAGAAGCGTCAATTTCTAATGGCGTGCATCCGTGACGAATAAAAAGCGTATCTATCTGTGGTGAGATTTCGATTACCTGTGACGCGACGGTTGTGCAGAGGACTACAGAGAGGGTTATAACATCGAAAACTCTAGAGATCATTTCAATGCCCCCTTCAGCGCTTCTCCGATTATCTCTATTCCCCTCTCGATTTTTGCCTCAGGGGTATGCGAATAAGCCAGCCGAATATGACTGTTATCCTTTCCTTCCGGATCGAACGTCTTACCGACGACAAACACAGCTCCTTTTTCAATACTCGCTTTAAGGACTGACATGTTATCAATTTGCGGCGGCAATTTCAACCAGACATAAAAACCTCCGCGGGGCTCGACCCACGTTATTTCGTCAGGGAAGTATTTACGGATGGCAGATACCATGGTTTCTTTACGCCGCTTGTAAGTCCCTCGCATTCTTTCGACGTACGTGTAAATTTTCCCGCTGCTTAAAAATTCATTGGCGAGGACCTGAGTAAAATTCGGAGAACAAGCATCAATTGACTGCTTGCACAGCTCTGCTTTCTGATAAATACCAGAAGGCACAAGCATCCATCCCAGGCGGAAACCGGGACCGAGAATTTTTGAGAATGAACCGGTATAGCATATTGTCAGATCATTCTCATATAATGCTTTCATCGGAATGACTCTAATCTTCGCCTCTTCGTCGAAATACAACTCACCATAGGCATCGTCTTCGATAAGGAGCAGGTCGTGTTCCTGAAGCACCGGCACGAGTTCCTTCTTTCGTTGTTGAGTATACAGCGTACCGGCTGGATTATGGAAGTTCAGGGTCAGATAGATAAATTTTGGTGGAATGGATTTGTTATTATGCAGATACGTTTTCAGCGAATCGACATCAATTCCATCCTCATTTAAATTTATTCCGTGAAGAGCAGCCTGATATGATTTGAATGCTGAAATTGCCCCGACGAAGCATGGATTCTCGGTGACAACCGGATCTCCCGGATCGATAAATATTTTTCCGAGAATATTTATCGCCTGGAGAGAACCTGTCGTGATCATCAACCGGTTGCTATCGACCGGGAGTCCTTTTTTTCTCAGGTACTCGTTAAGCGATTTAAGAAGGGGCGGGTATCCGGGTGTCGGTCCATATTGAAATGCCGTTTGTTTTATATCCAGAGGCAGGGCATTATAGATCTCATCGATTTCCTCGACGGGGAAAAGCTCATTCCCGGGCATTCCGCCTGCAAAAGAGATGATATCGGGGCGAATCGCCAGATTCATAAGATCCCGTATCTCCGAGGTGCGAAGTGAGGAAACAATTTTAGAAAATTGCACCATTTTTTGCCCCGTTCTATTTATGTAACCATTCTTCTCTGTGACCTCCTTAAAAGCAATCGTTTCAGTACTTCGTGACCTCCGGGGTTATTCTTTTCGAATGGATGTAACCACGGAGGACACAAAGACGAGATGACTCTCCCTGGAGAACTCAGAGGTGAGCAAGTATGTATCATATTTCATAAATGTCGCTTGTTTTGAGCAGTTCCATTTTATGCTGTTGCAAAACCGCAATTGTGTGTTGGATCGCATCGGTCCGAATAATCACTGTCGCACGGTCACTCAAAGCAAATGCATACATATATTCCACACTGATCCCTTCTGACGAGAGGATCTTTAGCGCCCTATGCAATCCGCCGGGTTGGTGTGGAACAACCAGACCGATCACATCCGTGAGATTAACGGAAAATCCCTTTTCCTTCAATACTTTTTCAGCCTCTTCAGGTTTGTTGACGATCAGCCTGAGGACGCCATATTCGGCCGTCTCGGCGAGGCTGAAAGCCGATATATTGATATCGGCCGAGGCCAGCGTCTCGGTCACTTCGGTCAGCCGTCCCGATTTGTTTTCAAGGAATATGGAAAGTTGTTTGATAATCATAATTTTCTCTTATCGATAACCCGTTTGGCTTTTCCTTCACTCCGTTCGATGGTTTTAGGTTCAACCAGTTTTATATTGGCGCTGATTCCCAGAGACGACTGAATATTATGTTGTATTTTCTTCCTAATACTTTCCAATTTCTTAATTTCATCTGAGAAAAATTGTTCGTCGACTTCTACCCATACTTCCAGAACATCGAGGTTATTCACCCTGTCGACAATCAGCAGGTAATGCGGCTTTGTTTCGCTCATCTCGAGCAGTACGGTTTCGATTTGCGACGGGAATACATTAACACCCCTGATGATCAGCATATCGTCCGACCGTCCGAGGCATTTTTGCATTCTCACAATGGTTCGTCCGCAGTAACATTTATCAGCGTTCAGAACCGTAAGATCGCGTGTGCGGTACCGGAGAAGCGGCAGTGCTTCCTTTGTAACGCATGTAAAGACCAATTCGCCAAGCTGGCCGAAGGGCAGTACCTCGAGTGTCTCCGGATCAACAATTTCGGGGATAAAATGATCCTCAAAAACATGTAATCCTTTCTGTTCCATACACTCCGCAGCCACACCCGGTCCAATCACCTCGCTCAATCCGTAGATGTCGAGCGCTTTTATTCTCAATTTCTCTTCAATTTCCTTCCGCATTTCCTCACTCCACGGCTCCGCACCGAAGACTCCCGCTTTGAGTTTAAGCACATCAGACGAGATCCCCGCCTCGGACAATGCTTCTGCAAGATGAAGTGCGTAGGAAGGTGTACAGGCAAGGATTGTCGAACTGAAATCCACCATCAATTGCAATTGACGTTGAGTATTGCCGCCTGAAATTGGAATAACAGTCGCCCCGATTTTCTCTGCACCGTAATGAACACCCAGTCCACCTGTAAACAATCCATACCCATATGCTATATGCACCACATCGTTCTTTCCTGCCTTAGCTGCGGTCAGGGTCCGTGCCATCACCTCCGACCAGATGTCGATATCCTTCCGGGTATACCCGACGACAGTCGGTTTACCGGTTGTACCGCTAGAAGCATGAACGCGAACGACTTCCGATATCGGAACGGCAAAAAGACCAAAGGGATAGTTATCACGCAGGTCCTGTTTCGTTGTGAAAGGCAGCTGTTTCAGTTGATCTACATTTTTAATGTCACCCGGTTCGATCCCCATTTCTTGAAAGCGCCGTCTATAAAAAGGAACATTGTAGTACACCCGTTCGATCATCGCAGACAGGCGCTTGTTCTGGAGTTTTACAAGTCGCTCCCGCTCCATGCATTCTATGAATTCATTCCAGATCATATATGTTTTTTAAATCGCTATTGGGATTGATGATGTATGATTTTTGATTTATGAGTTTATAGAACTCCTTGAGTACTTACAACGAAGAATAAGTTACTAAAGATTTTTTTTAGAATCCATTTTAAGGAAAGAATTATCTTGCGATAAAAAGCATTTTTACTTATTATGAAATAATACTCATATCGCCATTTCAACTCTGAGCCCTTTGTGGTTTTTTTATCAATGGTAAAACATAAGGAACCTAAATGCCAAAACGCGAAGATGTAAAAAAAGTGCTTATCATCGGATCCGGACCAATCGTCATTGGTCAGGCGTGTGAATTTGATTACTCGGGAACCCAGGCCTGCAAGGCATTGCGTTCATTGGGTTATAAAATAGTCCTGGTCAATTCAAATCCGGCAACGATCATGACCGATCCTGGTATGGCGGATTTCACCTACATCGAACCGTTGAACGAATATGCTCTTACCGAAATTATTAAAAAAGAACGGCCCGATTCTCTTCTCCCGAATCTTGGCGGACAGACGGGTCTAAATCTATCATCGATGTTGGCAAAAAGCGGGGTTCTGGAAAAATACGGCGTCAAAGTCATCGGAGTGAATGTGGATGCAATCGAACGCGGCGAAGATCGCACCGCCTTCAAGGAGACGATGACACGCCTGGGAATCGATATGCCGAAAAGCAAAGCAGTATATTCCGTTGAAGATGCGGAAAAAGTTGCCGATGAACTCGGTTACCCCGTTGTAATACGCCCCGCCTATACACTGGGCGGCACGGGAGGCGGGCTCGTATACAACATAGAAGAATTGGACACAGTTGCGGCACGGGGCCTATCCGCAAGCATTGTACATCAGATACTTGTCGAAGAATCGGTTCTCGGGTGGGAAGAGCTCGAACTCGAAGTCGTACGGGATTCCAAGAACCAGATGATCACCGTCTGTTTCATCGAAAATGTGGATGCAATGGGAGTCCATACCGGCGATTCATACTGCACGGCACCGATGCTGACTATCGATCCCGAACTGCAAAAGAAACTGCAGAAATATTCATACGATATTGTCGAAGCCATCGAAGTGATCGGCGGAACAAATATTCAATTCGCCCACGATCCTCAGACCGGAAGAGTCGTGGTGATAGAAATCAATCCGCGTACATCGCGTTCGTCGGCCCTTGCGTCAAAAGCAACAGGCTTCCCGATAGCTTTTGTCTCCTCGCTTCTCGCAGGCGGACTTACCCTGGACGAAATTCCATACTGGCGCGATGGGACTCTTGAAAAATATACTCCATCCGGCGAGTATGTCGTCGTAAAATTTTCCAAGTGGGCATTCGAAAAGTTCGAAGGTCTCGAAGACAAGCTCGGTACACAGATGAAAGCCGTGGGCGAGGTCATGAGCATCGGGAAAAATTACAAGGAAGCATTTCAGAAATCCATTCGCTCTCTCGAAACAGGACGCTATGGATTGGGTTTTGGCAAGAATTTCAACAAAAAATCGCTGGACGAGCTGATGAGCATGCTTACTCATCCATCCAGTGAGCGGCAGTTCATTATGTATGAAGCATTACGAAAAGGTGCCGGCATAATGGACCTCTATAAAAAAACCTATATTAAACCCTATTTCATCCAGCAGATGAAAGAGCTCGTTGAAATGGAAGAACGAATCCTCGGCTACAAGGGAAAGAAATTGCCCGACGAACTCCTCATCCAGGCGAAAAAAGACGGTTTTGCAGATAAATATCTTTCAAAGTTGCTGGATCTACCGGAGAGGGAAATCAGGGAACAGCGTATTTCTCTCGGCGTCGTCGAAACCTGGGAACCGGTGCCGGTCAGCGGTGTAAAAAATGCGTCATATTATTTTTCAACATATAATGCACCCGACAGGGTTCCGGTCAGCTCGAAGAAAAAAATCATGGTACTCGGCGGCGGCCCCAACCGCATCGGTCAGGGAATCGAGTTCGACTATTGCTGCGTTCATGCTGCCTTTGCCATACGTGAAGCAGGATACGAATCGATTATGGTGAACTGCAATCCCGAAACCGTTTCAACGGATTATGATACATCCGATAAATTGTATTTCGAACCTCTGACTGTCGAAGATGTATTAAGTATTTATAATAAAGAAAAACCGGAAGGAGTAATTGTACAGTTTGGCGGACAAACCCCGCTGAATATTGCAGGTGAACTTGCTGCTGCAAATGTAAAAATCCTGGGTACGACTGTCGATACGATCGATCTTGCAGAAGATCGTGACCGTTTCCGTCAGATCATGAAAAAGCTAGGAATACCCCAACCGGAATCGGGCATGGCAAGCACGCTTGATGAGGCCATCGAAATAGCGGAGACTATCGGCTATCCATTGATGGTACGGCCGTCGTATGTACTCGGCGGCAGAGGAATGAAAATTGTTCTTGATGAGGATATGTTGAAACAGTACGTTGCTGCAGCCGTCGATATTTCTCCCGAGCGGCCGATTCTGATCGATAAGTTCCTGGAGAATGCAGTTGAGACGGAAGCCGACGCAATATCCGACGGCACGGATGCATTTGTCCCCGCTGTAATGGAGCATATAGAATATGCCGGAGTACACTCGGGTGATTCGGCCTGCGTTATTCCGCCGGTCAATATTCCTGAAAAACATATTAAGACGATCTGTGACTATACAAGAAAGATTGCGGTTGAACTGAAGGTTGTCGGTCTAATGAACATTCAATACGCCATCTGCAACGATCAGGTATATATCCTTGAGGCGAATCCGAGGGCATCGCGCACGGTTCCGCTGGTATCGAAAGTGTGTAATATTCCGATGGCAAAAATTGCAACACAAATCATGATGGGCAAAAAGTTATCGGACATCGGTTTAAAAAACGGGAAGTTCAATCATTTCGGTGTGAAAGAAGCCGTCTTCCCATTCAATATGTTTCCCGAGGTTGATCCTGTACTTGGTCCCGAAATGCGTTCGACCGGTGAAGTGCTCGGTCTGGCAGACTCGTTTGGACTGGCATTCTACAAATCTCAGGAAGCTACTCAGCTATGCCTGCCCATTCAGGGAAACGTACTCATAACGATAGCAGACAGAGATAAAGAGGGAATCATTAAACCGGCAAGACAATTCCAGGAGCTTGGATTCAAAATATTTGCTACAGAAGGTACGCATCGTTTTTTGAAGGAATACGGAATTGAATCGGAACTTATCAGGAAGGTACACGAAGGAAGGCCGAATATTGTCGATGCAATCAAGAATGGGGAGATCCATCTTGTCATTAACACACCTGCCGGAAAATTGAGCGAGTTCGACGATTCATACATCCGTAAGAACGCTATAAAATATAAAATTCATTATATCACAACTACGGCTGCAGCCCTTGCAGCCACCATAGGAATAAAGGCCAGAAGAAGCGGGGCATATACCGTGAAATCACTTCAGGAGTATCATAGGGGGATTGTGTGATTCATTGGTAGGGAGATGATGGTGAAATAACGTGGAAGAGATTATGGTGAGATTGAAGAGAGGTCTCCCCTGCTGTGTTTTCCCAGTCAAAAAAACCTCCCCTCAGCACCACAACAGTCATCTCATCATCCACAACTTCACCAAATTATTCCACCCTTCGCCTCTATCTTCATCGTGGAGATATCCCGAAGTGATACATCCACGAAAATAGTCTACATTTCTGCGTGTCACGCTTTTAATGATTTTAAACCTTTTAGCTATTATTACCTACAGAAAATGAGAAGTATAAAAATCCTTATTTTTTGAAAATTAATTTCCGTATATTTAAAGACATTTTTTTCAATACAACGAAAGCTTAATATGCAAATAGGCATTGTCGGTTTGCCATTTTCAGGTAAATCGACACTTTTCCAAACAATAACAAAGACGCATCTTGATCCTTCTGCTCTTTCGAGGGCAGAAGCACATCACGCTGTCGTTAAGGTGCCTGATCCACGGCTGGATAAATGTTCCAGAATCTTTTCACCAAAAAATACCGCGTATGCAACCATCGAATTTATCGATGTTGTGGGTCTGAAAAAGGGCGAGTCGGGCTCGACACAGTTCACAACGAGTTTTTTATCAAATGTCAAGACCAATGACGCGCTCGTTCAGGTCGTTCGTTTGTTTATGAATGAAACCGTTCCTCATCCTGACGGGTCGATCGACGCCATGCGGGACATCACTACATTTGAGACAGAGTTCATCCTCTCAGACCTCGCACTCATCGAGACTCGTATCGAAAGTATTAAAAAACGGCTCCTCAAAATGCAGGATGAGCTTGGGAGGCGTGAATTGCCTGTGCTCGAAAAATGCAAAAAGATTCTTGAAGGCGAAAAACCGCTGCGAAAGGCCGGTTTGGCCAAAGAAGAAATGTACCTGTTGAAACCATACCAGCTTCTCTCTATAAAACCGATGCTCATCGCACTAAACCTCGACGAATCTCAGCTGAGTGAACTGGAAGCCTTTATCAGGCATATCGCTGCAAAGAAAGAAGGAAAATACACAAAAATAGTATCGTTCTTCGGCAAGATCGAGATGGAAATGTCGGAGCTACCCGAGGAAGAAGTAAAAATCTTTATGGATGAATACGGTATCACGGAATCAGCGCTTGCCACATTAATCCGCGAGGCGTATGCACTGCTCGGACTTCAATCTTTCCTGACAGTCGGCGATGACGAGTGCAGAGCATGGACCATCAGAAAAGGGATGACCGCCCAGGATGCTGCCGGTATCATCCATTCCGATTTCTTCAACAGGTTCATCCGTGCCGAGGTGGTGCATTACGACCACTTCATAGAGGCAGAAGGTTCATTCACAAGGACAAAGGAGTCGGGCCAGTGGCGGCTCGAAGGGAAAGAATATATCGTAAAAGATGGAGATATTATTTCGATACGGCATAGCTGAGATGTTAATCTCAATATGATAAAAGCGAGTGTCTCGATGGCGAACAGATATATAAAAGTTCTTATTGTAGCACCGACATTCCTGTCGGCTATACACACGGCGATGTGTGAACATTTTAAGAAGCTGTTCAAGCCGGAGGAGATTGTTATACGATCTGTTACAGGCGAAACTGATGTGCAGAAACAACGCTTAGAGCAAGCCCTGACTCAGACAAATCCCACCGCCTTGATCGCTATGGATATACGACCTGATCCAGATACAATTGCTGCTTATACAGCCGTGAATGTACCCATCGTGCTGCTGGACGAAGATGCGGTCGGTGTATCCACCATTACCGTAGACAACTTCACGGGCGGACGCCTCGCAGGGGAGTACTTCATTGCGAAAGGCAGAAAGAGGATCGCCATAGTCTCCGGCAGGACTCAGATAAAAGGGGGCTACAACGCAGAGCAAAGGCTTAAGGGATTTCTGCAGGCACTAAGCGCCGCAGGGCTCTCCGTGCCCCCAGGTTGCAAAATCGAGGTGATCAACTACTCTCGCGAGGACGGCGTAGAGGTAATGCCGAAGTTGTTGGACATAGGCGTGGATGCAATCTTTTGCGCGGCCGGTGACAACACTGCATCAGGTTTACTCTCTGCAGCCAGAGAACGGGGAACGCGAATACCCGAGGATGTCGCAGTTATGGGATTCGACGATCTTTTCATAGCGCAGGTTTCGACACCCAAGCTTACTACCATCAGGCAGCCTTTGAAAGAGATGGCAGACACCGCTTATAAGATGGCCGTGCTTCAAAAAGCCGAAATTCTCCAGAAGCCGCAGAAGGTCACATTTAATCCTGAAATTATCGTCCGTCAATCGGCATGAAATTATGCTATCAAGGTTGAGGACCGTGGAGACCTCCCACTGGGACGTCTCCTTTATCCGTCTCCGTTATGCAGCATAGGGTTCATCAAATCAACAATATATCTTTTTTATAACATCTTCTTCGTTTGTGTTGCCTCTTATCAAAAAATCTCCATTGAGCCTGGACTTTTGTATTTCCTTCCAGTTCTCTATTTGTTTCGACTATTTCAATTTTATTTTTTACAAATACCTTGTTCATCTCGTGCATTAAAATTGCGTTGACACCTTTATTCTGAGCATCAGGACGTACCGCAGTCAGATAAAGATCGACATTTTTATTCTTTTTTAATGCTCTCAAGACATGGATAAATCCGAAAGGAAACAGACGGCCTTTACATTTTTGAAACGCCCCGGATAATGAGGGCATGGCAATGCCAAAAGCGATAACCTTGTTATCAGAATCCAGCACCACCGGTACATATTCGGGAAGAATAAAGCTGAAATATTGCTTCACGTACATATCTATCTGTCTATCCGACAATTCAACAAAGCCGTATAGTTCCTTATAGGCATCGTTCAATAGATAAAATATTTCCTTTGCATACGGAAGCAGCTCTTTAGCTTTTCTGACCTTTAAAATTTTAAGATTGTTTCTCTCCAATGCAATCTCAGCTATTCTACGTACCTTTTCAGGAATTCCCGAATGCATTTTCACTACATATTCAATCCAGTCGATATCTTTTAAATACCCTGCATTTTCAATGTGTCGCGAGTAATATGGATAATTGTAAATTGCACCAAACGTGCTTGCTTCTTCAAAACCTTCGATAAGTGTTCCTTCACCATCCATATCAGTGAAGCCCAGAGGGCCATGAATGCAATCCATCCCCTTTGACTCTGCCCATTTTTCAACAGCATCGAAGAGTGCAGCGGAGACCTCCGTATCGTCGATAAAATCGACCCAACCGAAACGAGCTGCTTTCGCATTCCACTTCTCATTGTATTTTCTATTGATAATCCCGGCAATCCGACCGATTACTTTTCCGTTTTTCAATGCCATCCAGTATTTTGATTCACAGAAATCAAAGGCAGGGTTCTTATCTTTTCGAAGTGTATTTAGTTCGTCGGCACGAAGGGGGGGCACCCAATATTTATTATCACGATACAATGAGTATTGAAACGATATAAATTGTTTTAATTCATGCAAGGTTTTTGCTTCTTTAAGCTGGGAGTTCATATCCAACCTCTCATTTCTTCCAATGAGTGTTTATAAAGCCGCTGTCAACAGCAGTCTAAAATGCATTCAAACGAATTATACATCAACCGGCAAGTGTAGATTCCCTCGGCTACTCCCATCCTTCTTTTGCCAGAGCCAGATGTAACTCGTTGGCATGATGACGATAATAGTACTCTATCGTGCTTGATTCTTCATGCGCTTTATCGTAGTTCCAACCCTTTGCCATCAAATTCCGTTCGTGCAGCTCATGGAGTAGTACGTACGGGCGCTCGATTTCTTCAAGATCGTTGTCAATCCATACTTCATTTTCCGGGACGAATTCATAGACATAATCATGCCCACCCTCGGTGAAATCGATATCAAAGACACTCCGCACAAGTCGGCCGTCAACGATCCAAACGGATATTCCCGATTCAAGTTTCTTCCAGAGCCGCATATGGACCTTCGCCGGATCGGGAAGGTTACCACCTTTTGTTAATTCCTTAACATCACCTGCTTTTTTCCGTTCTGCCATTTCTGCCCTATCGGCGGTTTCCAGTGCTTTGTCGTACGATATCCCTTTCGCCATCAGCCGATGCTCTACCAGCAGGTGGTCGATGAAGAATTTCTGCTCATCTTTCTTTGCCTCCTTATCAAGCCAGAATTCATTTTCAGGGATACATTTAAAACTGTAATGATGTCCGAAGTTTGTAAACTCTTCGTCAAGATGAGTTCGCACGTATGTGCCATCGACAATCCAGATTGTTATGTAACCGCGCTGTCCCACCTTTTTCAAATATGGCGGTTTTAAGGTATCTTCCATTATTTGTCCCTGATAAGGTTTCTGCCGGTTTGACTCACCTTGAATATATTCGTGTGTGTATTCCGGCATCTGGATGTTCATCCAGACGATCACGAAGACATAAAGATTAAAATATTGTCTTCTTTTTATAATCATTGTATGTTGGGTATCGTATCTCCAACTCTTTTTCTTCCAAATATTTCCAGTATAGAATATTTGTAATAAAGGCTATAGATACAATGAATGAAATTACGGCTCCGGAAAAAACCGATAATCCGATCAACCATAATATAAAACTCAGATACATAGGATGTCTGATTTTAGAATATACCCCTCCGGTAACTAAATCGCCCTTGTGTGTCTCAACAGCTTTAATTGTAAATAGTGTAGTAAGGAAAATGATTATTCCTGAAATGAACACAATGAGACCGAAAAACCGCACGAGATCCGGAATTATAATTTTGTAAATATCGGTTGTACACATATTGACCCATGAAATCCACATTAAGAGCATAACTGAAAGAATGACAATAAAACTTACTTTACCGGGCATTATTATTTTTTTAAATTTCAATATTTCATAACCTGTACGAATACAATGTGTCGCCACTCCTATCCCTACCCAGATGAAAAACAATTTTCCATCCATAATCAACTCCTTTAACAATATCGCACTTTTTGAGCGAATCCTGCACCCAATATTGAGGGTTCCTTTTTTAAAAGAATATTCAAGCGTTCGAATCATCCGGATGTTTTCCGATAGTAAGGCCGATATTCTCCACCATTTGCTGCAGGTATATCAATTAAAAACCCCAAAAAATAACCCGACCATTATTGGACTAGCCCTGCCTGAGGAACCGTCGAGGAACCGGTAGAAATTTCATAACGGGCTCTCGAAGCAAACGTGTCGGTTGAAATATAAGAAGCCGAGTGCACCTGCTTGATCGCCCTCCATGCAATTACCTCCTTGCTTTCCACTTTGCCCATCAGCGGTTCAATTTTTGGATATTTCTAAAGAGATCTTTTTGCTGCGTAATTTTCTCTTCGTTGCCATAGACACAGATGACTTTCTGATTCAAAATATCTGCAACCATTTTTTCCATTCCCTTTACATCGCCGAGAGTTGTATTGATCACATCATCACGGTCATGCTGGAGCCCTTCCGGAGTATATTTCTCCAGGTAATATTTTACGGCGGCATCGCCTTTCTGTGAAGGAGTCAACGGATTATCCAAATCGGCGATGGTGCCGATGATATATCTCGTCATATCCTTGTCGCTGACTTCGAGTTTATCGAGATACTCGGGGATCGCGTCGAAATTTTCCAATGTTTCTTTCAGGTTCGGATCGCGATATGAACCGAATACGACCCTTCCATTCCGTGCAAACGAACTAAATACTCCATATGCTCCTCCGACCACCCGAACGCGCGTCTGGAGCCAATCGGAAGAGAGTATCTGACTCAATACATTGATCTTCCCGTTCCATGAATATCCAAGTTTTTTAAAATCATATCCTTTTATGACATATTGAACTTTCGAAGCAGTCAGGAACCCCTCATTTTTTTTCTCAAATGTAAATTTCCACTCTTTGAATTCCCCGGTCCCTGCCGGAAGAGCATTAACAAACTTTGGTAGTTCCTTTATAACAACGGGTAAATCATTCTTACCGCATGTCACCGTAGCAATCAGGTTTCCCTTCCTGAACAGCAGCGACGCAGTTCTGGCAAGCTTCTCACCGATCTCTGAGGCTTTTTGATCAACATTTGCTGCCAACTCTGAGATGAACCAATAATATTCAAATCCGCCTGTCAATTCAGCTAACATCCCCACATTGGTAAAATACGAAAGGAGACGCGTGCGGGCGTATCCATATCCGTTTCTTTTTACCTGAGCATCAAGGCGTGACTGATGCCGGATGAGAATCGCTTTAAGTCGGGCAGTATCGGCATAGCGTGTATGGTTGACGATCTCATTAAGCAGATCGAATAGTTTATCGACCTTGGTATTCATGACCTTTGCATTTACCACGAATTTCGATATCATCGCCGAATCGTTCTGATTTTCAAGGTATGTTGAAAGGGATGCATTAAATCCACCTGTATTGATATTCAATGCCACATCCAGATCGCCAAATGAATAATTGTCGGTGTTTTGACTTCCCACGACTTCCGCAAGCAGTGCGGCGTATGGAATCAATTCTGTGGGCAAAACCCGGATATCGAACATCATGTTCGTATATATAACGCCATTCGTAAATTCCTCATGATACAGAACGGGGACGCCTGCAACGCGCTGATCCTGCACCGCATACCACGTCGCTTTAGGATTGATATCTTTCCGCTCCAGCAGTGGAATGGTCGCAACCGCTTCGGGCGTATCTTCACGTTTCTGATATGCGATTAAATCCTGTGTCTCCTTTACAAGTGCTTCCTTTCCCTTTTCAGAGAGAGAAGCTTTGTACTCCTGCAGTTCCTTCTCCGCTGCTGCAATATTCTCTTTTTCCATACCCGGTTTAGGTTCAAGTACCAGGACAAGTGCATGCGGGTTATCAAGAATGTATTTCTGAATAATCGATTCCAGGTATTTACTATCGAGAGCAGTCTTGACTATTGCTAGCGGTTTTTCATATTCAAGCGTCAGGAACGGATCGTCGGCAAAGAGCCAGCCGGGGAGAATCTGGAAATCATAGGTTATTCCTTTCTGTGCATCATTTCCTTCTCGAAGCTGGAATTCCGTCCGGTTGATTGCGCCTTCAACGGCCTTTTTATCTAGACCTTTTTGCACTACATCGTGCAGTGTGGTCATAACAATGTCGCGGAATTTTTGCTTATCGGCAGGATTTGCATTCTGGACCATGATCTGAAAGACATTCTGTTCAATTTCATCCACAGTGGCACTCACATCCTGCCCTATACCGGCATTTTGGAGGGCTAGCCGGATCGGTGCAGCTTCCTGATTAACGAGTAAGTCGCATAGTATATTAAGTGCCATTGTCGTTGCTCTATCTGTATTAAGTCCGGCAACAACACTAAAAGCGAGATACGTTTGATTTTCAGACTTGCTCCCCTCCGGAATTGGATATGACGCTGTGACCTCTTTCATCGCGGTAAAAGGTTTTTGAAGCGGGAAAATAACCGGACAAGCTGCTTTATCATATTTCGAGAGATATTCCACATCGATGAATGTTAGCTCTTTATCAAGCTCTGCATTTCCGTACAGCATAATGTAACTGTTTGACGGATGATAATATTTTTGGTGATATGCCACGAACATATCGTATGTTAACTTCGGAATGGATGACGGATACCCGCCCGACGTAAAGTGATAGCCATTATCGGGGAAGAGATTTTTATTAACCTGATAATTCAATTCGCGTACCGGATTGGAATAGGCGCCCTTCATTTCGTTATAGACGACCCCTTTATAAACTACGGGGCCATTCAATGAATCCAGCTCATGGTGCCAGCCTTCCTGTTTTAATATACGGGGATCACTGTCGATAAGCGGATTGAACACTGCGTCAAGATAAACGTGCATCACGTTAAAATAATCCTTGTCGTTCATGCTCGCGAACGGATAGCATGTAACCTCGTCGCCGGTGAAGGCATTTAAGAATGTGACGAGAGACCCTTTCGATAGCTGGTCGAACGGACTTTTAACGGGAAAGTTCTTTGATCCGTTCAAAACGCAATGTTCCATGATGTGGGGAGTCCCGTCGTTGGATTCCGGATCCGTCTTAAATGCGATACTGAATGTTTTATTGGGATCATCGGAGGCTATTTTCAGAAGACGGGCACCGCTCTTTACATGCTCGAAGTATAGACATTCGGAATTCACTTCTTTAACAAAACGTTTTTCAAGAAGCTTGAATCCGTGATAAATTTCTCCTTTTGTATATTCGCCGGCATAAACGGAAGGACATATTATCGCAAGAATTACGAGATAGAATATTACTCGTTGTGATTTTTTCATCATGATTTCCTCCGTGCTTGAAAAATCCTAAGAGTTATTTACAAGTTTATAATCCTGCTCCATAGAATAAACGATTCGGGAATTAATAACCGTTCCCATTCAAATCAATGTCAAAATTATCAAATGCATATTCTTTGGGATATACCATGATATATGGGCCCCAATCCGGAATTGTTATATCATTCCCCTTATTCTGAGAATTAAAGAATTTATTATAAATTATCTTTGCTCCTAATTTATCATAAAATTGCGGTATATTTGTCTGAAAAACAGAACACTCAAATTGACCGATATCAATATAGTGAAAAACTTTTTGTACTACGATCTTCCCAAAATCTTTTCCTCTATAAGAAGGTCGCACACAAACACCGCCTAAAGCCATATTGCGTATTTTTCTATTATTGCTGAATATTTCCCGATCAAAAATTTCTGCATGACCTGCTACAGTATGATCTTCCCATAATAATATTACTTTATTAAAATGAGTTGAATTTTCTTTCATATATGATTTGGTTCTCTCTGCAATATTATCAATTCCATTTTTAGACGGCCAAATCTGTATTACCAGATCTATGATAGAATGGAGAGCTTCATCAGGCAAGGTTTTTTTATCAAGGATATGGATTACCATTTTTTTCTTGTTTGTTTTACAATCTTGCTATTTCGATTACACTTTATATAAAATCCCAGTAGATTAATCTTGCTCTTCTGTTATCAAAATATAGATACATTTTCCTTTTGATAATAATTGATCATTTCACGACTTGCTCCTGTACCATCAATCGCACATCCAGTGGAATACCTTTGCGTTCGTCGCGGACTAATGTGATGGCCCCGGGTGCACACTGCCCTACACAGACACCGCATCCCATACACTTCTCCCAGTGGACAGTGGGTACGTCGCCGTCTGTCAGTGCATTAAACGGACAAGCGTTCACACAAATATCGCAGTAAGTACAAAGGTCCCTCTCTACCCGTGCCACAAAACCTGAGGAAGCCATCATAGGTGTATTATATTTTGTCATGGCTTCAATGCCTCCACAGCAGCATTTACAGCAGTTGCAGATGGCGTAAAACCGGTTTAGCATGGCATCTTTGAACCAGGCTGAATGAAGGTGGCCGCGTTCGTGCTCGGCCCATAGAAGTTCTAGTGCTTCAGCCTGCGTAAGGCGGCGGCTGGTCCCGGGTTTATGCTGCAGGATGAAATCTGCAAACGGCTGACCTATGACCATGCATACCTGCGTCGGCTGACATGGATTCTCACGAGCATGACGGCAAGCGCATTCGAATACGACGACTTCGGGTGGACCCTTGAGCACGAGATCCCGCGCAGTCGGGTAAGGGATTATTTGCTCAAGGTCTCGAAGAGGTATCTTTTTGTCAATTGTAATGATTGCTTTGGCCTGATCGTGCGTAATCACCTTGCCGTGATACCGATCTGACCACCATTTCCTTCCCTGAGGACTAAGACGAGGTAAGATCCATTTTAAGAGAACATAAATATACTGGTTTGTCCAGCGACCATAGACGTATGCATGAAGGGCTTTGAGTCTGAGCGATCGCCGGAAGCCAAGCTTGCGAAACAGTGCCCGGGTCGAGCGGCGCAGAGTCCGATTACCCCCTGCAAGCGACCAGACCGCCAGTAATATAAGTAGAAACAGACCGGCTACTATGAAGAAGATCGTTTGTGGCATTTCCTATTACTTCTTATTTTGAATAAAAGTATGAAGATTTCTAACTCTTCAGGCAAATCGACTTCATCTACATATATAAGAGAGTTTAAAGCGAGTATTTCAAGAATCTCATATGCAACAAGCGACAGAAGTTATCGTAGTGAATCACCAGTTTCTTTAACATCATCCTTTCTTCCGACATATCCAGAGTGCTCCACCGGTTGTTAACCAGGGAGAGAGAGAGCTTAATACTGCATTAAGCATATTACCGATCCAGTTCAACTCCCATTTATTCTTTCTGTGGCGCAGGAAGGGATAATCGACAAATAATCCGATGCACCTGGGACGCTGATATTCGTCCGGGACGCAAACCAGTATTTCATAGTCTGCGTCCTTCAGTAAGTTAGAAAACTCTGAAACTGTATAACGATACTCTTCAAAGGCATACTTAACACCGCCCCGTTTTCTGAGCCAGCGCTTGAATTCTTTCAGTGGATTCGCCACCAGTCTTCTGTTCATATTCTGGATCGGCACAGTTACAAAGAACGTCCCATTGTCTTTGAGAATTCTACGGATTTCCCTAAATGCAGGTTGGGGCCCTTCCTCAAAATGTTCAAGAAGTCCGAGAGAGATTACCGCATCGAAATGCTTGTCGGGAAAATTCATTCCAAGAACATTATCCATAAATACCGGGGCGTCGGGATTATACTCTCTGACCATCCGGATCGCATCCTTAGACAATTCGATTCCCAAAACGTCATAGCCGATATTGCGTAGAAAAAAGACCCAGCCTCCGAGACCGCATCCTGCTTCCAATATTTTTCCATCCCCCGGGAGATAATTTCGAAAAAACGGCTCAATGAGACGATACCGGCAAAGGTCGATGCTCTCCTGTACCGTTTCTCCTCTCCAGCCCTGACCGTGTGTGTCGACAGCCTGGATTTCTTCTAATGGATGATAGATAACGTACGGAGTTTTCACCTTCTTGAATTATTTATCATGATAATGTTTTTTCGTATGTAGTATAATATGTAATGTCCATTAAAAAATAGCCAAATATCGCTTGATTTGCAAACTGTGGTTTCTCATGACAAGTGTATCGGGGAGAATCTAACAAAGGAACCTGGGTTCCTGAAAAGACGTTATTAGATATATAAATCAAGTTCAATCATAAGGAGATGAGGTATGATAAGATACTCTGTTCTTTTTTCCCTTTTGCTGTTAAGTGCAGCTCTCATCGTGCTTCCAGGTGGATGTAATAACAATTCAACGGGGCCTAGTGCAACTCAAACCCCAAACACAAGTATGGACACACTTGCAATCACAATTACAATGGCTGGAAATGTCTTTACTCCTGCTAGTCCGACAATCGCGAAGCACACAACGATCACCTGGTACAACAATTCCGGTGTTACTCATACTTCTACCAGTCATACAGGCGTGTGGAGTACCGGTGATATCGCTCCAGGGGCGAGTAAAACGACTACCTTCGATACGCCGGGAACATTTCCCTATCATTGCATCTACCATCCAATGATGGTGGGTACAATTACCGTGCAGTAGCAATGAGATTTCGAATCAATAAGGGGGGCGACACAACGAATACCTTCTGATAAAATCGTGGGTGGGCAACCATAGGAGTAGCGCATAATGGTGGATCAGTTCTCGATTTTAATTCTCAGCAATGCCATCATTGTTTTGACTTTGAAATTATCTTTATTAAACACACAAAGTGTTCCTTCTGGGTACTTCTTTGCGTTCTGAATCATTTCGATTATATACAAGGGAAACGATCTATCCTTATTTCTAATCTATAGCTTTCCCTGCCTGCTATTGTATATCAACCCGCCGTGTGTTCGATAATCCTGAAGCACCGCTTTTGCTTCTTCACGACAGACGTCCCGGATCACAACGATTCCACGCTTTTCCAACTCCTCTTTCCATGTCGGAATTTTTGGACCTTCATCAAATCCAATCGCCCGGGCATCCTCGTCGCGTGCGCCGCATACTAGGCTTCTGACGCCCGACCATGGAATGGCGCCAAGACACATCGCGCACGGTTCCGTCGAAGTCACAAGTTGACATTGCGGCTGCCCTTCGCCTCCCAGATCATAATGCTGAAGAATTTTTTGTGCCAGCATCATCGCCATCATTTCACCATGAGCGACGGAACAACCGGAAGGGACAACGATATTAACGCCTGCAGCAAGGAGTGTGCCTGCAGTTGTGTTGAACACAGCCGCGCCAAATGGACCACCTGTCCCCCTCTCGATGTTTATCCGGGACAACCGGATAACAAAGTGCATTCGTTCTTCATTGGATTGATACCGAAGTTCGCGATCAGCAATAAGCTCTTCGATCCATTGTGGGAGTAAAAGATGAATTTCTTGAATATTCATCTGTCGTTATTTTTTCTGATCGATAAATAAACAAGATGCTGTATCATATTTTAAATCCGTCAGTCTCAATCCATTCCATTTTAATCAACGACCACCAATCGATTGCTAATCCTTTCAAGACATATTCATAGGGCAGCCAGCCGTACCCATTCTCTCCCCATTCGGTTCCCCACGAATTTCGAATCAAGAGAGCTCCGACTGTCTCCTGTCCTCCGGGAGATTCGTTTCGGATTTTCATTTCATCATTATATCCCACGGCCACGACTGCATGTCCGCCCGCCACTTTTTCTCCCGCCGAGGGAAATGGAATCCTGCCGTTGGATGAAGCGTGCGAGATTGAATTGTAAACAGTAAATCCGAAAATTAACGGAAGACCCGATGCAAGATTTGTCTTGATATCGGTCAGAAGAACATCGACGGTTGTGTTTGGAGGATCAAGACGATAATATTTTATTGCCTGATAATTTTGTGCGAAGGCATAGCAGAATGCCGGAGGTTCTTTCTCATAGTCAGATACGACATAAGGCCAGTACTCTTCCGGTGGAATTCCAAAGAGAACTAGGGCTCCCATAGTTGATCTAAGGTACGCACCTGAATCTCCTTTAAGATGGGCAAGGTTTCGAGTAACCTTATAGAGAAATAGCCGTGAAGCATCGATATGCTTTCCGAATGCACGGCGCTCAAAGTATTCCACTATTCCCGTACCTGCATTTGCGGTGCACGATCCCAGTTCTCCTTGATCCTCGATTGGCGAGCACCACTGACGTAAATCCACCGATGACTTAATAGACTTTTTCCCCGGACGATTAGCTTTCATCGTTTTCAGCAACGGTGCAATTGTCTCATGAGTAGACGAAAAATCGCGAAAATCGGGATAGTCCGGAAGCCATCCCATGCCGTACTGTTGTTGAGGTGTATTCATTTTAGTAGCTCCGTCTGATAGGTTTGTTGGATGGTGGAATGTATATATTATGCTTATGTTTCCGCCGGTATGACATTTGTACCTGCATTAATGCCAGAATTCGGGGATTTGTGAAACTTTTCCCCATACTTTCCCTTTAATTTGTCAAGTCGTCAACTCCGGAAGATACAATATTTTTTTGATATTTCACGAATTAATTTTATATTACGATGAAAACAAAGAAATTCTTACCGTATTCATGTACTCACCAATGTGATGTATCTTCCTGAGGATAAATATACCGGCCTTCTGTCGCGTGTTCAAAGGGGTGATCGAGCTGCCACGAACGAGATTTGTGAACTACTCCGGCAGGAATTACAGAAAGGCCTTTCATGGCGTATTAACGACTCGGGCACAATTGACGATATTATTCAAGAGACTTTAATCTGGTTCCTTCGTAACCACCAAAAAATTCAAAGTAAAGAAAGCGTAGCGGCATTTGTTGCGCGGAAAGCGTTCTTCCTCACAAAAAACTATTACATGCTAAAATACGCAAATCGATCGCGTTTCACGCAACTTACGGAAGAAACCGGAGCAGTACGCGAGGATTCAGCCGTGTATGATGATGAACACCAGAACTATTGCTATAAGGTCATCCTGGAACAATTGAAAAAAATTCCCGGCCGGTACCGGGATACACTGACGCTCCATTACATAGAAGGAAAATCGTATAGTGAGATTGCAGAAATTCTCGGTATTTCGTATCAAAATGTGAAAATTAGGATGTTCCGCGGGGTACAATTACTGCAGAGACGAACCCGCAAACTTGTAACCTTGATGAATATTCTCCTGACAAGTATATAGGAGTGGTCGATGGATACGAATAAGGAATATCAATGTCTGATAGGATGAAAAAAACAGCTACAGATAAACAAAGGCTCTACGCTCTTAGGCACGACCTCTGTCATCAAACAGACGACGAGAAAATCCTGGATCTGCTCATGCGGTATTGCAGTGACGAGAGCGGTCGGTCCCGACTCTGTCTGGATGAAGAGCGGAAAAAAGCCCAACACATTCTTTCAACCAATCCCTACTGGCAAAAGGTTTTCGAGAAGTTAAAAAACGATTATCACCGGATGGTTGAATCGATCGGCGCAACAGAAATTCCGCGTATATTAACTTCGGCGCCAAGGAAAGGACCAATCGGTCTTTTTCAGATAAGGGTACGACAGATCCTTCCTGTTCCTTCGATCCGCATCGCAGTCGAAACAATCGTGCTTGTAGCATGTCTATATGGAGCAGCCGCGGTGATAAGTTCGATTACTACGCCGGCAATGGTGTCCCTCGCAAAATTAGATCAGGAGTCTCTCGCTCTCCGGGGAGAACAAAATCTCCCGGTCGAAGCGATAGGTGCGTTACAGTCAGGCCGGTATGAGGAAGCCATTGACCGGCTTCAGGCTATTGGCCGCACACGATTAGATTCGGTGACTGAAGCCACAGTCGATTATTTACTCGGAATTGCATTACTTCATTCTGCCGAGCGGGCACCATTAAATCTCTTTCCGCACTATGATCATACGACCGTTCTCGACGGTATGCGCTATCTTCAAAACGCGATCCGGATAAGCTGGAACGATGATCACCGGCGCGATTTTCAGGATGGATGCCGTTTTGCACTCGGAAAGGCTTCTTTAATGCTTGGTGATGTCAAGAAAGCCGAATCGTATTTTCTGCAGGTTAACGAACGAAATAATCCATTTCGGATGCCAGCTCGAATTATCCTAAGTTCTCTGTCACGATAGAATATCCTTAACCCGGGTGTTTTCTGTGGTACTGTATCAGTGTCGTCATTCACTGAGAATGATGCGTTTCGTTCTCGTCGCATTTTCCCTGCTTAGCGCTCCCCTGTATTCCCAACAGCTCCAGGAATCGCTGGCTCGCCGATATGTCTCCATTCTTGAAAAGGCTGGAAACGGGGATTACGACGGCGCTCTCTCAAATCTATATACATTTGTCAACGAAGCTCCATGGTTTACCCAAGCATATAGCCGTATTGCCGCATTTGCTTTCTATACACATCAGACCGATAAGGCGGATAGTTTCTTCATCCGCACAATAAATCTCAACCCGGCAAATGCACTTTTTGGACGGGGTCTGGTCGCAAAATACCGAATGCGGTACCGCGATGCCATAGCATTTTTTAATGTAAGTATCCATCAGGCTCCGCAGTGCCTTTTCCCTTACCTTGCGCTTGCAGAGTGTTACCAATTCGATAAAACTATTTCATTAGATGAAATTGTTCGAACCTTCGACTCCCTTTCACATAGCCACGGATCGTATTCGGCTCCTTTGATCGGTTTATCTGAACTTTATTATAGGGATATCAAAAAAGATTTCGGTTTTTCCTATGCAGAACGGGCTCTTCGTTTTGATTCATCAGCTTATGTGAAATATTACTATTGTCGGGCAAAGGCATATTCAGTGTCTTATAATTATCGGGTTTATCCTCGTAATTACAGCGACATCCATGCACTACTCGAGGAAGTAATTCCAAAAATCAAAAAAACAGACGACCAACTTTATGCTTTGGCACATCATCTACTCGGTTTAATATGTCAGCTTCGCATGGATATTCGTTATGGACAGGAATACGCTAAGTCATATGAAATTTCCCGGCGTTTTGGTAACAAGGAGCAAATGTCGATATTTCTCGGGTCTATGGGTAAATTCGATGCGGCTGTCGGTAACTATCATCAGGCTGCGGAACGGCAGATACGGGCAGCTTTGCTTTCGCACGAGGTAAACCGATTGGATTATGAAGCTCTTAATCTCCGGGAGGCAGCCTTTGCTTTGTATCTCCTGGGAAATTACAGAGAAGCAATAGCATACTATAAAAAGGTAGGGGACCTCCAATCGCAAATACGAAATATTGATGCATATGAATACTATCGGAAGGTTTCGACAATCTATCAAGAGCTTCAGGATTATCCGCATGCGCTCGATTTTACCGAGCGGGCAATAGATGTTCTTGATAGCAATAACTACGCATACGGATATCCGATCATCATGCAGACCCGTGGTGAAATCCTCCTCGCCGACAACCAGAAGGAAGCTGCATTGAAGGCATTTCAATCAGGACTGCAGGTCCTGCAGCACCGTCTATCTCAGGATTACAGAGCCGGAATGTTGACACTGGGATTGGCAAATGTCTACAGCGCTCTCGGAAAGGAAAAAGAAGCTGACCGGGCATTTCAGAAATCCGGCCGTTTCCTCGAACAATTTACCGACAGCAAGGCCCCATACTATCTGGCACTCGCCCGCTTTCATGTAAAATATGGCCGTTTGCATCAGGCAATATCTACATACCAGAAATTACTATGGTACTATGCAAAGGAAGATTGGGATATCAACTATGATGGACTCGTGACCGCATATGAAGAGCAGGGAAATACTTTTACCACCATCGGGAATATAGACAGCGCTTTATCAAATTATGCAGCAGGCATAAGAACGATCGAACGACTTCGTACAAAAGTCCATAATGAATTTCAGGCCGCGCAGATACTATCCCGACACATTAACCTCTATACCAATAGTGCTCATCTTCTTGCTCTCCAGGGAAAAACGGAAGAGGCGTTTCAGATTTCTGAACGAGCACGTGCTCGTACGCTGCAGGATCGGATTTCTACCGGAACAATGAAGTTTTCAACCAATATTCCCGATAGTCTTCGTGTAGCGCTGTTCTCTGTAGACCAGCAACTCCAGGATCTTAATTCGCGTTTATTCAATGCAATCCGTGATTTATCCGATGAAGGAATTATTCGAAAACTCCAGGACAGTGTCGATCTCGTTGAGATATCCCGTCAGCGAATCAATGAAGAAATGACACGTCTAAGTGGAGAAACAGCATCGCCACAGTTTCTTCTTCTAACTCCAGAAGATATCCATAGGCGAATTGGAGAATCCGACGCATTGATTTCGTATATCCGGTCGACTAACGGATACGGGGCGTTTGTAATTACCAATACTGGTACATCGTATATTCGCCTGTCTATCGACCGCGATACTCTTATTCATCTTGTAGAATCGGTTTCCCCCCGGTTGTCATCAAAAACAAACGGTAGAGAAAATTCCACTCCTCGAATTCGTTCTTCATATAATCTATACGAGGCAGCAAGATTGTCGGCAATGATAGTATCTCCATTAGCTTCATATCTTAAGGGAAAGAAGAATCTCGTCATCATTCCTGACGATATCCTTCATTATGTCCCTTTTGAAGCATTACCGCTTTCGCTGCCGGGTACCTCTTCTCAATTTGATTTCGAACACGTTGAGTTTCTATTGCATCGGTATACGATTCATTATCTGCCATCAGCGAGTGCAATCGGCTGGGATTTTTCACACCGCACACATGCGGAAGAGCGTCTTCTCGCCATCGGAAATCCTGATTTCGGGGTAGTGTTGTCATCATCCAGAGAAAACAAAGGCGCAAAATTGACACGCCGTTTTCAACAGGAATTTCCCGATTCGGTCATTCCGAGTCTGCCGTATACAGGAGATGAAGTCCACGCTATCGGGTCACTCATAGAAGGATCAAAGCAGCTTACGGGAAGTGAAGCAACGGTCGACCGATTCAAGATCGAAGCTTCAAGATATCAAATTCTTCATATTGCGACACATTATTTTATCGATGACCGGCAGCCATTATTCTCCCGACTAATGTTCGCACCTATGGTATCAGAGCAGCAAGCATCATATTTTCAAACATTTGAGCTGTATCAGATGCGTCTTAACGCCGATCTTACCGTACTGAGTGCCTGTAACACTGCCCTGGGATTACTCCAAAGGGGCGAAGGGTTGAACGGGATCACTCAGGCGTTTATGACGGCCGGCTCTTCAAGTCTTGTTGTCAGCCTCTGGAGCGTAGATGATCAATCAACATCAATACTAATGAAATATTTCTATACCGGTCTGCTTTCCGGGAAGACAAAAGCCGACGCTCTCCGGGAGGCAAAACTTCAGCTTATACAGGATGGATACGGTGATCCTCTCTACTGGGCGGGTTTCATCCTTATGGGAGACAATACGCCGCTGAAGCTTGTTCCGATCGCTTATCCGGGATGGGGTACTCTCGGCTGTATTCTACTCACATTGCTGATTCTGACTTTCCTAACAATACACAGCCATCGTATGTCAAAACGAAAGGAGCGCGTATGAAAGCGGTCGTGATTATTCCATGCAGGGGACCGGACGATTCAGGTAAATATTTGATAAAAACACTCGAGCATATCTATTATCCGGTTCCCCGTATCGACCATCTCGTCGTCGTTGTCGATGACAATCCAGTCCCCACTGTAAATCTTGGAGGGTTAAGCGAAAAACTCCCCCCCATCCAGGTGCTCCATACGGGCGGGAACGTCGGCTGCGCCGGCAGTCGTGATTTTGGCGTTCAACATTGCCCTATCGATATTGCCGATGACGATATCCTGGTATTTCTGGATGCCCATATGAATCCGAATCTACATCAGGATATTGCCCCGGGAAACTTCCTCGATAAGATTGCGTTGCATATGGCAATCAATCCGAAACGAATTCTTTGCGGAAAGTGCTACGCACTTGATCCTGAGACATGGTACGGCTATACCGGTACCGACGCACGCGTAGCATATGGTGCCGAACTCGAGATCCTGGGGGAAAAGGCGATTATGGAACCCCGTTGGATCGGGACTGATCCCAAGCAGCTTCCGGCGTTTTTCAAGAAGCTCCCCAGAGATCCACTTGCCTTCCATATCCCGTTGATACACGGAGCCTGTTATGCCGTGACGGCCGGCGTATATCGATACCTGGAAGGTTTTTCAGGTCTTGAAGAATGGGGTTCAGACGAAGTGTATCTGTGTCTCAAAGCATATATTGCAAAACCGCGGGAATATCAATGCGGAGTAATGGAAAATGTGAAGGTGGGACATCTTTTTGATCCATCCGGTCCGCATCCCGAGAGACGCGAGGCATTGGTTCTTAACAAATTGAGAGTGGTGAAGGAACTTTTCCCTTCGCACCTTGTATATCCTTATATTGAACTTATTCGTATGCGAGAACCGCTTGGCAAAAAGGCATATGAACGATTTTTACAGAAAGGACCGGAGATTGGCAAGCGCCGTACCCACTGGGAAGAAAAATTTTCCATAAAAAGAATTGATTCATGGCTTAAGGCGTTCGAGCTCGAATTCAAATCGGCAAAGCTGGAAAAAAGCCGGAAAGCCACCCCCTTCCTGAAGAAATTCACAACGATAGCTCATGCACCACGCAAGTTGAGCGCCTTTTATGCAGCGACGCAAAAATTTTCTGCAGTGCCTCTGGCAGCAACAGCTGCGGTCAGTGTTTCGAATAATACACAGCCTCCGGTCGCACCCTAGGAGTAGACAGAGGATCGTAGTAAAGAAAAAGCTCCGCACACTGCACGGAGCTTTTACTTTTACGAGGTACTCCTCATCAAAAATCTATTCGACGAACTCCTGCACCTTGTCCGGCACATAACTCTTTTTCGATTTCCGTTGTTTGCGCATATATTTTTTCTCGACGATGATTTCCTCGTTTTCTTCAACATCGGGATACGTGAAGATTTCATATTTGAAGTTCCGCATGATGATCTGATTGCCGTTCCGTCCAAGAATATAGTGTGGTAGTAACGGGATTTTGCCTCCGCCACCTGGAGCATCGATGACATAGTAGGGAACGGCAAGTCCGGATGTGTATCCCCGAAGCTTGTCCATAATATCAAGTCCTACGCTGACCGGTGTTCGAAAATGATTTGCACCTTTTGTAATATCGGCCTGATAGAGATAATACGGACGAACGCGCATCGCGAGAAGTTTCCGCATCAATTCAAGCATCACATCGGCATTATCGTTAACCCCTTTCATGAGGACAGTCTGATTCCCGATCGGTATACCGGCATCGGCGATGAGTTCACAGGCTCTTCTGGCCTCAAGGGTACACTCCCAAGGATGATTGAAATGCGTATTGATGTAGAGCGGATGGTACTTCCTGAGCATCTTTACCAGTTTTGGAGTAATCCGCTGCGGCAGAACACACGGCATTTTTGTTCCAAGGCGGACGATTTCAATGTGGGGGATATTACGTAATGCCTTAAGAATTTTTTCGAGCATGAAATCTGTCAGCATCAGGGGATCGCCGCCGGAGAGGACCACATCGCGGACCTCCGGATGTGCCGCAATATAATTTATTCCTCCCTGAATATATTTCATGTTGATTTTGCTTGAATCACCCACCTTTCGCTTACGTGTGCAGAATCGGCAGTACATCGAGCACTGGCTAGTGACCAGGAAAAGAACCCGGTCCGGATAGCGGTGAGTGATGCTTGGTACGGGGCTGTGGGCATCCTCGTTCAACGGATCTTCGGGAAGGTCATCATCTTTAAGCTCTTCGACATCAGGAATGCATTGCAGCCAGATGGGATCGCCCGGATAGCGAATCAGGCTCAGGTAATATGGATTGATGCGTATATGGAACAATTTATTAAGCCGTTCGGCGAGGTCTTTATCAAAATTGAAGCGTTCGATAAGGTCCTTCGCGCTATCGACACTCTGCCGTAACATTTCTTGCCAGAGTTCCATAAAGTGATTGCACTCCTATATTGTTATAGATATTTACCGTAAATCACAAGATCGTCGCCTTCGCGGTAGTAATCCTTAATTCGTGTCACTTCCGCATATCCGCTGCGTTGATAGAACAGACGTGTCGATCGATACTTTTCCATGGACGATGTTTCGGCAACAATGAGCCGCCCCCCGCCTGCCTTTACGAGTCCTTCGGCGTACTCGAGTAGGCATTTTCCGATCCCTTTACCCTGATAATCGGGATCCACAGCAATCCAGTAAAGATCGTAAGTTCCATCCGTCAACGGTGTCTGACCGATACAGAAATATCCTGTAATGACCGATTCTTCACAACTCACATAGACAATATAATCTGACTGATTTGGTTCATTGATAACAATATCAAGGAGTTCTCCGGCAACTTCTATTTCTTCCTCCGAGAAAACATTTGTCCGATGAACCAAGGCGATCACTTTTTCTCGATCAGCCTTTCCAAATTGACGAATACTCATAATGAAGAAGTTCTCTCCAAGGCATATGTGATAATCCTTCCGATTCCTTCTTCATAGCACATCCCTGCACCGCGAATGGAGCGTGCAAATCCGGCATCGGGCGAAAGATCGGGATTCGGATTAACTTCAAGCACATACAGATTCCAGTCCGCCGTCATCCTGATATCGACACGAGCATAATCACGACACCCGAGAATCGTGTATCCCCTTAATGCAATGTCTTTGATTTTATTTTCAATTGAGACAGGAAGAACCGCCGGACAGACACCTTTTGTTCCAATGTATTCCACGGTTCCTTCATGCCATTTCGCACTGTACGTCACGATATGTGGATATCCCTGCGGCAGACCGCTGAAGTCAATTTCCGAGATCGGTAATACCTGCGGCGGTGCATTGCCGATAATTGCCACATTCAATTCTCTTCCTTCGATATATTCTTCAACAATTGCCGATTGTTCATATTTCTGGAAAATCATCCGAACACGTTTTATCAGTGATTCAACGCTCATGACGATTGAGTCGTTATCAATTCCGGTACTTGCATCTTCATGTGCCGGTTTGACAATCACCGGGAAGCGAATGTCTCCATTTATAGATTGGTTATCAGGGAGTGAAGAAAATATCCGGAACCGGGGTGTTGGAATTCCATGATATGAAAGAATTTCTTTCGTTCTCGCTTTATTGAGACAAGATCCGAGGGTTAATGGTCCCGCTCCTGTATAGGGAATCCCCATCAATTCATAAATGGCTGCAACGTGCATCTCATGAATGGAATATTTTCCTACCGATTCACAGAGATTAAAGACAAGATCGGGACGTTCTTCATCAAGGAAATGGATCAGGCGTTGTGTATCCCCGTTCATATTAAAGAGCAATGCACTGTGTCCCTGGGATTGAATAGCCGACTGGACCACAAGCAGCTCGTCGAGCACTCCGACTTCTGAAAGATCGATCGTCCCTTCGCTGCTTAATGTCACGACGTTCTCCCGCGTCATGTTTTCTTTTAGAAGACCGGATTCCGTTACATATTTTATTCCGTCGGTCGTTTTGATTGTCGGTTCATTGAAGACAATAACGACACGTACTCTTTTTTGCATAAAGATACTTACGTAATTTCGTAATTTTATTTAATAGTAATTTTATAACGTTTTATAGCAATTTCTAACACCTTCTGAATCAACTCGTTGTATGACATTCCGGCAGCCCGCGCCGCCTGCGGAAAACATGAATGTTCTTCCGGATCTGGCAGAATGCCCGGCAGTGGGTTCAGTTCCATGACATGTGGAATCCCTTTTTCGTCAAGACGGAGATCGATCCGACACCAATCTCTGCATTGTAAAATGGAATATGACTTTCGGCACACCTCGTGTATTTCTTTTTCGAGTTTTGCAGGAATCTTCGCCGGACATTCGTGAACATCGATTGGATGTCCGATTTGATCCCATATCCATTTCGCTTCATAAGAATAAATCCGATTCACTCCTTCCGGCAGTGCATCAAATTTTATTTCCACAATGGGAAGAATTTTTATATCGGGTTCGTTTCCGAGAACCGCAACGGTAAATTCCCGCCCGGTAAGAAATTCCTCAATCAAAGCAGGCTGATGATATGTCTGTACAACACGCTCGACCTGTGAAGATAGTGCCTTCTGTGTTTTTACGACCGATGAATCAAGAATTCCCTTGCTTGATCCTTCATGAACTGGTTTAACGATACACGGGAATTTAATCCCTTTTGGAATCACACCATTTATATTTTTAACAACCGCAAACTTCGCCGTTGGAATTCCATGATATGTTAGTATCTCTTTTGTACGTGCTTTGTCCAGTGTGGTGGCAAGTGTCAGCGGATCAGAACCTGTATATGGAATGTGAAGATATTCAAGGATCGCCGGAATCTGAGCCTCACGCGATACACCATGTAGTCCCTCAGCTATATTGAAGACAATATCCGGCCGTGTCAAAATTAATTTTCGGTAGGCATCTTCATCTGCCTCAATCATGGTGACTGTGTGATATTCTTCAATTGCTTTTCTGACGGCGGTGATTGTCTCGATGCTATCCCATTCTGCGTAGGCATCGTCGTGAGGGGTGAGAGGTTGTCCATCGTTTACTACCGGGTGGTAAACAAAGCCCGATGTACTCGGAGGTTCTACAAGATCATCAACGTTGTTGGGGCGCGATTCTTTTTTCTGATTGTACGTCAGAGCGACATGCATACAGTGCGCTGTGATGTTGTTCCCTGGTATCTCATCCGTTCTATGTTCATTCAACTGTCAATTATCATTGCTCTGTGTGTAAATATAATCATTTCACGCTGTTTGTCAAGCAGAAACTGTATTTTGTTCAAAGAAATTTTTTCCCAGACAATTTTTGGCACGTCATGTGATGAACGATTACATCACCCTATCCGACGCGTACGAAGGAGAGCTGCTCTCTGAATCGCTCGAGGAAATACTTTCTGATGGATGCATGGCCGGGAAGGCGCAGGTGAGGATCTGCCTCGACCAGACGGAACGCTTCATGCCGCGCGAGCAATAGAATCTCATGATCAGTAAGGATATTTGCTATATGGAACTCGGGTAAGCCGCTCTGTTTTGTCCCGAAATATTCGCCGGGACCGCGTAATTCAAGGTCAACCTCCGCAATTGTAAATCCATTTGCAGTCTCTTCCATGACTGTCAGGCGCCGGAGAGCCTTCGTCCCGTCCTCCTCCTTAGCCGTAACCGGTCCTCCTTTTCTTCTTTCGGAACCACCATCAACAGTCTTTCCGATCAGAATACAAATCGATTGCTCTGTCCCCCTTCCTACCCTTCCCCGGAGCTGGTGAAGCTGTGCAAGACCGAACCGTTCAGCATTCTCGATGACCATGATCGTAGCATTGGGAACGTCTATTCCTACTTCAATGACCGTTGTAGCGACAAGGATTGCTATCTTACCGGCCCTGAAATCATGCATAACAATTGTACGTTCTTCACTCGACATCTTTCCGTGAATGAGACCTACCGAATATTCAGAAAAAACTTCATCCCTGAAGTGTTTATAATTCTTCTTCGCTGCTTCTAAATCGCTTTTTTCCGATTCTTCAATCAACGGATAGACAATGTAGGCCTGATGTCCTTTGGCCACCTCCGATCGTACAAATTCATACACCTTCGGACGTTCATGTTCGCCCCGCAGAAGTGTCGTAATCGGCTTTCGTGAATGCGGCAGTTCGTCGATAATTGAAACATCAAGATCACCATACAAAGTCATCGAAAGCGTCCGGGGAATTGGAGTCGCCGTCATTACAAGGACATCAGGATTTCTCCCTTTCTCACGTAGTGTCACGCGTTGAACAACGCCAAATCGATGTTGCTCATCAATGATGATCAATCCGAGGTTGGCAAACTGCACATGTTCTTGAATGAGCGCATGTGTTCCAATAACAATTTGTGCATGTCCTTCATGTACGTCCTCAAGTATCTCCTCTCTGACTTTTGCTTTTTGACCTCCGAGCAATAATCTGATGGCGATACCCATATCGTCGAGAATACTCGTGAGTGTCACATAGTGCTGAGAGGCTAGTATCTCTGTCGGTGCCATAAAAGCTGCCTGATATCCATTATCGATCGCAATCAGTATGGCAATCAGCCCGACTATGGTCTTTCCGCTTCCGACATCGCCCTGGAGAAGTCGATTCATCGGTTTATCTGATTCCATGTCGTGTGCGATCTCACGAATCACATGACGCTGTGCCTTTGTTAATTCGAATGGCAATGAATCGACAAGCTGACGCGCATGAGTACTACGTGTGTTGAAGGATATTCCACGTGAAAGCGATTTTACTTCTCTCTTACGGAATGCAAAAAGTATTTGAAGAAAAAACAGCTCATCGAATTTCAACCTACGGCGTGCCTGTTCCAAATCATTCATCGATGCTGGAAAATGAATCGACGAGAGTGCACGTCCGAGAGAATAGAGAGAACACCGCTGAAGGATGTCTGGTGAGAGAATCTCCTGCTGTTTTGCGCATTCTTCTTCAATAAGATGTTTGAGGATTCTCCGGAATCCACGGCTGTCAAGTTTAACACTTTTAAGCTGTTCAGTCGAACGGTACTGGGGGATAATACTTCCGGTGTGCAGAGCTTTTCCCCAGTCGATGTCTTCGTCATCATCAGAGCGTGAGAGCCGGTCGAATTCCGGATGCGTTAATTGTATTGTACGACCGAAGAACTGAGGTCGTCCTGAAAGAGCCAGTAATTCACCTTCATGAAACATTTTCTGGAATAATTGCGGCCGGCCAAAATAGATGCACTCCACAACACCCGACTCGTCATACACAGCAACACGCAAACGCGCATTTCCCCTTCGACCGCGGATAAGTTCGACTTTCCCGACAGTTCCTACAATTGTCACGTCACGGTCTGCAAATAAATATCGATGCAGGTTTCTAATAGGTATAATTGTCGATCGATCAAGGTAGGCACGGGGAAAATAATACAGAAGGTCTTTTACTGTGATGATTCCATGCTGTTCAAGAGCCGCGGCACGTTTCGCTCCAATTCCACGAACGTATTGGACTGGTTTTTCCGGAGATGGGATCGGAATCATCTATTAATTCGTACAATGAAATGGCACCGCTTCGCGGTAAATGTATTGATAGTACGAATTGAAGATAACCAAGCGCTGCCGGAAATTCAAGTCCTGTGGCTCCGTACCACATTTAGAATTCTATACATTCCGTCGAGCTGTTCCGGAAAGAAAGATCCATTGAAGAAACGGTGATGGAACCCGTTATGAACATTATATCGGCGTCTGTTTTATAGTGTAAATCGGATTATCATGAGTGTGAAATCATCCGATGGTTCCATACTCCCGACGAATCGACGTACATCATCATACACCGCAGTCTCGATTTCTTTTGGTGAACGACTCAGATTGTCCATAAGCTGTCCGAGAAACCGTTCTTCGCTGTATAACTGCCGGTTCTTGTTCATTGCCTCGACGACACCATCGGTGTAAAGGATTAACAGATCGTTGGTCTGGATAGGAGTATATTGTTGAACATAGCTGGCATTTTCGAACATACCGAATGGAAGCCCGCCTTCCTCGAGACGGATGATATTGGAACCTCGTAGAAGAAAACAGGCATTATGTCCTGCATTGACCGATATCAACTGTCGTTCTTTCATATCAACAATGCATATAAAGCATGTAATATAGCACTCGGCCAACGAATCTTTGAATATTATGCCATTTAGTCGTTGACAGAGTTGTGGAAGAGAATCGATCGAACTGATTGATGCACGAAGTGATGCATGAAGCGTGGAGACAAGCAGAGCTGCCGGAACACTTTTACCCGCGACATCTGCAATCACAAAGGCAATCCGGCTGTCATCAAGCTGGATAATATCGTAGAGATCGCCGCCTACTTCTTTGCTTGGAAGATTGATTGCACTTACGTCAATTCCGGTGAGTGCCGGAATCTGTTCGGGAAGAAGCTTTCGCTGGATTGTCCGAGCAATCTGGAGTTCTTTTTGCATGCGTTCTTTTTCGATTACAGACTGCAGCAATCGAGCATTCTCGATGGCAAGCGATGCATGTATCGAAAGTGCTATAAGAAACAACTCATCTTCTTTTGAAAATATCCCTCTTCGCTTATTGATAATTTGAAATACCCCGATAATCTCAGAGTCCTTATTCCGCATTGGCATGCAGAGCATTGTTTTCGTCCGGAATCCCGATTTCTGATCGACACCGGCAAAAAATCTTTCATCGCTATAGGCATCGATGATATTGACGATCTTACCTGTCGCGGCCACATGTCCTGCGAATCCCTGCCCGAATGGAAGTCGAATCTCAACCTGCCGGTCACCGTGGAGAACTTTCGACCATAATTCCTTCTTTTCTTGATCGACGAGATATATCGTCCCGCGGGTCGCCCCGAGGTTCCGTGTCGCTACCTCAAGGATCAATGCGAGAAGTTCATCAAGGTTGAGGGTTGAGTTAAGAATCCTGCTCGCTTCTACAAGCGATTTCAGGCGTTTTAATTGAGTACGGACAGCACGAACATTTTCTCGACTTGGCATGATGATTCCTTTAATTTAATGTCCTGTTTCCCCGCTTGTCCGGTTCAAGGCTCGAAAAAGAATAACACGAAAGGCATCTGACAATTCAGAAATAATAAGTCCCATAAATATCAATCCGCCACCAAGTACTCCCAACGTTCCAATATGCTCATCAAGAATGTAAAATGCCAACACTGCCGCGATGACCGGTTCGAGCGAATAAATAATTGCCGCTCTTGTCGGAGTTGTGTCTTTTTGATACCGCGTTTGAGTGTACGTCGTGATCACCGTTGCCAATAGAGCCGTGTACGCTAGCGCAATGATAATGTTTGCAGTAAATCGGATAAACGGTACTTCGACAAACGGCATGACGATTGTTGATAGTATGGCTGTTACCACCAATTGCAGGAATGTTAATTGCGCACCATTACAATTTCTTGAAAATACATCAAGATAGACTATATACAATCCCCAGATCACTGCTGCAAATAATGTCAACCAATCACCCTTATTAAGCTCCGATCCCTGAGGAGACGTAAATATCCATAGGCCTATGGTAACAAGAATAATGCCGATTATATTTCCAATGCTTGGCAGCCTTCGTTCAATGATCAACTGGGCAAGAGGCGTAAAAATTACCAGTGTGCCGGTAATAAAACCCGATTTTGAAGCGGTTGTCAAACTAAGTCCGATCGTTTGCCCTGTAAATCCGGCGAAGAGCAAGAAACCGAGTATGCATCCCCGTATTATTGTGGGAAAGGAAATTTGAATTATTTTTTTTCGGAAAAAAAATAAAAAAACCACCGTCGCAATCCAAAAACGAATGGCCACGAACGCCAGGGGCGATCCATCGGCGAGTCCGGTCTTGACAATGACAAATGTGCCTCCCCAGATGATGGTCATGCCGAGAAGAACAGTCTCTGCTATCCGACGGGATTTCTTCTCCGGGGCTACCTCCATATTTCACCCGTCTCATACCGATGAAAAAGTTCACCCCATTTAGTCGTCGTTTTCCACTCTTCGAAGATTCTTCGCTCTTTGAACGGCCAGCGATAGTAATCGTGGTAGAGTTCCGATGCGAGCACAAAGAAATTGACTAACGGCGTATGGAAAAAGACTTTTTGAATTCCTTTGAGCGGTCCGAACCACAGCAGACTGGCAGCAACGCGCACCAGATTATTGCCAACACTAAAACCCCAAGATTCATTCGAGATATCGGTACCAACGATTTCGATATCGCGAGGATCGCCGACACCGAGGCCGTCATCATGGGCAATCTTGATATACTCGATCGATAGCGGGTCAAATCCCATCATTTTAGCCGAAACTGCATCGATTGCCACCTGATCTGATGATGCAAGGAGGTAATCCTTGACAACCGGGATCATCGTTCTCGGTCCCGGACCATTCCCCACCGTTGTCCCATCCATCACTGCAAAAATTCCCGCGTGAATCTCCTTTTGAATCGCCAGTAAATCGACAAGTGTACGATGAATCCACGAATGGGTATAATGCCGCTTGGTGGAAAGAAGTCCGCCAAAAGCGTTTTTCATAGCTCCTGTCGTCGTCGTATAGATATGACATTTAACCGTCGGAAGATGGACAATATTCTTCCCGTAAAAAAAATCTGGAATGAATATCCCCTCAGGGTATATTTTGGGAAGGATATGCATCCGGACTTTCGGAGTGTGGAGTATCCAATGCATGTCCTGCTTTTTAAAATTATATAAAATTGGAATGTCATTTTTTCTCAATATGGGGAGATATTTGTTCAGGTCCTCGCCTTTGAACGCATCGGTCACAACGGTTTTATTCTGAACACATGTAAGATGCTTATATCCCGATTGTTGAAGAGCGTGAATAGTGCCTTCAAGCTGCCATGGGGTTGTATTCGCTGCCGGGAACGGAAAATGCCAGGAGATATTGTCCTTTAAAATCGTCGGGGCACCGACGTCCAATGCCTGCTTCATTCCCGCAAGTTCGCAGAGGCGAGTAATATCTCTGAGAACTGTGGCGGGAGATGTTTTAATAACAGCAACAACGGACTTCACCGGCTGGCTCTCCGTGACCTATAATACATGAAAATAAATAATCATGACTGAAACGACGATCCAAATCGCTACATTGACTATAAGGGGTACATCGGTGATAATTGTGTGTGTGGGATTTCCCCCTTCATCTCTCTTATGAATAAGATAAAGGTATCGAAAAATGCCATATAATACAAAGGGAATCGTATAGTAAAGATGGGTTGTCCCGAATTTTTGAACAGTCTCGTTAGAAATAGTATACAGCGCATATGACATCACAGTGGCAGCGGTGACAATAGCTATCATTTGATCGAGAAATCCCGCACTATACTGACCAAGGACGTTCCGATGATCGGCAGCTCTTACATCGAGCAGATTAAGTTCATGCCGGCGTTTGCTGAAACCAAGGAATAAAGAAAGAAGAAGCGTACAGATGATAAGCCATTCCGATGCCGGGACATATACTATTACCGCCCCCGCGAGTACACGCAGGACAAAACCGATTGCCACTGTCATGACATCGAGAATCACAATGTTTTTTAGACCATAGGAGTAGGCGATATTCAAGAGGACATATACGAGGATAAATACTCCAAAATTCGAATTCACCAGGAACCCGACCGTTACACTCAACACCATTAACAAAAAAGCGACCACCGCGGCAAGACCCGGGGGGATTACGCCCGAGACAATCGGCCTTTGTGATTTGACCGGATGCTGCTTATCACGCTCAGTGTCAGCCAGATCGTTCATCGTATATATTCCACTGGCCGCCAGAGAAAAAAGAACGAATCCCATGCTGACAATTCCGAACGCTCTGATATCAAAAAGTTTTTCAGAAAATATCAGCGGCGCAAAAAGAATAAGATTTTTAATCCATTGCTGCGGACGAAATGATACGATGAAATTTCGAATTGGAGCATTCATGACAGCACCCTGCTGATGATATTACTATGATGTTCTACCAAAACGTTTATCAAGCTCTTCAATCGGGATCTTTATAACCACAGGACGTCCGTGAGGACATACATACGGCATATTTGTCGCAAAAAGTTGATCGATCAGGACACTCATTTCTTCATGGCTGAGTTTATCTCCTGCTCTAATTGCCGCTTTACATGCAAAGGAGGCTGCGATATTTTCTTTTACATCAAGTTTTTTGCTGTGCTCGTTTTCTTTAAATCGCTCGATAACTTCTATCAGGATATCGTGCTCGTGTCCGGGGCGTACATCACCGGGAACTCCTTCGATGACGATATCATTTTTCCCAAAAAGTTTTATATCAAATCCCAGCTTTGTGAGATACGGGAGAAGCTCCTTGACGGTCGCATATTCTGACGCACTGAGCGTTAAGGTCTGAGGAAACAACAGCTGCTGCGATACAGGAACAGCATTATCAAAACTTGCCATAGCCCGCTCGTAAAGAATTCGCTCGTGGGCTACATGCTGATCAATAATCATCAATCCGGTCCGGACTTGCGAAAGTATGTACTTGTTATGCAGCTGCCAGATCGGTTTTATATCGTCCTGATGTGGAACTGTGAATTGAGAATCTGGTGGCGTACGTGAAGTCATAGTAAAAGTATCCGCCGGTATTTCCTGACTCATTTTTTGAGAGGGAAAATCGGGTCTACCTTGATCCATCCCTGTAAAAAACAATTTTTCTTTTTGTTCGTATGATCCTGTACGACCATCGCCTGACGTTGCCGGTTCCACACTTATTGTAGGAACAACATCATTGGTGGCCAATGTCCGGCGGATGACTGTCAGAAGGAAATGATATATATTACGCTCATCTTCAAATTTTACCTCCAATTTAGACGGATGCACATTCACATCGACATGTTGCGGATCTATTTCCATGAAAAGGATAAAGAATGGATAATTTCCTTTTTCAAGAATGTGCTCATATGCATTGAAGACAGCATGGTTGAGGTTCCGGTTAATGATGAAGCGCTTATTGAGAAAAAGATATTGTTCTGAACGGATTTTTCGTGCAAAATCGGGCCTCCCTATGTAGCCGTGGATTGTTAGATAATCGGTCTCTTCCTTGAATTCGATCAATGATGCACTGAGTTTCTCACCAAAGAGCGCCTGGAGCCGGTCGAGACCTTCGGCTTTCGGAAGTAATAGAATCGTCTCGTCATCGCTGACGAATTCGAATCCTATTTCGTGATGGGAAACCGCAAGCCGCTGGACGACATCGGCGACATGTTTGAATTCCGTCGAATCGCTTTTCAAGAAATTCCGGCGACCGGGCGTATTGAAAAAAAGATTTTTTACGGCAACCGATGTTCCATGTTCGAAAGCAATTTTCCCGATTTCCCGCACCTCTCCTCCCTCGATCCGGACGAACGATGCTACATCATCTTCTTTTCGTCGTGTTTTCAGCTCGACATGTGCCACAGCGGCAATCGATGCGAGGGCTTCTCCTCGAAATCCCAGAGTGTGTATGCTTTCCAGATCTTCGTATGTTAGAATTTTACTCGTCGCATGGCGTTCAAACGAGATCCGTGCATCTTCTTCATTCATGCCTGATCCATCGTCGACAACCTGAACGAGTGTTCGTCCGCCGTCCTTAATGATGACGGAGATTTGCGATGCGCCGGCATCGATGGAGTTTTCCATAAGTTCTTTCACTACCGACGCCGGACGCTGGACAACCTCACCGGCTGCAATCTTATTGGCAAGCTGTTCCGACATTATATGAATAGTATGCGGCATAAGCTTTATCCTTCCTTCACTCCAATCCCCGGACGATCCGGCAATTTCAACCGTCCTTTCTCGATGACGGCTCCTTCATATGGATCATTGGATATCATTTCTGCACTATCAAGATCGGCAAAATCAATAAGCGGCGATAATTGGGCCGCAGCAGAAATTCCGACAGAACTCTCTATCATACATCCCATCATCACTTTCAGACGGGAAGCGCGGGCAGCGCTGATCATTTTCAATGCTTCCCGAATCCCCGTACATTTCATCAGCTTGATATTGATCCCATCAAATGCGTGGGCAAGAACCGGGATATCTTCGAGCCGCATGACACTTTCATCCGCAATCAACGGCAGTGGCGACCGTTCCCGAAGCCATGCAATATCATCGATCTGTGACGCGGGCATTGGCTGTTCGACAAATTCGACGCCGAGTTCTGACAACCACTCGATACTCTCGAGCGCAAGCTCGCGTGTCTTCCATCCCTCATTGACATCGACCCGCAGTGTCTTCCTTGTGACGCTTCGAATTGCGTTCATTATTTCGCGGTCATTCTCCAGTCCCAGTTTTATTTTCAGGATCGGATACTCTGCCGCCTCTTTAACTTTTTGCATTACTTTTTCGGGTGTATCAATACCGATAGTATAGGACGAATACGGCGTTTGTTTCCCTTCGAGTCCCAGAAATTTATATAGCGGAATACCGAGTTTCTTCCCTATCCAATCATGAAGTGCAATATCGATAGCTGCTTTGGCCGCAAAATTTCCGGGAGCAATATTCCGGATATAACCCAGAATTGCATCGATTATGAACGGGCTTTCAAATGGTTCGAGATTCACCTTTGAAAGAAACGCTTCCACCGATTCGACTGTTTCTCCATAACGGGACGACGGCGACGCTTCACCTATTCCAACAATCCCATCGTGGTGAAGTTCTAAAAAGACGACCGGCACTAAAGTACGTGTGCCGCGTGCGATCGTGAACTCATGTTTTAATTGAAGTGAAAAGCGCCTAATGTCAAGTCTCATTGGTTTACAACTCCGCTCGATATTTCCGATATGTTGGATCGAATATTCGTATGCAAATCTGTTTGGTCTCGTCGGGTTGTACTGCTCCCCACGATCTTTCATAAATCGTCCTGATAATCCTCCTTAATTATAATACATCAAACAGTCTGTAATAACGCATTAACAAATACTGACTTGTCAAAAGGCTGAAGATCACCAATCTGTTCTCCGATACCGATAAATTTCACAGGGATGTTCAACTCCTGGTTGATAGCAAAAACAATTCCGCCTTTCGCAGTGCCGTCAAGCTTTGTAATAATAAGCCCTGTAACTCCCACAGCATTGTCAAACTGACGTGCCTGTTCGAGGGCATTTTGTCCGGTTGATGCATCAAGAACGAGTAGAACTTCGTGGGGTGCTTCAGGAACGATTTTTTGCATCACCCGTCTGATTTTTTTTAGTTCCTCCATCAAGGGAGTTTTTGTATGGAGACGGCCGGCGGTATCGATAATAACTACATCCGCTCCACGTGCTTTTGCAGCTTTGAGCGAATCATAGGCGACGGCAGCCGGATCCGCTCCATGCGCCTGTTGAATGACATCGACCGAAGCGCGCTGTGCCCAGATTTCAATCTGCTCATTCGCCGCTGCCCTGAATGTATCCGCAGCAGCAATGATCACATTTTTCTTTGCTGTTCGATAATTATACGCAAGCTTCCCGATCGTTGTGGTTTTCCCGACTCCATTGACACCGACAATCATAATTACGAATGGTTTGATTTCTGCAGGAATTGAGAAGTAATCATTCCTGTTCATCTGATTGCCTGCACCTAATGCATTTCGAATCTCGTCATGTAGTAATCGATCAAGCTCGTTTGCATCTTCATACTTTTCTTCTCTTACTCGTGTTTTGATTCTTTCGATAATCTTCATTGACGTATTAACACCCACATCGGCTGTAATAAGTATCTCTTCGAGTTTCTCGATCATTTCATTGTCTATTTTTGATTTTGCCGTTACCAGCCGCTGCACCCTACCAAAAATATTGTCGCGTGTCTTCGTCAGTCCTTCTTTTAATCTATCATACTTTAGTGTATCAAAGAATCCCATTCGATACTCCTATACTTTTCTTCGTACCACTGTAAAGAAGCGCTGACCATATGCCGCTAACGACCAGAGAAGGAGTATACAACTTATTCCGATAAGAATATCCACTACTATGTTCACCCTCAATGTGGCCATTACTATTGTCAATGCGACTGCATTTACAGTCCATTTCCCTATCCAATTAGACTGCGGAACGATATTACGCGTCCGTATGAGCCACACTCCGCCACCAAGAATAACAGCATCACGAAAAAGAACGAGCAAGAAGAACCATATTGGAAGATACTGCATAATTGATAAGGCGAATGCGACGACTCCTACACTGATTTTATCGGCAAGAGGATCAAGAACTTTTCCTAATTCAGTGACTTCATTTCGCTGCCGGGCGATATAGCCGTCCAGAAAATCTGTTACGATAGCAGCAAGCATGATCAAAACCGCCGACAAACGGCTTTGAAGTGTACCAGAAAGCAAGAGCAGGAAGATCGGAATCGTGAGGACGATCCGGGTGAAACTAAGAAGATTCGAGATTGTCCATACCCTTACACGGGGATGAACATCGGGATCAGACATCATTTTCATCCTTCGCCCCAACCGGTTCAACGGCGACAGGATAGAAACCGCTGAAACATGCCGTGCAGTATCCTTCACCGTTCTCTGTCGGAACGGATTCGAGAAGTTTCTCGATCGTGAGATATGCGAGACTATCGACACCGAGCTCCTGGCGTATTTTTTCGACGTCTCCACCACATTGATTTGCAATGAGCTCTTCCCTACTCGGAAAATCCATACCATACTGACATGGATACTTGATAGGAGGAGCTGTAACTCTGAAATGGATTCCCTTCGGTTCAGCCTCACGGATGAGCTGTATCAATTTTTTAGATGTCGTACCACGGACAATTGAATCGTCAATAATCACAACAACCCGATCTTTCAACACACCTTTAACAGTATTGAATTTCATCTTCACTTTCAGTTCACGGATATCCTGTTCAGGCTGAATAAATGTCCGGCCGATGTAGTGACTTCGTATTAAACCTATCTCAAGCTTTGCATCATATCCCAGCTTATTGCTTTCCGAGACGAATCCCAATGTTGCCGTGTTACTCGAGTCGGGTACACTGATAACAATAGTTTTTGTCTCATCGGATTTCTTCTCGACCGGAGATTGTTTTGCAAGACTTTTTCCAAGTTTCCGCCGAACACGATCGACGCTGTTCCCGAATATTTTGCTATCGGGGCGTGAAAAATAGATATATTCGAAGATACAAAATCTCGGTTGCGTAACTTTTTTCGATACCCAGAATGATTTCGGTTTTTGTGCCTGTTTAGCTTCGTCATCAATAACGAGAATTTCACCCGGGGCGATATCGCGGATATATTCGGCACCGATGATATCAAATGCACATGTCTCGGATGCAACCACATAGACACCATCCAATTTCCCGAGGGAAAGCGGTCTGAATCCATAAGGATCACGGGCCGCCACAAGCATGGCATCGGTGAGAATCAACAGAGAATATGCTCCATCGACGGTATTGAGAGCTTCCTGAATCTGATTGATCTGATTCTGTTCCCTGCTTCTGGCCATCAAATGGAGAATAATTTCAGAATCCGAGGTAGTCTGAAATATCGTTCCTTCTGAACTCAGTTTTTTCCGAAGTGCACGATAATTTGTAAGATTTCCATTATGAGAGACAGCAAGATTACCGCTACGGTAGTTCACCACGAAAGGCTGGACGTTCGCCCGGTTATCGGAAGATCCCGTAGTAGAATAACGGTTATGACCTATGGCCGCATCGCCATCCAGTGTTTCGGCGAGTATTTTCTCATTCCGAAAGACGTCATTCACCAGTCCGATCCCTTTATAGGTATGAAAGCGGTGTTTTTGTCTTTCAGCGTCATAATATCTGGTGACAATACCGGAGGCTTCCTGACCGCGATGCTGAAGAGCCAGAAGACCGTAGTAAGTCAATTTTGAAGCCTGGGAATGTCCAAAAACGCCAAAAATGCCGCAATTGCAGCGTGGCTTGTCAGGTTGTGTAGTATCCATCTATTTGTGTTTTTTATATGTCCACAGAAAAAATCATCTCTAAGATACGGAAAAAAGGGATCTGAAACAAGGTAGATTTTGCTGTTGCTTATCCAATCTAACTCTCTTATTTTATTAAAGGTTCCATCGATCATTTAACATTTATTAGCAGCTATCCAAAACTGGGTTTGATGATCGAGTAGTTTCGTAATTCCTCGAACGAACATACAGGAGAGATGCATAATGCGACGGAAAATATTCTTTCTAGTCCCAATCCTTGCTCTGACAATTTCGGCGAGTTTTGCCCAGAACTTTGAGCAGTACTTCCACAACGAAACCATGCGGGTAGATTATTATCATACCGGCACCAAAGGACAGGAAACAATCAGCCTGGACAGAGTCTATCGCGAGGGCCCCTGGCCCGGGAGCAGAATAAATCTAGTGGACACGTTAAATCTCGGAGAATACTATGTCCGTATCACCGACGCAACAACAAATATCCTAATCTACTCCCGAGGGTATTCGACGATCTTTAACGAATGGCAAACCACCGATGAGGCAAACTCAGGCATGTATCGCACCTTCCATGAAACCGTTCGCTTTCCTTTTCCTCTCCGGAAAATCCAGCTCATAATTTCACGGCGTGACAGGCAAATGATATTTCATGAAATTTTTTCCACCATCATCGATCCGTCGATTCCACGGAGCATTCAAAAAGAAACACAGAAGGCACATTACACCATCACGACTTTTATAAAAAACGGGCCGCCTGAGAAAAAAGTCGATCTTCTTCTTCTTGGTGATGGATACACAAAAAAGGATATGGAAAAATTTCGGGCCGATGTAGCGCATTTTATCGGCGTTCTCTTCAACACACATCCATTCAAGGAACGAAAATCGGACTTCAACGTCTGGACTATCGAAGTTGAATCAGATGAATCCGGAATTGATAAACCTGATAAGGATATATGGAAGAATTCTACTCTCGGTGCGACATATAATACATTTAACAGTGTACGATATGTTCTCACAGAAGAGAATCGAAGGCTCAGGGATATTGCAGCAGCAGTGCCATACGATTTCATCTCTATTTTAGTCAACGATAACCGCTACGGAGGCGGAGGAATTTTCAATCTATATTCGACATGCTTTACAAGCACGGATCAACCCGGCCAGGAATGGCAGCCGGATTATGTGTTTGTTCATGAATTCGGACATTCGTTTGGCGGACTCGGCGATGAGTATTATAGCTCGCAGGTTTCTTATGTCGATTTCTACAGCAAAGGGATTGAACCCTGGGAACCCAACATCACGGCATTGTTGGATCCGAACAATCTTAAATGGAAAATATTTGTCGACCCCGGTACACCAATCCCCACTCCCTGGAAGAAGTCCCTCTATGATAGTCTGGAACGAGAGCGTGCGAAACTCGACCGTCTCGCTGCCGATTATTATGAGAAAAGGGAACCCCTGATGAAAGGGGAACAGGAAATATTGAATAGTTCACAATACAAAAATACAGTCGGTGCGTTTGAAGGAGCCGGATATGTTTCTGAAGGTCTCTACAGACCATCCATCGATTGTCGGATGTTCAGTTTGAGTCTTGTAGATTTCGACCGGGTTTGTTCAGAGGCAATTGAACGGATGATTGATTTTTATACGCATTAATCTATTGTTCTCCAATGAGAATTGTATCATATGACCATCGGGAGTCATCTTTTTCCGGATAATCTGTTGTATAATGAAGACCCCTGCTTTCCTTCCGCATCAGTGCCGATCGGATGATGAGATCGGCGATAATTGCCAGATTCCGTAGTTCTATCAATCCTTCGGTGACCTTTGTCTTTTTGTAGAACGTCATGACTTCATCCAGAATGAGACGAATTCTCCGTTGTGCCCGCTCGAGGCGGAGATTTGAACGAACAATTCCGACATAATCCCACATCAATTGTTGAATTTCTCTCCGGTCATGAGCAATCAACACCCACTCCTCGCTATTGAACGTACCGCTTTCATCCCACGGCGGAATAGGCGGAATATCGGCGTGCATCATTTGATGAGTTTTCACATCCGCAATGGCACGATGGGAAAAGACGACTGCTTCAAGCAATGAATTGCTTGCCAGCCTGTTCGCCCCGTGCACACCGGTCATACTCACTTCACCACATGCATAGAGGTTGTGGATTGTCGTTCGTCCATTCAGATCGGTCAGAACTCCGCCGCATGAATAATGCGCTGCAGGAACAACTGGAACAAGTTCTTCAGTCATATTAATTTTATTCTCAAGGCAACGACGGTAGATATTCGGGAAATGTTCTTGAACTTCCTGCGGATTGAGATGTGTGAGTTTGAGATATACACACTCGTCGCCACTTCGCTTGAGTTCACTATCGATTGCGCGGGCAACGATGTCACGCGGCGCAAGGGAACCGCGTTGATCATACTTCTGCATAAATTCAGTCCCGTCTCGATTTACCAGGACGGCTCCGAAACCTCGAACAGCTTCGGAAATGAGAAATGATGTCGTCGAATTGCTCATGGTCGTCGGATAATAGAGAGTAGTCGGGTGGAATTGAATGAATTCCATGTTTGCGATTGACGCGCCGGTCCTATAGGCCATTGCAATCCCATCACCGGTGGCAATATCCGGGTTCGAGGTGTGGAGGTAAACCTGCCCGAGACTTCCTGTTGCAAGCATTGTCACATTGGCAAGAAATGTCTTAACCTGATTTTTCTCTACGTCAAGAACATACGCTCCCCAGCAATGTTTTCCTTCTGTTTTTTTCCGGAGGCCGAGCTGATGTTCCGTAATCAAATCAATTGCGATATGATTTTCGAATATCTGAATATTCGGATGCCCAATGACATTTGCAAGGAGTGCCCGTTCAATCTCTTTACCGGTAAGATCCCTGGCATGAACGATACGATTCATTGAATGTCCGCCCTCACGTCCAAGATCAAGTCTCCCGTTTTGCATGGTGAATTCTACACCAATGCGGATGAGTTCATCAATCTTTGCAGGGCCTTCTTTTACCAGGACTTCAACCGCATCCTTATGACAAAGACCGGCACCGGCAATAAGCGTATCACGGATATGCGATTCGAACGTATCGTCCGGAGCGATCACGGAAGCAATGCCGCCCTGAGCATAGTTGGTGGTTGATTCGGCTTTAGCCTTTTTTGTGACAATCGCAACACTGCCCAGCTCTGCTGCCTCGAGGGCGAACGATAGACCGGCGATTCCACTGCCAATAATGAGAAAGTCTGTCCGATATTCCATTTCGATCCTTAAGATAACATAGGCGTCCAGGATATCTCCTGAACGCCTTACCATCAAGAATTCCTATTTAAAAGAATCATACGTGATCATGTGATGCTAATGCCGGCGTATTGACGTACTCTTGAATCACCTCTCTCAAAGCAAAGAGAGCCGAATCAGCCTCCTGCGTTGTCAGAATGTACGGCGGTAGAAAACGGAGTACTGTCGTATTGGTGCAATTGATGAGAATCCGGCGTTGTAGAAGTTTATCGACAAATGGAGTCCCCTCGACTGTCAAATCGATTCCCAGCATCATTCCCCGGCCGCGGACTTCGCGGATCAGATCTGGATATTCAAGTTTCAGGTCTTCAAACCGTGATTTCAAATATTCACCGACGGATGCTGCGTTGGCCATTGCACCTTTCTCGACAATCTGTTCGAGAGTTGCGACTCCTGCCGCGCATGCTACCGGATTTCCACCAAAGGTCGTACCATGGGCACCAATACTAAACGTTTCGGCAACTCTTTCAGAACCGAGAATTGCTCCGAGAGGAAGGCCGCCTCCCAGTGGTTTTGCCACGACAACAACATCCGGACGGAATCCAAAATGATCAAATGCAAAAAATTTTCCGGTACGCCCGAGTCCTCCCTGTATTTCATCGGCTATCAGTAAGAGGTCGTATTTACTGCGTAATTCAACCATGGCATCGGCAAACTCCTTTGAGATGGGAAATATTCCGCCTTCACCCTGGATGCACTCAAAAACGATTGCGACTGTGTTCTCTGTAACGGCACGACACAGATCATCGGGATCGTTAAATTGTGCATATGAAACACCTGGAAGCATCGGTTCATAACCGTCGCGATATTTGTGACGCTCAGTGAGTGTTACAGCCCCGTATGTTCTCCCATGAAATGAATTCGAAAGAGAGACAAAATCGCTTTTCCCTTTCGGCTTTCCCCATTTCCGTGCAAGCTTCATTGCCCCTTCGATTGCTTCGGTTCCGCTGTTGCAGAAAAAAACTTTCGCATAACGCGAATAAGCAAGGAGACGTTCAGCAAGCGCAATCTGTGAATCTTGATAGAAAAGGTTTGAGAGATGGATATACCTTTTAATCTGTTTCTCGATGGCCCGGTTCACAGCTTCATTATTATATCCCAGGGCGTTCACCGCCAACCCGCCGAAAAGATCGAGATATCGATCGCCGCTTTTAGTGTAGAGATATAGACCTTCACCACGATCGATTTCGATGGGATATCGTTTGTAAGTATTGAAGAATAAGTTTGCTGCTTCCTCGAACGAGGTCATGGCTGTTTCTCCTACTGAATTATTATTCTATCTCTCCCTTTTGAATGCGTCTTGCAAGGCCTATTAGTATGGTATGAACAAACAGTACCTGTTTTCGCAGTTCGGCGAAAGTCCCGTTATTAATAATAGTAAAATCTGCCCGCTTTCGTTTCTCCTTTGTAGACATTTGTGCATTCATCCGTTGCCGGATTTCTTCCCCGGCTGTTCCATCGCGTTCATGGATGCGTGCGATGCGAAGTCGTTCATCTGCATCCACAACGATAATATAATCGAGATTTCTATCTAATCCCGCTTCGTAAATCAGGGCAGCCTCGACTACGGCATACGGTGCATTGTCTATATCGCCCAATAATCGATCGACTTCACTAATCACACGGGGATGAACGATTGCTTCAAGCTGTTTCCGTCGATCGGGATTACTGAAGATTATCCTCGCCATGGCCTGCCGGTTAAGACTTCCGTCCGCATGATAGATGTGCTCTCCAAATTCAGCAATGATCCGGTATTTGAGAATAGCATCATGAACCATTAGAATCCGCGCAAGTCTGTCAGCTTCAATCAACGGAATACCGCATTCCTGAAGTATCGAGCACACTACAGATTTGCCGCTCCCGATTCCACCGGTAACACCGATCCGAAGAACCTGTTTCCGGTTTTCAGGCGACCCATTATCATTTAGCGTATGCAACCGCACGTACTTCACGAATGACAGTCACTTTAATTTGTCCGGGATATTCCATCTCTTGTTGTATCTTCGCAGCGATGTCATGTGACAGTTGATCGGCAAGGGCGTCGTCGACCTTATCATGTTCAACAATGACCCGGACTTCACGTCCTGCTTGAAGCGCATAGGTCTTTGAGACACCGCTGAATCCTTGCGCGAGAGATTCGAGCTTTTCGAGACGCTTGACGTATCCTTCTACAGATTCACGGCGTGCTCCGGGGCGTGCACCGCTAATAGCGTCTGCCGCCTGAACCAATGCTGCAATCGGATGCTCCATCGGTATATCTTCATGGTGCGAACCAATTGCATTGGAAACGACAGGATGTTCACCGTACTTCTTTGCAAGGTCATATCCCAGCAATGCATGAGGACCTTCGACTGTCCGGTCGACCGTTTTGCCGATATCGTGAAGGAGTCCTGCCCGTTTTGCCATATTAATATCGATGCCGAGCTCAGAAGCCATGATTCCTGTCAGATACGCGACTTCGATGCTATGTTGCAACAGATTTTGTCCATAACTCGATCGATATTTCATCCGGCCGAGATGTTTTATAATCTCAGCGTGAGCGCCGTGTAGTCCGACCTCGAGGAGTGCATTCTCACCGATTCGTACGACTTCTTCTTCGAGCTCCTTACGCGTTTTCTCGACGATTTCTTCGATTCGTGCGGGGTGGATCCTTCCATCGGCGATGAGTCGCTCAAGTGATAACCTGGCTACTTCTCTTCGGAATGCATCAAAGCCCGATAGAATGACCGCTTCCGGAGTATCATCGACGATGACATCGACTCCGGTTGCAGCTTCGAATGCCCGGATGTTTCGCCCTTCACGTCCTATGATGCGCCCCTTTAACTCGTCGCTCTGTATGCTTAAAACGCTCACGGTCGTTTCCACAGAGTGGTCCGCGGCTGTCCGTTGAATAGCCTGAACGACCAATTTTTGCGCTTCTTTCTTAGCTGAGTCACGCGCTTCATCCCGTATTTCTTTCAGTTGTTGTGCAGCCTGAGTCTTTGCGTCAGAGACCATGTTATCGATGAGAAGTTTCTTTGCATCATCCCGGGTCATCCCTGAAATGCGTTCGAGTCTGATATTCTCCTCCTCAATAAGTTTCTGAAGGTCGCGCTCTCTTGAAGTTACCAGCTGGACCTTGGTCTCGTACTCTTGCTTCAGGCTCGTCACTTCTTTCTCTTTTCGATTGAGAAACTCCACTTTTTTGTCGATGTTCTCTTCACGGTTACTCAGCTGTTTTTCGTACGCCTGAAGTTTATTTCTACGGGCATTGACATCCGTATCAAAATCTTGTTTCTTTTTATACCATTCGTCTTTGACTTCAAGAAGTTTTTCACGCTTGAGTGAAGCAACATCTTTCTCAGCATCCTCGATGATCTTCTTTGCACGTTCTTCTGCACTTCCTATCTTCGCCTGGGATATTCTGGCGCTAATCAACCACCCGCCCCAGAAAATTCCTGCCGCAGCAGCGATAAGAAATGGAATAAAAATGTATAATTCCATACTACCTCCGAATTCACCATAAATAAAAAACCGCATCGCAGCCGTATGCGTGCAATGAAAGAACCTTCTTTCATACACAGTGGGTGCCCGCCTGAACGTGTTTTACGTCCACCGACTCGCTCGTCCCGTGCATTATACGACGGAAGTCATGGCAAGAATCCCTTCTCGTGAAAGGTGAGGCCTGTAATTCACGCTCACGAGTCGAGCTCCCTTGAGTCTCACTAATGGTTCTTTTTTGTTTGACTACGGCTGACGGTGCGGTTGTTTAATATCCTAACCGTCATTACTTTACAAAGAACGTGGTTTCAATGTATCGCCACCCTCACAGCGTTAGTGCATGGAGGGATCAGGTTCTATTGATTGATCCAAAATTTCAGAGATTCTGGCAACTTCACTTTCAACTGTCGAGAGAAATGACTGTGCGCCATCCCTCTCCTTAAATAGATCTTCAGTGATATTTAATGCAGAGAGCACAGCAATTGTCAGTGGCGGTTGCTCTGGAATTTTCTCATGGATTGTCTGGATCATCTCATCCACATATGATGCGACCCGTTTTGTGAGTTCTTCGTTGTCACCCCGGAGTGGATATTCTGAACCGAAAATTTTTACTCTAACGCTTTTTCCGTCGGTTGTCATAGTCGTAGGCCGTAGTCAAATATGCCTTATACATACTGCGATATCCGCGCGAGGAAATCTTTTATTTTTTCGCGCATGATCGCTTTTTCTTCAGGCGTCAGAAAACCTTCCGCGATTATTTGTTTTCCTTTCGCCTCCTTCTGTTGTAACTCCATTTCACGCGCAGAAAGTTCCCGCTGTAACTGCGTGATATGTTGTTCCAATTCCTCTATATGACGATTGAGTATCTGATTCTCGGATCGCAGGCTGGCAATTATCTCTGCTGCATGTTGCGCTTTTCCTAAGAGCCCACGCAGCATCGCTTCGACCGTTTTAACAACATGTAACTGCGATAGTTCTGATTCCGTGTGTTGGATCATCAATACTCCATCATCTTGTTCTATGCACTGCGAAGCTCTGCATTGAACATCCGTGCGAAATCTCTTACTATCTTATCTACCGACATATCAATTTCTTTATCAATCAATGTGCGCTCCAGCGAGAGAAATTCTAACCTGAACGCAATGCTTTTTTTCCCCACTCCAAATCGATCATCAATAAAAACATCAAATAATTTTACCTGCCGTACTATCGATCCCGCTGATATCTTCATCTGCCGGATCATATCTTCAACATGTATCTCCACATCGACAACAAAGGCGAGATCACGACGCACTACCGGAAACTTTGACAGTGGATGATACTCGCGATGAAGGTTTCGATGCTGCCTGAGAAGATCAAGATCTAGTTCAGCGACAAAGACCGATCCTTCAACATCAAACATCTTAGCTACTTCATCTCGAATCATTCCAATGAACCCTGCATAAGTGTCACTTATTTCAATAGTAATGCAAGATTCACTTAAAGTCTTTTGGGTAGAATAATAAATAAACCTGTGTTTGTCAAGCGAAATCTTCTTGAAGAGCGATTCAACCTCGCCTTTGATATCATAGATATCAGCAGATCGAAGTGGTTCGTCCCAAGCTTCGAAGTGAACATTCCCGATCATCGCCAGGGCAATACGTTCTTCTTCTATTATATTATCAACCAGTATTTTCGGGTTGTGTTCGTCAGAACGGTGAAAAACATGGCCGATTTCGAAGATTTTTAAGTTTTCATTCCCATGAAACTGGTTATGCCTGATTGTCTGAAGTATTCCAGGAATGAGACTCGTCCGGAGTGCCGACATTTCAATACCTAACGGGTTTTGTACCTCTATAATAGCTTCGTGTCCCAGACGGGCAACCTTAGGATCCTGCATGCTGTTTGTAATAATCTCGTTGAATCCACAACCGACCAGCCAATCACGCAGGGCATCAGCCAGATCTACCGGCGTCTGAAGTGATGTAAAATCGATCGACGCAACAGTCTGATCCGGGATATTATCATAGCCGTGAAGCCGGGCAATTTCTTCGATAAGATCTACCTCACGTTCCACATCAGGACGGAATGACGGTACTTCAACCCAGTGCGTGTCACCTTTTTCTTCAATGATCTTGAAATCAATTTTCGCCAGGAGGTCAGAAATTACCGAATCTGTCAGCGACGTTCCCAGTAATGCATTGGCCCTTCCGACCCGAATCGGGACGACCAGACGTTGTATCTCTTTTGGGTAAGCGTCGATAACTCCTTTACATATTTCACCGCCGCCGGTTTCCTGTATGAGTGCGGCAGCCCTATCAATAGAATATTGGGTAATTGCCGGATCCGCTCCCCGTTCGAACCGCTGTGATGCATCGGTATTCAAGCCGAGGTATTTTGATGTCCGCCTGATACTCGTTGGAGAAAAATATGCGCTCTCAAGCAGGACATTCCTTGTACTCCAGCTTATTTCAGAATTCATCCCTCCCATGACGCCGGCCACCGCAACCATTTTTTTACCATCACAGATCATTAATGTATCGGCTCGAAGCGTTCGCTCTTTTCCATCAAGTGTAATAAATTTTTCCCCTTCGTGCGCACAGCGTACAATGATTGTATGTTCATTGAGTAAATCATAATCAAATGCGTGGAGCGGATGCCCCGTTTCCATCAAGACGTAGTTCGTTACATCAACCACGTTATTAATCGGCCGAAGACCTACAGCTTTCAATCGGCGCTGTAACCATGCCGGCGATTCCTTTATCGTCACATTCCGGATAACGCGGCCGGTATATCTGGGACATGCAATGGGATCTTCGATTTTTATTATCGCCACCTTTGCGGTCGGTGTTTCGGATTCTTTTATTGCAGGAACGGGGCGTTTGATTTTCGTACCGAAAAGGGCGGCAACTTCCCGTGCAACGCCGAGATGGCTTAAGCAATCCGGCCTGTTCGCTGTAATGCCGATTTCAAACACGATATCGTTTAAACCGAAATAGTCGGCCAGCGGCATTCCGGGGATGGCGTTGTTCGAAAGAACTAGAATCCCATTTGCATCCTCACCGGCGCCGAGCTCGAACTCAGAGCAAATCATTCCGAAGGATTCCACGCCGCGAATCTTGACCTGAGAGAGTGCAAATGGTTTTCCATCCGGGTCGTGTTGATTATGAGGAACGATTGTGCCAACAAGTCCGACTGCGACTTTCTGTCCGGCTGCGACATTCGGTGCACCGCAGACGATTTGTAGTGTTTCTCCCTTTCCGACATTGACCGAACACACCGTAAGTTTGTCGGCATCCGGATGCTTTTGACGGTCGACCACTTCGCCCACAACAAAACCGTCAAATTGTTTTCCAAGATTTTCGATTGATTCGACTTCAAGCCCGACCATCGTCAAGCGATGTGCCAGTTCTTCCGGTGAAACTCCCCAGGAGACATAATCGTGTAACCAGGATAATGAAATTTTCATATATGTCAGAACTGATTCAAGAAACGAATATCGTTTTCAAAAAGTAGACGGATATCATTGATACCGTGTCGCAGCAGTGCAACACGCTCGATTCCCATACCGAATGCATAGCCTGTCAATTCATCCGGATCGTATCCGACAGCCTTGAATACATTCGGATCGACCATACCGCAGCCGAGTATTTCAAGCCACCCGGAATATTTACAGACACGGCATCCCTTGCCGTGACAGAGGAAGCAGGTGATATCCATTTCCGCACTTGGCTCTGTGAAAGGGAAAAAGCTTGGCCGGAACCGATACTTGATGTCGTGTCCGTAGAACTGCCGTGCAAATGCAAAAAGTGTTCCTTTGAGTTCACCAAATGTCACATGTCTGTCGACATAGAGACCTTCGATTTGATGGAACATGCAATAGCTTCGCGTGTTGATTGCCTCGTTCCGATAACATCGTCCCGGCATGACAACGCGAACCGGCGGTTTCTGATTTTCCATCACCCGTATTTGGACAGGCGAGGTATGTGTCCGTAGAAGAACCTGCTCACCGATAAAAAATGTATCCTGCATATCGCGCGCCGGATGATCCGGTGCAAAATTGAGCGCCCCAAAATTATGATAATCATCTTCCACTTCCGGTCCGTCGACTACGCTAAAACCAAGATTCAGGAAGATGCGCTTCATTTCATCGAGCGTCTGGGTTATCGGATGTTTCGTACCGACAGGCCGTAAGCGACCCGGGATCGTCAGGTCGATGAATCCCTTCTTCGTCCCCGCCTTCGATTCAACGGCCTGCTGTTTCGCATCAAATGCAGCCTGGATTGCGTTTCGCAATTCATTGAGCAGTTTACCCACAGCCGGTTTTTCTGCAGGTGGCACTGTACGTAACTGATCGAACAGCTCTGCAATCTTCCCTTTCCGTACCAAATAGGCAAGACGGAATCGATCAAGATCGTCTGCCGAACGAGCCGCTCCGATTTCTGCAAGTGCCTGCGTACGAATTTTTTCTATTTTTTCTTTCATGAGGAAGATTCAATTAATAAAAAAATCTTCTTGCTCCTCTTTTCGATTAATTCCTCACTCGAAAAGAAAAACCTCCCGCCCTGTCCTGAATCGAAAAGGACGGGATAGAAGATCAGGCCAGGGCAAACTTCACGATTTCAGTAAACGCTCGTGCGTCGTTCACTGCAAGATCGGCAAGAATTTTCCTGTTAATATCAATATTTTTTGAATTCAAAGCGGCGATAAGCTTCGAGTAGGTCGTCCCCTGCATCCGGGCTGCCGCATTAATTCGTGCAATCCACAACTGTCGATAGCTGCGTTTCTTTGCACGACGGTCGCGATACGCATACTGCATTCCCTTGTCGACGGAATGCTTAACGACCGTCAGGACCTTACTCCTGCGTCCCCAGTAGCCTTTCGCCTGCGCAATAACGCGCTTGCGACGGCGGTGGGAGGCAACTTTGTTTTGCGAACGTGGCATAGTTGCTCTTGTCTCCTGTTAGATGATTAGATAGTACCACTTCGTTATGCTTTGAAGTAATACTTTTCGGTGCGGTGAATTATGCTTTTTTAAACCTGAATCAACGTCCTTATAGCTTTTGTCTCCTGTTTTGATGCGTACGCGGGTTTTCTCAGTGCACGCTTCCGTTTCCTAGATTTCGATGTCAATATATGGCTGCGGAACGCTTTATGCCGTTTCAATTTCCCCGATGCTGTTTTTTTAAAACGCTTTGCCGCTCCTCTATTGCTTTTCATTTTCGGCATATTTACTCCTTGTTCTCATTCCCTTTTTTTGCATCCGCTTGTTTACCAGAGTCCTGCTTTTTCTTCGATTTATCCGGTGCAAAGATCACAATCATGTGACGTCCTTCGAGCCGCAGCTCCTGATCGACTTTCGCCACATCAGCAAGATTAACGGTCAATCGCTGAAGTACATCCTCGCCCTGCTCTTTATATGTAATCTCACGACCTTTAAATACCACAACCGCCTTTACCTTATTCCCATCCTCAAGGAACTGGCGGGCGTGTCTTGTTTTGAAATTAAAGTCATGAATATCAGTATTTGGATGAAAGCGAAGTTCTTTAACCAATGCAATATGCTGGTGCTTCCGCTGAAGCTTCTCCTTCTTACTCAATTCGTACTTAAATTTGCCAAAATCCATGATTTTACATACAGGCGGATTGGCATTCGGAACTATCTCGATCAAGTCTCTCCCTCGCTCTCGGGCAAGCTGTAACGCTTCGCGCGGCGACATGATCCCAAGCTGACCTTCTTCGTCATCTATTACGCGGACTTTCACCGCACGAATTTCTTCGTTGATGCGTATACGCTTGTCTTCTTTAGTAATAGTTCTGCCTCCTACGTTGTGAGTATTTTCCGATCTATTTCATCTTTTATTTTTGCTATGATCTCACCGGTATCCATCGACCCAATATCACCTTTTTTATGGATACGAACCGATACGCTGCCTCGTTCTTTTTCTTTTTCCCCTATAATCAGCATATAGGGAACCTTTTTCATCTCCCAATCACGGATTTTGTAACCAATCTTTTCGTTGCGGTAATCGACCTCTGCACGGATTCCTGCAGATTTGAGTTTCCCAAATACTTCGTCGGCATATCCCATAAATGCATCACTTATCGGCAGGACAACAGCCTGTACGGGCGAGAGCCATAATGGGAAATATCCCGCAAAATGTTCGATGAGCACGCCGATAAACCTCTCGAGCGATCCGAATGGTGCGCGATGTATCACAACCGGACGGTGTTTTTGTCCGTCGCTACCGACATACTCAAGCTCAAATCGTTCCGGCATTACATAATCAACCTGCACAGTTCCAAGCTGCCACGTACGACCGAGGACATCCTGAACCATGAAATCGATCTTCGGACCGTAGAACGCAGCTTCGCCTATTGCAATCTTATAATCCAATTTCATCTCGTCGGCAGCTTCTTTGATATCCTTTTGCGCCTGCTCCCAGAGCGAATCCTCTCCGCCGTATTTCTCTTTATTCTTCGGATCACGGAACGACAACCGTGTCTTAAAATCGCTGAATCCCAAGGTTCGAAATACCAGTTGGATGAGCTCTATAACGTCGCAGACTTCTTTCTTCAGTTGATCCTGACGAACAAACATATGTGAATCATCGACCGTAAAACAGCGAACACGGGTCAACCCGTTCAGCTCGCCCGATTGTTCATATCTGTAGACCGTTCCGAATTCACACAGTCGAATCGGCAGATCGCGATAACTCCGCGGCCGTGCCGCATAAATCTGGAAGTGGTGCGGACAATTCATCGGCCTGAGGAGATACTCTTCATCTTCGACTTTGATGGGCGTGAACTGACTGTCTTTGTAATATGGATAATGCCCGCTTGTCTTATAAAGATTGATATTGCCGATATGCGGCGTTACGACTGCTAGATATCCGCGTTTCCGCTGTTCTTCCCGTAAAAAGTTTTCCAGAGTTTCACGGATGATTGTCCCTTTCGGCATCCAGAGGGGCAAACCTCCGCCGACTTTTGGCGTTATATGGAAAAGATCGAGCTCTGCACCCAGCTTCCGGTGATCCCGGCGTTTTGCTTCCTCCAGTCTTTCAAGATATTGATCGAGTTCTTTCTGTGCCGGAAACGTAATTCCATAGATGCGCTGCAGCATCTTGTTCTTTTCGCTCCCGCGCCAGTATGCACCGGCAACACTCAATAACTTGATCGCTTTGATCTTCCCTGTCGACGGTAGATGCGGACCATAACATAAATCGGTGAAGGATCCGCTGTGATACAGCGTAATGGTTTGTCCTTTCAGACCTTCGAGAAGTTCGAGTTTATATGGATCACCCTTCTCGGTAAATACCCTGACTGCATCCTCCCACGATCTCTCTTCTCTGATATACGCAGAATCTTTCTTCACGAGCTCGAGCATCTTTGCTTCTATTTTTGCGAGATCCTCCTGCGTCAGAGAATGCTCGTTCATGTCGATGTCATAATAGAAGCCGTTTTCAATTGCCGGTCCGATGCCGAATTTTGTTCCGGGGAATAGAATCTCGACTGCCTCTGCCATTAAATGTGCAGAGCTGTGCCAGTAGGTGTGTTTCCCCTCCTCGTCGCCCCACTTTACTATTCTGACTTCCGCATCGGTCGTGATCGGACGAGTGAGGTCCCACGTCTCTCCATTAACCAGAATCGCGAGAGCTTGCTGGGCAAGTCCCTTGCTGATTTCAGCGGCTATATGTAACCCGGTAACACCCCGTTCGTACTGCCGGGTATCCCCATCAGGGAATTTAATTGAAATTGTACTCATTGTCATTTGGGCAGATAAAAAAAACCGGAGACTTCTCCGATACGGTTGATCCCAACTGCGTGGGCCCTATAGGATTCGAACCTATGACCTCTTCCATGTCAAGGAAGCGCGCTAACCAACTGCGCCAAGAGCCCATTAGAGTCTACGACCCGTAGGGACAAAAAAAAGCACCTGCTCGTCTCGAGTAACTACCAACAGACGCTGGTGCTCTTGAAACTATAGCCCTAAAAATATACGTGAAAAGGTGGGGAAAGTCAAGGCGAAATAAAGCTAAAAAAGAGGTCTTTGTTGTAAGATATTGATGCTCACTAATGTTACGAGGGAATCACGCCTACATCCCTACATCCTTCGACCGCTCGACAAACCTGCCCCGAGCATGCCGAGGGGCTCGCGGCAAGCCCTTCGACAAGCTCAGGGCAAGCAAGCCCTCGGCCTGAGCTCGGGCCGAAGGCTCAGGACGAGAAATCGGGACTCCGGCAGCGGACAGGCCACGCCTTCGTTTCACTTCGGCGGGCAGGCCTCCGGCCTAGAACCATTCTATAAAATAAAAAAGCCACTGGAAATCCAGCAGCTTCTAATCATACTTTTTAATTTTTCCTTTTTACTTTTTCCTTGCTCTTTCGTGCCGAGAGCGGGACTTGAACCCGCACCAGCCTTTATGGGCTGAAAGGATTTTAAGTCCTTCGTGTCTGCCAATTCCACCATCCCGGCGACCACGCATAAATATATTGATTCCGGTAGTGGAAATCAATACCACTGTCCCTACAACTATTTCACTATATAAATATAGATACACAATACCGCGGCCTGTCCGCCGTTCTTGTGTTCCAATTTTTTCCATCCCACGTTCTCGTGCTCCGTTCTTTTCCGTCTCACGTTCCCCAGTGAGATTCACGTCCCACGATTTCGTGCTATTTACGTCCCACGTTCTAAGTGGGATTGTGGGACCAGTGGGGTTGGCGGAAGCGGTATCACCGCTGAAACCGATTGATTGCCTTCATATAATTTGCGCGCTCAAATGCCGCGGGTTCGGCTACCGATCTCTGACTCATACTGCCGCGCATTTGGGCCACCGACTCGTATTCCCGCTCCTCCATCCATTGCTTGAGATTATTAAGTATTGACGTAATGTGACGCGGCCCCATCCTCAGCAGCGACGAACAGAGCATCGTCACGCTTGCGCCGGCCATGAGCATTTTCAGAACATCATCGGCAGTGTGGATGCCGCTCGTCGCTGCCAGGTCTGCTTTTAGATGCCCGTAGAGAATCGCAATCCATCGAAGAGGCAGACGAATCGAGTTGGACGTGCTCAACGTAACGTTAGGAACGACTTCGAGTTTATCGAGATCAATATCGGGCTGATAGAATCGGTTGAAGAGCACGAGCGCATCCGCACCCGCTTCATCCAGCCGTTTTGCCATGTTGGCAAACGAGCTGAAATAGGGGCTCAATTTCATTGCCACCGGAATTGTCACCGATTTCTTCACCGCCCTGAGAACATCGATGTACATGGCCTCGATCTCAATTCCTGAACGATTCGGATCGGTTGGGATATAATATACATTCAATTCAAGCGCATCTGCGCCGGCTTCCTGCATTTTCTTTGCGTGTGAGATCCATCCACCGGTCGAGTATCCGTTCAAACTGCCTATAATCGGAATTCCAACCGTCTTTTTTGCCTTCGCAATTAGCTCGAGATATTCTTCAGGCCCGAGATTGAATTCATCGGGCTGGGGAAAATATGTCACCGCTTCCGCAAAGCTTTCAGTTCCATGTGAAAGAAAATGTGCAAGCTCCCGTGCTTCATGACTGAATTGTTCTTCAAAAATCGAATACAATACAACAGCAGATGCACCGGCATCTTCAAGCTCTTTAATTCCATCGATAGACCGTGAGAGTGGTGATGCCGATGGAACGAGAGGATTTTTTAATGTCATCCCCATATACCTGGCCGATAGATCCATAATTTCCACCCTCCTTATTCGTGTGACTCCTCAGTGCCGGTAGTGAAATCGTATTTCAAATTGGCCATCTGTTCATATAGGTGCCATCGTGATGTTGTGTCTCCCTGTGCAAGCTCGATCAAACGCTTGGCTTCTTCGGGTTTGCTCTTAGTCAGCATCTTGTATCGTGTTTCCATATATGCGTATTGCTTGAACGGAATCTTCGGGGCTTTCGAATCGAGCTTCAACGGATTCTTCCCTTCCAAGGCTAACGCCGGATTGAATCGGAAGAGCGGCCAGTGACCTGAATCAACTGCGGCCTTCTGATTATCCATTCCCTTTTCCATGTTGATTCCATGCGCGATGCAATGACTGTAAGCGATAATGAGCGACGGTCCGTTATATGCCTCTGCTTCAAGGAAGGCCTTGACTGTCTGCAAATCATTGGATCCCATAGCAACTTTTGCTACATAGATGTTTCCATAACTCATCGCGATCATTCCGAGATCCTTCTTTGGCAGCGGTTTACCGCCGGCGGCAAATTTTGCAACAGCGGCACGCGGAGTGGATTTCGACATCTGACCGCCCGTATTAGAATACACTTCAGTATCGAGTACAAGCACATTCACATCACGGCCGGAGGCAAGGACGTGATCGAGTCCGCCGTATCCAATATCGTACGCCCATCCGTCGCCGCCTATGATCCAGACGCTCTTTTTTACAAGAACGTCGGCTATGGCCAACAGATTTTTTGCTTCCGGTGTGTTCATCTGATTAAGTTTCTTCTTCAGAGCGGCAACACGTTCACGCTGTTCATAGATCTTTACTTCATCCGATTGATCTGCGTTAATCAGTGCAGTGGCAAGATCATCACCGATGGATGGAGCAAGCTGCGTCAGCAATTCCTTTGCGAATTCTTTCTGTTTATCGATCGAGAGCCGGAAACCGAATCCGAATTCTGCATTATCTTCGAAGAGAGAATTCGACCATGCCGGACCGCGTCCTTCATTGTTCACGGTCCACGGACTCGTCGGGAGGTTGCCGCCGTAAATCGACGAGCAGCCTGTGGCATTTGCAATGATAGCCCTGTCACCGAAGAGTTGACTGACCAGTTTCACATACGGCGTTTCACCGCACCCTGAACATGCACCGGAATATTCGAACAGCGGCTGCAGGAATTGCGATCCTTTAATCGTATCGATCTTCACATTACGCCGGTCAACCTCAGGCAGGCCGAGGAAGAAATCGTAATTCATACGTTCAGACTCGCGGATCGGCGGCTGCGGTTTCATGTTTATGGATTTAAGACGGGTCTCCGATTTGTTCTTCACCGGACAAACATCGACGCAGAGAGCACAACCCGTGCAATCTTCCGGCGCAATCTGGATCGTATATTTCATCCCTTTATATTCATTGCCTTTATAATCCATCGATTTAAATGTCGGCGGTGCGGCAGCAAGATATTTTGGATCGAACACTTTGATACGAATCGTTGCGTGCGGACAGACTATGGCGCACTTGCCGCACTGAATGCAAATGCTCTCGTCCCAAACCGGGATCTCGAGAGCGATGTTCCGTTTCTCCCATTGCGATGTCGCCGCCGGCCATGTACCGTCAACCGGGAATGCGCTTACAGGTACTGAATCGCCCATCCCGGCTATCATTTTTGCCGAGACATTCTTGACGAATTCAGGAGCTTTTGCAGAGACAGTGGGCGGCATTTCTATTTTACTGGTAACCGTCGAGGGATATTCCACCTCATTGAGATGAGCAAGAGTCTGATCGACGGCATTAAAGTTCTGCTGAACAATCTCCTCTCCCTTCTTTCCATATGTTTTCCTGATTGAATTTTTTATTGCTGTGATTGCTTCATCCTTCGGCAATATCCCTGAGATGGCGAAAAAGCATGTCTGCATGATCGTATTCACCCGTGCACCCATGCCGGTATCGGCGGCAACTTTGTATCCATCGATCACATAGAACTTTAATTTCTTTTCAATGATCTGTTCCTGGACTGTCCGCGGAAGTTTATCCCATACTTCATCCCGACCAAAAGAGCTGTTGAGTAGGAATGTTGCGCCGGGAATTGCATCTTTCAACATATCGTACTTCTCCAGGAAAAACCACTGATGGCAGGCAATGAAGTTTGCCCTCGAAACAAGGTATGTCGAATGAATCGGGCGGGGACCGAAGCGAAGATGAGACGTCGTCATTGAGCCCGACTTTTTCGAGTCGTAAACAAAATATCCCTGCGCATAATTGTCGGTATCTTCACCGATGATCTTGATCGAGTTCTTATTCGCACCGACGGTTCCGTCAGCGCCAAGTCCGTAAAACATTGCACGGACGACATCATCACCCTCGGTCGAGAAACGGGGATCGAAATCGAGACTGCTTTTCGTCACGTCTTCGTTAATACCTACTGTAAAGTGATTTTTCGGTTTTTCTTTTTTCAATTCATCAAAAACCGCCTTGACCATCGCCGGTGTGAATTCTTTTGACGAGAGGCCGTAGCGTCCGCCTATGACCTGTGGAAACCGCCCCATCGGAAGCGTTCCACCCATCAGCGTCTCACTCAACGCCGTGAGGACATCCTGATATAGCGGTTCACCTGCGGCACCCGGTTCCTTTGTACGGTCGAGAACCGCAATTCCCCTCACCGTTTTTGGCAGAGATTTTATAAAGTGTCTTACAGAAAACGGACGATAGAGTCGGACTTTCACCACGCCGACTTTTTCTCCATGGTTGTTGAGATATTCTGCCGTCTCTTGAGCGGCTTCGGCTCCTGAACCCATTATAATGATAATACGATCGGCATCGGGCGCCCCAACATAATCGAAGAGATGGTACTGACGACCAACAATTTTCGCAAACTTATCCATTGCTTTCTGCACGATATCCGGACAGGCGGCGTAGAACGGATTGACCGTCTCGCGATTCTGGAAGAACACATCGGGATTTTGTGCAGTGCCGCGCGTGACAGGATGATCCGGTGAGAGCGAGCGCGCACGATGTGCGCGAACCAATTCATCATCGATCATTGCTCTGAGATCCTCAACCGCCAACTCTTCGATCTTCATAACTTCGTGCGATGTCCGGAATCCGTCGAAGAAATGGATCAATGGAACACGGGCTTCGAGCGTTGCTGCCTGTGCGATCAGGGCGAAATCCATCACTTCTTGCACCGAGTTTGAAGCTATGAAACCAAATCCTGTGGATCGCGTCGCCATTACATCGCCATGATCTCCAAAGATCGACAGCGCATGTGTTGCAACGGTGCGTGCTGAAACATGAAAGACAGTTGAGGTGAGTTCGCCTGCAATTTTGAACATATTGGGGATCATCAGCAACAGTCCCTGTGATGCAGTGAATGTCGTTGTCAACGATCCGGTTTGAAGGGCACCATGTACCGCGCCTGAAGCTCCTCCTTCGCTCTGGAGTTCTGTCACAAGCGGTATAGTGCCCCAGATATTCTTTTTACCGGCTGCCGACCAATCATCGGCCCATTCTCCCATATTCGATGAAGGAGTAATAGGATAGATTGCGATAACTTCGTTTACTTTATGAGCAACATACGCGGCAGCTTCGTTTCCGTCGATAGTAACTTTGCGTCTAACCATTCTTTTTTCTCCGTATGACTAATATTAATACTTCTGCGTGTCGAATAACCACACAAAAGTTATACTACGAATTCTGAATGAATTCGAGGATGTTTAAGGTTATTGTGAAAGAACAAACTCTTTCCATCGTTCTCGTGCTCATCCCACCCCATGTTTTTTGTGGAAATGGTGAAAGGCAGAATGCATGCTTTTCACACGATTGGGATTATATCGGGGAGAGTCTCTGGACACCCAGCGGCTCCGGACGCGATAGAGAAAAGATAGAGGCGACGGGCGGATTCGAACCGCCGCATAAAGGTTTTGCAGACCTCTCCCTTACCACTTGGGTACGTCGCCATCACTTCATCAATTAAAAGGCCCCGCCACCTGGTGGGATTGGGGGCGACGGGGCAATTTAAAGAGGAAGTGTATCAAATAAGGTACCCTGACGGATACCTCGAGCGGGAAACGGGACTCGGACCCGCGACATCAACCTTGGCAAGGTTGCGCTCTACCAACTGAGCTATTCCCGCATTTAACACTTTCACGTTATATCTCCCGTGACATCAATCTTGGTCCCGATTTCATCGGGACGCTCTACCAACTGAGCTATTCCCGCATTTAACACTGTCACATTATATCTCACACGACATCAACCTTGGTCCCGATTTCATCGGGACGCTCTACCAACTGAGCTATTCCCGCATGAATCATAGCGGATTGAATATAATATAATTTCAAAATTGGAGCAAGTCTTTTCTTCAGAAAATTTCATTTTTGGCCAATATTTGTAACATATTCATTAATCAGATGTTACTTGCTTCTCCTCGTTCGTTGTCGTATATTTTTCTTTATATTTTCTCTCTTATCGAACATTTGTTTTATGGATCGTAAATATCTACAAAATTATCTTCGTGAATTTCGACACGGAAAACATAGTTTGGATGAAGTTATCCGCACTCTCGAACTTCTTCCCTTTGAATCGCTCGGTTTTGCCACAATCGATCATCATCGAACTCTGCGGCAGGGTTTTCCTGAAGTTATCTTCTGTGAGGGAAAGACCCCACAGCAGGTGGCTCGCATCGGTCAGCAGCTTACAAAAAACCATCAACCGCTGCTGGCAACAAGAGCATCAAGAGAACAGTATCGTGCTATAAAACGGGTAGTGCGAAATGCAAAATATCACCCGACATGCCGGGTTATTACTGCGAACGTTCCAAAGAAAGCAAAATCTCGTTCGGCCGCAAACCGCTATATCATGGTCATCACTGCCGGCACGTCGGATATCCCGGTGGCAGAGGAAGCCGTACTGACCGCAACTATGCTGGGTCATCATGTCAAAACCCTTTTTGATGTCGGTGTCGCCGGCATTCACCGTATATTATCGCATCACAATCTAATCAGAAATGCAAGTGTGATCATCGTCGTAGCCGGCATGGAGGGGGCTCTCGCCAGCGTAGTTGGCGGGTTATGCGACGTTCCGGTGATTGCCGTACCGACGTCGATAGGATATGGCGCGAGTTTTAAAGGATTATCGGCGCTGCTCGGAATGCTCAATTCATGCGCTGCCGGTGTAACCGTTGTAAATATAGATAACGGATTCGGCGCGGGATTCGCGGCAAGCCTCATCAATAATGTGAGAAAAAAACCATGACGCCGCAAGAATGGCCAAGGAAGCTTATTATACTTGAATACCGAGAGTATAGCTTGCAGCATACGCTTTTTTTCTGTACTTTGATAAATACATCTAACCCCACCCCGTATCTTTTCGTAATGCCGGGATTCAAATGAAAGCAGTGATAATGGCCGGAGGTTTCGGGACACGCTTACGTCCACTAACGTGTAACATTCCCAAGCCGATAGTACCAGTGATGAATAAACCGATGATGCAGCATATCATTGAACTGCTGCATTCTCACGGTATCACCGATCTGGTCGCTACTCTCTTTTATCAACCGGAAGTCATCACGCGCTATTTCGGCGACGGCTCGAAATTTGGAGTTTCTCTAAGATACGTCAAGGCAGAAGCCGATTACGGGACGGCAGGAAGCGTCCGAAATGCTTCTCCATTGCTGAACGATCGTTTTGTGATCATCAGTGGCGACGTGTTAACAGACTGCGATCTCACGGAGGCGATCCGATTTCATGAAGAACGAAAAGCCCGTGCGACACTGGTACTCACACGGGTGAAGAATCCGCTGCAGTACGGCGTGGTGATCACCAATAAACGGGGGAAAATCACCCGGTTCCTCGAAAAACCTTCCTGGGGGGAAGTCTTCAGTGATACGGTGAATACCGGAATTTACATCCTGGAACCATCCGTAATGGAACTGATTCCGACGAAAGAAGATTTTGATTTTAGCAAAAACCTATTCCCGTTTATGATGGAACAGGATCTGGGCCTTTACGGATATATTTCAGACCGATACTGGCGCGATATCGGAACACTCAACGAGTACCAGGATGTACACCTCGATTATCTTCACGGAAAGGTCCATGTTGCGATCGAGGGAACCCCGACATCCTATGGGTTTCTCGGTGAAGGCTCGACGCTCCACACCAGTCAAAAAAACCTGACAGGGAAGGTTGTCATCGGAAAGGGCTGCACAATCCATGAGAATGTCCGCCTTCATAACGTGGTCGTCGGTGATGGAACGATCATATACGCAGGCGCCTCACTTCATAACGCTGTAGTGTGGAGTCATGTAAAAATCGGAGAGCGCACAGAGATTTCCAACGACGTGATCGGAAGCGATTGCGTGATCGGTTCGGGGGCCGTCATCGATGAAAATGTCTTCATCAGCGACCATTGCTACATCGGTCAGGAAGCGCACCTCTCCGCAAATATCAAGCTCTGGCCCGAGAAAGTCATCGAAGACAGGGCAACATTATCCCGGAGCCTGATATGGGAAGACCGGTGGCTGCGTGAATTGTTCACCGATTCACGGATTACAGGACTCTCGAACATCGAGATGACGCCGGAATTCGGATCCCGCCTCGGTGCGGCATTCGGTGCATACGTCGGTTCCGGAAAAACTGTTATCGTCAGCCGCGACTCAGACAATGTGTCCCGCATGATGAACCGTGCTGTCATGGCGGGGTTGATGTCCGCCGGAGTCAATATCTACGATCTCAGGACGGTCTCAATTCCTGTTCTTCGCCATGAACTCGCCCAATCAGGAACAGCCGAAGGCGGAATCCATACACGGAAATCACCATTCGACAAACACCTCACGGATATCATTGTCTTTGAAAATACCGGCAAGGATCTCCCGGTAGGAAAAACCAGGGCGATTGAACGCCTGTTCCTCAGCGAGGATTTCCGGCGTGCAGAATTTTCGAAGGTCGGCAGTATGACGTTTTCCGATCGCGCTTCCGAGTCATATCGTGATCATTTCATCAAGCGCCTAAAAATCGAACAGATTAAGAAAGCGAATTTTAAAATAGTCATCGATTATTCAAACGGCGTCGCATCAACAATATTTCCTACGATCCTCGGATTGCTGAACTGCCAGGTCGTCGCATTAAACGCATACCTCGATCCGGCGAAACTGACACGGACATCGGAGGAATTCGAAGCTTCAGTGAAACAACTCTCTGATATTGTCCTTTCACTTAAATATGATATCGGCCTCATGATCGATGCAGGAGGAGAAAAGCTTTCCCTTGTCGATGACCGGGGTGAGCTCATGAGCCAGGATCGATTTCTGACAATCGTTTTGAAACTCTTCCTTGCATCAAATCCGGACACAAAAAAGGTCGCCGTACCGATAACTGCAACGCGCGAGGTGGACCTTATCGCACAGGAATACGGCGTCACCGTCATCCGGACCAAGGATAATCATTACTCGATGATGGATGTTATTTCCGACCCCGGTATTTCCTTCGTCGGAGGGACAAAAGGCGGTTTTATTTTTCCAGACTTCCTGAAGGCAACTGACGGGATGTTTGCCATGGCGAAGATTCTGGAATTAATGGCAATTTCCGGGCTTCGTCTCGCAGAACTCGACCAAACGCTTCCCCGTCTCCGATTTGTGAAGAAGAGTATAAGCTGCGCATGGGATTATAAAGGGAAAGTCATGCGAAATATTATGAAAGAAACCGAACATATGCGCCGCGATCTGATTGATGGAGTAAAAATCTATTTCGAGCCGCCCGAGAGCTTTGCTTCAATCCTTCTATTGCCTGACCGGGAACGGCCGCTTTTCCATATTAATGTGGAGGCGCGAGACTGGACGACTGCGAAACAACTCAGCGACGAATATGAACGAAAATTTTTGAAATGGCGAGATGCGTGACGAGAAGAAATCTCGGACGCAGTTTTTTCCTGTAAGGAGCATAGTGAAATCATGAAAATCAGCGAGATCCTTGAAGAACAATTTATCCGTACCAATCTTCCCGGCGTAAACAAAACCGAAATCATAAATGCAATGATCGATATTGTTGGGACATCCAAAAAAATTATTGACAAAGAAAGAGTGCGCCAGGCAATCTTCGAACGCGAAAAAATCATGTCCACCGGCGTTGGTAACGGCTTCGCAATCCCGCACGGAAAAACAGATGCCGTCTCGGATATTGCCGCAGCATTCGCCCTCACAGAACGGCCGATCGATTATCAGGCACTCGACGATCAACCGGTACGGCTGGTGTTTCTTCTCATCGGAAAGGACAGCCTTGTCGGACCTCATATCAAGCTTCTGAGCAGAATCTCCCGTCTGATGAATAAAGAGGAATTTCGAAAAAAGCTCCTCGCATGCAAGTCGGCGCAGGAGGTTCTGGCAACTTTCAAAACTGAAGAGGCAAATTACTTCGAGATTTAATGAATATCGATCCTGACCATTTTAAATGGCAATAGAAAAAAGTATAACTGCCTTCTTCTAAGGAAAAAGTAAAAATTAAAAAGGAAAAAAGGATAATTAATCGTATTATAAATTAAGTCATTTTTTAATTTCTCGCCCTGAGCGATCCGCCGAACCTCCGCACCAGTAGAGCGTAGGTGGAGAGTCGAAGGGTTTAATTCTTGTCCTGAGCGAGGGAGCGTAGCGACCGAGCCGAAGGATTTCCTTTTTAATTAGATAACGCTCTTTTCACCACTACTTTAATACTTCCGTGGCTTTTCGATCAATAAAAGGTACAAAAGACATCCTACCGGAGGATGTACCAAAGTGGCAATATGTTGAAGATGTGCTCCGTCAACTTACACAGGCCTATAATTACAAAGAGATTCGAACTCCGGTTTTTGAAGAGACTGCTCTTTTCGCCCGCGGTATCGGCGATCTCACCGATATTGTCAGCAAAGAAATGTACACTTTCACCGACCGGAGCGGAGACAGCCTGACACTTCGACCTGAAATGACGGCCGGAGTTCTCCGAGCATACATCCAGTATAACATCGGGGAGCAGCAACCGCTCACCAAGCTGTATTACATTGCACCAATTTTCCGGCAGGAAAGGCCTCAGGCCGGGAGGTTCCGCCAATTTCATCAATTCGGCATTGAGGCTGTTGGCTCACAGGATGCTGCTCTCGATGCTGAAGTCATAGGATTGGCCGTTGAGTTGTACAGAAGAATCGGTATCCCGAAGGCAATACTGAAAATCAATTCCGTCGGATGCGAGGTATGCAGGCCGCTGTATCGGACGGTTCTGAAAAATCATCTTGCACGGATCTTTGAACGCCTCTCCTCCGAAAGCCAGAATCGGTTCGATCAGAATCCGCTGCGCATTCTCGATTCGAAGAACGAGAATGACCAGAAGCTGACAGCCGATGCGCCGTTAATGAAAGACCACCTCTGTCTGGAATGTGCGGAACACTTCCGGTCACTTCAACACCATCTGACCAATCTTGAAATCGCATATGAGGTGGATGGAAGAATCGTACGCGGTCTGGATTATTATACAAAAACGGCATTTGAGCTGCTTAGTCCCGATCTCGGTTCCCAGGATGCACTCGCCGGCGGCGGCAGGTACGATCTCCTCATAGAACAAATCGGAGGAAAACGGACTCCCGGTGTCGGCTTCGCTGCCGGCATCGAACGTATCCTGATGGTAATGGATAAGCAGAAACTTTCTTTTGGCGACGACCGTCCTCTTTCACTCTTTATAGTTACTCTTGACGATCACGCCCGGCTGTGGGGAATGAAAGCTATCGATGGGCTCCGAAGGCTCGGCATCAGTTGTGAAACCGATTACCTTCGCCGGAGCGTAAAAGCGCAAATGCGCGAAGCAGATCGACAGCATGCGCGCTATGTGCTCGTCGTTGGATCGGACGAATTGGAAACACAGCGCGGCAAGCTGAAGAATATGCGGGAGGGAAGTGAAGAGGAAATCAACATCGCCGAACTTACGGCAGTCATCCAGACACGTGTGTCTTCATAAAATAGCATCCCATGCCTGCAAAGAAAAAAAAGGTTACGATAGAATACAGGCTCTTCATCTCTCCATATTATAACGAGATGCGGAAAAAAGAGACGACTCTTTTTCTTCTGGAGACAATAAAAGAATTCAGCACGTTCAGGTATTCAATCGTTCTAAAGGAAACCGTCAAGAATAAAACAATTCGAATGGATATCCTCGGATTGAAAACTCCTGAAGTGACCATGCCTGCCTTTGGACCGGCACGAAAACACATTGAGATTGACGACATCCATGGAAGCTACGACGTCGTCGTGGCTAAACTCGATGGAGCCGAGAATCATTTTTCGTTGAAGATCACAAAGAAAGGTATTACTGTAAAATTTCATCCGGCAGGAAAATTTATCACAGTTTTTACCGATCCTGAAGAGTGGAAATCGATCCACACAAACCGACCGGATATTAAACAATAGAAATTCTTATGTACCCAAGGATTGTTACAATCGGCCCTTTTACGATCTACGGTTTCGGCCTGATGATGGGTATTGCCTTTATTGTGGCAAGCATCATCCTGACGAAAGAGCTTAAAAGAAAAAAGCTCGATCCTGATCTTGGAAATTCAATCACATTGATCGCTCTCGTGGCAGGGATTGCCGGATCAAAAATCCTTTTCTTGTTTGAAAACTGGCAGGATTTTCTTCGGGCACCTATCGAACTTACATTTTCGGCATCAGGACTTACCTGGTACGGCGGATTTCTCCTCGCCACCGGATGCATTTACCTTTATATAAGGAAGAAAAAAATCCCGTTTTCAAAAATATGCGATGCAACCGCACCGGCTCTTATCCTTGGATACGGTATTGCCCGCATTGGATGCCATCTCGCCGGCGATGGGGATTATGGAATTCCGACATCGCTTCCATGGGGTACAAACTACGAGCATGGGACATATCCCCCATCAATTGCATTCAGAGATGTGCCTGAAATTGCACGTAATTTTCCCAACGGTATCGTTCCGGATAATACACCACTCCATCCAACGCCGGTATATGAGTTCATTCTCTGTGCACTTATTTTTGCGGTTTTATGGCGATTACGAAAACAAAAAACTCCTGACGGCACCTTATTCATGTGGTATCTCATACTCTCCGGGGTTGAGAGATTCACGATTGAGTTCATCCGTATCAATCCCCCATTTCTTTTCGGACTCTCCGAGGCGCAGGTGGTCGCTCTGGTTCTCATCGCCATCGGTCTCTATGGAATGAAGAGAATTATTTCAGGGACGAAAGCACTTATTTGAATACCAATATCTATCCGGACTTTTTATGAGCAGTCACCTTATTGCCGGTCGAAATCCTGTCATGGAAGCGCTCAAGGCGGGTGCGTCCATTGAAAAGATCATGATTCTTTTTGGTGTGAAGGGTAATGTGATCGAAAAAATACGGGCGACAGCGCGGGAAAAGAAGATTCCGTGTGTCGAAACCGATAAACAAAAATTCCGTGATTTTGCAGGCGAGGCGGATGCACAGGGTGTAGTCGCGTTATTAGGCACAAAAAAATATTCGGAAATCGAAGATCTGCTGGCGATTGCGCGCGAACTCAGGCAAAAGCCTTTTCTTCTTATCCTCGATGAGATTGAAGACCCTCAGAATCTCGGCGCGATGATTCGTACAGCAGAATGTGCCGGTGTACATGGCGTTATTATACCAAAGCATCATGCGGCATCGGTCAATCGAACGGTCAGCAAAGCTTCGGCAGGCGCGACCGAACATATGGCAATCGCAAAAGTGACAAACCTCGTATCGACGATGGAGCAGCTCAAGGAAGCGGGCCTCTGGATGATCGGGACGGACATGGATGGAGGAAAATCATACGACCAGATCGATTATTCGATACCTCTTGCACTTATCATCGGCAGTGAAGGAAGCGGAATGCGGCGGCTCGTGAAAGAGAAGTGTGATTTTTTGATTCGAATCCCTATGTTCGGGAAAATCCAATCGCTTAATGCCTCGGTGGCCGCGGCACTGGTGATGTACGAGGTGGTAAGAAACCGTAAAGCGGCTCAAAGGGTGTGAAAGGTCTATCTTTACAGAGCCGTTCAGCTTGATCGTACGTATAGAACGTATAAAGACAGAATTTCGAATTTGCAGGATCGACATATCCTTTCTTTGTAACGTTCCCCTGCAGATCGTATGTGTACGTAATTTTCTTAGCCGGATTCAATCCTTTCTGAATAACCCACTCGACCCTGCCAAACTCATCATAAGAATAAATTGTCGTCGATGCAATTGCTCCCAGCCGATATGAAATTGCGGTAGAAAGTCTCCCTTTGATATTTCGCTGATTTGCTGCCATCGGGTCGGTGCTCGGAGTATCGTATATGAAGCGTTTGCTGACGAAACAGTTGTCGGTCGGGAAAGATACATTGTCGGCATTTGTCTGTGTGTCGAGATCACAATAAAACAATAACCCCACCCAGATAATTTTCGGCGGTGTTTAGTATCAACGTATTGATAACAGGACCTTACCAAAATTATTTGCAATTTTTAAAAAATTGTAGACTCGTTCTTAATCAGCTATCACCTCAAATCTCTTCTTCACCCTATTGTATCTAACTCCAAATGAAGAAATACTGCCATTCCGTTTTCCCTCAAAGAAGAGAAGACTTTCCACAATGCCCTTATGTCTCTTGACCTTAAAAATACCATTAATTGATCCCGGAATGTCCTTATGCGTGAGATAAAGATTTTCCTTTTTGAAAACCGTTTTTACCTGGTATTTGTGACGAATAAAATTAGTCCGATAGATAGTAATGCTATAGCTTGTTTCATCTTTATCGATAGTCAAAACATCTTTAATTCCGTCGTGATCAAAATCATCAATTAAATAGTCAATAGTATACGAGTCTTCAAACGAGTGTGACAAAATTGACGTATAAATATCTGAACTTTTAAGGTAAAAGAATACCATTCGTCCCATCGATCGTAGATTAGGATTCTCAGTTGTGAGAGCGAAGTATAAAGTATCCTTCGCGTTAACGGAAATGATATGTGATTTATTTATATTCTGGAGACTTATCTGAGAAAAAGCAAGACAAGGGGACTGAATTATACACAATGCCATGAGTACGAGACAGTAAGAGTTCATACTATAATCTTTCTATGATTATGACAATTAATGGTTTTTCTTTCTAGATTACTATTTTTCCTCATCCTTCTTTTTATTTTCATCTTTTGGTTTCTCTGGTGTCTCTATTTTCATATAATCTTCCGGATTTTTGTATGTATCCATTCCCGTTTGCGGAGTCGCTGTTGTTGACACCCCGAAATGAAGATGCTCTTCATCTTCTGTAAGGTTTGCCGCATTCCCGGTTTTCCCAGTTTTACCTAATACTTCACCTTCTTTAACTTGTTGCCCTTCCTTGATGGAACTCTCCGAAAGATGTGAATATTGATAGTATAAGGTCTTACCATTTTCTCCCTTGACCTCTAGCATCATTGTTTTACCAAAATCTTGCGAGTCATATACCTTTACAATTTTACCACCCTCTACCGCCTTTACTTCCGTACCAACCTTTGCCTTAAGATCAACACCCTGATGACTACGTTTCCCCCCTTCACGAACGCCTACCCCAAACTTACTCTTTTCTGGAGCCCAATTTTTATTTCCTGACTCCACATAATAAGCTCTATATGTCGGCTTGTTGACAGGATCAGTCCAAAGCCCATTCGGATCAATGAATATTAATGGATTACATAAGACATATGCATAAGAACTCCACATAGGATACTTTCCTGCAAATCGATCTGCTGTTATCCAACGGCATATCTTCGAATCATAGCTCCTCGCCCCAAAATAATCCAAACCTGTCTCTACGTCCCGTTCTTTACTTGTAAATTTAAATCGCGTGTCACTCTGCCCAACATTCCCACTCCTATTCTCCATCACCATCCCATATGGATAGAAATCATCATAGCTCTTCAACGCTCCCAAAGCATCTATCGTCATTCGGATTGTGCCGAGATGATCTTTGAGATAAAAATACCTACTCCAATTTTGTTTATCGCGCTTCACTTGTCCCAATAAATCAAGCCCCCAAATATTATGTGTTGCCTGAAGATTATCCGACTTGACTACAGTTTCTGTTTTTCCATCCTCTCCGACTATATAACTCTCCGTCGTCAGCGCATTTTTCCGTATCCGATTACCCTGAGCATCGTAATAATATATATAACATCTCCCATCGGACTTTTTATAGATGGCAACCAGTTAGTTATGTACCAACTATCTATTTCAAACGGCATTTGTAATTGCTATATAATGATAACCCCGCTCCGGATTGAGAGCGGGGTGAATTATGTAAATAATTTGTTTCGTCAGATAATATTTTATCAATTACAGTTTAAAACTGAAAAAATCTAACATGACTTGATTATTTTTTCAAATAAAGTTTTTTTCCATATTTATCTTTAACATTAACGTATAGAATATTATCCTTCAGTGAAAAATTTTCGTATTCACAATCGTCTTGATCAATCCTTTTTAGAAGAGAGTCCTCCAAGGAATATACCCATAATTCTGAATACGAAAAAAGTCGATCATAAGGAGGAGAATCGGACACAAATACTATACTATCTATATCCCATCGATAGATATCAAACTCAATGATTACTTTACTAGAATCATTAATTTGGCAAGATAGTTTTCCACGTCGACCATTCTTAATCCTTTGAGATAAATCCTTTATAGAATCTCCTCTTATTATATAAAGATCATAGTCTGATTTCCAATTTGGCTCATTTACATCATAAAGAGGAATAAGGAAATATTCTGAATTTATCTGACATCCATCTTCTACCGCATTAGAAGAATCTGGATATCTGATCAATTTACCAGGCATCTGTCTACATTTTGGTATTAAAGAATAATTGATTTTTGTTTGACAGAATAAATGATATCCGATAATTGTATTTAAAATTAAAATAATAATTATTTGTCGAATAACATGCTTTTTATATGGTATCATAGTGTAAAACCTTTCTATATTAAAAGTTAGCTGGAACTATTTCCCGTTCATAAATCTTTTTTTGGCGCGGCGTTAATTCAAATCCCACCACTTCAAGTTCTGTCGGTCTTTCTTCTTTATCAGCTCTCTCCATTTCTTTTGTAATAGAATTTAGAGTACTCATATCATAATTACTCATTCTAATGCATCCCCATGTCGATCTTAGGTCTTCATTCTCATCGAGGTCTCCTCCGTGAACTCTAAATCCCCATCTACCTTTATTCTCTGCTTCCACTGCTTCTCCCTCTTTTGGATCAAGAATTAATCTTGGATTTGGTCCATAGCTTTTTTTATCCTTGGCACTCTGTTTATCATTTGGGATAATCCATCCTTCTATCGAATAAGTACCAAATGGCGTATCTCCTTTTTGAGCCATTCTATCGCTAGACTCTCCTTTTGCTTTAGCTTCAAAATACCCTTTACAGTTTCCGTTTTTATCGAATAAGCATAAGGTAGCACTCCTATCATCATATACGACTACTTTTATACTCCACTTTCCATTGGGATCTATGCTGTTAATTGGATTGTCAAGAGAATAGATATAAGGGCTCCAATTAAAATATTTCTCCCTTAAAGGATCCACAACCAACCACCGTACTATCCTCGCATCATAGCTCCTCGCCCCGAAATAATCCAATCCAGTTTCTACATCCCGTTCTTTGCTTGAAAATTTAAATCTCGTATCATTCTGCCCAATATTTCCGCTCCTCTTTTCCATGACCATACCGTATGGATAGAAATCATCGTAGCTTTTAATATTTGCCGTTGAATCGATCGTCATTCGTATTGTGCCGAGGTGATCCTTTAAATAGTAGTAGCGTTTCCACGTCGATCTATCTCTCCTCGCCTGGCCGATTAAATCTAAACCTCAGATACGGTGAAACAGTACTCCCACCTTCGGTGGGGGTATTATGCGTAGCCTGCAGGTTATCCGATTTGACTACGGTCTCGGTTTTACCACCGGCACCGGTCACGTAACTCTCCGTCGTCAGCGCACTCCTACGTATTCGATTGCCCTGTGCATCGTAATAATAGTAATTAATGCATATCCATTTCGATTTCCGATACACCGATATCGGTTTTTGCAACTTACAAAATTATCCGTATCTATACTATATAAAACCCCGCCGAAAAAGTAGCGGGGTGAGAAAATATTGTAAAACAATATCTTAGCTATCACAGTTTATATTCATACAATTAATAATTCGTTAAGCAAGGAATTTATCAGTCCTTAATTCAAGTATTATACTTATTGATTAATATTCTTTGATCCATTTTTCAAGAATTCTGATGCACTCATCTCGCAATGAATTCAAATCCGGAATTTTCACGGACTTCAGCGCATCAATTCTCTTTATTATTTCTTCCTCTTCTTTTTTCCTCGCTTTATCTCTATCTTCATCGTAATCCTCAATTTGTGGAATGAGAATACTTTTTGGATTTTGTATTAGATATTTATGCTTTTTAAATTGTGTAAGAAACATTCCAGGATCTATTATAATCAGATCACCTATATCTGTAGTAAGATCTTCCATGAATGCACCGTCGGCAATTGTTAGCAAAGCAAATGATATATTGACAGCGTTTGAATCGTGGGCTTTAATCCTTTGATGCAATACAAAAAGAGAATTATACATTCGGTTATGGACCGTTTCGGCTTTCCCTGAATCTCCAGAATCTATATCCAGACGCTCAATTAAGTAATTATACAGATCATTCGCAGCTTTCAAGGAATCCATTACAATATATTTATTCCAGTATACCTCAAGCGTATCCCAATTTAAAATTTTTTCTTTCTCTTTCAAATTCATTTGTGCCCCTGAGCAAGATGTGAGTACGACCATAAGTAATAAAAATTGCCCTATTCGCCATAGGTTATTCATGCTCATTCCTTCCTTTTTAAAGTTTAAATGTAAAAATCAAGACAATAACCCAATTATTGTTTTCACCACGGTGGTAATGCATGTTCTGCTTCCCATCCGCGGGTCTCTGATTCACCCAATTGATGTAGATCCTGATGCGTCTTCGTTCTATCCTGTCTTGCTTCCTCAGCTTCTGGCAGAGTGAATCTAGGAAAAGGCGGTTCGTTTTCAACGGTATTTTCATCGGGATTTTCTATTTCGAATGTCATAGTAGTCGTCTCACCAAGAATCCAAGTATCCATCCAGGCTGCAAAGAACGCACGCGCTAATGCCCTCTCGTTAAATTCTTGACTTCCTCCAATTTGACTCCCATTGATAAGTGTAAGTCCTGATAGAATACATCCCGTTGTCTTATTCCAAGGATCCGTTCCCGAGTGCATATATATTCCTTTTCGTGACCTCGTATGAAGCAATAAAAATGCCCATCTTTCATTAGGTTCATCTTTATGTAATAAACTAAAAATCGCCGGATATGTTCCAGCTCGGACCCTACTTGCTACGTTAGGGTCATCACTTCTTCTATTATATCGCTATGGGAGTTCAAGTGTATATCCAGAAAGTACATATCTTCCATTTATTGTCATTTGAATATCCCCGATCGTTGCTGCTGACAACCATGTAGTCTCTCTGCGTTTAATGTGAAAGACGATATCACTTAATCCATCCTCATCGATCCGGTTTACGGGATTATTATGGACATAACTGTAGGGGCTTGTATTGTTATATTTTCCCTGCAAAGGATCGACCGATATCCATTGTCCAACGTTCGGCAGATAATAACGTCCACCAAAGTAATCAATACCGGTCTCGACGTCCCTTTCTTTCTCTGTAAACTTATACCTCGTATCATTTTGACCAATATTGGCACTTCTATTCTCCATTACCATGCCATATGGATAGAAATCATCATAGCTTTTTATATTTGCTGTTGAGTCAATCGTCATCCTTATAGATCCGAGATGATCCTTTATATAGTAATAATGTTTCCATGTTTCCTTATCTCTGTTCGCTTGCCCGACGAGATCCAATCCCCAGATGTTATGTGTCGCCTGACGGTTATTAAATTTTATCACAGCTTCTGTTTTGCCATCAGCCCCAATGACATAATAGTCAAGGATCGGTGCGTCTTTCCGTATACGGTTGCCCTGCGTATCGTAATAATAATTGTAACATGTCCCACCAGATTTTTTATATATAGCTACCGGTTGATTGTTGATATCGTAGAAGGGATGTTGGGATCTTGTCCCTGTTACGTACACTAAAGGAAAATCCCAATTAGCAATAATTGGTTGGGTTTATTATCTATTCAGCCATATTTATTTTCAATCCCGTGTTGGCATACAAGTCTCACGATATAATATTACTTACTAAGGTATAATTTCAAAAAATATGTTTGTGATCAAATGAATTGATAAGCACGCCTCGAATCCATATTTCTTCATTGTGTATCCAAGTACAACTCCTAGCGGAAATATTTGGATAATCCTCACGAAATCAATCGGACCATCTACATTATGAAGAAGTGCCCAATAGATACTCGATAATAAAATTGCAATAAGCCATTTATATGGCGAATTGCGTAGTACATATACGATTAATCCCAATAAAAAAAGTCTTATTAATAGTTCTTCAGCGACCGCTCCTATACTTCCTAACATAATATTTTGTACACGTTCAATAATGCCATTCGAGGTATTAAAAAATACTCTGCCAAATATAGAAAAAATAAGCCAAGAATATAGACTATTAGAAAGAACTATTACTGGTATGAACCAATAGGGTAAATTCTTAAAAGAGCTAAAGCTCTTTTCATAATTCAAAACCATCTCACGGGCCCCTATTACCTTAAAATATATAATTCCGATTGATGCAAGGTAAGAGTTTTGAATAACTAGATAACCATTGACAAAGATCAGGCTTAAGTTAGTAGACAATGTAACATCATTAAGCGTATATGATGCTGAAAGCCCTAAGACAAACAATATACCCAACACTGTATATGGCACAATAAGCATGATACTTTTATTCAATAATTTTCGATGTACTATTCCTGACACAACTGCAATAACTAAAAAAAGAAACCCGATTATATCAAATACATTGTATGTCAATGGTGATATTATCATCTTCCGTAATCTTTCATAATTTAATATGTATTTCTATTTTTGGGGGTAGTCAAAAATACATTTCCATATATTCCAAATACGGACACCGTTAATCCATAGGTTGTACGAGTGGATACAGCATCAACTCTAGCAGTTGTCGTAACAGAAACAACTCCGGTTCCTACAGTTATTCCTGAAATATTACTATTACTGGTACTAAAAATATTAAAATTTACTTGACCTCCCCCTTCTCCAGAGAGCGGTTTTTCTACTGACAAAGAGGCTACAGTCTGCCTGGCTAATACCTGACTAATATTTCCGGTGATTGATGTGTAGCCTTTCAGAGATTTCTTTAGCCCTAATGAAGAACTGTAGGCTACTAGGTTAGATTGGCCGATTGCCGAGCCGTAACCCACACCAACTCCAATATCTCCGGCATTTTCAATCACTTGGGCAGTTTGGTCCATAGCTACCACTGTTCCATTACCGTCTAGTATGGTACCATTATTATTATTTTGTTCATCTTGAGTATTTTGATCAGTTGTATTTTTACTAGCAAACATTGCACTTACAGTATTTGTAAACCAAGTCACAATATTATTGAACGCGTTATTCGCCTTTATGCTATCAGTTCCCATCGGATCTATAAATGATATCGGATTATTACCGCAATACGCATACGAACTCATTCCTGGATATTTAACAGCGTGCGGATCAGGAGTCAAAAATCTCCCGATCGATGAAAGATAAGGCCGCGCTCTAAAATCGTCCAAACCTGTTTCAATATCTCGCTCTTTCGCTGTAAACTTGTATCTGGTATCGCTCTGCCCCAAATTCACACTTCTATTCTCCATCACCATGCCGTACGGATAAAAGTCGTCATAGCTTTTCAAACCACCAGAAGCGTCAAGCGTCATACGGATTGTACCAAGATGATCTTTTAGATAATAGTATCTGTTCCAATTCTGTTTATCGCGTTTCACTTGACCTAAAAGATCCAGCCCCCAGATATTATGCGTCGCATGCAGGTTATCAGACTTGATCACAGTCTCCGTTTTATTGTCCGCGCCCAAAATGTAACTCTCCGTCGTCAGCGCATTCTTGCGTATTCGATTACCCTGTGCGTCGTAATAATAAATATAACATCTCCCATCGGACTTTTTATATATCGTTACCGGCTGATTATTAATGTCGTAAATGATGAAGCCGATATCGCTCATCAAATCCTGTTTCATATTCCCGTTACCATCGTAATCGTAATTCCGGTACTCCTGATTTTCTACATCTCCCGTATACTCCGTCGGAGGCGCAGCGTCCTTGATATACGTTAACCAATTTTTCCCCCTTGCGTATTTGTATTGCAAATCATCCATCAGTACATTGTCCGCATATCCGTATACCTTTGCAGTGTTTATGTTTCCATTTCCTGTGTAAGTATACTGCGCACCGTAAGAATTGGTCGAGTCCCATTGATTTGAATAATAATACCGAAATTGGGCGCCAGTTAGCCTGTTTGCTCCATCATAGCTGTAATCGTATCCCACTTTATCAGTCGAGACTGATGGACTTGAAGGCGGTGTGTAATTTACTCCCTGCATACGATATGATATAGAGCTTATGTTACCGTTATATTGCGGTTGAGTACCATTGTTGTAATCAAGTGTCATGTCCAACATAGGACTCTGTATTCTTGTCAGCCAATCTCGCTCATTATATAAATAATCGATTGTATGCACCCCCCCGCCCAAAACTGCACGACTCGGCTTTCCGCTCGCATTAAGCGTATATTCAACATCCTCAACCGGCACTCCTTTCGGATTCTGATTCGTTCCTACCCGGCAAAGCCGTTCGGCTTGATCGTAAGTATAGAACGTATAAAGACAGAATTTCGAATTTGCAGGATCGATATAGCCTTTCTTTGTAATGTTCCCCTGCAGATCGTATGTGTACGTAATTTTCTTAGCCGGATTCAATCCTTTCTGAATAACCCACTCGACCCTGCCAAACTCATCATAAGAATAAATTGTCGTCGATGCAATTGCTCCCAAACGATATGAGATTGCGGTAGAAAGTCTCCCTTTGATATTTCGCTGATTCGCCGCCATCGGGTCGGTGCTCGGAGTATCATATATGAACCGTTTACTTACGAAACAACTGTCCGTCGGGAAGGTAACATTGTCGGCATTCGTCTGCGTGAAATCGTCCTCTTCTGAGGGCGCTTCGAATTCACCTGTTTCGATAACACGGTCGAACTCATCGTACTTGTTATACACATATTCACACCACTTAGAGCATTTTATACTGTATGATGTAGTCATTGCTGTCGTGGATTGGAATTCACATGTATACGATCCTTTCGGCAAATACATTGAAACATCATATGAATTTGAATATACAGATGTTGCACTGGTGAGGAGTACGGTTCCATTACCAGATATCAATTTTATGTTGAGTCCGCCGTTCAACGGATATTGCATTTGAAGATGAATGTAAATCCTGCCGGGACGGGGCATAGATACAGATTCTAATTTCGTGTATACGCCGTTTCTCCCTCCTGTTATATCGATCGCATCATTATATCCTGAAATTGTTGGAACCATTGATCCACTATTTGGAATTTTACTCGAAGGTGTAGATTTGATTGAGGTCGGAATTCCAGTGATAGTATGTGCCGCATCTTTGATGAGCCGCAGATTACCTTTTTTATCATAGAGATACCGAACACCACCTGCATCGGATGTGGTCTTCTCTCTCATCTGGCCGAGTGTGTTGTAGTAATAGTTGCTTGATAATTCTGTGGGGTCAACTGAACGAATCAGTTTTCCCATGATGTCATATTCAAATGAAGTCGTAAGACTCAACTCATCCGGATCGACAATGGTTACAATTGTATTATTAAAAGCATCGGTATACGTATCCCTAGAGACTCCATTTTCGTTAATCTTTCTGGTCTTATAGAGAGTACCGGGTCCAGAATATTCCGGATCATCATCCGCATTCGAGCTATAGAAATATTTTACTGAATGATCTGTTCCTACTCCCCAAGTGGAAGAATTATCAATCCCTTGTTCCTTTATTCGATTAAGTGGATCGTCCGTATAAGCGATTTGATTTCGAAATAATTCAAAGCGCGTATCCGGATATTCGGTAGAGAGATATGGAAAACCTGAAAGTGTAAGCCGTCCTAGGTAATCGTAATATTTGTTTGTCTCTATCCATCCACGTGATGTTGATTCCCCACCCTTTTGCTGCACAATGCTCTGGATTTCTCTTCCCAGCCAATCGTTACGCGTCTCCGAATATCCTGGAAGTAAATCTATCGGACTTCCCGACGTGTATTGATCATCAACGGCAAAAAGACCTAAATAATCGTATGCTGCACCCCAATTAATATCGGTTGATGGATAAAGAGCGATAAACACATCTTCATCTCTATTGATCGTAAATGTATAGTCCATCGGCGATGAAAAATTAAATGTGCCGGATGAGGATAATATATGTACTCCGTCAGAGTAGTAAACGTCTATATATGCACCCCCATCCAGAAAGCCGATGAATCTATAAGACTTTCCTACCTTCAATTTCCCAATGTTTTGTATTAACCTAAAAGTCGAGTTCTTATCACCCTTATTAAACAAACATGCGCACGATCCATGGTATCCTTTCTCGAAGGTCACTCTCATGCTGTCTGAGATACTTGAGCATCCTTCAAGCAACCACTCCTCCGGCAGTAATTGATTATTACTCTGTTCATGTCGGTATATCATTCGCTGGTCTTCGAAGCTCGGATTTTTGATAAGGTTCGGTGTCAGATAATCAATCGTTCGAATTGAACGAAGATCTGTCGCATAATCTATTTCCTGAAGAGGATTTTTCCGATAATCCAACATACTATGCACTCTACCAAGGGCATCATATTTGTAATTTGTTGATATGCTATTTTCGTCTGTTGCACGTATCACAAGCAATTTCTCTGGGTCGCAGGAATATGATCGTGCAAGAGCACCAACCGGATAACTTCGAAAATCGTCGAACTCTGTATCTGTATCAAACGTGCATAGACCGATATAACCACTGGTTGCTATACTAGAAAGCTTATAATTTATAAAACGCTTTCCATCAACATACACCTGTACATTGTCTCCATTTACTGAAACCGACAATCGACGCCAAACATTGGGCAGCAGGGATGTTGAAACAGAGATTAGATTTTCACCGTCTTTGTACAGCTTGAGAACTCCGTTATTCTGGTAAGACAGGATGTATCCGTTACTAAAATCGCCGGTTGATATACTTCCAAAATAAATACCAGCCCAGTTTGCAGCACTGCCGTAGTCATTTACGATGTGTAATGTTACATCAGTTGTGAAATTCTGATATTCAACAGTATGATTGCCGGCATAAGCACTGTTGGTCGATCTAAGAATTCCATTTGAAAGTGCCCATAAACCAGTAGTAGTCCAACTGAATGGATTGTTATCGCTGATACTGCCATCATCGAAGTTATCCGCGTATACTGGTCCAGCAGACAAATTCTGGAAATCCGCAATGCGTACTCCATTATTATGATCGTATACATATTTTGTAGTTTTTCCGTTGGCATCCGTCGATTGAAGAAGATTACCAAAATTATCGTAATCGTCAAAGGTCTGTGTTCTAACAAACCTCATATCGGTATCCCAATCCTGAAACATGTCATAGTCTCTTGTATCAAAATAATTTCTGTCTGATATGGGTTCGGGATTACGCGAATTAAAAAGTCTGTATGGATGAGGAAAGATATTATGAATATCATTTGGACCGAAATCTTTATAAGCAACAGCGTTTGCAGCATATACACTATTCCCGTCATCAATCCATTTTACCAGAACAACATCTACGATATTTTTACTGACAAGTCCTGCGATTGCGTAGTTAGATTGGTAAAACTCACCCGGATACTTTAGGTATGTATATTTCTTTGAACCTTCACTATTGGTCTCCGTTATTATTGTCCTATTCGGAATAGCATCATTAATTCCAGGAGTATATGAATACTCAGTAGTAACCGATGACACAACTCTATCTTGTGTTGTTATTTTACCATCGGATAGTTTCACGTAGGAAAATATCGGACCGTTTAACATGAGAGAGTTTGCCATCATCTCGTCTATACTAAATTCCTCCTTTTTTATTAGATTTTCCCGAGATGCGCTAAGATATTCGCGTTTGGCCAATAACCCTCTTCGCTTCATTGTATTGTCAAAAATCATTTTGCTTGTGACATCACCTACTCCAGACGGTGCAATATCTTCACATAGATATGCAGTTCCATAGTAGGATTTCACTATTGAGCCGTCGGGTCGATGTTCTAATACTTGTTGATATAAGACCTGATGAGTCGTCTGATGGAAGTACCAATCATTTTGCGGAGGGTAAATAGTCGAACGGCAATTTATCCCACCACAAAGGGGAAAAGCTGAATAGTAATCTATCGGATCGGCATACATTCTTCCTACACCAAGGTTAAAAGTAGGATCGAACTCACTGTTATCAGTGCCGTATTCGTATGTATATATACCTGAAGGAGAATCGATATTACCGCTATTAACAATTTGAGAAGTTAATCTTGATCCAGCGCCCGACACAATTGGAGCCACTTCACCGGTGATTGGATCTATAGCTCCCCGATAAGAAAAGTTTACCATATAACAGTTACTCTCATAATCAAATACAAGCGATCCTCCAGTTGGATAAGTTATCTTCTCAAGATTCCACATCTTCCCGTCGGTTTGGTTTCCAATGAAATAATTAAATTCATTAAGTTTTCCCTCGAGGCCTCCATCGGTACTATTGTACCAACCTAAAAACCCAACTCTGGCATAATTCGGATCAAACATGGCAGCAGCATAGTTCTGTCTACTCCAGTCATATGTCCACGAATGATTGAACGGATCGTTGTTGCCGATTAAATCATAATAATCGAATGTATAATCCGGAATTGTAATATCACCAGCAGTAATAATAACAGATTTCAATAAACTTCTCTTCTCCTTATATCCATTTTCCATGGGCGCAGGCTGATCAGGATACAAAGGATCATGGCCTTGGTATATAAAATCTACTTGTTGTAATATCGTCTGATCAGCAGTAATTGTTCGAAAGCCATTGCCTATATAGTTACGATACAATTTTATATTTTTAAGCCTCTTCTTTACCTGGCCTACACCTGGAGGATCATCTCCATCCGATGCAAAATAACTGTTATAATCCCATTGCCACCCATAACCTCCTCTGGAAAAATCTCCCCACTTGGTGTCAAGTAATTCACTTATAGGATTCCATAATTCATCTTCTGTCTCAAATTTTGCGACGTAAGTAGGCGTTACGATATATAAAGGATATGTCATCGAAGTAAGACTGATATCACGTCCGTAATGATAATTGGGCAGATTCCATTCTCTATAGAAGTATTTTTTAAAATCTCTAGTACCATCATATGTCCACCTTATTCCAATCCAGTTTCCTTTATTAGGAAGATCACCGTCGAGCGGATCAAGTGGATCGCCACCTCCATCCACATAATCTGGACCAATAATGGCAGTGAGGTACCATTGCATGAAGGGATTCTCCCATGGTACTCCATAAATCAGCCTGCCTTTGATCGCATCTCCGAAAGCATTGTAACTAAGGCCGGGGACAGCTAAGCCGAATACATATGTCGTTCCATCTTCTGTTAAAACTATGAATCTGTGTTTTGAATCTTCGAATGTAACTCTCCAGGGTCGCAATTCTTCAAGCATAAAAGTATATTGGTCACCATTAAGAAATTGCATAGCTCTATCGGACCCACCGGGACAAGATATCGAATAGATATCTCTCATCTGATCATCAGAGTAAACTTTTTCATCATCCAGGTCTCTATAGTGTGTTTTGTTAATTGTATTATCCATACCGCCTTCGACATTCCTTGTAATGCATCCCACATCCAAGTTCCATCCAAGGCCAACCCATGACGCTTCATCTGTCACCTTGATGCCGGGCGTGTAATTGAGGGTAATGTCAAAATTTAAACCGCCCGGTCCAGGAACCGTCATCAATGGAAGACCAAGGTGAAAACTTCCTGTGGCATTCACTTCAACTTTTTGTGGTGAATATAAAAGCTTTGCCTGCGGCAATAAACCGTTTTTTGAAACTTCCGCCATTGAACGATTCTGATATTCCATAAATGTTGGGGTAGACTGTGCAAATACCAACATCACATTACAAAAAATAAGAGCTGAAAGATTGGTGATTCTTTTTAAAAGGATTTTCATGAAAATCAACTCCTTCCGTAATATATTTGAATATAAAAATGATCTTCAAGTTAGTTATGGAATCTGGAACCGCATCGCCGCGGCATTCCATGTCATGTTTACCCCAACCTCGCTCCACCACTTATCACGGTATTTGGCAACCGTCATTGTCTCTCCCGTATTGGGATCAGTTATCGTCGAATTACTATCACCCGGCTCGCCGGTATCAACACCGGTCCAGTTCTGAAAACCCTCACGCGTTATCTCACCAATTTTCTTGTCAAGGCCGATAACCTTCGTCGAATCGTCAAGGGCTTTCAGCAGTACGTGAATTATGTTTACATCCGGATCATATCCTGAACTTGATTCAGGATTATTACAGACCGATTGATAATAGGATGTGGAAAGCGCATTGAGTGCCATTCCCCTTACCTCGACATCGTGGTGTAACTGCGCCACCTGCAATAAAATTTCACATGCCGATGGTGTGCCTATCAACTCAACCACTTGAACCGCTAAAAGCGAGTTCGGACGGTGTGCAAGAAGTGTATCTTTATCACTCAATGTATCTCCTGAATCCGACACCACGTCCTGGGATAATAATTCGTCGAGCGCTTGTATCGCCCCCTCCTTTTTCTCGCAAATATTACTGATTACTGAAAATGGATCTGATATTCCCGTCGAAGCAGCCGTGAGACTGTCGACAAGCTCATCATATGAAATAATCGCCGACGATGTGTCGCGTATTACATGCCTCACGGCAGTTGTCGTGTTTCCTGCAAGATCGGTCGCTGTGATGGTATAGATATTTTCTCCTACCATTACATTCACATTCTTGCTGAAAGAACCATCGGCTTCAACCGATACAGAATCGCCGTTAATCTTGACATTGACACCCGTCGAATCGAGAACGGTACCGGAAATGCTAATAGTATCTTTCCTTAAAACGACACTATCAGCCGGTGCAGTTATCGTTAACACTGGAGGCAATGTATCGCATACCACTATGCAACGGCGCTCAGAACTGTTACCAGCTGCATCAACTGCAGACACTTTAATCGTATCGGTTCCCTGGATAAGCATTACATCTGTATTTACTACCCCACCTGCCGTAACGTTTACGGTCGAATCATTAACTTTTACCGACACCTTCGTCGAATCCTGAATTAAGGCTGTAACTTCGACTTTTGTTTGTCTTGTGATAAAACCGTCGCTAGGCGTACTTATCGTTATCACCGGCGGTAGTGTGTCACGCGTGATATGACGCGTGAGTGTTGTAGTGTTCCCTGCAAGGTCAATCACAACAATTGAAATCGTGGTTTTACCTTCCCGGAGTGTTATCTGCTTACTCCATGCTCCGTCAGCGCCGATTGCTACTGTATCTCCATTGACGGTTAATGTTATTCCAACTGAATCAAAGGCTGTACCTTGGACGAATAGGACGCTGTCTCTTGTAACAAGGCTATCAATAGGACTTATTATCATCAGTACCGGCGGCTGCATATCCCTTCGAACCGAACGCAATATGGTCGTTTTATTGCCTAAGAAATCCGTCGCTTCAATTTTAATTTGATTAATCCCTTCATCAAGTATCACCTGAGCACTGAACAATCCATCCGGGTTGAGTATAACGGCTTTATCATTTACCGTTACCGTTATACTTGTAGAATCGCTGACCGATCCACTAACTGTGATTATGCTGTCTCTTATTACTTTGTTATCTTCCGGAGCCGTAATTACCATTACGGGCGGAGTTGCATCCTTCCTCACCGACTTCTGAACTATTGTACTATTGCCCGCTGCATCTGTCGCTTTTATCTCGACGGTGTTCATCCCTTCAACGAGCGCCATCTCCATGCTGAATGAGCCATCAGGATTTATTACGACAAGCTGACCATTGACTTTTAGTGTGACATTAGTAGAATCTTTCACCGAACCGAAAACCGCTACGACACTATCTTTTGTCAGCAATCCATCTACCGGATTATTTACCACCAGCACTGGCGGCATCGAATCTTTGCGAACTGTTCTCAATACCGTGGAACTTTGTCCCAGACCATTCAACGCCGTTATAGTAATCCGGTTTGTTCCCTCAATTAATGTTACATCTCCATTAAACGAGCCGTTTGTATTAAGTGGAACCTGAACGCCATTAACAGTTACCGTCACTGCCGTCCCGCTTGAATCGATCACAGTGCCCTGAACGGTAATCGCGCCGTCTTTAGTTATATAACCATCCACGGGACTGGTTACCTTCAGCACCGGTGCAGAACCTGTACGGTGGACGGTTCTTATTATCGTTGTCTGATTGCCGGCTCCATCAGTCACGATTACAGTTATTTGATTCATACCGGCATTGAGTGGAATCTGTCCTGAAAACGTCTTATTGGAACCTACAGGAATCCCGCTTCGCGAGGCGAGCTGCTGCCCGTTTGCAGTCACGACAACCGGTGTTGCGTCGATCACCGATCCGCTGACAAGGACTGTAGATGCCGGTGTTCTCATCCCATCCGCTGGTGAAGTGAGAGTCACGACCGGAGCCTTCGTATCTCTGACGACACTACGGACCTCTTTCGAAGTATTTCCAAATATATCCCGGGCAACGAAGTTGATCGTATTAACGCCTTCGGAAAGCTGCACATTATATGTGAAGGCACCGCCTGATCTTAGCAAGACGAGCTTTCCATTTATTGTGAGAATTGCAATAGTCTCATCGGTCACGGTTCCCGTGCATGTAACCTGAAGCTCACGCGTGACTAGATTGTTTACCGGATTTGTTATTACGATCTTCGGCGGATTTTTGTCCGTTCCCGTCATCGCGATCGTAATGAACGTCCCGGGTTTGCCGTTGATCGTTATCTGTATCTCATTATCTTTATTAAGCGATACCGTTTTAATAATGAGTGGTATAATTTTCTTGAAGTCGTTCTGATCGAGGACTGTCTTCCCGTTTATTTTAATTGTCGCGCTTGTGACGCGTTTACTCCCATCAATCCATCCATTCAAAACGTAGAGTGTATACGGGCTTGATGCTGTCTGAGGAACTGAGAATCTATCGCTCTGCGTTACAGGTGGACCGCTCGAACGCTCAAATTTTTTCGGCCCGTAGACCAGAAACGGATTAAGCGGTAACTGTGGTATTGTCTGTGCCTGCGCACCGTAGTGCGCTCCGGCACACAGGTGCGCGATAAGAGATGATACGACATAGAAAAATATGGCGGCAATAAATATGGTGCGGTGATTCATACGACCTCCGGAGTGGTTAAATCGTAAGCTATATTCACACTACTAAATAATAGTCTTCAAATACCCTTCGACTCTCCGCCTGCGTCCCCCCGACTTCGTCGGGGTCGGGACTTCGGCGGGTCGCTCCACGTAGTGGTACTTTAGTGCAGCGTGACGTTGAATCTTTTTTACGCCCCACGTTCCATTTTTTCATGTCCCACGTTGTCTGTGGGATGAGTGGGGTTGTGGGACGATGGCACTTTAGTGTATGCCCACGCATGAATAAGATCTCAGTGTTCTTTTTTTCTATTTCTTACGCACCCCAAAGGGGTGCGCCTACCGTTTAGCTGAGTCGGTAGCCGCGGGCTTCATGCCCGCGTACGAATGAAATCTTATTCTTGCTTGTTTCTCTTTTTATTTGCACCCCAATTTCCGCCTCCACTTCGTTTTGGCGGACAGGTTGTCGGAGTGCTGGTACTGTCTAAAATGTATTTTTAGACAGTAGTTTGGGTGTTAAATCGAAAGGAAACATCTCTTCATTAATCAACTGCACATATTCATCGTACTAGAAACAGACTCTTTACCTATACCTTTACCTTAACCTACTTTTTCGGGAGGTGCGATGAATTCATGTTTCTTTCGCTGGTATTGTACTAATATTCACGTTATTTGTCAATAGATAATGTAAAAAATATTCGAATTCGCGATATTTTAATGTCTCAACGCAGTTTATTTTTTTATCGCTAATGAGATCATGGATAGAATGTGAACCTCTATGAAGGCTGTCAGAGGCGCATCTTCTGAACTGGAATTTTATGTAATGAAGTGCATCATACTGAGCAAGTCTGCATACCTGTCCGTAATCTTACTGACGGGATCAGCGTTGGGGCTCGCAGACTGGCAGAACTCACGGTCGAACCGCACACCGTTCCCCTCGAATTCTTTTTCGAGCTCGGACTCCTTGTCGGTGTGACGCCGAATTTCGGTTCGGCCTTCGAAACGGGTATTGGACTGCTCTTCAATCCCCGAACCGATAACTGCGGGAAAAAACGATGCTTCTGATGCCGGGGATCTACCGATCATGGGTTATCAGTACTTTCCAAAATAAATTAATAATTGTCGAAGAACCGTTGAAACATGAAGTATTGGACATGGTAATGCCAGCATTGCATAGAAGGCCCCGGCATGCTGTCCAAAACATGGTAGAAAGAATCATTCAAGAAAGGAAATATGATTAATGATCCACCTTGAGAAATATCTCACCCCTTCAGGGTTTTTTCGATGTTCTTTCTTTAAAGATTCAAGGGGTTACGCCCCTTGCGGATATATCCCACCCCGCCTGAATCCCGATAGAATCGGGATGATGGTACTTCAGTGTTGGGGTGGTTTTTAAAGGCATATCCATACTGCGAAATTCAATAATTACGTTGCATTCAGACCCTGTAAGGGTTAGATACTCCGGCTTGGGATGAAATCCCAAGAAATGTCAAAAGAAAGTTACTTCTGCACCCTGTAGGGGTGCGATATCTATTTTGGACAAGTCTGAGTTTCAATATACAATAAACCAACTGTACTCGGATCTTTGATTCACCATTACTCGTGCTGCGACTGTGGATTTAACTCTTGCCGTAGTTTTACTATTCATGGTTTTCCTTTAAAAGATTTTCCTCTCCATTCACAATTCCGCCTTCTCCCCCTGACTTCGTCGGGGTCGGGATCCGGCGGACAGGTCGCAATTCGAAATTCACAATTCTCTTCTTTTCTATTCCTCCTTCATCAATCCGTACCGCTTCATTTTCGTATAGAGATGACTACGCTGTATATCGAGTGCCTCGGCGGTCTTTGTAATATTCCACTGATGAAGCTCGAGCTGACTTCTGATGAACAGCTTCTCTGCCTGATCCTTAAATTCCTGAAATGTTGTACTTGTAGTAAGCATGGCGTCAAATTCACCTTTTATCGCAGCAGGAGACGGCTGGATCAATTGCACATCAATCCGATTCCCGGGCGACATAATGACCAGACGTTCGACCATATTTCGAAGTTCCCGGACATTCCCGCCCCACTCCATCGATTCAAGAACTTTCAATACCTCATGTTCCACCTGTTTTGCCGGCATACCGTTTCGGGAACAAATATCGTCGACAAAATGCTTCACAAGCAGAGGTATATCTTCTCTGTGTTCGCGGAGCGCAGGAACGTGTATCGGGATGACATTTAAACGATGATAAAGATCCTCGCGGAATTGTCCCTTAGCAATCTCTTCCTTAAGGTTCTTATTTGTTGCTGCGATGATCCGTACATCGACCGATATCGTTCTATTCCCTCCCACCCTTTCAATTTTCCCCTCCTCAAGTGCCCGGAGTACTTTTGCCTGAGCCGGCAGACTCATATCACCGACTTCATCAAGGAATATTGTTCCCTCATCCGCCTGTTCAAATTTTCCGATGCGCTGTGTAGTCGCACCGGTAAACGAACCCTTCTCATGGCCGAAGAGCTCGGACTCGATAAGCTCTGTCGGAATCGCAGCACAGTTGACTTCGATCAACGGCTTCCGGGCGCGGCGGCTGAACCTGTGGATTGCTTTCGCGACCAGTTCTTTTCCTGTCCCGTTATCTCCGGTGATTAGGATGCGGGAATCGGTGGGAGCAACCCGCTCGATTAGGGCAAGAATATCCATCATGACTTTGCTCTTCCCGATAATGGTATCCCGTCCTTCAAGTGTTTCCTTGATTTTTTTATAATCCTTTACAAGGAGAGTCCGTTCAATAGAATTCCGGATAGTTACCAGGACTTTATCCCGATCGAGAGGTTTTTGGAGAAAATCGAATGCGCCTCGCTTTGTAGCTTCTACGGCGGTTTCAATAGTACCATGCCCGGAAATCATTACGACCGGAAGATCCGGATTGAGCTGACGGATTTTATCGAGGGTTTCCAGACCATCCATTCCCGGCATTTTAACATCGAGGAGGACAACAGCGTATCCATTTGACTGTAATTTCTCCAGCGCTTCGGATCCCGACGATGCACAATCGACTGTAAATTTTTCGTATTCCAGAATCATCGTGAGCGATTCCTGAATACTGCGCTCGTCATCAACAACAAGAATGGTTTTCATTGCCGTAGGCCTTCATGATAAATCTATTTTTCAATTTCTCGAATTTTTACAGAATCAACAAGAACTTCACTGGGTAGGACCTTCATTCCGTCGAACAACATCTTTCCAAGTTGGACTCCCTGACTGTTTGCCCGGCGATCACGCGGATCGTCAAGTCCATCGACAATGTAACGCTGTTCCAGTACCTCGGTCCAATCACCGAGAGTCTTTGCATACGCTCCACTCCCACTGAGATAGGCTAAAAAAGCTGATCCGAAAAAATGTTGGAGTTTATCCTGATCACCAGATTTCCATTTTGGACTATCGGTATAAAAGTGCGAGGGCAGATGATCAAGCCGTTTTTGAAAATATTGATCCGACTCAGTCGTCAGAGGAATAACTACCACAAATCCAAATAATGGCATGCGAACTCCGACTTTTGCATGATCTGTAGTCCCAACGAAACACAGAAACAAAGCTGCGTCAATATCTCCCCGTGCGATCTGAAGTCCTTTCTGAAAAATCAGATCCACCGCCTGTCGATCCCCGGAGTCGCGACGAAACGATTGAAAAGCATCCCATCGAATAAATTCCTTCATCGCAAGTATGCCGGACACGCTTTCAGGAAGTATCCACTCGGCGACAGATCGAAGAATAGAGCGTTCCGGCTCATAGAGCAACAGCGAATCGGCGCGCGTCGGACAATCAAGGATGCGAATCTCTTGTGAGCAGAGTTCCTTCCCCGGTATGAGGAAAATAATGCCACAGATAATAAAATGTATCCGTATCGTGTGTTTTCCTTTCGTGCACCCTGCTACGGTGCCACGGGTCGTACCGCTCTTTGTCTTACTTTATAAAAGACGCTCATTGCCAGCACATTCCTCGGGTTGATCTCAAGCGCCTGGTTGGCATAGATAAGAGCTAAAATATCGTTTTCTGACTCCACTGCAGCCATCGCCGCATATGCAAGCATTCGCTCATCATTTAATAATGGATCATCCAAATTTTTTTCTTCGCGGTAACTCATGATTGCTCGAAATCCCTTCAATGCTTTCCGATAATGACCTTCATGATAATCCAGCAGTGCCTGTAAGACCAAGAAACCCTGTGTACTGTCTTTTCCAACGGCTTGTCCTTCCGTAATCAATTTCTCAAGTTCCGAGGGATCAGTTTGTACAAGAAACGACGATTGTTCTTCGAGCCGTTGATATATCATTCTCGCATAAGATATAATTGAATTAAATTTTGGATAAGATCGGCCGATTACTTGTTTCAATACCGACCTACTTTGCTCGCTTTTTCCCAATTGTTCAAGGACGCTCGCATACATCAAAGATGCCTCAATATCTTCCGGATCCAATTCCAGGTATTTCTCGAATGCATGTTCAGCCAGTCGATATTCCAACCGATGAGATCCGCTACAAAAAAAACCCAGCTCACGGTATTCCTCGGGAAGACATCTGTGAGAAGACAAGTACTTATTGATATATAGTGTTGTATCCGAGGATTGATATCGTGAATCAAAATTATAACACACATCGGCAATCTTATTCATAAAGAATGCACGCGGGGCCATATATTCAAGGTAAGGATATTCTTCCGTATTGGATGCTCCGAATGGATAGATTGTCTTGCTCATAGACGGAGCGATCATCTGTGTGGATAGTAAAGTGAGTAAATGATGAATTTGAACTCTGCCGAGATCCCGAGCCACCAACGGCTGTTCGATAATACGCTCCATCTCGTTGAAATCTCGTTGGACAGGAGATATAGAACCGACCAGAATGACGTCATTTCGCATTGTCATCCAGATACTGACATAAGGAAACACCCGTGTAAAAGTGCGCAGGACGAGTCCGAATAATTCATTATCCAGTTCATAGAGATGAATCCATTGAACCATCAATCCGGAAGATGATAACCGCTGTTTTGATAGCTCGAAAAATTCTTTGGTAAATAGATTGCCGATTCCTGCAATCCAGGGATTCGATGGCTCACTGATGATAGCATCGTATCTATTCTTTGAAGTTTTCAGAAACGTTACTGCGTCTTCTATGGTCAATTTTACGCGAGGATCGGACAATACATTATAATCATGTTTATGAAATAGTGCTTCAGCTTCTCTCACCTCCGGAGATATCTCGATCACATCGACATGACGAACCGGATGACGGGTAACGGCCCCGACTGTAATACCGCTTCCTAAACCGATGACAAGGACTGAATCGAATTTGGTGGAGAGAACCGCCGCTATATGACTGGAAATTAATTGTGTGCCAAGATCACCCCGTGAGCTCGCATCGACTTTCCCATTTATGACAAGCGAAAGGTCGGGTTCTTCACCTGTCACGACAACTGTTGCATGAACACCTTCCTTATAGTACTGTATTTTCTTATTTTGATATGTTTCGACAAACTCTTTATATGACGACGGCACGGGTGAATGAAGGCGTTCACGGAATACCCCGACACTGAGTGCCTGGTTGCTCCATGCGGGGGCGATAATTCCGTACCCCAGCAGCAGTGTCCAACCACTGAGGGCGAGTATCCATCGCTTGAAGTTTTTCTCCCGGCTTGTCAGAAGAATGATTGTCGCGAGCAGAAGGCTGATGGCTATTCCCAATTGAATCGATCGGTGGACACCAATCCATGGAATGAAAAGTAATCCCGTCAATAGTGAACCGAAAACCGTCCCCAGGGTATTTATCGAAAAGACACTTCCGACTGATTTTCCTATCCATCGAATATCTGTCGCAACGATCCGGCTGATGAGAGGCAATGCCATTCCAAGAAAGACCGTCGGCAGAAGCATAAGAAGAAAACAAAATACATACTCAATAATGACAAAGAAATAATAGCCTTCTGTCGTTCGACTCACCATGTCCCCGATAACCCAGAAGTAATACGGCAGGCGCTGATAGAGCGGAAGAACAAGCAGCATCGAGATACCGACGGCAAGCTCACAGATCCCCAAAAATGTATAGAGGTTTTTCAGGCGCTGAACGATTTTTGATACGATATAGCTTCCGATCGTGATTCCAGAAATAAAGGCCATCAGCATCAATGAAAATGAATATACCGATGAACCGAGGATCAGAGTGAGTAATCGAATCCAGGTCAACTCGTAGACCATGGCAGCAAAACCCGATAGAGCCGCCGTCAGCAGGGCTATTCGTATCTCTTGCGATGAAAAAATATAAGCCGGCTCTACATTCCCTTCGACCGCTGTCTCGACCGGCGCTGCTTCCGGTAACTGCTCTTCTTCCTTCCAGAAAAATGAAAGAACGATCATTCCGGAGCCAATGATACAATTCATGATTGCCGCGATATAGACGGTATTGCTCAATCCAAACGCTTCAATAAGAAAAAAGCCGGCAAAGAAAGAACCCACGACCGCCCCAAAGCTGTTGAGGAAATATAAAATGCCGACCTCTTTGCCCGTTTCATCGATCTTTTTCGTGATAAAACGAGCCAGAACCGGCAGAGTCCCGCCCATTAAAAAAGTCGGGAGGAACAGCGATACAACACTCACACCCAGTTTCAACGAAAGGACCAGTATTCCGTCGGATGGAGCATCGACACCTGCAACAATGGCGATGTATGTCTTTTCGAGCAAACGAAGAAACGGAGGATAAAAGAAACAATAAAGACCGATGACTACTTCAAGAAAACCGTACAACCGTAGCCGTGACGAAGTGATATCAGATCGTTTCCCCCAGAAATACGCTCCCGCAGCCAATCCCCCCATGAATGTGGCCAACACAACGGTATGTGCATATGTTGTATTCCCGATAAACAACGCAAGATACTTTGCCCACACAACCTCATAAATCAATCCACAAATTCCAGAAATGATAAATGCCAAAGCGACAACGGTAAGGATATTCTGGTTCTTCATAACTCCTCGCAATGATTTAATTAACCATAAAAACTACTAAGCATACTGAAATTTCTACTTCATTATTCATGTGGGACGTGACAACCTCGATTGGAAGGAATTCGCAGTAATCAGAATACCTTCCCGGACGGCGACCGATGGCTTCCAACCCAGAAGACGTTCGATCTTTTTTGATGAAATGACGCTTCGGAGTTGCTCTCCCTTCTTCGCCTGACCATGAATCTCGGGCATATGAGAACCGACGGCAGCCTGGACGTACGCATAAAGAGTATTGACATCCGTTTCGATCCCTGTCCCAATATTGAAAATTTCCGAATTCTGGCACGTGAGCGCAAGCACATTTGCTTCGACAACATCGCCGACATATACATAATCGCGCGTCTGTCGGCCGTCGCCATTTATGACCGGCTGTTCACCCCGAAGTAATTTATCCGTAAATATTGCTATCACACCCGCTTCGCCGTATGGATTTTGACGCGGGCCATAGATGTTTGCATACCGAAGAATGATCGAGGGAAGTCCATAAACCTCTCCATAATAATACAGATATTTTTCTGTTGCAAGTTTTGCAATTCCATAGGGAGAGAGAGGACATGTCGGGTGATCTTCATCGGCTGGGAAATAATCCTGTTCACCGTAGATCGCTCCACCTGTCGATGAAAAGATCACTTTTTTAACCCCATTTCGTATCGCATTTTCCATCAGATTCAGCATGCCAACGATATTGACGGAAGCATCGAATTGCGGTTCGGCGACAGATTTCCGGACATCCATCTGTGCAGCATGGTGGTTCACAATTTCAATCGGATACATTTTGAAAATGGATTCAATTTCAGACGATCGGATATCTATCTGAAAAAAATGCGCCTTTGGATTAATGTTCTCCCGCTGCCCTGTCGATAGATCGTCAATGATAAATACCGAATGACCTGCTTCGATATATGCATCAACAACATGCGAACCGATGAATCCGGCTCCTCCTGTGACAAGAATATTCATACCTACCTCGTAATCAGACTATTATGTTTTTACTGCCGGAGATGACGCAGCCCTTTTTGCCCGATGTCACTGCGGTAATACGCACCATCGAAGGTAATTTGTCGCACTCCTGAATATGCAGTGCGGATTGTCCGCTCGAGCCCATGCCCGTAACCAATTGCTGTGACTCCAAGAACACGCCCGCCCGAAGACACAATATCTCCATTTTCATACCGGGTACCCGAATGAAACACCACGACATCATTTGTCGACTGACTGGCATCAAGTCCGTATATTTTTTTCCCCGTATCGTACTTGTCGGGATATCCCCTGGAGGCAATAATCACGCACACGGCGGTGGCATCATGAAGCTTGACGTGATAATTCTTCAAATTTCCGTGGCATACTGCCATCATAATATCCGCAAGGTCGCCATCGATCAACGGGAGAACGACCTGTGCTTCAGGATCTCCCAGACGACAGTTATATTCCACAACTTTCGGGCCGCTTGAAGTCACCATTATACCGACGTACAAGCACCCCCTATATGTTCTTCCTTCTGCAGCCATTCCTTTTATTGTCGGTATAATTATCGTTGATTCAACCTGCGACATGAGTTCTGCGGTCATCACCGGTGCCGGAGCATATGCACCCATACCGCCGGTATTTTTACCCTGATCGCCATCGAGAATCCGCTTATGATCCTGCGCGGGCGATAGAAGGGCGAAATTTTCTCCATCCGAAAGTGCAAACACCGATGCTTCCTCACCGGTTAAAAATTCTTCGACGACAATTCGCTCGCCCGCCGATCCGAATATTTTCTGTCCCATCATTTCATCGATCACCTTTAGGGCATCGTCGCGCGATTCACATATGACCGCTCCTTTTCCTGCAGCGAGTCCATCCGCTTTGACAACACACGGCAGCGGAGACGCTCCGACATACTGTTCAGCCTCACGGCGTTGATCAATACTGAACACAGCATATGCCGCCGTCGGAATAGAATACTTCTTCATGAAGTTTTTGGAAAATACTTTGCTCCCCTCGATTTCCGCGGCAAGTTTTGTCGGGCCGAATATTGATAATCCTTCCGGCTCGAATATATCGACTATGCCTTCGGTAAGAGGCACTTCGGGACCGACGACCGTCAGATCGATTCGATTGCTCTTTACAAATTTTAAAAGGCCCTGTATATCATTTGCCTTCACCGGGACGTTGGTTGCCAGAGACATTGTTCCTGCGTTCCCCGGTGCACAATAGAGTTCCGTGACGTTAGGACTCTGTTTGAGTTTCCAGGCAAGCGCATGTTCACGGCCGCCGGAACCGACAACGAGGATTTTCATTCCGAGACCTTTTCTATCTGGTGGGAATAGTCGACAAGGAATTCCATCAACCGTGCGACTTCTCCTGTAAGAAAGACTCTATCATGACGCTTAACGACCTCTTCCGATGGAACCGTCAACTTTTTTTTCTTATATTTTTCATAGAAATCAAGGATAGCATCGGCAATTCCGTCAATATCGGCTGGATCGACAACAACACCTCCGGCTTCGAGAATGGTCTGGCGTGCAACGCCGTCGGGGACGCATCCGAAGATCGGTTTCCCTGCTCCGATGTACTCATAGAGCTTGCCGGTTGATATCATGTCGGATCCTTTCGATTTACTCAACATCATCCAGAGAACATCCGACGCGAGGAGATATTTTGTACATTCGGTATGATCGAGATATCCAAGAATTACTACGTCGTCCTGCAGGTTTAATTGTTGAATATATTTTTTATTTTCTTCCCTGAAGGCTCCCATGAAACACGCTTCGATCGATCCCCGGAGTTTCGGATGTTCGCGGAATACTTTCGCCAGTGCTTCGAGAAAATATTTCGGAGTCCGGCCGCCATTAAAGGTACCGGAATAGGTGAAGCGCATCTTTTTCGATTTCGGCAGCACGGCCTTTGGCTGGAGATTAAAATCTGCAGGGTCGAATCCCTGGGGTATAATTTCAATTTCATTGTACCGTAGAAATTCGTATCGCTTGAGGAGAAGCTCCTTGATACGTCTATTGATGACGATAATCCTGTCGGCGCTTTTCAAAACTCTTTTTTCAAGTTGCCTGTGTGCAAGCATATGGAGAGGTGTAGAGTAGAAATGCGCCGGATTATCGTACCAGGAATCCCTATAATCGATCACCATCGGGATATGATATTTTTCCCTGAGATATCGCCCAATGAGAAAATCTGTATAAGGAGGCGCAGTTGCAAATATAACAGAAAACTCCTGTTGCTGTATCAGTTCCTCTGCTTTTCTAATCGCCCTTTTTCTCCATCCAATTTTATTGTCCGGAATAAAGAAAATCTGACTTATTATGCTAAGCAAGGCCCGAATTTTTTCGTGCGGAATCTCGATGGTTCCTTTTCGGGAGAGCAATCGATTAAGATCAAGCGATTTCGTTCTGACAATCGATATACCCGCAGCTTGCGCTTCTTCGAGGAGCGAAAGATCATGAGCATAATATCCAGTTGGAGCGACTGTCAGCACCGTCGGTTTCCAGCCGAATTGCGGAAGATATTTGGCAAATTTCAGCGTACGCTGGACTCCGCTGAGTCCCATCGGCGGGAAATAGTAAGCAACGATTAATATATTCTTCATGAAGCGTCTATATGATAATTAAATGTTTTGGAGATGTGCTTAAGATACGGCAGCAATTTTTCTGAATGACGATATCATCTTCAATTCGGATTCCACCCACGCCCGGAACGTACACAGCTGGTTCGATCGTGACAACATTTCCCACCGCAAGGTGATACGGATTATTCGAAGAAATAATCGGTGATTCATGAACCTGCATGCCGATGCCATGCCCGACCGGATGAATAAAATAGTTCGCAAGCCCATCGTTTGCTAGAGATTCCCGGGCAACACGGTCGACTTCCATTGCCGGTATTCCTGCCCGTGCTTTTTCCATTGCACGTTCCTGGGCGTCATGTACCGCTTGATAGAGTTTCCTCCGTCGTAATGACGGCACTCCGACATGAACAGTCCGGGTAATATCGGAGTGATAACCACGATATCTTGAGCCGAAGTCGATTAGAACGAATTCTCCTGTTCGTATTTTTTTTGTTGAGGCACGGGCGTGCGGATATGCACTCCGGAATCCGCTTGCGACAATCGGATCAAAACTCTCGCCTTCCGCGCCGTGGATTCTCACCCGATATGTTATTTCAGCTGCTATATCACACTCGCGGGTTCCGGCTTTGAGGAATGGAAGGATTTCGGAAAAAACCGTGTCCGATATACTTACTGCCTTCCGGATTTTCTCAATCTCATTCTTATTTTTTATGATTGCCAGGTTTTCAATCAGGTTGTCAACCGAACGAAACCGTAGCTTCGAAAAGCACCTCTTTATAGTTTTAAATGTGGCTAACGACATCGAGCGTTCGTCGATGCCCAGCGTACGGACTCCCCTCATAAGATTCCGTTTACGAAGCTCCTCGATGCTCCCACGGCTCGAAACAATCACTTTGCATTCCTTCACTTCAGCTTCACCTTGAACCCCATATCGTGCATCGGTAAGAAAATACCAGCGACGACAATTATAGAAAAGAATTGCATTCGAGCCTGTGAATCCGGTTAAATAACGGATATGAGGAAGAAATGTGGCAAGAAATCCATCAAGCCCCAAGGAAGTAAGGGTGGACTGTACTTTCGAAAGACGATGCTTCATGAAAGGTCACATGTGATAATTTGGTGCTTCCTTTGTGATTTCGACGTCGTGAGGATGGCTTTCTCTCAATCCTGCATCAGTCATTCGAATAAACCGTGTTTTCATTTTCATCTCAGCGATATCACGGACACCGCAGTATCCCATAGCAGCTCGAAGTCCGCCAACCATTTGATAAACCGTATCTGCGAGGTTCCCCTTGTAGGGTACTCTGCCTTCGATCCCCTCGGGTACTAGTTTAGCAATGTCATCTTCCACATCCTGAAAATACCGGTCTTTACTTCCGGCTTTCATCGCATCAACGGAACCCATCCCGCGATACATCTTATAGGCACGACCTTCATAAAGGATTTTTTCACCCGGACTTTCTTCAAGGCCGGCGAACAAGCTTCCAATCATCACAGTATCCGCACCGGCAGCGATTGCCTTGGCGATATCGCCCGTTTGCTTGATACCGCCATCTGCTATAATCGGTATTCCCCATCGTGCTCCAACTTTTGCGCATTCATAAATTGCAGTTACCTGAGGTACACCGACACCTGCGATCACCCTGGTGGTACATATCGATCCCGGACCAATCCCGACCTTTATGGCATCAACGCCGGTTTTAATGAGATCACGTGTCGCATCAGCCGTCCCAACATTTCCGGCTACAAGCTGAAGCGCCGTATATTTCTGTTTGATCTGCTTCACCATCTCGATCACCCCTTTTGAGTGACCATGAGCGGTATCGACAATCACAACATCGACCCCGGCTGTTACCAGAGCCTGGACTCGCTCAAGTGTGTCTTCACCTACACCCACTGCCGCGCCGGCACGCAACCGACCATGTTCATCTTTTGACGCAAAGGGATGGCGCTTTTTCTTTAGTATATCTTTGAACGTAATAAGCCCTTTGAGATGTCCGGCCTTATCGACAATAGGAAGTTTTTCGATCCGATGTTTCTGGAGAATCCGCTCGGCTTCTTCCAGAGTCGTCCCCACCTGGGCTGTAACAAGATTTGCGCTTGTCATGACCTGGGAAACTTCAAGATCCAGATTAGGCTCAAAACGAAGATCACGATTTGTCAGTATACCGACAAGTTTCCCATGTTCGACGATTGGAATTCCGGATATGCTATATTTTGCCATTACTGCCAATGCATCACGGACAGTAGCGGTTCGTGCAAGATTAATCGGATTACGAATCATACCGCTCTCCGAGCGCTTAACCTTATCGACCTCCTCAGCCTGTCGCTTTACCGTCATATTCTTATGAATTATTCCAATAGCACCTTCACGGGCCAGTGCAACAGCCATTTCCGATTCGGTGACCGTATCCATTGCAGCGCTCACCAAAGGAATGTTGAGCGTGATTCGTCGTGTAAGGCGCGTCCGGATATCGACGTCGCGGGGAAGGATCGTTGATTTTGACGGTACGAGCAGTACATCATCGTAAGTCAATGCTTCGCCTACAAATTTCTTCATCGGCATTGTATGGTCCTTTCATTCCAAATAATTGGTAACAGCTCTTCAGGAGAAGGCAGCAATCCCTGTAATATCCTCCCCGACGATGAGCGTGTGCATTTCATGAGTGCCTTCATATGTTTTTACCGATTCAAGATTTGCACTATGACGCATAACCGGATACTCATCGAGAATACCATTGGCGCCGAGGATCTCCCGAGCAACCCGTGCTATCTCAAGCGCCTGCTGGACGTTATTCCGTTTTGCGAGCGAAACCTGCTGATAGCGCAGCGCGCCTTTGTCCTTCAACCGGCCGAGCTGCAGACATAGAAGTTGTGCTTTGGTGATTTCGGTGAGCATATACACAAGCTTTTCCTGTGTTATCTGGAATGCGGCGATAGGTTTGTCGAATTGAATCCGGGTCTTTGCATAATTCAAAGCAGATTCATAACATGCCATTGCTGCACCGATTACACCCCATGCAATTCCATACCGGGCCTGATTCAAGCACATCAAGGCAGACTTCAACCCGCTTGTCAGCGGCAAACGATTCTTTTCCGGAATGACACAGTCTTGGAACACAAGCTCCGAAGTGACGGAAGCTCTCAATGAATGTTTACCTTTCATCTCCGGAGCACTATATCCCTGTGTCCCTTTCTCAATAAGGAAACCGTGAATTACTCCGTCAAGTTTCGCCCAGACAACGGCGATATCTGCAATCGTTCCGTTGGTTATCCACATCTTTGCGCCGTTGAGCTTGTAACCACCTGAAACCTTCTCAGCCCTTGTAATTATTCCCCCAGGATTCGATCCATAATCAGGTTCCGTCAATCCGAAACATCCGATTGCTTCGCCTTTTGCAAGTTTCGGAAGCCAGGTATCTTTCTGTTCCTCAGAGCCGAACGTGAAGATGGGATACATTACAAGAGCATTCTGTACTGATGCAAAACTCCGGACACCACTGTCACCGCGTTCTAATTCCTGCATCATCAAACCGTACGCGACATTATTCAATCCGGCACAACCATATTTTTCGGGTAGTGTCGCTCCGAATACTCCGATGTCCGCCATTTCTGAAACGAGGTGGATCGGGAAGGTACCCGCTCTGTTATGGTGTTCGATGATCGGTATAATTCTGTCCTCCACAAATGCCCGGCTCGTATCTCGCACAAGAATTTCATCTCCTGAGAGGAGTGAATCCATCTGGAAATAATCGACCCCCTGAAATTTCGACATTGTGGAGACCTCAGGAAAGTATGGAAAACTACGGAACAGTCTGGTTTATGTCGCCAAAAATAGACACCTGACTCGATTTTCGTTCAAATGAATAGAAAAATTAGGGAAAAATTGAGGCAAAGTCAAGGAATGGATGAAATAAAACAGCCTGCTGTGGCTCTAGAAACCTCCAGCAGGCTGACTCTAAGAAGGAGAGTTTTCTTGCTTGTCGCTTTATTATACTGTGACAGCTTGAAAAAGTTACACCGGATATGTAAAATCTTATTACTTCGCTCGAAGATTATCCCTCCGTCATAGTAAGGATAGAATCAACGCGCCAATATTTCAGTGATGATAATTCACCTGGAGAATAGATTGGACGAATGTCTTCGAGTCAATCGGTTTTGCGATATAGCCGTCGAACCCGACCGCTTCAAATCGTTCTTTATCTCCCTGCATTGAATAAGCGGTCAATGCGATAACGGTCATATCACGCCAATTCTCGTTGATACGAATTCGCCGCAGCACCTCGATGCCGTCCATTTCCGGAAGCTGAATATCCAGTAGTGCGATCTCGGCGGCATGTTCTTCGAGCCAGGCGAGTGCTTCTTCACCCGATTCCACTTCGGCTGTTTCAATTCCTGCTTTTCGCAGTAGATACCCTGCGAGTTGTCGGTTCATCAAGTTGTCTTCAACGACCAGTACTTTCATATTCTCTCCCCTCTCCTGAATTAATCCCTATTGTTGTTTCTTCCCCCGAATAACATTTATTTTGCTGCACTGACCTGTTCTCCTTCGATCAACCGTCTTATTTCTCGAAAGAGTTCATCTCGTGAAAATGCATTTTTCTTTATTATTGCATCGACTCCATTACTGATCCGCGCCTTTTCGTCAGGCGTAAGATCGGCATGTGTTGTTAAAATGATTGGTATGTTTTTCATTATTGAGTCTTTCTTGAGAATTTGGACTACATCAAAACATGCCATATCTTTCAGAAGAAAATCCAGAATAATAATAGCCGGTTTCTTTTCCTTGACAAGCTGTATTCCTTCTTCGCCTGATAACGCACCTGCGACCTCGAAGTGTCCTTCGCTAAGTATTCGCTTCATATGTGATTGCGCTTCCGTCTCCGAGTCGATTACCACGGTAGAGACTCGATTCACGCGGGCATCGAGACCGAGCATGCTTAGCCGATAAAGGAGTTGTCGTCGTTCGACCGGCTTGACCAGATAATCGACTGCTCCCAGACTGTATCCTCGTTGCTTATCGTCGATAATCGAGATCATAATCACCGGGATCTGTTTCGTCGCCTCATCCGATTTCAAGTCACGAAGCACACTCCATCCGTCTTTGAGGGGCAGCATAACATCGAGTGTAATCGCGTGGGGCAACAACTCTTTTGCTTTGTCGACCGCCTGGACTCCATTTGTTGCAATGGCAACCCTATATCCACCTTCGCTCAGATAGACTTCGAGAAGACGTGCGACTTCCGGAGTATCCTCGACGACAAGTACGAGAGGTGCACTTGCCGGAACATTTTTCTGGATATCGACTGATTGTGTCCCCATTGGAATCTTAAACCGGAACGTTGCCCCCTTTCCATATTCGCTATCGATCGAGATTGTCCCTCCGTGTAATTCAACGAGAGTTTTTGCAAGGGCAAGACCGAGTCCCGACCCTTGATATTTTCGCGAATAGGAGCTATCGACCTGTTGAAATGCCTTGAAGAGTCTTTTCTGATCTTCCGGTTTGATCCCGATTCCGTGATCTTCGATCGTTACCTCGAGCATCTCGTCGACGACATCCGTCCGAACGACTACAATCCCTGCATTGTGACTGAATTTGACGGCGTTCGAAAGAAGATTGAATAGTATTTGCTTGAATTTTTGCTGGTCGACATAGGCCGTCTTGATGCGGGCATTGTATTCTGTTACGATATGGACCTCTTTCCGATCTGCAATTGGTTTCATGGTGCACCGGACATCTTCCATCATTTCCAGCAAGTCACAATCGGCCAATCGTAATTCCATTTTTCCGCTCTCAACCTTTGAGATATCGAGAACATCGTTAATAAGATGGAGTAAGTGTTTTCCGCTTTTACGTATATTCTCTAAAAATTCTTCAATTACATCTTTCGAGCATGTTGCATAATCAGCGATGAGAATTTCACTAAAGCCTATAATTGCGTTCAGCGGTGTCCGCAGTTCATGGCTCATATTGGCGAGAAACTCTGTTTTCACTTTATTAGCTTTTTCGGCCTGTTCCCTCTGTTCTTTCAAATTCTGGTTGGTGCGTTGAATCTCGATGAGAAGCTGGCGCTGTTCCCGGAGGGCATTCTCCAAACCGTTTACAAGCTCTGCATTCTCGATCGCTGTCGTCAACTGGTTGGCAATATTCTGAAGCAGTATGATATCGCTATGTGAATAAGCATTTTCGGTATAGCTCTGTATAGACATGATTCCGACAACCTTATCACGCGCAATCATTGGTACCAGCATTGTCGACGGTGCATGTCGTTCATCATCGATATATTTTTCAGTTCCGGATGTACGACGATTGGAGGGAACTCCTATTTCCAGAAGCGGCTTCCGTTCGCGCATCACCATTTCGACAGTTGCGCCATAACTTGAACTCAACTCAGATGTCGGAAGGATACGCCGCACACCATCGACTGTATCGACAAGAATCGCCCACTCAAGAGTGTGGTGTTTAGGTCGGTAGATTCGGATATAAAACGCATCGACCGGGAACAGCTCGCTGATAGCCGTATAGATTCGCTCATAGACCTTTTGCGGATCAAGCGTACCAGCGACGACCGTGCTGATCTCGTTGAGAGTAGTCAGTTCGGTTGTTCGATGTGACAGCTGCTTTATCAGTTGCTTTTTCGATATCGAAATCGCTATATCATTTGCCAGCAGATAGAGCATGTTAATATTCTGGTCAATCCGCTTTTGTAGCGGTGATTCGACTAGTGTCAATGTACCGATAAGACTCTCTTCTGCGATCAGCGGAATGGAGATAATCGGGCCGTCAAGAACGGGTTGACGTGTCCGGACCGCACGGATCCATGGGAGGGACTCTGAGCCATTCCCATCCACGATCGAGTATGACTGAGCAATCTCGGCTCGATGCAATTCATCGCCGGAAATCGAACAGAGTTCCAGAGTTGATTTCTCGGCCTCATAACGATGAACAGCAGCGACAGTATACAGTCCATCTTTCGCAATTAACGCACATACCTGATGACAGAACAGTGGGGCTTCTTCAGTCTCATTACTGATCCGCGAAGCCTGGAGGAGAAGCTCACGATGTAGTTCAAGTGCATGTTGTTGACTGATATCCCGTGCTATGGCGACGATGGCAGTCGGATGTCCTGCTGTTCCACGGATGGGCGAGGCGACCATATACATCGAACACCGGCCTCCATCTTTTTTCGACATGGTAACTTCGCCTTCCCAATTCACCTCCTGTGCCTGTGTCAGAATCTCGGTGTCAATCCCCACACGGTCTTTATATGAAAAGAAGAGGGCGAAATTCATCCCGCGAAGTTCATCGACTTGATACCCGAGCAAACCCGATGCCGCTTCATTGGCATATATGCACTTACCCTTGAGATCCAGCACCATCACGACTTCGTGAATGCTCTCTACCGCCCGGGCGAACATCACGACCTGGTCTTCAGCATACTTTCGCGCCGTGATATCACGTTCGACACCCTCTACACCGACAGGTTCTCCGTCATGATTACGTACTACCGCCCAGCTCATCGATACCCATATAATCTCACCATTCTTATGAACCACACGGCATTCGACATCGTTGCGGGGTTCACCCAGGGCGAGTGCTTTCGCAAGAAGCGTTATAACCCGATCATAATCCTCGTGATGAATATAATCTTTGAGAGAAATGGCTCCTGATATGTACTCATCAACCGTATACCCGCTCAACATCGCACAGCTTGGGCTGACGTATGTATATTTCCCTTTTGCATCGAGGATAAACACCTTATCGTGAATGTTCTCAACAATCAACCGGTAATGTTCTTCCGAACGACGCAGTCGCGCAGTGCGCTCGTTTACCAGTATTTCCAGTTCCTTTGCGTACTGATGTATGCGTTTTTCCATTTCAACTGTCTCGGTGACATCACGTGCAATCGCGAAAACCTGTATTACACGCCCCAGGCTGTCGAATCGTGGGCTCGCCTTGACATGTGCAATGGACTTCCGCGCTTTGAACGTTACTGTAAATTCACGTGGATAACCCCGACAGACATCATTCAGATTTGCCTTTGTGATTTCGATGCTTTCGGGAGATAAGAAATCAGTCAATAACGGAGTACCCGGAGGAATATCGCTCCCGGCAAAGGTTTCAAACTTGCGATTTGCGAAAACGATCCGCCCGTCCGGATCGAGTGCTAGGGCAAGATCGCTCATATTCTGCAGGAAATCGCTTAGTTGGTTCTCTGACGTATGAAGCTCGCGTGTTTTTCGTTCTACAAGTTCTTCCAGATGCGTGGAATACTGCCGGATCTCATCGAGCATCCGGAATTTCTCAATCGCCTGAGCACACTGATTTCCGAAAAATTCAAGAATATCGATATCACAGATCTCCCCCTCGAACAAAAAAATTATAAAACCGATTAATTTCGCACCCTCAATTGACATAGGGGCTATTACCACGTGTTCCGTATTTGAAATTCGTCTAATCTCAGCGCCAACCATTTCGGGAAGCAACGCCGAGAAAAAGACAGCCGGATCACTCGAACTCCATAGAACGTGTTCCTTTGCAATCCTTTCCAGAAGCGTCCCCTCTTCCATCGAACACTCAAGATTTATAGGATCGGCTCCGGTGACTTCAATAGCCTTTTTAAGTGAATCATCGTCTCCGCTTGACAGAAGCGTAATATGGACAGTCGAATAATTTGTATTTATAAGGCCGATTGAAATAGAGGATGCTCCTGATATAATTCGAGCATTATCGGCAATCGTCCGTAACAGTTCCTGCATCGACAGAGATGAGGTTTGGGCTGTGACGGTTGTGCTGAGTCTGTGCAAGCGCTCTCTTTCTTTTGCGATGTCACTGGCAAGAAGGGCTTTGATCTCGGTATGGGAAATACGAATCAGAAGAAAGACACCACTCAGTGCAACCGTAACAACAAATAACATGGAGATAACGGTCTGCCATCCGGAAGTGATAATCAAAAAGTGAAATAATAGAGAATGGAGAGCGAATCCCCCCGCGACGTAGAACAGAACAATTATAACGATCTTCCACGTCATACGAAGCGTAATGTTTCTCGAGACATGGATTAAGGATTGTATATATTTCATTATTGAAATGTCCGTCCATACTTCCATGGAACAAGAGTCCCATGGGCCGGTTTTAAAACTGCTTATTACCACTCCAACTAATATTTAAAAAATTTCTAAATGATTATTTATATTGGAGCAGCACTTAAGTAATTTAGATCAAGTCGTTTCTTATAAGAATTATCGGTATTTCCGAAGCAAAACTTTAGAAAAAACAGGAAGGTAAAGGGATTTAGGATCTGTGCATCAAGAGGGTTCTTTAAGTTTATATCGTTTGATCTTTAGATAGAGAGTTTTTGGTGTAATTCCAAGGATCTCGGCTGTTTTTCCACGATTCCATTTATTTGTCTCGAGAACCCTAACGATATGCTCTTTTTCAAGTTCCTCAAGAGTTTTTTGTCCGCTCCCAATAGGTTGTAACGATGGGTACCGCTGTTCCGGTCTCTGGACACTCAAGATCAGATCGCTCGCCTGGATTATATTGGAATGCGAAAGAATCATCGCACCTTCGAGGACGTGTTCCAATTCCCTGACGTTCCCGGGCCAATCGTACTTCATCAGTACGGCCATCGCTTCGAGACTAATTGAAATTTCTGTTTTTGTTTTTGCTTTCACTCTGAGAAAATGTTCAACGAGTAAAGGGACGTCCTGGATCCGAGTACGCAAGGGAGGAACCAGAATTTGTACGACATTCAATCGGTACAGCAGATCGTTCCGGAACCGTCCTGCTGCCGCCTCGGCCGAGAGGTCTTTATTCGTAGCTGAAACAACACGAACCGCGACCCTCATTGTTACTGTTCCGCCCACCCGCCGGTATTCTCCCGTTTCGAGAAATCGCAGAAGTTTCGGCTGGATAGTGGGACTGATATCACCGACCTCATCGAGAAAAAGTGTGCCACCGTTTGCAACTTCAACGAGTCCTTGCTTCATCTGATAGGCATTGGTGAATGCCCCTTTTTCATGACCGAACAATTCGCTTTCCAGAAGTGAATCGGGAATTGATGCGCAATTAACCGGCACGAAAGGAAGTTCCGAGCGCTGGCTGTACTGATGTATAAGATGTGCAATGAGCTCCTTGCCGGTTCCGCTTTCTCCCTGAATGAGAACATAGGAATCACTCTTCGCAATCTTTTTCGCGCTTTCGATTACCTCGATTATAGACGTGCTCTTCCCGACAATTCCCGATACTCCGGTTTTTCGGGAAAGTTCCGAGCGCATCAATGTGTTATCGATCGTAAGCTGTTTACGTTCAACTGCCCGTTCGATAGTTGCGATGAGTTCGTCGAAGTCGTACGGTTTACTGAGGAAATCATAGGCACCGAGCTTTGTCGTCTCAATTGCGGTTTTGACATCGGCATAGTTTGTGAGCATGATGACTTGCGTGGAGGGAGAGTACTCTTTGATGAACTTGAGCACTTCGATGCCGCTCACACGGGGCATTTTAATATCAAGGAGAACGACATCGTACACCTGTTCCTGGAGGCGATTGATCGCTTCCGCCCCATCGGATGCGAGGTCGACTGTATAGTATGATTCTTCTGTCAGATCGGACTTCAGCAGTCGGCTGAGCGCGACTTCATCATCAACAATAAGTATACTGGTCCGTCGGGCCATACGGCTATGTTCACCTCTCGTTTCTTATGAACCGCTCGTAAGAACCCGCTCGATGGTCGCGAGTAAATCGACCAGATCGTATGGTTTGCTTATGAAATCCTCCGCGCCGAGTTTTTTTGATTCAATTGCATTCTTGAGATCGGCGAACCCAGTCAGCATAATAACTTTCACCTGAGGAAGTTTCTCTTTTACATGACGCAACACTTGAAATCCATCGACTCGCGGCATTTTAATGTCGAGAAGGATTAAATCAATCGCATGTGCCTGGAGAAGTTCTATCGCTTCATCGCCATCCGAAGCAGTCGACACCATGTAACCTTCGGTATGAAGTTCTGAACTCAGAACGGTTCTCAATGCGGCTTCATCATCAACAACGAGAATCCTGTTCTTATTCGCCATTCAGGTTCCTTCGGAAAGTTTCATTCTTATCTAATGACGTGGGGGCAACCGATGACACCTGTATACAAGTTGTACCTGACATTATTGTAAAAGTATAGAGAAAGTTCGGGAAAAAAGCAATACCGGCTGGCAGTGCATTTTTTTACTTGCAATTCATCAAGAGAAATCCTACAATTACTTAAAGAAAGCACTCTTAGATACAGGTGTCTATGGAATCTCCGGCTGTTAACGTCCTTATTATCGACGACGATATCGCCTATGTCCGAATCGCCCAGATGCATCTTAAGAAATATCAGGGCAGACGGTTCAACATCGTTTGGAAGGAAGATGGTGCAAAAGGACTCGAAGAGCTCGAGCATAACCCGGGTATCGATGTCATATTAATGGACTATTTCCTCCCCCAGATGAATGGGAGCGAGATCACAAAGACAATCCGGAGCCGAAACATCAATACACCGATCATCTTCCTGACCTCAAATAAAGATTTCCGTCTGGCAGTAGAAGTAATGAAACTCGGTGTTGAAGATTACCTTATCAAAGAAGAAATGTCCGAGACAATCCTGCCATCGACCCTGCTGAGCGTTCTCGAGCGTGTGAAATTAAAGCGGCAAATTGAAGCGGTAGAGAAAAACAAGCTCATTACTCAAAAACGTGCAGAAGCAATAAAAGAACTCATTGTAACAATTTGCCACGAATTCAATAATCCTCTTGCAGCAATAAAAATCAGCACCGATATCGTCGCACGACAAAAACTCAGCAGCGACGATCGGAAATTGATCGATGAACTGGACCAGAACATCTCGATAATGGAAGACGAGATTAACAAACTTAAAAATATCGCATTCGATAAAATTGACCTCCGCGAACACGCCGCGAAAAAAAAGAATTCCATTCAGTCTTGACCTCTTCATTCCCCCGAATCGTACGGGGGAAATGATTTATAATGCCCCTCCCACTTTTGTATAGACATATTGTTCGTTTCATTTTTTTATACATTTGATATTTATTAAATTAATCACGATATATAGAAATATTGCATTTGATTTGGGAGAATAAAAATGAAATCATTACGGTGCTTACTTATCATCTTCATCGGTGTGTTTCTTACCGTTGCAAGGTCCTCATCTGATGAAGGAATGTGGCTCCTTGACGGAGTTGGAAAGCTCCCTCTCAAAGAATTAAAATCGGACGGCCTGATACTTACACCTGATAAAATCTACAGCGCTATAAAACCTAGTTTGAAAGATGCCATCGTTCTTATAGGCGGGGGAACGGGATCGTTCGTCTCGTCCGAAGGACTCGTCATGACAAATCACCATGTGGCGTTCCGGGCAATTCAGTACCTGAGCACTACGGAGCACGATTATATCCGTGATGGCTTCTGGGCAAAAACTCGAGAAGAGGAACTTCCTGCTCCGACATATACTGCAACACTGCTGAAATCGATGCAGGATGTCACTATTGAAGTTCTTGGTGTTGTTACACCAACGATGACCGAGATCGAACGCACACAGGCAATTGAAGAAAAATCACGCGAGATTGAACGTCGGGTAAAAGGAATATCGAACGATGTGTGCCAGGTTGTCGAAATGTACAGCGGAGTGAAATATTATCTCTTTATCTCCGAGAGATACACAGACATTCGGCTCGTCTATGCTCCTCCAAGTTCGATCGGAAATTTTGGCGGTGAAATTGATAACTGGATGTGGCCCCGCCACACCGGTGATTTTTCGATTTTCCGCGTGTACGCAGACCGGGATGGAAGACCGGCGCGGTATTCAAGGAATAATGTTCCGTATAAACCAGTCCGGTATCTACCCATCTCGACAAAAGGATACCATGACGGTTCATTTGTCATGATCATGGGATATCCCGGAAAGACATACCGATATAACGATTCATTTGCAGTGACTCTCCTGAAAGAAGAGACGTTCCCCATTACGGTCGATCTCTACAAAACACGGATGGATATTCTTCAAAAATGGTCCGATCGTGATCGCGCGACAGCCTTGAAACTTGCAAACAAAATTAAGGATCTTGCCAATACGTATAAAAATCGTCTCGGCGCGATCGAAGATTTTTCGAAATACAACCTGATCCAGCGAAAGCGAAACGAAGAGACGGAATTTCAAAAGTGGCTCTCAAAAAATCCTGAACTCTACGAGAGGTATGGGACGGTCCTGCAACAACTCACAACAGCCTCCGCCCAACTTCGCGCTTTCAATAAAAAGCAGGTCTATCTCAATAATATTTCGGCGGGCGTCGATCTCCTTCAGATCGCAATCCGGATTGATACGGTGCTGGCAGGCCGGACACAATTCGGTCAGTCCGGCTCTATATCGCTTTCTATTAATGACAGACTCAGACAACTTTTACCGTTCATCCGGCAGACTTTCAAAGATTACGATGCAAATGCCGATAAGGAAATTCTCACAGCTCTGTTTATTAAGAGTCATGATCTACCAGCTGAACAAAGGATTTCCGTTACAGAAAATATCCTCAAACAGACCAACGGTACAAGTGATAACGCCGCCCTCGGACGGTATATCGATAGTCTGTATTCACACACAATGCTGGCAACGCTACAATCGGCAGAGGATTTTCTCGAGAAAGACTCTACCGCAATTGCAGCCGATCCTTTGGTCCGGCTTGCATCAGAATTCAATGTGGAAGATGCACAGCTGAGGAGATTCAACATTCCGCTGAATGCGGTTATTTCCACACTTCGCACTAAACTTACCGAAGGGTGGATTTTTTGGAAAGGCGGTAATATTTATCCCGATGCAAATCGCACTATGCGTCTGACCTATGGAACGGTTATCGGTTATGACCCGCGAGATGGAGTATCATGCAAGTCGACGACGCATCTTACCGGAGCTGTTGAAAAAGCGACTGACAGCGAGCCTTTCGACCTTCCGAAAAAGCTAATAGAATTAGAGAAACAAAAGGATTTTGGACCATACGCAGATCAAAAATCCAATGATATTATCACATGTTTCCTATCTAATCTCGATATCACAGGCGGGAATTCCGGGAGTCCGGTTATCAATGGCAATGGAGAATTTATCGGAGTTGCCTTCGACGGGAATTATGAAGCTTTGACAGGAGACTTCGAATTCGATCCTAAACTCAACCGGACAATTTCGGTTGATGCGCGATATATCTTATTCATCCTCGATAAATTCTCGGGAGCAACGAATATACTGAGGGAACTCGACATCAGATAGATCAACGATCAATGTGGTGAAAAATCCGGGATTGTAATAAATGACCGGAGCAGAGAGGGTATGCTCTTTCCTCCATCATTGATCGCTGTTACAGACCATATGACGACGCTGCCGGGAGGGAGATTCCCGATTGCATACCAAGTTACCGGAGTAGTCACCTCGATATCTCCATTTGTTGTACGAATATGAACCATGTACCGTGTCGCCCTCTCCGTTACTTCCCACCTGAGTACTGTCGGTCCCGAAATGTTCTTTGCACCGTTATCCGGCGACAAAAGTAGAGGTTGATCGGGATTGCCATTCATGCTGGAATCGCAGACAACCCAACCATTCATCGGAGGTAAAGCGAATGAATCGACATTTACCCTCCCTGTTCCCAACAAGCCATTCGCATGATAGGCGTACCAGCTATTACGTTTGCCCGGTAATGGAACATCTAACGATCTCGTTGGATGTCTGTTCACGATGATCGTGATTCCACCGGGGTATCTGACTTTCACTTGTGACATGAAATCTGATGAGTCTTTACTATTATCCCAGTGTGGATGATCTCTAATATATTCTGATGCAGTTTGCCAGTGAGTACCACCATTGTCGGAGTATAAAATTTCCAAAGGAGTTACGTCAGCAATTTTTTTATAGAACGGTAATACCTGTTGATATTCGATAACTGCCTGGTCTATTGAAATAGATTCTTTCGAAAGTTCCTTGCTAACCAGCCCACCATGTCCATAAGCGAGTTCGGTGGCAACATACTTCAACATCTCGGTGCCGTCCATAGGCGATTTACGGTCGGGACTTCCTATCGGAGCATAAAATACATAATAATGGCCCACTCCATGGATGGCTGATTTCTGATGTATTTTTAAGAGATCAAAATCCACAAGCAATGGGGCGTACTGCCCATATATATCGTTATCTGCTGTGTTGATCCTTCCGTCAAAGTCGTCAAAATATCCTGAATACAAAAAATGATTTCCACCTTCTCCCCGGACAGGGCCATTGTAAATACTTCGAAGAATTCCTGGTAACTCTCGATATTTTTGGAGAACTTGAAGAAACTTCCCTCCCGTTCCCGATGCCGTGTAATCGACCCTATCCGATGGATTATAAGAGGAATGAACGTCCAGGTAGCTCCATGTGGGACCGATTGTTCTACGAATTTCGCCAGACCATTTGTGTAAATATTCGGCAGCCCTTTCCGGTTTTAGAATATAGGCAAAGTCACCACACGGTGATATCCACCCCCGGATAGAATCGATGGCATTATTTTTCATCACAAGTGCACAGTCTGAACCATCGAAATCAATAGATGTTCCATAGTAATCCATGTAATTTTCATACAAGGCGAAAGAGTAATTTAGATCGTCGACAACATGATTCCGCAAATTGCGAAGCAACTCATTTCCTCTCAAATCACTTGCCGGCTTCAAACATCCAATACCACAGATAGGATTACCGGCAGAATCATGGAATGTATTTGCGGGAAGGACTTCAGGTAATCCTCCGAGAAAACCACGTTTCTGATACTGATTTATTATTACGGCAACATTTTCAATTCCTCTATTCTTCAAACTGTCCAGATATTTGTAATCGAACGCGGGGGGATCGCAATGAGGTGGATTGAGCAACCAGGTAAAGGGCGGTCCATACGATACAACGATCATGTCCGTCGCTTCCTTTTTTCTCGGTGCTATTGGACCCGGAAGATTCGGTAATACCTCATTGAGATCTGAAGAAACCGTGAGATAAATGGTTTCCTTCAGAGGGTGCCGCTCTCCATTCGTCATTGGATTGTATGATACCCTTTGTGCATAGAATACAGATGTCGGTGAGGAGGATTGAGGATAATACGGATCCAATCGCGACGCATTCGTCACTTCCCAATCGAAAAACATCGAGGTATATGTATTGTGATGATAGAGTATACTGAATAGTGTTAGGTACGGAATTCTGATTGCTCGTGCATCCGGGGTGTCTTCCGATCGAACCAAATCGAACCTGGTTGCTTTGCCGGATTGATTTTCCACCTCTACTTGTATCACAAGAGTACGACCGGAAATGTGAAATTTGTACGTATAATCGATCGAATCACTCGCAAACCTCATTTGCCATCGCGTTACAACAGTGTCGTCCGATCTTGAAAAATCAAGGCGGCTATAGAGTACATCGGCATCCCATGAATTTTTTCCCACATTTCCCAATATTGCGCAGATTCCACCCGCATAGCTTGGCATAAATTCATTGCCTTCTCGTGGGACTGCTTTCACCGCACATAAGTTTGCCCCGGTTCGATCAAACGATGGACCATCGTTAATTGAGTATTTGTATAAAGTTTGACCGTCGACTTTGAATAAATACTCATTCGTCGCTGAATCAAACTCTATCGAATTCGATCCGCTCGATGTGGGCTGACATGTCGGCTGGGCACGGAGTGTCTCTGATAGTAGTAATCCGAGAAAGAATAAGAGTACAATGACTCTGATTATGTTCTTCGAGTGTGTAGTATGTATCTCCATATCAATCCATCATCGTGTCAGTTGTTAGAAATTACCCGGATTGTAGTAGTACTGAATCATAATATACTAATTTGATAAAAGCCATTAAAATATCCATCACTTAAAGGCTATTGGAGATAACAAAGGAGGCTCTTTCGAGCCTCCTTTACTTTCTTAAATATGTTGATTGTTCCTCTCTGCTATGAGTTACTCTTCTTTCTGCGAACCTGTACCAGGACAATTCACAGCTCAAGCTTGATCATTCCTGTAACGTTACTACCTTACCAATAAATAACAAAGATCCTGAAGAACTTTCCCGTATACAAAAAATAAATGGGTGATCGACAACCATGACAAACTCACTCGGGCCGACACTCGTTACTCCAAAACCTATAGACGTCACTGCTGCGGCTTCCGTCCCCTCTTCATTCACCTCGATAAATGTTTTATGCAGCACTTCGTCGATATAAATTCTCCCGGCGATATTGTGGCAAATTCTTGTAAAATCGGCCGAATCCTGACTGAATGCCACACTCATCCCCATAGCTTTAAGATATTCATTAAGCTTGTAGCTGTCGCTCAGCTTAAACCGGGGCAGGTAAAGTGTACCTTCACGTTTTGTTAGCTTGGCCAGTATCTGCTCCCATCCACTTTTAGTCAATCCGGCTACATACTCGTCTATGTTTATTCCATACTTCGGCAGGATCACAACCATCTCATATGCACCATTTCCGTATGGAAGATCGACCGCCTGAATCGATTGATCTTCAAGGCAGAGCAGCTCTCCTCCGGTGGTCATTAACCGGCACTGCTCCTGCACCCCGCCGTCGCTCGTAAAGTGAGAATCAACTGTCTTTGTTGAATCAAAAGATGTGGTCCATGTCCCTTTGAAATAGAGGGCGTTGATGAGATACATGATCATGTATGGGGGAATATCATTCTCGAGAATCTTATCGATAAGTCCGTGCGTCTTTTGATTCACCCAATCGTTAATAATCGCCTTCGCCTGGGGATCGCTGAAATTTAAAGCCTGAACCTCGGCGTCAAAATATTCTCGGTTTACATTCACGAACGTCGTTTCAACCTGCAATCCCGTCCTGTACCAGATGGAATTCGCAATCTGGAATTGAACCTTCGGATCGAGCTGCGCAAAAATGTCGATGATGTTGCGGTAGGATTGGTTGATATCCTGGTCGCTGAATCCCTGATAGCCCAGCGTATTTTGGATGGCTGTTTTCGTGGAGCCATCGGCGCCGTTCAGCGCCATACCGAATGCCATCGAAACGCTCAGAGGAGAGACAATTACATTCTTCCCGGTCTCTGTCTGGTTGATTTTGTTGAATAACGAGAACCCGAATGAATTATCAGCCGAGACAACCTGCTTTTCGATTTCGTTCAGATTACGAATGGGATTTTGTACATCCGAAGGTCCGGATGAATTTCTGCATCCCCAAAAACAACATCCGAGGATGATCAGAGCGAGTATTTGTAATCGTGCATTCATAATTCCTCCTCTGAATCTAAATAAAAGTTATCCCAAAAACGAGATGCGGGACTTTATTGAAACGTCTTTATCTATAGACGAAGGAAGATAGAGCCGGGTTACCGAGTCTCGTGGTGAGCTTGTCGAACCATAATTAGCAATTTATATAGCCATATCTAAGCCAAAGGCTTATGAGCCTACGGCTCAGAGGCAACCTTAAAAAAATATCGTTAAGACCTGTGACCTTGACCTCGATACTTACCCTGAGTCAACCCCGAGTCGCTCAATCCAAGGCTTGTCCACCGTATTGTAAATTGCATTTCGATCATTCACAATTCCTTTATTTTCCGCCGCTTCCCTCCGTGATATTTCCCGACTTATCACCGTTGTGATATTTATCGTACGCATCGATGATATCTTTCACGAGCTTATGGCGTACGACGTCGTTCCGGTCGAAATACACGAACGCAACTCCATCTATTCCTTTCAGAATATCCTGAATCTGAACCAGGCCCGAGACCGATTTCTGCGGAAGATCGATCTGGGTGATATCGCCGGTTATGATTGCTTTTGAATTCACCCCGAGGCGTGTTAGAAACATCTTCATCTGCATCCCGATGGCATTCTGCGCCTCGTCGAGGATGACGAACGAATTATTCAGCGTACGCCCGCGCATGTAGGCAAGCGGCGCGATTTCGATGATGCGTTTCTCAATGTATGTTCTGAGCTTTTCAGCCGGCAGCATATCGTCGAGGGCATCATAGAGTGGGCGCAGGTATGGGTCGATCTTCTCTTTCAGATCGCCGGGAAGGAATCCGAGGCTTTCGCCCGCCTCGACTGCTGGCCGCGCGAGAATAATCCTCTCCACCTCTCGGTTCTTCAAACTGGCAACGGCTATCGCCACTGCGAGATAGGTCTTTCCGGTTCCGGCGGGACCGATTGCAAAAACGATGTCGTTCTTTTTCACCTGTTTAAGATATTCTTTTTGTCCCGGAGTCTTCGCGCGTATTACATCGTTTTTCGTAAAGAGGACAACGGAATCGATCTCGTCTTTATTCAACGTTGAGGGGAGTTGTGCACCGTCACCGTTCGAGAGCGATACAAGATCAATGACGGTATCAATATCATTAGGCGTGAGATTGCCGTTTTTGTTCAATATAAAAATCAGTTCCTTGAATATCCGTTCGAGCTGATTGACTTCCTGCTGTTCCCCCCGTAATGTTACATTATCTCCCCTGACAATGATCCCTGTTGAAAATCTGTCTTCGATGATCTGGAGATTACTATCGTTCATCCCCAGCAGCAGCATCATATCGACGCCTTCCAACCGGATTTTCTTTTCTATGACCGTAGTGTCATCCTCCTGTTATATATTATAAAAAAATAAAGCCCTCCAATTACCTCGGTAGACTTTGCGTCTTCCTAAGGAATCGTAGGGCTCTACATTTATGGAATTTAGAATCCTTCAAAGGTTTAAAAACCGTCGAAGCCTATTTCCCTTCTTTCTTTGCCGGAGCCGGGGCTGCTGCCGCAGCTTTCGAACGATAATATTTGTTCGCGGCTTTCTTTTCGTCGGCACTCATAGGTGCAGCATTCGGGATTTTTAACTTCTGACCTTTGTGGATTACATCGGGATCTTTAATCTTGTCGCGATTTCCTTGCCAGATCTTTGGCCACATGAAGGGATTTGCATAAATATCTTTCTTCTTGGAAATGTTCCAGAGGCAATCGCGATCTTTTGCCCATGTACCAACGGTATAGAACTTTTCCATTGAGGACAATGTACCCTTCAAACCGTCGACCTTCTGCTGCAGCGCAGCAAGCCGATCGTAGAATGCCGGGAGAAGGCTCAGTTTGCTCGCTTTTAATTCATCAAGCGCTTTCTGGGCATTGTCGAGCTCCGCTTTCCGGCTGAGGAGATCCTCATTTGAAACCCGGGAGAGATCATTGACTTTTCCTTCGAGAGCCGCAACTTTTGCTTCATAGGCATCGACGTCGGCCTGTGTTGCACCGACGAGAGCAAGAAGCTCTCCTTCGCATTTCTTCAGGTCGATATCTTTTTGCGCCGATTGCTGTTTCAGAGCGGCGATATCGGCACTCAGTTTCTCGAGTCTGGCTTTTGCATCGTTTCGAAGCGACGCCTGTTCATTCATCTGCTTCTGCCAAACTTCTTTTTCCAATCGTTCCTCTTGTGCGAACGCACTCACTGTAAAACCGAGTGTAACCACGAGAGCAACGAGTACAACCATCATCTTTTTCATTCTTTGAACTCCTGTTTGATTTTTCGTTGGTCTGGTTACTTATTTCCAGTTTTGCAGACGAGCTTTTACCGCTTCTTGATCTTTCGCACATTGCTGACACTTTCCATCTTTCTCGGCAACTTCACGATCCAATGCCGCTTTGTCGCGTTCTTTCTGACTGATTTCCTTATTCAGAGAAGCGACTTCGGCCTTTGTATCGCTCAGCGTCTTCATCTCCTCTTCACTGGCCCGGCTGGTACATCCTGATATCAGCAACGAGCCTGCCAACAGCCCCACGACGAGAAATGTCGTTGACAAGTTCAACAGTTTTTGCATATAGCCCCTCCTAATTATGGGTTATGGTGAAGATAATGTATCTCACAAAAAATGCCACTTCATTTTCATGTGAAGATATAATAAGAAAAGAGTGCTTCTTTGTCAAGCAAAATCTTAAGAGATAAACCCAATATAGCTGATTACATAATGAAATTACATTAAATTACGACTACGAAAACTCATATAACCGTTCCCGGCAATTATCACATGATCATGGACGGGAATTCCAAGAATCCTTCCCGATTCCACAATTTGCGTGGTTACGGAACGGTCTTCTTCACTCGGTTCCGGATTCCCGCTGGGATGATTATGGATTAAAATTAGCGATGCCGCCCGATCGATGATCGCCGCACTAAAAACCTCCCGCGGGTGGACGGGACTTGTATTCAATATCCCTCGACTGATCTCAACTTCACGGACAACCCGATTGGCGCTATTCAAATGAAGGACATAGAACCGTTCCTGCTGGATGCCGCGAAATCGTGGAATAAACATGGCCGCAACCTCCTCGGGCGAATTGATCGTGGGAAATTCCTGAGTGCCCGACGACTGAATGCGGCGTGAAAGCTCGAAAAGCGCCGCAAGCGTTATTGAGCGTATTTGACCGATCCCCTTGTACTTTTGAAGGAATTGATGGTCTTTCTCACCCAACGCCTGCAAACCTCCCACCTCCCTGAGCAGCGTTTGTGCAAGGTCGAGGGCCGTCACTCCCCGGCTCCCCGATCCGATTATGATCGCCAGAAGCTCGGCATCAGAAAGCGATTCGACTCCGCGTTTAAGAAGCTTCTCCCTTGGTCTCTCACCCGACGGCCAATCTTTAATACGAGTGTGATATAGTGGCTGTTTGGATCCGGAGGATTTATTTCGACTCGTTTTGCGATTCTCCTTTCCAGAACTCGTGTATCACTTCTTTAATCTGTCCATTCTTATACTGAAGAATGGTTAATGATCCGTTGACGCGCTCTTTGGTAAACGAGATGATGGAATGCAAAGAGCGATACTGAGTGAGTGTCGAGAGTCGATGGAGGAACTCGGCACGATTGAGATTCCTCTCATCAATCAATGAGAGGATCATTTTCATTATATCGTAGCCGATGATATTATTTTTTGTCGGTTGTTTTCCGGTAGCTTTCTGAAATGAGGGGGCAAATTGATTGTACTCAGGATCATCTCTCGATGTATAGTTGTCGGCATCAAAATAGACTCCATTGACGTACCGGCTGTTGGCATCAAGTTCCTCAAGCCGATACCAATCACCAGATCCCAGAAGCTGCGTATGTATATTATAATAAGTGAGCTGTGCGCCGATGATGCCAATTTCATCAGGAGAGGCTATCGGTGCATAGAGCGCCTCAATACCCGATACGGGCGTTTGCAGTTCTATAGTATCCATGACAGGTCGGGTTACGGGGAGGCGAAGTGAATCAATAAGAGCCTTCCATTTCGGACCGAGAAGCTCTCCGGCGGTAACGGTAGCGTTACGATCGATAAGCGAATCAATCGACATCTGCGATATTCCCGCTTTCAGGAATTTCATGATCTCGTTCTTTTTCATCTTTGACGAGAAAGTAATCGTCGGCTGATGCTGCATTAAGAAACTCTCTTCGCGTATCGCGGTCATCTGTTTCTGCAGATCCTCGCCTCCGTGTTCATAACTTTTGCGTACAACGACCTGTGCCCCCAGCCGCCGCACTTCATCGATGAACGCATCCGCCATCTGTGTGCTGAACTCCTCTGTCGAATTGAGCACGGCAAAGGTCCTCAAACCCAATTGTTCAACGGCAAATTGTGCCATCAATGCACCGCGAATCATATAATCGGGGTTTGCCTGAAATATCTCTCTCCCCCACCGTGTAAGACCGATCGCAGTCGCCGTGGGGGTCACCAGTGGTAGCGAGTTGAGAACGGCAACCCGTGCCGCCACTTCTACTTCGTCACTGAAAACCGGTCCGATCACTCCTATCACCTCAGAATCTGCGGCAAGCTCCCCGATTTCTTTCGCTATTTTAACAAGATCACTCCGGGTATCCCGGGTTTCAAGGCTGACATGGACAGTAGAGGAACGGTTGAATTCTTCAGCAGCATATTTTGAACCCTCTAGAATTTCAGAGGATAACGCGTGATCGGAAGCCTGTGAAATTCCGCCGAGAAAAGGAAGAAGTAGTCCAATTTTAATTTTTGTTCCCCGCTGATAGATTGTCAGCAGCGAGTCCAGACGCTGACGTCGGGGTTCATGTGGATATTGTCTGATGATGGTCCTGATTACCTCGCTTGCTTTTGTGAATTCTCCTTCAAGAGCATATTTTTGCGCGAGGATTTTTCCTGTGACGACAATGGCCGGTTGATTCCTGGCCTGCGAAGTGAGATCGTTAATCTCATCCATTGGCAGGTGAAATACACCTGTCGTCGTTAATAGATCCTCGGCATGGTCGATCAGAACAGAATCATCTGAACTCTCGATGATAGAAAGCATTTCAGGAACGATGTCGCGATACCGACGTTGAATATAGTAATTCTGGCCGAGAGTGAAACGAGCGTCATCAACATAAGAGCTGTTTGGAAATCGGCGGAGAAAACCGCCAAGCACCTGAATCGATGAGTCGTATCTCTCGAGATGAAACAGCGACTTTGCCTCCATGATGATGGCAGCCGTTGTGCGCTGATGAAGCGGAAAATCCTTCTCTACCTGCTGAAACATCATTGCGGCTGCGATGAAATTCTGTTGTTCAAAATTCGTCAACGCCTGTATAAAATAAATTTCCGCCTGTTGATTATACGGAATAGTCTCCTGTGCACTCAGTCTTGCCATAGGAGAGAGTAGAAGGACAATACAAATATAAACGGATTTCATCATTGACGTTGTTGAATGACAGAAGCAGTGCGTTTCCCTTCAAGTGCCGGCGGGAATCCGGGTTGAAGAGCAAGTGCTGTTTCAAAATTGATGATTGCGGTATCTATTTCTCCGCGATACAGATGGAGGAACCCGACATCCGCGTAGGTAGCTGCCAGATGCGGATCGAGGCCGAGAGCTTTGTTCAGATACTGTTCCGCCTCATCATATCGTCGCAGTTGAAGAAGGCATTGTCCGCACCGCTGCCAGATTTGAGCTTCATTCCCGCCCATATCGATTGCTATAGTAAATTCCTCAAACGCCGCCTTCCAGTTGTAGATTCCGGCGTAACACTGACCGACAAGGTAATGCGCCATCCAGCTGTATTGATCCACCTCAAGAGCCCTATGAAGAAACGATATGGCTTCAGCGTACGCTTTTCGCTGGAGAAGCAACTCACCGAGAATTTCATGAATTTTAGGAAATGTGGGATCATAGTGATACGCGAGGCGGAAGTACTTTTCGGCATAGCGGGGATTGTTCTGATTGGAGTACGCAAGTCCCATGTTGAAAAATATGTCCGGTTTTCTTGCAGCTTCCAATTTTTTAAAAAATTCCAGCGCTTTCGATGAGTTTCCCTGTTGTAGATGAAATGTGCCGATTGCGAACAAAATCTCGGCATTTTCACCGCAATTATAGAGTGCTTCTTCGAGAACCAGCGCAGCTGCAGAAGGATTTTTCATTTTCACAAAAAGAGCGGAGAGCTCGAAATATGCATCTTCATTACGTCGATCTGCGGAGAGAATACGGCGATAAAATTGGACTGCATGAAGAAATTTTTCTTCCGTTACACAGGCCCGGGCGCGGTCGAAGAGTGGTTGAAGGTACAGGTCATCCATGGCAATGAAATAACAGTTTCGCAGACAAAATACACATTTATTTTTCAGAAGCAACCGCGTATATCACACATCGCGGCGGAGAGCGTTCCGTGCAGCTTTCAGGGCACCCCCGATGATAACAAATGTGATAATAACCGTGAATCCGCTACCGATCGCCAGATTCATGGAAGATGGACGCGTTCCGAGAAGAATGTGGAAATAGAATTCCCGTACCGGAACGATCGCTACTATGACAATAACAGCGAGGTACCCGAGACTTAAAAGGAAAGACAACGACGCACCTCGCGATGACGCTATACGAACTGGATTTTTCTCGCGAAAATCTGCAAACACTCCCCCCATCCCTAAATTCAGTCCGACAAATCCGACTGACATGATGATTGCATTCCCGACAGCAAACCACACTAAAGGCGGAAATAATCGCCATGGATACATACTGAGATACGAGAGAGGAATAGCAAGAGCAAGCACACCAATGAAACCGACTCCGAATTTCATCCATAGTACTTTGTTCATCCGGAGCGGAGATGAACGGAGTGTCCAGAGCATTTCCCCCTCAAGGCTGATCGAGGGAAAGAGAAATCGCAGCGCCATTGACGAAATCAGAAAGCCGTTAAAAAGATAAATCGTCAGATACGAGACGGTCTGTAGCGTTGGATTTCCCGCCCGATAGCGCGCTCCGCTTACTCCAAATATAAAAACGAATGTAAGAAAGAGAAGAATCAAGAGATGAAGCCACTGGCTTGGTTCCCGTAAAAATGTCCAGCATTCTTTTTTCAACATCACCTCAGTCTGTGCCCCCCATAACGATCGCGACCGGAAACCAAAAAAAGTGATCAACCGTGCAATCCGCCCCGGTGTATGAGCCCTGAGTTCAATGGCAAGGAGCCAGCTTCGGTAATAATATTTCCGCGCAATGAAAAATACCCCGATGACCAATCCAACGGAGACCCCGATAAGCAACACAAGAAACGGGATGGCACCGTAGAAGGACCGGTACGCGCAGAAATAAAAAATCTCTCCGACCCATTGATTCGGTAACAGCAATAATGACGGACGTTGGATTTGGAAAAAATATTGATCGATATTGGGATAATATTTCATCACTTCATTAACCAACGTGAAGGGATTATTGGTCCGAAAGTAGATATAGACACAGAGAAGATATCCGCAGATGACGATTCCGATGAGTCTCCGCGGGTTGATGTACCGTGTCCACAGCAGCAGCATGAGCAAAAGAGATACACCGATGCATGCAGCTATCACCATGAATGGAAACAGCACTGCGACCATTAAGAAGACGAACGTCGACCACTGAAACCCGAAATATGAACCATATCCTCCAAGAACCGCACAACCGATAAGAATAAGCGTTGATGAACTGTAAAAAAAATTATCCAAGAATTTCAATAGAAACACTTTTTGATGGGAAATAGGTTGGGTCATTAAAAAATTTACTTCGTACGATCGATAGAGCGTGGCATACGAGACAATCATGTTTCCCAGGCTGATGGTCATGAAAAATACAAACAGTCCCATGATCATAAATTGATGAAAAAGGTAAAGACCGATTCTCCAGACATCAAGCAGGTAATGAGTGATGAAATGGGAAAAATAAAAGGCGGCAACTGTAAAACTGGCATAAACGATCAATGACGAGATATTCTTGATCGTGCCCCCCCTTCTTCCCTCCAGAATACCATGGAGGGAGGATTTAGCTTTATAATACAGGATTAGAAGAAACTGATGCATATCATTGTGTGAGTGCGAGGAAGATATCCTCAAATTTGCCGCCGATTTCCAGTTTGCGCGCGCGAATCTGATCAATCGAACTATCGAAAATCAATCGCCCGTTGTTAATAATCCCGACACGGGTACACAATTCTTCTACAGTCGGAAGACTGTGCGTTGACATGAAGACCGTTAATCCTTCTTCAATCGTCTTTCGTTTTAATGTTTCTTTTACAATTTTTGCACTCCGCGGATCCAGGCCGATCATCGGCTCGTCAATAATGATGACCTTCGGATCGTGGAGAAGCGCCGAACCGATCGTTATCCGTTGACGCATCCCCTGAGAATAATCTTCTGTCCTTTTATCGATCCATGAATTGATTTCAAACAGTTCGATCAATTGTGCAATTCTTCGCTCAATATCGGTCTTCGACATCGAAAACAGTCCGCCCATGAAGTATAGAAACTCCCGTCCCGTCAGTTTATCATACAGGAACGGTTGATCCGGTACATAACCGATATTCATTTTTGCCTTCAGGGGCTCTTTCTGGACATCGAATCCGTTGATCGTAATGCTCCCGCTTGTCGGAGCAAACAGACCGGTCATCATTTTAATGGTGGTAGTTTTTCCTGCGCCATTCGGACCGAGGAATCCGAAGAATTCACCCCGCTGGATCTGCAGATCGAGTGCATCGACGGCAACCAGATCCTGAAACTTTTTTGTCAGTCGTGAAAGAAGAATCATTCCCATTCGATCGTCGCCGGAGGTTTTGAGCTGATATCGTACACAACACGGTTCACACCGCGGACTTCATTTGAAATACGGCTTGATATCTTAGCCAGCACATCGTCGGGTATCCGGGCCCAATCGGCCGTCATGCCGTCGACGCTGTACACGGCACGCAGGGCGATTGTATAATCGTAGGTCCGTTCATCCCCCATTACACCGACCGAACGGACCGGCAACAACACAGCGAAGGCCTGCCAGATAATATCATACAGATTTGCTTTCCGAATTTCTTCAATGAAGATTTCCTCTGCTTCACGGAGAATTGCAAGACGATCCTTTGTAATCTCTCCTAGAATCCTTACGGCTAGTCCCGGTCCGGGAAACGGATGTCGTTTTAGAAATTCTTCCGGAAGTGCAAGCTGTCTCCCCACCGTCCGGACTTCGTCTTTGAATAATTCCCTGAAAGGTTCGATCAATTTCAAGTTCATGATATCGGGCAATCCGCCGACATTATGATGGGTTTTGATCGTAACCGAAGGCCCTTTAAACGACACCGATTCGATCACATCAGGATATAGCGTTCCTTGAGCGAGGAAATGCACGGAACCGATTTTTTTCGCTTCCGTTTCAAAAATTTCTATGAAGGTACCTCCAATGATTTTCCGTTTCTTTTCGGGATCGATTATTCCCGCTAAACGGCTGAGGAAGAGATCGGTTGCGTTAACGTAGATGAGATTGATATGAAATGTATCGCGGAAAAGTTTCACTACGGTCTCGCTTTCCCCCTTCCGCATCAGCCCGTTATCGATGTGAATGCAATGGAGACGATCATTGATCGCCTTTTGAAGCAATACTGCCGCCACCGACGAGTCGACACCACCGCTCAGAGCACAGATGACCTGTCCTTCACCCACCGTGGAACGAATTTCACTAATTGCACTCTCAATGAACGAGTGGGCATTCCACCCTCCCTTACAGCCACAGATTTTATAAAGAAAATTCATCAAGATATCGCGACCTTTGGGCGTATGAACAACTTCAGGGTGAAATTGAACACCGAAAATTTTCAGTTCGGCATTCCGAATGGCGCAGATCGGCGAATTCGACGAATGCCCGATCGGAGTAAATCCAATCGGAAGCTTCGTCAGCGCGTCTCCGTGACTCATCCAGACGGTGAGACGATCGCTCAGACCGGCAAACAGATCTTCATGATTGTCGATCACGATCTCCGCTTTTCCATACTCGCGCTTCGCGGACCGGTCAACTTCACCTCCCAGTTGATAGGCAATCAGCTGCAAACCGTAGCAGATACCTAGAATCGGAACGCCGAGAGAATAAATCTTTTCGGTAGAGATCGGGGCACCCGTCCCGTACACACTCGACGGCCCTCCCGAAAGTATCATCCCGCAGGGATCAATATGGCGTATTTCATCGGATGTGATATTGAAAGGATGAATCTCGGAATATACACCACACTCACGTACACGACGTGCGATCAGCTGCGTATATTGAGATCCATAATCAAGAATCAGTATCGTTTCCGGATGCTGCATAACTTCTTTCCCTAAAACGAGGCAAGCTCGTTTACAAACCTATCCATCTCTTCTCTGGTCCGTTTTTCGGTGACAGCAATGAGTAATCCGGTCTCGCCATCGACGAATCGGGCAAGATCGATTCCTGCCAGAATACCACGCTCGGAAAGCGTATGCACAATCTCCGACGCCGGACGCGGAGTCTCAACGGCAAACTCTTTGAAAAACGGCCTCGTGAATTTCATACGGTACCCCTTCACAGCCGCAATCTTTTCAGCCAGGTAATGACTTTTCTGAACCGATTGTCTCGCTACGTCGCATATGCCTTCCTTCCCCATCAACGCCATATATACCGTTGCGCACAACATCATCAAACCTTCGTTTGTACAGATGTTTGATGTCGCTTTTTCCCGGCGTATATGTTGTTCACGCGTCTGTATAGTAAGTGTAAATCCACGTCTTCCAGCGGAATCAACCGTGATACCCGATAGTCGTCCGGGGAGTTTGCGCAGGAGAGATTCCTTCACGGCAAAAATTCCGAGGTACGGTCCGCCAAACTGGAGCGCAATTCCCAATCCCTGCCCCTCGCCCACAACGACGTCGGCATTGTAATTACCGGGAGCTTCGAGCATACCGAGCGAGATTGGATCGGCGACCACTATGAAAAGCGCACCGGATTTATGTGCAATTTTCTCTATTTCACGGACTTCTTCCAGGATGCCAAAGAAATTCGGCTGCTGTACAACGACGCATGCGGTATTTGCCGATACGGTTTCTGCAAGCGAATCGGGCGCAGCGCCGCCGTCGACAATGTTCGACAAAACGATGTGCGCGTCTCTTGCTGCAGTGTATGTACGAACGACTTTGAGATAGTGCGGATGTATTTTACCGGCCATTACTACTTCACTGCGTCCGGTATGTCCAAGCGCGAGAAGGACGGCTTCGGAGAGCGCGCTTCCGCCGTCATACATCGAAGCGTTGGCGACGTCCATGCCTGTAAGCCGGCAGATCATAGTCTGATACTCATAGATAGCCTGGAGTGTTCCTTGACTTACTTCGGCTTGATACGGCGTGTACGCTGTGTAGAACTCCGATCGACTTGTAATTGCGGCTATTGCCGCAGGAATGTAATGATCGTACGCGCCGCCTCCAAGGAATGTCAACCACTCACCGGTATCGCGGTTCTTTTCCCCGAGTTGTTTCAATTCTTTCGTGATTTCAAATTCAGAGAGCGCCGCGGGTAGGCGGAGTCCGGTTTTCAAACGAGCTTCAGGAGGAATGTTACGGAGGAGTTCTTCGAATGATCGTACACCGATCGATTCGAGCATTTCTTTCCTATCCTGATCGGTATTCGAAAAATATGTCATTATTACTTTCCTATTAACGCTTTGTATTGCTCAACGGTCAGAAGATTTTTCATTTCACCGGGATCGTTCAGTGTAATCTTCAACATCCATCCGGCTCCATAAGGATCTTTATTAACGCTCTCGGGCGATTTTTCCAGGTTCTTGTTGATTTCGATGATTGGTCCCGATGCGGGAGCATAAATATCGGTCACTGCTTTCACTGCTTCGATGGTCCCGAAACTCTGTCGTTGTTTCAATGTCGTACCAACAGGGGGAAGCTGGACGAACACGACGTCACCGAGTTCACTCTGGGCATAATCTGTAACGCCTATATAAGCTGACGGACCGTCGACACGGAGCCATTCATGGTCCTTTGTGTAGTACAGGTCTGCCGGGAAATTCATTACAGTCTCCTTAGTCTTTGAATGAAAAACGTGTCAGAAACGATGTGTCGAATTTTCCTTTACGAAATTCTTCCTCATGTAGCAATTTCTGGTGGAACGGAATTGTTGTGGGAATTCCCTCGACGATAAATTCATCGAGCGCAGTTGCCATTTTATTTAGCGCCTCTTCACGATCACGGCCGTGAACGATTAATTTTGCTACAAGTGAATCATAATACGATGGAATCTCATAACCGTCATAGATATGGGTGTCGACGCGAACTCCAAAGCCGCCTGGAAGATGCAGACTTTGAATTCGTCCCGGTGTCGGTCGAAAATCGTGCGCAATATCTTCGGCATTGATCCGGCACTCGATTGCATGTCCATGTTGTTTAAACTTTATCGATGACACCCTTTGTCCTGCCGCAATCCCGATCTGCGCTTTGATTAGATCCACGCCGGTCACCATTTCAGTCACGGGGTGTTCCACTTGAATTCGTGTATTCATCTCCATAAAGTAGAAGTTCTTGTACTTATCGACAAGAAATTCGATCGTGCCGGCACCGAGATATTTTACACTCTTCGCACCTTTGATCGCCGCAACGCCCATCATTCCACGTAAAGTAGCATCGATGGCGGGGGAAGGCGACTCTTCGATAAGCTTTTGATGACGCCGCTGGATCGAGCAGTCACGTTCACCCAGATGAATTACATTCCCGAACCTGTCCCCCAGCACCTGGATTTCGACGTGATGCGGTTCTTCAACATATTTTTCGATATATACTGCAGGATTGCCAAAAACCGATTCCGCCTCAGCGCTTGCCATCTGGAACGCACGTTCGAATTCAGCCTCAGTCCCAACAACACGCATCCCCCGGCCGCCGCCGCCTGCAGATGCTTTGATGATAACCGGGAAACCTATTGTATGTGCAAGATCATATCCAGATTTGGAATCACCTATTACACCGTCGCTTCCCGGGATAACCGGAACGCCGGCTTTTTTCATAGTCTCTCGTGCGAGTGCCTTATCACCCATTGCAGTAATCATTTCAGGCTTCGGTCCAATAAAGGTAAGTCCCGACGAATTGCAAATTTCAGCAAAAGCGGCATTCTCGGAAAGGAAGCCGTAACCGGGATGGATTGCGTCGGCATTAGTGATTTCTGCCGCTGCGATAATCCGGGGCACATTAAGGTAACTCTCTTTGATCGGCGGAGGGCCGATACAGACCGCTTCATCGGCAAACCGGACATGGAGCGAATATCGATCTGCTTCCGAGTAGATTGCTACCGTTCTAATACCCAACTCATGACAGGCTCGAAGTATCCGAAGTGCAATCTCGCCTCTGTTGGCAATAAGAATTTTTTTAAACAAACGATTACCCCTTCTCGATGTGGAAAAGGGTCTGATTGTACTCAACCGGCTGGCCATTCTCGACACAAATCTTCACAATGCGGCCGGCAATATCGGATTCGATTTCATTCATGAGCTTCATCGCTTCTACGATACATAGTACTGTTCCAACATCCACGATCTGCCCTATCTGAACATAGGGATCGGCGTCGGGTGCGGGTGCACGGTAGAATGTGCCGACAATCGGGGATTTTACTTCATGAATGTTTGCCTGGGGTTCGGGGGGTTTTATCGGTTCTTCGGGCGCCGCTGATATGCGCGGATCTGCGGCGGCCGGCATGACCGGCGGGCTCTGATGAAATGCTGTGGAAACCGGGAGCGAATGTACAGGCGCCGGAGAAGAATTGTGCGGAGGTTTTGCAATACGGATTTTCGATCCCTCTTCTTCCAATTCCAATTCCCCGATGCCGCTCGTCTCGACGAGTTTGATAAGCTTCTTCAGATAAGATAGATCCATTCCAACTCCTGATGGTGGTTACTCTGCAGTTAAATTATTATGCAGCCTTCACACGTTCAATATAATTTCCGGAACGGGTATCGACTTTGATCGTGTCCCCCTCATTGATGAATAAAGGGACATTCACGGTCGCACCGCTTTCTACCCTTGCCGGTTTTGTTCCACCCGTTGCCGAATCACCTTTTACACCGGGGACAGTTTCGACGACTTTGAGTTCTACCGTGATAGGCAATTCGACGCCGACGATCTCCGATCCATTCATTAGTAGCTCAATTGTTTCGCCATCTTTTAAAAATTTAGCTCCTTCACCGATGATCTTTTCTTCAACCGGTATCTGATCATAGGTTTCCTTATCCATAAACTGTAATACCTGTCCGTCATGATACAGATATTGATATTCTTTTCGTTCTACACGAACTTCATCAATCGTCTCACCGGCGCGCAAACGGTCTTCAAAAACCTTCCCGGATTTAAGGTTCTTCAGCTTCACCCGTACGAACGCCCGCCAGTTACCCGGGTTTACATGTTGGAATTCAACGACAGTGAACAGATCATTTTTATAACGAATTGTCATGCCTGAATGAAAATCGGATGTTGTTGCCATGGCTCCTCAGAATATTTCTATCTCGTATTTAAGGGAAAAAAGACAGATATTTGGATAGCTCAAAGTTGGGCTAAAAATATACTTAGAATGGCATCGAAAGTCAAGAGAAAGTTTTTCAAAAAATGGTATTTTTTAATTGATTTTGGTCATTTTTATACATATTTTCATTAAAAATTGATCAAAATTGCATAATTTATGAAAATCAGTATTTCCATTCTCATCATAATCGCTATTTGTATGGGATTCACCTCATGCAAGAAAAACCCGCCTGAAAAAATGAGCAAGGAGGTTTTTTCGAGACTTTACGCGCATTTAATGCTTACCTCCACAACATATCCCGCCACCACAGACTCTCTGGCTCATATAAGAAGGCAAAAGATCGATTCGCTCTTTACAGCCTCGGGGACAACAGAGAAAGATTTCCGTTATGCGGTATCTTTCTATCACAATACACCGGAGGAATGGAAGGAAATACTTCGAATGGCGGGTCAAGAACTCGATAGCCTGCGAGTACGGTCAAAGTAGATCAGAAAGAGATTTATAAGAATCTATTATGCAATAATTAAATATTTCGCAGATATTTATTCTCTATCGCAATAATAATAACTTCTTTGAGAATTCATAATTCCCCACCCTCATTTCACAAATATATACTCCGCTCGCGCATCCGGACGCATTCCATTGAACGCTATGCCAACCTGCAGGTAAATATTGGTGTACAAGCGTTGCCACTTCTTGACCAAGAATATTTACTATTCGTATTTCCACATTCTCTGCTTTCGGCAATCCAAATTGGATTGTCGTGGTAGGATTGAACGGGTTGGGATAATTTTGTGATAGCGAAAATTTAAATGGTATTTCATTCTCCGGTTGATGTTCGACGGCGCTGATTGCATCCGAAATTGGTCGACGCCAGATGCCTCTCCCGCTTGTCCCTGCATACAGATACCCCTTCGCTGCACATATGACATTAATACGCGTTCCTGCAAGTCCATCGGTAATATCCTGCCAATGCTGACCGTCATCTCCCGATGAATATGCTGTGCCGCTTAGGGTGCTCACGAAAAGCGCTGAACCAGCGACACTGAGAGTAAGGATATAAAAATTTTGTATACCATTGTTTACCTGATTCCACGTCTGCCCATGATCGAACGATATAAAAACTCCCTGACCATAGGTTCCAATTACTATAGTCGTTGGCGTTACGCTAATAGCTGTGATCATGGAATCAATTGCCGGTGTACTCAGCGTGTCCCATGTATGACCTTTATCAGCAGAATAAAACAATGAACCTCGATATGTCCCGGCATACAATTCACTTCCCATACCGCCGAATGCCGTGAAGTGTACATCTGTCGAGTTTGAAATACGTTCCAGATCAGGTCCATGAGGTGTACTCGTGTCATGAGGCGCCCCCGGAACATAATCTGTCCACGTTACGCCATCATCCCATGAGAGCTTGATACCGTTTGGCATGCATCCACATATAAGAGAATCAAGTGCAAATATTGGATATACATAATACGTTGTAAATTTAAATATTTGACTCCACGTCTTGCCGTAATCGGTCGATTTACTGATTCCCAAATTCTCTCCGTCAATTCCTCGTACCGAATAAACCATATTCGAATTGACTGCCATACCGTCCATTTCATCCGATGATGACCAGCCAATTTCACTTAGGGCATTCCAGCTTCTGCCGGTATCAGTTGATACACTCATATCAAAATCCCAATGACATCCGGCAAAAAGTGCAGAATCGGAATCAAGGAGATAATGAACGCTGATATCTGACAATCCTACGCTGATTGGGATCCACGACTGTTTGATCGTATCAAGAACAAATAGACCATTACCATTTGTAGAAAGAATCAAATTATTATCAGTATAATTCAGATTCAAGTAATTATCATATATGTCATCTCTGGTATGATATTTGAAATCATACGTCACCGTCTTCCATGAAGTGCCATTGTTTTTAGAGAACAACAAACCGACAGAGGTATCTGCTACGACACAGATATTCGAATCTTGAATACCGATATTCTTGCATATATCAACACCTGGACAATTAAACACTTTTTCCCAGGTAAAGGCATCACTCGATCTATAAATTCCATCTCCGGCTGACGCTAGAAAGAAGAAATCTTCATTGGCATTAGCACCGACAAATCCCCATGCACCCGGAATATTTACTGACGTATCAATCCAGGTATTTCCAAAATCTCTTGAAATACGCATTTTCCCCTCCGGCGTACCCAACAAGATGGTAGTATCCCTAAGTGCCGTATAATAAATATATCCCCCTTTTATAGTTTTGTGTATCCAAGTGTCTCCATGGTCTCTTGACAGGTACAACAATGTATACCAGTCATTTCCTATGATTGTCACATCGGTTACCAATATCCCATTTTTGTCAACACAGAAAACATGCCCCATTATAGAATCGATTTTCTGCCAATTTAACCCATCCTGGGTCCGAATAATTCCATCAACATATGAAATATAGAAATATTGACTATCCGATCCACAAGAAGGGGTCATCCCATTCGTCCAATATATTTCTTGCCAATTAAACGCAGGACTTGAAGAAGTATATATTTCTCCGCTTCCCAGACATGCATAATATTTGCCTTTAAAAGCATCGAGTCCATATATTCCCCTCAATACTGGACCACTGGTTGCTTGCCATTGTGATGATAGCTGACCTGAAACCAACATATTAAAGCAGAGCAAAAAAAATATTCTAAAATTATTCATTTATTTCCTATTTTAAAATACATGGCCCTGGAATTAATATTCCATGGCCTTTATTTTCGTATTATCACTTCAATAGTGTTATTTTCTTCAGTACAATTAGAAACAATTTATTTTTCATTTCGAAATTCCCGAGAGTACTGTGAGGGTTCCGGGTATAAGTATTTTAATATTTTTATTAAGAAGATATCAGAAAACTATCGTTTTATAATACGAATATATACAAAATATGGTGAAAATCAATCATCAAAATAGCTGCTGTGCAATGCACATGGAAAAGATTAAGAATGACTATTTGAGGAATTTATCGTGACGGGGGTATAACGATAGAAAATAATGTGGGAAGGAAAGACTATGTATCAGTTTCCCGCCTTCTTCAACGTGAAGCAAAAAACACTACCCTTGGCCGGTTTGCTATCGACCCAGATGCGGCCGCCGTGGGCACGGACAATTTCATGGCAAATCCAGAGCCCCAGTCCTGAACCTTTAATATCGCTGGTCTCGGCCGTTTCGATCCGCGAGAATTTCTTAAAGAGCCTATCGATATTCTCGGGCGCAATTCCAATGCCTTCGTCGCCAATCGAGAAGAGCACATGCTCGTCCGATTGGTCTTCAACGCGAACTGTCACCTTTCCTCCCCTTGGCGAGTATTTCACCGCATTGGAGATAAGATTTTGCACCACCTGCCGCAGCTTGTTTTGATCGCCTTTGACATACGGTACATTTGGATCGATGGCGATTTCGATGTTATGTCGCGGTGAAAACCGCACGAGCGATATTGCATCTTTTATCAGCCGCTCGACATTCACAATCTTGAAATAATAGCTGAGCTGTCCCGATTCGATCTTCGTTATCGAGAGCGTATCCTCGGCGAGTTGACTGAGCTTCTGGGTCTGATCTATGATTATGGAGAGATATTCTTTCAGGTTTTCATTTGTCGTAAACGGCTCGCGTTTGATGAGTGAACGCGCCGCGAGCATGATGCTCGACAGTGGTGTCCGGAAATCGTGGGAAACGATGCCGACAAATTCCGATTTTAACTTATCCATCTCCGTCAGCCGCGTGTTGACCTTGCGAACCTCTTCGAACAGGCGTGCATTGCGAATGACGCTGGCGATCTGGTCGCAGAGGTTCTGGAGAACGATTGCATCGGTTTCATCGAATGCATGAAGCTTTACATCCTCGACATTAAGGACGCCGACGACAGCATCGTTCATTTTTATCGGCAGAGCCAGCTCGGAATTTGTGTTGTGATATCCAAAGGCAAGATAGCGGGGTTCCTGCGATGTATCGTTCGCAAGAATACGTTCCCCATGCTGAGCGACCCAGCCGATGATGCCCTGCGTTGTTTTTTGACGAAACCCATGCGGGAGAAAATCGATGAAGTTGCCGGCATGTGCAATGAGTTCAAGTTCATTGGCATCGCTGTTCAGGAGAAAGATGGAAACGTCGAAATAACTGAAGCTTTTTTGTATGATCGTAGCAGCCGAAGTGAGCATTTCGTCCAGTTCGAGCGTGGCAGTGAGTGACGCTGCGACTTTATTGACCAGCTCGATCTGTGATATCCGTTTCTTCGCACGATCGATCTTCATAAGGTTTTCAAGAGACACCGCGGCCTGAAGACTCAGAAGCTGTGCGATCCACAGATCGGGTTCGAGGTATGCATTCTGACGGGCCGATCCAAAGCAGATAGAACCAATGGTCTCTCTGCCGGTTTTCATAGGTACAATAAGAAGACTCTTAATTCCAGCGGCGACAAGCTTTCCTTCAAGTGAAGGTGTGAAAGCAGGACTTGATTCGATATCGACAATGATCGGAGTTTGATTGGCTATAACCCACCCGGGCATTCCGATTTCAAGCGAAAACACCTTGTGATTCAGCTCTAGCGAATCGGCAATCGCTGAAAGCGTGTTGACCGTATAATGTGTTCTGTTTGTATTAACCAGGCAGAGAAAACAGCATTCGTGGTCGATAAGCCACTTGGCATCTTCGCGTAAAACGCGCAGCATACTTTCTTTAGAATCGGCAGAATCGATCTCGAGGGCGATTTCACTGAGAGTCCCGACTCTCGCCGAGAAACCCTGAGCTTCGATAATCCTGGCACGCATTTCCTCCGGCGATAGCTCGAGGTGGTCAGGAAGCTGCCATTCTAAACCCATAAATTTTCCCAAGGTTCCTCGCTTGAATATTGGTGAGCACTACCGGTGCACTCCCGTATATGCAACTTAGGGACGCCCCGTGACAGAGAGAAATTCTTTTATTTTACAACAAACTACGTAAAATATCTTATCTAAGCAATCACTAACATTTACATAATATAGACCGTAAGGTACTGTAACAGCAGACAATGATCAAAAATCTTATAGCCGTTACAATTTATTTTTGCTGCACTACTTCTCCTATAACAACCGGGTGCTCGTGACAACGACGAAACAACCGGAGCACTTCATCAACAATGGCCTTTCGTACAATTACCACCAATCCAATTCCAAGGTTGAATGTCTTCCGCATATCATCTTCCGGTACTTCACCCTGCCGTTGTATCAGAGTAAATATCGGGGGTCTCTTCCAGGCATCCCAATCGATCGAAAGCGTTAACGCTCGTGGTATCACCCGTGAGGTGTTGCCGATAATTCCGCCACCAGTGATATGAGATAATGCCTGTACCGGATATCGCTCGAACACTTTTCTGACCGGACGCAGGTACGACCGATGGACCGCAAGTAATACCTCACCGACCGTTGCACCGAGTTCATCGACATATGAATCGACATCATATTTTTCAAAGAGCACGCTCCGGGCAAGAGAATATCCGTTTGTATGTAAACCGTTCGAAGGGAGTCCTATGAGCACATCTCCCTTCTTCACATGTTCTCCTTTTATAATGTGCTTTTTCTCGACAACGCCGACAATCATTCCAGCGATATCATATTCATCCGTAGAATAGAAGCCGGGCATCTCGGCTGTTTCGCCGCCGATAAGAGAACAGCCATTTTCCCGGCAGGCCCGGATAAATCCGCTCAATACTTTCTCTGTGATTTCCGGTTTTAACTTTCCCGTCGCGAAGTAATCCATGAAATACAGAGGCGTCGCTCCACAGACGAGAATATCATTCACACAATGATTTACCAGATCCTGACCGACCGTGTCGTGTCTGTCGGCCATAAATGCTACTTTTAGTTTTGTACCAACTCCGTCGACACTGGAGACAAGAACCGGATGCGTATAGCCTTTAAACTTTGCGTCGAAAAAAGCTCCAAACAAACCTATATCGGTCAACACATTTCTTGTGAACGTTGACCGGACGCTTCTTTTTATTCTCTTAACGACTTCCTCCCCCGCTGCAATATCTACTCCCGCCTCTTTATATGTTGTTCTCAAATGATTTCCCTTGCACCGTTTCATGAAAGAGGTAAAGTATACATCTCCCCTTCCAAATTAAAATTATTTTTGAAGGAAATGCAATAGGTCACATCACTTTTTTAAAGTGGCGAATTATCTGTAAAAAACAACATGTGGCTATATAACGAAGTTTCAAGTACTTATTGATAAAATGTCCGTATATTTCTATATTATTCTTTTTTATTAAGGAAAGCTTCTATGCATTACGTCCGCCAGCGCGGTTCCAAGGAACCTATACCAGTGGGAAAAATCCTTTGTCTGGGGCAAAATTATGCTGCCCACGCCAGGGAGATGAATTCCAATATCCCGATAAAACCCGTCGTTTTCTTGAAACCTTCAAGTGCAATTATCAGCGAGGGAGAGAGCGTTGTGATTCCTCCGATTTCACACGAGGTACATTATGAGGTGGAGCTGGTCGTTCTCATCGGAAAAAATGGAAAAAATATTACACGTGAAATAGCATATGACTATATTGAAGGGTACGGGGTCGGACTAGATATGACGCTGAGAGATATCCAAAGGGAAGCGAGAAGCGCAGGAGAGCCCTGGGCTGTGGCTAAAGGATTCGATACCTCGGCTCCGCTTTCAGAATTTGTCCCACGAATGTCGATCCCCGATCCGCATTCATTGACCATACGACTTACCGTCAACGGAAAGGAACGGCAGCGAGCGAATACGCGCGATATGATTTTCTCCATTGATGAGGTCGTCTCATATCTCTCTTCAATTTTTACACTCGAACGTGGTGATCTCATATACACCGGCACACCGGAGGGTGTTGGCACCATCACACACGGTGACGTCATTCATGCAGATATTGAATCGATAGGTTCATTAACAGTCAACGTTCAATAGGACTCACAATATTTTTTCACGACATTATGTCAGCACAACTCAACGAGAACGAAGAATTATCGACGAACGCCATCGCAAAAGCATATTCGCCCCGCAATGTAGAAGATAAATGGTACACATACTGGGAAGAGTATGATCTCTTTCATGCCCGTGTGAATCCGCAAAAGAAACCTTACACCGTCGTCATTCCTCCTCCAAATATTACCGGCAGCCTTACTATGGGACATGTCCTGAATAATACAATTCAGGATATTATTATTCGATGGAAACGCATGCAGGGATTCGAAGCTTGCTGGATTCCTGGAACCGATCATGCCGGTATTGCAACGCAGCATGTCGTCGAGAAGCAACTAGTTAAAGAAGGTCAGAATCGACGCGATATTGGCAGAGAAAAATTTCTCAAACGGGTCTGGGAGTGGAAAGAACAGTACGGCGGGACCATCATCAAGCAGCTCAGAAAACTCGGCACTTCGTGCGATTGGAACCGTGAACGCTTTACGATGGATGATGGGCTCTCGAATGCTGTTGTCGAAGTATTCATCCGACTGTACGAAAAAGATCTGATCTATCGCGGCAAGTATATCGTCAATTGGTGTCCGAAAGATCGCACGGCACTTAGTGATGATGAAGTAAACTATTCCGAATCACAAGGACATCTCTGGTACATCCGATATCCGTTCTGGGACGAAACAACCGGTTCACCGTCGACACGGCAGTTTATTACTGTTGCGACAACACGTCCCGAAACAATGCTCGGTGATACTGCAATTGCAGTCAACCCGTCCGACGAACGGTACAGCCAATATATCGGGAAGAAGGTTCTCATACCGATGACTGACCGGTGCATACCTGTCATAGCCGACGATTTTGTCGATCAGAAATTTGGAACAGGAATGGTTAAAGTAACTCCGGCCCATGATCCGAACGATTACACGATAGGTATCCGGCACAACCTCCCGATGATTCTGATCATGGATACAGCAGGACGAATGAACGATCAGGTTCCTCAACGATATCAAAAACTCGATCGATATGAATGTAGAAAAAAACTCCTCATGGATCTTGATGAGGCAGGACTCATTCTCAAAACCGAGGATTATGTCCACAGTATCGGCCATTGCTATCGATGCGATACGGTGATCGAACCATATCTTTCCGATCAGTGGTTCGTGAAAATGAAACCTCTTGCCGAAAAGGCGTTAAAAGTTGTACAGGATGGGACGATTCGTTTTTACCCTGATCGGTGGCTTAAGGTATTCGAATACTGGATGACCAATATCCGCGATTGGTGCATCTCACGCCAACTCTGGTGGGGACATCGTATTCCGGTGTACTATTGCATAGGCGAAGGGTGTCAGCATATGATCGTTGCCCGCACGATGCCCACAACCCCCTGTCCGAAATGCGGAACCGTATCCTATCAACAGGACGACGATGTTCTCGACACGTGGTTCTCTTCGTGGCTCTGGCCCTTTTCGATCCTGAACTGGCCGCAGAAGAGTGAAGACCTGGACTATTTTTATCCGACGTCGACTCTGGTCACAGCACCGGATATTATTTTCTTCTGGGTTGCACGGATGATTATGGCAGGACTCGAATTCATGGATGATATCCCCTTCCGCGATGTTTATTTCACGAGCATCATCCGTGACGTGAAAGGGAGAAAAATGTCAAAATCCCTCGGCAACTCACCCGATCCTCTGGACGTCATACAGGAGTACGGTGCCGATGCATTACGGTTTACCATCATCTATCTTGCACCGCTGGGACAGGATGTACTTTACTCGAACGAAAAGTGCGAGATCGGCCGGAATTTTGCCAATAAAATCTGGAACGCCGGGCGCTTCCTCCTGATGAATGTCGAACAGCTCGGTCGCGAAGAAATTCCGGAAAATGATCCGTCATCGATCACACGTGAACTCGACCTTGCCGATCGATGGATCCTGAGCCGGTATCATCAGACCGTTCGTACCATGACACTCGCTCTCGACGGATTCAGTCTCAACGAGAGCGCAAAGAATATATATGATTTTCTATGGCATGATTTCTGCGATTGGTATGTGGAACTAATTAAGACGCGCCTGTATGAAAGCAGGGATCCGGTAGTAAAAAAAGTGGTGCTTTCGCGTGCATTATGGATTTATGGACAAACACTCAAGCTTCTCCATCCGCTTATGCCGTTCCTGACCGAAGAGCTCTGGCACGCTCTTCATCAGCGGATAAAAGGCGACAGTATCATGAGGCAGACCTGGCCGGAGCATGACGACAGTTGGATCGATGAGCGATCATCAAGAGAAATGACATTCATTCAGGATGTGATCGGTGCTCTGCGGAATATCCGCGGCGAGATGAATATTCCACCTGCCCGCACGATTGATGTCGTGATAAAATGCAGTGAAACCGAGAAGATTGATATCCTGAAAAACAACGAGGATTATTTCCGCCGGCTCGCAAAGGTTACTTCGCTGATGGTAGGACCGGATGTACTCAAGCCTTCGTACGCAGCAACAGCTGTGGTTGCAGGTTGTGAAATCTTTCTGCCGTTGAAAGGGATTATTGATATCAACGTCGAAATGAATCGCCTCGAAAAAGAAATTGCCCGGGTGAAAAATCTGCTTCGTATGACCGACGAGAAACTGCAAAATAAGAGTTTTGTCGACCGTGCACCGGCCGAAATCATAGCAAAAGAGAATGAGAAAAAGCATAATTTTCGGCAAACGCTTGAAAAATTAAATGCAAATCTTACAGAGCTGCTCGGCAGCCGGTAAGAAAATCGATCACACGAATGTAAAGGAACCAGCGATGAAAAATGCCGTTCTATTGTACGCCCTGACCGCAATCCTCGGGATTTTCTGGGGATGTGGATCATCAGAAGAAACAAACGCCGACGATCTCTACATTCCGCCGGGAGCTAGACGCGAACACTTTGTAACAAAACGCGATACTATTGTTGCGAAAATTGTTCCTCCTGCAAAGGTCGATACGGCACGTAACATTTCATCTCCTTCCGCGCAGGCTGAGCAGAAGGATACGACAAGTTCTGCCGTTTTCACAATTCAGGTCGGAGCATTCGGAAATGAAATTAATGCCCGTCGTTGGGAAGAACAAACAAAAGAAATCCTCAAAATGCCGACGTATATTGAATACGATCTCCATATTAATATTTATCGGGTTACCATCGGTACTTTCATATCACGTGAACAAGCTGCGGAAATAGCCCGCGATATCCGCCAGCGATATCCGACAATGTACCGCGACGCATGGGTAATCGAATCGTTGAGGACTAACTGATGAATATCAATAAACGATTTCTGTCGTTTCTGTGCTGTGCATTTCTCGTCGGATGCGCTGCATCAAGCCCAGAGCCTCCGCAACATGCACAGCGTCCAAAAACTCAAAAAAACGCACCACTCGATGTTTTTGAACGCGATTTTAGACCGTCACTTTATGATGTCGCCATTGCCGAGGTCGAGTCGTCGTCACAACGATACACTTTCAAAGGATCGGACACGGCAGATCAAATGGCAAACCCGGCAGCGGAACTTGTGCCGGGCTTTCGTGTCCAGGTGATATTTTCAAACAGCATTGATGAAGCCACTAAAGTCAAGAGTGAGGTCGCTTCCCTTTTTCCCATTGATATGGTGTATATGCTCTATGACTCACCCTATTACAAGGTCCGTGTAGGCGACTACCAGGAACGCAGCAATGCGGCACAAGCGCTGAAAATTCTTCTTGATAAAGGGTATATACAATCGTGGATCGTACCGGACAGGGTTCAGAAAAATCCATCGAAGCCACTCCCTCCTCCTGAAATAAAATGAGGAGGTTTTATTTCAACTCAATTTTTATACCTTCGAGCGGCCAGCGTGCACGCAGTTTCACAGTGTCTGGATACACGGCAAATCGGGCAGCCGATTGGTACGGGTATGGTTTCCCGGGTGAGTATATTCGCTTACCCTCGCGATCACGGAATGTTTGAAGGAGATATTTTCCTTCAGGAAGATTCTGGATAATGAATGCCCCTGTTGCATCGGCGACGGCCATATATGTCGGCGCGACGGATATATTCACCTCTGTCGCCAGGATTACAAAGTCTCCTTTTTCATTTGTTGAATCGACGACGACTCCAGAGATACTCGAAAGCTGTAAGGCGTTTACCGTTCTGAAACGGTGTCTTACTACGGAATCACGCATGACATTCCCTGCATAATCGATCACCGACTTCCCCCGAAGTTCTGCGGTGTACCATTCAGCACTCCGTAATTGTCGGAGAGGTCTGTAACTCACAGTTGCGCCGTGCAACCATTCGAAAGCCCCTTCGACCCGCACCTTGTTTGAATCCAGAAGCGTGAATCCCTTTTCAAGCGAATCACGTATCACCGCATCATCAAACTGCAGTTCAGGCGATATAGAAAATGGAACATTACGTGCGCTATCGCCGGGCATGAAATGCTGGATTCGAGGCCGGAGAGTGTCTCGTCCTGCAGGTGCCTCAAAAAAGATATCCCTCTGTGGGGCGAGTAGTGAATCACCCGCTTCTGCTCTGAGAGCCGACACTCCGACGATATACTTTGCCCCGGCACGAAGAGTATCGGTGACAAGGATAAGAGATGATAGTTGTTGTGATTGCGAAAACCAGTCGCGTACGGTCACCATTTCATTTGAAAGTGAATCGATAATTTCGAAAGCGCCTGTACGGACACTGAAACGACTGAGCGCTTTATTAAATCGAAGCGATACATGGCGATTATCCCGTGATTGTGCAGACATCAGTCCAAGGTGCGTCGTATCCTCTTTTGACATTTGAAGAAGAACATTACCTATCAATCGATTATGTTTATCAAGGTGAATATCCTTAAATGGAACACCATATTCATCCATTCCCGGATCATATAGGTAATTTCTAATCTCATCGCGGACCGCAAGCAGGCGATAGGACCCATCGGGGATATTCTGGAGTGAAAAGTTGCCACCCTTTCCCGTCTGTGTGATGAAATCAGGACGCGTATGAATTGGATTGAGCGTATCGATCTGAATACCATCCAGCCGATATGCGAAAAGGAGAATCCCCTCCGGCTTCGGATTAACGACTTTTCCGGCAATAATACCATGGTCGATGCTGTCACCCGTAGAGAAAGCCAGCGTATATGCCTGTGCCATTCGATTTTGATTATTGAGATCAATCACATCAGTACCGACAGTCACAACATAGGTTGTGTTTGCACGAAGTGAATCAGAAAACGTGATATCGACTTCCGTACCGCTCCATGAATATTCCAACGACCCGACATAGGGGGAAATGAAGATTGCATCCTGAACGGAGTTTCGATCGACATATTCGCTGAACTCCAGTGTAATTTTCCCCGGTCGTACGCAAGTTGCGTTTTGAGTGGGAAATGTGCTGATAATCGTCGGTGGCACTGTATCCAGAGGCCCCCCTGCAGGCGGGACAATACCGGCGCACCCGATTAAAATCAGACAGAGAATAGGCACGAAATTCAGAATATATTTCATTCTCATCACGGAATAATAATCGACCTTCGAATTACGTACAACCAATTATTGTCTACGACTTGATATTCTATACTGCGAACGGAAGCGGTGATATCGCTGCACAGCACGCTGGTGTTCGGCATAACTCTTGGAAAACACATGCCCCTGTGCTCCGTTGGACACAAAATAGATATAATTGTGCTCTGAAGGGTATAATGACGCAAGAATAGATTTCCTGCCGGGATTGTTGATTGGTGCCGGCGGTAAACCGAAATTCCGGTATGTATTGTACGGAGAATCAATCCTCAGATCCCGATACAATATCCGTTGATCCGAATCGAGGAGATATCGCACTGTTGGATCTGCTTCGAGTCGCATATGCCTTCGCAGTCTATTATAGTACAATCCGGCAATTATGGGACGTTCATCATCAAGTACGGCTTCCCATTCGACAATCGAGGCTAATGTAAGAATCTCGTTCATTGTTCGATGCAATTCAGCGGTACGTTCTTGAAGCGTATCATTATAGAACTGCTTGAATTCCTCGACGAGCCGGGTAATGATTTCGCGCTCATCAACCTCCCAGTAGAATCGATATGTTTCGGGAAAAAGGTATCCCTCCAATGTATTTGCGCTGATGCCGAGAGAGTGGATGAACTCGATATCGGTGCAGGCTGCCAGGAATCGTTCGCGATTGATTCCGAGATGTTTCTGGAAAATATCAGCAATATAAGTTGTGCGCGAGCCTTCGGGAATTGTTATGTTAATAATGAGTCTTGATCTTCCCTCGTGGAGATCGGTAAGAATTTCCATGGTGCTGACCCCGCTCCTGAAGAGATATTTACCCGTTTGAATCGTCTCGGTCCACCCCAGAAGGTTACCGGCAATGAGTAGTGATAAACCGTGATCAATCACACCGGCCGAACGTAACGAATCTACTATCGTGCTGAACGGGACACCACGCGGAATGGTAATAACGATTTCGCTTTTCCCATAGAAAAAATGATGAACATAGAAAATCTCATAAATCCCAACACTCAATATAATGACGATGCCAACGACGATGATTTTTGTTATCCTGGATTTTTCGGGAGGCCACCACATTAATTCTTTCCCTCCGACTGCGACGATGTAGACTGCCGCTGGACCATCGCCTCACGTTCAAGCCGGCGAGATTCATCAACGATACGCTCAAAAAGCCGTCGGAGCGCTTCAGACGTGAGCGGTCCCGTATTCCATCGCAGAACATTCTGCACTATCTCTTCCTCGCGTTTCGGCGAATAAGCATCCAGCCCCAATTTCTCTTTTATTTTTCCTATTTCATTCGCATAGGTCGCACGTTTGTTGAGGAGCCGGACGAGCTCCTTGTCCACTTCATCGATTTTTTGCCGCCAATCGTCTATTGTGCTCACGTGGCTGATCCCTCCTTTGGGGGAGTGGTATCTGGTCTGAGTGACGTTAAGAATGCACCCGCACGTACCGCAGTTTCTTCAATCGACTGACAATTACCCAGCGCTTTAATTAAAGCCGAACCAACAACAGCTCCATCGGCGTACTGCCACACCCGCTCGACATCATCACACGACGAAATTCCAAATCCTACGACAAAGGGTTTCGTTGTATTGTGTCGGACATTTTCCATGAAACTGCGGAATTTCTGATCCTGTTCGAAATCGTGATAACTCCCCGTGACTCCGGTTATCGATACACAATAAGTGAAATCACTAGAAAGTGCATCGAGAGTGCGAATTCGTTCCGGTGTGGATGTCGGCGCGATGAGGAAGATCATACTCAATCCTGCCGCGTATGTATGTGTGCGAAGAGCCCCCGCTTCTTCCGGCGGTAAATCCGGCACAATAATTCCGTCGACACCGGCCGCAATCGTATCTCGACAAAAATTTTCAATACCGTATCGCATCAAAGGATTACTGTACCCCATTAAAATAACCGGGACGTCGCTTTCTTTTCGAAACTCCTTCACAGATGTCAGAATGCTTTGAAGTGTGACACCGTTTCCGATGGCAACCATTGATGAATGCTGAATGATCGGACCATCCGCAAGAGGATCGGAAAAGGGAATTCCCACTTCGATCAGATCAGCCCCTGACCCATCCAATGCCCGGAGTATCGGGAGAGTACATCCTTTTAGTGGATACTCCGGAGTCATGTAGGGAATGAGGGCTTTCCGTCCGGTATTATGCAATTCCAGAAATATTTTTGCTATTCGATTATGCAAGTGGAATCCTTGATTATCATTCAATATGTGCGACAGCAGAGAGATTCAACGGTGATGTTATTCCTCTTGAAATTTTCATCCAACCGACGTATGCGACCATTGCCCCGTTGTCGGTACAGTACTCCATCTGTGGAGCATGAATCCTGAACCCGAGTTCTTCAGATTTTAAAAGCATTGCACTCCGAAGTCCTTTATTGGCTGAAACACCGCCGGCAACGGCGATATCACGGACTTTAAATCGCTGTGCAGCGCGAATTGTTTTTGATACAAGGACATCAAGGACTGCAGACTGAAAACTCGCACAGATGTTTGCAAGAAGAATACGATTTTTTTTCAGCGTATCGTTGTGCAGCAGTTTCGTGTCACGCAAGTAATAGAGAACCGCTGTTTTCAACCCACTAAAACTGAAATCAAAATTATCTTCATGAAGATAAGAGCGGGGAAATCGGATATAATTCTTATCTCCTTCAGCTGCAAGTTCATCAATCACCGGCCCACCGGGGTACTCGAGTCCGAGCATTTTAGCGACTTTATCATATGCCTCACCCGCTGCATCATCGTTCGTCTGTCCGAGCAAAAGATGGTCGAAAGGAGCACGCACAAAGAGAACCTGTGTATGTCCGCCGGAAACAATCAGACAGACGAATGGATATTCAGGCGGTTTCCCATATTTTGAACTCAAGAAATTTGAATAAACGTGCCCTTCCAGGTGGTTGACCCCGACAAAGGGAATCTGAAGCCCAAGAGCGAGTGCCTTTCCGAAATTCAAACCAATCAAAAGCGAACCTACCAATCCCGGTCCATACGTCACGGCAATTCCCTGAAGATCGGCACGGGAAATACCGGCTTTTCTCAAAGCTTCATCGATTACCGGGATTATCAGCTTCTGGTGCGCCCGCGATGCGAGTTCAGGAACAATACCACCATAGACCGAATGAACAACCTGAGAAGAAATAACATTCGAGAGCAGCACCCCGTCATTTAGTACTGCTGCCGATGTTTCATCACATGAGGTTTCGATTCCCAGAATATTCATATAAACATTTTTATTATAGAGAGAAACGTCGAGATTTGCAAGTTAATGTTGTATTATTCGTTGTATTTCTTGGAGCACCTTCGTATATTCATTTGATAATTTCATTTCAAGCTAAAGGAGCGAACTTTGCCAAAAGCATTAATTACAGGAATTACCGGACAGGACGGCTCATATCTTGCTGAATTACTTCTCTCCAAAGGATATGAAGTACATGGAATCATCCGTCGTGCAAGTACATTTAACACCGAACGAATCGATCATCTGTATAATGATCCACATGTAAACGGCATAAAATTATTCCTGCATTATGGCGATCTGGCCGATTCGTCAAACCTTATGAAGCTGCTCCACTCGATCCAGCCCGAAGAGGTCTATCATCTGGGTGCTCAGAGTCATGTTCGTGTAAGTTTTGATATTCCAGAATACACCGGTGATGTTTCGGCATTATCGACGACGCGGCTCCTCGATGCGATGCGGCAGACGGGGATCACAGCGCGATTTTACCAAGCGTCGAGTTCTGAAATGTTCGGGAAGGCCCGTGAGATTCCACAGAAAGAGACAACACCTTTTTATCCGCGAAGTCCATACGGTGCTGCCAAGGTTTATGCCTATTGGATTACGATAAATTATCGGGAAAGCTACGGAATGTTTGCCTCCAACGGTATTCTATTCAACCATGAATCACCAAGGCGCGGCGAGACATTCGTCACCAGAAAAATTACACGTGCGGTTGCTCGCATCCTTGCCGGTTTACAAAAAAAGTTATATCTGGGGAATCTTGAGGCGCGACGTGACTGGGGGTACGCCCCCGAATACGTTGAGGCAATGTGGCTAATGTTACAACAGAAAGAAGCCGATGATTTCGTTATAGCAACGGGTGAGACCCACAGCATCAAAGAGTTTTTAGATGAATCATTCGGACTGGTTGGCCTCGACTGGCACCGCTACGTTGAAATCGACCCGCGGTATTTCCGTCCCGTAGAAGTCGACTTCCTCGTCGGCGATGCGTCGAAAGCCAAACAAAAATTCGGCTGGGTTCCGCATACATCATTTAAGGAGCTTGTAAAACTTATGGTCGACGCCGATATTGCAAAGCTTGAGAAAGAACAAAAAATAACATTGCGATAAAGAATATGGCTAAAGCATTTTTTGAGGATAAGCGGGTTGTCGTTACGGGGGGACGTGGTTTTTTAGGTTCATGGATTGTTGAAAAATTACAGGCCCGGGGATGTAAAAATATATTTGCCCCTCTCATCACAGATTACGACTTAAGGGAAAAAGAGAACATCCAGCGTCTTTACAGTCAAGCGAAACCTGATGTTGTAATTCACCTTGCATCCGTTGTCGGAGGAATAGGCGCCAATCTGGAAAATCCGGGGAGGTTTTTTTACGATAACGCGATAATGGGAATCCAGTTGATCGAACTGGCGCGCCAATTTAAGATTCCAAAGTTCGTCGCCATCGGCACCATCTGTGCATATCCCAAATTTACTCCTATCCCCTTTCGCGAGGAGAATCTCTGGAACGGCTATCCTGAAGAAACAAACGCTCCTTATGGGCTTGCTAAAAAAATGATGCTGGTCCAGTCACAGGCATACCGTCAACAATATGGGTTTAATTCGATCTTTCTTCTTCCAGTCAATCTTTACGGTCCTCGTGATAATTTCGACCCTCAATCGTCACATGTCATTCCGGCTCTGATCAAAAAATGCATCGATGCACAGAATCGCCACGATCAATATATCGACGTATGGGGGGATGGAACCCCGTCGCGGGAGTTCATTTATGTCGAAGACGCGGCAGAAGGAATCCTCCTGGCCACCGAGCTATATAATAAATCCGAACCGGTCAATATCGGGGCAGGATTTGAAATAACTATCAAAGAACTGGTATCCCTCATTGCGCGACTCACAGGATTTCAGGGCGAGATCCGATGGGATACCTCAAAACCAAATGGCCAACCCCGCCGGATGCTCGATACATCACGCGCCAGAAAAGAATTTGGATTTACAGCGCGAATACAATTCGAAGAAGGTTTGAAAAAAACAATCTCCTGGTACCGCGAATTTTCCTTATCATCCATTTCATAAGGTGCATAAATGAGAATCGCCGTTGTCGGTATCGGCTATGTGGGACTCGTTGCCGGTGCATGTTTTGCCGAGATGGGGAACACGGTCGCCTGCGTTGATGTCGACCGAAGAAAAATCACACTTCTGAAAAAAGGAGAAATCCCGATTTATGAACCGGGGCTGGATGAGCTTGTTCGAAAAAATATACGAGAAAAACGCCTCTCTTTCACAACGCAACTCCGTGAAGGAATCAAGCATTCCCAGGTAATTCTTCTTGCACTCCCAACACCGCCGAATGAAGATGGAACTGCTGATCTCCGGCACGTTCTAGCGGTGGTTGAACAGACTGGACGCTTAATAAAAGACTATAAGGTTATTGTGAACAAGAGCACTGTTCCTGTAGGAACTGTTGCACGTATCAGAGAAATCATCCGCTCGAAAACTCGAGTGCCGTTTGACGTAGTTTCCAATCCGGAATTTCTCAAGGAAGGAAGTGCCGTTGAGGATTTCATGAAGCCCGATCGTATTGTGATCGGATCGAGCTCAGAGAAGGCCATAGCCGTTATGAGGCAGCTATATGAACCGTTCATCCGTACAGGCAATCCTTTTATCGTGATGGATGAAGCAAGTGCCGAACTGACGAAATATGCCGCAAATTCGCTTCTGGCCACGAGAATTTCGTTCATGAACGAAATCGCAAGTCTTGCGGAAAGCGTCGGTGCGGATGTCGACAAAGTCCGCATCGGCATCGGCTCCGACCCACGCATCGGGAAATCGTTTCTCTTTCCAGGCGTCGGGTATGGCGGTTCGTGTTTCCCGAAAGATGTGAAAGCACTGATTAAAATCGGAGAACGCATGGGGCAGGATTTTAAAATCCTCAAAGCCGTCGAAGAGGTTAATAACCGACAAAAACGTTCCCTGATCCCGAAAATTAAACGGCATTTTGCACATTCGGTGGAAGGAAAAACATTCGCAATCTGGGGACTTGCATTCAAGCCAAAGACCAACGATATCAGAGAAGCACCATCCATTGTCATTATCCAGGAACTACTCAAACTCGGTGCAAAAATCCAGGCCCACGACCCTGCCGCTATGCCTGAGGCCAAAAAAGTTTTCGGCACAAAAATAAAACTATGCGCAACACCCTATGAAGCGCTACGACGAGCCGATGCACTCATTATAGTGACTGAATGGAACGAATTCCGTGAACCCGATTATGAAGAAATGAAAGAGATTATGCGGGGCCTTGTAATTTTTGACGGACGGAATATTCTTAATGTGCAACAACTTCGGTCAAAAGGTTTTGCCTATTATGGAGTCGGACGACGATAATAATAATTGATTCTCTGGAGCTTTATGAAAACTGATCAGATAGTGAGTGTAGTGACCGGAGGCGCCGGATTTCTTGGTTCCCATCTCTGTGAACGACTCCTCAGCGAGGGACATATGGTGATTTGTATCGACAACCTTCTCACCGGTTCCATGGATAACATTGTCCACCTTCTGGGGAATGAAAATTTCCGATTTGTCCACTATGATATCACAGATTATATCTTTGTGGAAGGTCGGGTTGATAACATCCTGCATTTTGCATCTCCAGCAAGCCCGTTTGATTATCTGAAATATCCGATTCAGACACTGAAAGTCGGATCACTGGGAACACATAAGGCACTCGGACTGGCAAAAAACAAAGGGGCATGTTTCTTACTCGCCTCAACTTCCGAGGTATACGGTGATCCAACCGTACACCCCCAGGAAGAAAGCTACTGGGGAAATGTCAACCCCATAGGCATCCGCGGAGTCTACGATGAGGCAAAACGTTTTGCCGAGGCAATGACCATGGCGTATCACCGCTATCACGGTGTCGATACCCGCATCGTTCGGATCTTCAATACATTCGGACCGCGGATGCGCCTTAACGATGGTCGGGCTATACCAGCCTTTCTATCTCAATCCTTACGTAATGAAGCGGTAACAGTATTCGGTGATGGGTCACAGACCCGAAGCGTTTGTTATGTGACAGATCTCATCGAGGGAATTTACCGTCTGCTGAGTGTGAAATATTATGAACCTCTCAATATTGGTAATCCCGAAGAAATATCAATGCTGGATCTTGCCAAAGAATGCATCGAGCTGACAGGAAGCCGCAGCACGATCATTTTTAAAGACCTCCCCGAAGACGATCCGAAAATCCGCCAACCCGATATTTCCCGGGCAAGGGATCTCTTCAATTGGCAGCCTGTCGTGTCACGGCGTGAAGGATTGATAAGGACCATCGAATATTTCAGGAAACAAATCATTTAATTTCTATGGTTTCTGTCTACGACCCTTCGGGATTTTTTATTTATGAGTCAAAAATACCTGGCATCGATTCTTCCCTACCTAACAATGCATTAATTTCTTATGGTTCTATGAGATCTAGATTATGAGTTCGGAGGAACACGATTGAAAAATTAAGATATTCGTTCTGGCCTCTATTCACCTCAAAAATTGATCTCGGTTTGATTTTTGATTTCCCATTCAGAGTTGTGAACCGAACGTCTTGAAAAATGAGAAACTTTCTCAACTCATAAATCATCCATCCTCCTCGATGAGGTGAGCGAAATCCAGTTTCATAACATTATCCCCAGATCAGAAGGTGAAATTCTAACATGATCGAACTTCTATAAATTTGTAAACCTCCCCCGGGTGTCAAATGAGAGTTGAAATGTAATAATGGATTGAGTCAAACCAAACCAGAATTCTGGCATTTTAACTATATTTAAAAAAGCAAATATCGGGTGCTTGTCCGGGGTACTTGCAGATGGTAATAGCCGGAACAATTTTCTGGTTTAATAATTATTTCTTAGGTATATTATATCTTACGAAATGTATTATTCGCACATTCGTGACGCTTTTTGACGATGCCCGGAACGCAACCACATCGTCAAATGTTTGTACGGAAAAAAGGAGTTATCGATGATCCGAGGAACAGTAATAATAAATAAAGAAAATTGTAAGGGATGTTCACTGTGCATTCCTGCATGCAAACAAAATTCTCTGGCTCTGTCGAACGAGATCAACAGTCAGGGATATCATTATGTCGAACTTGTTCTGGATAATTGTACCGGCTGTATTAACTGTGCATTAGTCTGCCCTGATGCGGTGTTTGCGGTATATCGCGCGAAGAAGAAGGAGAAGTCAGCCCAGACCGACACCATCGTTACTCCATAGCACACATGTTCAAAGGAGATATGACCGTGCACGACATTAGTCTCATGAAAGGCAACGAAGCTCTTGCCGAAGCTGCAATACGGGCAGGACTTGACGCCTATTTTGGTTATCCCATTACGCCTCAATCGGAAATTTTAGAATATCTTTCATCGGAGTTTGTCCCAAAAGGAGGGATTGTCCTTCAAGCAGAGAGCGAACTTGCGGCAATCAACATGATCTATGGCGCATCGGGAGCCGGTGCTCGGGTGATGACCTCATCCTCTAGCCCGGGAATCAGTTTGATGCAGGAAGGACTTTCCTACAGTGCCTGCGCCGAACTTCCATTTCTTATTGTTAATGTGAACCGTGGGGGGCCGGGACTCGGAACCATCCAGCCGTCACAGGGCGACTACTTTCAGGCTGTCAAAGGAGGCGGACATGGCGATTATCATCTCATCGTGCTTGCACCTGCGACCGTGCAGGAAATGGCCGATTTTGTTTACGATGGATTCGACCTCGCGGATAAATGGCGGATTCCTGTCATGATTCTTACCGATGGTGCACTCGGCCAGATGATGGAAAAAGTGGAATTCCGGCCGTACGATAAATCTCAACGCATTCCAAAGCCGTGGGCTACAACAGGAAAGACAAAAGGGCGTGAACGAAATATCATCACATCGATACATCTCGAACCGGAACAGATGGAAGACTTCAACATCCATCTCCAGAAAAAATATAAAAAGATTTGTGAAGAGGAGGTCCGATTCGAGCTTATCAATGCTGAGGATGCAGACCTTATTCTGGTTGCGTTCGGTCTTTCAGCACGGATCGCCCATAAGGCAATTGACCTTGCAAAAGACCAGGGCATCAACGCCGGTCTGATGCGACCGATTACGCTGTATCCTTTTCCAACCACCATCATGAACCTGCTCGCAAAAAAAACTAAAGCAATACTCGTGGTCGAAATGAATTCCGGCCAGATGGTGGAAGATGTACGGCTCGCCGTCGACGGGCAGGTCCCCGTCTATTTTCACGGCCGAATGGGTGGAATGATTCCGAGTCCTGAAGAAGTTCTCGATGAGATGCTTACACTCTCACAGAAACATGAATTTCGTGTTATCGTACAGGAGTAAATATCATTATGGAACCAATAATCGATCTTGAAAATCTCGAATGTGTATACCTGAAACCCGGGACACTGGTCGATACACAAACACGTTATTGTCCCGGTTGCGGACACGGGGTTGCTCATAGAGTTGTGATGGAAGTGATAGATGAATTAGGTATTCAGGAGAATGTCATCGGCATTGCTCCGGTGGGTTGTGCGGTATTCGCCTATTTTTATTTAGACATCGATATGCAGGAAGCAGCACACGGACGAGCATGTGCAGTAGCAACCGGAATCAAACGAGTTCTCCCCGATAAATATGTTTTCACCTATCAGGGTGACGGTGATCTCGCAGCGATTGGCACGGCCGAAACCATCCACACGGCAAATCGTGGGGAGAACATCCTCGTCGTTTTTATCAACAATGCAATTTACGGCATGACAGGCGGCCAGATGGCCCCAACGACGATACTGGGGATGAAGACCAGCACATCTCCCTTCGGCCGCGACATCAAGCTGCAGGGATTTCCACTGAAGATTGCTGACCTCATAGCAATGTTACCGGGATCGGCCTATGTCACACGGCAGGCAGTCTTCACCCCGAACCATGTCAGACAACTAAAAAAATCTCTTATTCGAGCATTCGGTTATCAAAAAGAAAAACGCGGGACATGTCTGATTGAAATCGTATCGAACTGTCCTTCAGGATGGAAAATGACACCACTCGAAGCAAACGATTGGCTTGAAAAAAACATGCTTCCTATCTATCCCTTGGGCGACCTAAAAGTACCGGAAGGCGAGGTGAAACACGCATGACACACGAGCTCATCTTTGCGGGCTTTGGCGGTCAGGGTGTTCTTTCGATGGGACAAGTTCTCGCATACGCCGGAATTACTGAAAACCGCGAAGTCTGCTGGATGCCGTCGTATGGACCGGAAATGAGAGGCGGCACTGCGAATTGTATCACAATCATAGCCGATGAGCCGATCAGTTCACCCATCATTTCACGCTTCGATGCCGTTGTAGCATTAAACCAACCGTCGCTCGATAAATTCGAAAAATCGGTGAAACCCGGCGGTCTGCTGCTCTATGACAGCACGAACATCATTAACAAACCGGTACGGACCGATATCACTATCGTACCGATCCCGGCAAGTGAAGAAGCAATAAAATTGAATAACACGAAAGTGATGAATATGATTGTACTCGGAGCGCTCCTGCGCTGCCGGCAGGTTGTGGGACTTGAAGCTGTCCTCGTCGCCCTGAAAAAAGTTCTCCCTGAGCGTCATCATCACCTTATTCCGTTGAACGAAAAAGCACTCAGGCGCGGTGCCGAGCTAGTAGGGAAATGAAGATTTATCGACAGGAGGGATCAATGGAACCTCAATGCGAACATAAATGCGCGAAGTTTTGCAGTGCGTTGGAAGAATCCTTGCATCGTGAATCGGCAACACTCGAGTATTACAGGAGTGTCATTACCGAATGCGATTTCCCGGAAATACGGATTTACTTTCAGCGCCTGATCGTTGGACGGGAAGCATTGATTGCTTCTCTTCATCAGAAAATAGAAGAGGTGCAGATCGAACGCGATATCACCGACCAGATCGGATCAAGTCTTACATAATATAACATCGACGCAAGTGTTCATGACTCCTCAGAGTGGTCATCAACATCGGAAAATACGCTCCGGAAATCAGATGATTGCCGAAGGGGCAATAAGGTCAGGATGCAATTTCTTCAGCGGATATCCGATTACTCCTGCATCAGGAATTTTTAAATCAATGATCGAAGGCCTCCCGAAACGGGGCGACATTGCACTCAGTGCGCCCGATGAGATCTCGGCTCTTGCCTATTGTGTCGGCGCCTCAGCCCGTGGATGCAAAGCAATGACTGCAACATCCGGACCGGGATTTGCTCTGATGATCGAAACTCTCCAGTATGCAATAATTACCGAAATACCTCTCGTTCTTGTCCTTGTCCAACGTCTGGGCCCGAGTACCGGTGGAGCAACTCAGGGTGGCCAGGGTGACGTCCTGCTCGCCGAATTCTGTACGTCCGGCGGATACACCATCCCCATCTTTGCCCCAAGTACCGCTGCAGAATGCTATGAATTGACGATGCTTGCATTCTCATGGTCGGAAGTCCTGCGGACACCGGTGATTATACTCTCGGACAAGGAAGTCGGAATGACTTCGGAAAGTGTCGACTATATGGCACTCCGGGATATTGAAGTTGTCAACCGCACAGGTCTCCAGGCTCTTCCATCCAATTATTCGGCCATGGAGCGACACATTCCGACATATGATTTTTCAAAGCTGGAGGAAGTTCCGAAATTTTTTACCGTCGGCGGTGAGTATAAAGTAACGATGACGGGCTCAGCGCATGATAAGAATGGCATTCTCCAAAAAAATTCACCCGAAACAATCGAAGTCCTCCGGCATCTACAGGAAAAAATCGTCAATCGCACATTCGATATGTCCGTAGTGAAATTCGACGCGCAGGAGAATGCCGAAACGCTCGTCATCAGCTATGGGATTACTGCCCGAACAGCACGCGAGGCTGTCCGCCGGGCGCGGCTTCAGGGCCGGAAATTATCATTGCTCAACGTTCTGTCACTTTTTCCTCTACCTGAAAAGAAAATCGCACACGCTTTGAATGGAGTGAAAAGAGTGATCGTCGCCGAAGAAAATCTTACGGGGTTATATCACGGAGTCATCAATCACCTATTCGCCAATCGGACTGTAATCGGAGTAAATACCATCGGACGAATGATCACACCGGATGATATTCTTAGGGCAATTTCTCAGGATTCGCCTGCCGGGGACGGAGGTGCATGATAATGCCTGAGCAGAAATACCGGAACTATCTCATTGAAGATGCCATATTTCCATTCTGCAAGGGATGCGGTCATAGTCACGTTGTCACACGCCTGAATGATGCACTAGTCGAACTCCAGATCGATCCCTCAAAGGTTCTTCTCGTCAGCGACATTGGTTGTATCGGTCTGGTCGACAATCTCTTCCCAGATCTTCATACAATGCATACGACGCACGGACGCTCGACGGCGTTTGCAACCGGAGTCGAGATCGCCGATGCTATTAAAAACACTTCTGAACTAAAGACCATCGTTATCATCGGTGATGGTGGTGCAATGATCGGGTTGCTTCATCTCGTGAACGCGGCACTTATGAATGTGGACATTACCGTCATCCTCGCAAATAATTTTCTTTTTGGGATGACAGGCGGACAGAATTCGAATTTCTCTCCGCTTGAATTCATCACGCCGACAACACCGCGCGGCAACATGATCCCTCCGATCGACATATGTAATATTCTCGACGGATGCGGAGCCGGATTCGTTGCACGCACTCTTGCAACCGACAAGAATCTCCCGCATGTCATCGCACAGGCAATCGCACATCCGGGATTTGCACTCGTTGAAATCGTCGAGCTTTGTACAGAATATGCAGTAAAACCCAACGAGATAACGGGAAAATCGCTCGAAGAAATTCTTGCCCGACACCAATTATCCCTGGGGATACTCCGTCAATCTTCCGTGCGAAAAGAATTCGGAGTTTTGTACAAGGAGAAATATGAACCCCGGGTGGAGAACGATAATACTTCATCGGAATATATCGATCAACTTTTTTCAGGCTCATTGCAAAAGCAGATGGGTATTGTCATTGCAGGGACAGCGGGCGAGCGGGTTCAGTCGACCGCTTATCTACTCGCACGCGCTGCAGTTATGTCGGGACTGGAGTGTACGCAAAAGAACGATAATCCGGTTACACAGGGATCGGGTTTTTCGCTATCGGAAGTATGTATCAGTCCGACCGAAATATATTATACGGCTATTGACGAGCCGGACATAATAGTCGTGACCTCGACTGATGGATTAGAAGAATTACTGTCAAACGGTACGTTCAGCCGTGCATCTGAAAAGACCTTAATACTGGCAGACGCAGAATTATCGTTACACGAAACGAACGCCAGGGTCGTGAGATATAATTTCAGGAAGAAAATGTCTCCATCCCGGGCCTCAATGGCCGGAGTGTTTCTGGCCTCGCTCCTCGTTGATATTGTTCCGCCCGAGGCTCTTCAGGCAGCAATAAAAGAAAGGTTCGGCAAGGGATCAGCGGCATATGAGAAAGATTTTTCACAGCTCCGGGAAGCTGCAGATTCACTGGTATAATCACAGAGATAACTTGACAATGTGGTAAAAGGTCGCTACAATATATAGAGAATGCAGTTGAATCCTTCAGAAAACATCAGAGGGGAATTATTATTGCAGGGAGGACCTTTCTATAAGATGTTTCCTCTAAAATACTACGACATGAGTAAAGACAATTTCAACCCCTGGATACCATGATTATACACAAGGGAGGAACCTTCTCATGATGAAAAAATTCATGGCAGTAGTGACAGTCATCTGTGTGATGATCTTTTTCGCATCTCTTATACATTCGCAGGTAACTGCAAAATATGTCGGCGAGAAGATATGTGCAGCATGTCATAGAGGTGCAGCGAAGGGTTCACAGGCTGAAATCTGGGAAAAGAGCAGCCATGCAAAAGCGTACAAAACACTCGAAACCCCTGAAGCCGATAAGATTGCGAAAGAAAAAGGACTTAAGACCACTGCAAAGGATAGCCCAGCCTGTCTGAAATGCCATACTGTTGGCAATGGAAAAGATGGTGTGACATGCGAAGCGTGCCACGGCCCGGGTTCCGAATATAAATCAATTGCCGTGATGAAAGATCGTGGAAAAGCTCTTGCCGCCGGTCTGATCATCGCCTCAAACGATCCCAAGTTGTGCGAGAAGTGTCATAATCCGGAAAGTCCCAGTTACAAGAAGTTCGATTACAAAGCGTCGTGGGAAAAAATTAAGCATCCTCTGCCAAAGAAAGGATAATAGTAAGATCATTACGGTCTTCCACAAAGAAAGACCGGAGTAAAATTCTTAATACTGCGATTCAACAGGAGAGCATTTTCGTTCACCCTTACTCAAGCAGATATTCATGAAACGATTATTGCTTTGTTTTATCACCATTCTTGTTCCTGCAGTACTCGTTGCACAATCGATAAACGGACGTCTGGCGACATCCGTGTATTCGTGGCAGCGGAAAGACAGTGCGGGAATATCGTACGCACACTGGCGAGGTTTTCAGGGAGGACAATTCGATTTTCGGTATTCTAATCTTTCCCTCCATACTTACTTTCAGGCATCGACAGATTTCAGCAATAGACTCACGGAAGATCCTCTCATCCGGTTTCTTAACCTTTATATCCGGTGGAAGAATATCGCCGGCATCGGAGAGATCGACCTGGGGCGACTTCCTGTCTTTGCCGGCGCCGGCAATGGCGTAGTCGACGGAGCTCTCGCAAAAGCTGCACTATGGGATGGAAAGTTCGCTGTTACGGCATATTATGGTGGTCTTCTTCCTGTCAATCAGGAATTGAAAATTATTAATGATTTTTCAAAAAACAGGATGATGGGCGGTCAGGTCATCGTCAATCCGATACCTGCACTTCGTTTTGGACTGAGCTATATGAACCGGCAGACAAAACCTGAAATCTATATCACATCCCGGAGCGCAATTCAGAATACGATTCCATTCACCGTCGATCTCACGACAGATGCCGAGCAATATCTCAGTGGCGATATCAATTATAGATACGAAACGCTTTTCTCAGTTTATGGACGATATGATTATGACCTCAATCTGAATCGCAACGGGCGAATCGAGTTTGCCGGACGGGTGAGCGTGACAGAGTGCCTTGGCATTATCGCAAATTTCATCCACCGTGTCCCTCATTTAGCTGCCAATTCGATTTTCTCGGTATTCAATTACAGCAATTCCGACGAGATCGAGGGAGGCGTGGTGTACAGCTTTACACCAACAACGCAGGTGCACGCACGTTTTGGACAAGTCGCATTCACTGATGCAAAAACGCAGCGCCTCAGTCTCGGTGGTCGTTGGTCATATTTCGAGGGAGGATATTTTAAAAATCTCGGTTATGCGGGGGCACTTGACGGGATTCAGTTGAATACGGCAATTCCATTGATGGAATCGAAAATTACCGGGTCCTGCGGCCTTGAGTACACTTCCTATAAGCTCTCTGATGAATCGGGAACCGATAAAAGCCTTTCCGCGCTTCTCGGAATTTCATTCCGTCCCTTCTCATCATTGTCGTTCGATCTCCAGGGTCAATATATCAATAATAAAATTTATAAGAGCGATGGAAGATTATTTTTCCGTCTCAATTACTGGTTCTTCAATCAACTATAGGATAGAACGACCATGAGTGTCAAGTCATTTGTAATTCTCATCGGTTGTGTCGGGCTTCTCTTACTGATTATTGTGGTTGGCCCACTCCGTTTACCTATAGTTACCGCAATGGATCGGGGTGAAGACCAAACGCAAACGATCAAATTTTCCCATCAATATCATCTGAAAGATGTGGGTGCATCGTGTATCGATTGTCATTCCACGGCACAAAAAAGCAAGGGTGCCCGTGATAACATTTTACCCAAAATGGCAGACTGTTATAAATGCCACGATGAGAAGACAACAGAATGTAAGTACTGTCATCTTGGAGCCGAGCCTTACGTACCCTTTAGCACCCCGGAACGCTCCATCATGTTCAGTCACGAGTACCACCTTGACACACTGGAATTAGTGTGTGAAAACTGTCACAAAGGACTCGACTCTGTAGCCTATTCCGGTCCATCATCGCTCCCGACAATGGCGATATGTTACAAATGCCACAACGGAGGACTTGAATCGCTAGAGTCCCAGGAAATTATTAAGGCAGATAACGATTCTTTAGAGTTTAAGATCAGACTTGCGACGAATATTTGCGAAGCATGCCATCTTTCTACAGTCGGCTTATTACTACCGAGCCATCGCGTCAGTGATTTTAAGAAAGAACATAAGCAATTTGCACGTCTCGGTGGTAGAGATGAAAATTGTCAGATGTGTCATCGCACCGATACGTTCTGTCAGGATTGTCATACCGACGCGGTAATCGGAAAAACCGATGCAAAAAAAAGTGATGTCTATACATCTTTTGGTGCACCGACAAGCCGGAGTGGAACAGATCGGGGCAAACCAATGACACTGGAACTTGTACATTCGCTGAATTACCGCTTCACGCACGGGATCGAGGCAAAAGGAAAGGCATCAGACTGCTCGAGCTGCCATGAAGTACGCACATTCTGTGTGCAATGTCATGCACAGGACGGCGGCATCACCCTCCGCAATCAACCGGCACCTGTCTGGCACTCCGGCGTCGGTTTTACAACCGGAAGAATGGCCGGATCCGGCGGAGGACGACACGCGGAATTTGCACGACGCGACATCGAGACCTGCCAGGCCTGTCATGACACGCAGGGGTCGGATCCGATATGCATCACCTGCCATAACGATCCCGACGGCGTCAGAGGAACTGATCCCAAAACGCATCAGGGTGGATATCTCAATTCTGAACATGGTAACTGGCATAATGATCCGGGAGCAATCTGCTATATATGCCACACCGACCCAAATGCACATCCGGGCGGCGTCAAAGGTCGATTCTTCTGTGGCTATTGCCATGGTTGATTGGATATTCATCGTCAGATAACGAGAAGACTATGTGGTTTGTACATATATGCCAAAGGTATGCGACTGCACGCTCAGCCCGTCCAATTTCAATGAACAAAGACAGACGAGCTCGGCGGTTGGAGCATTTGACCGGGAACCTTGGGTTTGGGTGCATTTGTATCGGTAGAATTGTATGTGCACTCCTCGTACTAAGCGGCTGCAGTAAATTGGAAGATGGCTCACAGAGGATGAACCCGGTTGAGTCACAGTTTCACAATTCCGGCTGGACTGATCCCTCGGATTCCGGTTTCCATGGAAACGCCATTGTTGCGCAGGGGTACAGCATGAAGGAATGCCAGAGCTGTCATGGTATCGATTACAAAGGCGGAGTGACAACCGTATCATGCTTCACGTGCCACCAGAGAGGTCCTGAAGCGTGTAACACATGCCATGGAAGCGCGGCCAGTATTGCGCCGCCGAGAGATCTTGCGGGAGACACAATGACAAGTGCACGAGGAGTCGGCGCACATCAAAAGCATCTTAAGGCGGCAACGATATCCGGCGGTTATCACTGTTCGACATGTCATAGGCCGCCAGAGTCGTTCTCGGACCCGAATCATATTAATCTGACATCACCGGGCGCAGCAGTTATATTTAGTGACTCGCTTGCATACACAAGATCCGGAGAATCAGGAGAAGGTCATTTCCCAAATCCGAAATATGATCGGGCAAACGGTTCATGCGCAGATACATATTGCCATGGATCATTTATTGGCGGTAATCAGAATACTGTCGTAATCTGGACTGCAAGCAATCAGGCACCGTGTGGTAGCTGCCATGGCGATCCGGCAACCGATAATCCTCTTCCCATCGAAGACCATGTCAGAGGTACTCTCATCCAGAATTGCCAGGGTTGCCACTTTATCCAGGATTCGACAGGACATCGGCTTCCGGTGGCCGAGCGACTTCCTGATGGAACCTATCGGATCGATATACCTGCTGTCCATGGAAATGGAAAGTTAAATCTTGTCGGCGGTGAAATTCAGATTGGAGAAGATCGGAAAGGTAGGTCAAATCGGCTGTAATATTAAATCTGCAATTTGACGAAAGTAGTGCGCTTCTTTTTTCAATTTGTGTCCTTCTGAGGGAATACCCTTGTAGTAATTTTCCGACGGCTATTCTCAGCCCGGACGATGACACTATCCCAGACAAAAAGGGGGATATTTGTCGGCAGTAATTGATGAAATATCTCTATTCTTGATTTTCAACGAAAGATAATCTATATTTATGATATTAAATTGAGATTTCATTAAAGACTTACGACCGGGGATTAAATATCGTGAGTCATATCACACATCAAAAACTTACCCCCCGTACTTTTAGGTATTGATGATTTCAATAATCCAACAATATTTCATGATAAACGACAGTATTCAATATCCTCAACAACCGATCCATTCTACACGAAGAGATTTCTTTTTTTTTCTCATAGGCTTTTTCTTACTGGCTCCATTAAGTTTATTCGGACAACCCGACACAAAACTCCCTTTATATAAAAATCAACCTTTAACTAGCCAGAATCTTCTTTCCCGACAACATCTGGCATCTGTTCCGGAAGATAGCAGTTGGCGCGATACTTTCGGAGGGTCTAATGGATTATATGGATCTCCCTATGCGATTGCAACTGATGGGAACAATCTGTATGTTGGCGGCTCTTTTAATGAGGCGGGAGATCAGACAAACCTGAATAACATTGCACGGTGGGACGGCACACACTGGAATCGAATGGGAAACGGAATAGATGGATGGGTGCGTGCGATTGCTGTGAATGGCGCGTATGTCTTTGTGGGCGGAACTTTCAGATATGCAGATGGTAAGGAAGTAAACGCGATCGCCCGGTGGGATGGTACAACATGGTACCCTTTAGGAACCGGAGTGGATGGTGAAGTTTATTCGATTGCTATCAATGGAAACGATGTTTATGTGGGAGGACGATTCGGAAGTGCAGGAGGGCAACCTGCATCGAATATCGCAAAGTGGACTGGCACACATTGGGAAGCACTTGGAACTGGTGTGAATGGGACAGTATTTTCGGTTGCAGTATATAAAACATCGATATGTGTGAGCGGCTCGTTTACCCTGGCAGGTGGAATTGCGGCAAATAACATTGCACAATGGGATGCAAGTGTATGGAAGTCATTAGGAACAGGACCGAATGATTATGTATATTCACTGGCTGCAAGCGGAAATAATCTTTATGCAGGCGGCCAATTTACAGTGATGAATGATCAGCCTTCAAAATATCTTGCGAAATGGGACGGTACGACCTGGCAATCTGCCGTCAACAATATAGATGGAACCAGCATTTATGCCGTCGCAATGAATGGAAAAGAAGTATATATCGGAGGCGAATTACTAAAAGTCGATCAACAGCCAATATCGAATATCGCAAAGTGGGATGTTATACAGTGGCAGCCTCTCGGCAGCGGTGTGAATGGGATCGTCCGGGGATTTGTGACTAATAACCTAGATTTGTATGTCATTGGAAATTTTTCTCTGGCTGGAGGAAAACCATGCAGCAACATCGCCCTCTGGCATAATCCTACATCGGTGGTTGCATCATTCGATGTGACCGGGACTCCCCCTCCAAACGGAGTCGCCGCCACCGATAGTGTGGAGTGGACAGTCATAGCAAAAGATTTAAAAGGAAATCGCCTGGCCAATTACGCCAATCCTGTTCTTCCCTTCTGGGTGAATAACTCGGCGGCAACCCAGGAGCAATGGAAAGTGGAATACCTAAATAAATATGGAGTGTACATAAAAGGAAATACCATCAGTGATAGTGTGTTTCAGGACGGCATCGCACAATTTAGAACATACATGACGATTGCCGAGAATATACCTATAAGCTTTTCATTCCACGACACGAACGGCGTAGTCGGAACAACTCCTTCCTTCAACGTTATTCCCGGTCCAATCGTCACTCTCGATATTTTTCCGTATGATGAAACGGGCAGAAGCGTCCATGGTGCAACATGGAACGGTTCAGACGGACAACCCGATACGGTTTTTTTCGGAGTTGAATTTCCATATTATGTACGGCGATTCGACCGTTATCATAACCTTGATGTACTCTCATCGCCGATCGAAGTGATTGTCACATCAGATAAAAGCGGGTCGGTCGCTATCCCAGAGTCACCCGCATTTATCAGGACAGTGATTCCGTACAGTGCAACTGTCATTAATAATACAATCGATAGATTCCGGCTGATAGCCCTCTGGGATGGAAAATCCTTCTTCTCCGACACTATCGTGGCGATTCCCAGCGATTTGATCCACCATATCGACCAAATGCCGAAAACTATCTCACTTGAACAAAATTATCCGAATCCGTTCAATCCCACAACAAAGATCAAATTTCAAATACCGGGATCCAAATATGTGACTCTTCGTGTTTATGATGTTCTTGGACATGAAGTCGCTACGCTTATTAACACGCGGCTTTCAGTAGGAGAATACGAGACTGAGTTTTCAGGTGAGAATCTACCGAGCGGAGTGTATTATTATAGATTATCGATGGAAGGATTCACAGCCACGAAAAAAATGGTATTACTTCGATAGAGAAAAGCCTTTTGCAGTCACAAAATTCCAGGCGTTGTGCTTATATCTTCCTTAATGCATCCTTTATTTTTCTATATGTATCCTCAAGTGCCTCTGAAATTACCCTGGTGTCCCCAAGGACTGGCATGAAGTTCGTGTCTCCATTCCAGCGCGGAACAATATGCATATGGATGTGCCCGTCGATTCCTGCACCACTGACACGACCGATATTCATCCCGATGTTAAATCCCTGAGGATGAAGTGCTTCTGTCAGGGCTTTCACACACTGTTGTGAACAGCTCATGATCTCGGCCGATTCATTTTCAGACAATCCCGAGAGTTCGCCCGTATGCGTATGCGGAACAATCATCAGGTGACCGCTGTTATACGGGAAAAGGTTTAACACGACGAAGCAGGAAGATCCTCGATACAGGACGAGATTTTCTTCATCTTTATGCGGAGCAGAAAGGATGCGGCAGAAAAGGCATTTATCTGCATCCCTCGACGCCTTTGTTTCATTGGCAAACGATTCGATATATTTCGATCTCCACGGCGACCAGAGCCTATCCATAGCATCCTCTCAATTGTCTGTTGGAAAAAAGGATGAGCCCCGCAGTAGATCTGCAGAGCTCTCATCTGGTGTTCACCTCACTTAAATAACTATTCTTCTTTCTCTTCTTCTTTCGTAGCTGCCGCGATGATCTTCTCCATCACATCACGCGGGACTTCTTCATAGTGATTAAATTTATGGCGGTGAATACCTCGTCCTTGCGTCATTGAGCGTAACAGAGTGGAATACCTGTACAACTCTTTTAAGGGAACAAGGGCTCTGATTTTCTGGAATGGCCCTTCCGTTTCCATGCCGAGTATCTTTCCACGACGGCTTGATATATCCCCCATCACATCACCCATATATTCCTCCGGTACAGTCACTTCAAGCTCATAGATCGGTTCCAGGAGGATCGGCTTCGCTTCCCTGAAACCTTTCTTGAATGCCATGCGACCGGCAATCTTGAAAGAATTCTCGTCGGAATCAACCGTATGATAAGATCCATAAAAAAGTGTCACCTTGACATCCACAACCTGGCAGCCGGCGATAACGCCGTTCTGCATCGCCTCGATGATTCCTTTTTCGACGGCGGGAATAAATCGGCCGGGAACGACGCCGCCGACAATTGCATCGACAAACTCGAATCCGCTTCCGCGCGGAAGCGGTTCAATCTTGATGACAACATGTCCGTACTGACCCCGCCCGCCTGTCTGTTTTTTATGCTTATAATCAACTTCGGGCGCCGAACCTCTGATCGTTTCACGATATGGTATCTTTGGTTCGATCATGTCCACTTCGACGCCGAATTTTTCCTTCAGGCGTTTCACAACGATCTGGAGATGAAGCTCTCCCTGTCCGCTGATGAGCGTCTGGTTCAGTCCCGGATCGGCAGTGATTAACAATGTTGGATCTTCTTCGTGAAGAGAATGGAATCCATTGGCAATTTTATCCTCGTCGCCTTTAGCCTTGGCAACCACTGCGGACGAAATCACCGGCTCGGGAAACACAATAGGCTTGAAGGACATCGGATTTGCTTTACTGCATAGCGTGTTGTTGGTATGGGTATCCTTCAATTTCACTGCTGCTCCCAGATCACCGGGAAATATTTTCGTAACATCTTTACGTTCCTTGCCGTTCATCACGAAGATTTGTCCCATCCGTTCCGGCTTACCATTGGATTGGTTCACCAGATCCATACCCGGCGAAAGTGTTCCGGAGTGCAACCGGAAGAATGATAGCTCGCCGACATGCGGTTCCGACATAGTTTTGAACACAAACAGGGCGGTCGTTGAGGCCGGATCAGCTTTAATTGGCACGGGGTCATCCGATCCCGGGATTTTTGCCATGACCGGGCCGCGATCAATTGGTGAAGGACAATAATTCACAAAGACATCGAGAAGTGCCGCGGGACCGATGTTCTCTGCTCCGGAGACTGCGAAAATCGGAAATACTTTTCGCTGAAGAAGTGCAGACCGGATCCCCTTCTGTAGCTCATCGTCATTGAGAGTTCCCCGTTCGAAAAATTTATTCATGAGATTTTCATCGGACTCGGCAATTTTCTCGATCAACTCTTCATGAAGAGCCTTTGCTTTTGCAAGATGCTCTTCCGGGATTTCCTCTTCGGTAAAAGTACCTTTTGGCGTTCGTGAGAATTTCAGCATTTTCATGCGCATGACGTCAACTACGCTGCTGAAGTTCAGGGCGTGTCCGATCGGAAATTGAAGGATACACGCATCATGGCTGAATCGATCCTTGATTTGTTCCACAACTCTATTGAAATCGGCATTTTCGTGATCAATTTTATTGATGACGAACAGTACCGGCGTCCCATTCTCGACCGTGTACCGCCAGACAATCTCTGTCCCCACTTCGATACCTTCAACCGCCTTAAGGACGATAACGGCTGAATCGGCGACACTCAACGCTTCTTTTACCTCACCGGTAAAATCTGTATATCCAGGTGTATCCAGAATATTGATTTTGCAGGCGTTCCATTCGCAAAAAAGTAATGAGGTATTGATGGAGATCTGGCGTTCAATTTCGTCGGGGTGAAAATCGGAAAGCGTGTTTCCTTCTTCAACTTTACCAAGTCTGCTTGTAGCGTTCGCGGAGTGGAGCAAGGCTTCGGAGAGTGTTGTCTTGCCCGCTCCGCCATGACCAATGAGGCAGAGGTTCCTGATATGATCCGATGAATATTCTTTCACAATATTTTACTCCTCTCTCTGACGATGTAATACTACACTTCAACCCAGCGTAGTACAATACGTCGGTTGATAATAGGGAAACACTCCACCTTCCAGGGGATGGATATTCCACGCTTGAGGGCTTCGAGCGAATATCACTTTCGGAGTCGCTCGGTGAAGACTTTAATTCCTCGGACGACAGCAGAGAAAAAAGATGCTGCTTCCATGATCGGAACTTCAACGCGATCCTGGAGACGGCGTTCGAAGGTTACAATATTGTCGGCGATCTCGCGCATCGTCTTTACCGATTCCTTGATATTCTCGACCTCACTATTGATTGAATCAGCGACGTTCTTGAATTTTGAAGTGATGAATTCGAGATTCTCGAAGACGGGAACCGCTTTATTGCTGATCTCCTTAAAGTCCTTTTCGATCGAGATCAACGTCTCTTTCACTTTTATAAGAACGATGATGAGGTATATTGATAATACGACGGCAGAAAACAATGCTGCTATCTCGGCAATGCGAAGGATTGGTTCCACAGGAGTTCCTTATAATCACGAGTACACAAATTTATGAACGCGAACGTTCATCTTTAAACGCATGGACACCCGCTTTCACCGCACTTTTAATACGGCTTCCCTCTTCAACGACAACTCCTGCTTTCTCACGGGCATCGGTAAGAATCCGCTCGGCATCAGTGAGAAGTGTCTGAGCTTTCTCCCGAGCGTCTGAAATCAGTTGATCAGATTTTTTTTTACCTTCATTGATGATATCAACCGCTTTGTGTTTTGCCGCTGTCAGGTACTGCTCGGCATCGTCGGCTATTTCACCGGCTTTATTCTTTATATCCGCGCGTAATTCTTTTCCGCTTTTAGGTGCATAAAGAAGCGCAATTGCCGCGCCAATAAGACCTCCCGCGAGAAATCCTATTAAGAATCCTTTTATTGCTGAATCTTCTTGTTCCATGGGTATCCTCTTTTAAAAAAACACTACGCACTCCTTCATTGCTTAACTTTTTCAGTATAAGAAGTGCTGATACAAAATGCAACTACCCGCTCTTGCCCGTCGAGGGGGCGATACGCAACTTCCTTTAAAAACAACGGGTAACAACGATGCTTCAAATACATCTGTTTTCTCTTCATAACAGCATTAGCGGATTTTCTTTTTATGCCGCATTTTTCTCAGTCGTTTCTTCCGCTTGTGCGTCGCCATTTTATGACGTTTACGTTTTTTGCCGCTGGGCATTTGGTGTTCACCTCCTTTGAGGACGCTATTTATTTTTTCACAGGAAATGAATGCTGTTGGATCATCATTCGCGAACGTTTCGCAATATTGTTTGTCGAATCAATCGCAATCGTTTTTTCAAACCATAGTCGGGCCTGTTCAATATTCCGTTCCTGCAGGCTTACAATCCCGAGATTGAAATGTGCAAGCTGGTGCTTCGGGTCAATCGACAGTCCTTTTTCCATCTCGGCACGAGCCGATGAATAATCCCGTAGTTCGAAGTAACATATTCCCATGTCTACCATTGCATCGACATCGCACGGATTGAGCACAAGATAATTTTTATATTCTCCGATCGCATCGATAAATTTTTGAGCATCGTGCAATGCATTTGCAAGCTTCAATCGTGCAGCAGGATCCTCTGGATTTGCCCTGACCACACTTTCAAGACTATCAATTTTGGCACTTATCTTTGCTTCAAGCGGAGCCGCCACAGCCAACGGTTCCTGTGTGACGGAGGTTTCACGCTCATTTTTCACTATTAAGTACAACACAATGATAATCACTGCAAAGACTGCGAGGATTATTGCACTGTGCCAAATTTCTATCTTCCCTCTCTTTTTCCCCCTTCTTATTTTTTCTTGTGACCGTTTCCTCTGGTGTGTGATTACATCATTTTCATTCTGAAGGGCTCCGGAGAGACGTGCACCACAACTTTCACAATATGTCAGCTCTGCATCATTTCCCGAACCGCAATTCCGGCATGTAATTATTTCCTTCTGCTTTTCATGATGTACCGTTTCTGCCGGTATATCTTCCAGCTCTATTTTCACGCCGCATGACGGACAGAATCGGGCCTTGAGGGGGAGTTCATTACCACATGCATGACATTTCAAAGCAGACACCCTCCCCACTTTTCCTTACCCTTATGGCTGTTCACGCTGTTTAAGGTTCACATTCACAAGGCTCTTCAGCTCCTTTGATACCTTGAATAATGGAACATAATGTTCATCGACCTTCACCTGTTCGCCCGTCCGTGGATTTCGTGCAATCCGTCCCTTCCGCTTTTTTACTTTGAAGCTTCCGAACCCCCGAATTTCAATATTTTTTCCATCTTTAAGTGTGTCTATTACAGTGGAAATGAAACCGTCGACAACCGCTTCGGTCTCGACCTTCGTCAGTCCCGTTGCTGATGCGATCACATCAACGATGTCTGCTTTTGTCACCTGCGTATCTCCTCTCTCGTAGGATCACATTGGACCACCCACGTCCACAATACCCCTTCTTATAATAATTGGAGGGGCACAAGTTAATAAGGTTCTGCAAGCCGGTATTGCAGTATTGGCTGCTGTAAAAATTGCTGTTTAAGATCAACAAGTTCCTCTTTGACAGATCCAAAGAGTGATTCATAAATTGTGGAACGACGTCTTCGTTCCTTCACAAGCTGCGGCTCACCTTTAATCCTTGCAAGTCCGGCAGCGATGCTCACCGCGTCCTCATAGGTTCCTAATGTATCAATCAGTCCTGCTCGGAGCGCCTGCTCACCGGTGAACACACGTCCATCGGCTAATGCAAGTACAGTATCCCTCGGAAGCCCCCTTTCTTCGATCACAACCCCAATAAACTGCTCATACACATCATTCGTAATCGATTTGAAATATTTTTTATCCTCTTCGGTGGATGAACGCATGTATGATCCTGCATCTTTTAACTTCCCGGTTTTGACTGTTGTTGCGTCAATACCGATCTTATCCATTAATTTATTAAGATGAATAAATTCCATGATAACACCGATGCTGCCCGTCAGCGTCCCCCGATTTGCAACAATTCTTGAACCGCCGCATGAAACATAATAACCACCACTCGCTGCAATTGAACCCATCGAGACGACGACCGGCTTCCCATCATCACGAACTTTACGTACTGCCTCATAAATTTCCTGGCTGGCGACAACCCCGCCGCCGGGTGATTCAACCCGGAACACGATACCCTTGATCGATTTATCGTCACCGTATTTTTTAAACTGGCGGACGATTTCTTCCGACGAGACGATCGTTTCCTTCAATTCAATGACCGCCAGTTTATCGCCGGACGATTTCCCTATTGTCACTTCATATGTCTCATCAGAGGAAGATATGTTTTTAAGAAGGAAAATCCCAATACCGAAAAAGACGATCAATATAACTCCACAAATACCGAGGAACCAGAGGATAATCTTCGTGTTCTTTGTCATGGATGGATGCGATAAGTTATTGATTTTGAATGTATTATACAAAAGGTTGGATAAAAAGTCAATAAGAGATTCGACTTCCTCTGAATGGATATAATGAGTTCGTAGAGTTTCCCAATGTTTTTATTGTTTTTTCCTTGTTTTGTTTTTCTTCGACAATTTCAAGCGAGATGCTTTTTTCGGCTGTAAAGCGATCTTCAACACCTCTCCCATTTCCTTGACAAAGAAGAAATTGATTGATTGCCGGACGTTCTCCGGAATTTCCTCGACATCCGCACGGTTTCGATCAGGCAAAACAACCGTGGTAATTCCCGCCCGTGCGGCAGCGAGTACTTTCTCTTTTACACCACCGATAGGTAACACAGTACCGCGTAAGGTAATCTCTCCGGTCATTGCGAGATCATTCCGTACATGGCGATCGGTAAGCAATGACACCAATGCCGTCAACATCGTAACCCCCGCTGATGGACCGTCCTTTGGAATTGCTCCCGCCGGCACATGAACATGTATATCGTATTTATCCCTGAAGTTCTGCTCGATCCCCAGATCCCTGCTATTCGAAGCGATATAACTCACAGCCGCCTGAATAGATTCCTTCATGATATCACCGAGTTGACCGGTGATGATCAGAGCCCCCTTCCCCTTCATTTTCGTCGCTTCGATGAAAAGAATATCACCGCCAACGGGAGTCCATGCAAGCCCAGTAGCAATCCCCGGTTTGGAAATCCTCTCGGACACTTCCGAATAAAACTTATCTTTCCCAAGAAATGCAATAACATCATCTCTCCCAATAACCCGCCCCTCTTTTTTCCCTTCTACGATGTCCCGGGCAGCACCACGGCAGACATCTGCAATCCTGCGCTCGAGCGAACGTACACCGGCTTCCTTAGTGTATGCGTTTATGATTTTTTTCAGCGCAACGTCTTCGAATACAAGACTCTTATCCTTCAAGCCGTGTTCTTTGATTTGTTTAGGCACGAGGAAGCGTTTCGCGATCATCAGCTTTTCCTCTTCGGTGTAACTGGGAATCTCGATGATCTCCATTCGATCCCGCAGTGCCGGAGGAATCGGTTCCAGCATATTTCCGGTAGTGATAAACATTACATTCGACAAATCAAACGCCGCTTCAATATAATGATCGCTGAATGAAAAGTTTTGTTCCGGATCGAGGACTTCAAGCAAGGCCGAGGATGGATCACCCCGAAAATCCATTCCTATCTTATCCACTTCATCGAGCATAAAGACAGGATTATTCGATCCAGCTTTTTTCAATCCCTGAATTATCCGTCCCGGTAAAGCGCCGATATAAGTCCGGCGATGACCCCTGATTTCGGCTTCATCATGCACACCGCCGAGCGAGATTCTGACAAATTTTCGCCCAAGGGCATTCGCAATCGATCGGCCCAGCGAGGTTTTACCTACACCCGGAGGACCCACGAAACACAAAATCGGACCCTTCATATCTTTTTTCAATTTCCGGACGGCAAGATATTCCAGAATTCGTTTTTTCACCTTATCCAGACCGTAATGCTCGTCATTAAGCACTCCCTCGGCCTTTTTGATGTCAAGCCGATCTTCCGTGCCTACACTCCAGGGAAGTTCCAGGAGCCAGTCGAGATACGTTCGCGATACTGTATACTCGGCCGAGGCGGGACTCATCCGTGAAAGCCGATCGAGTTCTTTATCGGCAATGGTTTTCACTTCCTGGGGGAATTTTGTTTCATCTATTTTATTCCTGAGTTCCTTGATTTCAACGTTACCCTCATCTTCCCCGAGTTCTTTCCTAATTGCTTTCATCTGCTCACGGAGATAATATTCGCGTTGAGTCTTGCCTATTTCATCCTGGACATCAGATTGGATCTTGTTTCCGAGTTCCAGCCGCTGGACAAGTTTATTCAAAGCAAGATTTGTTTTTACAAGACGTTCCTTCACCTTGAGGCTTTCAAGGACATCCTGTTTTTCCTGTATATTTGCGTTTACGAGCGACATTATAACATCAGCGAGTGGTCCCTGTTCCTGCATGTTCATAACTATTGCGAGGTGCTCCGAAGTGAGATCATTCGAGAGGTCGACGACTTTTCGAAATAGAGAGCGTATGTTTGCGATAAGGGCTTCTTCTTCAACATCCGCTGTCTCTTCATCGCCAACACGCTGTGAAAGAGCGCGCAAATACGGTTCAGTCTGTACAAAATTTAACACTCTAGCGCGGTACATTCCCTGTACAAGGACGCTCTTTGTCCCGTCAGGCAAGGCATAAACTTTTAGGATTTTAGCCGCAGTACCGAAGTTATAGACATCAGCCGGAATCGGGACATCGACTGAGGAATCCTTCTGGGCGAGAAGAAGGATTGTCGAATTCGAGTGGACTGCTTCATCGACGACTTTGATCGTACTTTCACGACCGATCGACAGCGGTACGACCTGCCGGGGATAGAATACAGTGTTACGTAAGGGAATTACCGGAAGAACTTCCGGTACATTGACATTGTCAGGAGTTGTTGTTTTCATTGACATCACACGACCCTTCTTTCCCGTCTCATCGAATAACCAACCGGGAACGCACAAAGTTCCCCTCTTTCATATGGATTTATCTCAATACAAATAAGTGATTTCAATGATTTCTCTTTTTATCTTAAACATATTGCTTTTTGATGTCAACGATTATAACAATCCGGCTCCTTCAGATATTCTTTGGTATTACAATCTATATATATGAGCGGGTACTCTCACCTTGTACCCGCTCCTACCGCGATTCGATGATTCAGGCAGCCTTGATCTGAATCTCTTTCGGTTTTACTTCTTCAGCTTTAGGGATTTCGATCGTCAGCACACCGTCCTTAAAGTTTGCCTCGATCTTTTCTCCTTTTACTAATGAAGGAAGAGTAAACGTCCTCTCGAACGAACCGTAGACACGTTCACTGCGAAAGTAGCTCTTATCTTTTTCTTCCTTCTCTCTCTTCTTCTCGCCGTGAATTGTCAGGAGATTTTCCTTCAGTGTGATTTTCACATCTTCCTTCGAGACTCCGGGAAGTTCAGCTTTCATGACGTATGCATCTTCTTTTTCAGTGACGTCAACATTCGGATACCAGTTGTTGATACGAAGATTGTTGTCATCAGCTATCCCGCGGTTGAAGAATCGATCGAAAACACGATTGATTTCGTCTTGCATCGAGAACAGGTCCGTGGAAAGATCAGCCATCGGCGTCCACGATGCAATGTCATGCGTCGGTTTCCAACGAATGAGTGTCATAGTGTTAACCCTCCTGTTCTTTTGTATAGATTTTTACTTATTGATAATTGATATTAATGAATAGGTATTTCCTTTACTTTTGATTGTTCCTGTTTCGGCAGTTTAATTCTTAGTATACCGTTTGCATATTCCGTCGTCACCGCATCGACGTTTACCGTCGATGGAAGTTTGAACTTCCTGGAAAAGTCACCGCGTGATATCTCGGAAACAATCCTCCGTCTTCCATCATTCGATGATGCGGAACGCTTACCGGAGACACTCAGGATATTCTGATGAATCGAAACTTTCAAATCCTCTTTTGTCACACCGGGAACTTCAACGACAACTTCAAACGAATCTCCGGCTTCATCGATATCAACAGCAGGACAGTATTGATGAACATAGGATCTTGTATTGAATAGATCTCCAAATATATCATCATTCAATACTTCGTCGATAAGTGAACGACTATTTAATTTTACTTCCATTGTTTTCTCCTTGTCTTTTTAGTCAATAAAATCTCAAACGATGTGCCAATTTTAAATTCATTAAATTTGACTATTTTTTCAGCATATGTGTCAGAAGAAAATTCCTATGACAGTCAGAATGACAGTAACACTGATAATTTTTCAGAGAATAATGACATTTTGCAATATCAGTGAATGAAATTATGACAGATAAAAAGAAAAAGTCCATCACAAAGTGACGGACTTTTTAAAAACTTATAATACAATTATAGGACTGTACCTACGCTTGTTCCTGAGCTTCAAGGAAACGTTCTGCATCGATCGCTGCCATACATCCGCTCCCTGCCGCCGTAACCGCCTGGCGATAAGAACTGTCAGCAACGTCGCCCGCAGCAAACACACCCGGAATATTTGTCTGTGTGTTCCTTCCCCGAAGTACGATATACTCCTTTTGATCCAATTCGACTTGTCCCTTGAATATCCCGGTATTCGGTTGATGACCGATAGCAACAAAGACACCATCGCATTGCAGATCCGATAGTGCTTCGGTTTTCACATTTCGTAATCGGACACCCGTGATACTCTTTTTATTGTTTTCCTCCCGCCCGATTATTTCATCCACGACGGAATTCCACACGAACGAGATCTTTGGATTTTTTTTAACACGTTCCTGCATGAATTTCGACGCCCTCAAGGCATCACGTCGATGCACAATAGTTATTTTCGATGCAAACCGTGTAAGAAAAAGTGCCTCTTCCATTGCTGTGTCCCCGCCACCAACAACAACAACCTCGAGATTTTTAAAGAAGAAACCATCGCATGTTGCACATGCCGATACACCGTACCCCATATATTTCTTTTCAGACGGAATATTTAATAGTCTGGCCGATGCGCCTGATGCAATAATTACCGAATCACCATAATATATTTCATCTTCTGCCACAATTTTGAAAGGCCGTTTTGAGAAATTAACTTCGGTTACATCCTTAAACATCGTTTCGGCTCCAAATTTCTGAGCCTGCTTTCTAAAAAGTTCCATCATCTCGGGTCCCATGATTCCATCGGGGAATCCGGGATAATTCTCAACATCAGTGGTAATCGTCAGCTGTCCGCCGGGCTGAAATCCCTCAAAAACCGCCGGTTTCAGGTCTGCCCGTGCAGCATATAATGCAGCTGTCAATCCTGCTGGCCCTGAACCAATAATTATAATTTTATATCGTTTTTCTTCTGCCATACTAAATCTCCTGGAAGCAGGTTAAATTCGTATCGCTCATATGATGCACAAAAATAATAAAAGATTCGTGCCATGGTTGCCTTGATACATCTTCCGGTTTGGCAGGTACGCCCGGCAATGCATCACATTAAAGTCTTTTCGAATCATTCTTTATTCATAGCGTACTCTATATTCCGCATCAATCCTTTGTGTTTTGCACGTTTTATGGCGCTTTTTGAAAATTTTCTTGAAAAATCCTCTTTTGTCATTTTCCCCCATTGATCTAACTGCGGGGACAGATTTTCTTCATGAGGCCGAAAATCATCAATCAATGATGGAATAGAAAATCTCTCATTCCACGGGCAGACGTCCTGACAGATATCGCATCCATATATCCACCCGTTGAATTTATCTCTATATTGCGGATCGATTTCTCCTCGATGTTCAATAGTAAGATATGATAAACATTTCGACGAATCAACAACATAGGGTGCAATAATGGCCCGAGTAGGGCATGCCTCAATGCATCTTGAACAGGAACCGCAAAAATCCTGCATGGGAGTATCCGGAACAAGCTCCAACGAAGTAATGATTTCACCGAGAAAGATCCACGAGCCGGCGTCACGCGTGATTATGTTTGTATGTTTCCCGAGCCAGCCGATTCCCGCCCTTGCTGCCCAGACTTTTTCCATTACGGGACCTGTATCCACATACGTTTTCGTTTCAATCCCCGTGAAGTTTTCATGAAGCAAATTAGCGAGGGTGTCGACCATGGATTTAATAACCTCATGATAATCATTTCCCCATGCATATCGTGAGATTTTTCCTACTCCAGGTTTATCAAGGTGTGAATATGGATGATAATAGTTCACGGCACAACAGATAATCGAGCGTGCAGACGGCAGAATATCACGTGGATTCTTTCGCTTCTGAGTGTCGTTCTTCATCCATTCCATTGACGCATGATAACCGCGCAGGAGCCACTCATCAAGGTGAACGCCTTCTTCATCCAGTGTTTGCACAGTAGAAATGCCGACATGGGTAAATCCGACTTCCCGAGCCCGATTCTTCACCCATATAGCGGCTTCATTAAACGTCATGTGGATTCACCCAAATTATATTCTAAGGTAAAGATAAAATAAAAAGGTCGGTCGTCATAGATATGAGACCGACCTCAACTCTACATCTTCAAGTACTCATTTCCGGAAATGTGAATTTGCAGCCGATAATTCACCGATGGATTTCTCCGGAAGTATTTTCTTTGCCCGTTCAAGCAGTACATCTTCGGCCTCGACACGGTTTGGATCGGGAACACAGCAATCTACCGGGCAGACAGCAGCACACTGCTCTGTATCGGCATGACCAACGCATTCTGTGCATTTATCCGGAACGATATAATAAAAATCGTTGGAGAGTGCATCGTTCATCGCGCCATTCAATTCCCATTGTACGCCGCCTGCATATATCGCAGTGTTTGGACACTCAGGCTCGCATGCTCCGCAGTTTATGCACTCCTCAGTGATCATCGTTGCCATATTTATTTCTCCTTAAAATATATTCGTAAAGAAACAAACTGAATAATAATAAGAAAAACCACACCCAAGTTCAAGGTATTTTTTTCAATTCTCTTATGAAAAAGCCTTATTTTTAGGACTTTTCGGGGCGTATATTAAAATATTTTGCCTGAGGATGATGGACAATTATTGCACTTGTCGATTGTTCCGGAACGATCTGGAATTCCTCCGTCAACGACACTCCGATCCTTTCCGGACAAAGCAGTTCAAAGAGCTTCGTTTGGTCCTCGAGATTCGGACAGGCGGGATATCCAAAGCTGTACCGCGAGCCCTGATATCCCTGACTGAATAATTTCTTCATATCTGCCGCATCATTTCCGGCGATACCAAGGTCCTGACGGATAACCTTGTGCCAGAATTCGGCCAATGCCTCGGCCGACTCGACGCCCAGACCGTGAAAGAACAAGTAGTCACGATAATCGCCTGCATCATAGAGAGTTTTTGCAAACTCGGATGCCTTGCTTCCCATTGTCACGAGCTGTAGTGCAACGACGTCCTGTTTTCCAGATTCGACCGGAAGAAAGAAATCCGAAATGCACAGGAATCGATCATCCGACTGCCGCGGGAATGTAAATCGAAGCCTCTCGTTCACTCCACCCTCATCATAAACAATAAGATCGTTTCCATCGCTGTTACATGGAAAATAACCGTAGACGACCTTTGGCTGAAGAAGTTTTTCTCGATCCGCCCGTGCTTTCCATTCGTGCAACGCAGGGCGTACTGAGTCATCCAGGAATTTCTCGAACTCGGGGATTGATAGCTTCCCCCTCCTAAACTGCCATTGCCCTTTCACCAGAGCAGTTTCGTTGATGTATCGATATACCTCGGTCAATGGAATATCATCGACCACACGAACGCCATAAAAAGGAGCGTCTGGAATTTTCTCGAGCACCCTTACATATGTACTGCGCTGTGCAGTTTGTCTCTGCGTGCTTTTATCAGGTATCTCTTTCAATATTTTGTTCTCTGTCGTTTTTCGCGCGATAGTTCCAATATCACGAGGCGTCTTGTCCAGACTACCCTGTACTACATGTTCCATAAATCGCAGGCCGTCGAAGGCATCATTTGCGTATTCAACGTAGCCATTGTAAACCGATCGAAGATTTTCTTCGACATAACGGCGCGTCAATGCCGCCCCTCCAAGGACGACCGGTACTTCTATCCGCCGCTCATTAAGCACTTCGAGATTTTCCTTCATGATGAGTGTCGATTTCACCAGCAATCCGCTCATTCCGATGGCGTTTGCTTTATGCTCTTCGACGCTTCGCAATATATTCTCAACCGGTTGTTTGATTCCGAGATTGATGACCTTGTAGCCATTGTTGGTCAGAATAATATCAACGAGATTCTTACCGATATCATGTACATCGCCTTTCACCGTGGCAAGAACAAGTATTCCCTTGTTCGTCGATTCGGATTTTTCCATAAATTGTTCGAGATAAGCGACAGCCGTCTTCATTACCTCGGCCGATTGAAGAACAAAAGGAAGCTGCATTTCACCTCGCCCGAAAAGATCGCCGACCACCTTCATTCCATCGAGGAGAATCGTATTAATAATCTCCAACGGCTTGTACCGACGGAGCGCGTTATCAAGATCAGCCTGAATATCAACCTTATCGCCGTCGATAATTCGCCGTTTTAATATCTCCTCAATCGTCCCGACTGAACGAACGACGTGTTCTTTCGGTACGGTAGACTTCCTGGTGTAGAATTCCATTATCGCCTTGAGCGGATCTAATTCCGGAGTACGTTCATCGAAGATCAATTTCCGACAGAGTTCAAGTCCCTCCTTTTCGATTTTATAGAGAGGAAGGATTTTCTGCGCGTTCACGATTGCCATATCGAGACCGGTTTCAATGGCATAATGTAGAAAAACACTGTTGATGATCTGCCGCGCCTGGGGGGCCAGACCGAATGAGATGTTGCTGACTCCAAGAAGAGTCCGCACATTCGGGAATTCCTTTTTGATCAGACGGATCCCTTCGATGGTCTCGAGACCGGCTTTTCTGAATTCCTCATCGCCCGATCCGAGTGTTAATGTCAGCGTATCGAAGATCAGGTCCTCTTCCGGCAGGCCATATTTTTTCGTGACGATATCATGAATATGCCGTGCAATTGCAAGCTTTTTCTGTGCCGTTTTTGCCATACCATCTTCATCAATTGTCAGGGCAACAACAGCAGCACCATACTTTTTACAGAGCGGGACGATCTTCGCGATCCGTTCCTCACCGTCTTCACAATTGATTGAATTAACGATTGGCTTTCCGGCAATCAGCTTCAACGCCTCTTCGACAACCTGCCATTCGGTAGAGTCGATCATTAGCGGCACTAAAACCTGCGTATTGAACCGTTTGATAATTTCGTGCATATCCCGGACTTCATCGCGGCCAGCATAGGCAGCGCAGACGTCAAGGATATGTGCCCCTTCGCGGACCTGTTCCTTCGCCATCGCAACTATGCCGTCGTAGTCCTCGGCCTGCAATAACTCACGGAATTTCTTGCTGCCGTTGGCATTCGTCCGCTCACCGACGATCACCGGCGGCGGTTCGATATGTGTTGTTGCAATTGAATACAAACTCGCTACTGATGGTACAAAATCGACCGTCCGTTGATACATTGTCGTATCACGTACAGCTTCGACCAGGGCGTGAATATGCTCGGGCGTTGTGCCACAGCACCCGCCGACAATCTGCACACCGAGATCGCGCACAAAATGTCCGAGCGACGAGGCAAGCTCATCCGGCGTAAGATTATAATGAGCTCTTCCTCCAATATTCTCCGGCATACCGGCATTTGGCATGACGAACACTGGTTTCGGACTCGCCCCGCAGAGATAGCGCACGTTCTCGGACATTTCTTTCGGTCCGGTCGCGCAGTTCATTCCTATAATATTGACGGGAAAACTCATGAGCGTTGTAAGCGCAGCGTTGATTTCGGTCCCGAGAAGCATCGTACCGGTCGATTCAATTGTGATAGAGGAAATGACCGGTACGGAACGGCCCGCCTGCCGGAAATATTCGAAGATCGCCACAAGTGCCGCTTTCGCTTGAAGAAGATCCTGACAGGTCTCAACCGAAAGAAGATCCACTCCTCCATCCATCAATCCACGAACCTGATCGTAAAACGAATTTTTCATATCCGCGAAGGAAATATGTTGAAGTGACGGTAGCTTTGTCGTCGGTCCGATCGATCCGGCAACATACCGCGGATAAGATTCAGATGAGTAGTGAGTTGCGATTCTTTTTGCGATTCTCGCAGCTTCGCGATTTAACTCGTAGGATTTGTCTTGAAGTCCGTACTCAGCCAAAACAATGCTCGCGCCGCCGAATGTATCGGTTTCAATAACATCACAGCCGGCTTCAAGAAAATCGACGTGCACTTTTTCGACAGCCGACGGTTTTGAGAAGACGAGGTTTTCATTACAGCCGTTAAGGTGCTCACCGCCGAAATCGGCCGCGTTCAGGTTCTGTCGCTGTATACTCGTACCCGTTGCTCCATCGAACACGATGACGCGATTCTGGAGTCTATGTAAGAAGGATTCAGGCATTAAAATAATGATTTTGTACCAATTTCGGTGTTTAATACACTATTATTCTAAGGTTATATAATCTTCAATCAATTCAGACTCATAAAGATACAATAATAACCCAAGAGAGCGTGAAATAATTCCATTATATGATCATAAAAATATACAAAAAAATGCAGCGCCTAGCAAAAAGGTCTGAATGATATCTAATTGTAGATCTTTAAGATCTATTTAAAACAAAAAATCCCAATTTGTCTTTCCGGTAAGAAAGGGATAGAAAGTAGCACTTTAGATGCTGTCTCTTAAATCGAAGTTTTGGCTATGAGAAAATAATGAATTCTTTTATTACCGATTTAAGACATAAATTGAAAAGAAAAGTCCACGTGGCATGCACCAACAAACAACACTCTGCCCTCTTCCGGATTGACAGGACTTCAACGGTGAGGGCAAAATCGGAATCACTTCTTTTCTGGCTGAGGAGACAGGTCTATACTCCTGAAGAACAACAGGTGAGAGGCTTATATCTCCCATAGAACCAATCACACTACTAAACCGCAGGCGAAAGATCCTGCGGCAAAGAAGTACTTCTTAACTTGCTTCGAATTCTTCTTCGAAGATCTCATCGAGTGTCGGATATCCAACTGTTGCTTTTTGTTCCTTTTTCATATTGCTCATTATTAAAGCAACAGGAATAGCAACCGCTGCGATGATCCCCACCAACTTCAAGATTTTCATAACATCCCCTTTCTGAGGAATCCTCCTCAACACTAAGGTACGAAACCCGCGGGGATGCCACAAGTTAATTCTTATTAATGAAATCACTTTAATCTAAGCTCAATCCCTCCCCGGATCCATCGACCGGGTTGCGGAACGCCAGGGATCTCCTCGTAGGCGGCATCAAAGACATTCTGCGCCGTGATATACACCCAAACCGGGTTGATTTCCTTCCGCGCACTGATGTCAATGAGGGTGTAAGACTCTCCCGAGGTACGTTCTTTCCACGTTCCGGAGATCAATGCCTTAATTTTTATCGGGAGGTCCATAACTATCAGGCCTGAAAGGGTATGACGCGGATGATTGAGGCTGTATTTGGTCCTGTAACTGCTCCCGCGATCAATTCGCGAGGAGAGGAAAAGATAATTGACATTTACGTTCCGGATGGAGAGCGGGAATTCATCGTGCGACGATTGGTTCCCGGTCAACCATTCGATACCCAACTCACCTCCACGAGTTTCGGCTCCAGTAAAGTTTACAGCATGGTACTGATCACCGTCGAAGAACTGAACATAGTCGATCAGATCCCTCTGGTCTCTAAGAAATATAGCGCTGCTGATCATGAAATTTTGGATGGAAGAATTTCTGATACCGAGCTCATATGACCATCCGATCTCCGGCGACAGATTTGGATTCCCGACATTTGCCGGATCGTTATAATATAAATCCGTATAACTCGGAGCCCGAAACGATCTGCCTGCCGATGCAAATATTTTTGTCGTTCCCATAAAAATATATCCGATGCCGATACCGGGCGAGAATTGCCGTCCGTAATCCGAATGCCAATCCTGCCGCGTTCCGATATCAAAAGAGAAAATGCTGTCGATCAAAGTCTGGAAGGTACTGAATATTGCCTGCGTTGAACGGTGATGATTGCCCAGAGAGGTACTCGTGATCCTGTCCCAGTTCCCTTCGACGCCGAGAAGAAGGGATGTGGATTTACTGAAAGTCATCGTGCCAACGATTTCTCCGCCGGCAACATGCGTTGTGTGAGTATTCGGAGTGCTACCCGGCATATAAATGAATTCGTCATCATGGCGCCGGTAACGGACTTTTGGCTGAAGAAGCAGCGATCCCGCAGTAATTTCTGTCCCCAGCGTAATCCAGCCGACGGCTGTTTTTTCCTTCGATGCCGCATTTCGTCCCGGCGAGTAAAAATCAAATGCTCCGAATTTCTTTTTCGTATAGCCGCCGAGAAGGGTATAATTCCCGATTGGAAAATTCAACTCGTTGTTCGTGGTCATATTCCAGATAGTAAACTCAGTATCATCCCGGAATCCATCCGACTTTCTTATTTCAAATGTATTTCGCGTTTTCACTATCGTGTTATTTGTGGTGAATGATGCCGATCCTGTCAGTAATCCGTACTCCCCGCCCCCTAACCGGAGAGTGAGACTTTCATCGGTCGGACGTTTTGTAATAATATTAATGACGCCGGCATAAGCATCTGCGCCGTATTGAGCCGATGCGTGACCTTTGACAATCTCGACCCGCTCGATTTCATCGATTCCGACAGGAACATCGAATGTATGATGACCTGTTTGCGGATCGTTAAGCCGCTGACCGTCAATAAGGATGAGATTCTGACTGAATGTCGAGCCCCTGATGCTCACATCGGTCTGAACACCGAAGACTCCGCGCGATTGAATCCCGCTAACCGATGAGTAACGCAATATTTCTTCGAGCGAGATAGGCGGCACTGCACTCATCTCTGAGGGATGGATTATTTCGTATGCTCTGTTGACGGCGGTGGTGATCGTCGGAATACGGGTCGCGGTGATCACCGTCGTGGGGAGCGTAACAACGGCTTGCTGTGAAAGAGAATCGGATGTCTGGGAATAGATAAGTGTATTATGAAAGTTGAAAAAAAATACAACTAGAAGAAATAATACCAATCCTTTTTCAGAAATCCGTCGATCGGTACTGTGCCCCTTCATAAATAAGTAAAAATTATGATAGGAGCACCGCCAAAAAGGACACAGAGAATCTACAGAGGACACAGAGTATGAAATTCTTCTCATTATTATTCAAGTGTTAATAATATTTCTTTCATTCGAGCGAGGGCTTTTGAGCGGTGGCTTAGAGAGTTTTTCATATCGGTGCTCATCTCGGCATATGTCTGTGTGTATCCATTCGGGACAAAAATAGGATCGTAGCCGAATCCGTTTCTCCCACGGGAATATTCGATGATCACTCCTTCGACAATTCCTTCGACACTTCTTTCATATCCCGGCCCGACAAGTGCGAGGACAGTCCGAAACTGTGCTTGACGGCGGCGAGGCGGCACTCCTTTTAACACTTTTAAAAGCTTCCGGTTATTATCATCGTAGCTGCACCTTTCTCCGGCGAAGCGCGAGGAATATATACCCGGTTGTTTATTCAGATACAGCACCTCAAGGCCAGAATCATCGGCAAGCGCCGGTATGCCGGTCGATTGAAAAACGACCCGCGCTTTCTTCAGGGCATTTCCTTCAAGAGTCGGCTGGTCTTCCTCCACTTCAGACAGATAAGGGAAATCTTCCAGGCTCTTCACGGCAATTCCGCTTCCAGAAAGCATCGCCTCCAGTTCCTTGATTTTATGGAGATTTCGGGTTGCAAGGATTATTTGATCGATCATCTGTGCCTTTTATCAATTGAATGTTACACTGTGTCCTCTGCAGACAGAACTATATTAGTTCTCTGTGAACTCTGTGGTTATTCTTTTTCGTCCATAATTATAACCACGGAGTCCTCAGAGAATTTAGAATTCTTATTAAGAGGACACAGAGTGAAGGGCTTAAGAAAGAATTGATTTAATTGCTTCTTCCACACTTTCGACAGGAATGATCTCGATTTCGCCGTTCATCTTCATTCCCTTCACATTATTTTTCGGAATGACGATCCGCTTAAATCCTAGCTTTCCGGCCTCCTGCACACGTTTTTCGATCTGGCTGATGGTGCGGATTTCGCCGCCAAGCCCCACCTCCCCCACCACCACCGATGACGAATCAGTTGGGATATCCCGAAGACTCGAAACGATCGCAACGGCAATTCCAAGATCGACAGCTGGTTCATCGACTTTGACACCTCCCGCGATATTCACAAAAACGTCGTAACTGCCGATATTGAGGCCGACACGCTTTTCGAGCACTGCCAGCAGCAATTGAAGACGTTTTGTATCGAATCCGGCCGATGTCCGCTGGGGCATTCCATAACTCGTCGGTGAGACAAGGGCTTGAACTTCCAACAAAATCGGGCGTGTTCCTTCGATACTGGCTACGACAGTAGAGCCTGACACACCATAATTCCGCTCTGCGAGAAGCACTTCCGATGGGTTTTTTACCTCACGCAGTCCGCTATCGCGCATCTCAAAAATACCGATTTCGTTCGTGGATCCAAATCGATTTTTCATGGACCTGAGGATGCGGTATGAATAATGATGTTCTCCTTCAAATTGCAGGACAGTATCGACCATATGCTCGACGACCCGCGGACCGGCAATTACGCCTTCTTTTGTCACATGGCCGACCAGAAATACCGGGATTTCTTCGGTTTTAGCTATTCGCATGATCATTGCAGTCGATTCACGAACCTGACTGATCGAGCCGGGCGCGCTTTCGAGCTCCGGCCGGTACATTGTTTGTATCGAATCTATAACAATGAGATTTGGCTTCAATTTTAGTATACACTCCGAAACGACATCGAGATTTGTTTCTGCAAGCAGTTGGATCGTCTGGACGGATGAAATTTTCAACCGTTCAGCCCGAAGCTTAATCTGTTTTGCCGATTCTTCACCCGTTACATAAAGTACCGTACCAGGAATTTTCGCAGCGACTTGCATCATGAGCGTCGATTTCCCTATTCCGGGATCGCCTCCCACCAATATCACAGATCCGCGGACAATTCCTCCGCCCAACACGCGGTCGAATTCTTCAAGGCGAGTCAGGATTCTTTTTTCTTCAACGGTATCCACATCACTCAACGGAACCGGTTTCCCCCCGCTGCTTGAGAGACTCCCCTTTTTACTTTTAGCTTCGTGATGGATTATTTCTTCGACGTACGTATTCCATTCGCCGCACGCGGGACATCGTCCGAGCCAACGAGGTGATGAAGAGCCGCAAGACTGGCAAACGTATTTCGATTTAGGCTGCATAGGTGGGATAATATAGGCATAGGGTTATTATGATTCAAGTGGCAAAAGAAAAGGTAGAGGTAAAAGTAAAGGTAGAGGTAAAGGTAAAGGGATTTTTAAAGAATACTCTTTTTACCTGCCTGTCATAATTGCATTTTCCGATGTAATTCCTTACGTTGAGTCCATCAATAGCAACGAAGTAGTACTTTAGTGCAACTAAGTAGTCCCGCGAAGCGGGGCAACGAAGTAGTCCCGCGAAGCGGGGCGACGAAGTAGTACCATAAAAGTGCAATGAATTAAATCGTTGAGACAAAGTACGCTGTTAAGCGAGTTATGTGCTATTGCCCTTCAACCACACTTCGAAAGGATTAAATATCATGCGTGTACTTCGTTTGATCATGTTTCTATCTTTCATGTTGCTTCTTCAGAGAGAGGCAATTCACGCTCAATGGCAGCAAACAAACGGTCCCTATGGTGGCACCATTAGTTGTTTTGCCGTCTCAGGCACGAATCTTTTTGCCGGTACTTATTTCGGCGGCGTCTTTCTTTCTACTGACAACGGTACAAGCTGGAGTGCGGTGAATACCGGTTTGCCGATCATTCGTGTCAATGCTCTTGCTGTTTCCGGCACGAATCTCTTTGCCGGGACTCCAAGCGGCGTCTATCTTTCCACCAACAACGGCACAAGCTGGACTGCGGTTAATAACGGCTTGACGTACACTTCTGTCAATGCTCTTGCCGTCTCCGGCACGAATCTCTTTGCCGGGATTTTGGGCGGCGGCGTCTTTCTTTCCACAAACAACGGCACAAACTGGAGTGCGGTCAATACCGGCTTGACGAATACTAATGTCCAGGCCTTTGCGGTCAGCGGTACGAATCTCTTTGCCGGGACTAATGGCGGCGGCGTCTTTCTTTCCACCGATAGCGGCACAAGCTGGAAAGCCACAAGCACAGGCTTGCCGTGGAAGACTTCTTATGTCGAGGCCTTTGCGATCAGCGGTACGAATCTCTTTGCCGGGACTTATGGCGGCGTCTTGCTTTCTACCAACAACGGCACAAGCTGGACTTCAGTCAATATCGGCTTGACAAATACTTATGTTCATACTCTTGCCGTCTCCGGCACGAATCTCTTTGCCGGAACTGATAGCGGCGTCTTTGTTTCCACCAACAACGGCACAAGCTGGACTGCGGTTAATAACGGCTTGACGTACACTTCTGTCAATGCTCTTGCTGTTTCCGGCACGAATCTCTTTGCCGGGACTCCAAGCGGCGTCTTTCTTTCCACCAACAACGGCACAAACTGGACTGCGGTTAATTCCGGCTTAACAGGCGCTTATGTCAGTGCCTTTACGGTCATCGGTACGAAACTCTTTGCCGGGACTTCTGACGGCGTCTTTCTTTCCACGGATAGCGGCACAAGCTGGAGTCCAGTCAATACCGGCTTGACGAGCATTTATGTCCGGGCCCTAGCGGTCATCGGTACGAATCTCTTTGCCGGGACTAATGCCGGCGTCTTTCTTTCTACCAACAACGGCACAAGCTGGAGTCCAGTCAATAACGGTTTGACGAACGCTTATGTCATCGCTTTCGCCGTCTTAGGAACGAATCTCTTTGCCGGGGATTATGGCGTCGGCGTCTTTCTTTCCACCGATAGCGGCGCAAGCTGGAGTCCAGTCAACACCGGCTTGACGAACATTTATGTCCAGGCCTTAGCGGTCATCGGTACAAATCTCTATGCCGGTACCTGGGGCGGCGGCGTCTTCCTTTCCACCAACAACGGCGCAAGCTGGAGTCCAGTCAATACCGGATTGACGAATGGTAGTGTCGAGGTTCTCGCCGTCTCTCCCGACTCATCGGGAAATCTCTTTGCCGGGACTTATGGCAGCGGCGTCTTTCTTTCTACCGATAGCGGCACAAGCTGGAGTGCAGCTAATACCGGAATTAAGTACGAAATTGTCAATACTCTTGCCGTCTCCGGTAATAATCTCTTTGCCGGGACTTCAAGCGGCGTCTTTCTTTCCACAAACAACAGCACAAGCTGGACTGCGATCAATAACGGCATGGGGACCAGTAGTGTCACTGCTCTTGCCGCCTCCGGCACGAATCTCTTTGCCGGGGCTTATGGCGGCGGCATATGGAGGAGACCGTTGTCGGAATTTGTCTCTACTCCTCCAACTATTTCATCCTTTTCACCAACCTATGGTCCAATCGGCACAACCGTTACTATTACTGGTACTCACTTTAATCAAACCCCAAGCAACGATATTGTCTATTTCGGAGCCACAAAAGCGGCTGTCAATTCAGCATCTGCAACATCGCTGATGGTAACGGTGCCAAGCGGTGCAACGTATGCACCGATTACTGTAACCGATTTAGCGACCGGCTTCACGGTATATTCCTCGAAGCAATTTAATGTCACGTTCCCCGGTGGCGGTTCTATTACAAGTTCATCATTTGCCGATAAGATTGATGATACTACAGGAATCTATCCTCATGGTATAACAATTTCCGATATAGATGTAGACGGAAAGCCGGATGTAGTTGTGGTAAATTGGGTTAGTAATACTCTGTCTGTCTTGCGCAATACAAGCATAAGTGGAGTAGTGGCATTTGCGACCAAGGTAGATTATGCAACAGAAATCTTTCCTAGTAGCTTAGCTATTGCCGATATCGATGGAGATGGAAAATCGGATGTAGTAGTAACAAATTATAATAGTAATACAATATCGGTCTTTCGCAACACGAGTACGATGGGGAGTGTATCATTTGCAAGTAAGGTTAATTATGCAACCGGAAGCTATCCTATAGGTATAGCTATCGCCGATATCGATGGAAATGGAAAGCCGGATGTAGTTGTAACAAATGGTGAAGATAGTACCATCTCTGTTTTTCGCAACACGAGTACGATGGGGAGTATATCATTTGCAAGCAGGGTCAATTATAAAACAGGAAGCCGGCCTGTTGATGTGGCTATTACAGATATCGATGGAGATGAAAAGCCAGATATAGCAGTAATAAATGAATTTGATAATACTCTCTCTATCTTTCTCAACACGAGCACAAGCGGAAGTATATCACTGGCAAGTAAGGTTGATTATACAACAGGAAGTGATCCCCTTGGTATAGCGATTGGTGATATTGATGGAGATGGAAAACATGATGTAGTTGTGACAAATTTTGGTAGTAATACCATTTCTGTCTTTCGCAACACGAGCACAAGCGGGAGTGTATCACTGGCAAGCAAGATAGATTATACAGCGGGAAATGCTCCTTATGGTATAGCTACTACCGATATCGATGGAGATGGTAAGCCGGATATAGTTGTGACAAATTTTGGTGGTAATACCGTATCTGTCCTTCGTAACACCAGCACAAGCGGGAGTGTATCATTGGCTAGTAAAGTTGATTATACAACAGGAAACAGTCCAATTGATATAGCTATCACCGATATCAACGGAGATGGTAAACCTGATCTTGTAACTGCAAATTATGGTAGTAATATTATTTCTCTGCTTCGAAATACGGTGGGTACTGTTGGCGTAGAAAGTGATGGCCAGACTCTTCCGACACATTTCTCTCTGATGCAGAATTACCCCAATCCATTCAACCCGACCACAACGATCAATTATCAGCTTCCATCGCGGAGCCACGTGACGCTGAAGGTGTTCGACATACTGGGCCGGGATGTGGCGACGCTCGTGGCTGAGGAGAAAGCGCCGGGTAGGTATACAGCGACGTGGAATGCGGCGGACTTAGCAGGTGGGGTGTACTTCTACAAGATGAGCGCCGGCTCATTCAGTGAGACCAAAAAACTTATTTTACTGAGATAACGGGCCCGTAGACGGGACTGCGCCGGCGACCTGTCCGCCGGAGTGAAACGAAGGCGGAAGCGAAACGCAGGCGAAAATCCCGCAAGTTGGGACGCAGGTGAGCAACTGCACACAAAAGCGGGCACTATGACATGAAGAACATTCAACCCCACCCGTCAATTAATAAAGTATAGTCGGGCGGGATTGCGTAGTGCCCGCATATGTTACTTAAAATGTTTAAGGAAAAGAGAGCCATAAAAAGCGATACCAAAAATAAATATTCAAACAAAATTATGAATGTATGCAAATTGGAATGAAATCAGTGCTGTCCAAAATAGATTATTATAAGTTGATAATCACTTCAAATATGTTGCTTAAGGTATAAGTATTTCGATTTATAAATTGGAGCCATAGAACAAAAATGGCCATTTCCATAATAATTAATTCCTTGATGACAAAATCGCTGGCGTGTAGCGGGAAGAAGGGAGGCCGTGTGTTGGCGCAATTTCGTGTGTTTCGATCGAGACTTATAAAAGCTATCGACTGAATATTCCTTAGATTAAAGGCCGAGATCGACGGACTCGAATGTGCCATCACAACAGCGCGTGCTGGAGGCCATCTCACGTGGGTTGCGATTTTGTCAGGCTTTCTTTCTGTCCCTTTCTTTCCAGAAAGAAAGGGACAAAATACTATAGCTCTTTCTGCAATTTATTTTGGACAAGTCTGGAATGAAATAATTTATAAGAAGAATTTTCACAGGAAAAGAAGATTGTAAAAAACATACCAAATTTGCCGACCACCGGACCTTGCATTTTCTCCAGTACTTCCTTACGTCGTGGTTTTTTAATAAGAGCATACCTGCAACAATCACAGGCATTCATTCGTAACTGTAATATATAAAGATATTGCGGTTACGATCGAATTCATTTAATAGCAATGAAGTAAATCGCCGAGATAAAGTGCATTGTTATGCAAGTTAGGCGCCAGTAGCTTCTCACCCAGATTCATCACAAAAGGAGCTTATATGCATTTTTCAAGGATAGGTTTACAGACGAAACATTTTATCTCTACGAGAACAATCGTCAGTATAATTTCGGTCCTTACAACAAGTTAACTATGCCTGCTCCCGGCATTTTGCAGTTCATCGATTATGAAATCTGACAGGGTTGGGTGTTAATATGAAAAATCAATATTTATTATACATTTCATTGACAATATTAATTGCCCTGTTCAGTTCCTGCTGTTCCATTCCTAAACCACCAGATAATATTGTAAGTATTTCGGAACTTGAGGACTACCTTAACAAAGTAGTGGAATCCGGTACTCCTCCCGGTATGTCTTTAGCAGTGGTGAAGAACGGCAGTATTATATACAGCAAAGGCTTTGGCTGGGCTGACGAACCGCGGGAAATCTGCGCCGCACCAAAGACAGTGTATCATTGGTGGTCGTGTACAAAAATTGCCACCGCAATTGCCATTCTTCAACTGAAGGAAAAGGGGAAGCTGTCTTTAAATGATCCGGTTGTCTTGCATCTCCCTTTTTTCAAAGTGAAGTACCCTTCCGACACCAGTAAGGAGGTAACCATTCTGAATCTCCTCAATCACAGTTCAGGATTGCCAGACCCGTCGGTTTTTACCTTTATACGCTGGATCCATCATGATGGAGAGCCCCCTGTTAATCAAACTGATTTTATAAAGAAAGTGCTTCCGGATTATTCTGAGCTCAAGTTTGAGCCTGGAGACCATGCTGAATATTCTAACATCGGTTATATGGTACTGGGTGCTATTATTGAGAAGATAACAGGTATAGCTTATGAAGATTATATCCGGCAAAATATTCTTCGGCCGCTGGGAATGAACCACACCGATTTTCTCTACACGAAAGCAATGGAACCGGACGAGGCAGCAGGTGCTCATCCAATATTTAATTTGATGAGTCCATTACTTCCCTTCGTTGGCGGATCATATATCCGTGAGCTTGACAACGATCATATATGGATGGAACGGGTTTACACAGACCAGACCCCATCCACAGGACTAATTGGTTCAGCTACAGATGCAGCTAGACTGGTCGCTGCATATTTGAATGGCGGAGTGTTTGATGGTCAACGAATACTATCGCAGGAATCAATTACAACAATGACGTATGAGGGGCAAATAAAAGCAAAGAATGAGGATTCTCTAAACTACCGCAGGCAGGGAATCGGCTGGCAAATATATGGCAAATCTGGACGTTGGGTTCTTACGCATGATGGTGGCGGTCCTGGATTTAGTACGAAAATTCAATTGTATCCGGATGAAAATCTCGGATTTGTTCTGTTCACAAATGACGCTACATGCGAAGCCTGGAAAATAATTAATTTAGCTGGTACCCTGAAATGGTGAAATGAATATGTGTGTACTCAGATATAAATTAATATTACACGGCAATTTTACGGTGACATTTTATATTTCATATATTTATAATTTTATGCCAAAATATATTTAATCATTAATTAAAATAATTACCATGAAAAAACTATTAATTATTCTTGTCTTCATTAACAGTATGTCTGTTAGTGTACATTCTCAGACACAGAGACGATTCTCGGTAAAAGAGATAAAAAGTGACTTAGAGTATCTGCGCAGTACCCTGGAAGCTTCGCATTATAATCTTTATGCCTATACGAAAAAAGAAGTTTTTGACAGCGCATATAATAAAATAGAAAGTTCTATTAATGATTCACTAACCTCTATGCAGGCTTACAGACTTTTCCAACCCTATCTCGCATTGGCAAAGATAGGTGAATGTATAATCTTTTATCCTTTTGGTGAGTATTTTGGAAATTACCTAAGACAGGGTGGAACCGTATTCCCATTGAATCTGGGTTTCTCAAAAGGCAAGGTATTTGTCAAAGATAACTTTTCCAATGAATCCCAGATTTCCAAGGGCGATGAAATCCTGTCATTCAATGGAAAGCCGATCAAGGAATTCATGGAAGGTGTTTATCGTTTCATGTCCGGTCAGAGTGAATACTATAAAAACTCTTATCTTGAAAACATAAACTTTTCAAGAATCTATTGGTTCATCTACGACAAGTGCGATGTCTTTCATTTGGAAATCAAGAAAAAGGATGGAAGCAAAATAAAGGTGCAACTCCCCGCCATTTCGGGATGGGAATACGAAGGGAAACTCTCCAAACAATATCCTCCGCGCAATCCAGCGAGGGAATTCCGGCTCATTGATGACGTCGCCTATTTGTATCCGGGTGAATTTGTAAACAATCCGGGGAGACACGATGACATGATGAGCCCGACAAAATGGGACAACACTGAATTCTGTCACTTTATTGATTCCGCGTTTACCGCATTTCGTAAAGCCGGAGCGAAGAACCTGATCATTGATCTCAGAAATAACCTGGGCGGAGCCAACAACTTTAGCGATTACATGATTTCCTACATTGCGTCAAAACCATTTACGTTTTGCTCAAAAGCCAAGATCAGAACCAGCCGGATAACCAAAGACTTCTGGAAAAATATCAACATCCCGTCTCTCGAGGAAATGAAGCAGGCGATCCTTTCGCACGATGATGGCTCCCGCTTTGAAGTGTCCTTGCCCGAAAATCAGCCCCAACCCGATTCAATACGGTTTACGGGACATGTGTATGCCTTGATCAATCGATTCTCCATCTCCAACACGACATCCGTGGCGTCTGTCATTCAGGATTACCGTTTAGGCAAATTGATTGGCGAGGAGACGCCGGATTTCGTATCATTCTATGGAGGCACCCATCAGTTTAATTTACCAAATACACAACTCGCGGTTACCTATCCAAAGGGACTCATGATACGGCCGAATGGGGATACGACACCTCGGAGTATAATTCCCGATTACATAGTCGAGGATAATATGTCAACTGATAAGGATGAGATATTGGATTATACATTGGAAACAATTGCTAAGAATAAATAAAAACCTTAATTGAATCATTTAGTAAAATTAAAATCAAGTATTATGAAAAACATCGTAATGAAAAGTATTTCTTATCTCCTTTTAATTTTTCTTGTTGTAATTTTTACAGCTTTCGATGAAAAGAAGAATGAAAGTGACAAGATAAAAACAGTAAATGGAAGTTTTATTTCTTTTTTAGAAATGGATAAATTCCTGCATTCTCAAATGGATTCAATAGGATTGCCCGGATTATCCATAGCCATAATCAATGATTCAAAAATCATCTACCATCGAACTTTAGGTGTAACCAATGTTGAAACAAAAGAGAAAGTATCAGAAGAAACCCTCTTTGATGCCGGTTCTTTATCAAAAACACCTTTTACCTATCTTGTAATGAAAATGGTTGAGAAAGGAATATTGAATTTGGATCAGCCTCTATATACTTACTTACCATATCCTGATATTGCATATGACGATCGTTATAAATTAATAACGGCCCGCATGGTTTTGTGCCATACATCCGGCTTTGTCAATTGGAGGTTCCTTAATAAGGATAATAAGTTGGATATTAAATTTACACCTGGAACCCAGTTTCTCTATTCCGGAGAGGGTTTTGAGTATCTGGCAAATGTTGTGGCTTATCTGAAGAATATTAAAAAAAATGATCTTCAGGATTTATTTGAAAAAGAAGTTGCTGCTCCCCTAGGAATGCAATACGCTTTTTATACATGGAACGATTATGTAGAAAAACTGCGTGCGACTGGACATGTTGATGGTAAGGTTTTTTCTACAGAATGGGGTACAAGCACTAAAAATCCAAATTTTTATGCTGCATATAGCTTGCAGACGGAAGCAATAAGTTATGCCAAATTTCTAATTGCAATGATACGGGAAGAAGGATTGAAAAAAGCGACTTACGATGAGATGTTAAAAGTCCATGTCGAAACTCCTTCCAAAACCGATAGTATTCCATACTGTCTTGGCATAAGGATGAAACACTCAGAGTTTGGTAATGAATACATGCATGATGGTGATAATTACAATTTTACTTGCGCTTTTATGTTCAACCAGGAACAAAAGTTCGGTTATGTATTTTTCACTAACTGTAATAAAGGAAGTGAGTTCAACAAAAAGTTGGAGCCATTTTTAACGGGAAAGGATGCCTCGCGAAGATAGGCACGTCTTTTCTTATTCCGACGTTCCGTCAAAACTCAACTTGATTTGCTGAGTCGGCTTTGCTACTTTTTTGGTGTTCATGCGATTGTTCCTTTCTGAGTTTAATGAATATGACAAGTTTGTTATTCTAAGAATATACATCGCCATGGGCTTTGTTACACCTCAGATTTCAACGAATAGCGGGACATCATCCCAAAAGAAGAAAAAACATGAAAAGAAATTATGTTGTTTGTTGCAGCTTGCTCCTAGTATTCATTGCGATCACATTAACCACAACATTTGCCTTTAAAAAAGAAAATGCTGAAAAGATCAAAACTTTAAGCGGTAAAGAAATAACCGTGGCAGAAATGGATGAATATCTAAAAGCCCAAATGGATTCATTGAATATCAAAGGTATATCTATTGCTATTATCAATGATGCAAAGGTTGTATACCATCGTTCTTTTGGCATAGCTGATGCTTATTCTTTGGACACGGTGAATGATCAAACCTTATTTCAGGCGGCTTCCGTATCTAAATCAATATTCGCATATTTTGTAATGAAAATTGTAGAGAAAGGGTTGTTAGATTTAGATACTCCTTTGTACCGGTATATGCCTTATCCGGATGCCGAGAGTGATCCACGCTATAAGCTAATTACGGCCCGCATGGTACTCTGCCATACATCAGGCTTTCCTAACTGGAGACCGAACTATACCGGGAAATTAGAAATAGAATTTACTCCCGGGACCAAATTTTCATATTCCGGCGAGGGTTACATGTATTTAACGAAGGTCATAGCACATCTAACGAATACTGACTTGTCAAATCTAGATAGCGTATTTCAGCAGGAAGTCTGCAAACCGTTGAATCTGAAGCATGCATATTTTGGCATGAATAATTACGTAGCAAAACATTTGGCAAAGGGGCATGATGAAAATAAAATAGTTTATGACAAGGACTTTAATATAATAAATTTCAATTCAGCAGGAGGTTTATATACCGAAGCGATCAGTTTTGCAAATTTTCTTATCGCCGTAATGGAAAATAAAGGTTTGAAACAGGCAAACATCGATGAAATGCTTAAAAAACAAGTAATAGTACCTAATGATGACAACCTAAGAAAGTACTCTGGTGTTATCGAATGGGGTCTTGGATTTGAGAGAAAACCTTCAATCTATGGAATAAAAATTGCACATGGAGGAAATAATCAGGGCTTTTCATCATCATTTATGTTTAATAAAGAAAAAAAGTTTGGATATGTATTTTTTACCAATAGTAATTCATGCCACAATTGGGGATGCCCCGAGTTATGGAGAAAATTAGAACCTTTTCTGATAGATCGCACTAAATAGTTCGAGTTATTTTGATGACCTATAAATACTTGCGGACGATTTATTGCCTGAAAGATATTTGTTCCGACATCTTCAAGCTGAAGATGTCGAAGAAGCATATTCAATAATATGTTATGCATCGTTCCATATGCGTAGAAAAGATAGAGAAATATCAAAACAAGAAACAATGGCTGTATTACAGAAGGCCGAATATGGCATACTGTCAATAGCATCTCTTGATGGTATACCATATGGGATTCCTCTGAATTATTGTGTCATGAATGATACAATATATTTTCATTGTGCAGTACATGGCAGAAAATTAGATATTTTAGCCCAAAACGGCTCCGTTTCCTTTTGCGTCGTAGGTGATACTGAAGTCTTACCAGATAAGTTTGGGATGAAATAATTTATAAGAAGAATTTCGACAGGAAGAGTAGGTTGTAAAAAGCACACTAAATTTACCAGCCATCGAAACTTGCATCTTCCCCAGTACTTCCTTAAGTTCCTACATATTACGAACAATGCTGAAAGAAAGGAGTAATAAAAATTGAGTATGAGAAAAGTGACCTTATGTATATGTGCGATAATGATTTTTATTTTCATGAGTTGTTCAAAATCATCAGAGCAAGTTGTCGAGCTTAAGGTTTTTCCCGTTGATAACCTCGATGGACTTATCACGCTGTCTGGCGTCCAACTTGACAAGCAAATTACAAGCGATGGCAACGGCTCCCTTAAAATTACGGCAACAGGGCCTACGGTAGTGCGATTGTATGAAACAGGCGACATCGATATCGAGAATGCACGACTGATTTATCAGGCAAAGATCCGTACGGAAGGTATGAAGGGTCAAGTGTATTTAGAAATGTGGTGCCATTTCCCCGGTAAAGGAGAGTTTCTTTCCCGCGGTCTTCAAACATCGGTGACCGGCACAACAAATTGGTCCACAACAGAAACACCATTCTTCTTGAATAAAGGAGAAAACCCCGACAATGTAAAACTCAATCTGGTTATCAACGGCGAGGGAACTGCCTGGATTGATAATATCAGACTCTTAAAGGGACCGCTTCAATAATAAATAGAAAAAAACCAAGTTGGATATATAAGGCGGGCCGAGAGGCAACCGATAGAGAAATTAAGGGAGATTGCATGTATTATCGAGGTATGACATTTCTGTGTTCGGCAATTGTATTGATTGCATTATGTTCGACTCTTTTATCACAACAAGTTTTGGACGAGCCGGCTTTTTCTTCGACGAGGGGATTTTACGAAAATAAATTCACATTGGAGATCGCATACAATTCTCCCGGCGCAACCATTAAGTATACCAGAGATGGAACAAACCCATATACATCATCGACATCTAAAAGTCAATCTTCACCGGCTATTCTCACCATTGATCCGACAGATACACTTGACAGGGACCGGGCACCGGGTGTAGTAATAAGAGCCTGTGCCGTAAAGGATGGAATACTATTAACAAAAGTAGCAACTCATACATTTTTATTCATTGATAAGATAGAAGAACTTTCTCCTGATGGCAAAAAGCCGGGGCCCTCATGGCCGGATCCGAATCCCGGGACACAATTTACACAACAGGGAATGGACTACGGTATGGATCCCGACATCCTGCATGACCTTCGATACCGGAATAAAATTAAAGATGCATTGTTATCCATTCCGACCATTTCGCTGGTCACCGATCTGAAGAATCTATTTGATCCGGATTCGGGGATTTATATGAACGCGCTTCCTCACGGTCGTGAGTGGGAAAGGCAAACATCCGTCGAGTTATTGAATCCGGACGGGACCACCGGTTTTCAAATTGATGCCGGCCTGCGTATCCGTGGAGCATGGGGAAGAACCGGAATTAATTTTAAACATGCCTTCCGTCTTTTTTTCAGGAAAGAATATGGTGAAGCAAAATTACGCTATCCCTTGTTCGGAGATGAAGGAGTGACGGAATTCGACAATGTAGATCTCAGAACAAGCCAGAATTATTCCTGGGCTTTCTACGGCGATCCTGAAGGTCGGAAAAATACGGAACTCCGGGAAGTTTTTTCCAGGGATACACAAAGGGATATGGGACAGCCTTACACACGAAGCCGCTATTATCATCTATATATCAACGGTACCTATTGGGGACTCTATCAGACTCAGGAAAGATCTGAAGCTTCTTTTGGTGCATCATATTTAGGCGGTTCCAGTGAAGACTATGATGTCATAAAAGTCGACGTCACAGACAGCCTGAGTATTCCCAATTATCATATTGAAGCCACCGATGGTAATTTAGATACCTATCGACGACTCTGGGAAATGGCCACAGTGGGTTTTAATACCGATGAATCTTATTACAGAATACAGGGCCTGAATCCCGACGGCTCAAGAAATCCTGAATACCCCATTCTGGTAGATATAGATAATCTGATCGATTTCATGCTCTGTACCATCTATGTTTGTGATCCCGATGGTCCTACAGCCGGTGGAATCCCAAACAATTTCTACGGGATATACAACAGAAATGGGGATCGGGGTTTCGTTTTTTTCAGGCACGATGCGGAACACAGTCTCATGTACCCCGAGGTCGACAATACTGTTCAGACGAGCATCGGTATGGAGTTTAGACATTTCAACCCTCGATGGCTGCATCAACGACTCAGCTATCATCCCGATTACCGTCTTAAATTTTTCGACCGTGTATACAAACATTTATTCAACAATGGTGCTCTGACGCTCCAGGCTTGCCGGAACCGGTTTCTGGATAGAAAACAACAAATGGATGAAGCTATTATTGCCGAATCGGCCCGTTGGGGAGATGCACATTCCGATATTCCCAGAACAAGAGACGACGACTGGCTGCCGGAAGTAAATTGGGTTGTCGATCAATTTTTTCCCCCACGCGTAGATAATATGCTGAAGCAATTAAGAGCTCAGAAATTGTATCCCGATTTCAATCCGCCTGTTTTTAATCTGACGGGCGGCAAAGTCTCAAAAGGAACGGTCTTTACCATAGATACAACAGAAGGCCCCGTCTATTATACGGTGGATGGGAATGATACCCACATGCCTTCATCGCTGCAGAAAGCATTTCAAACAATACTGGTTCCGCGAAATGCGGAAAAACGCGTTCTTGTTCCTACCGCAAATATAGACATTAAATGGAGATATGATCTCAATTTCAACGATACTGCATGGCCGTTGTGCAACAGTTCTCCGGGCGGTATCGGTTATGATCTTGGTTCTAGGTATGAGGATCTGATATCGTTCGACATTGAGAAACAAATGTATAACGTGAACAGCACATGTATGATTCGAATCCCTTTCGAAGTAACCCAGGAGCAACTGAATGATTTTAACTATATGACGCTGCGAGTGCAGTACGATGATGGAATTATTGTATATCTCAATAATAGAAGCGCGATACTGATACGAAATTCTTCCGGCATCGTCAACTGGAATTCTACTGCCAACAAGACGAATGACGGTAAATTCATCGAGTCTTTTGACATCACCCCATATTTATCGAAACTCGTTCCGGGTAAGAATCTGCTCGCGATTCAAGCCATGAATGTTGCTCCCGCAGACTCTGATTTTTTTATTTCTGTCGAATTGATTGCGGGAAATCCCATGAAATCCAGCAGTCCCCTTTCACCCAGCGCCGTTGCCTATACGGGTCCCATTACGATAGAGCATACGACCAGAATTAAGGCTAGGGTCTATAAGGATGAGAAGTGGAGTGCACTCAATGAGGTTATCTTATGGGTACCTGAAGGGAATGACAATCTGAAAATATCGGAGATCCATTACCACCCGCTGGGCGAAGAAGGAATCGATGAAAAGGAGTTCGAATTTATAGAACTTAAAAATGCGGGTACAACATCGCTCGATTTGAGCGGAATGACATTTTCAAAGGGAATAAAATATACATTCCCCTCAGGGACAATCATCGAGCCCGACTCTTTTCTCGTTCTGGCATCCAATGCCCAGGTATTTGAGACCCGTTATCCATTCCCTCCCGATGGCGAATATAACGGACAACTGGATAATGCAGGAGAAACCATTATTTTGCAGACAAGCAAAGGTGATACAATTATTAATCTGACATACGGCAATGATTATCCATGGCCGCACTCACCGGATGGATCGGGGTATTCTCTTGTCCGTAAGCCGGAGAGATTATACGACGATGAGAATGATCCTTCCGGCTGGTCCAGCTCTGTCTACATACACGGGAATCCGGGCTTTAATAACGACGCCGATACGGTCTTTCGAAAAGAAAAAATCCCAGGCGAATTCCGTCTTCTTCAAAATTATCCCAATCCATTCAATCTATTGACGATAATTTCATTCAGTCTTCCATCACGGTGTTTTGTGACTTTGAAAGTATTTGATTTGATTGGAAGAGAAGTGGCAACGATCGTCTCGGAAGAACTGTCACCCAGTACCTATATACGACAATGGAACGCGAAAGGTATGGCAAGCGGAATCTATTTTTATCAGCTTCGGGCGGGGAATTATCTTGAAACAAAGAAATTAGTTTTACTTAAGTAACACACACTTGTATCCACCGCTTGAAAAATCACTTTCTATATGTATTTTATTGCTTTTTTCCTCTCTGTTTCGTACAATCATCAAACAGAATATGTCTACATGGTCAGTAATTCTAACTGCCATCAGAAAAACTATAATGTAAATGATTATCAGAAAAGGAATCTACAAATGTTTAATCGAACTCGGCTTTTATTAACTTGCGGATTGTTTATTACTGCAGTTATGTTTCCAGCGGCGTTTGTACAGGCCCAAACCGACACCATTCGGGTGGTATGTGTCGGTAATAGCATCACCGAAGGATATACTACAGTTAATCCCGCAACTGACGGCTATCCTGCACAGCTTGGAGTATTGCTCGGAAGCGGGTGGAACGTGAAAAATTCCGGAGTATCCGGACGCACAATGCTTAAAAACGGCGACTTCCCGATCTGGAATGAACAGAAGTTTAAGGACGGACTCGCCTTCAATCCCGATATCGTAACTATCTGCCTCGGGACAAACGACACTAAACCATGGAACTGGGATGATCATAAAGGTGAATTCATCGGCGACTATAACGCGATGATCGATACGTTCAGGTCACTCCCAAGTCATCCGGTGGTGTGGCTCTGTCTTCCTCCTCCATCCTTCAGCGATGCATTCAGTATCCGGGATTCGGTGATAAACGCTGACATCATTCCTATGATCCAACAAATTGCTGCCAACAAAGAATGCCAGATTATCGACTTTAACACTCTGCTGAAAAGTCGCTCCGACGTCGTCCCAGACGGAATTCATCCTAACGGTGCCGGATCGGCGGTGATGGCTAAATTACTCTATGAAAAACTCACCGGCAATACGATCATAACTGTAAATGACGAGAATTGTGCGGCAGGAAAAACCGTAAGCGTAAGCGGATCGATCGATTCGCTCGTGTACGGCGGAGCGAATCTTGTGGACGGCAAAAGTACAACGCAATGGATTACCCTTGGATTCCCCGCAGAGGCGACCATCGATCTCGGCTCGACTCAGATCATAGATTTATTCAGGGTCGATTTCACCGGTACGCGGGAAGCGAATGCGGGTTATCAATTTCGCATCGAAATTCCGTCAGTAACAGGCGGATGGATAACGGCACTCGATCGCACAACAAGAACCGACTCGGCGGCCACAATACTTGAAAAGACAGATTCTATCTCAGCGCGATTCATACGTCTCACAGTCACAGGCGCCGCCCGGCCCAGAGGCGATACAGTAAGCATAGCCGAAATCCGCGTACTGAAAGCAAACGGAGGGGCACACTCACCTGTAATTTCATTCAAAAAGACAGGTGCCTCGGGTTCGAATATAAAATATGACATCAAATTCCAGTGGCCAAACGGCGCCGTAGGAAAAGTAATTCCGTATCGTCATAAAAATGTGGGGGGACTCGATGCCGTCAGAGGTTTCATGGATGGAAGTACGTACACAATAACCAGTGAATACATCAAAACGGTAAATTACAATGTCTATTACGCCGAGACATTTCTTAATGGAATTGAGGTAATCTCGGATACAACGGTAATCGGTGCCCTTCCGACTGGAATCAAAGAAATAGAATCGCCCGAAATGCCGTCGGAAATCCAGCTCCTGCCGTCCTATCCTAATCCATTTAATCCATCGACTACAATTTCATTTATTCTTCCATCAAAATCATTTATTACGCTTAAGATTTTTGATGCACTAGGAAGAGAAATTACGACACTATTTTCGGGACAGCTGCAGGCAGGATTTCATTCACGGCAATGGAATGCGGTAAACATGCCGAGCGGTGTTTATTTTTATCGCCTCCAGGCTGGTGAATTTGCTCAAACGAGAAAGTTAATCTTGATGAAATAACGAGCGAGAAGAACATGGCGTGCGAACATTGCGCCGCTCACAGAAATAAATGAGTCGTTATTAGTCCCGCCAACCCCACTGTGGAGCGTGGGGCGTAAAAAGCACGAATACGGCGGGATGCATAAAACGCATTCGCGGCGGAACGTCATTTTTATGCGAAACATTTTGTTCCCTACACATGCTAAGGCCCAAATGGCAAACGATTGTTTTAAATTGTTTATGGGTTTTTCTACTTGAATAGAGATTATTAGATCAAACCTTACCAACTACACGAAAGGAATATATTCATGCTAACAAGATTGAAAATCAACTCATCGCAAGGGATTATTCTTGCTGTGATTACTCTTCTTGCGTCTATTGACTTCGGATGCACCTCTTCTCGTCTGACAAATGTGTGGAAAGATCCGGAGTTCAAGAATCCGCCGATGACCAACATGCTTATCGTCGCAGCGAAAAAAAGTCCTGTGAACCGACGTATATGGGAGGACGTAATCGCTGCAGAATTGTCCGCTCATGGTGTTACAGCCACCCCTTCGTACCGATTATTTGAAGATTCTATTCCTGATCCCGACCAGGTAGGAGCCGCTGTTCGAGATACGAAAATCGACGGCGTGCTTTTTATCAGGAGACTACCGACCGCGATCTCTACCAATTATATACCACCATCTGTAAAGACCGAGGCGGTTACACGGTATAATGAGCGTAAACAGACATACTCCACTTACTATCGAGATGTACAGCAGCCCGGTTATACTGACACTACCAAAATCGTGCGTCATGAGGTCAGCATTTTTACAACACAAGAAGGAGGCCATTTAGTGTGGGCCGGCACGGGTGAAATGATTGATCCAAGCTCTAGAGAAGCAGTCAGAAATGAAATCACTGGTTTGGTTATTCCAGAATTGGCACGACAGGGAATCATCCCTGCAAAGTAGTTCTTTTTGATCTTTGGAGACCGTCTTTTTATCGCAGTGTATCCAATTGCAAGAAGAGCATTTACATAGATAGAATCCAGATTACCATCAAATACGATGCAGGTGCACATCAGATAATAGCAGAAAAAATATAAAATGAATTATTCCGTTGCTCATCCCGCACTGAAAGTACGGGACAACGGTACGGCATTTTTGCTGCACACGTCAGTTGGTATTATCCTTTTAAATATAAATGAAAGGAGACATTACTATGCGTGCCAATTCTCACTTTTTATTTCTCATTGGATTTTTCGTACTCGGTCAGGCCACTTTGAAGGCGCAGTGGAGTCAGACGAACGGACCAACAGGCGGTTGCATTAATGCACTCACGACACTTGGGTCTACGATTATTGCTGGAACGGAAGCAGGAGCATTCCGATCCACCGATAATGGCGCGCACTGGACAGCGGCAAACACGGGACTTACTAATTACGAAATTCTCGCCCTCACATCGGGTGAGCGCATCTTCATGGGAACAGGTTCCGATTTGGTATCATCGACAGATCAGGGAGTGACTTGGTCATCATCTCTTATGAACGATTATGTTCTTTCTATTGCCACAAACGGTACATATCTCCTTGTCGGAACATACAGCGGTGTTTCACTCTCAACCGATAATGGTACAAACTGGACGCAGGTGAACAACGGATTGACGAATACTACCGTTCAGGCGCTCGCCATCGTTGGATCTACGTTTTTTGCCGGAACCGGAAACGGATTATTCCTCTCGACAGATCAAGGTGCAAGTTGGCATGCTCCTACAACAGGCCCGACAAATTCGAATATCAGATGCTTTACAGTAAAAGACACGAATGTATATGCAGGTACATGGGGCGGCGGTGTGTTTGTCACATCAGACACCGGTGCACATTGGTCTGAGACGAACAACGGATTTTCTTCGTCAGAGATCGTGATGTCCTTGTACACCTTTGGTACGGTGCTCTGTGTCGGGACAGGAAACGACGGTCCATACGTCTCGACTGATGATGGTGCGCATTGGAATTCTACGGCATCGCTGCCGGGGGGTGAAGTGCATGCGTTCACCTCGAATAACACAACACTCTTTACAGGGACACGCAGTTCTTTGTACGCCTCCACCGATACAGGAAAGCACTGGACAGAAGCATGTGACGGTATGATTGCTGCATACTGTTCTGCACTAGGGGGTTCTGGTTCGACTATCTATGCTGCTTCTGGTACTAACGGTGTGTATCTTTCCACAAATGAAGGAACAAGCTGGACAGCATCGAACAATGGATTAGATATCCCTATCGCGTATACAATTGCCGTAGACGGATCGTTTATTTATCTTGGCGACAACGGCGGAGCTCATCGTTCAACGGATGGCGGTGCAAATTGGTTAACAGCTAATACAGGTTTCGTGAATTACAATCCTGTTAATGCATTTTTTGTAGATGGTACAAATCTGTACTCTGGCGGAGATGATGGAGTATATCTATCTACTGATCATGCCGCAAACTGGACACCGGCAAAAACCGGATTACCTCAAGAGAATCCCCACAATATAATCTATGCACTCGGCAAAATTGGCTCTAAACTCATTGCAGCAACGTATGATTCCGGCTTCTTTGTATCGACGAACAATGCAGCTAATTGGGCACCATCCAGTACAGGCCTTCCGCTACCTGCGAGGGGGAAAAAATTCGTGACAGTCGGAACAAAAATCTATGCGGGATTGCAGAATAATAGAGGTGTATATGTTTCGGCAGATAGCTGCAACAGCTGGACAGCTATCAATGAAGGATTAACGGATTTGGACATAAATGCATTGGCAAGTGACGGAACAAATCTGTTTGCCGGCACACTTAATTGTGTATCCATTTTGATGCATGGAAGTACGAGTTGGATACCTATGGCAACAGGGCTTCCTGTGGTGGGGTCGAATGAAATAGATGCGTTGCTTGTTAATGGTGATTACCTTTATGCCGCAGTCGGGAGCTCAGGCGTCTGGCGGCGTCTCTTATCAGAGATGACGGATGTGAAAAATTACACCGCTCAGAATCAGCCTGATGTATTTACCCTAAAGCAAAACTATCCAAATCCGTTCAATCCAACCACAACAATTTCCTTTAGTCTTCCGACACCATCCAAGGTGTCTTTGAAAGTATTTGATTTGTTAGGAAGAGAGGTTGCAATAATTGTTTCCGAAGTACTATCGGCTGGTGATCACTCTCGGCAATGGAATGCATCAGGTTTTGCGAGTGGTATTTATTATTACAGATTAGAGGCTGGAATTTTTGTTGAAACAAAGAAACTTGTTTTACTTCGATGAACGGGCCTGCACGCCGACCTGTTCGCCGAAATGGAGTGCAGGCGGAAGGGCCGCGTTCTAGCCCGCAGGCGGGCAACTGTACATAACGGCGAAACAGTACTTTAGTACAACGGACACTGCAACACTTTGTCCAATCCTGCAGTCATTTTTAAAAGTTTTGTTCTGCGGACTCGACGTAATGCCCATGGACGTTGAGTGCCATTTTTTTGCGTTAACACAAGAAATAACAATAAGGAACATTATATCATGATCTCTACATTTCTCACAATCACCCGTTTTGTTGGCTTCCTTTTCACAATATACATTTGGCGTATAATTCAATACGGACAGTATTCTCAACTCACGTCATTCATCATAATTATTGGATCAGTCCTGCTGGTTTTCCCCGTAGTTTGGGTTGGACGGAAAGCGATCGATGTCCAACCATCGATCCAGCGTCTCGCCTGGATAACAAGCTTTGTTCATACAATACTGATGATTTTCTTTGGCGCTTCTGTTATCGAAGCCATTAAATTTTTTCAAGTCTCACGCGGCATAACTATACCATTGCCGGTTGAAGTCGGAACGGTACTGCTTTATATTACTGGTGCATGTTTATCGTTGACCGTCGTAAATCTTGCATTAAGCGGACTCGGTGCACCCTTTGCTATTGCGTTGAGCAAACGCCTTGCAGATCGCTGGATGTACAGATGGACAAGAAATCCGATGGTCTTGTGCTCTCTCGCTACGCTTATTTCCATTGGCCTGTACTTGCAGTCTTTTTATTTTATTTTCTGGGTTATTATACTTTTAACACCGGCATGGATTTACTTTCTCAAAGCATATGAAGAACGCGAGCTTGAAATCCGTTTTGGTGCATCATACCAGGACTACAAAGCCAGGACTTCTTTCTTCTGGCCAAGAAAGCCGAAGAGATAGAATCAAGCCGTAGCACAACGAACGCACAACAGTTAAAAACATGATCCGTTTCCCGCGGAGCGAGAGATGAGACTATAATTGAAAAAAATAAAATACCCTCCGGACTCATAAATCGAGACTTCTGAATAACATATCCGGTCGGAGAAAAATGAATGCCGAATGAATGGCCACGACCTTCAGGTCGTGGATTTTTAAATCCAAAAAATCTTTGCGGGCTTTAGCCCTACATCAATCTAATGTGGGGTTAAAACCCCTCATTTTTCTCCTCTTATTTCCCACGAGCTACTCGCCTCGCTCCGCTTCAGCGGAGCAGGAAGCTCGTGGCAATTCAGAAAATACAGATTGTTTTAGACCACTGGCTCAAGTGTGTCCATAGAAAATATATAAACAGAGTTTTTCAGACGTCTCAAATCGTCAATCCCGAAGGGTCGTAGACATAAATCATCAATATCAATGGCCATTTCATACTTTGGTTTGCATTTCCCCTCGTAATTTCTTACGTTCTAACAGAAATTACACATACTTCCTTCAGTCGATACTAGAGGGGCTTCGATTACGAAATTGTCTGTCCCACGTTTACTTGCACGGCACGGATAAGTCGAAGACCATTAAAGCATACAGAGGCTGACAGGTACATCCAAAAGAAATAAATACGCTATACCACGAAGTGGTACTGTTCCACCGTATAGCGTCTTTACAGATGTTATACGCCATGTGCCCGTCATATTTACAGAGGATCGAATGGAATGGATATCCGGAATTATTAGCATCGGAAATAAACTTTTTCCGTGGATTGGGAAAATATGGAACAAACGCCGCTTTGGTCCTCGAATTCAACTAGACCTGAGCTGGGATCATCCACAAATCTACATTGCCGGTGAACCTATTAGAACATGGCGAACCCTTTTGATCCAGGCAATAGGCGCAAAAGAAAGTGAGTATGAGATAGCATCGGGTTATTTAGAAGCACGAGAATTCAACACGAAAAAATTTATCCTAATTACAGATTTATCAAACTTGATTCTACTACCACTACACCTAGATGCTAATCGACAAAAAGATTTTGAAATAGATGGAACAACGGTGACAAAGCATCTTCGTCGTATTTTTAAGGAAAATACTCCAATAGAAATTCGTGTGAATGTTCAGGATTATTACGGCACACGAATAATCAGCAAACCATTTCAAGTTACTATAACTGAATTGGAGCGCAAGGAAACTCGATGAGAAGTCCCTGTCTAATAATAGACTATATAATTGAATATTATACGGGCACACGGGCGTATAACAAGCGTGCCCACGACGGTCGCACATTTGCTAAAGCTTTTGTAAATTCGATTTGAGAATAGATAATAGTGCTCCCTCAATACCATGCCGGAGCTTAGAGTATAAATAATTCATTCGCAAGTTACCGGCATGGTACTGCGTGGGCACGCCAGACGTTATGTGAAATTGTGCCCCTCAAGGAAAATACAATGGATAAAAAATTTTTATTCAAACTTTCGAGTACACCAACAACGACTTACTCCGATGCCGAAGTATTATTCCGAGACCTAAAAAACCGTGATCCGAAAATTCAACATCTTTGGTCCCACCAAGCTGATATTCTGAGGGAATATCATAGGAGCATTGATCAAATTGACATCGCACTCGAATTACCTACAGGTGCCGGCAAAACACTAGTCGGCTTGCTTATTGCTGAGTGGCGCAGACTTTCCCTCAATCAACGGGTTGCCTACCTTTGCCCTACTCGCCAGCTTGCATACCAAGTTGGCCAAAAAGCTACTGAATATGGAATAAAGGCACATGTCTTGGTCGGATCACAATCTCTATATCCCGCAGGTCAATTTGCAGAATATGCGTCAGCGAAAGCCATTGCTGTGACTACTTATTCGGGTTTTTTCAACACGAATCCAAGAATCGATCGGCCTGAGACTGTCGTGTTCGATGATGCCCATGCTGGTGAGAATTATATTGCTAAAATGTGGTCAATGAATATATCTCGTTTTGACAACAAGACTTTATTCGATCAGATCGTGGATCTGTTTTGCTCGGAACTACCCGATTACTCAATTAGTACTTTAAAAGATGATGATGCTAGACCATATCAGAGACAGTTGGTTGAAATGGTTCCAGTTCCAAGATTCCTTAAAAAATTACAACCACTAACAGACCTTCTGGACGCCTCAACAGCAGATACCGAACTCGCTTACCCTTGGAGTTTGATAAGAAATAAGCTGGCAGCTTGTTGTGTTTTTTTCTCTTGGTCTGATATTCTAGTCCGGCCTTGGATACCTCCAACATTAACTCATCTTCCATTTGCCTCTTCGAAGCAAAGGATCTATATGTCTGCAACTATCGGTGCAGGCGGCGAGCTTGAGCGTATTATTGGAGTGCCTTCGATTCATAGAATTCCAGTTCCTCAAGGTTGGGATAAACAGAGCACTGGCAGGAGGTTGTTCATTTTCCCGGATCATTCCTTCTCCTATACTGAGTACGATGATTGGTTGACGAGGACTTTGGATTCAAAGGAACGATCGCTAGTGCTCACACCGCATGGTTTATCCTTGCGATCTTTTTTGGAAACAATGGCACAATTCGGCCTCACTCACCAGATACTTAAAGCACAAGACGTCGAAGAAACATTAGATCCCTTTATAAATTCCTCAAACGTTCTTCTTGCTCTGACGAATCGCTATGATGGCATCGATTTGCCTGGTGATAGTTGTAGAATATTGGTTGTCTACGGATTACCCACGGCTGTGAATCTCCAAGAAAGATTCCTATGGACAAAACTCGGTCTTACCACTGTACTTAAAGATAGAATCAGAACCAGAATCACCCAAGCAGTCGGTCGATGTACTCGCAACTCCACAGATTATGCAGTGGTGCTAATGATTGGAGAATCATTATTCGATTTCTGTGTAAAACACGAGAATAGGTCAGAACTTCACCCAGAACTACGTGCAGAGATAGACTTTGGAATTGATAATTCTAGCCAATCTAACATAGGCGAATTGACTGCTTTGATTGAATTGTTCTTAAATCGCGACGCGTCTTGGAATCAAGCAGAAGCAGACATTAGCAAGAGACGAGATGAGACGCTCCATCCCCCACCCGCCTATGTCGGAGTTCTACGGACAGTAGTCCATTACGAAGTAGACTATCAATATGATCTGTGGAAAGAAGATTATTCTCAAGCTTTAGTGAAGGCGACTACTATTATTGACAATCTTTCTGGCGACGAGCTGGCCGGATATAGGGCTTTATGGAATTATTTTGCAGGATGCGCTTCATATCAACTTGGTCTTGTATCAGGAAAGAATGAAATGATACAAACCGCTGCAGACCGGTTCTTACGTGCATCACAGGCTGTCCGTACATTATCCTGGTTCGCCCGTTTAGCTCACGAATTCGGTGCAACACCGACCCGGCAATCTCAATCTCAATACCTTACAGTACTAGCGACTGAATTTATCAATTCCTATTTGATGAATTTGGGGACTGTTGGAAGACGCTTTGATAAAGTATTATCAGAGTTTGAATCTAAAATCCGAGTTACGGATTCTGATAGTTTTGATCAAGGATTAACCGAACTTGGTAAAATGTTAGGATTCGATGCCGAAAAACCCGAAGGCGTAGGAGTCCCTGATAGCGTTTGGCGTATTGGTGGAGAGTTCGTGCTTCTATTTGAATCAAAGAGTGATGAAAGCCCAGATGATAAGATATCCATCAGAACCTGTAGACAAGCGCAAGGCCATTTGAATTGGGAGCGATCCAGACCATTCTTTACCCAAAACGCCAAACTTCATTGTATTGTTGTCACTCCCCGTTCAGTGCTCGATAAGGCCGCTTTGCCACATTCCGATAATCTCTATTATCTTTCATCGGACGCCATTAGAAAACTCTTCAGAGAAGCCGATGCTTGTTTACGACTGATTAGGAGTAAATCACCCGACCTGGAAAGCGAGCAACGGCTTGGGTTAATTCAAGCCGAACTTCTACAGGCACAATTGATACCTGAAGCAATTATTAAGCATTTAACTTCAACTCGGCTTGCTGATATAACATGCAAATGAGGGGCACAACTTCATATAACAGCGGGCACCACGACACTTCATTCAAGCCCGCCACGGTGCAGTTATTAAATGGGTCGTTCGCCATATCCCGTGTCGGGCTTGCGTGGTGCCCGCACACGTTATGCGCCACGCGGCTTGTTGTCTAGTCGACTAAATTCGTCATGCCTAAAAATGGCGGGAATCTTGCCCCCAGAAATAAAAGGAGGAAAACCATGAAGAGCTACATGAAGCTCGGAATTCTTGCGCTCGCACTTGCGTGCTCAGTGCGAGCTCAATCGGTGCAAGGATCAGCAGAGGGAAAGCAAGCAGTGGAAGTACTCCCCCGGGCCACAGTCACCGTGCTGGTGGACAACATGGTAGGTCGCGGAGATGTGCTCGGCGAATGGGGTGCCGCATTTCTGATCAACACAGACCAGCACCAGATTCTCTTCGATACTGGTGGGGGACAAGTCCTCATCGGAAATTCCCGAGCCCTTGGTGTGGATCTCGCCAAAACTGAAGCCATTGTCATCAGCCATGGGCATCCGGATCACACAGGGGGACTCGATGCTGCTTTGAATGTCTGCAAGTCTGTGGATTTATTTGTTCACCCAGCCGTTTTCGAGACTAGATATTATAAGGGAGATTCAGGCGCGGTGGCTTATAGCTTCGTTTTCACCAGACAACAACTGCTTCAACGAGTTCGCAATCTGGTTGAGACGAAGGGACCGACTCTCATTTCTGAACGAGTAATGGTCACGGGCCAGGTTCCCCGACTAAACGATTTTGAAGATACCGGTTTGCGCGGGTACGTTTTCCTTGACAGCAGTTTGACAATAGAAGATCCAATTCCGGATGATCAAGCCGTGTTCTTCCGCGTTCCAGAGGGAGTCGTTATATTGCTCGGATGCGGCCACGCCGGGCTGGTCAATACAATGGAGTATGTATGCAAGCTAACGGGTGAGCAGCACATCTACGCGGTCATTGGCGGCACTCATTTGCTTAATGCTTCTCCCTCGCGTATGCTAAAGACTATCGAAGCGCTGCGGATGTACGACGTACAGAAGATCATGCTGTCGCATTGTACCGGCCTTCGCGCATACGCACAGCTGGCAAATGCTTTTCCAGGTCGATGCAGCTGGCCGGCTAGTGGAACCACAATCAAGTTCGGTTCTCAGTAATCTGTGATGTGAAATGCTGGAAGATATGATGCAACAGTGAAGTGGTTCACTACACGGCGGGCAGGCGCTTCCGCCAAAAGATTCCGCCAGACCCTAAAGGGCCGTAAATCCCACTGGAAAGTGTGGGACGAGAAAAACCGGAACACGGAAACGGCGGACGCACATCCCACTGAATAGAGTGGGACGAAAGAGATCGAAACGCGACAGCATGGCGGACCCGCTCCGCCTCGAGATGCTCGGCAGAGCGAGGCGAGCAGACGCACGCTGGATAGGCGATGTTGAAGCAAAGGTTGGCTAAATATAAAGTGCTCGATTGCTCGCCGCCACGAAATCGAGTAAGTCGTAGTGGCGGCTCGCAACGGCAGTTTGCCTAAACGTTAAGTGCAACGCGTATCCGTATAGAACAATTTCCAAAAAATTAAAACTAGTGGAGCAATCCTTGAAAAATATCCTCCTCGTCATAAGTTTCTTTTCAATTTTTTCTATACACGTATTGTACGCTGGACGGGAATCGGAGTATAGTGATAGGTATCCAAAGTTCACCGAAATTATTAAACACGATTCTAGTCTCTATTTTGCCGGGAGCTGGACAAATCGATACATTGTTGTCGAAAGAGAAAGAAATGGAACATGGCATACTTATAGCTGTCAGGGAGATAAATATTATCTTGCGGCAACAAGTATTTTTAGTGTTACGGATGGATTACTTTTCATGTGTGGTAACGGAGGCTATAAAAAGTTTCTCTTTCAGACAAAGAAGTGGGAAACAACGACCTACGAAATAATAAGACCTTTCTATAAATCTCAATATTCAAATCAACAAAATGAAATAAGAAAAATACAAAGCCCTGATAATCTAGAACAATTTGAATTTCCACTTCCATCATATAATACACTCTGCCGCTGGCGATTTTTCCCAAACTCCCTCAATCATATAAATGCTTCAATAGGCCCAAATATTACGAGACATAACACGATATGGTTTACAATAAATTTCTATGATGGAGAAGGATCAACGGGGATTGGCGGACTTGGACTATTTGATCTCGATAAAAGAATATTTGGCGTAATAAGGGATAAATTTCTCGCATCTTGTTCAGGAGGATTACTCACTAACCGCGGAGATACTATCATTATTGCCACAAATCAATCATGTGAATATGGTACGTATGGTGATAATGGTTTAGTATTAATCGATATAAAAAAAGGATTGTTGTCAAATATTCCCTGTGCACAAAATACACTTAATGGCGATTATTTCTTAGCCATGAAAATTATTGATGATGTCCTCTGGATAACATCCGATAGATCCATCATCTCATGGTATTTCAATAGCAACTCGTGGAATTCTTACCGCATTGAATCGCTAGTCATAAATAATAATTGTAACGTGTATCGGAAACCGAAAAGATATTCCGATTTTAGTAACGGCGGACTGCCAAACCATATCGATTATGATAGCAGCATCGCTGTCTCTCGTTACATAAAAGGTGATACCGTTGTATGTGAATGGCCGGGGGATGATTATGCAGAAATACAATGCAAAGAAAATATTTACGGGTGGATATCAAAAGATAAATATGCCTCTTTTTCAAAAAGGACAAAAGAAGAACGTGCAATAAGCTACCCCGACGAAATTCTCTACACCGATAGTACACTTAAGATACCATTCCATTCTTTCCGCTCATCCACAATATCCCTAGAGAGACAGAATGCTGACGCTGTTATGATAGCTGTAAATACTGGATGGATTCGCATGGATGACGTCGATCCAATCCTCTCAGAATCATCGCGAGGCAGCACTCCTCAATTACGGTGGCATAGTGTTCTTAATTCTGCAATTGATATAAAGCAAGAGGCGTTCTTGACGTTAGGGACAGAACAACAAGAGATACGATCGAAGATACCTATTCTCGATACCACACTTACAATTTGTAACACAATGGATCTGTACAATAATTTCGAAAATATCATTGATGTGCGATGGTTACCATCGGGCAGTTTTGACAAGAATTCATGTCCAAAAGGGATAAAGTTAAATTACGATACGGAATTCTGGATTCGAAATAATAGAGTAGAATATAATGGCAAGTTAATATCAGTAGGTGATACTATTCATGCTGAAGCTGGAGATGCAGTCTACACCTATACAATTTTAGGCTATTCCATAAACGATTCAATAGAGAATTGTTTAAAAGAGTTAAAATTAAAATATACCGTTGTTATGATACCTAAATGATAGGATGTCTCTTTAAATGTAACTAGTGATCATGGCAATTGTCATTTTAATCGAGCTGCGCATAACACGCATGGTTACGATGCCCGCCTTCGTCACGACCAATTCCGTCGTGACTCCGGCGGGTAAACTGACAGCTGGTTTCGACGGACTCAATACCGATAAAGTGCAGGTATTGAATGAGTCGTTTGCCGCGGCCTGGCCCGGGGTGAATCGGCAGGCTCATCACAGAATCGGTCGAGGGCGGGTAAGTTACGGGGTCGGGGCAGCATGGGCACGTCAGACATTATCTATAGAAAAGAATGTCAAGAGAAAAAGGATCCCCGGTACGAAAGGGGATGACCAAGTGCGTGTGTAGTTAATAAAGGAAAGCGAAAGAATCATCTAGTTCGGAGTATATTAAACCTCAGGTATAAATGCCGGAGCTATATTTTTATCTATCCCTTCTCTTTTTTCTTCCCTTCAATGACAATGACAAATTCCCCCTTGATGTTCCGTGATGAAAAATGTTCGAGGACCGAAGAAACGGAGCCGCGCAGCACTTCCTCGAATTTTTTCGTCAGCTCGCGCGCCACGGCAATCCGGCGATCGCCAAAATACTGCTGTATATCTGCAAGCGTGCGGAGTACTTTATGAGGAGATTCGTAGAGAATGACAGTCCGCTCCTCTTTTGCAAGCCGTTTCAGCATCGTCTGGCGTCCCTTCTTAGCCGGCAGAAAGCCTTCGAAGACAAATGCATCCGCCGATAAACCGCTGACGACGAGAGCGGCCACAAAGGCGGTGGGGCCCGGAATGGGAACGACCGGCACATCGGCGTCGATTGCGGCACGCACAATGCTGTAAGCAGGATCCGAAATTCCCGGCGTCCCGGCATCCGACACTAGCGCGATCGATTGACCCTGCTCGAGTTTGTCTATAAGATCGGGGACCCGGCGCTGCTCGTTATAACTGTAGAAGCTTATGATCGGTTTTTTAATCTCGAAATGGTCTAATAGAATCTTCGTCGTTCGTGTGTCTTCTGCGGCTATTAGATCGACAGATTTTAATATCTCCAGCGCCCGTACGGTGATATCGCCGAGATTGCCGATAGGAGTCGCGACAATAAATAAGACTCCTCGCGAAGCATTCATTTTATTTGATGAAGAATATTCAATCATAATGTCATAATATAGGAATATGAGATGAAAAAAAGAAATAAAAATACGATTCAAACTGACAGTGATATAAATTACTACCCTCAACGTCGGTGGCCTTCGTTGAACCCCCTCTTTGTCTCTCTCCGAGTCGTAGACCCCCTTGATAAAGGGGGAGATACACGTTTTCACTTCCTAACTCTTTCAAAGTTGTTGAGAGAATATAGTCGTAATTATGATTACAAAACTGGCAGATCCAACATACATAACCGCTATCATAAGCAGTAGATTTCTGGTTTGCATCAAAAAAAAACGGCCAGATGCCCCAAGGCTCCTGGCCGCATTATGGCGTTCTCCCCGTATTTTACATTCCGAAATCCGGAGATCCTATTTCAGTGATGAAAGGACCTGACGAATAATTTGCATTCCCCTATCGACATCTTCCTTTGAAAGTATAAGCGGGGGACGGAACCGGATCGTCCGCTCTCCACAACCCATAATAATCAATCCCAGCTCATAAGCTTTTTTACGAAATTCTCTCCGGCTCTCGGGAGAATCGAAATCCATGGCGCACATGAGTCCTCTGCCGCGAATGTTGTGAATCAGCAGCGGAAATTCCTCGCCGATCTCCTGAAGCCGTATCAGAAGATACTCGCCGACAACGCGGGCATTCTCAACGAGATTTTCTTCCTCGATGATCTGCAGTATCTTTGTGAACCGCACCATGTCGACGAGATTCCCGCCGAAAGTCGAATTCAGACGGCTCGATTTATGAAATACATTATCCTTCACTTCGTCGACGCGCGTACTGCACATGAAGCCGCAGATATGCGTTTTCTTACCGAATGCCATCATGTCGGGCTTCACGAAATGTTCATGTGCCCACATGGCTCCGGTCAGGCCGACGCCTGTCTGCACCTCATCGAAGATCAGCATGATCTCGTTTTCATCGCAGATTCTTCGCAGCTCGACGAAAAACTCTTTCCGGAAGTGGTGATCTCCCCCTTCGGACTGGATCGGTTCGATGATCATCGCCGCAATGTCATCCGGATTGTTGATTATCGCTTCTTTGATCTGACCGAGGGCAATCTGCTCCGCATTGATTACCTCATTGAGGTTTCGTTCATTCAACGGGAAGCGGATCGCCGGATTCAGAATCCGCGGCCACTTGAACTTCGGGAAATAATTTGTCTTGGTCGGATCTGTATTCGTGAGCGACATCGTATATCCGCTCCGGCCGTGAAATGCCTGCCGGAAATGAATGACCTGATGTCCCCGTTCTATCGTATATCCTTTTATAAAATTTTTTCGGACCTTCCAATCAAACGCCGTCTTCAAGGCATTTTCATTCGCCAACGCACCGCCGTCAATATAAAATACATATGGGAAATACGACGGCATCGCGATGCGGCTGAAAGTCTCGACGAATTCGGCCATCTCAACCGTGTAGATATCCGAAAGCGTCGGCTTATTCACAGCAGCATAACCAAGTTTCTCGCGGAATGCGGGCGAGTTCAAACCGGGATGGTTCATTCCCACCGCCGATGATGCGAAAAATGAGAAGAAGTCAAGGAATTCTCTCTCACGCCGCGAATCATAAATATAGCAGCCGTGACTTTTTTGCAGGTCAACGACCATATCAAGACCGTCGGCCAGCATGTGCTTCGCGAGCGTGGAATGTACTTCCTGTGGCGTGATGTGGACGGGGGCCGCGGTGACTTTCTTCCCCGTTACTTCTGTTTCCTTCTGAACGGGGTTCTTATCGACAACCAATGTGTCGGGCATGGAACACCTCCTTCATGATTAAGGGTACTATGTCGTTGTAATAAAATAGACACAATCCCCCTCTCAGAAGAATTCTTCATGCTCAAAAAACGAAACAATATATGTTACACGACCGACCATGTTATAATATACCTGTTTATAATGAAAAGAACAATTGTCCCCTTGCTGACGTTCCCTACCTCTATAATAATCGACATCTTTATGTCTTCACTTAAGGAGAAATCCTAATAAATATTGAATTGCACCTCTATGCCTCGGGAGGTGGACCTCCCTCGTAACACTCTCTTTATTCCGCACCTTCCGAGGGAGCTCTCGCCTCGCTCCTCGCTTCGCTCGGCGAAGCGAGCGCTCGGCGGAGCGGGTTGCTCCCGAGGAATCTATGCCAACCTTCAACCTTAAACCTTCAACCTTAAACGCTCTTCAGTAATTATCTATTTGTGCTCGTTGCAACTTGCCGCTGTAGTCGACATACACTGTTTTCCATTCTGTGTAGAAGTCGTACACCGCCCATCCACCCTCACGGTGCCCGTTACCCGTTTCTTTGACCCCACCGAACGGCATATGGGCTTCGGCGCCGATGGTCGGGACATTAATATAGGTGATGCCTGCTTTGATATCCCGTATGGCCTGAAATGCCGAGTTTATGTTTGTCGTGTAGATGGAAGATGAGAGTCCGTACGGTGTGTCGTTGAGAACTGTAATCGCTTCTTCGAGCGTCTTCACTTTAAGAACCGATAATACAGGACCGAAAATTTCTTCCCTTGCAATTCTCATTTCCGGAGTCACATCGGTGAAAATTGTCGGTTTGTAGAACCATCCTTTGCTTGCCTCGCCTTCGGTATAGATCTCACCGCCTATTGCAATTTTCGCTCTCTCCTTCTTTCCGATTTCTACATAGCTCTGAATTGTATCGCGTTGTGATTTATTAACACATGGACCGACATCAACATCCGGCAGCAAACCGTCACCGAGTTTAAGTTTTTCAGTCCGCTTGATCAACATATCGATGAATATATTGTAAACACCTTCCTGAAGTATAAGCCGGCTCGTTGCAGTGCAGCGCTGCCCGGTGGTCCCGAACGCACCCCAGAGGACGCCGTCGAGTGCGAGCTCAAGATTCGCATCGTCCATAACAATCTGCGCATTTTTCCCGCCGAGTTCGAGTGAAACACGTTTGAGTGTCTTCCCCGCGGCTGAAGCAATAATCTTCCCGACGGATGAAGAACCCGTGAAGCTGATCAGGTCGATATCCGGATGTTCAACTATCTCCATTCCGACTTCACTGCCGGTACCGTGGACGATATTGACGACTCCATCAGGAACTCCGGCTTCCGTCAGAATTTCAACAAGCTTTGCGGCAGTCTCAGGAGTATCCGATGCCGGTTTAAACACCACGGTATTACCGCTAAGCAGGGCCGGAAAGATTTTCCAGGTTGGAATTGCCATTGGAAAATTCCATGGAGTGATAATGCCGGCAACGCCGATCGGCACTCTTATTGCCATATTAAACTTGTTTGGAAGCTCTGAAGGTACTGTATAGCCGAACAGCCGCCGTCCTTCTGTCGCCGCATAGTATGCGGTATCGATTCCTTCCTGAACGTCGGCACGTGTTTCGAGCAGCACCTTCCCCATTTCTTTCGTCATTATTCGAGCCAGCTCCTCTTTTCTTGCTACGAGGATATCTCCGACCTTTCGCATGACGTCGCCGCGTCTTGGTGCAGGTACGAGGCGCCATTTCTCGAATGCCGCTCGCGCTGCTTTCACAGCTTCATCAACATCTTCTTTTGTGGATTTTGGAAAGGTACTGAGGATTTCATCCCAATTGGCAGGATTTCTATTTTCGAAGGCACGCCCTGATTGTGAATCGATGTTCTTACCATTGATGAAGTTTTTGTAATGCTTCGCCATGGTACACCCCCTTATGTCAGACCGACCCTTTTGAAGATCGTGTCGACATGTTTTGTGCTTCTGGAGAGATCGAATAATTCGTCAATCTCTTTTTGTGAAAGGATTGCCGTAATTTCGGGTTCCGCTTTAAGGAGGTCCTTGAATTCCTGTTTGGTTTGCCAGGCCTCCATCGCATTTTTCTGGACCAGCCGGTACGCATCTTCGCGATTCATCCCCTTTTTTGTCAGTGCTAGAAGCACCGGTTGCGAGAAAATGAGCCCGTGCGTAAGGTTCAGATTCGCCAGCATGTTTTCTGGATAAATAAGAAGTCTGTCCAGAACGTTCGAGGTCAGATGGATCATGTAATCGAGTAAGATGCAGCTATCGGGGATCACAACACGTTCAACCGATGAATGGGTGATATCGCGCTCGTGCCACAACGCGACGTTTTCGAGTGCCGCCATTGCATTTCCGCGCAGAACGCGGGCGAGTCCGGCAATCCGTTCGCATGTGATCGGATTCCGTTTATGCGGCATGGCGGAGGAGCCTTTCTGGCCCTTAGAAAAATATTCCTCGGCTTCGAATACCTCGGTTCTTTGTAAATGCCGGATTTCCGTCGCAAATTTCTCGAGTGACGCTCCGATAATGGCAAGCGTGCTCATGAATTCCGCATGACGATCGCGCTGAAGCACCTGTGTTGAAACCGATGCCGGTTTCAATCCCAGTTTTCCGCACACATATTCTTCCACTTTCGGACTTAGATGCTCGAACGTTCCGACTGCACCCGAAATCATCCCCACCGAGATGGTTTCGATGGCGCGTTCCAGCCGCGAAATATTCCGCTTGGTTTCTTCATACCAGATTGCAAATTTCAGCCCCATTGTAACAGGTTCCGCATGGATACCGTGTGTACGGCCGACCATGATGGTATTTTTTAATTCCACCGCACGCCGGGCAAGGATTTCTTTCAATCCCTGAAGTCCTTTTAAAAGCAGCTCTCCCGATTGTTTCATCTGCACCGCCAGTGCCGTATCGAGAACATCCGAAGACGTCATGCCGAGGTGAATGAAACGCGATTCCGGACCGATATATTCTCCAACGTTTGTCAGAAAGGCGATCACATCGTGCTTGACTTCTTCTTCGATGGCCGCGATACGTTCAACATCGAATGCCGCCTTCCCCCGAATTACCGATACCGCTTCAGAAGGAATCACACCCAGCTGTGCCTGTGCTTCACATGCAAGGATTTCGATTTGAAGCCATATAGAAAATTTGTTTTTATCATTCCAGATCGCCCCTATTGCAGGACGTGTATATCGTGAGATCACTTGATAAGCACTCCTCTCTCTATTAATTAAAAATTATACTCCGAATTTGAGGAACACAACCTTAAAAAATAAATCGCCAGCCTGTTATTAATTACAGACTCCTATTTCTGCTTTTCCAGTTTGAGTGAGACATTTATTTTTTTCTTATCGCGCATGACGGTCATTTTTAATGTATCACCGGTTTTTGCATCGCGAATCACTTCCATTATAGATTCTTCATTCACTATGGGAATACCATTGGCCTCAACGATCACATCGCCGGGTTGCAATCCTGCCCGATCTCCCGGACTATTCTTTTGAACATCGGTGATGATAACTCCCTCGGTTTTCTGCAGGCCAAGTGGTTTTACCATGCGTTCATCCACATTCTGAACACTGATGCCCGTCCAGAAATCCCTCTCAACCTTTCCATCTTTCTTGAGAATCTCAAGGACCTTCTTGATACGATTAATCGGAATTGCAAAACCGTATCCGACATATGTCTGAGAATACCCCGCGGTAAAGATCAATGTGTTCATTCCAATGACTTCACTGTTCATGTTGACCAGCGGACCGCCGCTGTTTCCCTTATTGATCTGGGCGTTCGTCGCGATCATATCACGATAGATTCTCCCTTCATCGCCTGAGAGATTCATGCCGGTCGAGCTGACGATTCCATTCGTAACGATCGGCTTATCGTTAATATCGAAGAGGCCAAACGGATTGCCAAAGGCAACCACATCTTCACCGACCATAATATCGTCCGAGTCACCGAATTGTATATAAGGGAAATTTTCTCCTTCGATTTTCAGGAGTGCAACATCGGAGACATGGTCGGAACCGACGAGTCGTGCTTTGTAGCGTTGTTTATTCGTCATGGTGATTGTAATTTCTTTCGCATTACCGACAACGTGATCGTTCGTGAGGAGGTAGCCATCCGCAGAGATGATAAAGCCAGAGCCGAGTCCCTGTACTTCTTCCTTATATGTTTGATCGCGCTTCTGGTGGCCAAAAAACTGATCGAAGAAAGGATCATTGAAAAAATTTTGAAATGGATCGCGTACCGTATATTCACGCACTTCTTTAACGTTGATTCCGACGACTGCTGGACTCGCGACCGCTGCGACATGCGTAATCAATGAGCGTCGTGTTTCACGGGTATTCGGTTGTTTTGTGTTCTCCTGTTGGAACACCGCCTTTTCAGTATCGTAATGGCGGGTATCGACCCCCAAATTATCCATCGGGCGCGAAGGAGCCGTAGCACGGCCGATAACAAAACCCGCAATGCCAAATAATAAAAAAACCAGTGCAACGATGATAATACGCCGAGCCATAATTATCCTCCCTACCGTTTTCTTTTCATCACTTTCTGTACCGATGCAACGATATCATTTTTATGGATATGGTATTTTTGCAGTAACTCGTTCGGCGTACCGGATTCACCAAATACGTCATTCACTGCTACCATCTCAACCGGAACCGGAGCATTTCGCACCACAACCTGAGCGACAGCATCGCCGAGTCCGTTATTGATCTGATGTTCTTCGGCTGTGACAATTGCACCGGTTTCTCGAGCTGCTGTAATAATCGCTTCACGATCAAGGGGTTTGATTGTGTGCATATTGATAACCCGGGCCTTGATACCTGCTTGGGCCAGCTCATCTGCGGCTTGAAGTGCCTGCCAGACCATTACACCGCATGCGATAATCGTGACATCATTACCCTGCAGAAGTGTATCCGATTTTCCCAGGACAAAAGGAGTTGCGGGATCTGTAAATACCGGCAGAGCAGGTCGGCTGAAGCGGAGGTATGCGGGACCCTTGAGTTCGGCAATCGCAAATGTCGCTTTTCGTGTCTCGTTCGCATCGCACGGGACTATAACGGTCATATTCGGGAGTCCGCGCATCAATCCGATATCTTCAAGCATCTGATGCGTCGCCCCATCTTCGCCAAGTGTGAGACCGGCGTGTGATGCACAGATTTTTACATTCATCCTGCTGTAAGCAATACTCTGGCGGATAGTATCGTATACACGACCCGTCGCGAAAACTGCGAATGTTCCTGTGAATGGTATTTTTCCCGTGATCGAGAGTCCGGCCGCCATTCCGATCATATTGTGTTCGGCAACGCCTGCGTGTACAAAACGGTCCGGAAACTCTTTAGCGAATTTGTGCATATTGACCGATTCGGTTAAATCTGCACAGAGAGCGACGACATTCGGATTTTTCCGGCCGAGTTCGACGAGTGCTTCACCGAAGGCAACGCGGGTGGCTTTTTGTTCTGCTGCTTGTATCATGAATTTTTCTTCCTTTGCAATATTTAAGTATTGTTCTTTTCCCATTCAAGTGTTATAAAGTCGCCGAATTTTGTCGGGGCAAGATCGGCAAGCGCTTTCTTTGCCTGTTCTTCGTTTGGCGCTACACCATGCCATTTAAAATCTCCCTCCATCCACGGCACTCCTTTGCCCATAATTGTACGAGCGAGTATCACCGATGGTTTCCCTTTCGTTTGGAATCCTTTATCGATGGCATTTCGGATCTGGTCGATGTTGTGTCCGTCAATTTCCTGCACATCCCAGCCGAAGGCAGAATATTTATCCGCCAGCGGATTGATATCGTACAATTTGTCCATAAGGCCGTCAATTTGAATATTATTCCGGTCGACTATAGCAAGAAGATTATCGAGTTTTCTATATCCCGCCATCATGATGCCCTCCCAGCTCGATCCCTCCTGAAGCTCGCCATCGCTCCCGATCATAACGACGCGGTTTGGCTTTTTGTCCAGACGCATTCCGAAGGCTGTCCCCGTCGCTACCGACATTCCCTGTCCCAGTGAACCTGAAGCGATTTCAATACCGGGCGCACCATGAATCCACATAGGCGCAGGATGACCCTGAAGACGGCCGTTGAACTTCCGGTATGTCGCAAGCTCACTCAAAGGGAAATAGCCGGCACGCGCTAAAGCCGAATACCAAACGGCAGCCACATGCCCACACGAGACATAAAAATAATCGCGTCCTTCCCATCCGGGATTGGTAGGATCATATTGTAAGACATTAAAAAATAATGTCGCAAATATATCGGCAAGGCCAAGTGGTGCACCTGTATGGCCGGACTTGGCAAGATAGAGCATTTTAATAATATCGCGACGCATCTGTCGTGCCATTTCTTGAAGATCGGGTGTTTCAAATTTCTGAAATTTCCGTTCCATTTTGTCCTTTCATTGATCAGAAGAAGATTGACCGCGTTTTGTATGAATCAGACCGCGGATGAAATCCACATGACGCAGAAGGATAAGCACACACAACGCCGTACACAACCAAATCATTTCATTCCACTGTACCGGTGTCCATAAACTTACTTCAACCCACGACCGGGGGAGAAAGAACAACAATACGGGGGTAATAATAGTCGCTACTACATTCCCACCAAGTACGTTCCGCCAGATCTTGTATGTTATATACCAGAGAAGACACCAAACGAGAGGAAAAATCGATCCGAGTAATAACATGACTCCAAGCGCTGTAGCCAGACCACGACCGCCACGAAACCGTAACCAGATATTAAAATCATGTCCGACGATTGCCGACAATCCGGCAAGAGCCTGAATCGGATATCCAGACTGCTCGAATCGCGATGCGACAACTACAGCAGCTGCTCCTTTGCATACATCAAACAGAAGAACAGCAATACCCACCCATTTTTTCCGGGTCACCTGAAAACTGTTGAGGGCACCGACATTTCCCGAGCCTGCAAGGCGAATATCACGCTGTGAAGAAAGCTTCACAATGATATAGGCTGCAGGTATCGAGCCGATAAGATATCCGATCAGAATCGCAAGAATGCCACTGGACAGCAACTGCACCTCGGTCGAGTAACCTCAGGAATGATGATTCATCTACTATAAAAATAGGGAAAATATGGCGAAGAAGCAAGGAAGCGGGACGGGGGAAAGATAGAGGTAGAGGTTAAGGTTGAGGTTGAGGTGGAACATTATAGTTGGATTGCGCGTCATCTGTATGAAACGCTTTTTAGAGAATATTCTCCTGAAAGAAGATTTTGAACTACATTATTGAACGACTATCAAATTATCGTTATATTTTTGATTATGTTGCCTATCGCAAAATCGGAATCCCAATGAGATATTCTATACTGTTTTTTCTTACTATTTTCTTCACTTTCTTTCAGAGAACTAATGCGCAGGAACTTGAATTCGACGTTTCCATAGATGCACAGCAGCTCCCCGCAGCAAACAAGGAGTATGTCACCCACTTTGCGGAAGAGGTGAAGAAGTACCTAAACGATTTTAGATGGACAACCGAAGATTATCTCGGCGAGAAGATCCATTGTACAATGTCGATCTTTTTTCTCTCAGGATCTCCGGATAACCGATATAGTGTCAGGGTCTTCATCGGGAGCCAGCGACCGATATACCGGTCGAACAAAGGAACATTGACATTGCGTATACTCGATGATAAGTGGGAGTTCAGTTACATCCCCGGACAGGGATTCCGTCACAATGAAACTCAATTCGACCCGTTGTTAAGCTTCCTCGATTTCTACGCCTGCCTTATCATTGGATACGATACGGATACATTCTCAGAGATGGGCGGCACCCAATATTTTCAAAGGGCTTCCGATATTGCCGCACGCGGAGCTTCAGAAAATTCGAAGGGGTGGCCGAAAGGAGGCACCAGCTATACGCGGCAACAGATCATCGAAGACCTGCTGAACTCTAAATATGCCCCTATCCGCAAGGCACTCTTCATATACCATTTTCACGGTCTAGATATGCTGGAGACGAATCAGAATCGCGGTCTCGATAATATGCTGTACGCGATCGATCTGATCGGAAAAGCACAAAAAGCTGAGAACACAGCCCTCCCCCTCGCCAGAATTTTCTTTGAGGCAAAATATCAGGAAATTGCAGATCGCTTTGCCAACTACCCCGACCGTTCGGTGATCGGAAGATTCGCAGACTACGATCCGACACATAAGAGGGATTACGACCAAGCCGGCAGAAGATGACTAAAGTATATAAATTTCCCACCCCGTTTTTACTTTTTACGACGAAGCTTCGACAATGATTTTTCGTCAGCAGCATACTGCTCCACATAACCGCACGATGTACAAATATACCGCGTTAGGTTCGCAAAACCGAACATATCAACCTTAATTACATTATATGTACCAATTTCGCTGGGTATAACTGCTATCTTCTTGGAGGAGCATTTTGGGCAAACGCCTGTAGATTTCATGATGATTATCCGGAATATTTTTTCATTTAATGATCTGATTTACTCAAGGTTACAAGTCGTCGGTTTTTATCAACAAATATGAAATCATTACATAATTTCAATTGCCTTCTCCAGTACAATATCATGTTCATCTTTAATACTTTCAGATGCATCAATCGCGATATTAGGAAATATACCGACGTCTTCAAGAATTGTCATATCCAATTTATATTCAACTATCTCATTCTTCAATAGAAAAACCGCCAAATCCCACAACAGGCTTCTCGCCGTGCGTATCGGCGTTTTCCAATTCCATTTTAACTAAACGCTGCTCGCCGGGCATAAGCGAAATATAATTATCGCTGTATATAACCGGTAAAATCCTCTCGCCGCTTTTTTCTCCCGTTACTTTCAACACAACCATTAGCGCGGGTTGATCGGTATTGTTTTTCAGACTGGTCGTCAAATACCAGCGGTTTCCTTTCTGTTCCGCTCTTGTGTCTGAATCCAATTTCACCTTTGGAAGTCTGCGGATCGCTTTGAGATCGCCTTCTTCCAATCCGTGCCAGTAAAAATTTTCCGAGATCACTTCGCCGCCTTTTTCAAGCTTGAGCCTGATAAAACAAACGCGGCTCAGGCTATCGGCAGATTCAATACTGAAACAATGTATTATGCTGTCTTCCGGACAACTCATCGTTGTTTTCCTTTTTATTTTTACTGTTCCGTCCAGACCGATAATTTCCATGCTTGCCGTAAGCTCGCGACCGTTCGGATCGCTGTAATTAACAACTTCAATGCTGTCGCTCAATGGATTCCACTGAATATGCAGCGGTTCGCAGGCTTTCTTGCAGCCGAAATAAGCTGCAGTCGGCTCGAAGTAATAATCATAGGTTTGCCAGACAAGAGAAGGCCACGCAGGGTGGCTCATCCATAATAACATTCCCATCCTGTTCTTACCTTGAGCTTCAAACATTGCGCGATATCCCTGGTAGTTCATCCACTGTGAGAATGAAAGCCACTCTTTCAAATCATTCACGGGTCCGAAACTTTCCTCAAGCTGTTGAATAAATGACGATCCACCTTGAGCACCATTCAGACAAAAATCGTGGATCCCCCACATACGCTCCCGGGGCCATATTGCAGAATCGGGCATCATTTGTTTTAGACTTTCAAACGAGACGATGTCAGGCATTCCCATTTCACTGTGGAGTTTTTCCGTTGCCCTTTTTTCGAAATAAAACTTTGTCGGCATTGCCCTATAGGGCCCTCCACCGCTCACCACTCCGAATGCCGAGTTTGATATGTAGTGCACATCCGGGTGTAATTCCTCCAATAATTTCCTGATTGCCGAATCTATTACCTCAGGCGGATTGCCTTCGTTACGCCCACAGTATAATGCAAGTGAGGGGTGATTGCGAATTCGCTTTACAAAGTCTTCCACATTCCGTACGAACATATTATTATTGCTTGGGTTCGGACCGTCTACCGGGTTCGCCAGCCAGAAATCCTGCCATATCATAATACCGTGGCGGTCACAAGCCTTATAAAATTCTTCGTCGCCCGTCTGTCCGACCCAGTTTCTAATCATGGTGAAATTCATCTCTTTGTGATAGCGTACCGCGATATCATACTCCCTTCCCCGGTAACGAAGCATCGATTCGGAAAAACCCCAGTTGCCGCCTTTGCCGATGAACCTCCTGCCGTTAATCCAGATTTTCAAAATCCCACCGTCTTCGGAATAAGTCATTTCTCTGATGCCCGTTGAAAACGAAATTGAATCCGATACTCGATCATCTGCAAGAACGAATGTAAGTTCAACATTATACAAATTAGGTTTACCGTATCCGTTCGGCCACCACAACGCGGGATTGTGCAAGTGAAGCGACGGGTGTGTAGAGGAATTAAATCTTACCCTCGCTTTTTCAGAAGCTTTAAGTGTAACAGATTGTTCAAAAGCAACCCCACCGAATTTACCTCGCAGCATTCCCGTTACGCGTTCCGAGCTATGATTATAAAGATGTGCTTCTATAATTACATCAGCCGACGATGTATCCGGAAGAGGTAGCTTGGTTGAAATAAAAGGATTTTCAATTGTGACTGGGCCACTCACCGACAGGTAAACGTCGTTCCAGATGCCGGTATTGCGTCCACGTATAGTCGGTATCCAGTCCCAGCCGATGGATGCATGAAAGGTCGGATTATCTGCACCAAGCTCGCCGCCGTTCGCATCGGGACTGAATTTCGTTTGTTCTGTGACAAATCCGGGTGCGGCATTTTTTTCGATATGTACAGCAATCACATTTTTCTTTCCAGGGATAATGATTCCTGAAACATCAAATTGGCCACGCGTAAAAGCTCCTTCTATCCGCCCGAGCTTTTGGCCGTTCAGAAAAACTTCCGCTTTCCAGTTTATTCCATCAAAGTTCAGAGATATCCGTTTCCCTTTATAGGAAGCAGGAGCACTGAACTCATCCCTGTACCAGAAATCCGAATAGAAGTAAGAATCCGAAATCATCAATTGATTGTCTCCATAATTCGGATCGGGCAGAGCCCCCACGTTGAGGTAACTGACAAGCACTGTAGCCGGCACGGTTGCAACAATCCAGCTGCTGTCATTGAATCCCGGTCTGGACAACGCTCCACCGTCGGCGTGAACCTGCGAGCTGCGTTGAAGCTTCCATGCACCTCCGGACAAATACAATTTCCCATCTTCTTTCACAGAAGGCTGGGCATGCGGGACCGCTACTGGACCACCCCTGCCGTACACTTCCAATTCACTTAAAATGTAATTGCCGTCTATAGCGGGCTTTTTTAAAAGTACGCGCACATACCTCCCTGTAACAGGTTTGCTCAATTTAATATCATCGGTGTATCCCCAATTCTTAGGCAGCAACATGACATCCTTCCAGTGCGATGCGTCGTCCGACACCTGAATCGAACCGGCTGTGGCACGGTGTAACCAATAGAGAACGATTCGATCAAACGAACATTCCGCGCCCAGATCTACATAAACCCACTCATCCCCTTTGCCTTCGCTCATCCATGCGCTGGAAAACCGGTACGGTCCCCCAATAATGGAACGTGTTCCATTGGTGAACATGGCAAACTCGCCGATACCCCAACTCTTGGCGTTCGGGGAATGTAAATCGACCCGATAGAACCGGTGGTGAGACGGTTTCTTCAAATCAAAAGGATAATTGAATATTCGAAAGTTGGGCGGAAGAAATTTTCGGTAAAAACCGGTAATAGTGTCTCCGGGGAGACCACCACCGCTTACTGTACCCAATGTTTCCCAATTTCTCCCTTCATCAGAAACGCTTACAGCCATCTCCCAATGTTGAGGTTCCAGACTGTCAACCAGAAGGCTGCCTAATACAGCGATACTATCCACCTGCGGGATAATACTATTCCCGCTAATTTCTATCTGAGCCCAGACATTCGGACCTCCCAGATTTTTCCCGGTCATCATGTGACGATCCAAAATCCATTCTCTCTCGTTCTTTTTAGCTATTCCATCGCTGTAGGTCGTAACTACGAAGGGGGGAGGTTGTGATTCTTTTATTCCATCGGTAACAAGCTGCGCAGTCAGATTATAATCGTAACTGCTTGAATTGTAAGCAGGCCTGTGTAAAGCAAGGTTTCTATACGTTGCATTATCTATTCTTATCGACGGAGAGAAATCTTCTTTTGCGTTCCCGGGGTATATACCCACGCCACGTGTGTATTCCTGAGCCTTTGTCGTAGTGAAGACGAATATCGCAAGAAAAATAAAAATGGTATGGAGTAGAGTCATTTTTCTCATAGTACTTCCTGCTGAAACTGGATGATAGATGCCTTACTCCCGATCAATCTGTCGGTTCGCGAAGTAGAAGCTCTGCTTATGGTGCCTGCACGACGGTGATTTCAAACGGCTTTATGTTCAATGAAACATCACTAATAACAGGTCCGCCGAATCGCACGAAACTTGTATCCTGCTTCACTGATAGCTCCTTGTTGTTCACTGCTTCACGCCAACCGGAAGTCGGAATCTTCTTGATGAACCTAAGCGTCATCGCCGCTGTTTCATCGCTCATGTTATAAAGGACATATTGCTTGTCACCGAACAAGTACATGCCGACACCTCCGGGGCCATCCAACTCCGTTCCAAGTTCTCTTACGAAAGCACGTCGGATCAAATTGAGAGCCTGTGAGGGGAGACGCAGCAGATCGTAGCTGTTCTCCGGCATATTTAAGACATATATTCTTCCCTGGAGGTATTGCACGTTAAAAAGGACTCCGAAGTCGTAGTCATCCAGCTCCACGGCGACATCGCGCGCGTAAGGCCAGGTAGTCGTTTCGATGCGGGGGAAAGTGAAAGTCCTGTCCGCCTTGATGAGATCCTCCCGGAACCATCCTTCCCTCAGCCTGAATTCATCCGACGTCACGCTCCCACCGTAATCAACTAGATTCAGAGTGTTCTTGAATTCTGTATTCTGAAGTTTTTTCCAGAGCCCCCACGTCATAAACAGGTCTTTTCCTTCACGCAGTCGTGCGAGCATCTCATCGGCGAGTCCGGAATCCTTGAGTGAGTGGAGAGTGAAAATTGCATTCTGGCTTTGCGTCGGAAACTGTGCCACCGGAGTGAGCGGAATTCCCGCCATGCCCAAATAACCGAAAATATTATATTCGCCTGTAGAGCCGTAAGGCAAATAGATCGGGACTCCGCGCGAAGGGCCGTTCAGCATTCCAGCAACTCGGTCGAACTCCTTCAGCTTATCGCGGAAATAAGGGTAAACGTCGCTTGACGGACCGGTTGCAGGATGAAGCTGACCTGCGCACCATAGGATTATCTCCGGTGTCTGTGCAAGCACCGCCTGCCAGATCTGAGCATTGTAATCGTTATAGTCTCCCTTCATATCGTAATTGTCCAACCACGAGCCGACCCACTTGGAGGAATCGACGCTTGAATACCATTTCTGGAAAATATAACCGCTGTAGATCGGTATATGCTGGTCGTGATTCATTCGATTCCGTGTTTCGATGCCGACGGCCATATTATCAAATAGACGAGTTTCGTTGTAGACGTCGTAACCGTTGTCTCCGAATCCTTCGTACCAGTTCGGGTACTTGATGATGATCCTGACTTCAGGATTTACCTGTTTGGCTGGAGCAATGATATATTTTTTGGATTGTTCGAGCAATAGTTTTGTGCGGTATTCGGCCCAGGTTTGATTGCCCCGTTCTTCTACACTTTTAGGATCCGTGGCTAAGGTAAAAAGCCAATCGTCGATAATGATATCGTCGAAGACCCCAGCCAGTGCGCTCATTCGTTTTTCGAGGGCTGCCAAGTCTCTAGGATCATTGTAATATAACGGACCTTGTGCTCCGACCGGTACCATTGCGCCAGAGACTCCGATGCCCATCGCCCGAAACTTATCGGCGATTTTTTTCAATAAGGATATATTAATTTCCCCGCGGCTTGTCCCTTCGAGATACACATGGCGAGCTCTTATTGGAGAGAAATATTCCATTGTCTTCTGGAATTTTTCAGGATCGGCGAGAAGTGTATCAATATCCCGCGATGTGAAGTAGATCGCGTACTTCAAGCACGGCCAGCCCGCTTCGCTCGTCTCGCCTTCGGCTCGCCGAAGCGAACGAGGCGAGCCCGCTATCTTGCTGTTTTCTTGACCGTGAGCAAAGTGTGTACCCAGAAGCAGGATGGACATCAGTCCGAGGGTGAAATATTTAGCGATTTTCTTTTCCATAATCTACTCCTTTATACAAAATTTATTCAATAGAATAAGATTGAAAGAACCAATATTATTTTGAATTCTCGATGATCTCAATTCCTTTCTCGATGATCCTGTCGATACCTTTGATAGAATCATCCACAGTTGTCAACACGGGAACATCGGGAGGGATGCCTTTGCCTTCAACAATGAAGCCATCGGCAGTGGCTCCAATTTCTGTAGATAACCTGTAGGTCCAGCCGTTGGGTAATTCTCTGAAGATCGGATTCCCGAGACCTCCGCCAGTCGTGTCGCCTACAATGGTAGCGTGCGGCAATACCTGGAATGCCATGACGAAGCACTCGGCAGCGCTGCAAGTCCCCCTGCTCGTGAGAATTACCACAGGTTTGGTGTATTGATACGCGCCTTTCGGTTCAATGTAACGATTGAGCCATTCGGAGAAATTATCCTTTCCGGGGCCATTTTTTGTGCAATATTTTGTATATAATCTTTTTTGATCGGCAAACCGGTCGGCAACAGTTTCTGCATTGAAGCCGTTGCCTCCGCTGTTCCAGCGAACATCGATGATGAGCCCTTTGGTATCCTTGAATTGCTGCAATATATCATCGATGATGAGATATCGTTCATCGAGGATATTCAAACCTTCTCCCCCTCCCGAAAACGTATTGATATTAATATATCCTATATTATTATTTTTACATTGACGGAATTCCATAATCGAATTCTGAGCACCTCCACAAATGACGTACTTACATGAATTAATAAATTTACTGCTCGGATATTTCCCGAGCGTTACACCTTTCCAGTAGACATCGCCAAACGGTGTATACAAAGTAGAATGCATGTCATTCAACTTAAGTATTATATTCGACAAAATATCGAATAATTGCCTGTCGGTTGTTCGGAAAGATATTTGAGGCCGGGTGACAGTATATACTGAGTCCCAATCTATATGGCGGATTTTAAATTGAGCATAATACAGGTCGAAATCCTTCCAGAAGATCTCGAAATTATTTTCGGGCGTATTTGCCGGATCGGCATCGAAGAATATTTTTTCGCATCCGATAAAGGAAACGAGGAACAGCATCAAGAGATATCGATATTTCATAACCTTTTAGAGAAGAATGATGAAACCGACAAGAAATTGATTGTTAACGTATCGCGTGTAAAAAAGGTTTTTGTATTCTGCAAACGAATAGAATTGAAATCTGTATTGAAATTCAAGCCCGATAGACTTACCGACGAACGTTAGATAGGAAAGCTCGGCCTGCAATTTAAACAATCTATTCAACGTGACAAAATCGCCTTTCTTGATTATTTGCCATAATAAATCCTTATTAAGATCCAGCTCGTTGAATGTCTCACTTACATTTATGTTGTATCTATCGTTCATCAATACGTAGGATATCAAAGGTATATGGATATGAAACGATAGAAAATCATCGGATGATTCGCTGAAAGTTGTTTCCGATAACGCATCAAAAGCAAGACTGGTCATTGGTTCCCCGGTTAACTCACTTTTATCTCTAGAATAATGGAAGTCTCTCAGGTTCAGAAAAAATGAAAAGCTACCTCCGAGGAAGCAGTTCGTATTGATCCTTTCGAATGCGAACGCCTTTCTGCAATAGGAATATTCCAAGAAAATGTTTAGGTTATTCGCATAATGCGACACGGTATTGGTAATGGAAGAAGTAAGTTCTAAATTGTCATAAGATGCCGTGATGGTATGCCGATCTTTAATTCCCCTATACCTATAAGTCAAAAGAATTGGTAACTGACTGCCCTTATAAATAAGCGGGGAAATAATATCATCCCGTATTATATGATTGCTTAACCCGATCGATAAACCAAGCATATGCTGTGGTTCGACAATCAACGAATCCTGTGCATTCGAAGCCATCAGGAAACATGAAGAGATAATTAATACGATAGTTATTCTTTTAATCATTTTGATAAATAATGACAATGCACTGCTTGTTATCAGGTGCAGCGGTTTCTACATTGTGTGGCGGAATTCCCTCGGAGCTTCCTCCTTTTACTAAGATCAGAAATAGGGCCGCATCCGGTATTTCATCCCAAGCGTTTTCTCGACGAACTCTTTTGCCTTCTCCTGATCTACTTCATCCATGCCTACGATGCTCATGACAACCTCGGGAAGGTATTTCTGGCATTGCCTGGCGAACTCAAGCATTGCGGGATAGAAACGGGGACCGTCGATACGCATCAGGCGGCCATACTGTTCAGGATCTGTGGAATTCAGGCTTATCGATACACTATCGATCAATCCCACAAGTTCCGGAACTATATTCCGTTTATTGATGACACTGCCGTGTCCGTCGGTGTTGATGCGGACTTTTCCACCGTGCTCTTTGACCCATCGGGCAATATCTTTCAGCTCATCGAGGCGAATCGTCGGCTCACCATACCCGCAAAAGACAATCTCATCGTATTTTGTCGGATCGCCGATCTGATCTATGACTTCCTGTGCGGTCGGTTCCTCAGTGATGCGAAGATTATGTCCTTTTATAACCGCCTCACCTTTGCGATCGCAGAAAACACAATCAGCATTGCAGCGGATCGTCAGGTTAATGTATAGAGCATTCTTGAGCTGGTACACGATCCGTGGCGGATCGAGGCTCCCGATACCAAATAACTTTTTTGCATTATACGACGTCGTCCGTTCTACATCTTTTATCGTTGCATGCATTATTTCGGCGATTTTTTCTACAACAATTTTCACATTTGCCGGTTCATTCCGGTGGCCGCGGAAGGGGACGGGAGTAAGATACGGGGCATCGGTTTCAACCATAATATAATCGTAACTGATCTTTTTCAGCACATCGACGGTGTTGGAATTTTTAAACGTGACAATTCCCGGAAACGAAATCAGAAAACCCATCTCAATGAGTTTCCAGGCTGTTTCTGCATCCCCTGCATAACAATGGAACACTCCTTTATGAATGGGAACCTTACCGTCCGATCCTGTCGTTCCACTCCGCCATTTCGGTTCCTGAGCGATCGTTTCCTCGACGATATGTATGGCATCATTGAGAGAATCACGAGTGTGAATCACCACCGGGAGATTTCTCCGGCTGGCGATACGAAGCTGCTCGCGGAACACATCAACCTGAGTCTCACGGGGAGAAAAGTCGTAATAGTAATCGAGTCCGATCTCGCCGATAGCGACCACCTTCGGGTGTCTGCTTATTTGTTCAATTTCTTTGAGTGATTCCGCGGTGGCCTTGCCTGCATCATGGGGATGGAAACCGACACAGGCATAGATCATGTCGTATCGTTCGGCCAGATCGATAACGGTTCGGCTGGTTGCATAGTCAACTGCCGGCACAACAATATATTCAATACCGGCTTCGCGTGCACGAGCGATAACTTCATCGATAACACCCTGGAATTCGGGAGAATATAGGTGAGCATGTGTATCTATTAGCATGGAACAAGAATATTCTTATGATTGAACTTTTCTTTAATATACCAAGCACGGCCCTGAGAGGCAAGCGGAGAGTGTCGCTGTCAGATATGAGAATATAAAAGCAGATATTTCACATTTGTCAATGCGGATAAATTTTTCCTATTCCATTGACTGTTTTATTTACAACCGGCGGATTGCCTTCATACACAATACTTCCAACACCATTAATTTCAGCATTTAATTGTTGTGTGACATGAACTTCACAATTTCCTGTCCCGTTAATGGTGGCCGTACACACGGAGGAAACCAAACCGAAATTGCTGATATTTCCCGCCCCATCGATGAAAATCGTTTGAGTGCTGGCACTTCCGTCAAGTGAAATATTTCCGGCACCCTCGATCCGGCATTTCACCGCATCGCAATGAATCGGGTTAGTAGTGGTAATATCTCCTGCTCCGATGATTTCAAGGTTTTCGATTGTAGTCAGGGTAACATAAACTCTAACCGTAGTGTTGGTGTATGATCCTTCTTCCAATCCTACGATCAGGTATCCGTTTTCACATCGTGTGACTACTCTGTCGATAATATTATCGTCGGCCTCAACCCGTATACTCTGATGAGTACCCTGTGTCAGATATACTTTTGCCGATCCGACGATCTGTACGCTCTGACAGGGCTGAACGACTCGTTCCTCGGATACAGTCCTTCCCGAGCCGATAATGGATTCGCTGTCTTCATAATTATGATGGTGACGGAAACAGCCCTGAGTAAAGATAGAGAGCGTAATAATAAGAATAGCGGATATAATTATTCGGTGATATTGCATTGTGTGTTCCTCAATGGATGATGTTTTATTCTTATCACTATTAATATACGTAAAATTGGGCAACCTGTTTCAAAGATACTCTTAAGTAATTGCTTTTCCCGGTATTTAAATCATATAAGTGCTTCAATCGTCAGTGTAAATCGTCGTACTGGCGCGATATTACCAATCAATTCCACATAATAATATTGAAATATATTATATGCATTGAACGTCATACGTGCAGGGATGCCATAACGCGATCCATCGAACATGAGACGGGCATCAGTGACATAGATAGGGACCCGCAGGTCTCCGTCTTTAACTATGTTGAGCGTGACAAACTCCCTATCGATCCTGTCGATTTTACTGATAAACCGGAAATCGATTCCGGCGCTGAACGATCCGATGGTTGCATCGAGTCCGGCCATGAGTACATGGCGGGGTCTGTATTTTAAAAGATCATCCAGTGTAAGGTCGCGCGGATAGACATAGGTGTAGGCAAGCTCGGCCTTGAGAATATTATGGAATAATGAGGATTGAAGGTGAACTTCTCCGCCGAGGATACGTGCGCGTGTAACATTATTAAACTGTCCGAACGATTTTCCTCCGATGACAACAAAACGGGGCTCGATCATATCCCAGAACTCATTTTGAAAAAGTGCACAATCGACAGCGACATCGGATACTATCCGGGCGTTTAACCCGACTTCCATCGAGTAGCTTCGTTCAGGCTGAAGCGAAGGATTCGGGATGATGGTGAGTCCGCTGGCACTCGTGACCGTAAACGTTTCGCCGATAGTCGGCACACGAAATCCGCTCCCGACCGATGCCCTGACAATGATCCCCTCGGACAGCGTCGCGGTCAGACCGAGTTTCGGATTGAAGCGTGAAAAAGCTGAAAGGGAATCGATTTTTTGATAATCATATCGAGCACCCGCGGTGACATGCAGCGATGTCATGATTGCATATTCATCCTGAATGTAGAATGCTCCACCACCTCCCGATCGTCTTCCAAAAATGTTCGCATCAACCTTATCGATCCGCCCTTCTATACCCGCTGTGAGATAATGCTGCGGATGAATCTGAGTCTCAATCTGCACTTCGTTTACAAAAAGGTTTGCCAGCGACTTATCACCCATTCCATTGATGTTGCCTACATTATCCTCCCAGTCAGTCCTGTACCACATCGATTTAAAAGTAAATGAAAGATCCTCTGTAAGAAATGTTTTAAAATCCGAGCTGACATTCACACGTGTCGTTTTTACCCATTCGCCAAGTTGATCTTCCTGCGGCTGAAGCGCGTGATAAATATCACGCCAGAAGAGAAAACTTCCTGTCCGATGGGAATAGAAGTTAGTACTCAAAGTCCAGCGGGTAAACGGACTGAATTCATACCCGGCTTTCGCATAGAAATTCAAACGCCGGGCATAATCATTTTCACGGTATCCATCATCGACCGTCCGATTTGCCGAGAGCGCCAATGTAAGCTTATCGAAACGCTGTGTATGAGTAAGATATAGACCGGCCTGACCCCGCGTTACAGAGGACCACTTCCATTCATCGTAGAGCGGACGATCATAAACGCTTATAAAAGTCTTTATCGTAGTCACAGGTTGTGATTCGACTTCCTTCGTAATAATATTGATGACACCCCCGAGAGCATTCGATCCGTACAGTGCCGATCCGGCTCCTTTCACAACTTCGACTCTATCGATGTTCATTACCGGAATGGATTCAAAAATAATCTCGCCCGTATCGCCGGTGAGATAAGGGATGCCGTCGAGCAGCACCAGCACGCGGCTTCCGATTCCACGGGCATATCCGCTCGATCCCCGGATGTTGATTTGCCATTGCGTCATGTTGACGCCGGGGATATATCGCAGCGCTTCGTCCATGGTGATAATATTCCGTGTACGAATCATCTCGGCTCCCATCACGGCAACTGTCGTCGGTACATCCTGAATATTCTGTTCATGCTTCGCTGCAGTTATAACGACGGGCTGAGTCTGAACAGGCTGGGGTGTCAGCAGAATCATGATCGTGCTAATTGAGTCTTTCGCAACACGGACGTTCACGACTTTTTTCATGGCGAAACCGACCATGGAGACTTCAAGAGTAAAAAGCCCCGGAGGCACTCTTTGAAGTGTAAATTCACCCCGTGTATTTGTAGTACTCCCGAGCAGAGTACCATGAACGGAGATCGAAACACCAAGAAGCGGCGATCCGTCCTCGTCGGATTTAATAACACCCTGAAGCGTACCTTTCTGTGCGAATGACATTTGATGGAACATTATCAGTGCAAAAATTAAAGAGTACCATCTCATTGATGAAAGTCCTCCTGAAATGGTTGTGGAGGAGGATTACTAAAATCGACAAGGATATCGATACCGGAAACGACCTGATCGGTGGGAACGACCAAATCTTTAGGTTCGTTGGTTCCACTCCCACCATCGTATACGCCGATAATTCTCCAATCGGCAAAAGGATTTGTTCCGAAACGCTGGACCACAGCAACATATCGATAGGTAGATGCCGGAACAGGAAACTCATAATGCACGGAATCATGTCCCATCGGAAGTCCGGATTCAGCCGGCGGCGGATAAATTTTCACCGAATCTGTATTGACGACAAGCGCGATGATCTCGGTAAATGACGTAAATTTACGCCATGCCTGCGACGCAATAAGACGTAATTCCAGTGTATCTTGGGGCCATGTCCCCTGAAACCGGATAATACCGCTAAAACCCGGCTGGACCGGACGCGACGGCCCGAGGCCGTGATCGCAGCCGCCAAAGGAAAAAAGAAATACGAAAAAGAGAGGGATCAGTGTTATGAGCCGTTTCATCAATGCAAAAAGTAGTAATTGCTAAAGTGAAAGTCAAGAGTGAAGAGATAGGAAAAGGTAAAGGTAAAGGGAAAGGTAAAGGTTAAGTGTGAATTAGATTTTCCTTAATAAATAAACATCCTGTTTCTGATTGGCATTTTTTCCTCCCGGCATATAATCGACAAGTTCAAATCCAGACAGAAGGTTATCTTCTAAGAATTTTTTTGTTTGATAAGTAGCGCATTTATTATCCCCCTCAATATTCTGATTCAGCGTCAGGATCCCCTCGTGTTCCAGTACAGCCTTTTCAGCGGGAGTAAATTTTGAGAATGTGGATTCTCCATGAGTTGTAAGATAAATATATCCTCCCTTTCTGAGAACTCTATGGAATTCAGCAGTCCATTTTTTTTGCAGCTCGACGCTTAAATGTGTAAATACAGACCGCGCATAAAGAAAATCGAACATCGAATTCTCATACGAAAGCGGCGGCGCCAATGTATTGGCATGGAATTTTGCAAATGGTAGGTTGGCGGAACACCATCGTATCAATTCCGGATTATAGTCGGAACCGTGGAGATGAACCGCATTTGAATGCGGAAGAAAATGTCTGATAATTCTTCCGCAGCCGCATCCGAAATCGAGTATCGAATTGAATGAACGAATATCGATCTTATTTTTTCCCAACAAAGCTTTCATATCATCAAATATCTCTTTCCCCGAATAATAATACACCGATACCCACGGCAGTCCGATTATCAGGAATATCAACCGTAATGGAGGAGCCGGATAACCATCGGGTAATCCTTTTCGGCGGTATGAATATTCGTCTAAAAAGACCCGGGGTGAAAAAGATTGCAGCGAATGATAGACTATTCGTATTAGATCTAAGAGACCTATCGTTCTTAATAACTTTTTAAATTTGTTTTTCATAATAGTACATCGAAAATATATTACAGATTTGATGATCGGCGATATAAAAAGCCCCACAAGGATTATTTTATGGGGCTTGATGTATTTCAATACCGCAGAGCGTTACTGCCATAGGGCGGCCTATCCCGACCAGTGCCACTCCAACTATTTTTTCCTACCGCGTAGCGGTACTGTTTCACCGTATTATAAATGTGGTACAGTACACGCTCCAACACACATAATCATATAGAATTATTTTAATATAATAGTTGGAGCGGTACTAACATCGGTTTCGACCCCTCTGCCTAATAGTACTTTAATGCCTGTGATCGCGACGAGGGCCTCTCCTGTCATGTGAATCGCCATCTCTCCGGGGTGCGCGCGGTCTATTATGATCTTCTTCGGCTGCATTCTCTCCGCCGGCCATCAGGATTTTTCGGCTGAGGTTTAATCTTCCCTCATCATCGATCTTTATCAGTTTCACTTCGACCGGATCTCCGACCTTGAACACGTCAGAGACTTTATTCGTTCGCTGGACATCGATTTGCGAAATGTGCAGGAGTCCTTCTTTCCCCGGCAGAATTTCAACAAATGCACCAAAGTCCATGATGCGCTTGACGGTACCTTTGTATACTTTGCCGACTTCGGGGAGTTCAATAATACGGTCGATGAGTTCTCTGGCCTTATCGCTTTGTTCCTGATTGATGGCAGCGATGACAACCGTACCGTCGTCTTCGATATTGATTTCGGCACCGCTTTCGGCGACGATTGCCCGTATATTTTTCCCGCCCGGACCGATAATAGCACCGATCATATCTATCGGGACCATCATGGTATGCAGCCGCGGAGCGAACGGCGAAAGATCGGGTCTTGGTGCCGCAATAGTCTCATCCATCTTATCGAGGATATAGAAGCGTCCTACTTTCGCCTGTTCAAGCGCCGTTTTCAATATGTCGAAGGTAATTCCCTTGATCTTGATATCCATCTGGAATGCTGTGATGCCTTCGCGTGTACCGGCAACTTTAAAATCCATATCGCCCAGATGATCCTCGCTCCCAAGAATATCGCTCAGAATTGCCACTCCATCACCCTCTTTCACCAATCCCATCGCGATTCCTGCAACCGGATGTTTGATCGGGATACCTGCATCCATAAGAGCCAGAGTCCCGGCACATACTGTTGCCATCGACGATGATCCGTTCGATTCCAGAATATCGGACACGATGCGTACCGTATACGGAAAAGCTTTCTCGTCAGGCATCATCACCTTCAACGATCGTTCGGCCAGGTTCCCATGGCCGATTTCACGCCGACCCGTCCCGCTGTATCTCCCAACCTCACCTACACTGTACGGTGGGAAGTTGTAATGTAACATAAACCGTTTCGTCGATTCGGGCAAGAGGCCGTCGACCATCTGCTCGTCGAGTTTCGTTCCGAGTGTGACGCTGGTTAGACTCTGTGTCTCGCCGCGTGTGAATAGTGCCGAACCGTGTGTGCGGGGAAGGAGTCCTACTTCAATCGTAATCGGACGGATATCTGTCAATCCACGACCGTCGAGCCGCTTTGAATTATTGAGGATCATCTGTCTCATTTCGACTTTTTCGATGTCGTATACAACTTCTTTGATCCAGTGTTCACATTTCGGATGGGTTTCGTCCGGATATTTTTCCTTCAGTGCTTCGAGCGTCTCGTTTACGATTCGCTGGTAATCATCGTGACGAACCCCTTTCGTCATCGCCGTATTGACGTGAGTCCTAATTTTCTCGGTAGTGAGGGCACGAACATCCTCGATGAGTTGAGGATCAATCGGGGTGGGAGTAATTTCGCGTTTTACTTTAGGAGCTATCTGCATGAGTTCGAGCTGAAGGAGGCATATTTTCTTGATTGCTTCATGACCGACATTAAGGGCATCGAGCATCTCTTTTTCCGAAATTTCTTTAGCTTCACCCTCAACCATTACAATGGAGTCCATAGTCCCTGCGACGGTCACATCCATCGCACTCTCTTCGAGCTGTTTGAATGTCGGATTAACGATCCACTCACCGTTCACCCGGCCGACGCGGACTTCGGCGATAGGTCCGTCGAACGGAATATCGGAAATCATCAGAGCTGCCGAAGCAGCGCATGCGCCCAGCCAATCACCGTCATTCTCCTGATCAGCAGAAAAAACCGTGACGACAACCTGAGTCTCATTGCTATATGACTCTGGAAACATCGGGCGGATAGGCCGATCGATGAGTCGTGAGGAGAGGATTTCTTTCTCTGAAGGGCGTCCCTCACGTTTGAGGAAACCTCCGGGGATTTTCCCCGCGGCTGCTGTTTTTTCGCGATACTCAACCTGAAGAGGAAAAAAATCCTGATCCTCCTTCGTCTCTGTTGAGGCAACTACGGCTGCCAGCACCATTGTATCGCCATAGCGGGCCATCACGGCGCCGCTTGATTGTTTTGCATACTTACCTGTCTCTAATGAAAACTTCCTTCCACCGAGCTCAAGTTCTTTTACATTAATCATATGATCTTTCTTTTTTAATCTTACATGAAATTACTTACGGATATCGAGTGCTGCAATGATTTTTCTGTATCGATCGATATTTTTTTCCTGGAGATATTCAAGCAACCGACGTCGTTTACCAACCATTTTCAGAAGACCGCGACGGGAATGATGGTCTTTGGTATGGATATTAAAGTGTCCCGATAGTTCATTGATATGCGCTGTCAAGAGTGCAATCTGAACTTCAGGCGTCCCCGTATCGGTATATGATCTGCCGTATTTCTCAATGATCGTCTTTTTTTGTTCTGTTGATAATGGCATTGATGTACTCCTTTATATTGAATTTATGTTCCAATGTGAAATTTATTTTTCATATATGCTTTGCACATCTTGGCATCAAGCCGCAGTTGTTGAGCGAGCGTTTCCGGGCTCACAAAGCGCTTTTCGTCGCGAATCCGATCGTAGAATCTGATCTGCACACGTCGTCCATAAATCTCCTCGCTGAAATTGAACAGGTGAATCTCGACACTGATTTCTGTTGTTTCTGTGAACGTCGGTCGGGTGCCGATGTTTAGCATTCCGGGATATTCGCTTCCATCCATCACCATACTTGCCACATATACGCCGCGCGCCGGAATTAATTTTCGCTCGCCGATAATACTGATATTTGCCGTTGGAAAACCGATCAATGGTCCACGGCCTTCTCCTTCAACGACAATACCATCGGCGGAATATATCCGGCCCAGCAGCAGATTCGCCTTCCGGACATTCCCCGCTTCAAGGTGTTTCCGTATCTTCGAACTCCCTACAATATCACCATCTATTGTTACCGGTTCGATCACGCGGACGCCAAAACCGAATTCCCGGGCTATCGTCTGTAATTCGGCAATTCGTGCTTCGCGGTCGCGCCCGAACGAATGGTCATACCCTTCAATTACTTCTGCAACACCGATTCCGCCGACAACATACTCTTTATAAAATTGCCTCGGCGTCAACCGTGAAAATTCATATGTAAAAGGAACGATTAACAGCACCTCGATATCGAATTTCTGAAGCAACGCAATCCGTTCTTCAAGTGTTGTCAGAAGCCGGATTGCGCCTGCATTTTTCCCCACCAGAGTTCTCGGATGAGGATTGAACGTCACCACGACACTCCGGCCCTTCCTCTCCCGTGCACGGTGTACAACCTCGGTAAGTATCTTCTGATGCGCCTGGTGAACACCGTCGAATGTTCCGACCGTGACGATGGAATTCGAATCTTGTTGTATGTCAATCAGTGAAGAGAGTATCTTCATTCGCTCGTTCTATCCGGGTTAAATCGCGCAAGCTCCTCAATTGTCCAAGCATTTTCGAGGCGGTACGAACCCACACGCGTGCGGATCAACCGTCTGAGATATGCACCGCAGCCGAGCCGCCCGCCTATATCATGAGCCAGCGATCGGATATATGTTCCTTTCGAGCACACAATACGAAAGCCTACCAGAGGAAAGGCGATCGTTGCCACGTCGCATGCTGTGATTTCAATGCTTCGTTTTTCCCGTATTACTTCGCGTCCGCGCCTGGCGTAATGATAGAGCGGTTTTCCACCGTACTTCAACGCTGAATACATCGGTGGCACTTGTTCCCGGACGCCTACGAATTCTTGAAACACCCGGCGAATATCGGCTTCTGTAATGCCTTCGATTGACCTGCGTTCTTCAATTTCGGTTTCCGCATCAAAACTTCGGGTCCACGCTCCGAGCTCAAGGTCTCCCTCATATTCTTTGTCAAAATTCTTAAACTCTTCGATCGTCTTTGTTTTTTTCCCCGTGCAGAGGATTAGGAGCCCAGTAGCCTTTGGATCAAGCGTCCCTGCATGACCGATTTTCCCGATATGGAAAAGATGTTTGACTTTTTTTACCACATCGAACGACGTCCAATCGATCGGTTTATTAATAAGCAAGATCTCCCCTTCATCGAAATCAAATGTCACCTTACTGTGAAGCGGGATCGCTGAAGGCCTGTCCTGAGCGACTTGCCCCGGGTTACATTGAGGAGAGTCGATGGAAGGCGGCGATGTTTCACCATATTTCACACTATTCTCCCGAGGATGGACCGTTGTCATGCGTTTTCTTTATCAGATCATTGATTCGTTCGACACGATCAAGCGTATCATCAAGATGAAAATGTATTGCCGGTGTAAACTTCAATCTAATATGACCACCGAGTAATGATCGAATGTGCCCTTTTTTATCTTCCAGCATTGTCAGTGTTTTCTCCCGTATCTCGATATTCCCCAGGATACTCACATACACTTTTGCGATTTTGAGATCGGGTGTTACTTTTACTTCTGTCACCGTGATAAAACCGTATCCCGGTTTGGTCAATTCTCGTAGGATTATTGTGCTTACCTCTTCCCGAATCAGGGAAGCAACTCTGTCCATCCGGACCGTCATACCAATCTCCTTTCAACCCGCCATATGAAACCGATAGAGAATAGCGGGATGAGCCTACGGCTCACTCTCTTACGCCAATTTTCGCTTTGTCTCAACGATCCGGTATCCTTCGATAACATCACCGACCTTCAGGTCGTTGTAATTCTCGATTCCGATACCACATTCAAAACCCTGTTCGACTTCACGCACATCGTCTTTAAATCGTTTCAGTGACGAGATCCCACCGTCGAAAATTACTATACCATCGCGAACCAGTCGGACGCGGGTATTCCGCGTGATCTTTCCCTGCTGAACGTAACATCCGGCAATTGTTCCCGCCTTTGGCACTCTGAAGGTTTGCCGGATCTCGACTGTCGCAGTGATTTCTTCTTTCTGTTCAGGCGCGAGTAATCCCTCAAGTGCATCGTGAACCTCATTAATGGCATCGTAAATGATATTATAGAGTCTGATGTCCACTTTTTCCTGCTCGGCGAGCTGGCGGGCTTTCAGGTTCGGACGTACGTGGAAACCGATGATTACGGCACTGGATGCGGTTGCGAGCAGTACATCCGATTCAGAAATTGCACCGACTCCGCGATGAATCACATTGACTTTTACTTCATCGGTCGATATCTTCATCAGAGCATCGCCAAGTGCCTCAACCGATCCATCGACATCGCCTTTCACAATGACTTTCAATTCCCTCACAACACCTTCCTGAATTTGCTTTGATATATCGTCGAGTGTCAACATATGAATCTGGCGGAAATCCTGCTCGCGTTTGAGCTGCTGGCGCTTCAAGCTGATTTCGCGTGCATACCGCTCGGAGGCAAGCGAAACAAACACATCGCCGGCCTGCGGGACACCATCGAAGCCGGTGACTTGAACCGGAGTCGACGGTCTGGCGGCTTCGACACGATTTCCGCGTTCATCAAAGAGTGACCTGACTCTGCCGCTATAAATTCCTGCGACAAAGGCATCACCGACACGAAGTGTTCCCTTTTGGACAAGTACTGTCCCAACAATTCCTTTTCCTTTGTCAAGCTGTGCCTCGATTATCGTTCCCCGGGCAAGTCGATCAGGATTTGCTTTGAGTTCCAGAACTTCGGCTTCCAGTAGAATCTTTTCCAGCAGCAGTTCTATATTCTTTCCGGAGCGTGCCGAGAGTTCTACGGATTGATATTTTCCGCCCCATTCTTCGACAAGAATCCCCTTATCGCTCAACTGTTGCCGGATGCGATCAGGATTTGCATCCGCCTTGTCGATCTTGTTCATTGCGATTATAATCGGAACGTTGGCAGCCTGTGCATGGTTGATCGCTTCGACAGTCTGCGGCATCACGCTATCATCGGTCGCGACCACAAGTACGACAATATCGGTCACCTGTGCTCCGCGCGCACGCATCGCCGTGAAAGCTTCGTGGCCTGGCGTATCCAAAAAACTAATCTGCCTTCCGTTTTGAAGTGTCACTTCATATGCACCTATATGCTGTGTAATTCCACCTGCCTCACCTGCCACAACATTTGCACTACGGATATAATCTAGAAGTGAAGTTTTTCCATGGTCAACATGTCCCATGATTGTCACTACCGGGGCACGCGATTTCAATGTAGATTCCAGATCGGGAACATCTTTCAGGACATCCTCGGTGAATTCTTCCTGGAATTCCACCTGTAATCCGAATTCGTCGGCGACCAGCTGGATCGTATCTTTATCCAGTCTCTGGTTAATCGATACCATGAGGCCGAGTCCGATACACTTGGCGATCACCTCGCTGACATCCACATTCATCAAATTAGCGATCTCGCCGACGGTAACGTACTCGGTGACATGTAGTATTGATTTATCCCGTTCGGCCAATTCCATAATGCGCTGCTCTTCCTGCTCTCTCTTTTCGCGCTTTTTCCTTCGGAAGAGTGCACGGGCACTGACGGGCGCGGTATCGTCCATTTCCTGGAGCGTTCGTCGGATTGCGTCTTCGACTTCCTTTGTATCGATTTCGTGGTGACGGAGTTTTTTCTTTTTCTTCTTCTTCTTTCCTTCTTCTTCCTCAACCGCGGTAATCGCGTGCACTTCTTCACGCAGCTTCTTTTTCTTCTTCTTTTTCTTCTTGTGTTCTTCCACTTCGGGGGGTAACAACATTCCTTCAATGCCGCGTGCCGGGCCAACCTGTCGCTGCGGCGGCCTCAGCTCTATTTTACCCATTACTTTGAGGGTTCGCTGCTGTGCCTTGGCTTTTTCGAGCGGTGAAATATGTGCCTCTTCCTCATGTTTCTTCTTTCTTCTGCGCCGCTGCGGACCTGTTTCTTCACGTGCTAATACCGTCGCTCGTTCCGTACCACCTGTGGGTACCTCTTCTCCACCGAGGGGAAGTTCTCCCTGGACAGGTTCAGCAATCTCCGGAGCACCAGGTTCCTGTGTCTCCTCTGAAGGTTGCACCGGTGTTTCGATCACTTCGGTAACCGGAGAAACGCTCACAGGTTCACCCTCTGGATGCTCGACTTTCTCTTCCTTCGGTTTTTCTTTTTCTTCTTTCGGAGCATGGAGTTCAACAACAGGGGAGACCTCTTCGGGTCTTTTTTCAATTTTCTTCCGGGATTCACGAATCTCGGCTATCTTACGATGGTGCTTTTCGGCTACGTCCTTATCCTTCTTGAAATGGACGACAATATCGCGAAGCATCTCCTCGGTCACTGTCGACATGTGACTCTTGATCGAATATCCCTTTTTATTCAGGAATTCAATAATAGTTTCGCTCGAGAGATTTAGCTCTGTTGCTAGCTTGTACACCTTTTTCTTTTTTTCGACTTGTTCTGTCATTCTTCTACTACAATTCGTACATGACGAAGAATTAGTGTGTTGAAAACGTTATGATCGGCGGATTGTTCCTCCCTGTGGAAGTGCATTCGCCTTCCGTTTCGCCTCGCGGTCTTCTTTTGTTTCCTTTTCTACTTCGTTCTCTCCTATTTCCGATTCTTCTTCCTCGTCGGTTTCCCCCTCCTCTTCAACCTCCGCTTCTTCCAGTCCGACCTTCATCATTTCAAGGATTTCTTTCGCCCGTTCCTCACCAATACCGTCAATTGTTGTCAGTTTTTCCATCCCGGCTTCGATCACCTCACGGGCGGTCGTCAATTCTTCGTCAATCAGACGTTCATAGATTGCCTCACCCAGCTCGGCACGAAATTGCTGGAGCTCAATATCGTACTCTTCTTCAGGCGCGCCTTCGTTCACAACGTCAATTTCGTATCCGGTAAGCTTCGATGCAAGACGGACATTCTGACCATTTTTCCCGATCGCGAGCGACGCCTGATCGTTTGCCACAAGAATCACTGCTTTCTTTTGCTCATTATCTATCGAGAGGTTTTTTAATTTTGCCGGTGCGAGAGCCCGGGTAATCATTACGACATGATCTTCGCTATAGTTAATGACATCTATATTTTCGTTGTTCAATTCACGGACGATGGCGTGGATCCGGACTCCCTTCATGCCCACGCATGCGCCGACAGCATCTATTCGGTCGTCGTGCGATTCCACCGCCACTTTCGAGCGTTCACCCGCTTCCCGTGCTACAGCCTTGATCTCGATGATACCATCGTAGATTTCAGGAATTTCGATCTCAAACAGCTTGATGAGAAACTTCGGATCACTTCGCGATATAATCACGCGGGGATTTCCGGGACCTTTCTGTACTTCCTTGACCAGAGCCCGGAGCGTATCTCCTTTTTTGTACCGTTCTTTGAAAATCTGTTCCTCCTTGGGAAGAATCAATTCATTACGGTTATGGAGAACAAGAATCTCTTTTTTCCGAATTTGATAAATTTCCCCAACGACGATTTCCCCCAGGGCGGCAGAATATTCATTATAGATCAATTCCTTTTCGACATCTTTGATCCGCTGGTTGAGTGTCTGCTTCGCCGTCACGACAAGCCTGCGTCCGAAGGATTCGAGATCAATGATCTCAACGTATTCGTCTCCGACATTTAGTTCTTCCCCAGATCCTTTTCGTGCCGTTTCAACATCGACCTGCATTACAGGATTTTCAACCACCTCGACAACTTCACGCTCAAGGTAAATTTCAATATCTCCCTTTTCCATATTGACTACGACTTCGAACTTGGCATCCTGTCCGTATTTTTTCCTCATCATCATTCCGAAGATGTCTTCGAGAATGCCGACAAGAATGTCCTTGTCGATCCCCTTATCCCGCGCCATCTGCGCGAATGAGTCGACGATTTGATAATTCATCATGTTCTCCTGCTATAAAAATTTTGTCCCCTATATCTGCCGCCCCCTATTTGAAGCGAGGTTCGACAGTTGCACGCAGAATTCCGGCTATCGGTATCTCGACGGCGGTTCCTTCTTCATTCTCCACCATAATCGAGTTCTCTTTCACCGTCACTAATTTTCCGACGACCGTCACCGCTGTGCCTTCCATGGTATATTTCACTTTTAGGGTTCGGCCGATATTTTTAGGATATTGGCGATACAATTTCAGCGGCCGGTCAAGACCGGGTGACGAAACCTCGAGCCTATAACGTCCGTGAATGATCTCAGCAGCATCAAGCCGGGCAGCAAGATCACGACTGATCGAGGCACAGAGTTCTGTCGTGACGCCTGAATCTGAATCGACAAAAACTTCAACAACGCGTGTACCATGTTCACCACGGACAGTGCAGTCGACCAGGTAAGCCTTGTAGCCCTCGATAATCGCTTCAGCATGATTGCATACCGTTTTCGCCAGATTCATGCAAATTCAATTCCTTCTAAAAAAAATAGCCCATTAAGGTGGGCTATTTGAGGTTGTTGAATATAGTAAATTCCTTCATAGAAAGCAAGGAAATTAGTTTCTTCCCGCAATTCTTAAGCGATTCAGAGCTCTCTGAAGAGCCGCTTCAGCTCGAACAAGGTCGGTGTCAGGTTGCCGCACATGCAGCCGCTCTCTTGCCCGATTCTGCGCAGCTTCCGCGCGTTTTACATCGATTTCGGAAGCTTTTTCAGCCGTTTCAGCCAGTAGGATTACCTTATTATTACGCACTTCCAAAAAACCGCCGGTTGTGGCATAGCGGTCCGTATTCCCATTTTTATCGGTCACTTTGATTTCACCTATGACCAGCGAAGAAAGTAACGGGGCGTGACCAACCAGCACCTGAAAACCACCGAGAGCTCCCGGCACCGACACACTTTCGACCTTATCGCTAAAGATGATCTTCAGCGGCGTAACAATATCAAGCAGAAACAGTTTCTCTTCCATAATCATGCCGCCTGGATCTTCTTCGCCTGCCCAAACGCATCTTCAATCGTCCCAACCATGAAGAAGGCAGCTTCCGGGAGTTGGTCACATTCTCCAGCGATAATCATTTTGAAGCCCTTGATGGTATCTTCGATTTTTACGTATCGACCGGGAATTTGTGTGAATTGTTCCGCTACAAAAAACGGCTGCGACAGGAATCGTTCAATCCTGCGGGCACGAGCGACAGTAATTTTATCTTCATCCGATAACTCATCCATACCGAGAATATTAATAATGTCCTGAAGATCCTTATACCCCTGCAATATTTCTTTCACTCGCTTCGCAACCGCATAGTGTTCCTGACCCACAATCTCTGCATCAAGAATACGCGAGGTCGAATCGAGTGGATCAACGGCCGGATAGATACCGAGTTCGACGATCCGGCGGCTTAGAACGGTCGTTGCGTCCAGGTGCGAGAATGCCGTAGCAGGAGCAGGATCAGTCAGATCGTCCGCTGGTACATAGATAGCCTGCACCGATGTGATCGAGCCTTTCTTGGTTGATGTGATTCGTTCCTGAAGCTCACCCATCTCTGTTGAAAGTGTCGGCTGATAACCGACAGCCGACGGCATTCGCCCTAGAAGCGCAGATACCTCGGACCCTGCTTGAACAAACCGGAAGATATTATCGATAAACAGCAACACGTCTTTTTCTTCCTCGTCGCGGAAATATTCCGCGATGGTTAATGCCGTGAGTCCGACCCGTAAACGTGCTCCGGGAGGCTCGTTCATCTGACCAAAGACGAGAGCTGTCTTATCGAGCACTCCCGTTTCTTTCATCTCGAGCCAGAGGTCGTTCCCTTCACGAGTACGTTCTCCCACCCCGGCAAAAATCGAATAACCACCGTGCTGCTTTGCGATGTTGTGAATCAACTCCTGGATAATGACGGTCTTCCCTACGCCCGCACCGCCGAAGAGTCCGGTCTTTCCGCCTTTTGTGTACGGCTCAAGGAGATCGATGACTTTGATCCCGGTTTCGAACATCTCTTTTTGTGTACTTAGTTGACTGAATTCAGGGGCGTGTTTATGAATCGGGCTCGTTTTTACTGTTTTAATTTCACCGAGCTCATCGATCCCTTTGCCGAGGACATTTATAAGGCGGCCAAGCACCTGAATACCGACCGGAACGCTTATCGGCCCGCCGGTGTCGATGGCTTTCATGCCGCGGACGAGTCCATCCGTTGAATCCATCGCGACCGTCCTGACACGATCTTCTCCGAGATGCTGCTGCACTTCAACGACAAGATCTTCTTCCTTTCCCTCAATACTGGTCCGATGAATCTTTACCGCATTAAAAATCGACGGGAGGGTACCGCTTGAAAAATCGATATCAATAACAGGTCCGATGACCTGCACAATAATGCCTTCGTTCATGCGCTGCCTTTCAATGACCGGAAATACTTTAAAGAAATGAATAAATGAAAATATAACAAAACCTCGTTCTATAATCAATAAAAAGCACTAAAAATTCGGAAGGTGTTTCTCCTTCGTATAATGACGGGCGATAATGGCAACAGCTTCTTTCGGATTATCGGTAATATGGAAAAGATCGAGATTCTCGGGCGATATATTCCCGGCCGGCAGCACGGTCGTTTTAATCCAGTCGACCAATCCCTGCCAATAATTCTTGCCTAAAAGAATGACCGGAAATTTTGTCGTCTTATGCGTCTGGATCAGCGTTATCGATTCGAAAAATTCATCGAGCGTGCCGTACCCGCCGGGAAGGACGATGAACCCCTGAGCATACTTTACGAACATCACTTTACGAACGAAAAAATGCCTGAACTTTATCAGCTTATCTTGATCAACGTAAGCATTGGCCTGCTGTTCAAACGGCAAATCAATATTGACGCCTATGGAATTCCCGCCTGCTTCTCTCGCCCCTTTATTCGCAGCTTCCATGATCCCGCCGCCGGCGCCGGTAATAACGCCGTATCCGGCACGGACAAGCTCACGTGCGACTTCTTCGGCAAGCTTATACGCAGGCGTTCCGGGCTCTGTCCGAGCCGAGCCGAAAACCGAAACGGCCGGACCGATCCGCGACATGATCTCAAAGCCGTTGACCAGTTCAGCCATCACCTGAAATACTCGCCAGAGATCCTGCTGAGCACTTTCAAGCCACGCAGTACGATCCCACAATGTTGGTTGATCCGATGAGTTCATAATTTCCCTACCAAGATTCCGTCCTTACGGGACTCAGTTATAAAACCTTTATCCTTTTTCATTTATACTTCTCATTAATATTTCCCTTCAAGAAAATTCCTCAAAATAACGATCCCATTGTCGGTTGCAATTGATTCCGGGTGAAATTGGACACCAATTGTCGGAGTTTCACGATGACGGACGCCCATGATTGTTCCATCATCAACCCATGCGGTGACCAGGAGATCTTTCGGCAGCGTTGCCCGATCGATCACTAGCGAATGATACCGCGTGGCGGAAAATGGATTCGGCAGACCATCAAATAATTTCCATCCGTCGTGGTAAATCAAAGATGTTTTCCCGTGCACTATTTGCTTAGCCCTTATAATATCACCGCCGAATGCCTCGCCAATCGATTGATGTCCGAGACATACTCCGAGAATGGGAATTTCCCGATAAAATCTTTTTACAAGGGAAACGGAGATGCCCGCTTCCTTCGGAGTGCACGGTCCCGGAGAGATAATGATCGCCTGTGGTTTTTGTCGAGCGATGTCGTCGAGTGTCATTGCATCATTGCGTGCAACGTTCACTTCAACCCCCACCATGCCGAGATATTGTACGAGGTTATACGTAAACGAATCGTAGTTATCGATTACCAGCACCATGATGTTATGCTCCCTCTCTTGACCGTTGGGAATATTGTGGCAACATTTGAAAAGACTGCACCAGGGCTCCCATTTTATCGAGTGATTCCTGGTATTCGCTGGCCGGTTCCGAATCATAGACGATTCCTGCACCCGCCTGCAAACGGGCAACGCCGTCTCTCATGACTATCGTTCGGATCGCAATACATGAATCAAGGTTCCCTGCAAAATCGATATAGCCGATTGCGCCGCCGTAGACGCCGCGTTTGGCTTTTTCAAGCTCGGCGATTATCTCCATGGCGCGGATTTTGGGAGCGCCGGAAAGCGTACCTGCGGGAAAACATGAATACAGTGCATCTATTGCACTCATGTCCGCACGAAGTTTCCCCCGAACGTTCGAGACAATGTGCATGACGTGAGAATACCGTTCGATCGCCATAAATTCGGTCACGGCGACGCTTCCGTAGTCACAGATTCTGCCGAGATCATTCCGTCCGAGATCCACGAGCATGAGATGCTCCGCCCGCTCTTTTTCATTCGCCAGAAGCGCAACTTCAAGTTTCGCATCCTCTTCCGATGTCCGTCCGCGCCGCGTTGTTCCGGCGATCGGCCGTGTCTCGACGATACCGTTGTCGACACGAACTAGCAATTCCGGAGACGAACCGATAATTTCCGTATCTCCAATCCTCAAGAAATATGCATAGGGGGAAGGATTCACAACCCGCAGCATACGGTATACGTCGAATGCATCTGCCTGAATTTTCTGGGTCAGTCGTTGTGAAAGCACAACCTGAAAAATGTCTCCCGCCCGGATATACTCTTTACACCGTTCGACGCTGCCGAGATACTCTTTTTCGCTCATGCTCCATTGCTGTAACTCATCGAAACGGGCAGTGGTGAAATGCGGCGTCACCTGCCGCTGGAGAATCGATTTTATTCGTGTGATTTCTGCAACGACTTTTCGGTATTCCGTCCGTATCTCATCTTCGGGTAACTTGTGAGTGCTGATGTAGCCATTCGATACAATGAAAATTTTTCGCTGGACATTATCGAATACAAGAATCGTATCATAAAACATCAACACGCCGTCATCATAGGGTAGTTCGGGCGTATTCGGGAGATCGAGATTCTCTACAAGTTGAACCGTCTCATAGCCAAGGTATCCGACGGCACCGCCGCTGAAACGGGGTAGACCCGGAACCGGAACAGCCTTGAGATGATGGAAAATTGTTTTCAATGCGTCGAGCGGATGGACAATATCTTTCACCAATGCCGGAAGAACGGTAACATCGCTGTGCAGCGGTTCGATTGAAAATTTTTTACCGTTGATTCGAAAAATCATGAATGGATTAAATCCGAGAAACGAGTAGCGTGCAAGTCGTTCTCCACCATCGATACTCTCGAGCAGGAATGAGTACGGACTTTCACGCCCGATCTTCAAATAGACCGAAACGGGAGTCTCGGTATCTGCAAGCAACTCGTCGACGATCGGAACGACATTCCCCTGTATCGCAAGTTTCTTAAAATCTTCGAACGATGTAATCATTGACTTTTCCCTGTCACCGCATCAAGTAAGTGTACATTCATTGATTTTATAATACCTTACCCCTTTATTTGCAGATATAATACAGTAGTCTGGGCATTAGCTAAAGAGCATGTGGAAGACAGCGACTGCCTGGCGTATTTCGTCCATAGAGACATCCAGATGGGTAACAGCCCGTATTTTTCCGGGGCTACCGGCACCCAGCAGCACCCCTTCGCTCCGCAATTTTTCCAGAACAACCGCCGGTGTAAGTCCGTCGCGTTTGATATCTACAATCACGATATTTGTCTGTACCGTTTCCATTTCGATTATAAAGCCCGCGATCGTACCGACTTCAGCAGCAAAGTATCGTGCTTTCTCGTGGTCTTCTGCAAGCCGCTCTCTATTATGTTCCAGTGCATAGAGAGCACCGGCGGCAATTATTCCAGCCTGACGCATTCCTCCACCGAAGATTTTCCGGTATCGATGGACTCTTCCAATAAATTCTTCGGACCCGGCGACCGCCGAGCCGACCGGAGCCCCGAGTCCCTTCGAGAAACACACCGAAATCGAATCACAGTACTGTGCATATTCCTGCGGAGATATCCCGGTCGCGATACATGCATTCCACAGGCGGGCACCATCGATGTGAAGAAGAAGTCCTTCGCTCTTTACAAGGTCGTGAATCCGACGAATTTCCTCGATCGGATAGATTGTTCCACCGGCGCGATTATGAGTATTTTCTATACACACCAATCGAGTCGGCGGCATATAATACTCTTTGGATCGGATTGCCCGCTCGATCTGGTCGGCGGTCATGATGCCGTGACGACCCGTGATTGTCATAAGCTGAACGTTCGAAATCATGGCGGGAGCAGCAGTCTCATAATTGAAAATATGCGACTCCTGTTCGACAATGATTTCATCTCCCGGTTGAGTGTGAGCTTTAATCGAGAGTTGATTCCCCATACAACCCGATGTGACATAGATCGCTTTTTCTTTCCCCAATAACCTGGCGACCTTTTCTTGTAATTCATTGATTGTGGGATCTTCACCGTAGACATCATCTCCTACGGGAGCCCGGGCCATTATCTGACGCATCGCCGGCGAAGGCCGTGTGACGGTATCGCTTCGAAGATCGATCATAAATTTTCTCATGTAAAATTGCATTCAATACAACGAACATTTCACTTTTTTCCCTTACGTATGAAAATCCATCCAGCAGCAACAACGGTAAGGCCAAGGCTCAATCCAAACGCCGGAATCGCAATATAGTCTCCCCATCGTGCATATAATGTCTTTTCCTGATTGAATCCGATAGACTGAAGCCGGATGGCCTGTGTATCATATTCTGTAGATTGATACATTCTTCCATACGGATCTACGAACGTGCTTATCCCACCGTTGGCACAGCGTACGATCCATCGACGGTTTTCAATTGCACGCAGCCGTGCGTAGTCGGCGTGTTGGAGAAAACCCGACGTCCTCCCCCACCAGCTATCGTTAGTGATAATGACGAGAAACTCGGCGCCTGAATTCACAAATTCACGGACGAAGCCCGGATAGATCGACTCATAGCAAATAAGCGTTGAGAATTTTATATCCCCGGTAGAATCCGGCAGCCGGAATATCGTCATTTCTTTCCCGACACCCCAACCACTTAATCCGACACCCCACTCCAGCACATTCAGGAAGACAAACGTATCGGCATAGGGAACACGTTCGCCAAACGGAACCAGAAGCATCTTATGATATCGCTGCACCTGACGATTACCCGGAAGGAAAAGAACGGCCGAATTATACGTATCATACCACTCACGTGTGACCGTTGTCCGCTTGCTGCTTGGATTCGCTTTTATGGAATCCGGATAGAATACAACATCAGGAAAACCAGTCAGCAGCGCGATATGGAGCGAATCGATTTGTTCTTCGATCATACTCCGATGAAACTGATACCGTGGAAGAAGGATAAAATACGGTAGTGCAGTCTCGGGCCATACTACAAATTTCGCTCCACGTCTAACAAGCGAGTCGGTGAGGTCCTGATAAAGCCGAAGCTGCTGTAATTTCTCGCCACCGCTCCATTTTCCCCACGGGTCAATGTTGGGTTGGACGATCCCTACAGTGAGTGATTCTGCCGAATGTATCGTCTCGACCGGATGGGTACGCAGAACAATTTCGCCATGAATCTTCGGTAAAAGAACGAGTACAATTCCGGCAAGCGTCGTTAATATCGTGCGGTGCGATGCGATCGTCCACCGGCCTGTTGAAAGATTTCTCCATACCACATAGAGAAGTACATTGACAATGAGTATGAGCAGCGAGGCGCCGTAGATTCCCGTCCACGATATGAACTGCACACGTGCCGGATCCGATGCCTGCGAATTACCGAGCGTAATCCAGGGAAATGCAATATCGCCGAGCGAATGCCAGTACTCGAATCCGATCCAGAATATTGGAAATGTAACAAGCATCCATCGTTCCCCCCATGATTTTCGTACAAGGAGCGCCGCCGCAATTGGTAGAAAAAAGAAAAAAGGATGCCCGATCATCAATCCTGCACCGGCCAGCATCAGATAGGGATCGCGGCCGTGCGTAAATCCTCCAACCCAATATAAAGATATCGCATTGAATACAAACAGCATCACGTAGGAATACCTGAGCGGACGCATGACGCCTTCCAGACGGGATATCATAATAAAAAAGGGAATGAATCCGATATAGGCAAACATTGCCGTCGGTAAGGGGGGGAATGAAAGACCGAGCAGGATTCCAGAAAACAGAGCCAGCGTGAGGTTCATACGTCGGGAGCCGGTACCGATCCGAATTGGGTGCGATGATATTCCTGATAGTTTGTTCACTGTTTCTGTTTGGGCATCATCCCGAATTTAGCCGGGATGGTCCTTTCAATATATTTTAAAAGTAAAATCATTATCTGACCTACAATAAAGCCGATGAGAGCACCTCCAAGAGCATCCGAAGGATAGTGGACACCAATATAAACTCGTGAAAGTGCAATAATTCCTGCCATCGAGTAGAAAGCCCACACCCACCGCTTGTATGCATACGACAACACGACAGCCGCTGCAAACATGTTCACCGCATGAGACGATGGAAACGATTTCCCCGAGCCGCAGTCGACTAACGGCCGGACTCCTTCCAGTACATGACACGGGCGTTCGCGTTCGACAAGCGGCTTTATAACAGAGCTGCTCAACTGATCGCTGATCGTGATTGTGAGAATAAGGACGACAACGACAATCCGCCCTGTCCGGCCACCCAAGGCAAGAAGAAGAATTCCAACCGCAAGAAATAAAATCTTCCCTCCGATCATCTGATTGAGATCGGTCAGGAATGGCATGACGACATTCAAAAGATCATTTCTTAATGTCTGATGGATGAAGAAAAAGAGCCATCGATCTATTCCAAATAAAAAATCAATCATCGTTTATTCAATTTTTTCCTGAGTACAAGATAAAGAATCCACACGATGACAACCGTGCAGATCACAATCGTGATAATTCTGCTATAGTTTGCGAGATATTCACCAATAATCTGCCAGTTTCTGCCGACAAGGTACCCTGAATACAGCAACAGCCCATTCCAGACCAGTGCGCTTACGGCACATAACGGGATCGTTATCGAAAGCGAGAGCCCCGACATTCCGGTAAAGAATGAGACAACGGCACGAGTCCCGGAGAGAAATCTATTCGCAACAACAACCCAGGCTCCCCATTTCTGGAACCAGAGTTCTATTTTTTGAACACCGCTTGATGAAATGAATTTCAGCTTCCCGGTCTTCAGAATATGCTCACCAAACCAGCGGCCAAGCAGATACATCGAGAAAAAACCGAGTGTACTCCCTGCAGTCGAAAAAAGAATAGCACCGATAAAATTTATTCGTCCAATGCTAATTAATGTTCCACCAAAAACAATGACGACGTCACTCGGAGACGGTGGAAAAATATTTTCGATATAGGCGATAAGAAACAGAGCACAGTATACCCATACCGGACTTAATTGCGCCAGTGTCGTGATAAATTCGTGCATGCGCTCATTGTGGCAATGGATGAAGGGATGCAACTGAATATGCAACAGCACCTTCTCCGGTACCGACGAATCCCATCCCCTCGGCAGTTGTAGCCTTTACGGAAACCTGATCAAGTTGCATGCCGAGGACGTGAGCGATGTTCAGACGCATTTCCGTAACGTAGGGAGCAATCTTGGGCGCCTGAAGCACCAGTGTTACATCGACGCTGATGATCTTGAATTTATGCTCCTTGACCATCTCACCTACCCTTTTCAAGATCATCAGGCTTGAAATATCTTTTAGTTTTTCATCGGTGTCTGGGAAATGTTTCCCGAGGTCTCCTAATGCCGCGGCTCCGAGGAGTGCATCGGCAATCGCATGGAGAATGACATCTCCATCCGAATGGCCGAGGAGTCCTTTGTCGTGAGGAACCTCGATACCTCCGATAATCAACTTCCTCCCTTCAACCAACCGATGAACGTCGTATCCTATACCGACCCGCATTGGCACCTCCTGTTAGTGTATCTCAAAAGCGGGAAAATCGTGTTGTGGTTCCCGCCATTCAATTGCTACATCGGTGATATGAGACATCCGGGGTCCGACTCGTACCTGCGAAATCATCTCTTCAACGAGTGAACGATCCCCTTCGATCTCGATTTCCACCTCGCCCGTCACAAGATTCCTGACATACCCTTGCAGGTGCAGGTTTACTCCTATCCGATAGACAAAATACCGGAATCCGACTCCCTGGACGAATCCACGGATAAGGATGTGCGCGCGAACTTCTTTCATTTAAGATCAATTTACAAAAAAAGGGGGAAATTACAAAATTTATACGTGATGTGATAAAACAAGCCGTGGAAATAATGCGGAAGGATGATGTTATTGTTGTTCTTTTTCCTCCTCCAGGCGTATAACCTTACCCGCGGGTGTCTCCTCCGTTTCATATTCAGTCATGCTTTGAATCCTGACGAGAACCTCGGATATCTTTTTCGCGGCAATCTCGCACTGTTCCCACCGCTTGAGATCTTCGTCTGGGAGATTTCCTGTTCCATGCCGCTTTGCAGCCTGTGAGACCATTAGAATAATCGCCAGCGGATTGGCAATGTTGTGCTGAAGACTGCGGGTAACTTCATGCAATGTGGATATTTCCTTTTCCTTCAACTGCCATTTCTGTTCTATATCGAGCCGCTTTAACTCCTCCTGGTGAAGGTACTGATTCATCATTACTAGCCGTTGAAAGATGTATGAGAGGATAAAAAAGAAAAGAAGACTTTCGACCTTAAAAAACCATGTAAAAAAGTCGAACCTTTGGAAATGGATATCGTAAAAGATATTAAAAACCGTAATTCCCATGAAGAGAAGAAACGCAAGCCACACGATAAAACCCGGATTATTTTTTAGCCATCTATTCATAGATATTCCCTTTGAACAAGCAGATTGAGGTCATTAAAATCAATGTACTAAACAACATATGGAGAGTCAAGCAATTGATAAAAGTTTTCTAATTTCTTATTATATATTCGACATATTCCAGCACAACCTTTAAGGAATGGAGAACTATGAAATGCTCATTGTTTTTTTTCATGGCGCTAGTTTTTTCGCCTATCCTCGCCTTCGCTCAACCCAAAGAACAATGGCTCACGTTCTATGAAAGAAGCAACTACCGCAAGACACCCGATTACAGCGAAACGGTGACATACTGCAAGAGACTCGCCCAAGCATCACCCTGGATTCACTATACCAGTTTCGGCAAGACACCGCAGGGACGGGACCTGCCTCTCGTGATCATATCGAAGGAAAAAGCATTTACACCCTCGCGGGCCATGAAAACCGGAAAGGCGATCGTTCTCATTCAAAGTGGAATCCATGCGGGCGAAATCGACGGTAAGGATGCTTCTTTGATGCTGATTCGCGATATGGCCGTCACCCGGGAAAAGGCGCCGCTGCTCGACCATGTAATCGTTCTCGTTGTTCCAATATTCAATGTTGACGGACATGAAAGAATCAGTCCTTACAACCGCATAAATCAAAATGGTCCGGATGAGATGGGCTGGCGCGTAACGGCACAGAATTTAAATTTAAACCGCGACTATATGAAAGCCGATGCACCCGAGATGCGCGCAATGCTTAAGCTGTTTTCCCGGTGGCTGCCGGATTTTTATATCGATTGTCATGTCACCGACGGACTGGATTTTCAGTATGATGTCACCTACAGTATGGCGCTGTCCATCTCCATCGATGAGAGTCTCGCAGACTGGAATAAAAAAATCTTTTTACCCTGGATGACCGCCGAGGTCGAAAAAAAAGGACATATCATCGCCCCTTACATCTTCCCGCGGGAAGATAAGGATCTGTCGAAAGGGCTTATTGCCGGACCTACACCACCGAGATTTTCTACAGAATACGGTGCAATCCAAAATCGCCCGACGCTCCTGATCGAGACACATATGTTGAAACCGTACAAAACGCGGGTTACAGCGACTTATGATATACTTGTAGCCACATTGGAATTAATGAACAGGGAGAACTCGAACCTGCGGGCGTTGAATCTCTGTGCCGATGCAACTACACAACATCTTGGGCGATCGGGGAACGGTTACGTTCCGTTACAGTTTGAGGCAACAAAAGAATATACACCGTTGGAATTCAAAGGTTTACGATCACAGATGGAATTCAGCGACATTTCGGCTTCAGAAAGGACTATCTATACCGAAGAACCGATGACTATGGTTGTACCTTACTTTGATAAAATCCGCGTCACGGATTCGGTGCTCGTCCCAAAATATTATTGTATCCCTCAGGAGTGGGATGAGGTAATAGAAGTGCTGGCTGCTCATGACATTCAGATGCGAAAGCTGACCTCGCCGATCACGATCGATGTCCAGATGTACAAACTCACCGAACCGAAATGGCAGGAGCGGCCGACCGAAGGACGGCATATGGTACGATGTGCATCGGAGCTTTTTACCGAGAAACGAACGTTCCCTGCAGGAACGATCGTCGTCCCCACAGACCAGCGGACAGCAAGAGTCATTGTAAATCTTCTCGAACCGCGAGGCCCCGATTCGTTCGTCAGCTGGGGATTTTTCAATACAATTTTCGAACAGAAGGAATATGCCGAAGATTATGTACTCGAGAAACTCGCTCGTGAAATGATTAAGGATAATCCGGGACTCGAGAAGGAATTTTATTTAAGGCTCGCATCCGATACCGCTTTTGCAAAGAATCCCCGTGCACGCCTTAATTTTTTCTACCAGCACTCATTGTATTGGGACAAATCACTGGGTGTCTATCCTATTGCCCGTGTGATGACTGATATTGATGAGAAGGTAATAAAGAATAAATTTGTTCCTGAAGAATAGGAAAAGTACCACGCCGGCGGGAAGGGATGCTAAATAGATTATAAGGAATTTATAGGCCCTCGACCGGTGGTTCGACAAGCTTACCACTAGCTCGGCCCAAGTCGCTCGGGACGACGATGACTATCTTTTATTCTTTTGAAAAACATATAAAAATCTTAACCGTCACGTCGAGCGTAGTCGAGACGTGCTAAACTGATCAAAAAACAATGAAACACTCCTGGGTCTACATACTCGAATACCGAGACGGTTCTTACTATACAGGCTGTACCTCCAATCTTGAGCAGAGAATCGCCCAGCACGAGCAAGGATACTTCGATGGTTACACAGCCACTCGACTCCCAGTAAAATATCTCCGGTCTCAGGAATTCGCTGACATACGATACGCCGAAGAGGCTGAATGGCGAATAAAGCGTTGGAGCCGTGCAAAGAAGGAAGCACTTATGAGGGGCGATTATGAGCTTCTCCATCAGCTTGCGGAATGTAAGAACAAAACGCATTTTAAGAATAAAATAAAGTGATGGATTGGCCCTCGACTTCGCTCGGGCCGACGTTAAAATTTTTTATTCTCTTTAAGAAAATTTTCTAAGAAAACCAATGAAAGCCATCATCATTTCACAGACCGGCGGAACCGAAGTACTAAAATATAAAACAGTACACATACCGCTCATTGTGAAAATAAAGTGCTCGTCAGAAATCGAGACGACCTGCGTTAATTTTAATTATGCTTCCTATATATCATTTGAGAATTCTTTTTAAAAAGAGAATTATACTTTTGACAAGCGGCATCGGCATTTATCTGTAAATCGCTCAGAGTGGTTCCCGCCACAATAGCGAAATATACGTCGACAGTATCCCCGACTGAAAGTGTAAATGGACCCGACCCGATCCACATCCTGTATTCACCAGGCACTGTGATAGGCTTATTTATGAAAGTAGAAATCCATGCGAATGATGAATCACGGATTCCGTTACCCTGCTCTTCCCCGGTCACCCGAGCACCCGACATTCCGTTCAACGCAATAATGCCGTAATAATTCGGATCACCCCCACCCCCACCAGGGTATTCATATGCCATATTTCTTGACTGATCATATCCACCGAGATTTAACCCGCTTGCACTCGATCCTCCGACATCCCAGTCTGCAAAAATACCGACGAAAAGATCATTGATTACCGAGTAATTCCCATACAGACGATAGCGAATGACCATACTATTTTCACCGGTGTTGGAATATGAAATTTGATTTACCGTCAAACTGTAAGGATTAGGGGCTCCACCATCATTAAAAGTAGCCTCTGCGATTTGGCTCCAGGAAGAATTGGATTTAAAACCAGAAATGTGAACCGTATTAACTAAATCATTATTTATCATGAAACTTCCTAAATGACCATTAACACTCTTACGAGACATTGTTCCCATAATTAGACCTGATGAATATAATGCGTCTGTATTCCCCTTAAACCTGACACCCCTACCGATATCTCCATTGTATAAGTGACCAATATTGCCATTCTCAAACATTGTAACTTCAAGGTTTCCTGTATTGTGCGTTAAAAATTGTATCGATGGCGGTGTTGGTGATGACTCCACTCTCTCAACAAAAAAATACAAATCTGATAATGTTGTTTTCTTATCAAGACTAAGTAACGGACCGGGTATTGATGAGGACATTTGCCCCCCAATATCATCCCTATTTTTTAATATTGAAATGTCAACAGTAGAATCAAAATAAATGATATTTCCGTTTTCATCATAATACATGATCATGAGTGACCATTTAGTATCAATATGGGTATTCAAAAAAACAATGTTTATGGTATTTTTAACTCCCTGAGCATCAGCATTACTCGTTAACGAACCCCAAATTTCATAATTTTCGGGAGTATAGTCAAAAGCTTCTGTGTACCTTCCGTGAGGGTAATTAAGGTTAACACAGCACTCATAATATTCATATGATTTACCGTTTAACTTAAAAGTTATTACATTTTGCCCGCCGCATTTATTTTTTGGATAACTATAATCTTTTCCATCAATATTAACATCAAAACCGGCGACAGTCTGCCAACCATAATCATTCTTGATGTTGGTCCACTTGAGAGTATGTGTTTCGTCATTCATGCTTATCGTCGCATCGAACGAGAGAAGTCCTTGAACGTTTTTTGAGTAATCCGATCCGTTATTCCACATGTTGTAGATCTTGACTTCAAATCCGTCTACTGTAAAACATATGGAGTTGGTTCCGTTGGGGGATTCTGTCGGATTTTTTTTCGAACAGGATACCATCAAGCAACACAACATGATGGCCATCTGCAAAAGATCGAAGATAATGTGTTTCATAATATTCACCTATGAGAAAATTTATGTGAAAAGTCTATGTTCTTCCTCGCTCGTTGATACGGGAACAAACCGCATTTTTCATGACGCCTCGAGGATATTCAAAAACTCACATAATTCCACAGTGAAATTATGTATGCACAATACACAACCTTGAAAGGCCGCCAGGGTCGGGTTGTCTTGTCGTAGCTATTTTCGGAATGGGGAATTAATCAGGAACGACCTAATTATAGGCTTCCCGATAGAGCAGTAACGATATCTGTTTTGTTTGTAAAAGATAAAATTTCTGTTTGAAAAGTCAAGTATCCGTTTACGCGAAAGAGGTTATTATTCTTATAGGAATTAAAATAGCAAAAATAAAAAGAATTTCATAAATTTCATTAAATCTGAAAATAACTAAAGGGAAAAAAGTGAAAGCCATCATCATTTCACAAACCGGCGGACCCGAAGTGCTCGAATATAAATCAGCACCCATGCCGCACATCAAAGAGAATGAAGCGCTGGTCAAGATCGAAGCGATCGGCGTCAACTTCATCGACATCTACCACCGGAGCGGATTGTACCCTATCCCCCTCCCCTTCACACCCGGCTCGGAAGCAGCAGGAATAGTCGAGGCTATAGGACAGAAAGTGACCGAGGTAACTATCGGCCAGCGAGTTTCCTATGCAATGGTGATGGGCTCATACGCCGAATATGCCGCCGTCCCGGCGTGGAAACTTGTCCCGATACCGGAAACCATTCCGATTCAGACAGCGGCAGCAACGATGCTGCAGGGTATGACGGCGCATTACCTCACTACATCTACGTATTCATTGAAATCCAACGATACCGTACTCATTCATGCGGCAGCAGGCGGAGTCGGACTGCTTCTTATCCAGATTGCTAAGCGAATTGGAGCCCGTGTGATCGGTACTGTCTCGACAGAAGAGAAAGCCACGCTCGCAAGAGAAGCCGGAGTCGACGATATCATTCTGTACACACAGCAGGATTTCGAAACCGAAGTAAAAAAAATTACCGGCGGTAAAGGTGTACAGGTTGTTTACGACTCGGTGGGCAAAGACACATTTGTAAAAAGTCTCAATGTGCTTGTTCCACGCGGGATGATTGTGCTATTCGGACAATCGAGCGGAGTCGTTCCACCGTTTGATCTGAATATTTTAAGTCAGAAAGGTTCTCTGTTTATCAGCCGGCCTTCACTCGGCCATTATACACTAACGCGTGAAGAATTACTCTGGCGTGCAAACGATTTGTTCACATGGATTGTCAAAGGCGAATTAAAAATCCGGGTCGATCGAACATATGCGCTAGCGCAGGCGGCCGAAGCGCATCGTGCATTGGCTGGGCGAGAAACGACGGGGAAGGTGCTGTTGATACCCTGAGGTTCATGTTGGAGGTCTTTAAATTTGTACTGTCGTTAAAGAACGATAACATTTTCTTAGTTAACGTTCGGTACTTTCCGGTATACCTAACTATTTTTAAAAATATTCCAGCCAAATTTCGGAAAGATAAATCAGGACCCATTTATAATTAAATAGAAGTACGACTACCAGAATAACCAGTATTATCCTGAATATAATGGGCGCGGATTCTACTGGTCTCGCAACGAAACCTGAAATTCTCTTGACAACACCCCACGGAACTAAAAGACCAATTACAGCGAATAGCAGGGACGAGATTAAAATCTGAGTACCCGTACTTTTATCGGCGGTACCATGCTCCTCAGTCATTGTAGCAAACACACCGGCAAAGAAGCCGATGACAGACCAACAGAACATGTAGCCTATCTTGAGGAAAACTTTGAAAAAGAATGACACTTGGCCTCCGGTTTGATCTAATGTGTCATCTATAATAAATGCCTTACTTGGTGTCCATAATAAAGAGGAGCGGGACTCGTCATAACGGTTAATCTACAAATTTTTAAACAAAATAAAAATGTCGTTGTAAGCTTTATTCTTTTTCCCTTTTTCCTTAGAAAAAGCCATATAACACTTGCCTTCCAGCTCTATCCACCATGATACTTGACAGAAGCAAACGACCGCCGTATATTTCAGCCAAGAAGAAATAGGTGGAGGCAAGGGTAAAGGTTGAGGTAAATGTTAAGGTAAAGGTAAAGGTAAAGGTTAAGGTTAAGGTTAAGATAAAGATCGAGTGGACTGTGAATCAAATAGCTGAATCGTACGTGAAGCTCGTCCTGGCTCTTGGCCTGCATGATGCAGATTATGTCGATGCGTATTATGGGCCGAAGGAGTGGGTAGGAGAGATAGAAAGAGAGGTAGAGGAAGAGGTAAAGTTTACCCTGAGCGAGTCCCGCGGCTCTGTCCCGAGCGACTCGACTCCCGCCGTTGGCGGGATCGAGGTCTTGTCGAAAGAAGCGGGACGAGTCGAAGGGGTTAAGGGTATAAACAGATCGCTTGAAAGAATACGCAATGAGGCGAAATCGCTTCTCTCCGAGCTTCCACCAGCAGCAACTCCTACGGGCGATGAAATCGTGCAACTCAGACATATGTATCTCAGCAAGCATATTCGGGCGCTGATCGCCCGAGCGGAAACACTTCTCGGAAAGAAATTATCGTTCGACGAAGAATCGGAAGCGTATTACGATGCGGTTGCACCGATTTACCCTGAAGATCATTTCCGGAAAATTCGAAACGATCTCGATTCCATACTTCCCGGTTACGGGAGTATTCCTGAACGGTATGATAATTTCAAAAACCAATTCATCATTCCAGATGAGAAACTCGATGCCGCGTTTTCAGTTGCTATCGAAGAATGCAGGAAGCGCACAAAAGAACATCTCCCCCTTCCAACGAACGAGAGTTTCAACCTCGAGTATGTCAATAAAAAACCATGGAGCGGATATAATTGGTTTAAGGGAAATGCCCATAGCCTTATTCAGCTGAACACAGATCTTCCGATATTCATCGACCGGGCAGTCGATTTAGCCGCACATGAAGGATATCCCGGACATCATGTGTACAATTCACTCCTTGAACTGCATCTCTTCAAACAAAAAGGGTGGGTGGAATTTTCCATATTTCCGCTTTTCAGTCCACAGGCATTGATTGCAGAAGGGACGGCAAATTACGGCATTGAAGTCGTATTCACTCCATCAGAGCGAATTGACTTCGAGCGAGAGATTCTCTTCCCACTTACAGGACTCGATCCTTCGAAAGTCGAGCTCTATTATAGAATACATGAACTCTCAATGCGACTCGCGTACGCCGGGAATGAAGCAGCACGCGGATATCTTGATAGGAAGATCACCGCTGAAAAAGCCGTCGAGTGGTTAGTCGAATATGCGTTAATGTCGCATCAACGAGCCGAGCAGCGTATAGAATTTTTTGATAAATATCGAAGCTATGTAATCAATTATAATCTCGGTCAGGATCTGGTTAAACGGTACCTCGAGCGTCTCGGTGCGACGGCGGATAATCCGGCAAAGCGTTGGGAAGAGTTTGCAAGATTGTTGGCTTCTCCAATGCTGCCGTCGGGATTACGATAATTATTCTATATCCCCGAGTTTCTACCATCGAGCGGTAGAATTCCACCGAATTCATTTGCCTTAGTAGTATAATCAAGAATTCTCCTTGAAATATTTTCTTGATTTGAGTACTATTGATGAACAACAGTATTAATTCAAAAAGGAGCACTCAATGCAGCCGCGTACGATTCCATATCTTTTCGAAGAGAGTGTTCGCAAATATGCCAAAAATATACTCATGTGGGAAAAGACCGGCGATCACTATACCGGCTCGACATACGAAGAGATCCGTGAGTCCGTATATCAATGTGCTGCAGGACTCCTGCATCTTGGTATACACAAAGGCGATAGGCTTGCACTCATCGCCGAAGGCCGGAATGCGTGGGTGATCTCCGAGTTAGGGATCTTTTATGCAGGAGCGATCAACGTCCCCCTCTCGGTGAAACTGAACGAACTCTCCGAAATAAAATTCCGGCTTGCCCATTCGGGCTGCCGGATGGTCATCGTGTCGGCAAATCAACTTATAAAAATCCGTGAAATCGAACCCGATCTTCCCGAGCTCGAAAAAATTATTATTTTGGATCCGCTGGATTCATATGAAGAAGACGAGATTCCGTTCGACGAGCTCTTGAAGCTGGGGGGGGAATATCTCAAAGATCACCGAAACGAATTCGAGCAAACATGGCGGAATGCCGAAGAAAATGATGCGGCAAATATCTGCTACACATCGGGAACGACGGCAGATCCGAAGGGAGTCATTCTCACACATCGCAACTATACCGCAAACGTCGAACAGGCTTCCGCCCTGCTCCCCATTCCCGAATATTATTGTTCGCTTCTGATTCTTCCCTGGGATCACTGCTTCGGACATACAGCCTGTATTTATACACTGATGCGCAACGGGGCGAGCATGGCGGCTGTGCAGGTCGGAAAAACCGGACTCGAGACTCTCAAAAATATTCCGATCAACATAAAGGAAACGCGGCCTCATTTTCTATTGAGCGTTCCTGCGCTGGCAAAAAATTTTCGGAAGAATATTGAAAATGCAATAAAGGAAAAAGGACCGAAAGTCGAAAAACTTTTTCAGAAAGCACTTAACTTCGCCTACGAATATAATGGAGAAGGATGGAACCGTGGGAAAGGTTTGAGAATGCTGCGCCGGCCTCTCTATCTTATCTTCGATCGGTTGATCTTCAGCAAGATCCGCGAGAATTTTGGCGGCAGACTTGAGTTTTTTATCGGAGGCGGCGCTTTGCTAGATATCGAGCTCCAGAAGTTTTTTTATGCAATTGGGATTCCTATGTTTCAGGGATATGGACTCACCGAAGCGACGCCCATTATCTCCGCCAATGTTCCCCTCAAACACAAGCTCGGTTCATCCGGATCGATCGTCAAAGATCTCGAAATAAAAATCTGTGATGAAAAAGGATATGAGCTGTCTGTCGGACAGCAGGGCGAAATCGTTGTACGCGGTGAAAACGTGATGGCCGGCTACTGGAAAAACGAGAAAGCTACGAAGGAGACCATACGCGACGGTTGGCTCTACACAGGTGACCTTGGATACCTGGATGAAGACGGATTCTTGTATGTACTTGGTCGCGATAAGAGTCTGCTCATCGGAAGCGACGGAGAAAAATACAGTCCCGAAGGAATAGAAGAGGCGCTCATAGCACACTCCGACTACATCGACCAGATCATGCTTTATAATAATCAATCTCCCTATACGGTGGCATTGGTCGTCCCGAATAAAGATGCGCTCCTCCGTGCCATGCATTCTGATAATCTAAGCTGCCACACAATGGAGGGACAGGACGCCGCCTTGCGTAAGATTGAATCGGATATCCAGGATTACAAAACAAGCAGAAAATATGCCGGGATGTTTCCGGAACGATGGCTTCCTTCTGCAGTCGCCGTTCTGGGTGAGGGATTTACGGAACAGAACAGGTTTCTCAACAGCACGATGAAAATGGTCCGGGGGAAAATTACCGAATTCTATCAGAACCGGATCGAATACCTGTCCACGACCGAGGCAAAAAACATCTGTAATCCGCAAAATCGGATGATCATCAAACGATTTGAGGAACACCAGGAATGAATTCAGTGTTTTTCATTCATATACTTTAAATAAACTTCTTTCACCTATCGCATATTTCTTTCAATGAAAGCACTGAATTTTGTGATTTTTTTCTCGGTTTTTTTTGCAATCTACGGACTCAGTAATTATTACATTTACATTCGCGGCGCGCAGTCGATTCCGGCAGGATCGCCGCTTAAAGGCTGGTATGTAATAATATTCCTCGTTGTTTCTCTTTCCTTTATTGTAGGCAGAGTACTTGAGCGATTCACACTCTCATTTGTCAGCGAACTGTTCGTCTGGATCGGGAGTATCTGGCTTGCGGCTATGCTGTATTTCTTTCTTGCCATTATTCTTTTCGATTTTCTGCGATTGATGAATTTCATCTTTCACATTTTCCCCTCATGGATCACCGATGATTACGGCAGAACGAAGACCATCACGGCGTTGGTGACAATCAGCGCGGTTGCAGTTCTTCTCGCGGCAGCGTTCATCAATGCGCTGACCATTAGACTCCGTACACTCGAGATATCTATCCCTAAAAAAGTGGAAGAGATGAAATCAATGAATATCGTCGCCGTTTCGGATATTCATCTCGGAACGATTATCGGGCGAAAACGATTTGACAGGATTGTCGACAAAATCAACGCCCTGCAGCCGGATATCGTCCTCTTCCCCGGCGATATTGTCGACGAAGATCTTGCGCCGGTGATAAAAGAAAACCTGGGCGAATCCTTGAAGAATATCAAGCCGAAGTATGGAGTATACGCGATAACCGGAAACCATGAATATATCGGCGGAGTCGAAGAAGCCTGCCGGTATTTGATCGCACACGGAGTGACGATGCTCAGAGATTCCGTTGTAAAAATCAACCGTAACCTTTTCTTAATCGGACGTGAAGACAGGAGCATCGGACAATTTCAGGGGAAGCGGCGAAAGTCACTTGAAGATCTCATGGAAGAAGTCGACCTGACGTATCCGGTTATCCTCATGGATCATCAGCCGTTTCACCTCGAGGAGGCAGTTCGGAATCGCGTCGATCTTCAACTTTCCGGGCATACCCATCACGGTCAGCTCTGGCCGTTGAATTATATCACCGACAAGGTCTATGAGATCAGCTGGGGGTATGAAAAAAGAGAGCAGACACATATTTATGTCTCAAGCGGTGCCGGCAGCTGGGGTCCGCCAATGAGACTTGGAAACACTCCTGAAATTGTAAACATTCATCTTCACTTCGAATGACAGATATTGTAATACTGGCAAAAATTTATCAGTGAAGGAGCATCCAATGCATTTATTCCGATCGCTTTCCAAAAAAAGTGTTCTATTTTTATTTTTAATACTGATACCTCATTCTTTTCAACTCGATGCGCAACGATCCAGCATCGATGCCAGAAACGCACCGGAATTCATCCAGCCGCTTCTTATCTATGAATATTGCAGAATCCTTACATCACCGAAATACACCGGGCGTCTGACGGGGAGCGTTGGATTTACAGAGGCAGCGCTATGGATAGAAACCCAATTGAGAGGATGGGGCTTACAACCTATGGATACAGCCGGACATTACCTGCAGGGATTTCCAGCGGCATATTCAGAAATTAAAAATGCCTCCATGACTATCATTCTTCCCGCCACTGCGGACTCGGCAGCCAGAAAATTTGTCCTCGAACCCGTAAAGGATTTTCTTCCCTTCTTCTCCGCCGATTCAGGAACGCAATCCGGAAAAGCAGTATTTGCCGGCTGGGGGATCAGCGCCCCCGAACTTGGTTATGATGACTATGCCGGGCTCGATGTCCGTGGAAAATTCGTCATGTGTTTTCGCAAGACACCCGATCCATCCGACGATCGATTCACACCCTTTAATGAGAGCCGTAGGCGCATGTCCATTGCTAAGGAACACGGTGCGATCGGGGTAATTGCCCTCAATGATGAAGTCCTAGCCCATCCATATGGCGACCGGATCGCGAATTTCATCCCGGTAATGATTGCCTTCAAAACAGCGGACATGATTCTGGAAGAAAAAGGAACCCGATGCGATTCTCTCAAGGCTGTGCTTCTTCGAACGAAAAAACCCTCTTCATTCGAGACCGGGACTGTTATTGAGTGCACGGTCTCTTCACATTATCACCCGGATGAAAGGGGATACAATGTTGTGGGGATTATCAAGGGCTCCGATTCAACACTTAAGAAGGAATGCATTGTCATTGGAGCTCATGCAGATCACTGCGGTCAGTTTAAAAATAAAATATTCTCAGGCGCCGACGATAATGCAAGCGGAACAGCTGTTGTAATGGAAATCGCACGTACCTTCGCTACACTTAATGTCAAACCGAAGCGTTCGATCGTCGTTGTGCTCTTCGGTGGGGAGGAAATGGGATTGAAAGGCTCGGAATATTTTGTCTCGCATATTCCACAAAAATTTTCAAAAGTTGCCGGCATGCTCAATTTTGATATGGTAGGCGAAGGCGACGGAACAAATTGCAGCTTTTCTTCTCCTGATTTTAAAAATATACTAATTGAGGCTGACGGTCCGGTCGGCACTTTACAGAATACGCACCTTATGAAAAAGGATGAGGCATTGTTAAGCGACTATGCTTCATTTCTGAAACAGGGTATTCCCTGCCTGTCGTTCTCGTCAAACGGTCCGCATCTGAGTTATCATCAAACAGGAGACACACTCTACCGTCTCAATCCGGATATCATGGCGGACGTCGCCATTCTCGGTTTCCGGGCGGCATATATAATAGCGAATAGAGAATGAGGAAGCAGAGCTGGATTTCACTCGCATATTAATGCAGACAAGGTTGCCTCTACAACTTTAAACTTTAAACCTTAAACCTTCAAACCTATAACCCGTTGGTTTCTTGTTATTTCACCTCTTCAAACTCTCCTGTTTTTCTGTTCTTTCGTACGTTATCCCAGTTAAAATATCGTCCGTTCATGGCGATATAAACACCGTGTGGAAGCGTTTCGGAAAACGCTATTGCACTCCCTAAATTGAATAATCCGTCGGAGCTTCCGAATTTATACGGAATCATGGCGCCGGTCAGGACGATTGTCTTCTTATGGATATTCTCTCCGAGAATCCGGGCCGTGATAGCCATCGTATCCGTTCCATGCGTGATCAGGATGCGGTCGCTCTTCGCACGTTTACAGGAATTTAGAATTATCTGCCGATCTCTATCCGTCATCAGGAGACTGTCGATCATCATAAGTACTCTGATTTTAACGTCGACTTTCGAGCGGCCAAGTTTCAACATTTCATAAAGATGAGTGTCTTTGAAGAAAAGCTTTCCATCCAGCTCATGATATTCCTTATCGAATGTGCCGCCCGTAATAAAGATCTGTATTGTTGCCATGACTGTCTGACCTACTAATTTTAGATGTACTGTTTTAAGTAATCCGAATGATTTGAGTGAGACTTAAAATAATAAAAATGAGTATCGTGTGCAAGAAACCGCCGCGGACGTATTATATTGCTTTTTTCAACTCGAATTGCTACCATAAATCACACAACATTCGTCGACATCGCGGACAATTAACATTCTTTATTCACAACCGGTTCCATGTCCCATATCGAATTTCAATTATCGAAGAGATTATTTGCCTGGCTTTCATCTCATAAAAATACAGCCTACGAAGCATTAATAGCACCGCGGAAAAAGATGCTGCTTGGATCGCTCAAAGGAACTATAGTAGAAATTGGTGCGGGAACCGGTCCTAATCTCCATTACTATCCTCAAGGGATCAATTATATCGCAGTCGAACCGAATACATTCATGCACGGTTATCTGAAAAAAGAAGCTGCGAGTCTGGGGATAATGATAGATATTCGAGATTGTGCTGCAGAAGATATAAGGATTAAAGATGGAAGTATCGATGCTGTTGTGGGAACTCTCGTACTCTGTTCTGTAGCCAATCAGTCTAAGGTACTCCGGGAGATTTTCCGCATATTAAAACCGGGAGGAACGTATTGTTTCATTGAACACGTGGCTGCACCGAAGAAAAGCGCTTTAAGAGCGATTCAACATTTACTGCGTCCGTGCTGGAGACTTATAAGCGACGGCTGCTACCCCGACCGGGAGACCCTGGCAGTAATTCAGATGAGCGGATTCACTACTATTGAGTATGAATCATTCCGTACCGGCGCGCCGGTTGTGAGTCCACACATCGCCGGTCGGGCTGTAAAATAATTGGAATTTTTCTTGCACCCTACGCTTCGATCAATAGACCTTCGATCTCATTGAAAATCTCTTCATCTTCGAAAAGATTTTGATGGATCGCTCCTGACGGACAGGCGGCGACGCACGTTCCACATCCTTTGCAGAGCGCTTCATTGATTACGGATTTTTTCTTCTCATCGTTGAACGAGATTGCGTTGTACGGACATAAGGAGATGCATGTCTTACATCCCGAACATGATTCTTCAAGGATATAGGCTGTATTCGGCTCGAGCTCGACATGACCGGTATCGATGAGTGCAAGAGCTTCCGCTGCAGCAGCACCGGCCTGAGCCACCGTATCGGGAATATCTTTCGGTCCCTGACAACATCCTGCGATAAAAATCCCATCGGTGAACGTGCTAACCGGCGCCAGCTTCGGATGACGCTCGAGAAAAAAGTTCTCAGATGAGCAGCAGATGTTAAATATACGGCGGACTTCTCCGGCATCGGCATGCGGTTCGAGTCCGACCGATAGAATCACCATGTCGACCGGAATCGTTCGGAGTCTTCCAAGTAAAGTATCTTCCACACGAATATTTAACTTCCCGGTAGTCCCATTATTCGATTCCGGATATATATCGGCGACTTTTCCACGGATCAGGTGGACTCCTTCTTCCGCGACACGGTTGTAAAACTCCTCCATCGTTTTGCCGACAGCCCTAATGTCGATGTAAAAATTATATATCTCGGCTTCCGTGTGCTCCTTGACCAGATGCGCCAATTTCAATGAGTACATACAGCAGACGCGTGAACACCACCGGTTTGTATTCATATCACGCGAGCCCACACAGTGTACAATCGCGACCGATTTTGGCTTTCGTCCGTCGCGCATTATCACTTCACCACCTGTCGGACCGGAAGCATTGACAAGGCGTTCGACTTCGAGTGCAGTATAGACGTTCGGGTAGGTACCATAGCCGTAATACGGAATGCGTGAAGCATCAAATATTTGAAATCCTGTTGCGAGAATAATGCTGCCTACTTTAAATTCAATTTTCTCTTCCTGCTGATTGAAGTCGATGGCATTTCTATCGGCACATACTTCGACGCATGTTTTCTTGCACTTATGAGATTTGAACTCGATGCAGGTTTCCGGATCGATGATTGCAATAAGAGGTGTCGCCTGCGCGAAAGGAACATATATCGGCTTCCTCTTCCCCAATCCGAGATTAAACTCATCGGGATATTTTGCCTCTTTATATATACATGCCTCAATGCATTCCAGACACCCCACACAGCGATCCTCAATCACGTAGCGGGGTTTCCGTTTTACCGTAACCGTATAATTTCCGACATATCCCACCACACTCACCACTTCGGAGTATGTCCAGAGCGTAATATTCGGGTGGGATTTCACAGCCGACATTTTCGGAGTCAGGATGCATGCCGCACAATCGAGCGTTGGGAAGGTTTTATCAAATTTCGCCATATGTCCGCCGATGGTCGCATCCCGCTCGACCAGGGTGACATGTTTCCCTGCATTTGCCATTGTCAGGGCAGCATGAATTCCCGCTATTCCTCCGCCGACGATCAATACATCGGGATGAACCGGGACTTCTTTTTTCTCGAGCGGCTTGTGGTAACGAACACGCCGTATAGCTGCACGGACAAGATCGAACGCTTTTGCCGTCGCTGCGGCTTTATCGTCATGAATCCATGAATCGTGCTCACGAATATTCACCATTTGAAAGAAATAGGGATTGAGTCCTCCTTTTTCCGTTGCATGCCGGAATGTTTTTTCATGAAGAAACGGCGAACATGACGCAATGACAATACGATTAAGTTTTTGCTCACGGATGTCGGTTTGAAGCAGTTCCTGACCCGGATCGGAGCACATATATCTATAGTCCCTTGAAACCACAACTCCAGGCAACGTGGCCGCATATTCTGCGACTCTCTTGACATCGATGACGCCCGCGATATTTGAACCGCAGTGACATATATAAAATCCAATCCTTATCTGACCATTGTCTTTCTTTTCCATGTTATTCACCTCCCATAGATTCGGCAAGAAGTTCGACGATATCTTTGACGAGGATTTTTTCTTGTCCCAGTACTTTCAGAGCGTCTTCAAAGCGGGAAACTTCATACGGGCACCCCACTGCCACCACCTCGGCTCCGGTGTCGATCGCCTCTTTCATTCTCCGTTCCGACAAACGTTCCATACCTTTCGATTTATAATACGTATCGAGCCACATCCCGCCGCCGCCGCCGCCACAGCAAATGGAATTTATCCGGTTGTGAACCATCTCGACGAGTTTCACACCGGGAATGGCACGCAACAGGGCACGGGGTTCTTCATAGACATTGTTACTACGCCCAAGGCAGCATGAATCATGATATGTGATCTTGTAAGGCAGCTTCTTCTTGAGTAAGGGTTTTAACTTATCCAGATATTCTGCAAGGAACGGTATCGTATGTGTGGTCGGATAATAGAAACCGTACATGGGATAACGATATATAAAAGCGTCGAACGCATGCGGATCCGAAGTGACAATACGGTTAAATTTGTATTTTTTGAATGTCTTCATATTGGCATCGATTAATGTCTCTGACAATCCCGATTCCCAGGCGAATCGTCCGCAATCTCCGGCACATTTCTCTTCGTTCCCGAGGATCGCAAAATCAATTCCAAGCGTATTGAAGAGTTTTGCAGCGGCACGGCAATTATCCTGTCCTCGCGGATAGAACGAGGTATAGCACTCCACGAACCAGAGAACATCGACCGGTTCCGGATGTTCGGAAAGAATCCGCACCGGGACGCCCGCAGTAGGAACCCAAGCCGCCCGCTTCCGTGGAGATTCACCCATTGCATTCCCGTACCGCATCGTATTGACCAGTCCTTTTTGAAATTCGGCTGGAAGTTGTGTCTGATGAGTTATAACCTGTTCTTTTACCAATGGTAGAAGAACATCAGTGAGGTTAATATTCCGCGGACATTTAGCTTTGCATGCATAGCAGCTCACACATTTCAACAGACTATCGGATTGAAACACTTCTTCCAGTAATCCGTTCTGCAGCATTTGAATAATCCGCCGCGGAGGAAAATCCATATATTCACCGTACGGACATGTTCCAACACACATGCCGCATTGAATACATGAGAGAACCTGCTTTCCTTCCGGTGTCTCCGCCAGATTTTCGAGCGTATATTTTTCAATTCCCGGTGCTGCTGTAAGTGTCTGCATAAAGTTTTATACCCCTTTCTGAATCTCGAGTGCATCCCCCACAAATTCTGCAATATCCTTTATCATCAATCGCTGTTCATTTCCGGTAGTTTTAACAGCATCACGAAACATGACAAGATCTTTCGGACACGCAACCGCCATTGTATTGACATCAGGAAGCGATATAGCTTCACGGACTCGATTCTCTGCAGGTCTTTCTTTTATTCCCGGAATATCCTCCATCCAAATCCGTCCTCCTCCTGCTCCACAACAAAAGCCCTTCGAGCGATTTCGCGGCATTTCTTCTATTTGAAGACCCAGCATTCTCAAGAGCATCCGAGGAGGTTCATACACACCGTTGTAGCGGCCGAGATAACAGGGATCATGATATGTGATGCGGCCGTTCAGATTTTTCCGGACAGTAAGATCCCCATTCAGAAGAAGTTGATAGATTAGTTCGGTGTAATGGACAACCCGGGTACCATTTCCGTTCATACGATATTCATTTTTCAATGTATTATATGAATGAGGATCTGTCGTAACGATGGTCTCGAATTTTGCTTTACCAAGAACCGTTTGATTCTTCTCGCTCAGGAGCTGGTAAAGTCCTTCTTCCCCGACGCGCCGGACATCGTTTCCGGAATTTCGTTCTCCGTCAAATAGAATACCAAAATCAAGTTTTGCCGTTTGAAAAATTTTCGCCGTGAGTTTAGTAATATCCTGAACTCGGGGATCGTACGATGCATAATCGCCCACAAACCAGAGATATTGAACCGGTTCCTTCCTTGCATCCTTTATTGTAAAACCAATATCCTGTGTCCATTTCGCGCGCATACGATCAGATTGGCCGAAGGAATTGCCATATCTGTTCATCTTCATTAATGTGTCCTGAACAAGTGTCTCTATCTCGCCTTGATTCACCAGATACCTTCTCATCTCGACAATCATTCTTGGATGTTCCACAAAGACCGGACACATCTCTTCGCAAGCGCCACATGTGGTGCATGCCCAAAGTTCCGGAGCCGAAATTACCGGGCCATGCAGTTTTTTTGATTCTTCTTCTTTTCCGGAATTTGATCCATTGGTTTTTGTGTAATGCAGCAATTGAGAATCCAATTTTAAAACCAGGTTCTTGGGAGATAGTGAATAGCCACTCGTATAAGCAGGACACACCTCCTGGCATCTGCCGCACCAGGTGCAGGCATCGACCTGCATCAGCTGTCTCCATGTAAAATCGTCGATTTTTTCTAATGTAGCTTCTCCGGAAGCGGTTAGTGATCCCACCGGGGCGAACTTTCTAAAATAAATACTAAGAGCAGATGAAAAAATATGGAACGCTTTTGTGTAAGGAATACTAGCAACAAACACGAGAGCAAGGATAAGATGGAGTAACCAAAATACAAAATGAATTGATAATATTGCAGAAAGAGATAAAGGCTGGAAGAGCGTCGACAGATAATATCCCACCGGAGCCCACTTTGCCCATGGGGGGTTCTGTGCCGTAATTCGGAGACCTTCTATAATAAATCCCGTCAGATCGATTAACAGGAGAATAATCAAGAGATAGAACGAATCCCACCGGAACGTAGGTGTCTCAGGGGTCTTAAGGCGTTCCGGACGAAGAATATATCGTCTGTATACAGCCATCCCAAGACCAAAGACCAGAAGCAGACCAAAGATATCGAGTGCTAATTCATAGAAAAGATAAAAATATCCTCTCAAGAACTGAAAACCGAGTATTAAGAAGGTAACATCCCAATCCACAGTAGCAAGCGCTGTTCCGACCAATAGAATTGCCATACTCCAAAAAATCATCAAATGCATTATTATGGCAAAACTGTCTGAAGAAAGCCGCCATTGAAAAAGAGCATATGTCACAGAGGATTTGAGCCGTTCGAACACAGATCTTTCAACCATTTCGGGCTTTCCCAATCGCCATTTTTTTATGTGACGATATACTCCATAGGCGAAAATAGAAATTGCCACAGCACCGAGAAGATATACCAGGATCTGCGCCCAACCCGGGATGTTCCAGTAAGTAGGTCGAATAGGCTCCATTTATGATCCCTTACGTTTTTTGATCTCTTCGGTCAGTGCCGGAAGAATATCGAGAAGGTCGGCACACACACCGTAATGCGCAATACTAAAAATAGGAGCATTCGGATCTGTATTGACGGCAAGGATGAGTCCGGAGTTTTTCATTCCCTCTTCATGTTCCGGTGCCCCGCTAATTCCTGCCGCGAGATATAATTTTGGCGTAACATTCATTCCCGATTTTCCCACCTGCCGGGTCAGCGGAAGCCATCCCTGATCGACAACCGGCCGCGAAGCGGACACGGCACCTCCAAGTACATTTGCAAGCTCATCGGCAATAGCGATATTATCCTGATTCTGAATGCCACGACCGACGGAAACGAGAATATCCTGTTTGGTTATATCGATATCGCCTGCTTCAGGCTCTATGGTTCGTTCAAATTTCATCCGTAGTGCTTCGAAGGGAATCGAAGCAGTAACATCTTCGACCTGAGGAGCATTCGGTGCTGTTTCACTTTCGGAACGGAAAGAACCCGAAAGCACTGAAACGATATTGAAATCACCTGTCAGCTCAACATCGGCAAATATTTTACCACCATAAAGCTGACTTTTCGCGATAAGTTTTCCATCTTCGAATCTGAGATCCCTGCAGTAGGATATAATCGGAATATTCAGCTTTGCCGAGAGCGGAGCTGCCAGATCGAGTCCCATTGATGTTGACCCGAATATTGTAAGACGTGGTTGAAATTTTTTTATCAATTCACTTAGAACAAGTTGATATGCCTCAGGATTGAAATCGTGAAGCCGATCGTCTTCGATGCAAAGAACCTTATCGGCCGGCCGGAGTTCCGGGGCAAGTTGACGGACACCGCTTCCAATTAAAACAGCGTATAATGTACCTCCGCTCTTTCCGGCGAGTTCACGTCCCTTGCCGAGAAGCTCGAATGTAATGTCGGTAAGTTTTCCCTGAAAATGTTCGGCGAAGATAAAAATATTGTTCTCCATTTTTTACTTCACCAATCCTTTCTCACATAGTATCCCGACAATTCTGGATACAATTTCCTGAGGTGTGCCTGAGATCATTTCGGCCCGGCCGGAAATCTCCGGTTTAAGCAAACGCAGTATCTCGAGTGCTTTCGGAATACCTCCATCGCCTATTGTCTTTCCAACGGCCGCTTCGGCCGGCTTTGGTAATTCGGATACTGTAATCTCTTCGATACGGCCGGATTTCATCGCCTGTCGAATGCGTGCTACCGGGACATAACGTGGCGGTTGAGAGGCCGATTGAATTCCCAGGAGTGCCGGTAGTTGTACTCGGATTTCCTCCAGGACTCCGCCGGGGAACTCTTTCCTCACAATCACTGATGTCCCTTCGACTGTTACGCCGCTCACAACGCCGACATACGGTAGTCCGAGATACATTGCCAGCATTGCACCCACCTGTCCGTCCAGATCATCCGTTGCCTGGACGCTGGTGAGAATTAAATCGTATGATTTGTCCTTCAGAAGCGATTGCAGGATGCGTGCCGTGCAATGGCTGTCGATTTTCCCTTTTTCAATTCCGGTGATTTTAACCGCCGAATCGGCGCCTTTTGCCAGTGCACCAAACAGAACCTCGTCGATGTCGGTTGAGTCGAAGGCAATAACCGAGAGAGTGCCGCCATGTTTTTCCTTAAGAAGAAGCCCCTGTTCAAGAGCGTGATCGGCAGGTTCATTTAAAATGAAGCGCAGGTATTCGCTATCAAGTGATTTCCCGTCAGGGGCGATAATCAAGTCTTCTACCGTATCCGGTATCACCTGAAGATATGTGAGAATGTTCATATTATTCCTCCGGAATTATTATCGTAGTGGGGATCAAAACAGGGTAGAAAATCGACACACTGGATTACAATGGCCTGGTGAAAAAACGTTATCTCTTGGTTCTCGAATCTATATTGAAAGTTAAAACGTTGGGCAATGTAAACTGTCTTGAACACCTTATTCCGGACAGTGCATAATATACCATTAGAGTATACTAAAGTCAAGTACATTATACCGCTCTGGATAATCATATTGAATAAAGTTTTTAAAAATGGTATATTTCGTAAACAGTGTGAAAAAGATAATCACATTTATCAATAATTTAATTAAAGGAAAAACAACTTGAAAAATATTGTCATTGCCTGCATTTCAATGATGGCTCTCACATCATGTCAAAAAAGCAATCAAGACGCTTCGGCTTTGAAGACTCAAAAAGACAGCCTCAGTTACGCCATCGGGCTGAGCGTCGGGAAAAGCCTGCAACAGGATTCTGTCAGTGTCGATCCGGATCTGATTGCCCGGGCATTAAAAGACTTAGCCGTAAATAAAACAATCCTCAATGATCAAGCTTCAAAAGAGACGATCATGCGATACAGAAAGGAACAGCTTGCCCAGAAGGGCGAAAAAAATAAGAAAGCTGGAGAAACCTTCCTCGAAGAGAATAAAAAGAAAAACGGGGTGGTCCCACTGCCGAGCGGACTACAGTACAGGGTAATCACAGCAGGAAGCGGAAAGAAACCGAAGGCAAACCAGACTGTCGTTGTTCATTACCGTGGTATGACAATTGATGGAAAAGAATTCGACAGCTCTTACCGGAACGGCCAGCCCGTTTCCTTGCAGGTAGATAGAGTTATCAAGGGATGGTCGGAAGCCCTTCAATTAATGACGGTAGGTTCCAAATGGGAACTCTTCGTTCCATCGGATCTCGCTTATGGAGAGAACGGCATTAGCCAGGTCATCGGCCCGAACAGCACATTGATTTTCGAAATAGAGCTCCTATCTATCAAATAAAATCTCTTTTTCAAGGGAGAGCAATACGAATCTCTCGCAATACGCTCTCCCTTATTCTATCCATGGTCCCTTCGGTAACATACAATCTGATCTGGAGCGTCATTCGACGGATTCCGAAAGGAAGAGTCTCAACATATGGAAGAGTTGCGGATATCTGTGGGCTTATCGGTCAGTCCCGCCTCGTGGGGTATGCGCTGCATGCGCTCCCTCGCGATACTAAAGTACCATGGTACCGGGTCATCAATGCGCAGGGGCGGATTTCGTTTCCGGAACGAAGCGAGGCGTACAGAGTTCAAAAACGGTTTCTCGAATCCGAAAGAATAACCTTTAAACAAGGGAAGATCGACCTTACACGTTTTGGCTGGCCTCCGGATGCCGAAGTCCGTCGCAGGCGGACGTAGGCATACCTGCAGAAAGCAAAGTCCGTACAAGGTAATGACAAATGGGGTTCTACTCTGAGCAGTCATAACTTCTATAGACGTAGAGACGGAATATTGGTAGAAAAGCGGAATAATAAACAGACAGAGCTTCGCCAGGCCAGCGTGCACTCCGACGTAGTCGGAGTGAGCGGCATATCATGACAAGTGATCAGCCACCTATGATCCCTGAGAGTAGCAAAATTGCGCTCAACAGGATGAGGATGATCGATGTTGCCCACCCGATAAAGTTCTGTACCCGGTTGTTCGTATACTCCTCCATAATTTCAACCTTATTCACGATAATCATCATACAGATCAGGACAATGGGAAGCAGAATTGCATTCAGTACCTGTGTCCAGATCGTGATGGTGATCAATGGTGCGTTAGGGATAAGGATGATAACGACACCGATGAGAATGATCGACGTGAAGAGCGTATAGAATTGCGGCGCTTCATTGAATTTTTTATCGATCCCTGCCTCGAACCCGAACGCTTCGCACACGTAGAACGCCGTTGCAAGCGGAAGAATCGTTGCCGAAAAAACCGAAGCGACAAAGAGACCGAAGGCAAAAACCTGGGACGCGATCGCGCCGGCAAGCGGGCGCAGTGCCATCGCAGCGTCTTTTGCCTCTTCGATATGAATCCCGTTGACATGCAGCGTTGCAGCACAGGACACAATGATGAAAAACGCCACGACGATTGTCGCGATACAGCCAAGCACGACATCCCAGAGCGTGAATTTGTAGTCACCAATGGTGAGACCCTTTTCGATCACCGAGGATTGCATGTAGAATTGCATCCAAGGCGCTACTGTCGTACCGACAAGACCGAGGACCATAGCGATGTAATTATTGTCCCATTGAATTGTTGGTGTCACTATCGCTGTACCGATCGTCGACCAATCCGGTTTTGCAAGGATCGCCGATATGACATACGAGAAGAGAAAGACGCTGAAGATGAGGAACACTTTTTCCGATACCTTGTAGTTGCCTTTCACAACGAGTATCCAGACGAGGATCGCGGCGATCGGGACCGAGAGATACTTGCTGACGCCCAGCACATTCATGCTTCCGGCGACGCCTGCAAATTCCGTCGCGGTATTCCCGATATCGGCAATAAGCAGGAAAACAAAAATATAGAAAGTTATCCTCACTCCAAAATTTTCACGGATCAGATCGGCAAGTCCTTTGCCCGTTACGATCCCCATCCGTGCGTTCATTTCCTGCACGGTCAAGAGCGCGATGAAGGATGGAATCAGCGTCCAGAGAAGCCTGTATCCATAGTTGGCTCCGGCGACGGAATAGGTTGTAATACCGCCCGCATCGTTATCAACGCTTCCCGTGATGATTCCCGGACCGACAATGCTGAAAAAAATCAGGAGGTTTCTAAGGGCAGGATTATCTTTGAGCCGTTTCAGAATTCCCATATCACGCTCCCGCCACTTTCTCTATTTCAGGGAATACCGATTCCATTGCATCACGCGAGGATATGATACCTTGGATCTGATGTTTTTCATCGACAACGGGTACTGCGAGAAAGTCGTATTTAAAAAATATCTGTGCGACACGTTTGATATTCGTATCAATCTCAACGGACACAGGATTTTCAGTCATTATCTCTACAATCGCCGTTTTGGATTTTTCACAGAGGAGCTGTCGTAGTGTAACAATTCCTTTGAGTTTTTCGTCCGCATCAACGACATATATATAATACAAGAGCTCAGCCTGTTTACTCTCTGCCCTGACAATTGTGAGTACCTCTCCGACCGTCTGATTCTCGCGGGCGGTGATGAAATTCGTATTCATGATACTGCCCACGCTGAATTCCGAGAGTTTCGAAAGTTCTTTCAATTCAGCCACTTGTTCAGCCGGCAGGTTTGCATAGACTGCATTACGAATCTCCGGTGAAATTTCATCGAGAAGGTCGACGGCCTCATCCATTTCCATATCGTTAATAATATTTGCCAGGAGAGTTGTATCAAGGGTCTCGGCTATTTGCACCCGAATTCTCATTTCGATTTCCTGAAGGGCGGCCGCCGCTGTTGGAAAATCGAGCGAGCCAAGAAGAGAAAGGCGCTCTTCAGTCCCCAGATCCTCTATGATATCGGCGAGATCGGCCGGGTGTGCTTCGGCAAACTTCGAGGGGTCGACTTTTAAATGGAGGGCACCGCGAACATTTGTTGTAGTCGTCGGCTGAACATATTTCCATGTCACAAATTTATCTTTGATATCGCGTGAAAAAAACCAACGAAACATCGAATTGAGGATTTTCTCCCATCCAAGACGGCGGTACAGTCCTTTAATCCCGATATCGAGGTGAACAACAAGGAGGTTCGGATTTTCTTTCGACGTATTATCGATAAGGAGCTGAAGATCATTCACACGGACAACTTTGTAGCCCGAGGTCGAGATTACCTGCTTATCGAGAAAAGTCTTCTTAAGAAGAATTTCATTTTCCCCGCCCTGAATAGTACCGCTCAGAGTGTCGGGCATTGTTTCAATAACGATCTTCTTCCGCGGTACAATCTGGCGAACCGTACTCCAGGGTATATAGATGGGGTTTTTCGAATCTACAATTGATGTTATAAGAGCGGAGAATTTTGGATATACCTGAAGAGTGGAAGCAGCAAAATCGAGAGTCCTGCCAATTTTTCGACCGGTACCTCCATCGATGACCGGCAAACCGAGTATCTCCGAAATATACATGAACATCTTTGTATCGTACCCTGTAGCTCTCTGCATAGCACACATCCTCGATGACATCATTTAATAACAGGTTGGAATAAAGAGCAGCTCGGTTCTGCTCTATAGAATCATATTTTCTGGAGTGTTTTTCACCCTCCTTCTATTGGAGATCGATTGTTATGAGAGGAGTCTGTGGAAAATATCCTTAATCCTCCTCTCACATTTCCAATATACAAAACCGGGGGAAAAAATGCATCACTTTTTTTTTCATGAAAAATAATTAAGGATGAAGGCCACTCAGAGCACAAACGGAATGAACATCTTGGATCTCGTCATGTATGCCTTATACTCATCACCGAATCTCCGGATGTTTTCACCCTCCTCAACCCTGGCTGTCGCATAAAGAAATGCCGTCATAATAATAGCAATCACTAGGCCTAGAATGGTAATATCTTTGAAATACACTCCCCATCCAAGAAACAACAGTGACGCATACATCGGATGCCGGATATACTTGTAGACCCCGACTGTTACAAGCGTGTTAGTGTTCTCGAACCCGACATTACCCGGTTGATTCACGGAGGCGGAAGGCTTCCCGATTTTTCGGAGGAACAAGACACCGGTTACTACAAAAGCCAGCGACACCATCAACAGAATCCAGGAAACGATCTGATGAAGTGAAAAAGGGTCGGAAAACCAGACTTCAATGTTCATTAGAATTAGCAGGATAATAGCCTCGAATGCGAAAAACCGGAAGAATCCGTGGGAATAGCGAACTCGGAAGGATTTTAGTGAAAAAATTATGATACCGATTGAAGCAAGAATAAAAATAATGATTTTCAATATATGATCATTCCTCTTAAAAGCGTTCTTTATTAAAATACAATCGAATGTTAAAAAATAGAAACGACTTTTTCAAGGATTATTATGTAATATTTAGTGCCGTTCGGATAGCAACACAAAAGCCCTGCCCCGTTTTTAACGGGACAGGGCTCTGTGATTTCAAAAAAATCTCTGAGTGCTATTTACACTTTTGAGACCTTCGCAGCCTGGAGGCCTTTCGGACCTTTTTCGATTTCGAATTCGACGGTGTCGCCTTCATTGAGGTTCCGATATCCGTCACCTACGATTGCTTTGAAGTGAACGAATACATCTTCGCCACCCTGCCGTGAAATGAAACCGTAACCCTTAGCTGAGTTGAACCACTTGACTGTTCCTTTTTCCATGGAACAAATCCTTTCTTAAATCTGGTAATTTCCCGATGACCCGGGAATGGTGTACGCCGTTCCCAACTTTCGCCGGGAGATGCTCTTAAAACGCGAAATCGCTTCAAACGGTTTTCAATTGCACCATTTGCAGCGACTTCTCAACTGCTGGCGACACTCACCTTCAACAGGCTTCTTACGGTCTATCAGCAAGATCTCAAAAGCGCAAAAACGGTGTACTGTTCTTTGCATTGTAAACTTACATCTTTTCAGCGTTAAAAGCAAGCTCTCTTTTAAAAAAGACAAAAAAATACGCAATTATCCTTGAAGGACCCATATCAACTAGTGATGTTAAAAAAACCTAGAAAACGAGGCATTTTTTAGGATTATCGCGTACTTATTGCCACACCGACGGGTGACCAGGCAACTGTAAGTCCAAGAAGCAATCCCTCCCGTTCACAATATGCGCACCATAAACCGGGCGAAAAATTCCCAATTCTGACAACTCCCGGATAGATATTAAGGTTGGCTATGTAGTCTGTTTTCTTTGTAATCGAAAGACTGGCCAGTAACGAATTATTCCGGTCATAAAAAAAACCGATGTCCCATACCAGATCAAGTGTCTTTTTGTTGCTGGTGCGATTTAATAAAATCAGATCACTTGCGGCCATACCGACTCCGAACGAGAATGCATCTCCATCCGGACATTTGTACGATACTCCACCCATACCGTTTGTACCAAAATAGTAAAAAAGATGCCACCGATCGGAAAACGGGAATTTCCATTTGACCGAAAAAAATTGTCCAATATTATGGAGATGCAAATTCCGGACTGAAAACGAGGGCTGGAGCGACCAGTCGGCAAGATTGAGTGTCTTACTGAAAAACTCGTTGACATTATCGAACGAGAATAAAATGATGCCGCCGACATCAAAAAGGCACAGATCTGCAATCGGATCGACGTTATCACCGATATATGTGTCGTTTTCAGTAATTTCGTTGATGAAATGATATGTATATAAGGTAACAATGGAAAATAGCCGGGGATATGCACAATTATTATACTCATACCATTCTTTCATCATTGTATATTCCATGCCGCCGCCTATAAGGTGCAATGAATAATTCGGCCAATACTGCGCATTCTCGCGGTTGAAACTGATGGGAATAACCTGCTCCTGTAGAAAATTCCACCACCCGTACCGACGGATCGGACCGATTGGATCGAGAATATTTCGTAAGACATTCTTACCACTCTGATAAAACGGCACCTTCCCGATGTTTCGCTGGTGACTCACCTGAAACATATCAAAACCCCCATTCAGAATCACCGATATCGGATTATAAACAGCGTCACTGCCGTAATCATATCCCTTATAAAAATAAGGCTGCTGTGCACGGGTAATTCCCGTGGATATCACAACGATGCACGCAAAAGAAAATATAGGGAAGAATCTATGGAAGGAATAATGATTTCCCTGAGAGACTGAATTTATAATCATAAGACCGGTGGTAATGATCCGATGAAAGATCCACGATAGTGTAGAATAGTATATACCTCATATGATACTCTTACACTGAACGCATAATAATTGATATTTAAAAGTAAGAAAAAAAAGGGGGAATTCAAAGTTGATCATCTACCACAATTGACAAAGTCGGTTTACTTCCTATTCACCATGCTTTAGACGCAAAAAAAAGGGCTCAATCACTTGAGCCCATCAAAGAGTAAATATTTTTTTAAAATGGCGTTTTACCTGAGCTGCCCCAAACAAGATTATGTTGAGCAAAATACTGTGCAGGGTCAATACCTTGATTTTTCAACTCAGTTATAAGTTGAGAGGTTTTAATCGGTGTTCCCTCTACGGAATATCCAAGAGTTCCAAAAAACAAAAACACATTATATTTATAAAAAATTACTCCATCCAACAAAGCATCATATCCTGGACCCGCTTTCTCAATCGCTCGGTCGACTGCGCTTTTAACTTGAGGCTGCCCGAATGGCACAATAACCTGCACAACCATATCCTCTCCTGATACTCTTTCACCCTTCCCTGTGTCTTTCACCTTGATGTTGGTATTTTTGCTGCTAATTACAGTGAAATCTAAAATCCTCGTTGTACAACCGCTTAAAAAGAGGAACAGTGCTACTAAAAGAGATATCTTAGAAAAACGGGTAACAAGTGATGCTTTCATAGGACCCTCCAGCAAATGATTATGATGAACATATGGTATAATGGTGGATTAGGAAGAATTACGGATTAGCCGACATTTTTTAGGATGCCCATTAATCTGAACGTTAATAAAATATTGTTTTTTTACACAATGTCAATAGCTTACAGTATGAAAAATAATAAAATATCGTCTAGATAAAAAGCTTAAAAAATGTGTCTGTTTTGGGCAACCTTATTTAGAAACGAGAAACAAGGTTTTTTCCGACCTTATTATAACACCCAAAACAATGAGATTTTCAACTCCTATTCGACTGCTGCGGCAACAAGTCCTTTTAACTTTGACAGCCGTTGTCTGAATTCTTCGGCTTCTATTACCAGTTTCTGAATGACACTATTGGTTTCGATTGAGCCGCGAACTGCTGCGAAATCCTTCGCTATTTCTTCCTTATCCTGATCGAGTCCATATCCAATGGTAGTAGATACTCCAAACTCTTTCTTTGCATCTTCGAGAATTGCATTATGAATTAAACAAACTGCTTGATCCCACTCATCTATCACTTTCATTATACCGGGCTTTGATATCAACGTGGGTGCTACTCCGAATTCCTCCTTGAATGCAGTAAAAACGTACTCCCATTCATCATCTCTGTAAGTGCGGTAGATCGATTCTAAACGCTGCAGTAATATATCATATGACGAGATCGCACCGTTTTGTACATCGGCTTCGAGTTTGAGAATACGCTCACGCGGTGCGATCAGTCCTGAAAGATCAATCCATTCTGACGGAGTCTTCAGCTCTCCGGCCGGTTTCAGACTTTCAACGGCCGATTTCCAATTTTTCGATGTCCCGAGCTCCGTCATCAAGCGGGTACATACCTTCTCAACGAGATAGCGGACAATCGCCTTCGTATAGGATTCCGCTCCTTTTTTCAACATCGAGCAGCTGATTTGAACTCCGCCGTATTGAACGGTAGTTCTTTCAGGGGGGGTCGCCATATTCAATGAAAGAAGCTCTTTTCTCCCCTTCCGAATTTTCTCGACGATATATGGAGAGAAGATGTCGAACACGACGAGGTCGCGTTTTTGAGATAATTTGCGATTGTCCCGCTTCAGCCACTTTTCACCATCCCGAATTATACCGACGGAAAAAAGATTTCTTCCCGGAAGAATCTGAGAAACACCTTCATCCTCACGGATGATGGAAAAAGGAAGATTCGGTGTGTCGATATTGGTATAATGCTTACCGAGGATTACGCTGAATGCACCGACATGCGTCTCGTGCAGCACATATGAGAATGATCCGGTTTTAGTGCCGCGCTCGAACACGCCTTGATGCACAGGACCGAGCTTGTACATATGATTGCTCTGGTTCGTTCCGCTGCCGGCATTGAAGAACGAGAAAAGTCCGGCAATGAGTAACGTCGATTTGTGATGCGTCACCGTATAAGGGCCGCCAAAGATCGAGACGGCCTCGCCGTGAAATCCTTCACAATTGGCAAAGAAGAGTGAATTCTCGGCCGAGAACTGTCTTCCAAGTTTTGTCCCCTGCCCGACAAACGCCTTATTGAGGATTGCGCCGCCGGTAACCTCCGCTCCTTCACTCATTATAAAGGAGACTGCCTGGACTTTCTCACCGATTTCGGTCGGTTGTTCCTGACAGCTCAGAACAGTTCCGTTCTCAAGCAATGCTGCACCGTGGATGGACGCATACGGACCGATATTCACGTTGCGTATCGTACCGCAATGAATAACCTTCGCATCAGTGCCGACGATTCCTTTTTCAGTCTTTGTCGCTTGTATTTTTGCACCAATTAAACCAAAAAGTTTTTTCGTGAATTCACTATTACTTCGATACATTGCCTGAAGATGAGCGACCTGTGCAGTCAGGTCGTTGAGAAGTACGGTACCGCGTCCACCCCCTTCGTTCACGACATTGAGTTCGACGCCGTTTCCAAAATTTCCCTTCTCATCGGCGACAAGTGCTGCAACGTTTTGAATAAGGGCATTCGATTCGATAGTATAATTCGTTATCGCCGAACCAATATTGGCTATCCTTACATTATCACCGATTTCGCACCGGGCAATCGCGGCGTTATAGAGTCCGCATGGAAATTCAATGCCATCAAATGAGATCGAGCCTTTGTTTGTTCCGATAGATGTTGTACCGAAGAATTGAACATTCCGGATACGGGAGAGATCAGTCTCTGTTTTCACGGAGACGTCACTCCAATCACTCGCAGAACAACCCTGTGCTGTCAACAGTTGGATTTGTGCTGGCGTTAATCGAGAATATGTCATATGGAAGTCTGTTTGAGAATTGACGACTGATATATGAAGAATGTAACGAAATGAGCAGGGAAACACAAGAATAATTCTGGGGCGAATAAAAAAAATTCCCGGAACACCTTACATCATATTGGTGCCGCATTCCGCAATCTACACTTTTCACCCTGTAATTTCAAAATCACCAAAGGTATTGTAAAATCTATGAAAACCCTCTTTTTTGTATCACCATTGCTTCTGAAATAAAAAAAGATTTTTTTATAGGTTCATATTTCGACTATTCATTTCCCATCTCATAGTCTGGAACACCTATGCATCTTATCGACATTATTCGCCGTTTTAAGGGAGGAATTTTACTTGCCTCCTCACTTGTGGTGATCGAAAATGTTGCCTGGATCATCGAGCCGAGTGTTTTCGGAAAAGTCATCGATGCAATGATCGATGCGGCGTCGAAAGGAACGAATATATCTGCACTTAGTCCGCTCCTAATCTGGATTGGAGTTTTTTTGGTCAATTCCGGTGTCGGGTCATTGAGACGTTCGTACGATCAGAAAATTTTCCTTAATATGTTCACCGAAATAGCGACAAGCGTTTTGAAGTCTTCGAATAAACAAAAACTCTCCGTTTCACGGACAGCGGCACGGGCTCAACTGTCGAAAGAGTTTATCACATTCTTACAATACCGTGTCCCGGAGATTATCGAACAGGTCATCGCTATCGGCGGTGCATTGGTCGGTCTGTCATTTTTCGATTACAGGATCGCACTGACATGTTTTGTCGTCACTATCCCATTATTATCAATCAACATCCTCTATAATAGAAAGGTCGTTCTCCTGCAGGCCAATATTCACGACGGTGCAGAAGATGCATATGAAATTTTCGCCGGTCGTGATCCTGAGGCCGTTCGTGCATATTATTCGGCATTGGCTGTTCCTCAACTGAAAGTAGCGAACTGGGGGGCGATGACATTCGGGCTGATGCGGTTTTTCCTTCTTGGAATTTTTCTCGTCGTCCTCTACATCTCGATCGATCTGGATGATTTCACAACGGGAAATATTTATTCAATTGTTGCGTATATCTGGACGTTCATTACGTCATCAGAGTACCTGCCGGAATTAATGGAAAGCTGGACATCGTTGAAAGATATTTCAAGGAGACTCAGGGCTGATTAAATGGCTGTGGAGAGTTGTGATTTATGATTTATCAGTGCTGTCCAAAATAGATTATTATTAGTTGATAATCCCCTCAAATATGTTACTTAAGGTATAAGTATTTCGATTCATAAATTGGGGCCATAGAAAACATGGTTATATCCATAATAAATAATTTCTTGACGACAAAATCGCTGGCGTGTAGCGGGAAGAAGGGGGGCCGTGTGTTGGCGCAATTTCGTGTGTTTCGATCGAGGCTTATAAAAGCTATCAATTGAATATTTCTTAGATTAAAGGCCGAGATTGACGGACTCGAATGTGCCATCTCAACAGTGCGTGCTGGAGGCCATCTCACGCGGGTTGCGATTTTGTCAGGCTTTCTTTCTGTCCCTTTCTTTCCAGAAAGAAAGGGACAAAATACTCTAGCTCTTTCTGCGATTTATTTCGGGCAAGTCTGATGATTTATGATTTCCGAATTGACATACTATTTTTAACACCGTCGTCACATAATATTCTTCTTGCCGACAGCGGCAACGATCCCCAAAAGAATTCAACACTCATGAAACCGAGTATGCTGTTTAAGGAGGTAATGTTGAGCGGGATGTGAGGTGGGTAGAATTATCATTGAACCAACAAAGGTTTCCGTCACTAAGAGATTCCTCAGATGACGGAAACCTTTTATTGATCTGAAAGGTTTTAAAAAAACCTTCTGCCAAGCTACGCTTCATCTACCATTGATCCGGTTTCACGTTTGCTTTGCCATATTGCCCATGTAACTGCAGCAATCGCGAAAACCGCAACGATAATGCCGACTACGGTCCCCGAAATTCGGGGACTGACAATATTGTAATTCAGTACGAGTCCGAGGGCGAGTAAACTCACCATGTTCATCACTTTAATGAGCGGGTTTATTGCCGGACCGGCAGTGTCTTTCAACGGATCACCTACAGTATCTCCGGTGACTGCAGCTTTATGTGCCTCCGAGCCTTTTCCACCGTAAAGACCGTCTTCGATCATCTTCTTTGCATTATCCCATGCACCGCCTGCATTGGCCATGAAAACTGCGAGAAGCTGACCCGTAAGAATCATTCCAGCGAGGAAGCCGCCGAGTGCGTATGGTCCGAGAAGGAAGCCGACGAGGAGCGGTGTCATGATCGCGAGGAATCCGGGACCGATGAGCTCTTTCTGGGCAGTGTTCGTGCAAATGTTCACGACGCGACCGTAATCGGGCTTCTTTTTCCCGCTCCAGATATCCGCATCGCGAAACTGAACGCGGCATTCTTTCACAATTTCAAACGCAGCGCGGCCGACGGCACGAATCAACATACTGCTGAAGAGAAACGGAACCGCGCCTCCGATTAGAAATCCGATGAAAACGATCGGACTCGCAACAGTGATTTTCCCCGCTTCGACAATGTATTGCCCTACCGTCATTAAATTGATCTTATCTTCACTTCCGACTGCGATTACGGCGATGAAGCTGGCAAAAAGTGAGACGGCCGCAATCACTGCAGAACCTATGGCAATACCTTTCGTCTCCGCTTTCGTCGTATTTCCGACAGCGTCAAGATCGGCAAGTATTTGACGGGCCCGCTTGTAGCTTCCGGGAGCCGTCTTTTCCATTTCATCCTTATCATATCCCATTTCGCCGATACCATTTGCGTTGTCAGCTACCGGTCCGAAAACATCCATCGAAATTGTGTTGCCGGTGAGCGTCAGCATGCCGATACCGGTCATTGCTACACCGTATGCGATAAACAGCGGAGGTGTTCCGGCATAGACGAGAACCGAGAGGAGAATCGCCGTGGCAATAACAATAATCGCAGCGACCGTACTTTCGTAGCCGACTGCAAAACCCTGGATGATGTTCGTTGCATGACCCGTCTGGCATGCTTTTGCCAGACTCTGCACCGGTTTATGGCTGGTGTGCGTATAATAGCTGGTCACTTTATTGAGAACTATTGCCAGAAATACGCCGATGAGACACGTCAGAGCCGGACGCAGATCCAGACCGGCAATTCCGATGTTCGCGAAGAATGGAAGCTGAGTCGGATCACCGTTCGGGAAACCTGCAACAGACATTGGATTTGTTAAAAGATATGACGCATCGAAATGAAGATAAAGGAAACCAAGACCGAAGAATCCAAGAACGCTGATCATCGATCCGATCCAGAAGCCCCGGTGGACACTTTTAAGTGCGGTATCGGATGTATCGTGTTTACCGGCTTTTACGGTATAGGTGCTGATAATGGAACCGAGAACACCGACACCACGAACCAGCAACGGAAAAATTACTCCTTTGTGTCCGAACGTAGCCATACCGAGAATCATTGCGGCCACGATTGTGACTTCATAGCTTTCGAAAATATCAGCGGCCATACCGGCGCAGTCGCCGACGTTATCGCCGACATTATCTGCTATCGTAGCTGCATTGCGTGGATCGTCTTCGGGAATATCTTTTTCGATTTTTCCCACGAGGTCGGCTCCGACGTCAGCGGCTTTTGTGTAAATTCCTCCGCCGACACGCATGAAGAGTGCCAGAAGCGTTCCGCCGAATCCAAACCCGAGAAGCGCCTCATATGCCCGTGCACCAAAGATCAGGAAAATTGTCGTGCCACCGAGTAAACCGAGACCGTCGGTGAGCATTCCTGTAATCGTCCCCGTGCGATAACCAAGCTGCATCGCTTCACCATAACTGCTCCGGGCTGCTGATGCAACACGAAGATTCCCGGCTGTTGCAAGACGCATACCGACAAAACCGACAGTCCAACTGAACAATGCACCGACAAGAAATGCGCCGGCGCGCCCCCAGCGAAATGCATCAATCGCACCTGTATAGGTCAAATAAAGTAAGATTGTTAGAATTATGATGAGCGGCCCTATTCGTTTAAATTGAGCGCCAAGGTAGGCATTAGCGCCTTCACGTACTGCCGCGGCAATTTCCTGCATTTTTTTGGTGCCTTGATCGGCCCTGAACACCTGTTTCACCAGCAGAAGGGCATATAGCAATCCCGCGATAGCAATACCGAGGACCGTCAGCAAGCTTGCTTTTTCCAGTGTTAGAAAATTCGGATCTGTAAAGAGAGAAAACGGAACAAAGTGAGTTTCTTCACCGGAAGATTGTGATGCTGCCTGTTGAATCTGACCGAAACTCGGATTCCAGATATAAAGTGCAGCAAACAATACCATAAAAAATAGTATATATTTACGGCGTGATGACCGTGTCCGTAACCACGAGAGTCTGTAATGGCTCATTTCATTAATCCAATATGACTGTGAAAGTTAATTATGAATTACATTAATGTCCTTCCGACCCGGTACAGTATTTTCCATTTATCGACAGACATAATCCGCGATATTTTGCACATCCAGACCTAACCATGGATGGAATGGAAGGAGGCGGAAGAGAATTGAAATATTTCCGTCTGAATAATATAAAAGAAAATTTTAGAAATTTCAAGGGGAAAATGATCTTGAAAGATTACCGACCTTAATTATTAAGGTTATATCAATGCTTGAGCCCGCGATAAGCTATTAGTAAAACGAATGAATTTCGGGAATTCAGGTTATTGTTTTATCATCTCTGTTTCAACTGTAAACCCGAGCGCAGAAAAAAGGTCTGCATACTGTTGATGCTGTGACGGGATGAAAATCGTCGTGGCGTAAAACTCGCGGCGCTTGGGATACTCAGCCCGCAATTTTTTGAAGTGGGTTTTCCGATCATTCTCCGGGAGAGACAACATCAACCGGAGGTGCGCGTCGTCCCGTTCGATGTCATAACATTCTTTGATCACCTTTCGTACAATTTCATTCGTCGAACTGTCGACTGAATCCAGCATGACCTTCCGAGGTGTCGTGTCGTGAAGAGCCTCATTACGATTCCAGGCCGGCTGAAGGTCAAAATACCGGCAGACTGCAAGATAAATCATTTCAGCGCCGTTGATTTTACCGTCAAATGAATAACCGGCAATGTGCGGCGTGCCGATTGCCGCTTGCTGTAATAATTCATAATTGATGACGGGCTCATTTTCCCAAACGTCAAGAATACAAGCTGACAGATGTTTGTTCTCGAGTGCTTTCCGGAGACCCTGTGTCTCCACCACCCTTCCCCGTGAAGTGTTGATGAGAATTGAACCCTTCTTCATGCGCGAGATGCGAAACTCGTCAAAGAGACGAACAGTTGCATCGACGCCCTCAAAAGTCAGCGGAACGTGCAGCGTTATTATGTCGGCTTCCAATAGCCGATCAAGCGGAACAAATATCTGGGCCGAAGGTTCATGAGCCCCCGGTTTGGATGGATCGTTCATCTCCCGCGCCAGCGGCGGATCGTTGAGAAGAACCTCCATTCCCATTGCCCTCGCCAGCTTTACGACTTTTCTTCCGACATTCCCTACTCCCACCACACCGAGAGTTTTCTCGTGGAGCGAGAAACCCAGTCGCTTCCCAAGCACCAGTAACCCTGCAAGCACATATTCCGCAACCGATTGAGCATTACTCCCCGGGGCACTTGCAAAACCGATTTCTTTTTCTTTAAGATATTCAAGGTCGATATGATCGGTCCCGATCGTTGCAGTCCCGACGAACCTGACACGGCTTCCTTCAAGCAATTTTCTATCAACCAGAGAAACGGAGCGGACGAGGAGGATATCGGCTTCACGGACGGCAGCAGCATTGATTGAATGACCATCAAGTACAGTGAGCTCACCGAGCGAAGAGTACATCTTTTCGATCATCGGAATATTTTTATCTGCAACTATACGGTAAAATTTTTTCATTCTTTTCTTTTATCTTTATCCTTTTATCTTTTTACTCCCAGACGCCCGGAATTTTTTCGTTACAAAATTCGCATTTTCCCTTCACGATATGATTTTGAAGGATTGAAAAACCCCGGCGCTCAATAATCATTTTTTTACATTTATGGCAATAAGTATTTTCACCATCGTGATGCGGAACATTCCCGATATAAACATACCGGACACCTGCTTTCATCGCGATCTCCCGGGCACTTTCCAGCGTCGGGACCGGTGTCAATGGAAGCTGCGTTAGCTTATATAACGGAGTAAAACGCGAGAAAAAGAGCGGCGAGTCCTGTAATCCATTCGCACACAGCCACTCGCACATCCGTTTGATCATGTCACGGTCATCCGTCCATGTTGGTATCACAAGATTGGTAATTTCCAGCCAGACTCCCTCCTCCCGGATGACTTTAAGAGTCCGGAGCACCGGTGCAAGTTTTCCTTCGCTCAACTTTGCATAGATCTCTTCGCTATAACTCTTGAGATCGATATTCGCTGCATCCAGATATTTGCACAACCGTCTGAGCGGCATTTCATTGATAAAACCGTTCGATTTAAAGACGTTTCGAATTTTTTTCTCTTTTGCGATTTTTGCAGTGTCAAGAACGTACTCATAAAACGTGATCGGTTCCGAGTAGGTGTAGGCAATTGATTCACATTTTGTACTGACACACTGCTCGACAACAGCTTCAGGTGAAAGATCGTCGTTGATTGTCTCACGCGGACTCACCTGCGAGATCTGCCAGTTCTGGCAATTCAGGCAGCGGAAATTGCATCCTGCGACGGCAATCGAGAAGGCACGCGTCGATGGAAGAAAATGATTGAGGGGTTTTTTCTCAATCGGATCGATATGAACAGCGCAAGGATTTCCATATGCAATTGTATACAATTTTCCATCATTACAAATCCGGCTCCTGCATCGTCCACTCTCCCCTTCCGCGAGGTTGCACCCATGTGGACATTTAAAACATTTCACTCCGCCTGAAGTCTTACTATAAAAGAGAGCTTCCTTGCTCCATTTCCCGAGGTCATCATTCCCCGGACTTCCCTGTTCATATGAAGAAAACGATTTTGCCAACGAATCGAAATGTTTTAGTCCTATCGCGATTCCAGTCATCCCGCAGAGACATTGCTTGATAAAACGTCTCTTCGAGATTCCATTTATATCAACACGATCATTCATAGATTTTTTGTCCTGTAAAAGAAATGACAGCGCTCACTATGCTCAATAATGCGATAACGAAAAAAGCCACAGCCATACCTGCAATCGGAACCAGAAAGACAGATACACCGATTGCACCGATTGCAGAACCGAGGAGATCGACGCCATAGAGTGTCGATGTCACATGAGAAATTGTTCCACGATACAAGCGTACAGCGATCGAGAATTCCAGTCCTATCAGCACGCTGATGACCAACGTTAACAATATAAATATACAATAAATCATGAATGTACCAAATTGAATATCACGGAGCAGCATTAGAATCCCCGGTAGCATTATTGCATACACCGCAATAATTAATTGGACACGGCCGAATTGGATGACCGAGGGCCGCTCGAAGTATTTCTGTGCGTACCATGATCCCATCGCCAACCCGCCCATGAATACGGTGATAATACATCCTGTGGCCTGATACATGATACCATAGAGAATTTGGAATGAAAAAAGAAGCAGCACTTCAATCCCGGATGCTGCAAGTCCGGTTGTCAACATCCCGAAACTAACGGCATTGAGCTTTCGAAGAATCAACACTATAAGAATAAGAATGATACATATAGGTATCCACAGCGTTAAATTTGAATAACTTAGCCAGTAGAGTAACTGATGATAATATGCGACAGGAGTGAAATCCGAGTTCAATGAAGCATGAGGATCCAGCCGGTTGAGAATCTCATCGCTCCTTTGACGGGCGGACACATCGTCGATATAGTCCCGGTTCACATAATCTGTCTGAATACCGCGCCGTGCTATAAGTTCTGTTATATCGATCGAAAGAGAATCATCCGATGCCAGGAAAAAATTCTTCGAACCCGGAACAATCAGAATATGTGCGAATTGATCGTTGAGGGTTCGCACAATGGTTGAGTACACTGCAATCGCTGCAGGACTGAAATAATCTGCCGAAGAATGCATACTCAGCGATATGACTGCACCCGGAGCAAGCCGCTTTTTCAAATCGCGGAAAAATTCCAGAGTGTAATAGCGATTGATCTGGGCAGTTGAAGGATCGGAGACGTTAACGAGAACGACATCGTATCGTTCCCGGGTTTCCCGCACAAACCGCCGCGCATCGAACGTCAGGACATTGAATCGGCCATCCAGTACCTTTGGAATCAATTGTTTTCCGATCTCGATCAACCAGGGATTTAATTCGACATAATCGATTCTATCGACATTATATTTTAGAATTTCTGCCGGGATTCCCGATATACCTCCTGAAATCAGAAGTACCTTTCGGGGTCGGGGATGTTGAACCATCGCATAATGGACTGCCTCCTCATCGGCCGTCACATCATTCATCGACCAGAGTAAAATTCCATTTTCAAAAATATTTTTCTGATTATCCTGGGAGGTGACGGTGATTGTCCCATAAGGTGTATCCCGGTGAACAATCACACGCTGCCCTTCGTAAAGATAACTTTTCATAATGGTATCAAGATCCACATCGAGAAGCACTCCGACGCATACTACGCCGAGAAGAAGGCTTGAATATCTAATCGTCCTGTATGATGATCCGGATGAGAGTATGAAAACCGTGCTCAGCAGAATTAGCGCGATAATCAATAATGCCTGCGATGTCGTGCAGTATACGAGTAACACCAGATTCAGCAGTACACCTCCAACCACACTTCCGGCGGCTTCCAATGCGTACGCACGAGCAATGGTATTTCTTGCATAGTGTTCCGAAAGAGTCTGAGCGCATAGAGTGAATGCATACCCGGAGAGAATACAATATGGCAACAACAATACAAATGAAACGATGAAACTCGACGTAACTCCAATCATTGTTCCGGGAGAAAAAAGAATATTTCGTCCGTAGTTAAAAATAAAGATTGTGGTCAGGGGAAGGATTGACAGCAGCATAAGGGTCAGAAGAATCGCGTGATATCGATAATGTGTTATTACCGCGAATTTTCCCCCATAGGCACCCATCCCGGTCAGTATCATCCAGTTTGCAAGAACGATGCCGATAACCAGCTCATTTCCATAGAAGAGAGAAAGGCACTCCCGCAGAAAAATTGTCTGAGTGATAATGGCACCGAACCCGATCGCGCCAATCGCTATGTCATATTTTTTTTGCTGCAGCATTACTGCTTCGCACTCTCATTCTCACCGAACACGAGTGCCTCATACACAAAAATCTCCGCATCTTTCCATCCGTCCCAACCGATCCCGGCTTTATCCTGGGCGCAGTGGCCAAGAAATTCTTCTTTCGACCACCCCGTCTCAGACGCGACCTGAGGCAGGAATGTTCCCGATCGCCCTCCCTTCCGGATATAAATCCCGTGCCTGCCCAGGGTGATTTCGTCGATGGAGTGAATTTTCTTCATAGGCGTCAGAACTGAGATTTCAACTTCAAGAGATCCAAGCTCCGACGATTCGACAGGACGGAACCGCGGGTCCTCGGTTGCAGAAGCAATGGCCATCGACTGAACGACCTTGTACAGGGGCTCGCTTGCGTCGAACCGGCCAATACATCCTCTCAAAATACCTTGTTTCTTCAGGGTTACGAAGGCACCGCATGGTGTCATGAGCGCAGGAGATATCGAAGATGCATCGATGACCGGCGTTTCCTGCTTTTCGAGATACTTATCGAGCGTTTTTCGAACGATGGACAATAATTCTTTTTTCTCCCCTTCTGAAAGATTGAATCCTTGATCGGATTCCTCCTGATCGAGCGATACGGCAATTGCATTATAACCGACGACTGCATCACGTCCGCCAACGGGGGCATCACCGGAATTTTTATATAGGATCTTGTGGAATGAAACGTGCGGATTGTTTTCAGTCATAGCCAGGAGTGTCAGCACACACGACCAACCGCACATACTCGTGCTCAGGTTGGGTATTTTCATGGTTTCGTTGTGCCTGAGCGTGTCAAGAAGAACTGAGACGGAATTCGAACAAACGGCGTTTGCAGATGCCATATCCACTTTCTTTGCGTCCTCATAGGAAGGATAATGCGAAAAATCGGTGCTGATGATAAAAAGGTTCCGCGAATTAAAATACGGTTTGAGTTCACGGGCAATTTCTTCACACGTTTTTATCCCGCCTGTTCCGACAACAATTGGTATAATGGTGAATTTTTTCTTCATGACATATTGAAGAAATGGAAGCTGGACCTCCACGCTGTGCTCTGCTGCATGGGCATCGTCACGTTCGATAAAAACCTTCGATCCTTTGATCAGCTTTTGAGCAAGCTCACGGTTGACCGGAACAGGACCAAGCGGCGTGATATAATTTCCCTTCGTGTAGATTGCCGCTCCTTCAAAAGCGACATGATGGCTGGGTCCAAGAACGAATATATTTTCAAATTCCTTTTCGCCATCAATTTGGTTGAAGCCGGAAGCCGCGACCTCACCCGAAAACACATAGCCGGCATGAGGTGAAATGATTGCAACAACATTTTTCGCCTTTCCCGGCTGGACCGCTTTTGAGAAGAGGTCTGCAAGTGTTTGCTGCAGTACCGCCTTATCTTCCGGGTAAAACTGACCTGCAACAGCCGGTTTTCGGTCAATTGAATTATCCTGTGACCGACAGCTCGATAACGCGTTCAGAAACGCGACGAGACAGATGATAAAATAGACATTTTTTTTCATTGTATTTTCCATTAGTTGTTCTGTCGGGAACTTACTCAAACTTGGGCGGAATTGCAATCAAGAGAGTACAATATTCATCACAAGTGAAAACGTACAAAAAAAGTCCAACATTTGTCGGACTTTCAAAATCGCATTTATTGCTCTTTTTCAAAAATGATGAGCCGGTGAGGAGTTACATAATACGTCGTGTCACACGCTGTATTTCTTCGATCGACGTCAACCCTGCCAGCGCTTTCTGGATTCCGTCGAAATACATATCATGGAAATTGTTTGCGACTGCCAGGTCGCGTAGCTTCCGGGTGGTGACTTCACCATAGATAATCTCGCGCATCGCTTCGGTAATCATAAACACTTCATGAATCGCAAGGCGGCCTTTATATCCTATGCCCGTACAGAAGTTGCATCCTTTTCCCCGGAAAAATGTGATTCCCTCCGGAAGACCGGAGAGTCCCATCGTTCTCAGAAATTCACGACTCGGTTCATATTCCTCTTTACAACGAATGCAAATCCGCCTGACTAGTCGCTGCGCCTGTACACCAATAACGGACGCACTGACCCAGAACGAGGCGATACCGAGGTTGATGAGACGTGAAATGGCACCGAAAGCATCGTTCGTATGAATTGTGCTCAGCACAAGATGTCCTGTTAACGCTGCTTCGGTTGCTATGATACCCGTCTCGGCATCGCGAATTTCACCGATAAGAATGATATTGGGATCCTGCCGCAGAATGGAACGAAGTGAAGTTGCGAATGTCAGTCCGCGCTCCGGAACGATCTGAACCTGGTTGACAAGCGGGAGTTTATACTCGACGGGATTTTCAACCGTTGTGATATTCTTTGTTATTCCCTTGATTTCGTTCAAGGCAGCATACAACGTAGTCGTTTTACCACTCCCCGTCGGACCGGTTACAAGGATGATGCCGTTGGGAAGCCGCATTAATGACCGGAACAGCTTCAGGTTCTCTTCGGAGAAACCAAGATTCTCGAGCTCTATCATGCCTGATGATTTACTCAAAATCCTGAGAACGATCTTCTCCCCTTCAATTAACGGCAGACTGCTGACGCGTACATCGAACGAGCGATCTGCAAAATCAATCGTGATGCGGCCGTCCTGCGGAATAGCACGTTCGAACATATCCATGCCGCACTTTGATTTAACGACAGCGACCAACGCCGGGTGGGCTTCTTTCGGAAGTGTTAGAATACGTTGAAGCACACCGTCAATCCGAAAACGTATCAATAATTCTTTTTCCAGCGGTTCGATATGGATATCACTTGCGCCCATTTTTGTGGCACGGAGAAATAATTCGTCGACCAGCTGGGCCATGGTGGCTTCTGAGGTTCCATCGACGAGTCTGCGTGATTCAGTGGCTCCCCCTTTTTGAAGATCGAATTTTTCGAGCTTGATCGTTGAAACCATGTTCTGAAGCTTATCGATCGAACCCTGATACTTGTTAAAGGCCGTATCGAAATCCGACGGAGTTGTAACAATAGCGAGGACACTGCATCCGGTGAGTTTCTGTATCTGGATAACAACAGCTTTTATCGGGGGATCGATAAATGCCATCGTCAGCTCGATCCCAATGCGAAAAACCGGGATAGCACGGAATGTCTTGATCTCTTCATCGGACAATAACTGCCCCGGTGCCGTTTCGATCTCGTTGGTAATTGCCCTCCGCGCACATTTAAATGATGCGCTGATGGTATCGGCAATGACATTTTCAGAAATCGAAAAAACACTCATGAGACCACGTGTAATCCCTTTTTCCCGGATTGCGGCGAAAAAATTATCTTTTCGTGCTTCGAGCATCACCGGATCAAGGCTGCCCTGAGCAATGAGCGCTTTAAGGAGGGTTTGATGTTCAGGTATCATATCGTCGTTTAGTGTATGCCAAAGGTCGTCAGACTTCGACTAACTCTGTCGAGCTTATCCCCGCCAGCCTTCATCGGTCGATTGAGGCGGGCCGGCGCCTTAGGCGGAGAAAAGAAGATCAATATCATCCTGTGAAAATGTTTGCGCTACTTCCTTCTCTTTCTGTATTTTTTCACGAAGAGTAAGCAATTCTTCGATTTCGTGGGACTTGTACTGTCGCGGAATATTCTGTTCCGATCCGCCAATCAATATATCATCGACCGCCGAAGGAAGCAACGCCAATCCACATGTTCCACAATATTTATCTTCCATTGCGTTGACCGTTCCGCATCGATCACAGTAAATTCCCAGCGGAGATCCACACATACGACAAAATTTTCTCAATTTGTCGTTCGGCACTTTACATTTCGGACATTCCATCATTTCCTCAGCTTCTTTAATTCATTTACATAGGCGACCGTTCGTTGAAGGGTCTCACGGAACTTCGCCTCTTCGAACGGTTTCAGAAGATAGGAATATGCACCGGCCTCTTTCAGTTGCAGAACGGTTTCTCGCGAAGAGACCGATGTTGTCATCACCACTGTCGCATTCGCATCGTAACTTCGAATTTCTTGAAGCGTTGTCACACCGTCAACCTCGGGCATAACAACGTCGAGAAAAACAATATCAGGCTGTGATAGCTTGTATTGCTCGACTCCCTCCATTCCAGATGCGGCAGTCAGAATTTTTGTGAAGCCTGCCTTGCGTATGTACGTACTAATGAGCGCACGAAGGTGAGGTGAGTCATCGATGACAAGAAAAGTATAATCGGAAGTCACGTCTGGTGACAAGTTCGAAATCTCCTTTGCTTTGTCACAAAATAGAACTCGGTACGAGAGTTTACGAAAAAGACCCTGTGGAATCAAGTCGTACTCTGGAAATCCCGCCGGATATCTCTCCGAGCTCTACCTTGAATATTCGGTCGGATTGAGCGTTATCTTTAGGCTGAATATTATAAAAGGAGTCTGGAACCTGACATACAGAGGGTGTGTTGTTCTCCTTTTCACTCTATATATTTTTTGTGGTTCTCTTTTTTATTTTCTCAAACTATCTTTGAGAATTTTCCCTTTACGGCTAATATTAGCCATAATTATTATTCATCCCGGGAAAAAACCTAAAATCTTTAGTTTTTTTATCATTTTGCTGGCATTCGTTTTATGCTTCTTAATTGCTCTTCATATAATTTCCAGTCACTTACCGAGATTGTATCATAATATTTCTCATTAATCTATAAGATTTCAGTTTTTTCAATATTCTGCCGAAAATATACAATAGGAAGTGTCAATGAAAGAGTGTCAAAAGAAGAAGGGAGTATTTTCGAGGATGAAGAACCGTTATTTCTCTACTTCTATATACAGTGGCACTGTTAATGATGCTTATGAATTTGTAACATCAGTGGTATAAATGGTTATTGTTGGAGAACGACATGAATAAAAGGGATAAAATTAGAATAATATTATTTCTTATTTGGATATTCTTTTTTACAGTCCACGATATAGTTATTGCACAAACGCAAAACATACATTTCAAGCACCTTACCACAAATGACGGGCTTTCACACAGCTTTGCTCGTTCTATCCGCCAGGACAAGTACGGTTTTATTTGGATTGGAACCGATGACGGTCTAAACCGCTATGATGGATATACTTTTCGTGTATACAAAAATAACTCTCACGATAAATATTCAATCAGCAATAATAATGTTTCGACTATATTTGAAGATAGCAGAGGGGAATTATGGTTTGGCACTGCACAAGGCTTAAATCTTTACGATAGAAAAAACGATCGATTCATTCAGTATCCAAAATTGTCACAGAATCCTGTGTTATCAATTGCAGAAGATAAAGACAAGATACTTTGGATAGGTACGACTGTTGAATTATACAGTTTCGATTTAAAAAATGATAGTGTTCGTATTTATACTCCAAATATTATCACACACAACAAGGCTAACTTGAATACTGGAGGGCATAGGGCTATATTTATTGACAGCAGAAATAATTTATGGATGGGTTCCAGTTATGGTTTACACTTGTATGACAAAGAAAAGGATTCATTCATCAATTATTATTACAACGATAAAAATCCTCATAGCTTGAACAATAACGATGTTTATTCAATATTGGAAGACAAGACTGGCAGGCTATGGATAGGCACAGCGGCTGGCTTAAATTTATTTACGAATGCCCATGAACGTCCCTCAAATGGTGTATTTGTCCATTATCAGAATAACAAAAATGATCTAAACAGCATTTCTCGGGGCACGGTTCTATCTCTCTTGGATGACAATAAACACAATTTATGGATAGGTATTGAAGATGGCGGGTTGGACCTCCTTCATCTCGATGCCTACAAAAAAGGTGTCAATAGCTTTGTTCATTTCAAGAATGACCCCAACAGGCGAACGAGTCTTAGTCATAATTCTATTCAATCTCTTTCCCAGGACAAACAAGGCAGCATCTGGGTTGGTACATTTGGTGATGGAATAAATATCATAAATCCCGGATCAGAAAAGTTTATCCATATCATGAAAGAACCCGGGAACATAAATTCATTAAATAATAATCAAGTGAATGCTTTTTGTGAAGATAATGGTTTTCTCTGGATAGGTACCGGAGGAGGCTTGAACCGATATGATAAAAGAAACGATACATATAAGCATTATGTTCATGATCCCTTAAATAAAAGAAGCATTGGTTCTGATGCTGTTTGGGCTATTTGTAAAGACAAGCATGGAAACTTATGGGTGGGAACATGGGGCGGTGGTCTTAATAGATTTGATTATAAAACCGGAACATTTGATCATTATTATAATAATCCTAAAGACACTACAACCATCGGCAGCAACAATATATTCTCCATTTTTGAAGACAGCAGAGGAATTTTATGGATCGGAACCATGGGTGGCGGATTGAATATGTTTGACAGGAAAAAGAAAATATTTATCAGGTACGACGCATCAAATTCGGGAATATTATCCAACTATGTTCAAGCAATAATAGAAGCGAAAAATGGTGATTTGTGGTTTGCAAATGGAAGTGGATTCAGCCATTTCGATATAATAACAAAGAGATTCGAAAATTTTCAACATTCCATGAACGATAGTACAAGTTTGAGCAGCAATGTGATATCATCAATTTTCGAAGATAGTAGAGGAAATCTTTGGATGGGAACAGCTGAAGGTCTTAATCTGTTTAACAACAACACAAGAAGGTTTACGCGCTATTTCATAGAAAACGGATTGCCCGATAATTACATTAAAAGCATCCTTGAAGATAATCATGGAAATCTTTGGATCGGTACGAATAAAGGTCTATCAAAATTTATTAACGCAATCAACCTGCCGGTAAAACCGGAATTCAAGAATTATGCATACGGAGACGGTTTACAGGGCGACGAATTCGGCAGACGATCATGTATAAGAGATGCTGACGGAATGATGTATTTTGGTGGATCAAACGGATTCAATGTTTTTAATCCCGATAGAATTATAGAAAATACATATATTCCACCAATCGTCATCACCGATTTCCAAATTTTTAATAAACCCGTAGTGATTGGAGACAAGGGATTGAGCAATGAAATTGGTATGACCGAGGGTTTGGTTCTTTCATACAAGCAATCGGTTTTTTCATTCGATTTTGCTGCTCTTAATTACATTTCTTCGTCAAAGAACCAGTATGCGTATAAGATGGAGGGATTTGATAAAGATTGGAATTATGTTGGCACAAAACACACTGCAACTTATACAAATTTAGATCCAGGGAAATATATATTTCGAGTAAGGGGTTCGAATAATGATGGGATTTGGAATGAGGAGGGAATATCCATACTAATTACGATAATACCTCCGTTCTGGCAGACTCTTTGGTTCAGATTCGTAATGCTGGCTGTTTTGGCTGGTGCTGCCTTCTGGATCTACAAGTGGCGAGTGCAGGTGAGAGACTTTATAGAAGAGAGACGGATGGAAGCGGCTCTATCAAAGGAACGCAATCTTCTTCGAATGATCATCGATAACCTCCCTGATGGGATCTATGCCAAAGATATGGAATGCCGTAAGACTTTCGCAAATAAGGCAGATTATCGAAACATGGGACTTGAATCGGAAGCCCAATTGCTGGGAAAGAATGATTACGAACTCTTCCCGAAGGAACTCGCCGATAAATTCATCGCCGATGATCGATCGGTTATTCAAACAGGCCAGCCTGTGCTCAATCGCGAGGAGTATGTGATCGATGCCGAAGGACAGAAACACTGGCTGATGACATCCAAGCTTCCTCTACGTGATCAGAAGGGCCAGATCATCGGTCTTCTCGGCATCGGGCGCGACATCACCAAGCTGAAGGAAGCCGAAGATATTTTGCAGGAAAGCGAAAAAAAATACAGGGAATTGTTTGATGAAGCCCCGGTAGGGTACCATGAATTGGATGTAGAAGGACGCATCACCCGTGTCAACGAAACCGAACTGAAGATGTTGGGATATGCCGCCGAGGAAATGATCGGCCAGTATGTATGGAAATTCGCTGCCGATGAAGAACAGTCAAACCAAAGAACATTGGCAAAATTGGCCGGCACGATACCGCCAAGTCAGGGCGTCGCGCGTGTTCTCCAGCGGAAAGATGGATCAGAGATGCCCATCCTTCTCGAGGATCGACTTCTCCGGGATGTCGATGGAAAGATAACAGGTATCCGAACAATCGTTCAAGATATCACCGAGCTTAAACGCATCGAGGAAGCGCTGGAGCATGAACACAATTTGCTGCGAACATTGATAGACCTTATCCCCGATTATATCTATGTCAAGGATACAGAAAGCCGGTTCATTCTCGGGAATACAGCTCTTATACAAAGCTTAGGGAAGAAAACAATGGAAGAAATCTACGGAAAAACCGACTTCGACTTTCATCTTCCGGAAGCTGCCGAGGAGTATTTTGCCGATGAGCAGGAAATATTCCATACAGGCCGACCGCTGATTGATAAGGAAGGGCTTATTATTGAATCTTCGGGTGAAATGAAATGGAACATAACAACAAAAATCCCTCTTCGAGATCCTCAAGGAAAAATCATAGGGCTGGTCGGCAACGGTCGCAACATCACGAAACGAAAACTGGCGGAAGATAAACTCAGAAGGTCGGAAGAAAATTTCAAACGAATAGCCAGCAATATCGAAGATATAATCTACAGCGTCGATGCCAAAACAATGGAATACCGCTATCTCAGTCCGGCATTCGAACGTATTCTCGGTTATGCGGAGGATGACATAAAAATGATGGGAGGCCGCCGTTTGTTTCTCTCGAAGATTATTCTTGAAGAAAAATATATGAGGCAGGACCAGATTGTCGGCGATATCACATCTCATCAACGGAGCGGCGGTGCAGATTATTACGAAGCCTGGTGGCGATGCAAAGACGGCACGGTGAAATGCCTTGAAGATCATTGGATCCCGGTCTTTCATGAGGGCTGTCTTGTCAGCACCGACGGCATCCTGCGAGACATCACTGAACGGAAGAAAGCAGATGAAGAACTTCGCCAATCGGAAGAAAATTTTCAGAGAATGGCCAGCCATATCGATGAGGTTCTATATAGTATCGACGAAGATAAAAAAGAATTCCGATATCTCAGTCCGGTATTCAAGCAAATGTTCGGTTATAATTTAGAGAACATTCAACAGATGGGCGGACTCCGTGAATTTTTCTCCATCGTGACTCCAGATCAAGTATTCGCTCCATTGAGGGAAGAAATCGACAATCCAGCCAAAGCGAATTCTCTTGATGTGTCTACCCATCAGACAACCTGGTGGAGATGCAAAGACGGCTCATTGAAATTTATCGAAAACCGCTGGATTGCGCTCTACGAAGGGAATCGACTTGTCCGCATCGATGGTGTTCTACGCGATATGACAGAACAGCAGCGGCTGGAAGAGGAGCGGCGGACGTTCGAAGAAAAATTGAAGAGAAGGAATATCGAGCTCGAACAAATGCTTACCGATCTCCAGGAAATGCAGGGGAAAGCCATCAGGGAAGAAAACCTTGCGGCCGTCAGTCGGCTCACGACAGGCATCGCAGATGAAATCGATACGCCGTTGACAACTCTTACAAACGTCCTGAAAAATGCGAACTTCGATATTCTGGCGAAAAACTCACCCCAGCTGCTTCGACAGGTGAGCGATGGAGTACATCAAATCAAAAAGGTCATTGATCAATTACGCCGCATTTCGCGATCCGAAAATACCGCCGGCATTGACCTCATCAAATCGCTGAATGAAACATTCCCGCCCTTGTCGGAGAAATTGAAACCAAAAATCACGGTGTTGAAAAAATAACCCCGGCTATTCATCTATCTATAAAAAATCCCCGGTATATGCCGGGGACTTTTTGTACGTTCACAAAGACTGATTAACGTTATTTTGCCAACACCAGCTTACCGGATTTGATGAATGGTTTCCCATCTCTTACCGGCGCAGCATTGAATCTATAGATGTATATTCCACTGGAAACTTCTCTTCCCATATCATCCCTCGCATCCCAAACTGAATGATAATATCCCGCCGGTCTATCTGCATCCACCAGCGTTCTGACCTTCCTTCCCGACATATCGTAAATCTCAAGTGTAATAACTGCTTCTACCGGAAGTCCGATCATGATAGTTGTCGACGGATTGAATGGGTTCGGATAGTTCTGACCAAGCATATACTCTGAGGGTATATCGTTGCCAACCCGGTCGATTGATGTCGACGAAATTGTAGTAAAACTCCAATCATCTGAAAACTCGCTAAGCCACACAGAATTTTTCGCCCTTACTCGCCAATAATATGTTGTGTCGTTGCCCAGTGGTCCTATCTGCCTGAATGTCGATGTAATGGTCGAGTCGTCGAACACTAAAAGTGTGAAGCCTGTGTTTTTTGACACTTGCAGACGATACGTCGTTGCCCCTGTGGATGGATTCCAGCTCAGTGTCGGTGTGATGGCAATACCTGTTGATACATCTGTCGGTGCCAGCAACACTGGAACCGGCGGCGGGGCAATTATAGTCGTGAAACTCCATGCCGTCGAATAACTACTCCACCCTGCTGTGTTTTTTGCACGTACACGCCAATAGTATAACGTGTCATTCCCAAGCGGTCCAACCTGTTTCGATGTTGATGCAACCGTCGAGTCGTCAAACACTGTCGTGCTGAATCCGGCATTCTTTGATACCTGAAGCTGATATGCTGTTGCTCCACTTGATGTGTTCCAACTCAGTGTTGGTGTGATGGCAATACCTGTCGATACATCTGTCGGTGCCAGCAACACTGGAACCGGCGGCGGGGCAATTATAGTCGTGAATCTCCATGTTGTCGAATAATCACTCCATCCTGCCGTGTTTTTTGCACGTACACGCCAATAATATAACGTGTCGTTCCCAAGCGGTCCAACCTGTTTCGATGTTGATGCAACCGTCGAGTCGTCAAACACCATAGTAATAAATGCTGAACCCTTTGATACCTGAAGCTGATATGCTGTTGCTCCACTTGATGTATTCCAGCTCAGTGTCGGTGTGATAGCAATACCTGTCGAAGTATCTGTCGGTGCCAGCAACACTGGAACCGGCGGTATAACCGGTAAGGTAGTAAAATTAAAACCAGGTGAGTAACCACCCCATCCTCCTATGTTCTTCGCTCGCACCCGCCAAAAATAGGCCGTGTTGTGTTCCAGCGGACCAATCAGCTTCGATGTTGCTGAAATCGTCGAGTCATCAAACACCATAGTAATAAATGCTGAACCCTTTGATATCTGGAGATGATATGTCGCCGCTCCGGTTGATGTATTCCAACTTAATGTCGGTGTCAGCGAAATATCGGTCGAGACATCCGGCGGTGCCAATAATTCCGGAGGCAGCGGCGGTGTAGCCGTAGTAAAATTCCATACAGAAGAATAACCGCTCCATCCATAGGTATTTTTCGCCCTCACCCGCCAATAATACATCGTATCGCTGCCCAGCGGACCGACCTGCTTTGTTGTTAATGCAATTGTTGAATCATCAAACACGAGCGTACTGAAACCCACGCTTTTTGAAACCTGCAATTGATATGCAGTCGCTCCGCTCGATGCATTCCAGCTCAGTGTCGGAGTTATCGAAATATTCCCGGCTCCACTATCAGGCGAGAGAAGAATCGGTGCAGAAGGAGGTTCCAGGCCGGTATATGACGATACCAATGAGTACGAGGCACTTGCGCTATTCGAGTCGTTTGCGACGGCAAACGTGATGGTCGTATATGTACTGCCGAAGGCCGGCTCATTCCATGCAGAATTCAATGGAACAGCAACTACTCTTTTTGAAGCTGCACCCACTTCTATCGCCCTCACAAGCAACGCTGAAGCACTGCTGGTGAATGTGGCGGTAAGATTCGATCCTGTGGAAAATGTATAATAGTCTACAGCGACTTTATTGACAGTGACAGTTCCCGAGTTATAACTGGAATTCGAAACGGTTGTGCCCATCGGTTTTGTAAGCGATCCCGAATAAGTATATCCATATCGGCTGTTATACGACACATCGTTCAGCGAGTTTGCTACAGTCCAATCCTGAAACACATCGTTGAACCTTCGAGATGTCGCGGGTGTGTATGCCGCGAGGGCGTTGTTCATTCCTGAAATGCCATTCGCCGTGTTGGCAACCAGCAATTTCAAATAGTTATTAGGAAATTGATTCCAGAGATAGAGGCTCCAGCGGGTCGCTCTGGAATAATCCTCCAGACTACTATTCCAGTCCAGGAGATAGATGTCGGTGCTGTCGGTATAAAGGTCTTGACCGACGTAAGGATATCCACATATAAGTTCTGCACATGTAGAACAGGACTCATTAACGAATGTCACCTCATTTTGATCGTAGTTCCAGTGAATCATGTGTTGAAATTCATGCGCAGTGGTGCTCATCGCGTAGGTGAGTCCCCATTGAACCTTCAGATTCTGAGGATCACCATCGACGTAATAAATTTCGGCATGGTTACTTCGACGTAACCCTTGCGGGTCAGTGAACTCGTTCAGATCAAAGAAGTATCCGGCGACATAGCCTCCCGATCCGCTGTAGCCATCTTTAATATCGAGGATAAGAATAATGATACGTGGATCGCTATCCACATCCGGAGGGTTACCGAAGGTATCGACGTCTGTTTGATAAACTCCTTTTGAAGAATTCGCGGGTGTTCGAAAATCGAAAGCATCACGAACAGAATCTACGGCAGCCTGATTGACCTTCCCGTGAACCCACAGAGAATCTTCCACGAAGATATAGGCATGTGTTCCAACCGCACGGCAGGTCGACGGAACACTATACTCCACATTCGTAACCATGTTTGTCGCCCACCAACTGTGTGTATTACCTACGCTGAAACCCCATACTGCCCTCTTTTGCAGACTCTCGGACTTCAGAATCTCGGGATGTGCTTTAACATATTCCTGAATCCTGATTTCTTCATCGTGTAGTACCATACACCCGGGAATAGGAGTGAGATTCGGCAGCTGTTGTAGTATACCTCTGGATATATCGAACGACTGGGCATTAGTGATCTGATGAAGACTTATGAAAAATATAAAAGCCTGTGTGATGATCACACCAATTTTACTATATACCCGTTTTTGCCGGGCCATATGAGAAGCATCTGATATTTTTACGGACATATCTACCCCCTTCTGGTTATAAGAATATACCATCGGTTTTATTGAATATCAACGAAAAGAAAGTGCTCTCATTGACATGTCATATTTTTCAAACCGCCTGAAAACAATGAATAATTCCATGAAGCTTCTATTCTGATGCCTAAAATCTCGTTCATAAAATCTTTATAAAATACCACTTGACATATGAAAAGAATATATTATATTAATATTTAATTATTTAGGAACTTATTATTAAATACCTTAGTTAATAATGTATATTATCACAAATACCTTATTATAGAAAGGGGACATATGAAAAAAATCGAAGCGATCGTTCGGCCACAGACGATAGAAGATGCCCGCGAAGCTCTCCTGGAAGCAGGCGTCACAGGGATGACCATCATCGAGGTACGCGGCATCGGCAGACAAAAAGGACATACGGAACTCTATCGCGGTTCAGAATACCAGATAGACTTCCTTCCGAAGATGAAAATTGAAATCATAGTTCCGGATAAAATCCTCGAGACGGCGGTCAGCACAATCATGCGAGTCGCGAAGACCGGTCAGATCGGAGACGGTAAAATCTTCATCTCTACCATCGATGAAGCAATTCGGATACGTACTGAAGAATCCGGTGATTCTGCACTGTAAAGATGGAAATTAGGAAGGCATTTTTCATTAATAACCAGGGGGAAGGAATGAAATTATTATTGAAACAAACAATTTTCACGTTTGCATTGATGATCTACGGAAGTGTCGCTATACATGCAACACCTTCCACGATTATATGGATACCTTCAGTGGATATCCAACCTTACTCTGTATTCCACTTTGGCATAGATAATTATTTCACTCTTTTCAAGAAAGGAATTGGTGAAGGCGGCGCGGCATTCCCTACAGACCTCGGTCTCACCGTCGGCATTCTGCCCTTCTCAACTATTCAGACAGAAATCGGCGTCGATCTCTTGGAACCCCTGCATTCACCCTGGGCCTTCAACGCTAAAATCGGCATTCCTGAAAATGTCGTCACCGGGTGGTTTCCCGCGATTGCGGTCGGAGGATATAATTTTGGCGTACAAGAGAATGTTACGAATGTTAATATACTCTATGCATTGACAGCGAAAACGTTTCCGGTCATCGGACGGATTTCCGCAGGATACTACACTGGAAATAAGAATATTCTTATTGATCCGGATGGGAAAATTGATAACAGTGGTGTTTTGCTCTCATGGGATAAACAGGTTACGGAAATCAGCGAGAATCTCTGGCTTGCGGTCGATTACCAGAGTGGAAAAAATAGTTATGGAGCACTTAGTTTTGGTCTTACGTGGTTATTTTCAAAAAATGTCAGCGTCATATTCGCACGAGACGTTTATAACAATAATGCTCCCAGTACGTTTACCGCGCAAGTGGATATTAATATATAGACAATATTTTCTAAAAAAACAGATCTTTTACTTTACAATGGGGGATACATTCATGAATCGCATATTACATAGATTTCTTATCATACCGATATTGTTTCTTGTTTTACTGATGGCAGACTCTGTGATAAGATACTTGGTATCCGTGTCTCGGCAGCCGATGAGATTGAAGGTCTGGATTTGCCCGAGATGGGAGTAAAAGGATATGAAGATCATCCAAAATCTGGAAGGGAATATTTGCCGGCAAGAATCAGTTGATGATGTAATTGGGGGCGATGGCTCAGATCTTTTAAGACGTCGCCCTATTTCCCCATATAGATCAGTTCGATTCCGGTCTCTCTTGCATACTCGTTTATTCTTTCGTCGCGGTAAAATTCTTTGTAATACACCCTTTTAACGCCGCAATTCGCAATGAGTTTGAAACAGGTAAGACAGGGAGACGCCGTCACATAGATTTCCGAATTATCAATTGCGACACCGTTTTTAGCCGCCTGAGCTACTGCATTCGATTCGGCGTGGACCGTCCTTATACAATGTCCGCCTTCCATATCATGCCCGGCTTCCTCGCAATGCAGGGCACCTTTTAGACTGCCGTTATACCCTGTGGACAGGATGGTCTTGTCGCGTACGATGACTGCGCCGACATGTTTCCGGTCGCATGTGCTTCGTGTCGCGACCTGCTCTGCAATATTCATAAAATACTCATGCCAGCCGATCCGTTTTTCATCCATCGTCAATCCCTGTCAGTAGTGGATATTGAATTTTTTCAAATAATAATCAAATATAAACAATAAAAATGAAATAATTGACCTTTATGAAATAAATTTCTATATTTAATAAAAGTTGACGCACAAGGCCTCAAAAATAAATTCCATAAACCCTTTTCCTTTCTTTTGAAGCCTCGACACTGGTAAAAATCCTGGGTGCCATACTCTCTTTCAGGCGATTGTATTTCAATACAGATGATCACAATGAGGCATGCATGAACACTCTTTTCATTAACCCACTGTATCCGGATACATTCTGGAGTTTCAGGCATGCTTTGAAATTCGTCTCCAAGAAAGCGAGTTTTCCGCCTCTCGGACTGCTTACAGTCTCCGCAATGCTGCCTGAAGAGTGGAATAAAAGGTTGATTGATCTCAATGTAAGCACGTTGAAAGACAACGATCTCCGGTGGGCCGATTATGTATTTCTCGGAGGTATGTCGATTCAAAAAGAATCGGCAAAAGCGATTATTCAACGATGCAAAGATCTCGGTGTGAAAATCGTCGCTGGCGGCCAACTATTTACCGCACACTGGGAAGAATTTGAAGATGTCGATCATCTCGTCTTGAACGAGGCCGAACTCACATTACCTCCATTCCTGGAAGATATGAAGATTGGTCGCGCCCGCCATATTTATACGTCGAATCAATGGGCAGATATTCAAACAACACCGATTCCTCTCTGGGATCTTATCAAATTACGCCCTTATGCCTCGATGAATATCCAGTACTCTCGGGGATGTCCGTACGATTGTGAATTCTGCGATATCACTGTGCTCTACGGCCGTGTTCCACGGACGAAAGGAAAAGAGCAGGTCATCCATGAACTGGAAAGCTTGTACGGGAGAGGCTGGCGGGGTGGCGTTTTCTTCGTCGACGATAATTTTATCGGTAATAAAGAAAAATTAAAAAAAGAAATCCTGCCCGCGATTATCGAATGGATGGAACGACGGAGACGTCCTTTCCATTTCCAAACCGAAGCGTCGATCAACCTTTCGGATGATGAAGAGCTGATGCATTTGATGGCGAAGGCCGGATTCAACGCGATTTTTGTGGGAATAGAATCTCCGAACGAAGAAAGTCTAATCGAATGCAAAAAAATCACCAATAAGAACCGGGATATGATTGCGAGTGTGAGGAAAATTCAGAAATTTGGTATGCAAACACAGGGAGGATTTATCGTCGGATTTGACAGCGATCCAACAACCATCTTCGACAGGATGACCGGCTTTATCCAGGAAAGCGGCATTGTCACCGCGATGGTGGGATTGTTGAATGCCCCCGTTAATTCAAAACTGTACAAACGGCTGCTGAAAGAGGGAAGACTCTTGAAGGCAGCGACCGGAGATAACACCGACTTTACAATAAACTTCATACCACGGATGAATGTCGATGCCTTAATCGAAGGGTATAAGAAGATCCTCCATACAATCTATTCACCGAAGCACTATTATGCACGCGTAAAAAGTTTTCTGAAGGATTTTAAGCCGACACAATCCGCGCGGTTTCATATACGGCTGAGCGACATCCAGGCTCTTGTGAAATCTGCTTTGCTCCTGGGAATCATCGGAAAAGAACGGTACCAGTACTGGAAATTATTCTTCTGGTCGCTCTTTACACGTCCGCGGCTCTTCCCGCTCGCGATTACCTTCGCTATATATGGGTTTCATTTTAGAAAAGTATTTGAGGCGTACTGCTGAATCAATAGATGAATAGCACAGAATTTGAACAATCCTGCTATACAGTAAAGTTAAGCCGGAACATACTGCAAGTCTATCATGTATGTATCAATTCTTTAAGAGTATTCACCACATATATCATCTGTTCTTCCTTAATCCCCGGATAACACGGCAAAGAAAGAGTGTGTGCAGCAAGATTTTCTGCAACAGGAAAATTCCCTTCCTGATACTGTAAATATGCAAAACCTTCATGGAGGTGCATCGGTACGGGGTAATGGATATTTACTCCAATCCCCTTTTGCATCATTTTTTCAAAGAGAATATCCCGATGGTCTACCTGAATCTGATAGACATGATAGACATGTTCAATATCATTAATCTCTTTCGGTACTTTGACGGGCATATTTGTGAAACGAGCATTATAAAATCTTGCCACACCTCTTCGCTGTTCATTCCATTCATCGAGATGCGGCAACTTTACAGACAAGACCGCCGCCTGGAGAGCCTCCATGCGGGCATTGATGCCGATGGATGTGTGCTCGAACTTTTTTATAGAACCGTGGTTACGATATTTTTGGCATAATTCGGCAAGCTGATTATCATTTGTAGTTATTATGCCCGCTTCGCCGATTGATCCAAGATTTTTACTGGGGTAAAAACTGAATGCCGCGATATCCTCAATTGAACCGACTCTCCTGCCGTGAAACTTTGCACCATGCGCATGTGCACAATCTCCTAATACTTTAAGATTGTATTCGCTCGCAATCGCCTTGATCTCATCCATGTTTGCCGGCTGGCCGTAGAGATGGACCGGCAAGATGACCCGTGTTTTCGGTGTGATCTTCTCACGGATTTTTTGAGGATCAATATTCGATGTGACCGGATCAATGTCTACAAAAACGGGCCTCGCTCCGAGGAATGCCACAGCTTCAGCCGACGCAAAAAAAGTCATAGCCGGAACGATCACTTCATCGCCCGGCCGGATGTGCAACGCTTTTAACGCAACCAGAAGTGCCGTTGTCCCGTTGCTTGTCCCGACGGCATGACCAACCCCGATGTATTCTGCAAATTTCTTTTCGAAATTTGAAACTTCGTGACCGAGAACGAAGGAGGAACTTTCGATAACTCTCTTTATGGCTGCATCAATTTCAGAGTGCAGACTTTTATGCAGCAAAGTAAGATCGCTAAAAGGAATCTTCATGATGTTCTCCACCACTTGATAATACATAAAATACAATTTTTCCGATGTAAAAACAGGTCGATTTATAAAGAAATTGTGAGTCGTGAGCTATGAATGAAGAATGATCAGACTTGTCCAAAATAGATATCGCACTCCTACAGGGTGCAGAATTAACTTTCTTTTGACATTTCTTGGGATTTCATCCCAAGCCGGAGTATCCGACCCTTACAGGGTCTGAATGCAATGTAATTTTTGAATTTCGCAATATGGATATGCCTTTAAAATCACCCCAAGGGGGTGGGATATATCCGCAAGGGGCGTAGCCCCTTGAATCTTAAAAGAATGGACATCAAAAAACCCTGAAGGGGTGAGATATTTCTCAAGGCAGATCATTAATCATATTTTCATTCTTTAATGATTCTTTCTACCATGTTTTGGACAGCACTGAAGAATGATGAATTATGAATGAATGCATTTGGGACAGCCAAGCGGCAGAGCCTTACATTGAACGGCGCTGATACATACTTTCACTGATATTTTGACATCATCGAGACAACTGCTCCACGATTGGTTTCGCGAGAGTGACTGCAATGGAGATATCAAGCGGTTTAGCTGCCTCCGGTCGTTGTCCCTCTCCAGTTCGTGGAGATCGACCACGTCCTGACCGTTCTCCACCCGATCCTCCTCCACCTCTGCCCGGATATCCACCCCGTCCACCGCCTCTTCCCGATTCTCCCTCACCCATTTCTCCACGAGAACGATTAATAGGTGCAGATCCTGTTTTAATCTGTAACCCGATCGTGCCTTCTTTGGTAAGATCTATTGCATAGGGATGATCATTGTCTTTTTTCATCGGTATTTTGAGTTTGTAGATTAACCCCTGATCTTCATCCTGAATATTGATCGCCATTCCTCTCAGCTGCATAACCGGACTTATCTCCCGTTCATTTTTCCCCGGACCGAGTATTTCAACATTCGCGAGAGAAGTTTTAAGAAGCTCATCCCGGTGTTCAGCAAATTGTCCTTCTCTATTGTTAGAATCAGGTCGATCCCAACCGCCGGGCATAAATGCTTCATGCATCCCCATCGGATAATGGATGCCGATATGTTCGTCTTTCCCACCTTCAGGATCGAACCAGAGCGTCATTCCGGACAGTACAATCCCCCTTGCTGTCTGGCGGTCTTGCGCCATGAGGCATACATAAAGGCACGAGTCATCATTCCGAAAACCGACCAGAACCGGCTCATCCTTGATTGCCGTCATTGCCCATCCACTTGCTCCTAGACTCGAATCGGCCGGATTTTCATGTCCCATCCAACGGCTGGCCACCTCAATTGTACTGCTGCAGCCGGAAAGGATTAGCACAAATGACAACATGAAAGCTGATACCAAGAATTTGAAAATTTTCATTACGAGATCTCCCTTATCGTTTTCGATGACATGACAATCATACAACATTAGACACGTGAGGGTCAAAAAAGTTAAAATTCTTACCAATAGAATTGGGCATGTAAGGACTAAAAGAAGATACAGAGTAGTGGGCTTCTGAAATGACTAACTTGATCCCAAAAAAGCTCATTTTGATTAGCTATACCACTCAATTTGTCGTTTTCACCGTTGTACACCTGTCCACTAAATAAACGATCGATTTGTAGCTGATGCCGCTATGGAGTGATAGACCGATTTCACACGTTCGACTCGTAGAGTATCCCTCTGCACAGTCTTGAGGAATCTGCCTGTGCAAGTCCGCAAGAGCGCTTTCATTTAGTTCGGGATAGATAAAACCACGGTCTCCTGCCCAGCCGCAGCAGCCGATCCCGGTTGGAACGATGACCTTCTCGGCACAGAGTTCCGCTACCTGTCTAAATTTCCCGTTCAATCCCATCTCGATGGCACTGCATGGTGTATGAATAACCACCGTCTTGTTGAGCTTATGGAACTCCAACCTCTCAACTAAAAACTCAAGAATAAATTCGATCGGCTCGAAGAGCTGCAATCTTGGATCAAGTGTTTCTTTCATCCGGAAAAGACATGGACTCATATCAACAAGAATAGGATATGCACCGTCATTCGATGCCTTCAGCAGAGCGGCTTCGAGTTCCTGTGCCTTCATCATCCCCTGTTCTCTGAATCCCTTGCTGTCAAAGGCCATACCACAGCAGAGTCTTGAAAGTCTATCAGGAATGACGACCGCATACCCTGCTTTCTGCAATAATGCGACTGTCTTCTTCGTGACCGCTTCGCGGACATCATAGTCGTGCGAAACACCCATCGCGCGATTGATGCATGACGGGAAATAGACGACTTTCTCTCTCTCGACCCCCGCCTTGACCTTCACCCTTTTCCCACCCTTCGGTACATACCTGTTCCATTTCGGTAATCTATTTGCAGTTATCTTTCGTGTAATCGATGATATTTTTTCCAAAAACGCAGTGCCAAAGATTCCGCGAATGACATAAGTCGTGTTTAAGATTATTCTCACAACCCTAACAACAAAACTCATGTGCTTCGCCATGACAGTAGCAACTTTATTTGCAAGTCGTGAGTTATCGTCAAACCTTAATTCCTTAATCAACGATCCGGTGTCAATCCCGACCGGACAGGCTTGAGAACAAAGCCCGTCTGTCGCACAGGTTTTATCGCCTGAATAGTCAAATTCCCGACGCAGGGCGGCAAGCCGAGACTTCTCGCTCTTCTGCTGGGTAAGTTGCATCATTTCACGGTAGACGGCGATCCTATGACGCGGCGTCATCGACAAATTCTTCGACGGGCATAGCACTTCGCAGAATCCGCATTCAATGCATTTATCGATGATTGGATTTGCAGGCATCAGCGGTTTAAGATGCTTGAGATGTGCAGTCGCGTCCATATTGATGATGACATCAGGATTGAGAAGATTATCCGGATCGAAAATCATTTTTATTTCACGCATCATCGCATAGGCTTCGCTTCCCCATTCCAGCTCCACGAACGGGGCCATATTTCTTCCGGTGCCGTGTTCGGCTTTGAGCGATCCGTCGTATTTTTCTACAACCAGATGAGTAACTTCGTCGATAAAAAGGGCGTAACGGTTTATCTCATCCGGCCGATTGAAATCCTGGCTGAACACAAAGTGAAGGTTTCCTTCGCGGGCATGACCGAAAATGATAGCATCTTTGTAGCCATGTTTTTCAAAAAGATTTTGCAACTCGACGACAGCTTCGGCCAGTCTGGGAAGAGGAAACGCTACATCCTCGATAATGCATGTCGTGCCTGTTGCTCGCATTGCACCGACTGAAGGAAAAAGTCCTTTTCTGATATTCCACAGGCGGTCATACTCCACCTGATTTGTATGGAAAAAGATGGGGAATATTTTCGGGACAGAGACAAGCGCATGGGCGATAGCTTTAATTTGCTCTGAGAGTTTTTCCCGTGAAGTTGCTCTTGTTTCAACCAATAAGGCTGTGACCCCGCCGTCGAGATTTTTCAGGAACTCGGGCATTCCCGGTTTTTCCTGTATCGACCGTAATGATGCCCGATCCATTAGCTCGACCGCATCCACGGTAAATACCGTAAGGATTTCTACGGCTTTACACGCCGTTTCAATATCCGGAAAGATTATAAGCGAGCTGGCTTTGTTGGCGAGTTCGGGGATGGTCTCATAGGTAATCTCTGCGATAAAACCAAGTGTTCCTTCGGAACCGATCATGAGGTGCTCGATAATATCAATCGGATCTGAATAATCCACGAAGGAATTCAGGCCGTATCCGGTCGTATTCTTCATTGTATATTTTCGTCGGATTCGCTCGACCAGCGCCTGGTTCGCGCGGATACGGTAGGAGAGATCGACGATAGAAGAAACCAGTTCACTTTTCGTCACCCAGAATTGTCGTCGACTTTCAGAGTCGGCTGTATCCAGAACTGTCCCGTCATGAAAAATAATTCTCATGCCCCTGACGGTGCGATAACTATTCTGTGCGGTTCCACAGCACATGCCGCTTGCATTATTGGCGGCGATTCCGCCAATCATTGCAGAGTCGATGGAGGCTGGGTCGGGACCGATCTTTTTCCCATGCGGCGCAAGAAAAACATTTGCATGTGCCCCGATAACACCCGGTTGCAGGGAAATAGTCGAGGCATCGTCATTTATCTTGTACTTCGTCCAGGTAGGGGCAAGAACGATAAGCACTGAATCTGAGATCGCTTGTCCCGAAAGGCTTGTTCCTGCTGCACGGAAAGTCACAGGGATCTTTAATCTGGAGGTCTCCTGAAGCACGCTGATAACTTCACCCTCATTCTCGACCTGAACAACGAGCTGCGGAGTAAGACAGTAAAAACTGGCGTCTGTCCCGAATCCAAGCAAATTCAGCTCATTATGGAGCAGCCTTGTTCTGGGAATGAAGCCGACCAGACGGTCGTGGAGTTTTCGATATTCGCCAGAGAGCATTAAATGACCTCGTTTTTAGTTCGTTTTGTCTTATACAATATAAGAAAGGCATCATATTCTGACAATTGCGTTTATCACAAATTATTAATTCAAATTCTAAAGAAATACCATAATAATTAAAGAAACTCAATAATTATGCCGAAAATAAGGTATATGGAAGAGATAAGGGGGTGTCGTTTTCCTGACATTCCCTTTTTTATTATTATCTCTTTTCTGCATTCTTTGATCATCAGCCTAGTGCACCGGGAGGAGCGCAGGCAAAATGAAATCCTCTGATTATTTCGAACGAATTCCCTGGGCAATCATCGGCATTTTTTCGATGATTGCTGTAGGAATCCTCATCATCGGATATTTCTACTTTAATTCTCAAAAGACGCGCCTCAAGCAAGAGCAGCAAAATGCTTTGAGCGCAATCGCCGATCTCAAGTCAAGTCAAATTGTCCAGTGGCGTCATGAACGTCTTTCCGATGGTAAAATCATCCAGGAGAATCCATTCATCGCGAGTTATGTGGTGACTCTCCTCAAAAAACCGGAGGAGGTAAAACGACAACAAGCTCTTGTCGCGTGGATGAAATCGATGCAATCTTTGTACGGCTATAGTAATATATTTCTTTGTGACACGAAAGGCACTCTACGGCTCACTGTTACACCGGAGGGCGATACAGTGTGCTCGATAGCGGGCGGAGAAATTTCGGAGGCTCTTCGTTTTCGAGAAGTGCTGCTTACGGACTTACACAGGAAAGTACCGTCATTGCACCCTTATATGGAATTAATTGTACCCCTGGTCTCGAATGAGCCACGCAAGAATAGTGCTATTGGAGTCTTTATACTCCAAATTGACATCGATAAGGTCCTCTTCCCACTAGTTCAATGGTGGCCAACACCAAGCCATTCAGCAGAAACTCTATTACTTCGCCGCGAAGGCGACAGCGTACTTTATCTTAACGAATTGCGTCATCGAAAAAACACAGCATTGAACCTCCGCCTGCCGGTCACCAATGAAAAACTGACCGCTTCAATGGCAGTACTGGGAATTGAAGGAACGGTGGAAGGCGTCGACTATCGCGGTGTCCCAGTGCTGGCAGTAATCAGGAAAATCCAGAGTTCCCCATGGTTTATGGTGGCAAAAGTCGATCTGGAAGAGGTCTATGCTCCACTGCGCGAAAAAGCATGGATAGTTGGAATTGTAGCATTCTTTCTCATTCTTGCTGCTGCTTCAACCATGGGATTGTGGTGGAGACATCAGCGCTTAAAGTTCTATCGTGAAAAATATGAAACTGAACTCAAGCGCCGGGCACTTATAACACACTTTGAATACCTCATAAAATATGCCAACGACATTATTTTGTTGACGAATGAAGATTTGATTGTCGTGGAGGCGAACGATCGGGCTCTTCAAGCTTACGGTTATGATTATGATGAAATTATCGGGTTCAGGTTTGTCGATCTGTATTTGTCCGTTACTTCTATTAGTCCGGAAGAAGAGTTTACTATCATCAATGAGAAGCAAGGTGCCATCTACAGGACTAATCATCGACGGAAGGACGGTTCGACGTTCCCTGTTGAATTAAGTGTACGCCCGATCGCGATCGATGGGATGAAATTCTATCAGGTCATCATTCGCGATATCAGCGAGCGCATTCAGGCCGAAGAAGCTCTTCGAAAGAGTGAAGAGCAATATCGCGGTCTTTTCGAAAATTCATCGATTGGAATCTACCGAACCACTCCGGATGGGGCTATTATTCTAGCGAATCCCACTCTTATTCGAATATTAGGATATTCAAGTCTGGAGGAACTGTCAAAACGCAACCTTCAGGAAGAAGGATTTGACCCCTCCTCCCCACGCAGCCAGTTCAAACAGCGCATTGCAGCAGCAGATGAAATCAAAGATCAGGAAACCGTATGGATAAAAAAAGATGGTTCAACGATCTATGTTCTGGAAAGCGCAAAAGCTTATCGCGGTGTAAATGGAGAAATTCTGTACTACGAAGGTACTGTGGAAGACATCACCGAGAAGAAGAGATTAGAAACAATACTGGAAAAAGAGCGGCAGGAACTTAAGCTCATTATCGATACTTCTCCAATCATAGTTTTCTATAAGGATAAAGAAGGAAGATTCATACGTGTCAACAAGACGTTTGCCGAATCACAAAAAATACCTGAAAAAGATTTTGTGGGAAAAACAGTCTTTGACCTTTATTCTCCTAAGATTGCAAAAGACATGACAAACGATGACCGGGAGGTTTTAACCTCAGGGCGCGCTAAACTTAACATAATAGAACCATATGAATCTGCCGATGGCATCAGATGGGTACAGACGGATAAAATTCCGATTTATGACAAAAATAACAATCCTGTCGGTCTGATCGGATTTGCACAAGATATCACCGAGCGTAAGACAGCGCAAGAAGCATTACGGGATAGCGAGGAGAAGTTCCGTCTGGCCTTTGAGAATGCAAATACAGGTATGTGCCTGGTAGACACAGCCGGCAATTTGAAGCGGGTCAACAACAAGATGTGCGAAATTTTTGGATACAGCAAACAGGAACTCGAACACATGAATGTAAATACTATTGCCGTACCCGAAGACGCACGCCTAAGTCCGGAGTTTATCAACAAAGCAATTGCAGGTGAAACGGAAAATGCCGTCTTTGAAAAACGCTATTATCATAAGGACGGGCATGTGATTTTGGGATTGCTTTCAAGCTCGCTGTTACATGATGCCAATGGAAATCCATCATATTTCATCTCGCAAGTACAGGACATTACGGAGCAAAAACGCGGAGAAAGAGCTCTTAGGGAAAGCGAAGCGCGATATCGTTCGCTCTTCGAGAACTCTCTCGAAGGAATCGGCCTATCCAAAGGGAATCGCGTGATTGATGCCAATAAGGCCCTGCTTAATATTTTTGGCTATACAGATTTAGAAGAATTCCTTGAAATACCGCTGGTTGATCATGTAGCACCTGAATCACTAAATCTGATAGAGAACAAGCTAAAAAAAGGGCGTGCACTTGAACCGCATGAAAGAAGATTTGAGTATAAAATCATTTGCAAAGGAGGAGAAAAAAGAGACATTGAGATATCTATTGAACATATAGAAGTGGGAGATGATACGTTTGCTCTGAGTACCTTTCGCGACATTACCGACCGCAAACAAGTGGAACAGGCTTTACGGGAAAGCGAGAAGCGGTTTTCATCAATTTACGAGACTGTCGGCGATGTCATTTTCCTGTTGGATGTGGATAAGGATGGAGAATTCAGGTTCAATTCCGTCAATCGAGCATTTCTCTCGACCACAGGGCTGCCTGCCGAAGCAGTTGTCGGTAAACTCGTCAGCGATGTCATTCCGGAGCCATCCTTTACTCTGATACTGGGCAAATACAGTCAGGCGATCCGGGGAAAAACAATGGTCCGCTGGGAAGAAACAACCAACTATCCAACAGGCAGGCTTACGGGGGAGGTCAGCATTGTTCCCATTTTCGATAAAGAAGGGAATTGTACTCATCTGGTTGGTGCAGTGCACGACATCACGGAGCGCAAGAAGAACGAGATAAAAATTCTCAATCTCAATCGCACCTATGCCGTATTAAGCAACGTCAACCAATTGATCGTCCGCGAGCGAGACAGACAAAAGATACTTGATGGTGCATGTAGAATCGCCGTGGATGACGGTGGTTTTTCTATGGCCTGGATCGGGTCGCTCAAAGAAGATTCGAATATCATCACTCCGACAGCTTCTGCAGGATTGACCGACAATTATCTGGAACATCTCAACATCACGCCATCAGATACCCCCGAGGGGAGAGGACAGATCGGAGATGATCTTCGGAACGGCCGTAGCGTCGTTTATAACGATATTGAACATGACGAGGGCTCGATTCACTGGCGGGAACGGGCTCTTGAACGCGGTTATAAATCATCGGCTGTATATCCCCTGAGGATATCAAACAAGACAGTCGGAACCTTTAGCTTCTATTCAGATGAAGTGCATGCTTTTAATTTTGAGGAGGCACAGCTTCTCGATGAACTTGCAAGGGATATTTCCTTTGCTCTCGAATCTCTGGAGATAGAAGAACACCGCAAGCGTGCAGAAGAAGCGTTACAGGTGAGCGAAAAGAATTTTCGATTCTTTATCGAAAGTGCACCCGATGCAGTATTTGTGCAGACGCAACATCGCTTTGCATATCTCAATCCAGCCGCATTAAAATTGTTCGGAGCCGATTCCGTCGACCAGCTGCTCGGACAGCTGGTCATTGACCGTATTCATCTGGACTTTAGGGAAAAAATCCGGGAACGGATTCGGTCGGTTAACAAGGAAAAGAAAAGCGTTCCCCTATTACAGCAGAAATATTTGAAACTCGATGGAACAGTAGTAGATGTCGAGGTCTCCGCGGTGTTGATCATGTATCAGAATCACGATGGCGCACTCGTGTTCGTTCGCGACATCACCGAGCGAAAACAACAAGAGATATATGACGATAAGATCAGCGACTTAAAACAGACGCTATTCAACAGAAGACCTATTAATGAAAAACTCAAACTTGTGACCGACGGCCTGGTTGAAATATTTAGTGCCGATTTCGCACGTGTCTGGCTCATCAAAGACGCAGATCTCTGTGATAAAGGCTGTCCGCATGCAGCGGTGAGCGATGGGCCGCATGTCTGCACAGACCGAATTCGCTGTCTCCATCTTATATCCAGCTCGGGGCGTTATACTCACACTGACGGCGGCCACCGGAGAGTTCCTTTTGGCTGTTACAAAATCGGGCGTGTCGCATCAGGAGAAGATGCAAAATTTATTACAAACGATGTCGTTCATGACCCCCGGGTCCATGACCGGGAGTGGGCGAAATCTCTTGGCCTGGTTTCCTTTTCAGGATTTCGACTCATTTCAGCGGAGGGTAAGCCGATCGGAGTCATGGCACTGTTCAGAAAACGGGCTATCGAACAATATGAAGAACAATATTTGGAAGATATTGCAAGCACTACTTCTCAAGTGGTCCTTGCAGGAACAGCGGAAGAAGCGCTCATACAGAGCAATGCGTTCAACCAGCTGCTTCTTCAGACAATGCCGTTCTGTATGGATATCGTCGATGGACAGGGAAATATCCTCTTTATGAACGATACAATGAAAAAACTCGTGGGGACCGAAGCTATAGGTAAACAGTGCTGGCTCGCCTACAAGGATGATAAACTACAATGCCAGGACTGCCCGCTACGGCACGGGATTGAACATGGTAAACCCGAAATCGTTGAAACAGGCGGCATTTTTGGAGGGAAGATATTTCAAATCAGCCATATCGGAATGGCCTATCAGGGCAAGGAAGCATTGCTTGAAGTGTTTCAGGACATCACCGAACAAAAACGACTTCAATACCAGCTTATACAATCTCAAAAAATCCAGAGCATCGGGACACTCGCAGGAGGAATTGCGCACGACTTCAATAATATCCTCGGAATCATCATGGGATACGCCTCCCTACTGGAAAGAGGAGGCATGACGAACGAAAAATTTTTATTGAATGTAAATGCCATTAAACAATCGGTGGAACGAGGAGCATCACTTGTACGGCATATTCTTACGTTTGCGCGTAAAACAGACGTCTCGTTTGAACCAGTGCATATTCCCGATCTTGTACATGATCTTCTCTCGATGTTAAGAGAGACCTTTTCAAAAATGATAATGATCAAGGAAATCATTGACGAAGATATTCCGAAAATCAATGCCGACCGGACGCAATTGCACCAGGCGTTGTTGAATCTCTGCGTCAATGCCCGGGATGCCATGCCGAACGGAGGAGACCTTGTCATCACAGTGAAGAAAGTGGTACGCGAAAAACTCCTCCAACGTTTCCCCTCTGCAGATCGTGATTATTATGTTATTATCAGCGTCACAGATACCGGCTCGGGAATGGATGAGGAAACCAGAACCCGTATCTTCGATCCGTTCTTCACCACAAAAGAAAGGGGTAAGGGAACCGGACTTGGTTTATCTGTGGTCCTCGGTGTTATTCAAACCCATCACGGTTTTGTCGACGTCGAAAGCACTGTAGGAGTCGGGACAACATTCCATCTGTATATACCGTTCCCGCAGAAATGGAAAAAAATCCAGGAAATCCAAACAAAAGAGGGTGAAAGAATTCCCGGCGGCTCCGAAACGATTCTTCTTGTTGAAGATGAAATCCTTCTACTGGAATACGTACGATCGTTGCTTGAATCGAATGGCTACAAAGTGCTCCTAGCCAACGATGGACAGCAGGCTATCGAAATATATACGCAATACCAGAAGGACATTGCACTTGTCATAAGCGATATGGGAATGCCGAAACTTGGTGGGGTCGATGAATTCAAGAAACTCCGTGAGATCAATCCGGAGGTGAAGATCATCATAGCCTCCGGATTCCTGGAGCCGGGGGTAAAAAACGAATTACTGCAGGCAGGGGTGAAAGGTATCACACAGAAACCATACGTACCTAAGGAACTTCTTTCGATGATCCGCGAGATATTGGATGCAAAGCCCGAATAGATGTTCCAACGGCAGTTCGCGGAAAGAATCAGGAAACACGAGAAGCCTCCATGATGTCGGAGGCTTCTCTTTATCCAGAAATAGATACCGCTCACCCTCAACTATACTGCTATGTAGAATTTCACTTCGCCCCTAGTGCCTCTGCTGCTTTTTCAATATCGGCAGAATCGATCCAGATGAGCGAGCCATAATTTCCACCGACAGCAACAGCATTCATAGCTTTGATGTTGATGCCGGCGCCAGCGAGTACCTCAAGGCTCTTCACAAGAACTCCTGTTCGATCCGCTCCCTTCAGAAAGAAACCTGTCCCTTCTTCTGCGAGTATACCGGAAGATTTCCAGATACTTTTTAATTTATCCGGATTTTTTGCTACAACAAAAAGTTCCGCATTCCCGTCCGGTTTCCCGAAGCCCCAGAGGCATGTCAGTCCGACTCCCTTTGACTTGAGTTCCTGCATGATACCGAGCAACACTCCAGGTTTATCGCTGAGGCTTGCCTTGAAAAAAGTAACACGTTGAATCTTCGACATAATACTCCTCCTTTCCGGATTCGTCACAAACGAAGATAATTGTCAGTGACAATTAATAAATGAAAATTGAAATAGTCAAGAGAGGGAAAATATCTTAATAAAAACGCAGGAAAAAGCCTCCATTGTGAGGGAGGCCTGAAATCTATAAGAATCGAGCTAACAGACGTCATTTCACAGATTACCGGGGCGCAAATATCGGTGTCGTCATGCCCATTATGCCTTTTGTTCAGGATAGAGACAGCCGCATGACCGCCGGATAACGAGTTCTGCTTGAATTTCGGTCCGGGTGGCGGACTTCTCCTGCCCTCTGATATGGGCAAACAACCGTTGTGCAGCTTTTCGTCCAACTTCAAAAGCCGGCTGCCGTACGGTGGTCAGAGGAGGAGTCATTATTGCGGCCCGAATATCATCTGAAAAGCCGACGATTGCGATATCTTCGGGAATTCGCAGGCCGTGTTCTGTCAATGCTCTCATTGCACCAAATGCGGCGGGGTCGTTCACCGCGACGACAGCCCGAGGCCATCTTTTTGTCGGCAGGCTTAGAATTTTGACCATAGCTTCGTATCCCCCCGGCTCGTGTAATCCCGATTCCACTATTAACCCCTCATCAACGGACAGACCGAATTCCCTGATGGCTTTTCTAAATCCACGTAAACGTGCCTTGCTGATTGCGAGTTTTGGAGAACCCGCAAGGTGGGCTACCCGTTTATATCTATGTTCCAGCAAATGCCTTGTAACCTGCCTCGCGCTCTTCTCGTCGTCAATACTGACACAACTCACTCCAATTCCCCAAACGCACCGGTCGAAAAAAACCAACGAAGTACCCTTCCGCACAATCTGCTTATATAGTGAAAAATCTGAAATATTCTGAGCTATAGAGATGAGAATACCGTCGACCCGTTTCGATTCCAGTGTCTGAATGGCATCACGTTCACGTTCGGCACTCTCGGCTGAATGTGCGAGAATCAGGTGATACCCCTGACTGTATGTCACCTCCTCAATCCCATGGATTGCTTCCGGGAAAAAGGAGTGGGTAATCTCAGGCACCACGACACCGATTGTGTAAGTCTTCCTCAGTGCGAGACTTTTCGCAATGAGATCGGGACTATAGCCAAGCCGTCGTGCCGCTTCCAGCACCTTCTTTCGCGTTTTAAGATCCACATGCGGACGGTTATTCAGCGCTCGCGAGACCGTCATAGCTGAGATTCCAAGTTTCTCCGCTAACTGCTGCACAGTGATATGATTGGATGGCACTTTTTCTCTCATACACGCCTCTACTTTTTAAGATAATGTACTTCTGAAATTCCCCGTAATTGCGATGCACTTGTTTCCGGTGTGGTGTCGCGCTGCGGATCGGCGAGCATTTCATATCCGACCATGAATTTTCGAATGTTCGCCGACCGAAGAAGCGGAGGATAAAAATGCATATGTGTATGATATTCCGGGTGAATGTGCCCATCCGTCGGGGATTGGTGAAGTCCTGCGGAATATGGAAATGAAATCTGAAAGAGGTTATCGTATCGCGTCGTCAGGCGTTTAATTATATCGGCAAATGAATTCCTCTCCCCTTCCGTCAATTCACCGATTGACGATACATGTCGATGTGGAACGACTATTGTCTCAAACGGCCATACAGCCCAGAACGGTACGATCACGGAAATATCATTATTTGCAAACACTACCCGCGTGCGTTCCTTCAACTCCAGAGTAAGATAATCACAGAGTAAACACGATTGACGATCGTGCATATGTTTTTGCATCTGGAAAATTTCTTTTGCCGGCTCGGTTGGAATGGAATGCTGCGCCCAGACCTGTCCATGGGGATGGGGATTACTACATCCCATTATTTCGCCTTTGTTTTCAAAAATCTGCACATGGTTTATTTCCGGCATTGAACCGAGCTCTTCATATTCCTTAACCCATTCATCTAGCACATCCCTGATATCTTCCGTTTCCATTTCAGCAAGCGAAAGATCATGTCTCGGTGAGAAACATACTACACGGCACACTCCTGATTCCGGCGCAGCCGCCAGCAAATCGTGGTATGCACATTCTGTTCCGTGAGTTGTCGGAATCAATGAACTGAAATCATTAGTGAATATGAAGGTTTTTGTATATTTGGGATTTGTTTCGCCGTTTGCCCGAGTGTTTCCAGGGCAGAGATAACACGACGGATTGTACGATTCCCGCCGGAGGTCACGGGAATTTTCGATTTGTCCCTGCCACGGCCTTTTCATGCGGTGAGGCGAAACAAGAATCCACTCGCCTGTCAGTATATTTCGCCGTCGGTGCGGAGAGGTATTCAGGTCTAGCTCTTCCATGGAAACAAACCTTTCATAAAAGAATTCTATTGGGAATCTCACACACAGGCAGTTCCCGCTTGAATCTGCACTACATACGTCTGCATATCGCGATTGGTTGCTTTCTTATATTCAGAACAGATGAACTGAGTGAATTCCTCGCAATGGCGTTTCTCTACCAGATTTAACGTGCACCCGCCAAAACCGGCTCCCATCATGCGCGCTCCGATTACACCCGGAATAGTGGAGGCAATGTCAACAAGGAGATCGAGTTCACGGCAGCTTACTTCGTATCCATCCCGAAGTCCTGCATGTGATTGAAACATATGCCTGCCAAATGCATGGAGATCGTGGCTGAGCAGGGCTTCACACGCCGATAGGACTCTCGCATTCTCTCTCACAACGTACTCGCATCGTTTATAGAGAAGCGGATCAAAAACACTCTTATATTGTTCAAGGAGTTCCATTGTCACATCACGTAGGCTTTTGATAGTTGCGTCGTACTTTTGAAGAAATGCGACACCGCCTTCACACTGGCTTCGCCGCGTGTTATACTGGGAAGCAGCCAGTTGTCTGCTGACACCCGTATCGCATAGCACAAAACAGACATGATCGTACTCAAAGGGGAAGTACTCATATTCCAGCGTCCGGCAATCGAGTCTTAATACTTTCTTCTCTTTCCCGAAGATATTGATAAATTGATCCATGATGCCGCATTGAACGCCGACAAATTCCCTTTCAGCTTTCTGAGAAATATGAACAAGCTCAACCGGTGTCAATCCCAGGGAGAAAATAGTATTGAGCGCAAAAGCAAATCCCGCTTCTACCGCCGCCGATGAGGAGAGTCCGGCACCGATAGGAATATCTCCGCCAAACACAACATTGCACCCATGGAGATCATGACCGGCTTTGACCATCTGTTCGATAACCCCCAAAAGATAGTTCGGCCAGCCTTTCGAAGATTTATTCAGCGTTTGTAATGTGCACTCAAATTCTTCTTCCATCATATCCGCTGCGACAAAATGAAACTCACGATCGTTTCGAGGCGCAACAACAAAACAAATTCCCAGATTGATAGCGGCAGGAAGAACAAATCCTTCATTATAATCGGTATGTTCACCGATCAGATTTATTCTTCCCGGAGATCTCACGACTACTTTGTCGACGTGGTTATCAAATCTGGCTGCAAATATTTTTTGGAGCAAGAGCTGTTTTGGATGTGAGGGTTCGTTCATTTCTATGCTCATCAATACGAATTTTATGTTAGCGCTAACATATTTCTATAAATGAAATAATACACGTGATCAACGTGAAAGTCAAGCGTTTTTTTAAAAAAGTGCCATCTGAGGAATCTCGGGACTCTTTTCCTCTGCCGGTTGCAGTACGGCTCGTCGGAATTTTCCTATTGAACATAATGCAACCTCTTCTTATACTTGATTGTTCTTCATAAGAAATCTTGGAAACAGGATCTGATGAATATCGTTGAAGTAGTCAACCTTACGAAGGTTTTCGAAAATCTGGTTGCCGTAGATCATATCTCTTTTTCATTGAAGAAGGGGGAAATTCTAGGCCTCCTGGGGCCCAACGGCGCAGGCAAGACAACCACACTGCAGATGCTGCTGGGCGTCTTGGAACCCACCGCCGGCGAAATATTTTTCTTTGAGAAGAATCTCACGGCGGAGCGAGAATATATTCTCAACCGGATAAATTTCTCCTCAACCTATATGAATCTACCCTGGGTTCTCACCGTCCGTGAAAACCTGCGCGTGCTTTCATATCTCTATGCCATCGAAAATCGGAAAAAGCGGATCGATGAGATCGTCGAATTATTCGGCCTGAATGAATTACTACCACAATCGATCGATACACTCTCTGCCGGCCAGATGACCCGCCTGAATCTGGCCAAGGCATTTCTGAATTCTCCTGAGGTACTCCTCCTTGATGAACCAACGGCATCATTAGATCCCGATGTGGCGCATTATGTCCGCTCGTTCATTACAGAACAGAGGAAAAAACTGGATATTTCAATCATAATGACTTCTCATAATATGGCAGAAGTCGAGGAAGTGTGTGATCGGGTCATCTTCATCAATCGTGGAAAAATCATTGCAGACGATACACCCCAGAATCTTGCAAAAACCATTCAGATTTCTCATATCCAGCTTCTTGTCAGTAAAAATATAAGGAAACTTCGGAGATTCTGTAAGGAGAAAAAACTGCAAATGAGGTCCGATGGAAGATTTATCATCATCGATATCAACGAGAAACAGATTGCACGTCTCCTGAGCGACATTACTGCTCTAGGAATACAGTACGACGAAATCAGCATCGATCAGCCGTCGCTCGAAGACTATTTCATCTCCACAGTGAATAGGATAACCAGATGAAGGCGCACCGCATTTATGCATTAATACTCAGGCATCTGTACAACTTCAAGCACAGTTTTGACAAATACACCGAAATATTTTTATTCCCGATTATCGATGTACTTCTCTGGGGAATGACGAGTCTCTATTTTCAAAAAACACTTGCGGCGCAATCCGGAACGCCCGGTGCCAACTATTTTGTAATTGCCATCGTCTCCGCAATCATCTTCTGGCTTATCACCCTGCGGATAAGCTCGGATGTCCCGTTTGGTCTCCTCGACGATATATGGAGCCGAAATCTCATTAACATTTTCGGCTCTCCCCTGACACTCTCCGAGTGGATCGTTGCGTCGGTGATTGTCGGATTTATAAAAGCATTCCTTTCCGCATCACTTGTAGCCCTTCTTGCATTTTTTCTGTACAGCGTGAATATTCTAACCTTTGGATACTATCTGGCACCATTCGTGTTTCTGCTTGTTCTTGCCGGAACCTGGATCGCACTCCTCATTTCCGGTCTGATCATGAGATACGGACAGAGAATTCAAGCCCTTGCATGGTCATTCGGAATGATCCTGCTGCCGTTCTCGGCAATTTATTACCCTGTTTCTATTCTCCCTCAATGGGCTCAATATATTGCGCGGGTTCTGCCAACGACTTATATTTTTGAGTCCGGGCGGTATGTACTGACAACTGGCACAATGAAGTGGAGCCTTTTCTGGATAGGATTGGGACTGAACTGTTTCTATATTTCCCTGGCGGGATTATACCTTTACCATGCCTTCAGAATAAGATTAAGAAAGGGAATTTTAAGGATGCAGCTTTAAATGAACCACAATAAAAAAATCTAATGCTTCATCGGCGAAGAGAATATCAGAAGTCTGATGTTGAATTGCAAATAATCGTTATCACGGAAACCAATACGAATCGGCGACCCGTCAACATTCCATTGTAGTTGAAGCAAAAACCAGATACTTTATACGGGAGAATAATCTGTGATGTTTCGAAATAAAATATCTTAAAAAATTCAAGGTGGTCCTATTTTACAAAAGTCTTTTCTCTTACCGCGATATTTCAAAGCCGTAGGATGGATATTCTCTACTGCCGGTTTTATCATAGGCCTGCTGCGATTTCAGCATGATTTCAAACCTCAGTGGCTGGATTTAAAAGTTTTTGCATTCTATTATTCCTTCTTCGAGACAAAATATTTCAGCTTTATAGATCACAATATCACAGACGAAATTGCGGGGATCTTGCTGCTCTGCGGACTTGTGTTCCTCTGTTTTTCCCGTGAAAAAATCGAAAGTGACACTATCCAACGGATCAGACTCCAATCCCTTATGCTGTCGCTGTATGTGAATTCCATTTTTCTGATTCTCTCATTTCTTTTCATGTACGGCATCGGTTTCCTTTATATTCTAGTCATTAATCTTTTCTCGCCGTTCTTTTTCTATTTCCTCATTTTTTCCATCATACTCCGGAAACAAAAAACCGAGGACACGCAAACCGACAGATCTGATTCGGTGTCACCTCAATAATACAACCGGATACAGACTTAAATCGGAATATTTTTTCTCTTCCTCCGGTTTTACCTGTTGCATTTTTATGAAAATACGAATACTTTATATAAACAAATCCTATGCAGTACTTCAGGGGAATATTCTCCAATAAATCAAATTTCTTTGTGATAATGTGATATTTCGAGGAGGTTGAGTATGAAAAAAGTGGCTCTATTATGTAGCGGCATGTTGCTGATTCTATTTTTTACCTCATGTAAAAAAGACGATAGTCCGAGCGGTCCGAACGATTTGGGCGGTGATATAAATACACCCCTCGGTCAGGTTGGAACTCAATTCACAAATTCTGGAGTAATAATAGGAAACAAAATTTATACTGTCTTGCAGCCGATGACAATTACAAAAAACGACAACGGTATCGTTACGGTAAAAATTGTGGCTGACCTCAGCAAGGTTCCCGAGCTGGCTGTTCTGAATAATTATTTCCAGCCGTCGATGAAGGATTCTTTGGGCAGATTGAACACGGAAGTCCAGTTTAAAATCACTTCCGATGGTATTCAGGACACATTTAATCCCGATCATAAACTCCATACCATGGTGAAATACGATTGCAGTGTCGGTGACCAATACCCATTAACAGGGTCGGATGGCAAGACAATTACAAGAACAGTGACCACAAAATCGACGGATGATGATTTCTCGTACGGACTGTATCTGATCAAAGCAATTACCGTCGAGCAAAATTCGCTGATTCCCGGCGTGAAGAAAATTGTCTACAAGGCAAATCATAAGTTCGGACTTGTGTACTTGCAACTTGTGCCGGAAAGCGGCGCCTCGGGAAGCATGTATATATATTCTTCCGCGGAAAACTAGAATTTTAGGTTTGTGCACAAAGTAATCGGACATAAAAAATCCCAACCGGTCGTTACCGATTGGGATTTTTTTGATAATCGGCGGAATTCTTCGTAAATTATACAATAAATCTTAACATACAGGAGTCAGAAATTCTTTGATTAAAGCCGTACTCTTTGATCTTGACGGCGTACTGGTCTCGACGGATGAGTACCATTATCGCTCATGGAAAAAACTTGCCGACGAAGAGAAATTCGATTTTTTCAATCATGAATTCAATAATAAATTCCGCGGCGTGGCAAGGATGGAGTGCGTGGAAATTCTCACAAGGGCTACCGGCAGGAGCTTCACACCCGAACAGAAACAGGAATTAGCCGACAGGAAAAATAAGTATTATGTTGAATCGCTCTCAACCGTAACGCATGAAGTGCTTCTACCCGGTGCTCTTACCGCCCTTAAGGAACTCAGGAAACGCGGGATTAAAATTGCCGTTGCCTCAAATAGCCGTAACACAAAGACCATTATTCAGCAGGTCGGTATCGGGAACTTGATCGATACCGTTGTCGATGGATACGCAATAGAAAATTCAAAGCCTGATCCTGAAATATTTCTCCTTGCTGCAAAAAATCTCGGCGTCCCTCCTCCCCTCTGTATTGTCGTTGAAGATGCCGTTACCGGCATCGAAGCAGCTCGACGCGCAGGGATGAAAGCACTTGGGATCGGGCCCGTGGAAAGACTGCCGAACGCTTCGATCGTCGTTCCTAATCTGTCGGCAATATCGATCGACGATCTGCTAAATTTGTAAGATAAAAATTACGAAATGATAGTTGCATCTCTTTTTAAGACTTCAAGGGGAACGCGGGGAGGATGATTATTTTTAAAATTAACCGCAAGATATTTTCTAAATAGTTTTATTCTCACATCACAACTCTTCGAACGACGTCGAAAGAGATAACTTATGAAATCCTCTTATAATATTTTACCCTCCGCCTATAACATTTACCAGATCAAACATCGGAAGATACATTGAGATAAGTATACCCGCCACAACGATACCAAGAAACAACACAATGACAGGCTCGATTACTGTAGAAAGGGTTTCTACTTTCCCGTCAATCTCTTTTTCATAATAATCGGCGACTTTCAGGAGCATTGTATCAAGCTCGCTTGTTTCCTCACCAACCGCAATCATCTGAACGACCATAGGCGGGAAAAATACGGAATCAACCAGCGGCTCAACAATAGCCCGCCCCTGGCGAACGTGATTCAGAATCGTCTTGATTTCTTCTTTGATGCCTTTGTTCGTTGCTATACGTTGTGAGACTGTCAGCGCATCCACAAGCGACACCTGCGCACGCAATAACGTCCCCAGTGTACGACAGAATCTGGCTACATGAGTTTTAATTATGATGTCCCCGACAAACGGCAGCTTGAAGGAAAACGCCTCGAGTCGCTCCCGAACAGCGCTTGAACGGATAAAACCACGCAACAGAAATAATCCGACAACCAGCACACCGATCCCATAGATACCGTAGCTCGTTAAAAATGAACTCACACTCATTATGATACGTGTGGATACTGGAAGCTCAACCTGAAAGCTCCTGAACATATCGGCGAATGCAGGAACAATGAAAATGAGAAGAAAAGCCACGGCGAAACACGCAACAGAAACCACAAGAGCCGGATATGTCAATGCCTGCCGGAATTTCCTGGCTAATGCCGCCATTTTTTCAAGATACTGGGCAAGATGTGTCAATACCTCGGCAAGCCGGCCGCTTTCCTGTCCTACTTCAGCTGTAACGATAAAGAGATTATCAAAAACATCCGGGTGTGCTTCGAGAGCTTGATCGAATGAATTTCCTTTTTGAATTTCCTTCCCGAGCGATTCGATCACCTTTTGCATGCGCGGGTTTTTCGTTTGCTTTGCCAGGACCTGTAACGCCCGATGTAACGAAACCCGCGCCTCTAGCATGACGGCAAGCTGCAAGCAAAACTCGGCCCGATCACGGTCGCGTATTTTGCTACCGAATAACCTCTTAATAATACCGGCCGATTCCTGTTCCCTTTTTTGACCTGCACCAGTCTGTGTTTCTATTACTTGCCGTATGAGATTCTCGGATTTCATCGAGTTTTTTCCTCAGAAGCATAGAACTGCTGTACCGAGCTTTCCGGAAGCAGGATATCAGCTTCCGCACTGTACTCCGTCATTTTCCTTACCCCTTTTACAGTTATCTGTACTACGCTCTTCCTGATACTCTCTTTGACAATCCCGGATACACCCTGAATGCGCACGGACATCGCAATTGTTGTGTCTGCATTCACAGGGATTTCATTACGCCAAATCTTCTGCCCGTTGAAGCGATAATTTACCACCATCCCTGTGTGTCTTGCCATCGAACATGTAGTATCCGAAATGGCAAGGATTCTTCGGGATTTCTGTATGTCTAATGCAATTATCTGAAGTGTCATATGAACCGATTCTCGCAGCTCTGTCGTTTTCTGCCATGATGCAAGCAGCTTGTCGGCGAAGAGAAATAATGATAGGCTGAAGCCGACAAGCAATGATCCGACGATCAATACGACGAGCAGTTCCTGGATTGTGTACCCATCCTCATTTTGCATTGCTATATACCAATACTGTTTTATGTAGCGTTACAAGCACCTTTTCCGGTCTACGAACCGAAGAGACCGAGACGGTGATATCGGCGGTATTGCCGGATTCGTCGACCTGATTCTGAACAATAAAACCATCTTTATCATTTTCTATTCTAGATGCCATGAAATCCTGTTCTGCAACTATACGGCTCATCCCGGTTTCCGCACAGTGGAGTGCTTTTTGCATCGTCTCAGCGCTTCGATCGAGAATAAAATTCCCGATCGTTGCCCCCAAGGGAATGAGCACGCTCACAAAGATCGCCATTGCGACAAGTGTCTCGATCAATGTATATCCTTTATCCATGTTCGGATGTTCTTTCATAACCACTCCAGTACTTCGTACTGCGGTTTACTCATGAGAAACGGTGGGAGAAGATACCCGGGCGGAAGCTCCGTGCGATCGATTTTACCGCTTCTCAGCCATCCAAAATATTTCGTCGGTGATCGATAAAAATAGAAGTCCTTTGCATGAACCATACCGCTGACATTTCCATCCAGTGTCATCAGATTATCAGACCGCACAAAACCCGTCACAATACTATTATGGTTTATCGTAATAATATCTTCATTGCTCGGTGCGTTAACAGATGAGAGTAAAATTATAGATCCTTCCACTTTCGCGTCTCCCCGGAGAACAATTTCTCTCCCTTTTCCCGCACTCATTTTCGCAGGGATCGACATCATCAAAGATGGATAGCGCATCACGGCACCGCTATCGATAATAATAGATGGTGAAATACATTGACCCGACACCGTTGCTGATTGCATAAGGCGAATGGATTTTTGACTTATAATCACACAATCATCCATCACTGCACCACGTTCGACAGTGATTTCTCCTGAGGCCGCCATGGCGATGAGTCCCTGGACGCTGGTATTTCTCCTCAATGTTCCATTTCCATCTATAATAATATAGAGCGGACGTAAACGTCGTATCAATTGCCCTTCAAGCGAGATATTCCCGCTCAGTAAAACATAATCCACAGAATCTGAAACAGATTCAAGAATAAACGTCCCTGCTGCATCGATTGCCGGTCGGACGACACTGGTTTGCGCATCATTTGATTTCCGGGTACCACTGAGCATATTTTCATAGAAGGAGAAAAATATTTTTCGCTGGCTTTCATCAATCTCCGGTAGAGTTGGTGATTTTTCTTTACGGATATTTCCATTGACCGGCATGCGGACGGGTGTGATGTAGTCTTGCATTGTGCCAGTTGTGATACCGGGTTCACCGGCGATTACATCACCCTTAATCGAAGCCGTTCCGGTAAATACGAGCTGGTGAGATGAGTTTCCGAAAAGAAGGGCGCTGCGATATTCCGACGTCATTCGTGCTCCGGCGAGTGCAACACGAATTGAACGGGCCTTCTTATACTTTCCTTCCGACGTTGCAAGTGCGAACATCCCCCACGGTTGGATTTTAACCTGCGCCTCACTTCCATCATCGAATGTGTATTGCCGTTCTGCCTCGGATTGGACTGCAACCGAGAGAATCTTTGCGATCCCGCTCTGGGCCGCATACTCCGCTTTCACGGCTGCGACCTCCATCCGGGCTTGCTGACGCTGCAGATATTGGAGTGCGAGAACCGAAAATGAGACGAGTGCAAGAATCGTGATCAACATGAGAATGGAGGGAAGTGCAAATCCCGATTCACAATCACTGGAAGAATTGGCGATTATCATCGGTTCTCCAGCTTCCATTCACTCTTCTTTTTCATGTAGAGGTAATCAACCGCCGTCGGCGTAATCTTCATGATTTTTACGCCACGAAGTACATCACCTTCTTTGACGAAATATGTGGAACCTTCTGTATCTTCAATTATCGCAGTTCTCTTGTTCTTCGTGACCACAATGCCTGAAAGTTTTAAAGGAGGAGGCACCCATGCAGGTTCTAAAGGTTTTACAGGTTTTGACTTTTTTCCTTCAACACGAAGAGAAGAGCGAAATGGATCACGAACATCGCTTCTATAGATAAATCGTTCGTTCTGTATACCTGTCGCGGAGATGACAGCCGATGTATTGTTTTCTTCATCCCGATCACTGGAGGAGATGGAAACATATATTCGATATAGTATTGCACCCCAGATGCCGATGAGGGCAATAACAAGGATCCAGGTTATGGTTTTGTTGTTTTTCATGTAGAGTTACGTATTATCATCTTTTCAAAAATTATTCTAAAGAATTCCATGTCACACTGTACTAAAGTACGATTTCATCGAGCGAAACAGGTCCCGTTCTTGGGCGTGGTGAGTCTCCGCCAAAGGCGGATGTGCCTACGGCACAGAAGGGTGGAGCGGAGCCTTTTCCATACTCAGAAAAAACAGCTGCCTCCTACCGCTTCTTCGGCAATATTGACACACTCCCTTCGATTGTCGCACTCACAGGCGATCCGCTCTTTGAGCGTGATTGAATTTCAATTTTACGGATCCGTGCACTCAACGTACCGTTTTCTATGGTGTTGACGAATGTCCCCACATGATGAAAATCATTGCTTATGCCGATTTTAAATCCAATCTCCCGTAACTGACTCGTCGATTCTGACTCTGCCGGCACAAGCGATTCGAATTTCACACTGGCTTCATGTGCACAGGAATTAAGATATTCGAACACCCCCGTCTCGCTCTGGTCATAGTTTCCTGAATTCCGCGTCAAAGCCGTCATCAACTGCTGACGTCTAGCCCTCAGTTCCATCTTCTTCATTGCCAGCTTTTCAGGATTCAACTCCTCCTTAGCCCTCATTTCGTTATATAACTGGAGGGATGTACTCCATCGATCAAGCACCTCCGTCCCCGTCAGATAAATAAATACCAGAAAGAGAGCGGCTGTAAAATATTGATATTTCTTTTTTTGATTCATCGGAGCAGTGCAGTAATTTCAAATCGTATATTATCGCGACCATTATCCAGGATCTGCTCAAATTGATCCTGCTGCCCACCAACGCCTGTGCGGACGAGTTTCGCATCGTAACACAAACCCGAAGCCTCGAGCTTCCTCAAATAATCGGCGATACTCTCGTGCGTGTTGGCAATACCTGAGAGCAATAGCTTTTGCTGTGAAGCTTCTTTTCCATCAATTGATAGTCTATCGAGCCTTACTCCATCCGGAGTAAGGCTCGCTACTTCGTACAGGACTTTTGCTTTGATGGTACGCCGTAAAGAGAACCCGTCGCTGCGGATTTTATTTTCAAGGTCTTTCACCTGCTGCTCGAGCGACATGACTTCTGCGTAGACTACGCTGGAAGATATCATTTCGTCGTCGAGCTTACCGATCATTTTTTGGAGAATTATTGAGGTTAGAAATTGCATCCCAAGAAGAATAATCGTGATTGAACCCAGAACTAGTGCGGCCCTCTGAAAAAGCGAACGATATATCTGTACCGAGATCTTTTCTTGTTCCTCCTGTGGTAAATAATTGATTGGACTTAATCCGGGAATAAATCCCTTTATTGCCAGTCCCGCAGCCAATGTATACTCTGGAAATATCCCAAACGGTCTATAAAACTCATCGCGTTCACCCTCAAGAGGCTCGAGTCGATCGCCGGTGATCAATAACCTGGTTGAGTCATTTTCTTTTTTCAGCTCTGAAATGATCGAAGATACAGAATATTGATCGATGGAAGAAACAAATTTCAACGGCATCCTTTTCCCTTCCTGAAGCGATGCAATCGAGAGCGTTTTTTCTTCACTGTGAATCACATGTATATTCCCATGGTTGAATAATTGCGAATCAACAAGAACAGGGTTGATAATATCGCGCACACCTGCCCCCAGAGCCAGGAGTTGAAGCCCGGCCTGAGCAAAAAACGACTTATATTCCTCTATATCGGAATTTCTAATAAAGGTAATCTCAATGGACGCGCCTTCCGCATTTCTCCCCAATATTTCATACTGAAAGGATACTTGATCCGGCGGGACCGGTAATCGAAGAAGTTTTTCCTGCTGTTCACGTATCCACTCCTCGATATTTTCCACATTCGCCGGAATTGTTGCTGTTACAGTTTTTATTCCCATTGATCTCACACTCGATACAGCGTAACGAGTTTTTACTTTCCGGCTTTCAAGACTTTCTCTAAGATACAGAGCCCGCTGCTCGACCGACATCACCGGATCGAATAACACAGAGAATGAATCGACAAGTGAAAATTTCCCTAAAAATCTCTGAAATGGATTCCCCTTCCGTTTTAAAATCACGACACAGGCTTTCTGCTCCATCACATCAACGCCAAGAATACTCGTGATGCCGGAAAGCCTTTGAAAATCAATATATTGAAGGATATTCCTCATTGCGTTCCAGCCGGCGGCGTCAAATTAACATCGAAAGCCTCACCATACGAAATGTGCGGCGTTATGTAAATCATCAATTCCGATTTCCGGCTGGATTTTGTAGTCGACGAGAAGAGACTCCCGAGCAGAGGAATCGATCCAAGAATGGGCGTTTGCGATCTTACATCCGATTCCGTTTCCTGAACAAGTCCACCAAGTACAATCGTCTCCCCTTCCCTTACAATCAGCGTAGAACTCATCGCCCGTTTATTGATTGTCGGTGGAACAGTGGATGAAAATTGTCCGACCGGAGTACGAAAATCCGGCTTGACCTCGACCGTAATCAATCCGTCTGCTCCGACATACGGTGTTATTTCGAGCTTCACATCGGCCTCGATCGTCTGAAATTGTCTGCTAGTTTGGAACAGCACCGAAGTCTGGTCGCGATACGGTATTGTTGATTCCAACAGGAAGTATTGTGTCGTTCCGATACTCAATGATGCCTTATGTCCGTTCAGGGTCGCAATCACAGGTCGTGATTTGATATTTGCCAGTCCCTGACTCTCAAGCGCTTTAATATTAAGATAAAAATCCGGGGGAAGCGGTCCGAGTTTTGCAATGTTAAGTTCAGTGCCGAAAAGACTGACCTTCCCGATTTTATTGAGATAATTTGAGAGAGCATCGCCTTTCATTTCATAATCGATACCCGGGATGAGTGAACCTTTTCGAGTATACGTCGTTGTGTCCAATCCGCCCGTTGTGCCTGCCTGAATCCCGAACTCGGATCCCTTCGAGACATCGAAATCTACAACAATGGCTTCAATGAGAACCTGGGCAACGGGCTTATCGATCTGGGCCAGAAATTCTTCTACCTGCTCAACGACGTCAGGAGATCCGATAATGACCAGACCGTTCTGCTCCTTCACCATCTTGATCGTCGCCTGCGTCGTAAGGTTCTGAGGAAGCATATCGATCGTACCTTCGGCAGTGAGGTATTTTAGACGAAGCAACCGTGTCGCGACAAGGGCTTTATTCGCTTTCTCGCCGATGAAGTACATCCCTTCGGATTCACGATACGCATAGTTCGTATTTCTTAGCAAGAGATCCATTGCTCTTGAAAGCGAGACGTTCGTTGCACGCGCTGTAACCGTTCCTGATATTTGATTGTAAAACACCACATCGGTGTTGAGCTGGCGGATCATATCATGCAGAACACGTTCAAGCGGCGCATTTGTCACATCGATCGAGACCGACGAGTCTTTCACGCTGATCCAGTATGGACCGGAACGCTGCGCCGACGAGGTCCCCTGCGTGCCGACATAATAATCGAGCCGGCTGACAATATATACTCCGCTTTTTTTCTGCACGGCAAAACCATTGTTATTCATCAATTGTGTGAAGCCGATATCAAAATCGATCTCCATTAATTTCCCGTTTACAGAACCTGTTGTTCCGCTTATCACAAGGATGTTCTTCCCGGTTTTCTTCTGGATTTCGAGAATGACCTTCTCGAGATCATCGTTCTTGAGTTCGACAGAAAGAAGTCCTGCCTCCCATGTTACCTGCGGAACCTTCGGAGGCGGAGGCGGGGCTTCACCCGGCTGAGTTATTTTGATGATATTTCCGTCGATCTGCAGATTCAACTTGTTCTGCTGACACAGAAATTTAACGATGTCATATACCGGGACGCGATTCAAAGAGATCGTCGCCCTTTTGTTGATGGAGTTATCAAGGAAAATATTGATCCCATGCTGATAAGAGAGTGCGCGGAATATATCGCGCAAATCAGCATCCTTGAAGTTCAGACTGGTCGTGTCTTTTGCACCTGGAGGAAGCACAAGTTCCTGCTGCGAATTACTATCCTGAGACTGTGCAAATCCACAGCGGCCGAATATCACCGCCGCCATAATAATTACTAGCACATGTTTCATAGTAACCTCTCTTGTTATAGAAATACCTGCTATAGGCTATTGAGTCCTGTAGGTCTGCGATCCCGACAAGTCGTAAGACCGTCGGGGGACAAAATCTTGGTAGAAAACGTGAAACAAAATCGACTGAGCTCCAATAGGAGTGCCATCTTGAAATTAATATTCCACCCCTCCGGGGTTCTGATGTTTATGTGAAACACTAAACCTACCAAGATTACACCCCTAACGGGGTTTTTATAATCCTTCCTGAGCCAAAACACATTCCGTTGTTTCAAGATTCATGAAACACTGTTTTCCCCCTTTGTCCCGAAAAGATGGATATCTTCGCCATATAACTCTCAGACTTTTGAATCCCGTAGGGACGGTCATATCTCAGCATTATAAATCTCAGACTATTGAGTCCCGTAGGTACGAAATCTTGATAGAAAACGCCTTATCCCGCAGTTTCCCGAATCACTTCATCAAGCGACGTCTCGCCACGTTCTGCCCTCTGCAGAGCGGCTTCACGAAGCGTCACCAATCCGTTCTCCTGCGCTTTTACCCGCAGCTCGGAAGCTGTAATTTCTTTTGCGATTAAATCGCTGATCCCATTTTGAATCGGAAATACTTCATACACCGCCATTCGACCTTTATACCCCACATGGTTGCATGCGGGGCATCCTTTGGCTTTATAAAATGTTGTCGACCTACGATGACTGGAGAGCGAGAACTCTTCATGCTGTTCCGCCGTCGGTTTTGCCGGCTCCTTGCACTTCTCACAGAGCCTGCGGAGTAACCGCTGCGCCAATATCATTTTCACAGATGATGCGACAAGGAACGGCTCAATGCCCATATCGATAAGACGGGTGACAGCCGACGGCGCGTCGTTCGTATGAAGCGTTGAAAAGACAAGATGACCGGTGAGAGCGGCACGAATTGCAATTTCGGCAGTCTCGGAGTCGCGTATTTCACCAAGCATGATCACGTTCGGATCCTGACGTAAAATCGAGCGGAGGGTAGCGGCAAATGTCAAGCCGATATCAGACCTGACATGCGTCTGGTTGATGCCGTGAAGATTATATTCGATTGGATCTTCAATTGTCGTAATATTGATCTCCGGCCGGTTAATATAATTGAGAGCCGCATACAGGGTCGTCGTCTTACCGCTGCCCGTGGGACCGGTGACAAGGATCATTCCATACGGCAATCTGATTGTACGCTGGAACAGTTTAAGATCCGTCGGCTCAAATCCTAATTTTGTAAGATCGAGCTGGACCTGCGATTTATCCAGAATTCGAAGGACAATTTTCTCGCCGAAATCCGTCGGAAGACTGGAAACACGGATATCGATGACGCGATCCCCCTGCTTAACGCGGATCCGGCCGTCCTGCGGCCGGCGTTTTTCGGCGATGTCGAGATCCGCCATGATTTTAAGCCGGGAGATGAGCGGCTTCACCTGCGAAGGCGACGGCTGCATGACTTCATGTAAAACCCCGTCGAGCCGGTAACGGACGCGCATCGTGCGCTCGTAAGGCTCAATGTGAATGTCGCTGGCGCCCATGTGGATGGCATCGGTAATAATACGATTCACGAGCGTAACAGCAGAGCCGTCCGCACTCGCTTCGATTTCCTTTTCTTCTTCCCGCACCGACACAAACTCGGATGAATGAAATTCCCGCGACGGATGATGATGGGCTTTCATCTCGCCGGTAGTGATACCGTAATGTTTCTGTATCGCGGAATACAGTATGGAAGATTGAATTATTTCAACGACAATTTTTTTCCCGAGAAGAAAGGCGAGGTCCGTCAGAATCTGCGGATCGTAACCTTCGGGAAGCGCAACAACGGCCGTATCGTTTTCGACACGGAGCGGTAATGCACAAAGCTCTACCGCGGTCGTTTTCGGGATAAGCCCGAGCACTTCAGGAGGAATTTTTAATGAATCAATGTCGACCATAAATTCGAAATTGTATGATTGAATATAATAATAATACCCGACGCAATAGCGAGAAAAGATCCGAATGGAATTTTATTTGGTGCCTGATCATTCGACTGCATCACCTTTTTCACAGCGCCATAGACCGCCCCGCCAATTGCGGCAATCCAGAGCGCCAGCAGAAAATATCCGATCCCGAGGAACAATCCGATGACTGCCGCAAGTTTAATATCGCCGATACCCATTGTTTCTTTTTTATAGATCGTATTACCGGCGAATCGAATTATCGCGAGCGAGCCTGCTGCCAGCAGCGAACCTCCGATTGCATTGAGAATTTGCGACGGCTCGATCAACGATTTAAGAATTACTCCACCCGCTAGACCGGCCACAATAATAATATTGGGGATAAGAAGATGTTCCCAATCGATGACACTGATTAAAAGCATCAGAAAAAGAAAAATGGAAACGATGATAAACTGTTCTGTCAGACCGTACTTCAGGAATATAAAGACGGTCATGAACCCGGATATAAACTCGATAATAGGATACCTGTATGAAATGTTACCGTTGCAATGCTTACATTTCCCTTTCTGAAGCATAAAGCTCAGCACCGGTACAAGCTCGGTCCAACCGAGTTCATGTCCGCACTTCGGACAGAACGATCCCGGCGATGCGACCGACATTCCCCGCGGTATGCGGTACGCGCAGACGTTCAGGAAGCTCCCGAACGAAAGACCGAGGAGAAAGAGTATGATGATGGCTTCGAGCATAGATTCGTCCCCCTCCTCCTTGAGGAGGGGTCTGGGGGAGGTCCACTAAACCGAACCCGCCCCCTTAGCCTCCATAGTTATAAATTCCTTGATTTTACAGATTACCTCTTTTGTTTTATTGATCACGTCTTCGTCTTTAAATCGCAGAAAACGAATTCCATATTTTTCAATCCATATCTGCCTCATCGAATCGTACTCTCTAGCAGACAGAGATCGATGTGATCTACCATCCAGTTCTATTACAAGTTTTAATTTTGATGAATAGAAATCAACAACAAACGCACCGATACTATATTGCCGCCTGAATTTGTATCCGAGCAATTGCTTTCCCCGAAGTACCTGCCACATAATTCGTTCTGAAGCTGTAGCATGTCGGCGGAGAAAGCGGCGCTTCTCTTTCTGATCTGGTCTGTTGAAAATTTTGCTCATGCCGTTTCTTGGCTGGTACGCGACCACCCCTTGATCCCCTCCTTAGGAAGGAGGGGACGCTTTCAATCTGAATCGTAAAGCCTCAGGGTAAAGGCTTTTTCTAATCGCCGGTCTTTTCCTTGATCGCCCCGCTCTCGTCCACGACCCAGACGTTGAACGTGCCGTCGTTGTCGAAGTCCACCACCGACGTCGCCTGCACGAGGAAAGAGCTCTCGTTCGCCGAGACGATCTCGATTCTGTACCGCGCCTGACCTCCGGCCGTCACAAGCTTCTCCTGCTCGAACCCGATCTCCGGAAGCGTCGGCGAGTACCGGTCGTGCTCGTACTTGTACGACTGCTCGAGCGTATAGACCTGCTTGAGCATCAGCTTCGCTTCAGTGCTCTTTGCCTTTGTTACAATAGGCAAAAGCTTCGGAAGCGCCAGCAGTACAAGCACACCGATGATCACGAGGACGACCATGAGCTCGGTCAGCGAGAAGGCGGCAATCGTCTCGACTCTTCTTATTTCTCTCTTCATATCCATAAAGATTTTCATTTATATAGAAAAAATAGTTATCGTCACACTGAGCGAGTACCATCCCGGAACGGGGTGGTACGAGTCTCCGCCAAAGGCGGATGTGCCTCCAGCACAGAAGTGTCTCCAAGATGGTTAAGAAATAATAAGTTGAAATCGATGTTGATAGAATCTATCAAGAAAGGCATTTCTCACGGAAACAATTCATCGAGAAGAGAATCACCCCCGGGGAAGTACGATGAATGTGTGTTTCTCTATGAAATACCTATAGAGGTTAATAGATACTACAAAATTTTTAACGATATGTCAAGCGATATATGAAAAAGAATGTGGGGCATAATCCCGTATGATTCCCAAGAAATCATAAAGCGCGGGATATAGCCCCACATGAAGGAGGATGAAACTTAACCTGAACAATTCTTAATTATTGAATAATTTTCTCCGTAAGCGAGTACGATCTTGTGTGTCCGATTTTCTCTGCAAATCATTCCAGATCAACGCGCTCGCTCCGATCACCGCCGAATTGCCGTCGGCAAACCCTGAAGGCAGCAGTTTTACCTTGTTCTTGAAAATACCAAAAAGATGTTCCTCCATCGATCGTTTAGTCGGCTTGAAGAGCAGATCGCCGGCCGCAGCCAAACCGCCAAAGAAAACAATGGCTTCAGGGCTCAGATGAGCCACCGAATCGGCAAGTTTCATTCCTAGAATTCTTCCCGTGTACTCGAATGCCTCGAGCGCCAGCCGGTCACCGCGCTGGGCCGCATCATAAATCATTTTCGACGTCAGCTCCTCGAAACTTACATGACGAAGATCGCTCGGCTCGTCGGTATTGCAAATCAGCTCATGCACCGTCCGGCGTATACCGGTGGCGGAAACGTATGTTTCAAGGCAACCGCGACGGCCGCATCCGCATTCCCGTCCCTGTAGATCGACAATCGTATGGCCGATCTCTCCTGCATTTCCATCCGCTCCATAGATTAATTCGCCATTTGCGACAATACCGCTGCCCAATCCGGTACCCAGCGTGATGACAATGAAATCTCTCATACCCTGGGCGGCACCGAATAACAATTCGCCTAGAGCTGCGGCATTTGCATCGTTCGTTATAGCCACGGGCACATTGTAATACTTCCTCATTTCAGCAAAGACATTGACGTATTCCCAACTTAAATTAGGAGGATGATCTATCGTTCCGTTGTAGTAATTTGCATTCGGTGCACCGATACCGACACCGATCAATTCACATTTCTCTTGAATGCTGTCGAGAAGCGCTATCGCACTTTTATGTAACCGCCCAAAAAATAATTCAGCCGGCTGATGGGCATTGGTAGGAATAGAATCACTTGCAAGACATCTCCCTTTTCTATCCACATAACCAAAGGCGGTGTTGGTGCCGCCGATATCCACGCCAAGTGTAACCTCTGTACGCATTATAATGCCTTTCTCCAGATTATACTTTAAACCCAACAGCCGACTCTGTTTTCGCAACATCTGTGCCATATAAAAAAGGGCCTTTTCCAGTGCAAGTCATTGTAATCCCTCGGAATTATTATCATGCTGATAATAACCATATTGTCAACTATGATAATACACTATAATGGGGGGAAACTACGTTTTTCTGAGAGGGAAAAAACGTGAATTTGACTATATATGAAAGCCTTGCAATTAAAGTATTCAACAACCAGCTCAAAGTTGTGGCCTCGACGTTCCGACCCGCTGAAAGCGGGGCGGGCGCTCGGCCACCTGGCTGTTGCAAGAGCTAACCAACCGAATGGTTTTCCTTTAATAGGCTTTGATCAACATTCACAATTCCGCCTTCGTTCCACTACAGCGGACAGGTCACAATTACATTACAACAAGGACTTCGTTATCTTCTTTCATTAAATCCAAAGGAATAAGATTGCCGTTTATTTCTTCACTGTTGACGATCAGTTTCTTTACTCCTTTTTGAGCGCCGTTCTTATTTTCAATTTTGATGTTAAAGTTTTTCTTCCTGTATCTTCTTGTTATCTGAATCTCTTTCCATTGAGGCGGTATACAAGGATCGATTCGCAAGCCGGGATAATCCGGTTGAATACCGAGGATATATTGTGTAACAGTATAATATGCCCACGATGCACTCCCGCTCAACCATGGGAGACGAGAAGCACCGTACCGCGGATTGTATTTGCTGTTGGTAAACTGGTTATACACATACGGTTCGATCTGGCGAATTTCTGCTTTTGTGTTATATGCCGCAGGCATGAATTTTCGATAAAGATCATAAGCTTGTTTCCCTCTGCCTATGAGTGTTTTAGCTATGACTGCCCAACCCTGGGTATGACAAAAAACTGAGGCATTCTCCTTCATTCCCTTGTTGAACAATCTCGCTTTGATTACTCGTGGATCGGTTTTTTCGATCGGTGGAGCGCAGATCATAAGACCGAAATTCGTTGAAAGGTGTTTATCGACAACGTCCATTAATTTTTCGGATTGTTCCCTTGACGTATGTCCGCTGTATATCGCCCAGGGTTGCGGTTCCAGGAAAATCGATGCCTCGCTATTTTCCTTTGAACCGAATTTCAAACCGTCCGCCCGATAAGCACGCAGATACCATTCACCATCCCAAGCATGTTTCTCAAGATTTTCATCCAACCTTTTGAGACAACCCTGTGCCCATCGCACTTCATCAGGTTTGTTGAGCATTTCACAAATCTCGATGTAGGTCTTCAGTGCATACCGTAATTGAAACGCCACGAATGTGGTTTCACCGTTATGGCCGAGTTCCAGACAGTCGTTCCAGTCCGCCAATAAACCGCAGGGCAGGCCGTGCGCCCCCGAACGATCCAGATTAAATTGTATCGCCCGTCTTAAATGTCCAACCACTGTATCCTGGCCTTTGTCGGCGTACGGCAGAACTTTGTTATAAAATGCGATATCGCCGGTCTCTTTTACATAGGCAGGTATAGTATTGAACAACCACATACAATCATCCGAACGATATTCTTTTTCTTCCGGAGCCTTTTCACTCCCCGGCTTGTGTAGAAATGGCTTGACTACGGGCATTGCACCACCCGTAGAGACCTGTCCGGTAATCATGAGCTCAAGACGCTCTTTCACCTCATCCGGAATTGTATGGAGAACACCTAGCATATCCTGTACCGTATCACGATATCCCAAGCCGTCCCGCTCACCCGTATAAATGAGACTTGCTGCTCTCGACCAGGCATAAGTGATAAGACAGTTGTACGGGTTCCACATATTCAGCATGCTGTTAAGCTCTTTATCTGGCGTTTTGGCAGTCATTCCTTTCAGGCGAGAATGCCAAAAACTTTTTAGCTTGTTAAATTCCTTGCGCACTTTCTCCGGTTTCCCCGACTCTCGCACCGCCTGTTTCCCTTCGATACCCGCCATTCCGATGCCCATGAGGACAACCAGCTCTTTTGATTCACCCGGTCGAAGTGAGATATCGACCTGCAAGACGCCGCATGCATTATCGCCAACGGCTATCGAATTCTTGCAGCGTCCTTGTTCCACTACAATCGGGTCGGCATATGTTCGATAGGTCCCGAGGAATACATTCCGGTCTGTATCGAAGCCTTTCACGGGAGCGCCACTCACAGCTAAAAACGAATGGCGAGCCTGTTCGACGCCTTCAATTCGTTCTTCTCCGTAAGGCATCATGACATTAGTGCCGTGGTCGATCATTTTTTTCACGACACCCATTTTCATAATATACTGGGAGTACTGGAGGTTAATTTGATCCTGATAGATATTCCAATTGTTTGCATATTCGACATAGGTAAACAATTTTAAATTCCTTTTTTTCCGGCCTGTATTTGTCACCTTCACCAACCAGCATTCATAGGTTTTGTTTAACGGTACGAAGTACAGAGTCTCGGTTTTGATGTTCGAGTATTCTGACAAGATTTTTGTATACGCGGTACCATGCCGGCATTCGGATTTATATACCTTCAGCGATTTTCCCACAGGCTGCCAGGAAGTCGACCAAAAATCCTTACTGTCTTTATCATGGACATAAAGATAGCGGCCCGGCTGATCCATCGGAACAGTATTGAACCGGAGCCGGGTAAATCGCCCCTGTGCGGCAGAGTGATAAAAACTATATCCGCCTGCATTATTGGTGATGATAGCACCGTATTCCGTCGAACCGAGATAGTTACTCCAGGACCTTGGTGTATCGGGCCTTTTAATAACATATTCTTTATTTTTGTCGTCGAAATATCCGAACTGCATTTTACAATTCCTCCAAGCGATTTATCGATAGCATCATTTTACAGAAATATGAAACTTAAAATACTTCCGAATTCTTCTTGATATAATCGATTAATTCATCGACCTGTGTGAAGGCGACAGCAGTACAGGTGTCGGCTGTGCCATAGTAAACGGCAATTCTCCCTGTGTCTGCATCGTACAGATTAGCACATGGGAAGACTACATTTGGCACAAAGCCGGTCGTCTCATATAACTTTTCCGGTGTAAGGAGGTAATCACGGGTTCTGTATAATACCTTACTGGGGTTATTGATATCCAGTATTACCGCCCCATAACTATAGACAAAACCGTTGCAGGTAAACGAAACACCGTGATAGAATAATAACCATCCTTCTGTAGTTTCAATCGGAATTGGTCCGGCTCCTATTTTTGTTCCCTGCCACCAGCCCTGTCCGCCTCTACCCATTACAAACTTATGGTTGCCCCAATGGATGAGATCAGGACTCTCACTTAAAAAAATATCACCGAATGGTGTATGTCCGCTGTCGCTGGGCCGGCTGAGCAATAAATATTTGCCGTTGACTCTTCTCGGGAAAAGGACGCCGTTTCTGTTGAAGGGCATTAACGGGTTTGGCATACGGATAAATGTTTTAAAATCTTTGGTTCTGCCTAAACCAATCGACGCGCCGTGCATGTCGTCACACCAGACGATATAGAAAGTTTCATCAATCTTAACCAACCTCGGATCGTAGGCGTAACTTGTCGGATTTGGATTCCCTTTTTCATCAACCCATCGGATTGGATCCGGCCCGATTTCCCATGCAAGTCCATCTTTACTTCTTCCTGAGAACAATGTTGCCCGTCCGTTTTTTTGATCTGCCCTGAACACTCCGACAAATTCGCCGCTGTACGGCAATACAGCACTATTAAAAATACGCGCAGCTTTAGGTATCGGATTCCAATCGATTATTGGATTCCGGCTGTATCTCCAGAGGACATCGGTACTTCCTTTCGGTTTTTCTTCCCACGGAATATTTGGTAATGCGTTTCCGATAATTGTTTTTTTCATATGTGAATCCTATTAACCTGTCAATATTAACGATTGATGCGCGGTACTTTCCCCCGCATTTGAATTAATATCTCTGCCTGTTCTTCGATAGATCAGGCAGTTGCAGCTTTTTCTCCACTCTCTATTCGTCTCGACTCCAAATCCTCCTTAACTTTTTTCATTGTCGGTTCATTAAGTTTGTAAAAGAAAGCGAGAATGATTAATGCAGCCATACCAATCGCAACCGGGATTACACTCATCATTGCCTTTAATCCATTCAGAACGTCTACATTTTGGATCACATTCGCCAGAAAGCCGGTCTGATCTAGAATAAAAGCTGCGATCATGCTTCCAACAGCCCATCCAATTTTGTTCGACATGATTGAAGCTGAAAATACAAGCCCGGTCGCCCTTCTGCCCGTCTTCCATTCGGAGTAATCGGCCGTATCGGCATACAGAACCCATAGTAATGCGGAAATCGGGCCTCCAGTCACTGATCCAAGGATCTGAAATACAAAAATCAGCATCAGGTTTTCAGGTCTGAAGAAATAAAATGAGCCCGTGAAAATCATTGCGGCAATGAAGAGAACTATTACCGCATTCTTTCTTCCAAGAAGCTTGGCAAACCAGGGAACCAGAAGGACACCGATAAGAGATGTTCCCTGTCCGAGAGTGTTGAAAATGGATGCGAGCACTTCATAGCCAAATTTGTGTGTTTCGTCGAGCAGAATGTTCTGCTGCCATCCGAAAATGCCGCACAACGGATTAATGATATATCTCAACAGGAAATTATAAATTTGGGTAACTAACGGACTAGCCTGTTCTCCGATATAATACTTGAAATAGTGTGTGGTCACGCTCATACGGATACAGACAAACAGGATAAACAGAATCGTCACGACGAATAACAACATCCAGGGTATGTTCTTTGACAAGTCCTTCAAATCGTCCCTTATCGATGTTTTTTCTTTGGCAATAGGTTGAATACGTTCGCGTGTTGAAAGGAACGTTATTAAAAAGAAAACAATAGCCGCTATACCATAGATGCCCATCGTCATCTGCCATCCTTTAGCGGCATTATCCTGACCAAAATGTGCTGCAAACGGCAGGACTGTAGCGGAAACAATAAAACCACCTAAATATGCACCTACAAATTTAAAAGATGAGGCACTCGTTCTCTCCACAGGGTCGCCGCTTATCACGCCCAGCAACGCTGTATACGGAATATTGACCGTGGAATAGAGGAACATAAAAACGATGAATGTGGCATAGGCATATATCAGTTTCCCTGTCTCTCCAAACTCGGGTGTCGTAAAAGCCAGAACTGCGGCTACAGCTAACGGGACAGCCCCCCAAAGTATATATGGCCTGAATTTACCCCACCGGCTTTTTGTCCGGTCGGCTGTCATGCCAATGACTACGTCAAAAAAAGCATCCAGTATCCTGGAGACAAAAAACATCAATCCCGCGGCTTTCCCTGTTAGACCGAATACATCAGTATAAAAGAAAAGCAATTGTGACATGATCGTCGCCCAGAACAGACAGGACGCTAAATCGCCAAATCCATAACCTATTTTTTCTCTCAGTGGAAGTTTCTGAATTCCATTACTCATACGAACCTCACTGTTTTTTAAATTTATCAATACATTTACACGCAAGTACTCCGGCAATCGGGAGGTTGATATAATAAGAAAGTACGACAATCCGGTAAAAACTGCAAGACAATTGATGAAAAAAGCGCGTGATAATGTCTTAGTATTCTATTTCTAGTAGATACATCGACCGTTGGAAGAGGAGAATCGTGTTGACCGTGTGAAGAAGCATTACTTTACAAGAACCAATCTCCTGGCGATGGAGACATTTTCGGCCTCTAGACGGTACAAGTAAACGCCGCTTGCAAGTCCGGCGCCGTCAAAAGTGGCGACATATTCTCCAGGGTGCTGCATGCCCGCGAACAGCGTCGCTACTTCCTCTCCAAGAAGATTAAATACTTTCAGCGACACGTAACCGCTTTTCGGAACCGAGTAGTTGATCTGAGTTGTCGGGTTAAACGGATTCGGATAGTTCTGATCTAGGGTGAAGTCTACAGGTGAAGATCCCCGTGACGTCTTAATGCCTGTCGCACTGGTTTTTATAAGTTCAATCTCGCCTCCATCAGGTACAACATCGAACATTACATATTTGATTGAATCAATGTCTACGATTGAAGCATTTATTGGCAGTCCATTTTGCGTTGCGATTGCCGATGACCAATTTTCCGGAAGCGGCCTGCGTACGGTTACCGGAACATTATATAATTCATTATCAAGCGTGTCGGTAACCTGCAATGTAATGCTGCTGTCCTGGTAGGAAGTTTCTGTCACCGATAAACAATTTCGTTCTTTAATGTAGCGGGCAACATTCCCAAAGGTAGAAACCCAAAATTTATCCTTATTGGCATTCAAATACTGAAGGCTTGCCGTCAGTGTGGCCGACGGCAGGGGTGAATAACCGCCGTCGTTATCAATACCATGAATTAAATAAACCAACCAGCCTTTCGAGGAAGCGACATTGTCTGCTTTGGTCTTAAAATCTTGTTCTGTTTTGACCGATCCCAGGTTTCCGCATACGATCGAGCTTACATTCATAAAATTACCGGGTGTGCTTGGTTCAATAAATCCCTGGCAACCCCTTGCGGCTACAAAATAGAGTGCACAAAGTGAATCATTTCCCTCAGCACAATACGGATAAGCAAAAGTAATGCATTTCTGATCGGTTACGTTGGAGTTTATCAAATTCGAAGCAGTCGAAATTTCTGTTTTTTGTTGGTCCACTGTCAGCGTTCCAAAGTTCGCGTGCGATACGGTATGATTGGCAATCTCGTGGCCCTGTAAAGCGGCACTTTTGAGGCCAGCCCAATTGGGTGACCAATTTGTGACGGTAAAAAGGGTCAGCTTAAACCCATAATTATTAAACATGGGTACAGCTAGAGCCAACTGATTGGAGCAATTATCATCAAAAGTGTAGCTTATAGCTGCATTGCAAAATCCCAACCATGTGCCGACTTCGTACGGCGAAACAACATTTTGCGAGTAGCACAGTAGATTGAATTCTAGAATTACAGTAATGTATAAAATTAAAGAAATCTTTTTCATAATACCTTTTATATAATTCTTATTGTTGTAAAATTAATCGTGCATAGAAAATCATATAATTCTTTTGCGGCACATCCAAATTCTGTTCGCCTCTGATACTACTCTGGTTTTATGGACGGATTGGAATTAAAACAAAAAACTAACTAAAGACTGCTATCTAAATCTCTGTCACCAAGACATTACTTGATGTTTTTATTCATTGGTTCTGAAGGGAGATGCAGGCAAGCCTTCTTTGTTATACAAATTTGCCCCTTCAGGATTATCTGCCCACGCGTATCTAACGGCTACAGGACTTGGAACCTCATCACTCCACACTAAAACTTTATTATTTTCAATCTTAGCTTTTGCCCATACAAATTGTTTATCGACTCCAGCCATTGCAAAATATTTAAGCCCTCCACCTCCCTTAGCGACCAGACCACTGCCAGTATTCTTAAATGATAATACTACCTTGTTTCCTCTAATTTTCATGGATTTATAAATTGGACCCGAGTAAATTACCTTTTTATCACCATAAGCCACTCTTTGAGCAGCAAGTGCAAGTCTTTTCCCTACATCTTTTTTATTCAGAGGGTGTATGTCATTCCATTCTCCTATATCAATAGTTACAGCCATCCCGGTGTTTGGTAATGACAATGTTTTGAGTTGAGCTTCCCTTAATAATGCCCAATTACTTTCGGAGGGCTCGCTTTTCGTTTCCATAAAATTATGCAGTTGTGCAAACAAAAAAGGAAAATCACCCTGATTCCAATTTTTTCTCCAGTCCCGAATAAGCGTAGCAAAAAGTTCTCTGTATTCAACGGGTCTATCTGCGTTAGCTTCACCTTGATACCAAACTACACCTTTAATTCCATAATTTAATAGCGGAGCAATCATCGCGTTATATAAACCCGACGGCTTCCATCGTATGAAGGTCTGACTTGCTAACGGCTCCATTGCGGCTCCGAGGTGATAGTACCAGTCGCCTTTCAGGTCAATAGACACATTCCCGACCACTATTTCATATGGCTTATCCAACACAAACCCGCCTCTCTCCGCATTACTAATGACACGGACAACGATGGTATTTTCACCTTCCTTTAATAATTTTGATGGGATTTCATATCGTCTGGGGGGATACTGATAACTTGTCGTTCCGACAAAAACGCCGTTAATAAAAACAGAATCTGCATCCACGATTCTTCCTAGAATCAGTTTTTCCTCTTTTCCGGCTAATGTGGAAGGGACATTTACCTTTTTTCTAAACCATACAACACCATTTACCATCCCAAGTTTAGTATCCGACCAGTATCCGGGAATTTTCATGGTCGCCCAATCGGATGTATTCAGATCCGGATCATACCACGGTTTTTGCGGATTTCGATAACCTTCATCCTTTTGCCTCAACAGGCTGTACCACGCCTGGATTCTCGTGTTATCCCGCTCCTCTATTTGTTTTATCAGTGTGTCATTCTTAAATAGTTGTGCCTCAGCATAATATGCAGGAAACGACTTTAAAGACTCTTCACTGATCCATGCTTCTGCCGGAGAACCTCCCAGGCTGGCATTGATTAAACCCACAGGAACTTTATATTTATCATAAATTTCTTTCCCAAAAAAGTAGGCGACTGCCGAAAAATTCAGAATGTTTTGAGGATCTACTGCTATCCAGCTGCCGTAATGTAAGTCTTTTCGTGATTCATTGAAGTCGTATACTTGTGGAACAAAAAACTGTCTGATATACTTGTTTTCCGAGTTTGCGATCTCGCTTTGATAAATCGGGCTTACCCTTTTCATCGGCAATTCCATATTGGATTGTCCTGAACACACCCACACGTCACCGATCATAATGTCGTTAATTATGATGACATTACTGGCATTTATTTGCATTTGATACGGGCCGCCGGCTTTTATTCTTGCAAGTATCAAATTCCATTCCCCGTCACTATTTGCTGTCGTGTTGTATGTCGAATCAATAAAATGAATTGAAATTTTTTCGTTCTTAGCGGACCAACCCCAAATTTTTACTTTAGCATCTCGTTGCAATACCATGCCATCACTTATTAGTCGGGGAAGCCTCACCTGACCAAAAGTTGAGACAGACAAAAAGAATAAGAGAATAAAAATCAGCTTGCCATAATTGATTTTTGAATTCATTTGATTATAAGTTTTAGGGTTTAATATATCCACTGAGACATTCGCAGCAGAAGAGTCTGCATCCGACAATGGCACAGAATCCCGCGCCACGGCGAATATCAAAGAAGCCGGCGAAAGGTTTAGAGATCCCTATTATCGATCGCATAATTGTATAAGGCATCCAGAGGTCCCCGGTTCAATGCCCATTTGCGCAGAAAGACGATTACCAAAACCATGATTACCGAGATTTCATTCAATTTCCTACCGCCCGCGAGACCCGACCCCGCCTGAATAATCATGACTTTTCACCTTTCATGAGATCTACAGACATTCATCTTCCCGTAATAATAAAATCCCGACTCGCCATAACATGCCGTAATTAATGTATAATTTAAATAATACCATAGATAAAAACAAGTGCGACTCATTTTCAAAGTGAGTTACACTTACAACAAAGAAAATAATACTTCAGGTAAAGAATATTTTTACTACAGTATAGGTTGCCGATCCATCCTGACTCCGATCCTCAATCCGGTAGAAATAGATTCCACCGCTCAATAGTTCTGATTAGGTCCCGTTGGGGACTTGTAAATAGTGAATAGTGAATTGTGGATTTTGAATGTATGGATCGCTGTTTAAAGGAAAACCCTTATACATTATGTGCTGTGGATTTCGATCTGTCCACCGAAGTTCCACGACTTGTTCGCCGAAGCGTAGCGTAGGCGGAAGTGGAACGTAGGCGGAATGTTTATCAAAGCCGATATTTTGAACCGTCTGTACGTTTTTATTTGCATTGATTCAACTAAGGAGTGAATTGTGAATGTAAAAGAAAGCCGGTCCTTTGGAATCGGCTTTTTCTTGTTTCAATTTTCACTTTTCATCAATCTCTCTCTTCTACGTTGAACTTTATCTCATTTATTCATTCATTTCGTAGAAAGAAATATACCAAAACCATCTCTTATTTTCTACTCAGTTATGGTATGCCAGGCTTTGAACCGATACGATTGAAATGTTGATGCAGTCAACGTAAAACAAAATTTATTTATTACCCGCATTTCCCGATGCATGGGAAACCGGATCGATACAAGGAATTTGCGCTTGCGGTGATTTTGAATTATCGATGATTTGGAAGAATAAAACTTTTGCAAAAGTGAACATTTTTGCTTAAAATGAAGGGAAAACCTTGTTGATTTATGGAAATAAACAAAAAGAAATTGAACCAAAAAAGGACAAAGTGTAGAAGATAATTGTTAAAGCATAAACAGATATTATATATATAAAATGAGGTTCGTGATGAAATACATAAGACAGCGAAGAAGTATTCGGGCCTGGATAAAAAGCATGCTGGGTGTCGTGATCTTCTATGGCATGGCGTTCCATCCGCAGATCCATGCTCAGGGAACGAATGAAGCTGTAGTATACTTAGATAGTGTTTGTCAGGTTATCAGAGGGTTCGGTGCAGCAAACATACTTCCCTGGCGTCCTGATATGACTGTTGATCAAGTCAACACGGCTTTTGGTACCGGAGAAGGACAATTAGGATTCACGATACTTCGCCTGAGAGTTCCATATACAGATAATACAAGCGAATTTGCCGCTCAGGTTCCAACTGCCGCATTAGCCGAATCGATGGGAGCTATAGTTTTTGCATCACCATGGACACCTCCGCCGGCCATGAAAAGCAACACTAATATCGTGGGCGGTACGCTCAATGAAAGTTCGTATGCAGATTACGCCGCTCATTTGAAAAATTTTACTGATTATATGGATGCACACGGTGCACCATTATATGCTATATCACTTCAAAACGAACCGGATGCCAACGTAACGTATGAATCGTGCAGCTGGAACGCCACTCAATTTCTTAACTTCATGAAAAACAATGCAGCGTCAATCGGCATTAGTGTGATGATGCCGGAATCGCAAAATTTTGTCCATGCATTGTCCGACTTGACGCTCAACGATTCTGCTGCGGCTGCAAATGTATCCATCATCGCCGGTCACCTGTATGGAGGAGGGCTTGGAGCCTATCCCCTTGCTGTCAGTAAAGGGAAAGATTTCTGGATGACTGAATATCTTAATCTTGATACTACCTGGTCTGGTGTTCTCTCCACCGGCAAACAAATTAATGATTGTATGAGTGTCGGTATGAATGCCTATGTCTGGTGGTATATTGTAAGATATTACGGACCGATAAGTGAAAACGGAATCGTGACAAAACGCGGTTATGTGATGTCGCAATATTCAAGATTTATCCGTCCCGGATTTGTACGGGTGTATGCTACATATCCTCCGCGGACACTGGTCTATATGACTGCCTATAAAAGCGATTCTCAATTAATCATTGTCGTTGTAAATACAGGTTCGTCTTCAATAGCGCAAACATTTAGAATACAGAACCTCGCAGGCGGGACTGCAGTCTTGACGCCATATGTCACCTCCGCGACTAAAAATTGCAATCAGGAAAGTGATATTACGGCCTCAGATGGCAGTTTTACCACTACGCTCGATGGCTCGAGCGTAACAACGTTTGTGGCTGAGGGTATTTCTACTGGAATTAATGTTCCTGCGATTCCTCAAACGACAAAGCTATCTCAGAACTATCCGAATCCGTTCAACCCGACGACGCGGATTGCCTACACCATTCCGCGTACCGGGTATGTTTCGCTCAAAGTCTACAATCTCCTCGGAGCAGAGGTGGCTACTCTTTTTGAAGGCATACGTCAACCCGGCCAGTATGAAGCCACGTTCGACGCCGCCGGTCTGGCGAGCGGCGTGTATTTCTACCGGCTGAGCGCCGGGCAATTCGTCGAAACGAAGAAGCTCGTGTTACTCAAATGAAAAGATAACTTCTCGTGAATAAATAAACGCTGAAGAAGTAAGAAGGCGGCGAAGAATAGTTATATGCTAATGATAATGATCCGCCCCCATCTTTATGTACCGATGATAGATTAGTTTTTGGTGTACCAGGCTTTGAACCGACAAAATCGAATCCTTTCAGTCCGACGACAACGATTCAATTTATATTGCCTCGGAGAAGCGAAGTAAATCTTGTACTCTACGACAATCACGGCCAGTATGTCAAGATGCTCCCAGTCGGTGTCTATCCGGCCGGTTTCGCTGCTGTCATCGTTAATGAAAACTATCATCGGCATTATTCTCATTTTTGGAACGGCACTTTCTCAGTCCTTATCACAAAGCAGTATAAAAGCGGATACAAGCACACTGCCGCCCCCTGTTTACTTGACAGCCGAACAGGATCACCGGAGAATGATGGATCTCCTGCATATCACGTCGCTTCGACTGGGACCGTCAGGAAATCCTCAGGCGCCGAACGCCGCCAATGTCGATGAATCAAAAGCTACCCCGTATAAAAGTCTGCCCGATCCATTGATATTAAAAAATGGGGAGAAGGTTACAACAGCGGAAATGTGGTGGAAAAAACGCAGACCGGAAATCGTCGAGGACTTCGACAGGGAGGTCTATGGTCGCATACCCGCGAACGTACCGGAAGTTCACTGGGAAGTGATAGGCACGACACACGACACCACCAACAATATTCCTGCAATCACAAAAAAAATTGTCGGGCATGTCGATAATTCGGCGTATCCGCCTATCACGGTTGATATTCAAGTGACTGTAACCACTCCGGTAAAAGCCTCCGGTCCGGTTCCTTTAATTATGGAATTCGGTTTTATTTTTCCCCCCGGCTTCAATTTCCCGAAGCCGGCATCCGATGAACATACGCCGGACTGGCAACAACAGCTTCTTTCAAAAGGTTGGGGGTATGCAATCATCATTCCCACAAGTGTTCAGGAGGATAACGGCGCGGGATTGACACGGGGAATCATCGGGCTCATGAACAAAGGCCAACCCCGCAAGCCTGACGATTGGGGTGCGTTACGCGCCTGGTCATGGGGTGCCAGTCGTGCTCTCGATTACCTCGAGACTGACACATTAGTCGATGCCGGATTCGTCGGCATCGAAGGGCTTTCACGATATGGCAAAGCCGCAATCGTGACGATGGCGTACGATCAACGATTCGCTATTGCTTTCGTAGGCTCATCAGGCCAGGGAGGCGTGAAAATTTTTCGACGGGTTTTTGGCGAGCAGGTGGAAAACGTTGCATCATCGGGTGAGTATCACTGGATGGCAGGCAACTATATTAAATATGCGGGACCGCTTACTCCCAATGATTTGCCTGTAGATGCACATGAATTAGTCGCGCTGTGTGCGCCCCGTCCCGTTTTTATCAGCGCCGGTTCCCCGTTAGTCGAAGGACAGTGGGTAGACGCCAAAGGGATGTTTCTTGGCGGAGTTTATGCCGGACCTGTGTATCAACTTCTCGGGAAAAAGGGACTGGGAACTGCTGAGATGCCTCCGATTGGAACGCCTTCAATAGAAGGTGATGTTGCATTTAGTCAGCATAGCGGAGGGCATACAACGGGTCCGAATTGGCCGGTATTTCTGAAATTTGCCGATCGATATTATAGAGGCGGGAATTCCCAAACAAAATGACCCAACTACCGCCAACGGACCTCAGAAAAGGCATTGTGTTCGTTTTCCCGGCGTTGAAATATCCCGATGATACGACATCACTTCAAGAGCACCGTCTTCTTCGTATCTACAAAATTTCCGGCTTTTAAACGATAAAAATACACTCCGCTTGGTAAATCCTCTGCGTTCCAGTTAATGCGGTATTTACCCGCCTGAAGTTGTTCTGATATCAATACGCGGATTTCCTTTCCAAGGACGTCAGCCAGCTGTAATGTCACAAACGAGCTCTTCGGAATCGAAAATTGAATTGTCGTTTCGGGATTGAACGGATTCGGATAATTTTGTCCCAAAAAAAAGTTACGGGGCACATTGTTCGAGGGAAGGTCTTCTTCAGGGACTACTTCGGTTGGCGTAGGCATACCTATTCTAAACCAGTCAAAATCAACAAATCCGCCTGTAGTCATTGTTGCATAATTAAAAAGGCAAAATTTATTCCCGGTAAAAATGGAAAGACTGAATTGCATCGCGAGTTCATTGCCGAGTGTCTTGAATGATTGATTATCGAGACTATATACGAAAGAAGCTCTACTGGTTCCATAATTAGCATTCGCTCTCAAGTACACGGTAGAGGTATTCAGTGCCGCTGAATCAATTGATTTTCCGTTGTTTACCATCACAATATATTTGAGACTATTCGTTTTTTTAATGCCGATAAATGCGTATGGATTCTGAAAAACCGCAAGTCCTGCCACATCGCCATCGTGCATATTATCAACAGTAATTTTAACAGTAGCTGTCGTTACAAAAGATCTCGAATAATAGGCAAAAATCCTTTGCGTGAGGGTATTGCAGGCATCACGCAAATTGGATACAACTTTAACTGTTGTAAGTCTTAAGTACCCGGGATTCTGTGTCAGTGACCATTTGGTTGAATCCGGATTATGGTTCCAACCCCACTGCATGCCTAACGTTGTACTATCAAATTCATCGGAAGTGGGCAATACTGTAATTGGATACTCCTTTCCCACATTCGGCTTTTTATATGTGACTACTCCTTTTCCATTAACACCAACCATAGGCCAATCATCTTGCCATGTAACGGGCTGTAAAGTCGGAAAACGTCCGAAGGCACCTCCATCCTGGAAAATAACCGACCACCATTCGCCTGTTTGTGTTTCTACGAGCGCCCCCTGATGTATGCCCGTACCCAAATTTCCGTTGTCTCGTATAACAATCTTTTCTTCATACGGACCGTATATATTACTTGAGCGCAGAGCGACCTGAAATCCGTCCCCGCCTCCGTACGTGCAATACAAATAGTAGTACCCATTAATTTTATAGACATGGGTACCTTCAAGTCCGGAACGGATATCACCGGTAAAAACCACGACATCACTGCTTTTCGCTGTAAAATTTGTATCCAGTTCGGTAATATTAATTGTACCATATCCGTGTGCCACATATATTTTGCCATCATCGTCAAAGAATAAACCCGGATCATAAAATCCTCTGGGCAATTTCTTTATTTCCCAAGGTCCTTCCGGTTTATGTGCAGTACAGAGAAAACCTCCTTCATCGAGTGTTATGAATAATAAATAATATGTACCATTATGATACTTTAAACTGGTTGCCCATTGTCCGTGTGAATACCTGTTGCAACCGTCGAGATTGTAGCATGGACTAAAATCCATACGCTGTACAGCATTACTGCAATATTCCCAATTTACCAGGTCATACGATTTGAGTATGGTTACTCCAGGAAAGATAAACATCGTCGTTGAAACCATGTAATAGGTAGAATCTACACGGATTACATCAGGATCAGGAAAATCAGAATAAATAACCGGGTTGGTATACGTCCCATTTCCATTATCGCTTTGTGTCTGCTGTGCAGGCAATGATAAAAGCGAAAGTAAGAAAAGAACAAATCCCAGTGTTAGGCTCTTTTTTATATGCATTTATCTTCCAAGTTTTGTCATACATTAACATCAAAATAATATTTTCAATGTTTAAGATTTACGGATAAACTAATATGTTGTATGGGGCTACTGAATTTCTCTTGAATCAGTTTCCCGACGGAGGTTTACCAACTCCTGGAATCGTAAAAAATATTTCTTGTATCCGCTTCATGGTAATTAACTATTGACCGATTTGGCTACAGGTTTAATTTTCAATCTTCACCCTTATTTGAACAAATGAATGAGCAGGGAATGAATAGGTCATCGTTTTTCCTCTAACCGGCACTTCTTTGGTTACAGGGATATATTGTTGTTGTTTGTCAAATGTGAACTCTGCGTGAATATCGTCGCAGTTCACCTCGCTTGTTAGCGCCTTGCCTGAGAATGAGCCAGAATTGCTTATTATCTCGGTACTAATGGATTTGTCTTTATGACGGTTTACAACATTGATCAGCAGGGTCTTTGATTCTTTTACATAAACGGATGTTACATCAAGGTATGGAATGCCTTTACAATCGCTTGTATTAAAAGTATCACAGCTTACAAAAGCATCAACGGAGTTGCCAAGGCAATTGTTCGAAAATAATTTGAATGTGTGGAACAATGGTGTTTTAAACGTTCCTTTTACCTTGTCGTTGCCCAATAGCGATGTAAACAGGGTATAGTTTGCCATTTTAACTACATCGGCATGACGTATGAAAGAGTTGAAATACTGGGCTACTGCCAGAACCGGGACTAAACCTTTGCCGAAAGGTGCCCATTCGTCTACTGAGAGATAAATTGGTTTATTTAACCGGTACATGGTTTTAACAATTGCAATTTGATAAGCAGTTACGTTGATTTTTTCCTCAAGATCCATTGCCCGCTGTCCAATATAGACATAGTAATCGTCGGAATAATCCCAATAACGATGAATGGATATATAATCAGCAACATTTCTTAATTCGTTGATTATTTTCCAGTTCCAGTCGACCCACTTGCCAGTATTATCGTAATTCGACGACCCATTAGCTATAAACTTAATCTTATTATCGGTATACCGCATAACTTTGGCAGCTTCTTTTGCAATTTTGCAGTAATCCTCGGCGTTCTTATAACCCATAATCCAAGGTTCCCCGTCAACTTCATTCCCCAGGCACCAGTAGTTTATGTTATAGGGTTTTTCATGGCCATATTTTTTTCTCAAGTCAGCGTAGTAAGTTCCTTTTGGCGAATTGCAATATTCAACCCAATAGCGGGCGTCATTAATGTTACCGGTTCCGAGATTGATACAAACTACATTCTCGGAACCCATTGCCTTATTTAACTGTACCCATTCATCGGTGCCAACCTGGTTGTTGTCAATAGCGCCCCATGCCAGCTCTCTGCGAACAGGTCGTTGGTCTTTCGGGCCAATACCGTCCTGCCAGTTATAACCCGCAACATAATTGCCGCCTGGCCAGCGCATATTAGTTATTTTAAGTTCTTTTGCGGCCTCGATGAAATTCTTTTTAAAACCGTTTTCGTCAGCGAGAGGAGAAGCAGGATCGTACAATGTGCCATAAAGAGTATTGTGAATAATTGTATCATTCGAACCAAATCGCTTTGGATCAAATTCGATAGGTTCCATGAATACCCCGTAAATTTTTGGGTCGATTTCTCCTATTGTCCTATCGATATCAATTTTAATCTTTGCAGTTTGAGCCGGCAATGCCATAGGAATTACAATAAGCCATAGAAAAAATGTTTTTTTCATGAGTATCGTCCTTTGATTTTCGAATACATGTATGAAATAGAAGCCTAAACCAATCAAAATCAGCAGATCCGTTTATTGTTTTATCTATGCAATTTTGTAATTGTCGTAAAGATTAGATCATGTGACGTCATTGTAGAAGAATCATCGTAGTCGTCTGAACACACTCTCCTGCAGTGATCCCTTAAAAAAGATACCCGAGGCAAAATCAGGTACATTCCAATTATGGAGGACGGGACGTTATTTCAGCAGAACCGTCTTCTTCGTCTCAGAAAAATTACCGGCCATCAACCGATAGAAATACACGCCGCTGGCCAAATTCTGAGCGTTCCATTGAATACGATAGTCACCCGCTTGAAGCTTCTCCGACACCAGATCGTTGACGTGCTTCCCCAGCGCGTCGAACAATCGCAGAGTCACAAACGAATTTCTCGGGATAGAGAATTGAATTGTTGTCGACGGATTGAAAGGATTGGGATAGTTCTGTCCGAGATAAAATGATTTGGGCGTCCCGTTTGAGGGCAACTCTCCGATCGAAGTACTGGAATACGTCGTATCCGAAAAATAGAATGTTCGGAGCTGGAACAGTTTGTCCGTTCCCGTTCCGGTAAATTTCAGGTACACATCGTGCTTTCCGGAAACGGAAGACGATACCGGGGCGGTGAACGTATTGAATGCATTCAGCGAACCCGTACTGCCGATGGTGCACTCGGCGATTTTCGTGCCGGTATCGAGCGAGTCGAGCCACACTTCGACGGCATTTCCCGATGTAACGGATGAAGCGGTAACGATCAGCGAATCATTCCGTATCGGATAATCGTTGGAGCCGAATTCCACCCCGGCATACAGCGCCCAGTCGTTCGCATGTATATTATCGAGAACCGTGACATCCTGACTTTTAACCGCTCTCGTGGTACCGAGCTGGTTTGCAGGGCATTCTGCCAGAATAGGTGTATGTGCATCGCGATAAATGTAAAGATCGAAAAAGGCTGCACTTCCCTGAACATATAAACCTTGTCTGGTTCCTTCCCAAACTTGGTAGCCAGGATCTGTATATGAGTCTATCGAACTAATGTCGACGTCTTGACCGACTTTTACCCAGTCATTGCCATTGCTGCTATAATACCCGCCTATTTTATGGTTGACCCTAATCATTCTGAGCCACAGAGTATCACCAACGCTGTTTTCAACCTCATACCTTGTATTTTCAAAACTAAAAAAAATGATTCTCTTTCCATCCGCATTCAGTGAACTGGCCAGTTTGACATACTTTGTTGCATCCCCTCTTATAATTCGAAGCCCTGCTTCATCATTTTTTGACATCGCATCGAATTCGAGACGGGTTATTAATGAGTAATTATGCTCTCCATCATTCTTGATAACTGTATTGGCTTTTGAACTACTCTTCGGTGACAAACGCAGCCAACCGGGACGATCGGTCAGCGAATAGGTATTATTAGGGGTATATCCCAAAAATGACCACTCGGGATTTACTTTGACGGAATCAAAAAAATCCGAATGAGGCACCATCCATGGAATGCCGCTGCTTGGCAATTTCGGAGCATCCTTCGGCTGGTTCACAGGATAATCGGCTATTGGTTTATCATTAGCATCATAAATAACCTGGTTGAGCAATCCCTGCCTGCCCTGACCCAGCCATTCATTCGACACTCCCCTACGCCATACAGGATGAACAACCCAGCTTGTACCATCGTCCAGTTCTATCGCGGCAGAGCTGTGGTTCGGGTTTTGAAATAATGATTGATATTTCAACGGATCACTTTCATTAAAGAAATCACCAAGATTTTCCCACGAATTTTTGTCGTCGGTCAGTGTCGTACTTCGAAAAACTTTTTGCCCGCCGCCAACATCTCGGGCAAACGAATAATAATAGTAGCCATTGTGTTTCCACATGACCGGACCTTCAGCCCAGCTGTATGGATACGAAGGGGCGGGATTGAGCCATCGTAAATCGTAAATAGCTCCCTGCGGCTGGCCATTACTTCCAAGTTCCACTATCCAGTTATTTTCCCGTCCGTTTTTTACCAGGAGGTACCATTTTCCGTCGTCATCAATAAAGATAGAATTGTCGGCACCAAAACCGGGGACACGTGACGGGACATTCATCAGTATTGGTGTACTCCATGGCCCTTCTGGTTTATCTGCAGTGACAAAGTACATCACAAAAGCTCTTCCGAAAAAATCCCAATATTTATTATTGTAGTATACTATCTGCCCTCCCCAGCATCCTCCTCCAGGTGCGTCGCCATAATTTGACCATGCAGCGCTGACCGGCTGCGCAATAGCTTCCCAATGGACCAAATCTGTTGAGTGATAAATCACCGGAGTCGGATTGAACGACGAACCGGTCGTATAGAAATCGTTCCCGATCTTTGTCAACGTACAATCCGGATGGTCGCCGGGAATGACCGGATTTGTAAATGTATCGAACGATGGAGATTGTCCGAGACTATAGCTGTACGCTATTATGCAAAAAAGCAGTAATGAAAAAATTCTATTCATTTTTTTAACAGGCTCCATGAGATATAGAATCAGAAGATTTTTTGATGAAGCAAAAACGACAGATATTACTTATTCATTGTATTATGAATGATAACTACGGTGATATTCAGATAGTAGCCACTTTTTACCATTAATTAACCAAATAACGCAAGAGAGGAAGAAAGAGTACCATTCTTTTTATACTTTATACTGCCTTTGTTTCTTGATGCGGATAATTGTTTAAAGCATTGATGGTTCAGTGCGTTCTGAAGACATATCGAAAGCAGCTGTGCAATTTTTTCCCAGTGGATAAGGTCTGTCTAATGATAGATTACCGTGTTGGATTGAACGACGAACCTGTGGTATAAAAATCGGGATGATCGCCTGGAATGACCGGATTTATAAATGTCTCGAACGATTGTGATTGTCCGAATCCGCAGTTGTGACCTATTAAACAATAAATCAGTAATGAAATGATCCTGTTCATAGTATCTCCTGTAGAGCTTGCCACAAAAAATGGACTATAATTTTTCAGCAAATATATTTGATTGTTGTCCAAATGCGACTGGTAATTTCCAACCGAGAGACGAATTATACCGAATCCCAAAAAAATATGTCCGGGTATCTAGAAAAATTTATTCGATGAGCTTCTTCTCTCGTTTGAAAGCGTCTCCTGAAAAAAAACCTCCTCCTTTATGGTGGCAAAAAAGGAATAACTTTTGTACATTCCATACACCACTCTAAGATTTCACCCGTACGCTATTTGGTTAATTATTAGTATAAAATGGCTACTATTTGAATATCGATGTATTTATTATTCATGTAACTGCAGTTAATCCCCAAAAGGCAATTATTTATTCGCGTAAAGCGAAAGACCGGAGTGAAGAGAATAGGTATGACTTTTACCCGCACCGGCAAATTCCGAGTGTTCCTCTGGATCGGCCAGGCGTTCCTTTTTTGCGCAACTGACGCCCTGAGCCAGTCGGACAGCACAATCCTTGCCCGCATCGCCGACAAGGTGCTGTCGGTGAGAGAATTCAAGCTGCGAACCGAACTGACAATCCGCCCCGACAACTTTAAGGATAAAAATGCCGCGCTCGACAATCTGATCTCGGAAAAAATTCTTTCACTGGAAGCACAGCAAACAAGTCAGTTGCCTGCCAATCCGGTTTTTCAGGCCACGCTGAAAGGGATCAAAGAGCAGGCAATGCGCGACAAGCTTCAGGAAGAGGTCGCGGCTCAGAACATCAGGATCGATACCGCCGAAATGAAAACCGCGTACAGCCTTTCACAGCGCGAGTACGAGGTGGAGTTCTATACATTTCGCGATCGGGACCTCGCAGGCCGAATCACGGATGCCCTGGAAAATGCTCCCGAATTGTCCGATGAGGTGTTCAGAGAGCTGGAGTCAATGGCCGGGAAAAAGCCCGTTCGCAAGGTGCAGTTCAAAGATCCCGATGACGAGGCGATACACGATGCGTTATTCAGTTCTCCTCTCGACACCGGTTCCGTCGTCGGACCATTGAAACTCGGGTCGGGCGAGTACATCGTCATGCGCGTTGTGAATTGGGTAGACTATCCCCTGGTCAGCGGGGATGAGCAGCTAGCGAGGTGGGCGGAGGTTAAAGATTTTCTCCGTCAATCGAAAGCGAGGAAGTTGTGGGTGGGCTACCAGGCTGAACTGATGAAAGGGAAAAAAATCGAGTTCAACAGATCGACGTTTACCGCCCTTTCCGATATCGCCTTTAAATATTATGTGCTGAGGAAGGAGAGAGATTCATCGCATGTCGAGACGAAGAGTCTTCCACTTCTCGGTCAAGATCTCGACCTCAAGGCTCCGTTCTTCACCATTGACGGGAAAACATGGAGTGTCGGCGAGTTTCAACAGGAGCTTCTTTCACATCCGCTGGTATTCCGGACGACTGCTTTGGACAGCATGAACTTCAAACGGGAATTCAAGCTCGCTGTCGTCGACATGGTTCGCGATCATTATCTGACTCTCGAGTCTTATGAAAGAACACTCGATGCCTCGGACGAGGTCAGCCGGACCGTCGAAATGTGGAAGGATGCATTACTCGCGCAGGACGAGCAAAAGCGTATTATCGAATCCACCCTGAAAGACGGAAAAATCAATGCCGACGACAGGGAAGGAGTACGCCAATTCTGGACCTCGTATCTTCAAAACCTGCAAATGAAATACAGCAATAGAATTGTTATAAACCAGGCTGTTCTAGCGAAAATAACATTGACAAATATCGATTTATTCGCCTACAGGCAGGGTGTGCCATACCCGGTGGTTGTTCCGGAATTCCCTCTGTTTATCTCCACACAGAAGCTCGACGCAATGTTGCGAAAGCTTCTAAATCTGTAAGCGTGTCATAACTGCACTTTAATAATAGAATCACTCAGACAAAATTAAGGTAACTGCTATGAATGTGAAAACTTCGATCCTTCTCTTTGCACTGCTGATGCTTACGGCGGGTGCGACTGCGTTGTTTGCGGGCACGACCGGAAAGATATCGGGAAGAATCACCGATGCCTCTACCGGGGAACCCCTGATTGCTGTGAATATCCTCCTGAAAGGTACCAGGATGGGCACATCGAGCGATGTCGATGGGAATTATATGATCCTGAACATCCCACCGGGAACGTATACAGTTACGGTAACAATGATCGGATACCGGCAGGTGCAATACGAGAACGTCCGGGTGAACATCGACCTAACGACACGACTGTTAACCGAATTACATCCAACGGCTGTGGAACTTGAAGCCGTCATCGTGACAGCTGAAAGGAAACTTGTCGTGAAAGATATGACTGGATCCCTTTCGACGACTACAGCCGACCAGATTGAGAGTCTGCCGGTTCAGAATTTACAACAGGTCCTTAGATTGAATGCCGGTATCATCGAATCCGACGGAGCGCTGCATATGCGAGGCGGCCGGTCCGGCGAAATCGCCTACTGGGTCGATGGTATTTCCTCGACCGACGTCTATGACGGACGGATGGGGACGACAGTCGAAAACTCTGCCATCCAGGAGGTTCAGGTTGTGAGCGGCACATTTAATGCCGAATACGGCCAGGCGATGTCCGGTATCGTGAATATCATCACGAAAGAAGGCGGGGGGAATTATACGGGTCAGCTCAAGATCTACGGCGGCGATTATGTGAGCAACGATGACCATTTCGGGCTCTACCAGTCGATCCAGACCGTCAGTGATTCCACCATTCAAGGACTTACTCGAGTCGTCTCAAGCACGCGCGATCATCCGCTGAAAAAAATAAATCCGATTTACAACGGGGAATTCAGTTTGAGCGGGCCGATTCCATTGACGGGCAACAACCTGACGTTCTTTGCCAACGGCCGGTATTTCTATGATGAAGGTTATTTCTACGGGAGAAACTGGTTCAGGCCGAATGGAACGCCGGGCGACAGCTCTCTGGTGGCGCTGAATCCGAATAAGGCGATCTCCTTGCAGGGCAAATTGAACTTCCAGCCGAGCTCGTCTTTGAAACTCAATTATAACATCTTCTGGAATAAAAACGACAGGGATAGGAACTACTTCCGGTACAACACAGCCGACTATCAGTTTAATGTGTCCGGACAGGCCGGGTACAGTCAGTTCAATACCCATGACTATAAATATGATCCGTACGGTTATCCGCAATATCATTCCACCGGATTGACACAGATGCTGACATTGAGCCAAATCCTCTCACAATCAACATTCTATGAGGTACGCCTCAGCCGTTTTTACTCTGAATCAAAACAATATGTCTGGGCCGATCCGAACACAGCGAACACCTATCTTGTGAGTATCATCGCAGATAATGCGAAAGGAATTCTTCCCGAGACGTTCAATCCCTATACAACCGAGGGGAAAGCACTGCTCGATTCGATCACGGCTCTGGGCGGACGATACGAGTACGTTCCCGATCCGAGCGGACCGGTCGGTTATATCGATCCACAGACGATCAACTCCCCGGCATCGTATAGTTTCCTCAACAAGGGAATGGATGTCACGAATACCACGCGCAGCACCGCCTACTGGGTCGGAAAAGTCGATTTCACGAGCCAGTTGAGTAATACGCATCAACTTAAAGCGGGAACGGAAATTAGGCTGCATGATATCACGCTGCACGGTTTCGAAATCGTTGCAAAAACGGACGCGAACGGTCAGGCAATTACACCTTTTGAACCGGCGGTACCTGCTGTTGGAAGTCTCTATAGAAACGATTACGACCGGAAACCGAGAGAAATATCGGGCTATATTCAGGACAAGACTGAATTCAACGATATCATCCTCAACATCGGATTGCGCTACGATTATTTTGATGCAAACTCGACGGTACCCGCCGATCCAACCGATCCAAATATCTATGGGCCATTCAAATATAAAAACATCTATGCAAACTGGGTCGATATGCCGGTGACGTATCAGGGCACGATCGATAAATACATCACCGAACGGCTTGCTTCGGGAGCAATCCGAGAGTATACGCCTGACGAGCGGCGGGCGTTCATGCAAAAGAAGGTGAATGGGAAAATGTCGCTCAGTCCACGCCTCGGGATCGCATTTCCGATCACCGACAGGGGGGTCATTCACTTCTCCTACGGGCATTTCTTCCAGGCACCGGAATTCCAGTATCTCTATTCAAATCCGGACTTCAAGTTATCGAGCGGCTCGGGAGATGCACTTTTCGGGAATGCCGACCTCAAACCGCAAAAGACCGTCATGTATGAGATCGGTCTGCAGCAGCAGATGGGTGACGATATCGGCGTCGACCTTACGATTTTCTACCGCGATGTACGCGACTGGATCGGAACAAGTCCGATTATCATGACGGCAAAAACTGGAGTGGCGTATTCGATTTTTGAGAACAAAGATTACGAGAACGTCAGGGGTATCACTCTGAAGGTTGAAAAGAGGTTCACCAATAATTATTCATTCCGTGCCGATTATACGTTCCAAAAGGCGGAAGGCACCTATTCGAATCCACAGGATGCATTCAACGCCCAGCTTGCAAATCAGGCACCTGTGTTGAATCTTATACCGATGGGCTGGGATCAGACACACACTCTCAATGCTCAATTCATCTTCAATATATCCCAGTGGACAGTTTCGCTTATCGGCAGGTACTGGAGTGGACGCCCGTATACGCCAAGCTTCCCGGTGGCAGAGACGGTGGGAGCCGCCGCTGTATCAGGTCTGGTTCAGAATAGTGCACGTCGTCCTGATCAGAAAAGCATCGACCTGATGATTAACAGGACATTTAAGCTCGCGTCACGACTCAGTTTTGAATTGTTTGTGAATGTCTATAACCTGCTCGATCAGCGGGATGCGACAGCGGTGTATGGCGACACGGGAAGTCCGGAATACACAACGAATATCAATCCGGGGAAAATACCGTATACCAGCACCAGGGTAAGCACAGTTCAGGATTACGTGAATCAGCCGAGCTGGTACACGGCGCCCCGCCGGGTCGAAGTCGGCGTCATCTTAGGCTTTTAGTCGAGGAGATAAAAGAATGAAAAGAATTTTACTTTTTGTCATTATGATGATACTCTCTGCATCCGTTATGCAGGCACAAATGAGTACGCTGCACGGGATGGATTCGGAAACACGCATCGGCATCCATGCAGGAAACGATTTCAGAGTGAGTGTCTGGAATGACGGGACATTCGGAGGAAGGGTCAGCAATAAAACCAATCCGATCGAAGTTGCCGGCGAATGGCCCATCAACAGTGGACATTATTATCTTGTGGACGGCAACCCGATGATTGTCGCAGAAGTTGTCGACACAACCAGGAATACCGTTCATATTCTCAGTTCGAATAAAAGCATGAACATCTCGCAGACGCACGGACCTCGCGATCCCGTGACGAACGAATGGTGGACATTCCTTCCGCTTCCGGGCTTTGCCAATGTGAACAACAACCGCGTGGCGATGGCGAAGGGACGTTTCGAGTGGCCGAATTCATGGCCTGCATACTGGCCGGATAAGATGGATGATGCGACCGATCCCGGCTGGAGAAATGATGCCGTGGATGGAAACTCCTCGAGGGCAGCATGGAACGGCTACTTCGGAAAAAATATATTTAATGCCGACGAAGAAAGCTATTTTGTCGCCGACGACTACAATAACAAATTGGATAAAAACTTCTTCCCTGACAGCACGGATCACCACCGGATGGGCCTCGGCCTGCGAATGTATGTTCGCGGACTTCAATGGTCGAAGGCATCGGTAAAGGACGGGATCTTCTGTCTCTATGATTTTCAGAATATCGGAACGCATTACCTCGATAAAAATGTGTTCGGCTTCAAGGTCGGGAACAATATGGGAGAATCGAACGCTGGACCTGATGCGGGCGATGACGATGCAGCTTATAGCAGGGATCTCAATCTTGCATATATGTGGGACCATGATGATCTCGGTGCTGGGGGCTATAGCCCGGTCGGCTATATGGGAGGTGCATTCCTTGAGAGTCCGGGCAATCCGTACGACGGAATCGATAATGATAACGATGGAAAAAACGGCCCCGGTCCGACAATGACGGAATCGATGTTCCAGCCGCGGGTTCTCAATCCTAACGATCAAATCGTCCTGATCAATTATAAGACGTTCGATCGGATCGTGACCACCCTCGCGGATACACTCGCGAGACTCGGGAAGAACTCCCTCGACACGCTTCTTGTGCCCTTTGGAAACCATATCTATAAGTATTATGCGGGTGATACACTTAGAGAGTTCGGCGATAACCTCTTTGACGATAATCTCAACGGCCTCATTGATGAAAACAGAGGACGGGCAGACCAGAACGGGGTATACCATTACCTTTACATTTCCGACGACGGAACAGGATATAAATACATAAACTACCTCGATCCCAATCCAGCCACAAATGGAAAGAGCAACAAGCTGATCGATGAACGCCGCGATGACGGAATCGACAACGACGGCGATTGGAACGCTCTTAACGACGATGTCGGAATGGATGGTTTGCCGAATACCCATGATTTTGGGGAAGGCGACGGGTTGCCGACGTCGGGAAGAGGAACGAACCTTCCCGGTGAACCGCACATCGATAAAACCGATATCGATGAAAGCGATATGCTTGGATTGACGAGTTTCTACCTCTACGATTGGGGTACGACGTTCCAATACGACCCCGAGATGATGTGGAACGGCCTCTATCCAGGGTCATTCATGTATACTTTCGCAACCGCAAACGTTGAGCTGCTGTACGGATCGGGATATTTCCCACTTGTCCCTGGCCAGACCGAACGGTTTTCGATGGGGATCATCTGCGGAATAGATCTCAATGCCCTCGTCAGAAATAAAAACTATTTTGCGATGGCATACAACCAGAACTATAATTTCGCACAGGCGCCGCTCATTCCGAATCTGCGGGCGATTGTAGGAGATCACAAAGTGACGCTGTTCTGGGACAATCTCGCCGAATCGTCCGACGACCCGATCAGCGGGAAAGATTTTGAAGGGTACAAAATCTACCGTTCGACGGATCCCGGATTCAACGATGCCACGCCGATTACGGACGGCTACGGCAGCGTCGTCGGCAGAGAACCGATCGCCCAGTTCGATCTTGACAACACATATGCTGGATTTGCTCCGGTGCAAATGCAGAATGCCGGCGTTCATTTCTGGCTCGGTAATAATTCCGGATTACGACATTACTGGACAGATACGACTGCCGTTAACGGCACGAGATATTTTTATGCCGTGACCTCGTACGACCATGGAGATGTTGAGAAAGGCATCGATCCGTCGGAATGCACGAAGTATGTCGCGCTGCAGACATCCGGCGAGATTGAAAAAGGGCTGAATGTCGTCGTCGTGACGCCGGAAGCACCCTCAGCTGGATATGTTGAAGCCGCCTTCAAGGACGGGAAGTTCATGGCCGGTCCACAGAATACGGCAAGCGGATCGATAAGCTACAACATCGTCGATAATACCCAGATAAAAGAGAACAACACATACCGAATCTCCTTTACGGCGCGCGATACCTCGGTCGGTTCCGGCGTGATGAAGGCGACGTCGGGCTTCAACCTCGTAAATACGACCACAGGCGATACGCTGTTAAGAAGCTGTCCGCTCACAGGTTATGGCAGCGAGGGAGTGCCGGTTGTTGAAGGATTCACACTTTCATTCAGCGGAAATCCGGGAGTACTCGACGTTGACGCAGCCACTTCCGGGTGGAACAAGACGGGCATTCCCACATATGATTTCCGACCCTATTCATATCTCAAGCAACCGGTGAATATCCTCCCGTCGGGAAATTACGCAATCGTCATCGGGGGAGTAGGTATCGATACGTCAAAAACCTACAAAAGAGGTTCACAGGTGCTTCCGGCGAAACCGGTCAACTTTACGGTGTTCAATACCCTGACGAATCAGAAGGTCGATTTTGCATTCAGAGAAGTTGATTCAGCCAACGGCGGCAGTGGGGTGTTTTCATTCAATTTGAAGAAACGTCAGTCGGATGAAATTATATTCCTGAATCCGGGCGATACGGTTGCCAGCTGGTGGATGAGGTACACTATTAGTTCATCGACTCAGGCAGACTCGTCATTGCCGGTATCGGGCGACATTCTCACTCTGAACTTGACGCACCCGTTTCTAACAAACGACCTTTATGAGTTTACAACGGTGGCCCAGGGCGTCAATATTGAACAGGCCAAAACAGATCTCGATAAGATCAAGGTGGTTCCGAACCCGTACATCGTGACGAACTCGTGGGAACCGCGGAATCCCTATTCGAACGGACGCGGAGACCGGGTTCTCCATTTCACGCACCTGCCTCAAAAATGTACGATCAAGATCTTCAACGTCCGGGGTCAACTGGTAAATACCCTCGAACACGACGCACCGCTGATCGATGGGACGGAGGTGTGGAATATGCTCTCGAAGGATAACCTGGAAATTTCGTACGGTATTTACATTTACCATATCAAAGCCGACGGTATCGGCGAAAAAACCGGAAAATTCGTAGTCCTTAAATAGCGGAGAAGACATACAATGAAAAAGTATTTTTTAATCATTCTCGGATTGGTGCTGGTGTGCAATCCGAATATTCAGGCCCAGGGGGTGACGAAAGTCGGGACGACCGCTGCGAGCTTTCTGGGGATCGACGTCGGTCCGCGGGCGAACGCAATGGGAAGCGCCAGTGTTTCGGTTGCGAACGATGCATCGGCCATGTATTGGAATCCGGCCGGAATTGCCAAACTCAACAATGTTGATGCTATGTTTTCCAACGCCCGATGGATCGCCGACCTTTCATTCAACTATGCCGGAATCGTTCTTCCACTGGGCGACTTCGGGAACGTCGGCGTCAACGCTACGTTTCTCTCAATGGGCGAGATGGAACGAACCACGGTTGCCCAGCCGGAAGGAACGGGCGAGTTGTTCGATGCTGCAAGTTATGCCTTTGGATTGACATACGCACGAAATCTTACCGATCAGTTCTCGATCGGTATCAATGCGAAATATATCAATGAGAGGCTCTACAACAGCAACGCCGGAGGATTCGCCATAGACGTCGGCGCACTCTTCGATACCCGATTCCACGGTATCATGCTTGGTATGAGCATCTCGAACTATGGCTCGAAAATGCAGCTGGATGGCCGCGACCTGCAGATCCAGCACGATATCGACCCGGGAGAGAACGGGAACAACGCCAATATCAACGCACGACTGCAGACCGATAATTTCGATCTACCGCTTATGTTCCGCGTCGGGGTATCCATGGACGTTCTCAAGGGGGCGCTGAACAGCAATCTGATCGTTTCGGCTGATGCCCTTCACCCAAGCGACGACGTCGAGTCGCTCAACGTCGGCGCCGAATATACATTCAACGATATGATTTCGCTGCGGGCCGGCTACAAAGGTCTTGCCGCCAAAGATACGGAGCAGGGATTGAACTACGGAGCAGGACTTCATTATGTCATCGCTGGAACCATAATGAATTTCGATTATGCGTATATTGATTTCGGTGCCCTCAACGCGGTTCACATGTTCAGCATACGATTAGGTTTCTAAAAAGAAAGAAGCGCACTTCACTAGCCCTCTTGCCCATCGCGGCGAGGGGGCTTTTTATTTAAATGGCAATCGGGGCGGACTGAAGAGCGGACAATGATAGTTCTAATAACATTCTTCACTCATAACTCATAACTCCCTACGGGTCTACGATCTACGATCCGTAGGACTCGTAGAGCCGTAGGCACAACTTAAAAGGGGGGCTCAGCTTCCGCCAAGTCCCCCTTCTCTGAGGGTAATGCCGTACAGCGTCTACTTCACCAGCATCATCTTCTTCGCAATCGTTATTGTCGGTGTCGACATCTTGTAGATATACACTCCCGATGCAAATCCCGATGCATCGAACAGGGTTGTATACTCGCCCGCCGGTCTCGTTTCGTCAACGAGTGTCGCCACTATCCTTCCGAGCATATCGAATACTTCGATGGTAACCTTCGACTGTTTCGGCAGCGTGTAAACGATTGTCGTCGTAGGATTGAACGGGTTCGGGTAGTTCGCCTTCAACTCGAACCGCGCCGGAATTGAACTTTGCTGATTCTCGATTCCAACGACCGCACCGACACCTTGAGTGAAGGTGTAATATTTATCGACGACTGTGAGGTTCGTCGCCACGTCTCTCGCTCCCGTCGGCCATACGACTATGACGCTGTCGACGGTTGTTGTCGACGGCCCGAGGCCGAAGTTCGCCCAAAGATTGCCGTTGCCGCATCCGCCAATAGAGCCCCCTTCGATGACGCGGGTCTGCCGCTTGCCCCCCGCAACCAGTGTGAACCGGGCGCCAATTCCGGCCTTGTTATCAGTAACGCCGACAGGCCTGAATGCAATCCAGTGATTACCGTTCCCGCTATTCGTAAGGAGTCGCTTCCAGCTGTTGAGGCCTGAGCCGTAGTAATCGAGGAAGCCGTCGCTGTTGTAATCAATAAGAAATACGGTACGTTCATCGCGTCCCTTGATCGTATCGGTCGCAACCTCATGCGATATGTCGGTGAAGGTACCATCGCCGTTGTTGTGCAGTATACGCTGACCGAAGAGCCTGCTGCCATAGAGGATATCAAGGTACCCGTCATTGTCGATGTCGCCCCAGACGATTCCCCTCGAGGAATTATCCCAGACAGTATCGAGCAGCGCTTCTTTGGTGACGTTCGTGAATGTATTGTCTCCGTTATTCCGGAAAAGTTTCACTCCGGGGACGTTATCGTTCACAAACGGCGTCACAATGAGATCGAGGAATCCGTCATTATTGTAATCGCCCCATGCCGACGCGATAGCTGATGTGATGTTCAAACCCGATCCTCCTGCGGAACTTGTATCCATCGGCGTGAATCCACCGCCGTCATTGAGAAGCAATTCGCAGTATTCTGGAGCCGTGCGGATGCACGGGAGGAACAGGTCGAGCAATCCGTCGTTATTGATGTCGACCCAGGCGGGATTCCATGCCTCGATAAGACCGAGCGTCCCGTTCATGAGCGAGGACGCAACGTTCGTGAACGTCATATCTTTATTATTATGCAAAATATAGACCGGCCCCGCGAGCGAATTCGGACCCTGGTTGCCGCCTGCGAGTGCTATATCGACATAACCATCGTTATCAAAATCGCCGACAGTAATTCCCCAGAGGCATTGACCCTTCCCGATTCCCGCAGTGCCAAAAGCGGTGGACGTTACGTCATCGAAATAATAGCCGTTGTTTTTAAACAATGACAGGCCGAGGTTCGTACAGACGATGTCGAGTTTACCGTCGTTGTCGAAATCGGCGAACACGGCTCCTTCTTTATATGCGGTACCGACCGAATCGAAGAGTATTCCGGGCATGTGCGATGAATCTTTTGACACTCTCGTAAAACTTATGCCGCCGTTGTTCTGGTACAAGTGACTTCGCACGCCGTTTCCGGGCTGAAAGAGATCGAGATAACCGTCGTTATTGAAGTCGCCCCACGCGGCGCCCATCATGCCGAGTTTCGTGTAGATGCCAAGATTCGTGGAATCATGGGGAATGAAAACCGGATATTGCGCCGATGCCGTACCCGGTGCAAGCATGAACATTAACAGGCATCCGAGAACAACAAGAGAGTAAGCATATTTTTTCATTTCTCTCTCCCTCCTTCTGAGTTTGGTGTTATGGTTTTTATTTATTTAATGAAAAGAAATTCCGGAAAAAATCAACAATCTATTCCAACTAAGATTAGGATGATCGAATAATCATACCGGCATAATCATCGATAGAGTTCTGTGTGGTATCATTTTCGTGTGTTGATGTTATTTCATCAATAGCATTTTCTTTGTAATTCTTGTGCCGTTGGTTGAAAGAGTATAAAAGTAAATTCCTGTCGCAACCGGCCGGTGGCGATCGTCAGTGCCGTCCCAGACGGCCGAGAATTTACCCGCCGATTGTCGTGTGTCGACGAGCGTTCGAATCTTAACTCCAAGGACGTTGGTGATTGCGAGCGTTATGTTTGTCTCCGATGGAAGTTCATAGACGATAACGGTGGTTGGATTGAACGGATTCGGGTAATTCTGTACGAGCCGGATTTCTTTTGGAACGCCGTCGTTTCGTTCCACCGCATCCGTCAGGAATCCGAACCTACCGACGCCGAACAGTCCGAGCGTCGTGATGCCTCCGCGCGAAACGCTGTACGGAGCTGTCGAGAAGTCGGTTGTATAGGCGCCGGTTCCCGCTTCGGTCATATCGGAAAGGAGAAATATTCGCGCGTTGTGGGAGCGATCGGCAGAGAAGAGCGCATTTTCCAGGGTGGTACTCCAGCCGAACCGCAGTGTATAATTTCCTCCGCCTTGAGAATTCTCATCGATTTTCCAGCACGCGTTGACGCGTCCGCCGTATGGGGCGGACGAAGTATCGGACGCGACATTCACACCGAGGGTATCGGGTATTCCGGCATTGCTGATCCAAACAGGCGCATAGGTTTTCGCCATCCCCACGGGGAAAAGCGTTTCCTGCATACCGATCGACGTCAGCTTCAATACACCCGATCCGTCCGTAACTACATATGCCGTCGGGGTTGCATCGGATGTTGAGGAGGCAGTGAGTGAATTCGCTCCGAGCGTCATTTTTCGTTGGAGTGAAATCGTACCTCCGATCGTTCGGGATGAATGGAGAATGAGCCCGTTTTCGGTGGCGGCGATGAGATCCTTCGGACCTGCAGCTACGGGGAATTCATTATCCGAGGTCGTCTGCGACATGAATCCCGAGTATTTTAAGGTTGCCGCTGGTCCATAGGTCAACACATTACCGCCGTTCAAGAGGTGGCCCTTCTTCATCTCCACCATTTCATTGACAACGAGATTTTTCGAGAGCGTCACATTCTGAGAGCAATTAATCGTCAAACGTGCAACCGTGTCGGGCAGCGTGCTTCCCGTTACCATGCTTTTTAATCCGTTGAATGTATAGTTCGCCGAAGTGCTGAAGGTGCTGATACCCGTCGTGGCAATGGAGGAATCCAATCCTCCCGCATGACCTGTCTGAAATATCGCTCCGGGTTGCAGCCGAAAATTTCCTTCTCCTCCCAGGATACTTGTTCCGATGTTGAGAATGGCGCCGCTGTCGACTTCAATCGGAAATCCTCCGGGGCCGTACGTCACACCAGAGAGTGTCAATGCCTGGACGACACCATTTCCACAAAATACAAATTTCCCATTGCTCCCGGCATCGTTTTGCGTCGCGGCATTTTTTATCGATACATTCCCCCCGTCAAGGTTCCAGATAACGTTACTCCCCGAGCCTCTGGCAATCGAGAAACTTCCCCCGGTAACGTCGATATCTCCGGTGTGGTTGACGATGACTGACGCGGTTGCATCCTCAGAACCGCATGCCGCGACCTGACCGCCCGACTGGACGATATCACCGTTGATATTGATCGTATCACGTTCGCCAGCGACAGGGTTGCAGAAATTCCATCTCCCCGATCCCGTATTCAGGATTGTGATGGTGCCGTCGATCGTGTTGCCTTTCCAACCGAGACCAAGGTTATCGGTCTGACCGGGTGAATTCCAGATGATATTGTAAAAATTCTGATTTCCATTTGTCGGAGCCGAGTCCGTGAGTGCGTCAAGAATGCAGACGGAGCCGCCCCCCCACGTCGCTTGCGGCAGCACTCCTCCATTTTGTTCGTGTAAATAAGAGCTGCCGTTCCCGAAGAGGATCGATGCTCCGCTTCCCGCCGCGAGGGTTCCAGAACAATTCACGAAACCATTAATGAACATATCCGCACCGCTGATGTCGAGCAGATCGCCGTGCTGTACCGTCAATGTCTTTCCGGGATTAATGACAAGTCCAGCGCCCTGCGATATCCAGAGTTGGTCGATCGAATCGGTGATTGCGACTGTAACGGTGTCTCCGCTCTCCACCGAGACGATCTTCGACGTAGTTGACGGCAGCGTTAGTGCCGGGGTGATCCACGAACTCCCGTCGTACCGCTCCCATGTGTCGATATCGTCCCAGCGGCCGCTTCTGTGTGAGCGGAAACTGCCCGCTGCGGTCAGGTAATTTCGCAGCCACTGCAGAGCCGGACGCTCGGTTCCATCGGACCGAACCAGGTATGCACCAGTTTGCCACATCGATCCCTGCAGATATCCCCAGAATGTAATGCCTTTCACGCCCGGGTGTGTCCAGAGCACAGGAAGAACACGCTGCATTTCTGTCAGCTGTATGGTGTCATTTACGATATTGTTTGGTGCCACATCGAACTCGGAAATATAGATCGGCAGACCGGTTGCCGCGAGTCGGTCCAGATTATACTTGATCGTGTTTGTCGTAGCGCCTTCGAGTTCGAATCGGTGTCCCTGAACACCGATCCCGTCGATCAATCCCCTCTCTTTGAGAAGGTTGATGATGATAAGGAACGCGTCGGTATTGCTGCTGCTGTTAATGATGCCGAAATCGTTCAGGATGAGTTTCACTCCCGGAGCACAATACTGCCGTGCCCATCGAAACGCGGTGATGACCCAGTCCCATCCCGTCGTACCGGCTCCACCAAGCGCATTCCGATACTCAGCCTGATTGTGACCCGGAAGAGGCTCATTCACCACGTCGATGAAGCTCATTTGCGGGTATCGTTCGCCGACCAGCCGGATAAATTCCTCGACTTCGTGTGCCTGGGAAGCGGAATCGAGCGTCGTGATCCACGCCGGTTGTTGTGCCGCCCATATCAAGCAATGATATTTGAACGGAACTCCCCTCTGAATGCAGTATTGATACATTATATCGAGCGTTGACCATGAGTAGACACCCCGCTGTGGTTCCACATACATCCACTTCCCGGCGTTTCCGGGCGTGACCTGATTCCAGTACAACTCAAATTTATCAGGGGGATTTCCCGAATCGAATACGTTCCCGATAAATTTGTTGTATCCACTTGCCAGCGGTTGCGAGAATACTTGAATCGTCGTAAGCATCAAAAATGCGATGGCGATTATGAAAATCTCGTGTCGATAATAGGTTGTTTTTTCCATTGCTATTTATGATCCTCCTCATTCCTCCCATACTCAAATATCCGGCCATGACAGTTATTCTCTAGTAACCGAACGGAGAATATAAACCGCCAAGGTCTTTCAGGAGATCTATTTTGTCGTTACTCGTTGCTCGTTGGTGATGCCGAGGTGTGTAGTATAACCGGCTGCGGTTGATACCAACTAATCGTTATAACCGTGAAATCGGCCGAGGGAGTGATCGGACCATGGTTTTTTCCCTCGTCGCTGGCGTTTTTCAAAAGCTTCATTGACATACGTCAGATCGCCGATACATTCCTTCAGCTTCGCGATCTCCCGGTCCTTCACTTTCACGATATCGTTCTTACCGCCGGCTTCAAAACGCTGACGATCTGTTTCGATAAACTGTTCGCGCCATTGTCCATTGAAGGACGGAATAGTGTTCGTAAATCCCGTGCCTCCGACAAAACTCGGCAACCGTTATGCTGCAGCTCATTCCTTCAAGCGCGATTTGGGTCTTTTCTTATTCGGTAAATTGTCGGCGGGACGCTGCTACCTCCTGAGAATGTTCTATCATGGCAAAACCTCTTGAGTCTCTTAAGCCAGACTAACGACAAACACAGTCCGATTCTGTAGACGTGCACTATAAACTCACTTCATAAGCACAATTTTTTTTGTATCGACAAAATTATCAGCCTGCAGTCTGCAAAAATAAACACCTGATGCTAAATTTGAAGCATCTAATTTCACACTATGGGTACCTGCTATGAATTCTCCATCTGCTAATTCTCTTACAACCTGACCCATCATGTTCACGAGCACCAGATGAACATTACTGCGGCGGGGTAGTGCGAATTCAATCGTCGTTGTCGGATTGAAGGGATTAGGATAATTTTGTAATAAGCGATATTCCTTTGGAAGGGCTGCAATTGCCTTCTCAACACCGGTAGTACTGGCACCTTTATTGAAAAGAAAAAGCACTTCTTCCGATGACAGAGCCTTGTTGTAGATATTAAATTCGAGTATCTCACCCAACCATGTAGAATCATCCTCATATCCGCTTTTGGCAAGATACGCATGAACCGGACTTAGTGCCGAAATACTATTTTTCGAAGACAGAGGCGTGCTTGCCTGAAGCTGACCGTCAATATACAACGTGATGTCTGTTGCATTAAGCGTGCTCACCATGTGATGAAGTTCACCATCATCATATTCGGGGCCGTTTGCGCCTGATTCACCACTCCATGGATTTGATAATACCCCGCAGGAGATTGCCGCACGGCTTTTATTATCGCCCCTCGCCGCGCAAAAGAAATAGCCGTTGACACCCACTCTGTTTTGAGTATCACCAAAATAAGCCAGCATAGTATAACCGGTATTTCCATTAGCAACCGACCTAAACCATGCTTCAATGGTGACCTCGGTATATGTGTTTATCGCGATTTTATCTGCAGGCATTTCCATATATGCACCAGGATTTACCGCCAGCAGCGAACCCTCATACACCTCGGCGGTCCCCTTCAACGTACCATTGGCGCCACCAATATGATCATTTGTCGTTCCATCATTGAATGTCCATGAATGGGTCAGATTCACAGTCCCCGGATCAACTCCCTGAGCGGTCAAATTAATATGTATGATTACCAACAGTACTAAAAACATAACATAATTTAATTTTTTACTCATATGTTGTCCCTCCTAAAAAAAGTGAATGAATCAAATTATTAGAGGACAGAAAACGACGGTGATTATTCTCCTATCATATTCTAAATAATAAATACATAGACGTTCAAATAGTAGCCATTTTGTACTATTAATTAACCAAATAGCGTACGGGCGAGATGTCAGAGAGGTTTATGAAATTTACGGAATTCACGTAAGCCGATCCCTTTTTCTTTTTTGAAAAAGCGGGAAATATGCTCGCAATCCGTAAAATTAAAAGCAGAAGTGATTTGAGAAATAGGCAGGTCAGTTCCTATAAGTAATTTTGAAATCAATTCGACGCGAACCTGTTGAATTTCATTGTAGATCGATCTGTGAAAGGATTTTCTGAACCGTTTCTCCAGTGATCGTCTGCTGATGCTGGTTGCTTTTACGACGTCTTGAACAAGAATTTTATTTTTCGCATTGTTCATTATATAGTGAATTGCCTGGGCGACCTCGGCGTCATCGACAGCAAGAATATCTGAAGATTGTCTTTGAACTATATGACTTGGAGTAACCATTATTTGACTTCCAACAATCTTCTTTTTGTTCATTAATTGATCCAATAGTTTTGCAGCTTCAAAACCTGCAGATTCAACATTTAAAGCAATACTTGTAAGTGGTGGATCTTCTAATTCGCATATCAGCGGGTCATTATCAACACCTATCACTGCAACATCCTCCGGGACTCTTAAATTGTCCAATTTACATACCTCCAGTATATGATGTCCACGGTCGTCATTGCAGGCAAATATACCGACAGGTTTTGGCAAACCCGCAATCCATTTTCTCACATGCTTCTGTTCATTTTCCCAGTTATAGTTTTTAATTTTTTTTGATTGGCGAAAATTATAGGTTTTAATGCCGGCTTCATTATTGAATCGGTTAAAAAATAATTTACGCCCCTCGGACCAGTCATAATTATCGAAACCACAGAAGGCAAGATTTTTAAAACCTTTTTCAATAAAATGCCTACTTGCCATTTTAGCGATTGAACGGGAATCTGTTTTTATTACCGGGACATCTTTTGGATATGAAGAATCATGAACAGCAAGGATTGTTGGGATTTTTAGTTTCAGCAATTCTTTTGATACTAAAGAATCACGCATAATGATTCCGTCCGGTTTCCAGTTAGTTAAATGAGGAATTGACGATTTTAGATCTATCGGCTCATTAAAAAAGGACCATGGACCGTTGAGCCTTGAGTAATGGGCAATACCGATAATTAATTGTCTTCCGAATTCGCGTGATGTTTCTAAGAGCAAAACAATCCTTTTCATAAACTGTTTCTTTCAGAAAAAATATTGTTACGTCGTCAAATCAAATCGGATCATTTGAGCTAAAAAATGATAAAGACTTTTTTGCTCCATCTGACCCCCTCCATAATACCCTAAATGAGAAATCATACAGGAATCTCAACAAAATCGATAAAACTCGAAAAAAACACTCCTTTTGATTATGTCCCGTTGGGGACACAAATAAATAGTGAATTGTGAGTTATGAATAGTGAATGAAGAAGAAAGCCGGTTCTTTGGAGCCGACTTTTTCTTTTTTCAGCTACCCTTTTTCACTGCATTGAATCTTATCTCATTTTTCCTTTTATCAAAAGGAATATACCGAAAACCATCTCTTATATTTTTAACTCACTTTTGATATGGCAGACTCTGAACCGCTACATTGAAGCCATTTTATCGGTACTTATAGAGTTTCACTTTCTGAATTCCGAACGATCCGCCTGGCAAATGCATTTGCCTTCCCTGATGATCCTGGTCTCCATTCATGCGACGACCTGCAACCCATTTGCCATTGACAAACTTGCCCTCATCGATGCATGCAATCCCTGCGATGGCACTGTCGTCTGTCCGCGATTCAAATGTTACTATGATCCCGCTGCCGGCAATCAAGAACTCATCCGGAGAGAGCATGATGATCATCCCACCGACCCTCGGCGTATCGACACCGGATCGGAACGCATACCGCCAGCTATACTCATGTTTAAAGTTGAAAGTGAAATCTCCGAGTTGAATGCGCTCTGTCTGATTTATGCTATCCAGCAGTACGCCGGCCATCGCTCCCTTTCCCTGGTTCTCGATGATCAGCTGCTCCAGCTGACGGAGCACATCATATCCCTTTGAAACCTGATTGTTTTCGGGATCATCAAGCGATTCAATCGAGAACGGGCTGTAGCCCATTGCATTGTGCCGTGCAATCGCATAATAAGCATTAGTTACGCTCTGGTTGTTGGCTGCTTCCGGTATGAATACCGGATTGTTTCGATAATCATATTTCCCGCACCACTCCTTAAAATTATTGAAATAAATATCGGGCGCCAGAAAATCTATCTCCGGAGCAGCCACCCTCCAGATATCGATAAGATGGGGCAGCGGCCCTGCACTCGGATATTGCCCGGGCTTGTATCCGGGGCGGATCAGTGCCGCGTTCACATACATGGGTAATGGATATTCTTTTTTTCCCGCTTCCGCCACATAGTTCGTATACTTTGCAAAATACCATGCCATGAATAATTCATCTGTTTGCAGGCCCCTCCCAAAAATTTCTTCCCATGTTCCCGATGTTTTGAAATCTGCCTTCTGCCAAAGTTCATGAATTTCAGGAGCCAATAGCTCTTTATTCTTCTGAAGATAGTTCATTAACTCTGTCGGCACGTGTTCCGAGAAATGTTTATTCGCCTCCTTACAGTAATCCCTTGCATCGGGAATCATGCCGATCTCGTTCTCGACCTGTACCATGATAACAGTGTGGTTTATGCCGTCCACCATGCGGATATGTTTCACAAATGCGGCGAAAGCGCGGGCATCCGCATTCCTGTTCTCATCGCTGAACGGAGTAAGTATCTCCTCAGCCATGCCTTCCTTAGTGCGTGCACGTGGAAATTGCCGCTGATCCGTTTTGATCCAAAGAGGGACATAGCACGACATGCTGTTCTTCCAGGTACCGAACCAGAGGAAGACAACTTTCAGATCATATTGCCTGGCTGAATGAATAATACTATCGACCAGCGCAAAATCGAATTCCCCTTCCTGTGGCTCCAGGAGTTCCCAATACACCGGAACCAACGCAGTATTCAAATGCATCTTTACCAACTTGGGCCAGATGAGTCTCATATATTCCAGATCTGATGCACTTGAATTTCCTAATTCCCCGGCAAGCATCAGGAATGGTTTTCCATCGACGATGAGCTGAGTTGCAGTGCCTTGTGTCCTTAAATGAGGAATGCCGGATACGCCATCAGTACTACTGATCTGTGCGTTCGCAGGAAGGAGCAACGATAATAATACAAAAAGAACCGAGAAGAACTTCACACTTGGAGTTTCAATTTTGATTTTGGATTTTTTATCTTCATAGGAAATTGTTTTATCGACTTTTGGAAAATATTTATTTTCCATCAATACGAATCCTTCCTTTTTCTAAATATATAATTCTTCCTCGCCAAAATTTATATCACCAATTCACCCTTTTTTCAAGTGACAAGAAAACGATCGAAAATACGATAGGCTTATAAAGTGGGAGGATAAAATATCCTTATTTCACCAACACCATATACAAAAACAAGTGCGACTCACTTTCAAGGTGAGTCGCACTCGCAACTAAGAAAATATTACTTCATGAAAAGAAGCTTTTTCACTGCAGTAAAGTTTGCCGATCCATCCTGACTCCGAGCCTCAATACGATAGAAATAGATTCCACTGCTCAAATGTGATGGACTCCATTCAATAGTGTATTTATTCGCGGCCTGCATCCCATCTACTAAATTGTCTACAACTTTACCAAGCATGTCGTAGATAGTGATCTTCACATAAGCGTTTTTCGGAAGATCATAGCCAATCGTCGTTGAAGGATTGAACGGGTTCGGATAATTCTGTAAGAGTGCGAACTCTTTTGGAATTTCAACAGCTTGATCGATACCGGTTGTCCCCGTGGTGAAATGCGCCGGAGTGGAGTATGCACTCGTCCCCAACGTATCTGTTGCACTGACCTGCCAGTAGTATAACTTGTTCGCATCCAGCATGGTCCTCAACCAGACTGTCGTGTCTGCTACCGTGGTGTCTAAGACTATTGCAATGAACGAACTGTTTGTCGCGATCTGAAGACGATATCGTGTCGCGTACGTTGAAGCATGCCAGATAATGGTTGGATTTCGCGGCACGTTCACTACCGAACGAGGTGAAACAAGCGTTGGCGCGGCAGGAATTGGCACAATCGTGGTAAACGAATCTATCGCAGTAAATGGGCCATTTCCACCGACAGTGAAGCCGCGTACACGCCAGTAATATTTCGTTATATGATCCAGTGTAGCTGTGAAAGTCGTATCAGCCGTCGAGTCACTGGCAACGGCCAACGTGGAGAATGACTTGCTCAGTGAGATCTGGCACTCGTAACCTGAAGCTATGGATGCCGGATGCCATTTCAGTTTCAGGTTATCTGCACTCACGCTTTTTTGGTTGCTTGTGGGGTATGCAAGCGTAGTTGCACCCGGAGCAGCCATGACCGTGAAGGAATCGGGGGCTGAAAACTCACTCGGGCCACCGGGATTAACGGCCCGTACCTTCCAATAATACTTCGTGCCGGACGCCAATGGTCCTACAACTCTTACCGAATCTGTTGTTGAGTCATTGACTGCAAGTGAAGAGAATGCCAGGGCGGTAGAGAGTTGCCAATGATAATGGGCTGCACCCTTAGTTTTGTAACTAGTCAGTGTAACCATATACTCCAGATCCAAAGCGTTATCCGCCGGTAAAGCAAGCACGGGTACATCCGGAATATGGGCAATTGTCGTGAAATGACGCGTTGCGTATGCGCTCACGAATCCGTTGGTGATGGTGCCAATTGAACGGACGCGCCAGTAATACGTTGAGCTGTTCCCGAGTCCGGTAAGCTGCTTGGTCGTGCCGGTCAACGTATCGTTAACATTTATACCCGTCGCGAATGTAGAATCAAGTGAAACCTGACACTGATAACCAACAGCGCCGGCTGCAGTATTCCAGCTTAAGGTGATATCGATCGGAGCACCTCCTGCACCGTTTGCCGGGCTTACAAGCACTGGAACCGCCGGGACATCCACACCCTCCTTTACCGTCCAGTACCTGTCCACCAAAGGAATACCTGTGAATTTCTGTCTTACACCATCGGGCCACTGTACAACTAAACTATCAATAGCTGTGGCTGTTCCGAGACCGAAGTTGGCCCGTAATCCTTCACCTGAAGCTGCTGAGCCAGCGTCTGCTCTGATGGCTCGGATTTGCTTCTTCAATCCTGTATAAATCGTGAGAACTGCTCCAACAGCCGACTTGTTATTGCCAGTGCCTATGGGTTTGAAGCCAATCCAATGGTTAGAGTTGCCGCTGTTCTTCATTAAAACAGTAGTGGTATTGGTATAGGTATAAATATCGAGGAAGCCGTCGTTATTATATTCAACAAAGGCTACGCTCCTTGTGCCACTAGTGTTTATGCCAGAAGCTGTTGATACGTCGGTGAATGTTCCATCGCCGTTGTTTCTATAGAGATATTGGGAGTATACACCAGCTCCGAAGCAGCCTACCACTACATCTAAATTTCCGTCATTGTTATAATCGCCCACATTTAATGACCGTGAGCCTCCATTCTGAGTTAATCCATTATTAGCAACGGTTGATGTTCCATTCCATTTGTACGTGAATGTGCCATCTCCTTTTCCATACACGAGAACAATAAACCTTGCAGTGTCGCGTGCATCCAGGTTATTTGAACTATTCGATGCGATATACAAATCCATGATGCCATCATTGTTAAAATCACCCACTGCATGTGCGATGGCTTCAAAGTGGCGCACTGTATCGTCTACTACTATTCCAGTATCGGCCTTCGTACCGGCATAAATTACTCCAGCCGAGATAGAATCGAGTTCATAAATTGTGCGTCCAAGTTTTGCCGCGGTTGGAACATAAAATTTACCGTTTCCATCGTTCACGAAGAAAACGCATCCTTTTCTATAAGCTGCTGTTCCAGTATTAAACTTCTGATATCCTTGTCTGAAACTTGCCGCTAACAAATCGGAATAACCATCATTATTTGCATCGAGGAAAGACATTTCCCACGATTCATAGGATAGGGATGTATCTATTGCCGGAGCTGAAGAGCTATTGCCCTTATGTGTAAAAGCGCCACTGGCACTTCCTTTTAAGAGCCAAATCCCATGGGCACCGGTCCAAGCCATATCCAGATTATTATCCCTGTCATAGTCAGCTACTGTCATTCCACCGAAACCACTGGCAACTCCAGTGCCTCCAGCGGTTACAAGATCTCCAGTCCCTGTTGCTGCCTTAAACGATACTCCAACGCTATCGATATATAACCACGGAACCCAAGTGTTCTGCGCGATACCAAAAGCGTCAAGGTAACCATCGCCGTTAAAATCGGCAAGACCTAAACCGCATCCGTCTTGTCCGCTTGGAAGACCCGTGTTAGTCAATGGAGTGAAAGATGTAACCTGGTTTATCAACAAGTTATTTTGACGGATAAGGGCATCCAGATAACCATCTCCATTCACGTCTCCCCACGAAAAGCCGCCGTTAGCTCCGGCTAATGCTATGGGAACTGCCGGACCGGTAGAGTACGTCACTCCCTGTGCTGTCAATGTACTTGCCCCCAGCAAGACGAAGAGTACTCCGACTGTAATTAAACGTACGAAAGTTTTCATGTTTCCTCCAAAGTTTTTTCTATTAGTGGAGTAATTGTTAATTAATATCCGAAATATCCTCCGAAGGAGTTCTTTGTGATCTTCGGGAAAAGTCGCGCACTTAATAATTTCTGCAACTATTCTTTTGAAGGCTGCAATTTCAAGTTGCTAAGGATTCCCACAAAGTGGAACGCCACCTAATTTAAGAACTATCATAACTAAAGTACAGCATTATTATTCCCGGGTAAAAAATAAATTCAGCCCTTTGGCTGATGCGTTTACGGACGCCGCTAGCGCGCCTCTGGCGCACTCGCCGCACAATAAATCCCGCTTTGAACTAAAACCGCCCTTTTCGTTTCCAAAAAGCCGGCATTGCATCAACAAGTGCACGCTGCCCTGGCTTCTCAGCCAGGACAGGAGACACTTGAGGATAAGTATTACTTCATAAGTACCAATTTCCTGGTAATAGAGACACTCCCTGCCTGCAATCGGTATAAGTAAACGCCGCTCGCAAGTCCTTTGCCGTTAAAAGTAGCAGTATAATTCCCGGGTTGCAGTACACCGTTGAATAATGTCGTCACTTCCTGTCCAAGAAGATTATATACTTTCAGCGACACGTAGCCGCTTTGCGGAACCGAGTAGTCGATCTGAGTCGTCGGGTTGAACGGATTCGGATAGTTCTGAGTAAGCTCATATTTTGCAGGAATTCCGGGTTGCATTTTAACGCCGACAAGACCATTAGTAAGCAAGCTCGAAATTGTTTGATTTTCCGTCGCTTCCTGAGCTTTCCACGTAGTATACTGCGTCGGCCACCAGTGGTAGAGGTCTCCCAACGGGAAGCCACCCAACCCGGCAGTCTGTAATGTACTGTTCGTGTACGATAAGTCTTCATTCATTGGCCATGATCCCTGCAAATCAGATTGAATATCGTACGCCCAGTCAACATTAGCGCCAGTTGCCCATCTGCCTAACAAGAAGGCCTTAATAGCGTCTTTGTTAGTCGGTTCAAGAATAAAGCCCGGATCATCTCCATCGTATAGATTAGCCTTATTTATATACGGCCATGCTTTCAATCCAGTCCCCGCATCAACCGAATCGAAGAAACGAAGGGCAGTTATATTTAGCATAGGCGTAGGTAACGGTTTGTACAATTCACTGGCAGTATCACTGTATGCATTGCCATGATCCATGTAATCTCTAATCCACTGCTCTATGAAATAGCTGTTATTTATGAATAGTATATGGCGCTCAGCTTCGGTGATCCGTAGTCCTCCTGGAAAAGCTGCTGGTTTTGCCAAGCTCAGGCTATCGATGTACAATGCACCGCCAGGAGGAATTCCGGTGACTCCTCCCCGTCCCGATGGTATATCTCCATACATCCACGGATTCACGTAAACGCAGTTTGTGACAGAAAGCCATTCCCAAAACGATGGTTCAAGTGAATGCATCATCATATTAAAGAACGTGCAATGGTTAAACGATACAGTATCTGCAGTTTCAGGGGTATCTTCACCAGGATTGTATCCCATATAAGCGTATCCCATATTTGCCATTGTACAATTCACAAATGAAACTTTATTGGTATGCCAGGTCGTGCTTTGATAAGGGTAAGAAATAGCTCTTCCATAATATCTGTAGTGTGGATCGATGTTATTCCGCCAATAACAATTAGTGAATTTTCCGGTGAAATTCGTACATCTTATCTCCACAGATCCGTTGATAGGTGCATAGTCAAAAATTACTCCCTCGAATTCAACATTATTCGTATGCCTAAGAGTGTCATCATCAATATCCATACTACAACTCTGTTGCGCGCCGCCCGTGTTCGCATATATTAACCAAACGTTTTTCATAGTAAGATCTCCGAAGATATCGAAGTTATATCTCCAACTCGATATCTGCGAACTCAAAAATATTTGAGGCGGAGCCGTTTCCTGTGTTAAACCCGGCTCCGGTGCTACTATTGTAAGGTGTTGATTAGGTGGTACAGTCACTGTGCCGCTGAGGATGTAATAACCCCAGGGATCTAATTGAAATATAGTATTGGATAGAGTGCCCGCGTCAATGGCGGCTTGGATAGCGACATTAAGTCCCCCTTCATTAGGAGAAACGTCACTGTGGACAGGTACAATATTCTGGGTATATACCTGTACCGAAAAAATAACCGCCGTAATCAGTAACATGTAAATACGGTTCTTCATAGAAGATCTCCTTATGATTAGTTGATAAAATTATAATGTATATCTAACACCGAGGTTTGCCGTAAGACCATAGAATTGTTCATTCGTAAAACCGCCTATCGTCTTCTGAGCTGAAATATTTGCCCGCTGGTTGATATTACTTATGTCTAAGAAAAGTTGTACTTGTGAAAACCATGGTAGTTTATATCTCGCTGAAGCGTCTAATCGAAAATAGTCTTGACTAAATCCGTCTTGCTCCTGCTCGCCTCCAACATTCGTAACAGAATTCCCCTGGAACAGGAAGGACACTCGAGCTGAAAACCCCAGATAATCGTAACCTATATATGTGTTCAATATATCGTTCGGCTGGTAAATCAGACGCCCAGCCCTCGAACTATCAATTAATTTGGGTATGGACTTTATGTGTCTGGGGTCATTAGGATCGGGAACATTACGAGTTAACAAGAGGGGATACGTGGCAGACGACCAAATATGCGTGTAATTGATGCCGAGAACAACTCCATTTAACGGAAATGGTAAATACCAGAACGACGTTTGAAAATCTGCTTCGATACCCTTCACATAAGCATTGTAAGGACTATTGATGTAAGTGTTTAACAATGCTTTGCCTGAGACTGTGCCCCCTTGCTGCGCGAGGAGAGGGTATGTCCCGACCGAATCATATCCTGGCGGAATTATAGCAGGAGCAGAATATAGTCTGTATTGAGTGTAATACGTAAAGTGCGATATGGTTTTGTAGAAGCCTCCAATAGAGAGAAGGCCTAACTCGTTGCTGTGAAATGTAATTTCAACGTCGTGGTTATATGCTTGTGCGGGTTTAAGGTTTGAATTTCCTGTATAGAGCTGTGTGTAATCGGAATTGATATTATAATGAGGTGAAAGTTGATGATAATCGGGTCGCGCAAGTGCCTGAGTATAGGAGTAACGCATGTCGCACCAATCGGTCAGGTTATACTTCATCTGAACCTGGGGCAGTAAGTAGTGATTTCTAGGGTAAGCTGTTGTGTCGTAATACGGTTGATTTGGAGGTTGATTGCGGAGATCTACCATGTTGTGTGCTTCGTATAACGACTTAACATCTTCGTAACGGGCGCCGCCGACTATAATAAGGTTCTGACCTAAATCCAATTCTGCCATCAAGTATGCAGCATAATACTTCTCAATGTATTTATAATCGTTGGGGAGTTTTTGATAAACACCTTCGAACCATCCTCCGGTACTGTTTGATGCGGCGAATGCAGGGTCATTCGATAAAAAATCAGTTATCGAATTCAGCAGATTCGCATTAGCGACCCAATACATCCGACCAAATCGATCATTCAAGAAGCTCGAATAAAGTTTCGAATCGGTGTTCGTAAAATCGAATGCCGGTAAACGGTTGGAGTTACCCAACTGTAATTCGGGGAAACGCGCTACCAATGCATCCATCACTCTTCCATTGATATCGGGGTTCGTTAATCCTGTACGGCCGCCTGGACTAATATACGGCGTATTCTGATCGTTAGTGTGGAGATTGTAGTCATACTCACCGCCAAATTTAAAGAATCCTGATACGTTTGAGTGTAAATTGAAAGGAATCTTGAAATCCCCCTTATATACCTGGTCATTTTCCTTATAATCGGCACTAAATAGATTTATGGTGGCCAAATATGTTGCGCTATCACCGTTATACTTTAAATTATGTGCAAGGTCATCAGGAACTGTATTGTTCTGATCAGGAGGGGTTCCTCCTGTTTGAAAGAATTGGTAGTAGGGTGATCTAGGATCGTTGTTTCGGGAATAAGTATTAGCGGCTTTCAAAACGACTGACATAAATCCGAAATCGTTTGTAAATTCTAATGTATTCACTGCGACATCTGTATTTGCATTCCCTTTCCTGTATGTGAAGTTAATATTGTGATCATAATAATAATCTAAGATCGTTTGATAATTTTTATAATCAGAGTTCAACCTGCTTAACATATTTATAGACTTAATGGAGCCGGAAGGCAACTTGAAGTCAAGGATCAAGTTTCCGCCGTAACGGTTTCTTGTTTCAATATGGCGCTGTAGCGTTGTACTTATTACTTGAACGGGCTTATACCCGGTTATTGAATCAGGAGCGCTATTGGTAGCCGGGGTATATCCGGCAGTCATGTTATCTGCACTGCGATCGTATTGTTCCGCGTTTACGAGAAGATACACACCAAGAGCATCATCGAAGAAACGACCGCTTCCAGATGCCACCGCTCTGTAATTCCCGTATGTATCGCTCTTCTGTGTATAGCCGGATTGCCACAAAATGTCACCGTGAAATTCCGACGGGGCTTCCCTCAGTTCCATATTCACAATACCACCGATAGCATTGGCATTCATATCGGGAGTGAGCGATTTATAGACCTGGATCGTTTTGATCATATAGGGAGTTATCATGGAAATGTCAACGCTTCTGTCCTGATTGATTGAACCGGATGTCAGGCCCGGCAGTGAAGTCGCACCGATCTGAGTGCTTCCTGTAGATGCGAGCTTAATTCCACCAACAGAGACCGTGTTGTACTGAGGAGCTAATCCCCTGATCACAACTTTGTTGGCTTCGCCTGAACTCTGAAGAGTCGAGACACCCGGCAGGCGACTTATTGCCGCTGCCGCGTTGAAGTCCGGCAATTCCTGGATTCTTTCTTCAGAGACCACATTCATAATAGTATTTGCCGTTAATTGCTGGTTAATGGCAGCTTGTTGACCCCTTGCTTGCGCTGTAACTACTACCTCTATACCCATTATTGCATGAGGTGTTAAGCGAAAGTTTTCGTGTAGCGTTGCATTTTCTGTAATAGTAACCTCTCGAGTGATCGCATCATAGCCGATATATGACGCCTTCAACTTACATTTTCCTGTCGGAACTAAGCGCAAAGTGTAATTTCCATCCAGATCAGCAGGAGAACCAATGCTCGTATTTACGACGACAATATTTGCACCCGGAAGTGGGTCACCGGTTGCTTGATCAACCACCTGACCTTTGATTGTCCCGGATCCTTGTGCTAACGACGATTGGACTATGAAGATTGACAGAAATAAACATACACCCAACAATCTTCTGTAAGTATATCCAAGAGACATTTTGCCCTCCTCTTGAGTTTTCTCAATATTTTATTAATGATATTTTGTCATCCAAACTTTTTTTGACATCAATTTTTGTTCAGGAGTTCAGCACACTCATAGCTTAATACCGCTATTAAAATAATTTTGGGGCCTCGGATGTTGTAAATTGCCTGATACATGAATAGTACGTTTTTTTTGTCTTGCTGTCAATACGGTCGTCCCAAAAATCGCTATTAAATTTACCCCGCGTAAAACCAACCCTGTAGATGCCTTCGTGACAGTACCCGATTTATTCTAATTTCCAGCCGATTTCTTCATTAATTTCACAACCATACCTAATGCCGGTTTGGTACCCCCGCTGCAATCAAACCAGCAGGGGGTTATTGGTTCTACCTTTTACAGGTCAATTATTAAGCTATGAGTCTCCATCCGTTACACATCATAGAGCTTTGACAATTTGAATTTAAGATGCGAATTGCTTCCGGCGTTCAGCCAATTCATCTTGAATCTGAAGATTGAGTTTCTTGTCTATCCCGTAGAATAATAAGGCAACGACTCCAATGAAGAACGTGATACACGGGTAGATGCTTGCCGTCATGCGGATACCGAATAGAGCATTTTCTGCTTGAGCGACATTGGGGATATATCCGTACCCCGTGAGCAGCCACCCGCAGATAGCACCGCCGAGTCCCAGCCCCGCTTTTAGTGCAAACACAATACCCGCGAAGACAACGCCGGTGGCACGGCGCATAGTCTTCCATTCAGCATAATCGGCTACATCGGCCATCATCGCCCACAGTAACGGAATCGTTGGGCCATAAGCCAGAGATTTAAGAATGTTCAACACAAACGTGAGCCCAACTGCTTCCGCCGGTAATACAACGAAAAGTCCGGTAAAGAGCGCCGTTAGAGATAAACCTACGATAAAGACTTTCTTTTTACCGAACCGAACCGCCAATGCTTTTGAGAATAGCACACCAATGATATTCGCCAGCATACCACACATATTAAATAGGCTGAATCCTACCGATGAGACATTTGTGCGGCTTTCTGTCGCAATGAGTCCGAATGTATTGAGAAGATTATGCCACCAGCCCGACTGGCCCAGCGCATCGGTAGAGGAGGTTACCAACCCCCATGATTGCAGGAAATTGAACAATTGGTTTTTGTCCACGAAGTAAGTAAAATAGTAGAACATGCCGCTGCCCCACAAGGCGAGCGTACTGAAAAGGAACAGGGTCAAAACGAACATTGCGATCCATGGTACGTTTTTTATAAGGGCGGCGAAGTCTTTCTTTGCCGACGATTTCTGCTTCGGATCCGGGTGAATGCGTTCACGGGCACTCAAGAAAGTGATGACGATGAATATGATGCTGAGAATCCCAAATAGCCCAATCGTCAACGACCAGCCTTTAGCGTTGTCGCCTTGTCCTAACTTGGCGACCATAGGCAGAGTCAAACCTTGCACCACCAACGCCGCCGTCATGGCAAAGAAGAAGCGATAGGAAGAGAGACTGGTGCGTTCATTTACGTCGCCGGTCATCACGCCATTGAGGGCCGAGTATGGCAGGTTATTGACGGAATAGACCGTCATCAGAAGAATATAGGTGACATAAGCATAAATAAGTTTTCCCGTCCCGCCGAAATTCGGAGTTGTAAACGTTAAGAAGAACATGAGTGCAAACGGTATCGCCGACCACAGAACCCATGGGCGGAATTTTCCCCATCTTGTATTCGTGCGATCTGCAACAACGCCCATGAACGGGTCAAAAATCGCATCCCAAAAGCGTCCTACCAGCAGCAGTGTGCCTGCAGCCGCTGCAGTAATGCCGAAGACATCCGTGTAGAAACCCAGCTGAAAGATCAGCATCGTTTGAAACACGAAGTTAGCGGCTGCGTCTCCGAAGCCGTAACCAATTTTTTCTCGTACAGAAAGTTTACCCGTTGTTGTCTGCACTATCTGCTCCAAAGATTATTTTATATTACGCGTAAGATAATTTTTATTAAATTCTGATTCCCAGAAGAATTACCTACCATAAACTTAAATTAACCCTGTTCTACTATATGTTCCATATTTAAATTAAGAAAAGCAAATTGTTCAGGTGTAGTCTTTAACTCTGATCAAATTTCAGAAATAAATCAGTGACAAAAGATTTCAATTTTTGAGCGTTTATTTTCGTCGTGCCTGTACGCTCTTGAAGTTCTTTTATAAATTGCAGCACTATCTGTGTCAGTACCGCACCCGGCCTGGGATAAGCAGCTACAATATAATGTGGCCCTGCGGTTAATTCTCCCGCTTCTTTTTCTAATTCTGCTCTCAGATTGTCGGGTGATATTAAAGAATTAGCATGCTGGAAGATAACCTTATCCATTGCCTTATATACTTCTTTACTCTCTTTGACCAGACCATAATAATCAAGAAGCTGTGCAAAAACATAATTTGATGTCGTATAGACGTCTTGGCCCTGTTCCGATTCTACCGCTTTCCCGTCTTCTGTCCGGCACATAGCCCAGCCCATAGTGGTCCGGTTATTCTTATAAATTGTCTTGAGGATTTTTATTGCTCTCTCGTCCGAAACAAAGGGCTTCTCTCCTATTGCAATCAGATACCACAGGGCATCCAACTGATTAGTCCAAACATCGGTGTTTGTTTTTTTCGTAATAGTGTCATAACAGGTAACGTAATACTGCAACCTTCTGCCTTTTTTGTTTTTCTTATCTCTCCATAATTTCTCAAAAGCCGCAGAAGCTTTTTCAAAACTCGCTTCATATTGTTTTTTTGCCGGCTCATCCTCCATCATACCAGCCATTATTATCATTGCTTGACAGCCGGCCATGAAGGTAGTCGCATCGTAGCTATCTAGGCCAAACAATGTTAAATTATCAAATGTATTTTTAACTTCATGCGGATTACCCTCGGGGATACCGTCTCCGTCTATATCAAGTGTTTGCAAATATTCCAATCCAAATTTCAGCGTCTGCCAATTCTTTTTTAGAAATTCTGTATCACCCATGAATTTAGCGTTGCGCAGTACCCTGATTGCCAGCTTGGGGAAAAGATCCACCCAGTAGTTATTATTATACCAGGCATAATCACTGACATTGCGCAGGGCATGACCTTTCACCAAAGCGCCTAAGTCATGTGCCACGCTGCCCTTAATCTTGAAAGTATCTCTTATCTGGGTCAGTGACTTGCCTTCGTATTCTTCCGGATGCTCTTGAAAATGTTTTCTGGCTTCGACAAATGACCCATGGAGATGATAAAACCGCTGTGTGAGATCTTCCGCCAGAATTGAGTCAATAAACCTCTGGCAGAGTTCTTGTTCTACATTGGGAAATAGTACGAGCAGCACCATCGAATACCAATCAACATCAGAAGGATCAATATAAGCGTAATCAAAACATTCCAGGAACCGGGCTCTATCATTGCCATCATCGTCTTCAACCCAGACTGCGGCATTTGACAGGGGAAAACTAAATTCGTTTAAGATCAACCGGGTTAATCTCAAAGCACCATCTTTATCATTCTTATAGGAAGGACTTTTCCGTATATAATCAAAAATCCTGCTTTGGATTGTTAGAGCACGGTTCAGCCATTCAGAATAATTATCCAGGGCGAATTTTGCCATATCCACAGCCCTGGTTTCTTTATTCTTGAAACTTTTTACATATTTACGTTCAAAATTTTTCCCATCAATAAACCGCTGTTGAGGGAAATCCAAAACGATGGCAAGCGGTATCGTCATGGTTGCCTTCGGCTTCAATGTAAAAGTAACACTTATGGCCGACCCATAATCTTGATTCAATATTGGTGCTCTCTTTTCGTAAAAGCTTCCATCATCATTCAACAATAAATCCTGTTTAAGCCTATTTAAGCAAAAGTAAGGTTGGGTATCTATTGTCACGCCGCTTATTTCCGGTACGGCAATGACCATCCTGTCCGCGCATTCCTTGCTTCCCATGACCACTCCCCTGATGGCTGCAGATTTAAAATCTTCATGGACATGGTCTTTCACCGGTGTCGAACATAAATAGACAGTGTCCTGATCCTTTGGCTTTAATTCTTTTTCTTGAAGATTTGCAAGGGACGGTCTGGGGAATACCAGAGTAATTTGTTGATCCTGGCTTGAAGTATTCTCGACCTCATATTCCTCTACACCGATAGGCATCAGGGCCGGGACATCTCCGGATAAGAAGGGGGAAATCATTCTTCTTGTCACATTAACCTTCCCCAGTTTATATGTAAATTCCGCCAAAGGTGTAGCAATAGAAATAGAAGTTTGCTTTTCAGATATTGCAGGATGATAATAATTTTTTAAGGCAGGTACATCATCAGGACCTTCAACCGCCTCGGGATCTTTTGCTGTGAGCATAACAAATTTATCACCCCCGCCTGCCAAGCCCTGGCGGGCAGGAACACGGATAAATGGCGCAGAGCCTAATTGAATTGCGTTCTGATTTAACAAGATCAGTCTGCCGGCATTATTAAGTCTATTGTATAAACCATATGGAGATATGCCTATTGAACAAGTAGGTGCACCCTGAAGCGCAATGGTATGAGGGAATAGAAGAGTTTTTGACATTCCCTGAAAATGGACCGCCATTTTATTATCAACATAAATCTTACTTATTTGTGATCCTGATATTGTATAAACGTCTTTTATTTTTAAACTAGAAGATTTCGGCATATGATATTTTCTCTTTACTAAGTTGTTTAAATTTCTGTTAAGCAGCATCCAGGGTTCTTAACAATATGATAAGTCCAGAGTTTTCTTCTGGGGCGCCGGTTTTTTTACAGCACTTTCCTGTTGAACACCAAGCGCTACGGGCAACTTCGTTTTAGGCGAGGGCTTGATTTTCCCAAAAAGCACTCCGACTGCGGCCCTTATAGAATCAGGCGTTCCGCTGAAATTGCAGACCGCAACGTCGGCCTCATTTGTCGTGCCTTCCACATACGGGTAGTTTGTCACAACGACTACTTTTTTACCCGCTTCTTTGAGCTTCTTGATAAGCAGCCGGTTATTGCCCGTCTTTACGATTCGGGCGTAATAATTTGTTATAACGACAAGGTCCACCTGCTTGGCAAGCTCGAGGCACTCTGCAATCTCATCATCGGTCGCGGCAAAGTCGGTATCGACCAGAATCATATTTTGCGTATACTCCACCATATCCTCGGCGAACATATGTTGGTGCATATAAGGATCTTTTCCGCAGAATTCATAGGGAATACGCTGCTCGATAACCAGCATTTTCTCCTTAGGACTCAAAGGCAGCATTTTTTGATCATCGCGCATTACGATCAGGGCTCTCTTGGCAACATCCCAGGAAAAATCTATAACAGGTTTGCTCATTGCGTAGGCCTGAGCTTTTTTTGGATCCTTCTTCCCGGCTGTCTCAAACAGGCCCTGGTCGTACTTCATCCTTAAAAGATGCGTCACGGCTTCATCGATCCTCTCTTCGGAGAGTTCGCCCGATTCGACAGCTTGCTTGACTCCAAAGAAGCACTGCGATCTCGATTCATCATCAGCTTTCAAAAGTATCGTATCACACCCCGCCTTAATCGCCAACGCGCAAGCCCTCGGAAGAGGCCATTGTTTGAGGATTGCAGCCATGCCGATAGCATCGGACACAATAACTCCATCGAATCCAAGTTCCTCTCTTAAAAGACCTGTAAGGATTTTTTCTGACAGAGTCGTAGGGAATTTATCGTCATAGGCGGGATAAACGGAATGCCCCGTCATAATGGCTTGTACTCCCGCGGCTATTGCAGCTTTGAACGGATACAATTCCACTTCCTGCATTCTTTGTTTGTCGGCTCTGATTACATCCAGCACATCATGAGCGTCGGTTGCCGAATCACCTCTTCCGGGAAAATGTTTTGCGGTTGCCGCTATGCCACCGTCCTGAAAACCTTTCAGTAAAGCGACAGCGTGTTTTGCACAAGTCTCAGGGTCGTCACTAAAAGATCTTATTCCAATTTCAGGGTTCTTCGGATTGATATTTACATCGCAGACCGGTGAATACATCTGCGTAACGCCAATAGCACTCAATTGTTTGGCAATGGTCAAACCGATTTTATAAGTCAGCTTTTCATCGCCGATGGCCGCCATGCCCATTGGAGGCGGAAACTGCCTAATTCCACCGGCCATGTAATCGTTTTTAAAATCGCCTTCAAAATCAATGGTCATATGGAGGGGAATCCTGGAACGCCTGCTCATTGCTATTTTCTGTAATTTATTCAAGTCCTTCGTATAATCTTCCGGCGTTATGCTGATGCCAAAGGATTTGCCGGCAAAATAGGTATTTGATATGGTAAAATAACCCGGCGGCTTTTTAAAATTCTGATCTATCTGGGAATTACCCCAGTAAAGGTTTTTGCAGGTCTCAACCGCATAAGGTTCGAGGCAAAGACCGCCGCACTGCAACCTTGTGATTTGTTCGATTCCGCTCGGCGTTATCATTGCGCCGCGCCTGGTAAACGTTAAAAGCTGGCCGATCTTTTCTTCCAAACTCATTTTTGATAATTTTTTACCGATAAATGCATCTCTTTTCGTATTGCTTTTCTTTACCATTTTCTATCTCCTGTTTTTCTTGTTTATGATTCCCATTTACCCCGGTTATAGGGCCCGACCCAGAATCCTCGTTCGTTCTTCCAGCCGGTCTCGTCAATTTTCAGATCTTTTGTTTTCCATCCCGCCTTAATACGCCTTGTCAAATCGTCGAACCCTTTATTCCAGGTAAGACCATCAGGAACGGTAACGTTCATACTTCCGGCGGCGTTTGCATATCTTAAGCAGGATTCGATTGTATGGTTCCAGACAAACGCGGAAAGGAATCCCGCAATTGCCGAATCACCGGAACCCAGCGCTCCTACAAATTTTTCCTCCTGATAAACAGGGAACCAGAGCTCGCGATTAGCCCAGTTTTCAAGATCGGAACATCCTGCCGCACCCATTTTCTTAAGCCGGTCCTGGTCGGCCGTCCTGACATATAGGCCTCTGTGGCCGCATTTGATCATTGCTACTGCCGTACCCATTTTTATTAAATCACTTCCCATCGTGGAAATCTCTTTTACGGTCATATGGTCAAGTACGCTCTCTTTGGGTCCGAGCTTCGCCTTTTTTTCAAGAAATTTTTCTTTATAAAGAAAATAAAATATCTCTTCCGCACTGGGAACCATAAAATCCGAAAGGGGTACCCACTCTTTAAGAATTGCAAACCAGTCGATTTGACCTGCATAACTATTTACATCGGGAAGCGAAAGATCGAGCGCAGTTGTAGTTCCTAACTCTTTGGTCTCTTTGAGAATTTTTGTCAATTCACGACCTGTGTTTTCATACAGCTTTCTCATCCAGGGCGGATAACCGAATAGCATCAGTTTTGAACGCCGAACAAGATCGAAATCCATATCGTCATAGCCGAATGTGTCGTTGGCTCCACAATGATGAAGGTAAAAACGATCTATGCCGGGTATGCATATAGCAATGGTATATGATGTGGATTCACCGTCAACCATTTTGATCCCCTTAAAATGCCCTTCGTGCTCTTCATACCAGCTAAGGATCTCTTTACCAAAATCATCATCCCCAATCTTGCCGATTAATTCAGTTTTTACGCCGAGCCGGCGGATGGATACGCCGGCATTCGTAACAGGACCTCCCCCCACAACGACGCATTCACCCATGTTAATCATTTTGCCGGGTACAAGGACGTCTGTAAGGTTATCCACCTTACCGTCAATTGTAAAAGCAGGTATTAAGTCGAGGCAAGTATGCCCCGCAGCTACGATTTCGATATCTTTTTTATTCACCACACTAAGTTCCTTATGATACAATTCTACATGAAATAATTCTGCATGTCTTTTTGGCGTTACTAAATCGACAGTGCAGGATTTCTATATTGATGTTCACCTAAAACGTTATTTAACCTAACCATCTGTGTTCCGGACTCACGGTCTTGAGCTATCTTGGCAACCGCATCAAAGGCGGGTTTCTTTTTAAGGTGACGGTCGAACAATAGAGGATAATCGGTGCGTCCGATAACGGGCCAATCATTACGCCACGATTGTCCATCGTGAACTCCCCATACAGTCACCCGGTTAAACTTATCCCGATGCTTACGAAAAAACGAAAATAATTCGGCGTATCGATTTGCCAGATCTTTTTGAACAGAGTAGGGCAGGACATGGATGTATGGATTTAGCTTCTTCTGTAATTCTGAATCCAGGGTTAAAAGTTCCTTGTACAAATAATCTTCAGCAAAAGGAAGTACGCTTAAATCCATCTCCGTAATCATCAACTTAACTCCCAATTTGGAAAGAGCCCTTATGAAGTTCTCAATCTGTTCGAAACTAGGATAGTCCAGACCCCAGTGTCCCTGTATGCCGATGCCATCTATGCGAACGCCTTTCGACTGCAAATCCTGGATCAACCGGACGACGCCGTCGCATTGATGTTCCTTCCACAGATTATAATCATTGTAATAGAGCTGAGCGTCGGGATCGGCCTGACGGGCGTATTCAAAAGCCTTGAGCACATAATCTTCGCCGATAATTTCGAGCCATTTGCATTTTCTGAATTGGCCATCAGGTGTGATCGCTTCATTGACGACATCCCAGCCATGGATTCGGCCTTTGTAACGGCCCATCACCGTGAATATGTGATCTTTCATCCGTTCAAGCAGCAACTCGCGGCTTATGGGTTTGCCCGACTCGTCCTGGAACACCCAGTCCGGCGTTTGATAAAACCAGACGAGAGTGTGGCCGATTATATGCATTTTGTGCTCCTCACCAAAAGCCACATAACGGTCCGCTGCTTCGAAATTATATCTGTCCGGTTCCGGATGAACCTCTTCCCATTTTAAAATATTCTCAGGTGAGATGCTGTTAAAATGTTTTTTCACAAGGTCGAGGGAGTATGGTTCTTTTCCCAAAATCTGATCTAGATTGAGAGCAACACCGATATAAAAGTCATCCTTAAACAAATCTTTCAAGACAAGCTGATCGTCATATTTGGCACCGATCGCAGTAACAGACCCAAGGAGTTTTGGAAAAAAAGAAGTAAAAGCTGTTTTAATTCGGGTTTTCATTTTATATTCAGGCACTTCTTCTCGTACCGCCTCTCGGCTTCGTAATTAATCTCCGTTCATTCTGAGGTTTGTAGACAGAAATTCAGACGATGATCAAGAAAATATAGTGTTGTTCCAACATCGATCTGGAGATGCCAGTCGAAATTAGCGCCTGCGGAGTAAGTATTTTAGTCCTCCCAATGCGAGCACACCTTTTCTTCCAATTTTACAAAAATTCTACCCTCAAGAGAAACGTCACACAGTTGCTCTTGTCCATAAAGCTTGGTATTGCCCTCTGAGATTTATACCGGTTCAAATGAAATTGAATCGTTTCAATATAATAAAAAATAATTCTAAATGTCAAGCCAAAAATCCGTCGCGCAGGTTTATGTTTTTATTGAAAAATACCCGGATGGCCTTAACTCAAATGCCTACATAGTCTTAATAATCAGTATTAAATTCCTCTTCCCTACTCGAAGTACGTGACGTTCAAATGGTCTCCCAAATCAACTTTTCTGTACCATTCAACTCCAATCGATTCGAATAAAGTCATGAATATTCGCAATTTAGTTCATAAACCATACTCATTTAAGAATAGCTTCGTTTGATCTAAAGTGGGTAGAACCAGCTCCACGAAATCCGATTCATTAACAGGTATCATTTCAATATCCTGTAGGATGATATTGAACCATTCGTCTTCCTTAGGATCGCGGATCACCCGGCCCGTATTTATTGCCTCCGCAACGAGTGCCAATGCTTTGAGGCAACCCCGCTTCGTTGCGTCGATATAGTTTTCTCCTTTGACAATTTCTTTCGAGATTTCTATAACATTATCGGGCGAAAGCACAAATGCCTGCGGATCGAAATAGACATCCGAATTGATAAAGAGTTTTTGGAGTTGAAGTATCTCGCCCTTTCCACATATAACTGCCTGGTTCATAAGCCTTGTGTCATATTCAAGTTGTTCAAGGTATACTGTAGGCGCCATCCCTGAGAGCAATTTAATATTTTGAACCGTCTCGTTGCTCCATAGATCAGCACAGGCTGCGGCGATATTCCCCAGGGGACTGAAATGAGCACAGGCGGAAGTTTTTCCTTCCATTGAAATCGGAATGCCTGTAATCGCCTTCAGGTACGGTCCTTCGTATGCGCAGTCCTTATTCGGACCTCGCGCTCCTTTCTCGACTGCCACCAGCGTCCGTACGACAGTGGCTACCCTTGCGATCGCAGCAAAAATCTTAGGGATATATTTTCTCTCGGCCAGTACCATAGCCGTATTGCCGAATGCACATGCCGTATCACCTCCGGCGATTTTCCCCGTACGGGAAGCAATCTCTACTATTTTTCCCCAGAGCATCTGCATGTCGCGCACCCCCAATACCGACTGGCTGAATATAAATTGTTTCATATCACACATCATAAGCGCGTCATCGGAAATTTCTTTTCCTCCGGTCGATTCGATCGACAACATATCTCCTCCGGCCCGGGCTCCTCTCTCGAATAACTCCAGCATTGGTTGCAGCAGATGGGATGTCCTCTGCCTGGGCGGCCTTTCAAACTCACGCAGATCGTTTGGAGTCAATCTGATTTCGCTTTTCAAACCATGCTGCACATAATAATTTTCACAGATTTCATTCATGACTTTTACCAGTTCAACACCTATATCGGGCGTTTGCGTCATTTCGGTCAGGGTCTCGAACTCGAGTATTACTCCTCTCGAATGAAGATGCACGGCATGCTCGAGCGCATCCGTAACTATCTGGCGATAGTGGCCTTTCACCTCTGATAAGGTTTCATTATTTATTTGCATCGGGGGTAAAGTAAAATTCAATTCGGGATATACAAATCCGCCTCCGATGACCAATCCCCGTGGAGTTGTAACAGGATGCGGAGCATACCCAAAAATCAGGTCCTCCGCTTTTTCGATTGTTAGTTTACGATACATCATATTTTATTATCTATCAATTAATATTTATCCGTTAAAACGTTCCCATTTTGTTGGAAAACGCGATCCGGTTTATTTCATGAGCAACATTTTATTCACCTTGCTGTATTTGAGTTTCCCGGCCTCGTCATTCGCAGTAAACTTCGCAAAGTAGATACCGCCTGACATCGATGATGCATTCCATATTGCCGTATAATATCCGGCTTCGATATTCCCATTTACCAGAGCGGCGACTTCTCTCCCAAGGATGTCGTACACAACCAGCGATGCGTGAGAAACAACCGGAACAGCGAATCTGATCTCAGTCGAGGGATTAAACGGATTGGGATAATTTTGATTGAGCACATACTCGGTCGGGATTTGTGTTTTATCATGTTCAACCGCAACCACAGCGCTCCCCTTCCCGCTGACGGAAAGCGTATCCGGCGAACCCAATGCATTATGCGTAAAAATGATGAGGCCGGATTGACTCGACGTATCCTGAGGTGTAAACGTTACTATAAGATAAGTACTTCCCAACGGGGCAAGTATCATCGTTGCAGGCGCAAAAGTGAAACGCGTATTGGTTGATGAGATTGCCGTTACTTTTAGTGTATCGGTGCCAGGGTTGGAAACAAGGACACTGTCTTTCTTTGTAGAACCAATTGATACTGTAGTGAAATTTATTGCAGTTCCCGAAAGAGAGAACACTGGTACAGGCACAGCGCTTCCCTTTCCGTTGACAGCGAGTGTATCCGGTGAACCCACTGCGTTATGTATAAAAATGATAGAGCCGGATTGGGTCAAGGTATCCTGAGGTGCAAACGTTACTATCATATAGGCACTTCCCAAGGGTGCAAGTGTCATTGTCGCAGGCGCAAAAGTGAAGCGCGCATTGGTTGATGAGATTGCCGTGATCCGCAGTGTATCGTTTCCAGGATTGGAAACAAGCACACTATCTTTCTTTATAGAGTCATTTCGTATCGTTCCGAAATTGATTTCAGGTGCCGACAGAGTGAACACTGGTGCAGTACTGGAACCATTCACGATGGCATAACTAACACCGTCATACCAAGTGCGGACGCTTCCTGTGGGAGGAATTAGTGTGCCTGTTCTGATCGTGTCATCGTCGACGAAAACATCAAAGGTGTTGTTTGCCAATACCTGGACGCGTCCGACATACGCCTGATAGAGGAATGTATTGTCGCTGCCGGAGAGATCGAGCGTGCTTTCATGGTCGCCATTTTCAACTTCCTTACACGCCATCTGCCGGAATATTTGCATATGACTGGTATCGAGTCCTGCCTTGATCCGCCAGTCTGTACTCTTAGTAGGATTTCCCCAGAAGTTGACCCACATATCATAAACCCCCGTGACCGGTATTGTAACCTGCGTCTTGAGCATAGGTGCATTTTCACGGTTAACCTCTGACGATGTGAAAACAGAACCGCCGTTGCCGCGACCCGTTCGTTGATGCCATTGGTTGTCCGCTGGTCCTGCACTCGTATCAGGTCCGGTGGTTGTCAATGGTGCACCCGTGGCAAGAATTGTGTTTGCGGTTGTGGCGTCTACATAGGTCATTTTACTCAACGTTTCCGTAGGCCGATCCAGAATGCCGACAATTGCTGCATTATAACTTTGAGCGGCGGTATACGTTCCCCTCCACCAGAGTAAGGCGGTATTGTTTGCGTCCCACGCAGGGACGATCGGCCGAAGGTTATCGCGGACAGATTTCTGCGTAACCGGTGTCCATGTCCACGTTGCTCCATGATCAGAAGTGACTCCTTTATATATTTCATGAACGATCAGGTCAGAATCATTTCGGGGATCGTAGGGTGTTGATATATAGATGGTATTCGGGTCATTAGGGCACAACGCTCCCAAACCTGTATAATCCTGCTCACTGGAATAAAGTTTTTTGCCGGCTTTGCCCAGATATGTATAAGTCCAGCTCTGGCCATCATAGCGGCAATAAAGATAACAATGGTCCGGATCCTGCGAAGGACTACTTGGATTATCATTCACGCGTGCTTTGATGAGAGCTGCAATCGTACTGTCGGCATATCTCTGGACATCGATATTCCAGCAACGTGTCATAGTCATACCGTTGACCACGGTACCGGTAATAAAAACCGGCGTATAACTCTGAGGTGTTGTGGGAACTTTGTCAAAAATTGTACTGTCGACGAGTGTTCCATCTGATTTGAATGTCTGGCCATTTTTGATGTAGCCATGATAAATGCTTGTGTTATAGTCGCGTGGATGATATTCGGTACAAGTAAAATCAATACGATCGACGCTGTTATCGCAATATTTAAAGTATCCATTGACATATCCGATGTTCGCATTATTCGTGAGGAATCCACCATACGACCATGTATCTCCCAGATTACTTGAAATCATGAGATTCTGGCCGCCATGACCGTTTCCTCTGGCGAGGTTGTATGTGCGATTCTCCGAAGGGAGGTAATGGATATTGGAATACGTTGTGGCAAAATCGGTGCCTCCCGGTTGAGTGCTCCAATCGAACACCTGTTCTGTACTCCAAATATTTCCATCAAATATGCGGTAGAAAGTGAGATTATTATTGTTATGTCCGGTATACATTGCTAAATATTTCCCATCCGGCCGGACAAGAAATGCGGGTACATTGTGATCGTCACAATAAAAAACGCTCCCACCACCTTCTTTCAAGATATATCGCTGGATTAATCCGGTTTGAAGATCAAACATTACCGCGTCAATATTCCCCTCGCGCAGTGATCCGCCTACACCCGATCGGCTTGCGTCGGAACCGAGAATTATCTTATCGCCCGCGATATCGACAACTGCCCGCTCATCCTGATACCAGCACCAGGCGCCGTTGTCATTGAATTGAATTAAATTGCCCTTCACCAGATCCCGCGCATTCTGGCCAAGAGCACTCATTACAAATAAAACGGTCATGATAACTACACTAGTTAATAATCTATAACGATTTATCTGCGTCACGTTTATCTCCCCTTCTCTTGTCAGGTTGTTCTCCCCCAACAGAAATTTTATTTTTCCCTGGCAGAACTTCTCTTTTATTTTTATTGTCAATCCCCAGTACTGTTCAATAATTCGTTTGCTGCATTTACCAGATAAATATAAATTGATCCCATACTGATTACATATTCATTCTCTCCCCACAGGAAGGGCCAGTCTTCTTTATTTTCAGGATAATCCGGTTTAAGAATAAGGACTCCCGGGACTATACCGCCGGCAATGAATGAATAATCGGCACGGTTGTTCCCGTAGGCGATTCTCTTCGATTGAGTTCCTACAGCCGAGACGAACGAAATGTCGGAACCCGGGTGGCATCCAAAAATATAGTTCAAGCCATTGAAAACATATTCCTTTCCAATAATCTGGGGAAAAGATTTATGCAAAAAATAATTCGTCAATGAAAATCCCATAACTGCTCCTACTCCCCCCCAGTTACCGGTGGTAATAGGGACACCGAAAGGATTCTGTTCCTTCAACTTATCAAAGGTATATTTATAGTCCCTGACAAGATCTTCAATTTCTTTTGAATACGCCTCATCCATATAAGGTATGGCGCGAACAACCATCCCGGCAATGAAACCGAATCTATTTTCAATTTTTGGCAGCAGCTCGTTTATTCTATATGCGTACCTCGTTTCTTTCGTGCATAGTAAAAGTTCAACACTCGCCTGCATTTCCTCTATCTCCAACGAACCTCCGGCGGTGTTCCCGTGATAAAAAATATTCGGCTCATGGCTGTGTTCTTCGTCCCACGCTTTTCTTGCGGTTGCCAGACATTCATCAGCCAGCGTGTCATTGTATCCATGAAGTGCGCGACTCGCCGCGGCGAGTGCAGCAATTGAACCATAATTCAACGGAGTTGATTTACTGGTAAATGCCCATCGATCATCGAACGTGCCGCTTGTGAATCCATCAGTCTCGAGCGGTTTCAGCTTGGAATTGTACACAAGATTGTCCGTAATTGATGCTGCATCACCCAGGTGCGTATATTGTGAGAGATTGGACACTATGATGCCCGGAATTGCGTGACCGACAGCCCGATGTTGAGCTATAAGAGCAAGCGTGCCATGCTCTATCTGTTGAAGAAGGTCGGGAATTCCATCGGGACGATGTATTTCCACATAGCGTTTTTGCTGGTCTATTGTTGTTTCATCCCGGCGTAAACCGAAGGTCTCCCACACGTGGACCAGATTTAATACTGTATAATATTGAGTCTGAGTCCGGATATCGTGATCGCCGGCATCATACCAGCCTCCGATATTTAGACCGGGAATATGCTCGCCCGGTTTATACGGCGTATCCGTTGTCGGACCCTGCGCGTACAGATCGAAATGATCATGATTCACCGGAGCCTGCAATGCATCATCAAGATGAGACGCGCCATGCCAGATCCGATACGCTTCCCTGACTCTCATATGATCCATCTGAACCGGGAAAAAAACATCGAGAGTCGGGTGCCATGCATTTTTATAAATATCGGCTGCTATTCTGAATGGCTTTGTTCGAACTGAATTATATTCAATGACGTACAGGCCGCTCTCTTTTACGGACGAGAAATCAAAGGTAGAATAATTGTACCGGAGATACCCGCCCCAGGTTTTTAGATCGCCCTTAAATATTTCGACGAATTCTCCATCCTCACGTACCTGAAGCAAGCGCGCCGACTGGAGTGAAGTATCGTTTTTATCTAATTCAATCACCGCAATTTTTATTTGATCGGGATGATATCCGATCTGTGAATGCGCAATCACCGGCGGCCGCGTCCAGCCCGGAATTGTACCGGCTTCGAGAAACCATTCGATTACTTTACCTGATTTTCCGGAAGGAAGAAGGCTGCGAATCACAAACCAGCCGTTCTGTGCCATGTTGCGGCCATCATATAGAAGAAGCTCGCTGTCTTTGGTTTTGATGGTAATTCGTCGAGCCGGATCTTCCGGGGCAAGTATAAAAGATTTCCCCGATGCGATCGGCAGGGGTTCAACCTTACTCGACCCCTTTACTTCCATGGGTCCAGTAGGATATAATGGGAAAATGCCGCTTTTACCATCCACCAGATATGTTTTTTCAAAATACGCGGAAGGAAGAAATTCAAAATTGAACCCGGCACAGCCTTCAAGTTCTTTAGGTATCGGTTTTTCAAGATTAACACTTAGAAGAATGCCTCCGTCATGTGCCTGGGCTTTGATCATGTATGCAAAGGCATATGCAGGATATTGTAAAAAAACTTCAATACTACTATCTTTTTTATTCACTCTGCGTTCTACGAGTCGCGGAATGGAATCCCATTGTGCGGGTGTAGGACTGAGTCTCACATCGCCGTTAGTTGCTGTACGCACCCCATGATGGATAATTTCAACTCCGCTCATTTTTGCATCGCCGAAATTGCTGTCGTACCAGTTATTGAAAACCAGTACATCGAGCCCACGTGTCTCAAAATATCCGAGATTATTTAACTTCAGATCAACGACGGGAATTTGAGCTTGACAGAATCCAATGAAAAGAAAATTAGATATTAAAAGGAGAATCGATTTCCCTGCCTTTAAAAACAATAGATGCCTTTGAGTAAATATCATAATATCCAAAAGTGACTAATAAAGATATACATCTGTAATATCCGCTGAACGATTTACTTTTGCAGTTGCAGCACCTCTGTACCGGCCAGCAATATCGCGCCAATACCATGGACATCATTGAGCGGCGTCGGTCGTTGATAGTAAAATTGCAGATCCTCACTGACTCCGGTTCCGGTGCAAATACCTCCGATCTGTCCGTCCGGATGTATCTTCGAAATCACTCCCTGCCATCCCTGCAGAGCGACCGAAATAAAACTCGCATCGATATACCCTTTATTGACGGCTCGTGCCGTCACATACGTGAACATCGCACTACAGGATGTTTCCAAAAATGAATCCGGTTTGTCGAGCAGTTGATGCCACAGGCCTTCGCTGCTTTGATACCGTGCGATCCCTTTGATGTGTCGTTGAAGAAGGAGGAGCAATGTATCACGCTGAGGATGATTGTTCGGCAATCGATCGAGTAAATCGATTTGTGCCAACAGTGCCCACCCATTCGCACGCCCCCAGTAGGCAATACCCGGACGCTGGAGATCTGAATACCAGCAATGATGCATGAGTCCAAGCTCCCCGTCAAAAAGGTATTTATGGAGGTTGATAACCTGCCGGGCTGCATCGTCGAAATAGCGGCTTTCACCTGTCAATTCACCCATACGGGTCAGGAACGAGAGTCCCATGTACAGATCATCCGCCCAGAGTGTCCATTTTCGCGGGAACGACCGTACAAGAGTACCATCCTCCATTCGATTTTGTGTTACTGATATATGTTCGGCAACCTGATCGATATATGCGCGATAGCGATCCTGCGGATCACGGCGGTACACTTCAATGACACTTGCACCCATAGCACCGCAGTCGTCCAATTCTTCCATAATGAACCGCTGCCCGAAAGGACAGTTCCACTTCCCTTCGCCTTTATACTTTTTTTCAAAATATTTGTAGTGATCGAAGCTAAAAGCGATATTCCTGTACGAAAATTCGGCGTATGCCGGCTCCCGAAGTACATCGGCCAGTCTGATCATCGCGATATTCAGAACGCCGTTCCAGTACCGCCAATCGTTATAGGGACTTTCCAGCCCTATCTGAATATCCGGCGATGCATCTTCGGGAGTGCTATATCGCTGTCCGCTCTTCTGATCTACAAACAGGAATGTCGCGTCCCTGAGGATCATCGAGGCAATGGTTCGGAGCCTTTCCTCGGTAGCTGACGAATCCTGTGTCATCACAGGCATGCCGCATGAAGAAAATACCGGAACTATGAGAAGGAGAACAGAGTATAAGATTCTATCCATTATTTTCCTGAAATACGGAAGACAAAACCATCATTCGGTCTCAGGGTAATTATCAGCGGTTGCGATAAATCGATATTATCATTCCTTATTTCAAAAGAACGATCATTTTTACCGCCGGTTATAAGCAGACTTGCCCCGGGATCTTTAATAAAACCAATATTCATCTCCAGTTTTTTTTCAATAGATTCGCCATTGATGCCGGCTATATACCAGACATTTTCTTTCCTCCGGGCGATAACTACGTATTTACCGGGGTACCCATCGATGAATTTTGACTCGTCCCATGCTACCGGAACATCTTTCAAAATCTGTCGTATTTCAGCCGGTACTTTAGCTATTCCTTCAGGCACTTCGGCAAAGTGCTGAACACCCGAAAAGAAAAGTACGGATAGAGCCAGCTCGAAACCATTTGTGGTTCTCCTACGAATGTTTGGCACCTCACTAAAACACACAGGAGTGAAATCCATCGGATCAAAAAGATTGCGTGTAAACGGAATTACCGTGCAATGACCGGCTTCCCTGTCGGCATTAAGCTGCTCAAAGGTCACATACTCAAATCCCCTGATCGCCTCCATCGAGACAAGATTTGGATAGGTGCGCTGCCATCCTCGTGGTATGGTAGAACCATGGCAATTTACCATGAGTCCGTTTCGGGCTGCATCTTCGATAATATCCTGATAATAGACCATCATCGACTGGCCATCGGCACCAAAAAAATCGACCTTTATTCCTTTTACTCCAAGTCCTCTTAATTTTTTAAATTCGGCATCACGAAGTTCTTTCGTAAGCAATTTATCGCGCGGTGTATATGGTGTGGTGTTCCAACTGCCGGCCGAATTGTACCAGGCAGTAATACCAACGCCCTTCGATGCTGCATAATTACAGAGTTCACCGAGTTTTTCATATCCGATTTTCCGGTCCCAGTCGGCATCAACCAGACAATACTCCCATCCCATCTCGGCGGCATAATCAACAAATCTTTTTTGCACATGAAAAACAGTCGAATCATCCTTAAATAATACCCAGCTCCAAGATGATCTGCCGGGCTTTACAAATGAAATATCCGAGAGTACAGATGGTTTCGCAAGATCTGTGCCCAGAGTGGATTCTACCAGAGTCCCGAGATTGTTGGCGAGTGTAATGATTCGCCACGGCGTATACCAGGGCATTTTCGATTCGGGGTTAAGGGAACCTCCCGGAAAGACTTCAGCTTTTTGTGGAAATCCGATCCTAAAACCGGTGCTATCGTGAATTAACCTGCATGCGCAATAATTGCGATCCGGTGCGGTTTCAGCCAGCGCAATCCAGTAATTTCCCGATTTAAATAATGCAGGAAATACCCATCCGGCTTCGTTATCGGGTAACTTCATGATATTAATATCATAAAAATAATACTCCTCATAACAGGGATTAACTGAATTCCATCCCGACTTTGCTGCCGACATCGGTTGAATCCATGCATGTGTGTTGTCGTCAAAACTGAAGCGTGTGAGCTCGTCGCTTATCCTTTTAATTTCACCGTTTTTCCCCGGGAAATAGTACCGGAAAGCAACGCCATCATTTGAAACCTGAAAAATAATATCAAATTCTTCATCTTCCCTGTTCTTAAAATGGAAGACTTTTCTGTTTCCCCGATATGTACAATTAATTTTTTTCCCCGACAGGAGAGTGTATTGATCTTCAATTTCCTCTGTCGATGAAACCGATACCAAGCGGAGGTTTTTTGAAAAATCACCATCGTCCCTGATCAGACCCAGACGATTATTTTTCATAACGGGGTTTTCTGAAAACAAAACGTTGAATTCAGGTGTCCCCCGATCGTTCAAATTCAGCTCAACGCTGACAAAGCCATTAGGACTATCAATACGATTTTCTTTACTGTAACAGCAAGCGACATTTATTAAAATCAGCAATCCGACTACAAAAGCTCTATTCAATATTTGTGATTTCATATGCCCGATTATTTTCTGGTCGCATTAATGAAAGCCGTAATGCTTTCAGTACTTACACCCGGCGGCATACCGCCACCGCATGAAAAAATAACTTTTGATTTATCCTTCAGAGAATCAACCAGATCCACAGTTGTCTTTGTTATTTTGGCGATATCACCGCTCGCGAGAACATCTCTCGGAGGAATGTTCCCGATTAATGTTACTTCGTTCTGTGTCAATTGTTTTACTTCATTTAGTGTAACATCAAAACCCATGTTAAACATGTTAACGCCAATCTCAGGGAGATACGGTGCAGATACTTTGCAGGGTGCGTCGTTATGTAATAATTTTAGAGAAACGTTAGCATCAAATAATTCCTTAAAAAATGGCAGACCGAATGTGCAAAATTCCGTTTCCCCTAAAAAACCGATGATATCATCAAGCAAAAAAATACCATCGATAGAAGGAAATGTCTCCATTTGCAGATGCAACCAGTCCTTAAGAAAAGCGGTAATTTTTTTCAAGAGCTCTTCGGTTTTTTCCGGCTGCATCATCATGGTCGTTAAAAATTCTGTCGAACCCATCAGGAAGCTGGCAACATTCAAGGGTCCGCGGGCAACGGCAAAGCGAATCTTGTGACCCGCTTTTTCGATTTTTGATTGCGCAAGTTTCAATCGATTCAGCACAAACGGCAACAGACCGTCCGTTCTGGGATTCGGCAAAGGCAATGAATCGATCCCATCAACTGATTGGATTAATTTATGTGGATGGGGGAACTCGTTCGATGGAAACGTGCACCGGACCCCGAAAGCCGACGGTTCCGTGCACATACCAAATTCCGACCAGAATCCGGGTAAAAAAATTACATCCGGAAACTTGGTAAGCACCTTCATATTTGCATCAAACCATAATTCATCATTCGAAAAATAATCAAGTATCCTGATCCCGCACCAGTTCGGCAACCATGGAGAATCAATAATAAAGCCGACCGGAAAAGGATTTAAAATTTCACCTTTAATTACGCTCTTCAATATTTCCCACTGTCGATCTGTCATTCTATTTGTTCTTTCACTATAATTCGATATGAATTTATTTATGAACGGTACGCTGATTTCGCGCCAAAAGGAATGACCGATAAGTGCAGTCTTTTATTCCACATCGATCGCATATGTAGTCTACACGCCTGACTGTTGCACCGATTCCGATAATACCACTGATAGATTTAATCGGCACCATCATAGCGGATTCCGTTAATTTTATGCCGCAAAAATTTGCCGGGAGAAATGAAAAGAGCAAATGTTGTTCGGATACGGACCAGTCACAATATCCCGGGCTGTATCTATTGGTGACGCTCATCCCATGTACCCGCATTTGTTGCTCTATACGATCATGCAATATATCAGTCGCCCTTTCTACTACCTCCGACGCAATTGTATCAACTATATGACTTGCGACAGTATCACCATTCTGCATAAGTTGTCTGGCCCATGTTTCCATTTTTGGTCCGATGGTACAGACAAATAACGCCGCCTTTTCGGATTTCCTGAGCTGACCGGTAACGATCTTTTGCATCTTGAAAAACTTGTCTCCGACATATAGACCGTCATACCGGTCAACAGGCTTTTTGACATCGACGATCCGGTATCCGGCACTTATTTCACAACGTCCCGATAACTGCGATAGAATATCATCTATCATTTCTTCAAAATGCGATGGAATTTTATCTTCGGAATATCCAAGTGAAAACTCAATCTCATTTTTGCTTACTGTAACATCGTTGAAGTCTATTGGGACTTCAACAATCTCATCTGGTCGTTCGGCTTGAGGCATAATAATATTCATCAGTACTTTTTTATTTCGTTCGCCAGCGCCCGGATATGAGCCGGCGTTGTACCGCAACAACCGCCGATTATATTGGCTCCGCTTTTTATCAGGTCTCGAACTTTTGCCGCCATCATTTCCGGTGTTTCCGGAAAGACCGTTTTACCATCTCTGAGCGCGGGTTTTCCGGCATTGGCATGAACAAGCACCGGTGTTGACCGATCCACTTTTCTGATTTCATTAACAATATCAATCATCTGGTCAAATCCATTGCCACAGTTGGTGCCAATAACCACAGCCCCCGCTTCCTTAACAGCATGCACCATTTCAGCGGGAGAAACGCCCATCATGGTGCGATATTCACCCGCGACGGTTCTCTCGAATGTAAATGTGCAGACAACTTCAAGTTTAGTGGCTTCTCTGGCTGCGCGTATAGCCAGGCACGCTTCATCAATTGCAGACATGGTCTCAACGCATATTGCATCCACCCCGCCTTTTTTCAGCGATTCAGCCTGTATAAAAAATCCATCATACAATTCCTGTTCAGAAACCTGCCCCACTATCAACACTGCACCGGTCGGGCCGATGGAGCCAAGTACAAGATGGCTTTCTCCTGCCGCATCTCTCGAGATTGCCGCGGCGACTTCGTTAAGCTCTTCAGCCCGATTTTTTAGGCCATAATGTTCAAGTTTCAACGGACTGCCGCCAAAACTGTTTGTCAGGATCATATCAGCGCCTGCATCGATATAACTTTTTGCAATTGCGAAGACATCGTCACGATGCGTGATATTCCATAACTCCGGACATTCTCCAGGCGGCAACCCGCGTTGATGCAGGAAAGTACCCCATGCCCCGTCAGAGACCAGAATTTTTCCATTTTTGAGTGCTGCGAGTAGAGATCTCATTTTTATATTATAATGATTTATCCGGGAACATTAACTTCATCAAGAAATGCAACTGCACCCTGCGGATTGGGCGAATATCCATTTGCACCCATTTTCAAGGCGGCTTCCATAGTAACGGGTGCGCCCCCAACGATAACTTTTATTGTAGGAAATTGAGCCCTGATTTCTTCAACTGTTTTCGACATGTTCGCCATGGTCGTCGTCAACAGGGCGCTCAGGCCGACTGCACAACCGGGATTTACTTTTATGGCCTCAATGAATTTTGTCGGTTTAACATCGACGCCCAGATCGATGACTTCCCAGCCATTGCCTTCTACAACCATCGCCACAAGATTCTTTCCGATGTCATGCAGGTCGCCTGCAACGGTGCCGATTATGAATTTCCCTTTCGCTTTAACACTGCCCGATTGGAAAAACGGTTTAAGGTGGGCCATCACTGCCTTCATGGCTTTGGCGGCCATCAACAGCTCCGGGACAAATACTTCATTCCTACTGAATTTTGCTCCAATTCGCTTCATCCCATCGTTACATGCCTGCAGGATTAAATCAGGACCGACAGCTGCATCCAATGCCTGACGTGTCAACTCATCGGCACCGTCCAGACCTTTCATGTCGCTTGGATAAGGCGATGTTTTATTGATTTTTCCACGTTCAACACATTGGCCAATTTTTTCAACCAAATCATCCATTGATAGACCCTCAAATATTTTTTTTATTTAAAAACATTTTCCCGATTGCTATCGTAACTCACTTTTCCAAAATATTGGTCGCATTCCTATTTTATTAGAATCATCTTTTTCGTTTGAATGAAGTTTCCGGCCTTTAGCTGGTATAAATAGACTCCTGAATTCAAATTATTCGCTTCAAAATGAACCGTATGCCTTCCAGCCGGCATTTTTTCATTCACCAATGTCGCTACCTCACGTCCTAACACATCATATACTTTTATCTGAACATAACTTTGCGACGTTATCGAATAATCGATATCCGTCACAGGATTAAATGGATTCGGATAATTCTGGTACAATGAGAATTCTGCAGGTTTGTACGGCGCCTCTTTCACCTTATTTGTCGATGTACCTGCAAATGCCATTGTACTAATCGTGCGGGCGGGAAATTCTGTCGCTGCTTTGCCATCATAACTACCATTTATCGTTACACCCTGTTCTGTGTCGGAAGTACGTACAATTATTCCGTCGATAACGTTGAAATCCTGAATATCAACGGCCATCGTTCTGGGCAACCTGGCAATATTCAGAATCACGACAGTCAGATAATCTCCGTCCGGACTGATGAAAGCGGACATTCGAAGACTATCCACATCTACCTCCGTCGTTACTCTTTTCCATCCGGCATCAATATATTTTGAATACTGTCTTAATCCATAGTAATAGTTGGTTAAAACATACCCCCCTGGTGTAGTCCACCCTGACTGGTTCCAAGGGTTTTCCAGGCCGATCATCGCTGTCCCGGCGCCCATATCCCAGGTCAATTCCCAATATAAATATGCTGAAACATTACCATACACCAGACAGTTGTGTATCAACCAGACCGTATTAAACCAACCGCCCCTGTCGTATTCTGTCTGAAAGATCGGTTTTCCCGGATAACTCGCCGCTATCCCCGAAAGATTCGGGATGAATAGGTCCGGATTATGATTGTCATTTTTATTGTCAGATTCTCCGTGATACAAATGATATGCATATGCATCCATATGGGCATGATTGAATTGGTTGGCATAATTCTGAAAATGATTATATCCGATTCCAAGAACTTCGGGACCCATGATTTTCGGAGGCGACGACATTTGCTGAAGAGCAAAATAGACGGTATCGAGCGCACGATTATATCCGGCATTTGTAGAATTCTCTAGACCATCAAAGAGGCATGATGCCCACGACGCGGTCCAATCGGGTTCATTTTGTATGCCGATATAATCCGGTATGACCCCCTCAGCCGCATACGCGTTCAGGGCATCTACCCAATACTGTGCAAAGGCACCATAGACATATTTGCCGTTTTCCTTAATCAAGGTTCCGCCATTTTCAGGAACCCCATTACTCTTTAAATTTCCCGGCGGCGACCAGGAAGAGAGCATGACTAGAGGAGGGACCAATGCAATTGCATTCATCTGCTCGACGATCTGTTTTGCGTCCGGATCAAAATCACCCCCTGAACCCCGATAGACATTCTGAAGCCTGATAATGTCCAATCCGAGATCGTTACAGACCAAATCATAAATATCTACTCTATTCGGATGATTTGTGAGCCAGTTTACATAGAAGGCTACCGAAGCTCCAAAGCCTTCCATTGTCTGATGGGTCTCGCTTACCTTCACTCTTCCATCTGCTGCAATAAGATCCATTCGATTGAAGATCGGTAGGCAAATCAGAAGAGCGATCATCAATCCATTTTTCTTGATAAATTGTGCCATGTTTAATTTCCCTATCCTTTCGCTTCTATGTATTTCTCATATTATTATTTGACGATGCAATATCCTTAAAAGTATATTTATTTGTGTTCATTGTACAACATTTTCTTCGTACTATTTGTACACTTCGTCATCCCCCTGATACTCGAACCAATCGTAATACGCCGTATTACTACATTCATTTTGTACTCCCCTTAATCGGTTTTGATCCGCTACGAATACTTTCAGGCGGTCCTAAATAACTTGACCTGACTTTGCCGGTTTCGATTACCAATTTTTGCAGCACCACGCCGGGATCCACCATCCAGAATTTCAGGACATGTTCTCCAGGTTTATGGATGGAGTGAGTAGAGGTTTTAATTTTTATATTATCGCCTACTGCCTGACACCATTGCGGCGGATATATCCAATCCGGCATTGTATCGTTTTCATATATATTCACGATGTACGGCCGTTCGTCATCGAAAGAAACGGCATAGTGGAGACCCTGCCCATCGAGAAGGTTCATAGTCGGAGAAAGATATGCCTTCACCCTGACTTCTCCTGTATCGAATAAAACCATTTGATATTCCATATGAGGACTGTTACCGCCGGGAGATTGAGTTGACGCCGTGACAGGAACAGGGGTCATCGCCGATAGCGTACGTCCCAAATCAGGAATTCGTAACCACGAAATGGGAGGGGCTTCGACAACCCGGCTATAATGTTCAGCCTCGATCGAAACATATCCGTTACTCTCAATAAAACCTTTTACATTCGGCAATTGAGGGAGATTAATCACTGCTTGAATAACAACGGGGCTTTTCTTTGGTCCTGTAATGGTGATTGGTATCCTTTCCTTCCCCTTACTTTGCTGCGGTACGTTCTTCCAATCGACACTTACCCACAACCGTTTCTCTTCCTCAATTATTCCCAACTTTCCAGGTTTGATTTGAATCCACGGTTTTCCGGTTTGAATCGAATACTTAAACGGAGCTTTCCCGCGATTGAATATTTCGAAATAATACGATTGCCGGTTATACGAATCGAATTCCGGGAGCACGGCTTCGGTCTTTTCCATCGGCCACCATGCAGTTGAGCCTTCTATGGCAACACCCATTTCCGCTGCAGCGCTGATAGAGTCAGTATTAATCTTTTTCACCTCGGGCATTGAATTCTCATCAGGTTGCTGCCAGGAGGTGTACCCGATATGAGTCTGATCCATCATATGGTTCCACTTACCATTTGCCAATACTCTATTATAATAATATGTAATTGCACTATCGTTATCGAAGAGTTTTTTTGCTTTTGCAGCGAGAGCGTTTGTCGCTGTCCGACCCTGCTTTGCATAAAGAAGATTTTTCCCGACAGTGACATAGAGATCGTTCAAGTTTGAGCAAGCGAGCACGGGATGCAGAACAAGCTGGTAATATGCGTCTCTGTATTCATGAGGAATTAATTCATAGATACGTTGAGCTTTTTTCGCCAGTGTGTTATAATCGGAAACGATTATTTCGGCTTCCCGGTAATTGACCAGACTATAGGTGTCTGGGGCCAGCATTTCGGGTTTTCGGCGTGAATTATATTTTGTGTACCTCGTTATAATGTCTGCGATGTCCTTTGCATACCTTGCTCCAAACTGTCGCTCTGCCCACAGCCGGGTATATTCGGGCAAACGTTTTACAGGCCATTGTCCGGGATCCCATGCATACTCTAAGAAGAATGATATCGGAAACTCCATTGGTTTAAGATCACCGACATTGACGATCCAGATCTGTCTGGCCCCGCACTCATAGGCAAGATGCATCTGCTCCCATACTCGTTCGATCTGGGTCGTGTTCAGCCATTTATAGTTTCTCGGTCCGCCCACAAAATCGAAATGATAGTAAATACCATATCCGCCGGAGCGGGGTTTCTCGTTCAACTTCGGGAGTCTCCGGATATTTCCCCAGTTATCATCGCACAATAATAACGTAACATCATCCGGGACCCGCATTCCTTTATCGTAATAATCCTGTACCTCTTTGTAGAGCGCCCATACCTGCGGTATTGAAGTAACATCCTTTCCGGTTACCTCGCCGAGAATCTTACGCTGATCCGAAACAATGCTTTGGAGCAAGGATATATTGGCACCTTCGGCCATCGGTTCGTCGCCATCACCGCGCATCGCGAGTGTGACGATCTTTTCATAATCTTTCGTTCGCTGGATGCCTGTCTTCCAGAATCTACGTAATGAATCCGCATTTTTCGAATAATCCCAGCTCCCTTTACGATTCCCTGCCCACTCCCACTCTTTCCACGCCCTCATCATAGGTTCGTGATGTGAAGTACCCATCACAACTCCGTATTCATCCGCGAGTTTGGGATTCAATGTGTCGTCGGTGCTGAATGAATTATTCCACATAGCCGGCCAGAGATAATTCCCTTTTAATCGCAGGATAAGTTCGAATACATGCTCATAGAATTTACTGTTGAAACCACCGAACTTTTCATTGACCATGCCTGATAATGCCGGCGCTTCATCGTTAAGGAATATACCTCTGTACTTTACTATAGGCTCCCCCTGTGTATAACGTTCCGGCAATACATAGAGACTCGATTTTTTCTTTACCGGTACATCCGCCCACCAGTACCAGGGCGACACACCAATCTTTTCCGAGAGGTCGTACATACCATAGATGGTACCCCGCTTATCGCTACCTGTAATTATCAGAGCACGATCCACTTTGGGGAACGGCTTTTCAACAACCTGAATGAGAAATGTCTCCCATCGACCTGTAATACCCTCAACGTCGAGTTTCTTTTGTTGTACCAAATTATCTATTAAGGAATTCTTGCCCAGTGTTCCGACAATGACAATCTCTTTTGATGTGGGGATGGTATCGATTGAGATCCGGGGCAGGACATTGGTTACACGGCCGATGTCGGACTGCAGGTGCTTAAGAACACGAATCACGCCGGGAAAATCTTGAGAACTGACATACAAGGGAGCGGCTTTACCATTTACGAAAAGTGAAAAACTCCCTTTCATTTTTTGTGTAGATATATACGATGCATTTTCATTTGCATATCCACTCCGTGGCGAGGCAAACAAGAAAACAACAAAAAATACCATGAGAATGGCAGACATAATCCGAGGGCATGATCTGTGCACATACAGATTTGGCTTCTGTTTTTTACTCCTGATAATAAGCATATGCGATCTCCATTTCATTTCAATATTAATGTAGTCCGTCCGAACATGCCGGAACCGGCCCTCCTGTCGGATCATAAATTCTAAAATTACCGCTGACATGCAGCAGACCCAGCATATACAACATGCCGTTATAATATCGATATATCCCACTTGGAACGGGAGTATTCCAAAACTCCTTAAGAAATTCTTTCCTATTTTCATACGTAGAGGCAAGACAGGCCACACCGTTCATGGCTATCAAACCGCTGCTGTGATTGTCCGTTAACCTTTTACCGTCTAATGTATACAGCTCACCGTATTTGTACATTCCTTCGGAATAAAAAAAATTCAGAAGGCGATTACTTTGATTTACCGACCAATCATCTCTGGCAAACCATGCATAATCGACGGCAACATTCATAGCTACACGCCAGGCATCGAAACGGAAATCGTCATTCCCCCCACCCCAGGGATTTATAGGCGATCCGTCGAAATGAGCATAATCCGGCATTAATCCCGTGGAAGGATTGGCGGCTTTTTTTAGAAATTGACGACTTGCAATTGCGGCATCGCACCAAAACCGGTTATCTTTATCTGCCCATCGAGCCCAGAGTTCATAATAATGAGGTAGATGATACGAGGGGTCCGTAAAACCTGCAACTCCAACCATCGGAACAAAAACAACCTGCTTCTCCTTTTTATTAAACATATTTGTTATTCTTCCATTGTTATCCGGCTCTTCTTCTTTATGAAGCATAGCATCTAGAATTGCCTGAGCTTCCGCTCTATAATTGTAGATTCCCGTCCCGTTTCCCCACCGTGCAGACGCGAAAAAGAGAGCCATGACAAACCATTCCTCGCCATCGGAGGCAGCATTAGAGTCAATAACCGATCCGTTTGTCCGACAATGCCATGCAAAAAAACCTCTATGTGGTCCGTTCTGTTGTTGCATGTACGTTTTTGACCACTTCCACAATCGGTCGAATTCTTTCTTTTTATTTAGCTGGACGGAGATCATCATCCCGTATGACATACCCTCGGTGCGTACATCATTATTGAGAATGTTGCAAATATATGCCATGTCAGGCTTAACAGGGCAATATATACGTTGTGTGCTACTGTCCCCATAAAATAATTGGTCAAACGCACTATCGACTTTGGCTTTTACTGCCGATTCTTCTTCACCCAACACCTCAGTAAGAAGATTATGGTATTTTCCCGAAAAATAAGAGCCGGACAGCTTTGATTGTGCGGAATCTATAAAGCCTGATGAAGATACTTCAGAGACCTGACTTGTCGGCTCGCTTCGATGAAGTGGAAGCAAGGCAAGCAGGAAAATAGACAGGAATATACTCATGAGGATAATTGGAATAATGATATTTCTATGTCTCATAATTGTAATCTATGTACAGCAAAAAAACCTGTGAATATTCACCCGGTCGGCTTATTCAACCACTACTCTCTCTATATATAGAGAGAAACCTGACCGACGATGCGACTCCGCGGGCATAATACTTAATATTACTCAATATTTAGCGATTTTAGGAATTATTGAATCGTTTCAATAATAAAAAGGTAATTTCAAAAAGGCAAGGGAAAAAATTACAGGCAGAAGATTAATAACTCATTAGGCATTTCCTACGGTCATGTAATTTCTATAAAATGACCAACCAGCCTGAATAAATTGCCTTATTTCAGTGTATTATAAATGTCATTAGAATTGACCCTGTTCATCTCCTATAGAACGATAATAAACAAAAAAAAGCCGGAATCATTTCTGACTCCGGCATAATCTTCAAAAAGCAATTTATTTTTAATACTATTTCATGAAAATCAACTTTTTGACATCACAGAAATTCCCGACTTGAAGCTTATACAAATAAACTCCACTCGAGAAATTCGTCGCATCCCATATTATGGTGTGAAAACCGGCAGATTTTTCTTCATCCACCAGGGTTACCACCTCTCTTCCAAGTACATCATACACTTTGAGGATCACATGATTGCGATCCGCTAATTCATAACTGATCCTTGTTGCCGGATTAAAAGGATTAGGATAGTTTTGATTTAGCCGTGTAATACGCGGGGTCAGTTTTTCATTTTCAACCGATGAAGCAGATGTCCCGACGGATATCCAGTTAAGATGAAATCCACCGGTGATAGCTCGCACTCCTAGCGTCTGCTGTCCCGCCGAAAGTGTAAACTTCATCGCTGTCGTCGTCTGCCAGGTCTGCCAGCTTCCTGTTACAGGGATATATTGAGTTTTATTTGTCCCTCCGCAAGAGATCAATGCTTGTCCTGCGACAGACTGGCTTGCAACTCTTAAAGAAATATAATAATTGCCGGCTATCGGAACATCGATCAAGTAGTCCATCCAATCGCCATCATCTATGCTTGTAATGTCGGATATGCCGTCAATATCGGTTGTTGATTCAATTTGAACACCGAACATTTCGTTGTAGTTCTCAGCCTCTACTCTTGCTGGAATGGTGACAGGAGCAGGTCTTGTCCAGTTATAGGCATCCAGAGGACCGAAAGGCTGAAGTATTCCCCCATCTGCGGATTGGATATTACCCACAGTATAGGATATTGCACCGAGATCAGTCCTACTAAAAGAAGACGTATCCAGTTCGATAACGAGTGTAGTAGTGTCGCCCGTTTTTATCGAAGCTGTGGTTCCTACTGCAAGAGGAATCTGGTTTCGAGTTATAACAAATGTAGCAGGTGAAGAAGAAGGATCCTTCATTCGCTTATTGAATGTTAATTCGAAATGCCTGCCGTCATTTGTTATTATCGATGACTGACACACCGGCGATGATCCTACTGGAGAGTCTGATATGGAAGTAATCCCAAATCCGTAAGCGTACAAGGGATTATAAGTACTGTCGCCTATATTTATCGGAATTTGTTCCATATTCTTTGGCCAAGTACAAGATAGGAGGCCCTTTGGCTGGTAATCGCCAAATAGAACATCGGCCACACCATTGCCCTCGGTGCCCGGCAGCCAGGCGGCGATGATAATATCGGCAAAGTGTAAAATTTTTTCAATGATAAGCGGCCTCCCCGATACTAATACGACAATAACAGGTGCTCCATATCCCTTCATTTTCTTGATCATATCCACATCAGATTGGGAGAGGCTCAAGTCCTGCCTGTCTCCGGCGCCTTCGGCATATGGCGTCTCACCGATGATCACAACAGAATAGTCGGCTGAAGAATCTGAAAAAATTCCGTTCACTGAATATTCTATTTGAGCATCGGGGGCTACGTTGCGCATTCCCTGGAGTATCGTTGATCCGGTGGTAATATTACCGCTTCCTCCCTGCCATGAAATCGTCCAGCCGCCGCATTGATTGCCAAGATTGTCTGCGTTGGAACCGGCAACAAGTATTTTTGCATTTGTTTTTCGGATCGGCAAAATTCCATCTTTCTTTTTGAGCAGTACCATTGATTCCCGTACACACTGCCGTGCGACTCCACGATGCGCGGTATTACCCACAGAATCAAGCAGCGTTCTATTTGTGAACGGCCTTTCAAATAATCCAAGTCTGAATTTTATAGTCAGAATTCTTCGTACGGCATCATTGACTCTGTCGATTGTAATTCTGCCTTGACTGATAAGACTTTGCATAGCGTTATAAAAATCATTATATCGATATGGAAGCATCACCATATCAATTCCCGCATTGATTGAACTATCAACACAGACCGTATAGTCGTTATTAAGCTGGTCGATCGCAGCCCAGTCTGAAACGACAATTCCTTTGAACCCCAACTCGTTTTTCAGAACATCAGTGATCCAATATTTACTTTCGCTCATTTTCTGTCCGTTGATACTGCTGAATGAAACCATGACACTTCCAACCCCGGAATCAACGGCAGAGATATATCCGGGCAGATGGATACTTCGCACTGCAGCTTCGCTTAACTCGGTGTTGCCCTGGTCAACGCCGCCGGTCGTTCCTCCATCCCCAAGATAATGTTTTGCACAGGCCAGGATGCCGATCGGTCCGGATAACGAATCACCCTGGAATCCGCGTACAGCTGCCGAGCCGAGAAGTTGTGCCAGCTCGGGTGTTTCGCCATATCCCTCATAAGTTCTGCCCCATCGTTCATCCCGTGGAACTGTAATACACGGACCGAATGTCCAGTCGATACCAGTCGCTGCAACCTCCGCTGCAGTGACTCCGGCCGCCTGTTTCATGAGTGCCGGATTCCTCGTGCACCCCATGCCAATATTATGGGGAAAAATAGTGGCTCCGAAGACATTGTTATGGCCGTGCACGGCATCAATTCCATACATCATCGGAATTTTCAATCGTGATTTCAGTGCGTAGGTTTGCAGAGTGTCGTATGTATTCGCCCAGTTTATAGCTGAGTTTCCGGTAAAGGGAGAAGCGCCGCCACCGCTCAGCACCGAACCGATACCATTCGCGGGAATAATCGATGGATCGAACAGTACCCCGTAAAGATTGACCTGCATCATCTGTCCGATCTTTTCATCGAGAGTCATCCGGCCCATCAAATCATCGACGCGCTGATCAACCGAGAGGGTTGAGTCCTGATAAGGGTATGGTTGAGCTGAGAGATTCGGAACCAGACTGAACATCAGAAACACCGCCATTGAATAGCATGCTATTTTTATATACAACCACATAGTTGTCGCCTTTTTGTAAGAATTTCAGTTCACAAACGTTTGAAGTCTGTCTTTAGAATCTTTTTGCTATAATAGTATAATTATCCTCACTGGTTATATAAGAAGGAATACGAGAGAAAACATGGAACCATTATTTGGTTTCGGCAGGACAACAATTAGTGGCACCCCGGCTTCAACGTATTGCCATTTGAGTGGCACTGCGGATTCGCCGTTCTGCCACTGCCTCTCGATTGAATCATAGCACGCAATCGTGTCAGAGAGGCAAAGTAGTTGGATTGTGGGGCTAAATTCTGCAATCGCAAATAGCATTGCTCGCCATTCTCCCATTGATCAGCTATATAATATGCACGACACAAATTAAATAAGACTTGAGTATCTTTTTGGTCTGCTTTCACCAGGTATGAAATAGCTTCTTTATAATTTTCTTTCATCGATGCAATGAGGCCCAGCCATTTGTTGGCAAAATTGTTCTCTTTGTAGAATAAAGATTTATGTAACAACTGCGAAGCTTTCTCATACTCTTTTTGTGAAAGTAAAACCGTGGCAGCTTTCCGATAAAAATCCATTTCAGTCGGGATCGAAGTGATAAGTGCATTATATTCGGCAAATGCTTTATCAAATTTTCCCTGTTTTTCGTAATATTCACCTAATGCTAGATGACCCGATTCCAAGCTAAAATTGCTGCCCCGGAGGACACGATAGGCAATTTCTTCAACATGATCAGCCGGTCGAAAATTTTGTATGAAACGATTTGGCAGAGATTTAGGTTGAAAGGGCCATCCACCTTTTAATTGCCTGATGGCCAGCGTGCCGTAGACACTATCCAGCTCGGTTATTCCCTGATTCCGTTCTTGCTCAATGCAGGGCGGCGGCCAGACATTATCAATCATATGTGCATTTTGCATTGTCTCATAAAAAGCTTTCGCCAATAGAAAATAACCTTTTATGTTGGGATGCAGATGTTCCATCATCAGGGTACTTCCGATAATTCCGTTCGGAGATTCATTTTCGAAATATGATAACGTTGGTACAAGGGGAACAGAGTATTTCCCGGCTAATTCCCTTAAGATGACATTGAATTCCTCCGGTGCACGGAAACGTAAGGCGTCCAGATCCTTGGCCTCAACATAGTTTTGTCTTGCTTTTTCAAATTCACCGTTTGCTTCCAACTGGCGAGCAAAACCATACAATGACTTTGCCGAACGCCCTTCATTATCTTCTACTGAAATAAAAGGTTCTTGATCCCGGACATTGCTGACCAATTCACTTAAAACCACAGGCACACCATTCTCGGCAGCTTTATGAATAATGGAATCCATATTTTTCTCAAATTGCCTTTTCCCGGCTTCATAGAGCGGACTACCGTACGGAATAGTCTGTTCGGCCACAATTCCTTCCATGAGAGTAGCCGACGGATCAAGCTCGCTTCCTTTATAAAATATTGTGGTGAACTGAATTTTCAGCCATCCTGTAAAATCACGCAGCAGTATAAAAATTTTTATTGATCGAAGTTTAATATATGTTGTGATCAACCATCGCGAATTACCCAATGATTGAACCGACCCCACTCCCAATGCACCGTAATACTCATTGTGACCGGTATAAATAAGTAAAGCGTCGGGTGATTGTTTGAAAATTTCATCAACCAGATCCAATAGAGCGTAACTGTTAATTGCAGACATTGCTACGTTGATAACTTCGATTCTCCTGTCTGGAAAAGCCCTGGAAAGGCTCCGCTCCAAAATATTGGGGAAGGAAGCATTATTCTCGAAAGGAAATCCCGCCGTAGAGGATTCACCCAATACAAATATTCGGTATCCATTGGGAGGTTTTTGTTTTAAAAATAATTTTTTTGGAGGTGTCGGGATAATCGATTGTACAGAAAAATAGCGCCGGGCAACGTTAGGATTGCATCTAAGATATTCCTCATATCCTTCCGGCCCGCCGATGAATAAATCTAAGTTCCCACCATAATTGAAAATACGAAGACCAATTTCTAAAAGGAGTAATAGGAACAGCGGCAGCGAAAGTGTTACTCCCCAAAAAACACGCTTCTTTGCCGGTGAAAATTCTGTTATCGTATTCTGTTTAACTGTCTTCTTTTTCTTCCCTCTATCTTTCATTTAACCGAGTTCAACTCCAATAGTATGATTCTTTCCGTCATGAAGATCCGGGATTTTATTGCCGCTTATTAATTTTCCATCCAGCAAAAGATTCTTTACACCTTTGTTGACGCCCTTCGGATTATTGACGGTAATCGTATACACACTGTTTCTAAATTTTCGTATAACACTAAATTTTTTCCAGGAGCTCGGAACACATGGATCCACGATTAATCCGTCGAAATCGGGACGTATGCCCAGTATATATTGAGAAAGAGTGATAAAAGACCAGGCTACAGTACCCGTTAACCAGGAATTTTTCCCTTCGCCGGGTGTCGGGGCGTCTCTGCCGGCCGTCATTTGACTGTACACATAAGGCTCGGAACGATAAATATCGATCTGATCTTCTTTGGTTGGAGGGCATATACTCTTGTAATATTCCATTGCCTGATCTCCCCGGCCAATGATGGTCTCGGCAATTTGTATCCATGTATTATTGTGTGTAAAAATGCCGGCATTTTCTTTGTATCCGGGTGGATAGGAACTCACCTCGCCCAGATGTACATAGTATGTATGAAAAGCCGGTTGCTGCAAAATAATGCCATTCGGTGTAAATAAATGCTTCCGCACACTGTTCAGGGCCTTCAAAGCATAACCATTTTCTAGTCCAACGCCGCCCAGAACTCCCCACCCCTGGCTCTCAATGAAGATTTTACCCTCTTCATTTTCGGCAGAACCTAATTTCCTGCCATATGAATCATAGGCCCTGATAAACCATTCGCCATCCCATCCATGTCTAAGAATTGTTTTCCTCATATTTTCGGCCTGGTTGAGGTAATCGTTCGCATGCTCGGGTTTTCCTATATTCTTCAAAATGTCCGCCATCTCATCACAGGCTTTACAAAACAAACCGGCAATCATGACTGATTCAGCAACTTTATCATTTTCGATATGTCCTGCTAACTGAAAACTTTCACCCGGCGTCGTTGAGAAACAATTCAGATTGAGGCAATCATTCCAGTCAGCATGACCGATTAACGGCAAACCATGCGGTCCACGGTGATTCAACGTGTACTGAAGAGAGATATACAGGTGATCGAGCAAGGTTGCCTCTGAATTTTTAATATCGGCAAAACCGGCTTTATCGCTCAGAATGGTGTAATCACCTGTTTCTTTTATATATGCCGCTACGGATAGAATCAGCCACAGCGGGTCATCGTTGAACCCGCCGCCTATATCGGCATTTCCTTTTTTCGTCAGCGGTTGATATTGATGAAAACACATACCGTTCGAGAGCTGAGTCGCTGCCAGATCCAAAATTCTCTGACGCGCACGGGCCGGTATAATATGCACAAAACCCAGGATGTCCTGATTGCTGTCACGATATCCAAATCCCCTGCCGATACCTGACTCGTACAGAGATGCTGAACGCGACATATTGAAGGTAACCATGCACTGATACTGATTCCAAATATTTGCCATTCGGTTCACGATCGTATCCGGTGTGTCAACCTGATATGATGAAAGCAAATTATCCCAGTATTTTTTGTGAGCTTCAAATGCACTCAGCACACCTGCGGTTTGTATATATTTTGACCTAACAGCTTCGAATTCATCCTTCCTGATTTTTCCATTATCGAGATATTTCTTTTCAGGCGGATTTTCTCCGTATCCCAATAAAAAATTTATAATCTTTGTTTCACCGGCTTTCAGCTCAATATCAAATTGATGGACGGCGATCGGTAGCCAGCCGTATGCGGTACTATTCCTGCAGCTGCCCTGCATGACGGCCTGGGGTGCATCGAGTCCCTGATGAACGCCGACGAACGCATCACGGCTGCTGTCGTAACCGGAGACGGGTTCGCTCGAGGTAAAATATGCATAATGATTTCTGCGTTCCCTGTATTCTGTGATATGGAAAATAGTGCCGTTCTCAATTTCGACCTGTCCTGTAGAATAATTTCTCTGGAAATTGGTCATGTCATCATTAGCTTCCCAGAGGCACCATTCGACGAAACTCCACAATCTGATTTTCTTCGGAGATTTTGAACGATTTGTTATCTGCACGTGCCAGATTTCATTCCTGGACTCCAACGGAACAAAAAACAATGAAGAGATCTCCAGTTCATTTTTCTGTCCGGTTATCTTCGTGTATCCTAAACCATGACGGCATTCGTATCGATCAAGAACCGTTCGCATAGGCTTCCACATTGGATTCCAGATCGAATCACCGTCTTTGATATACAGATAACGACCGTTGCTATCCATGGGAATATTGTTGTAACGGTAACGGGTCAATCGACGCATCCTCGCATCCTGGTAGAAGCAATATCCCCCGGCGGTATTGGAAATGATCCCATAGAAATTTTCCGTACCCAGGTAATTTATCCAGGGCAGAGGTGTATCGGGGCGTGTTATCACATATTCTTTCTGTTTATCGTCAAAATATCCGTAGCCCATGACTTTTCCTTTTTTGTAAATAATATTGATGAATTCTATTTTTCTTCCTTCTGATTGTAGATCGATGTAAAAAGCGAGTTTTTATGAGATAGACCAATTGCAGCTTTTCGGGCAATTAAATCCTTAATTCGGTATTTCTTTCACCATACGCGGTTTCAAGTTTATCCCACCAGGTGAATTTAAGTATTACTGACGTCGCAACCATCAACACAACACAAATTATTAAAGAACTATATTCTCGGATCACTAGAAATACAGGCGAAGCGACCAATGTTATCTGCCATACAATTCCGACGAGGATATTGAACATATCTCGCTTAAAATCTTTGTTCGCTACAAATTGCCGGTCCACCTCGACGACTTTTTCATGAATTGGCTTCCAGAAACCCCAGGGACGAACATTATGATAAAATTTCATAAGTACTTCATCGCTCTCGGGTTCAGTCATTAACGTAGCAATGATACATCCAAAAATTGAGATAATCAGGATAACAGGGAAAGAATTCATGCTGGGATTACTGGTCAGGGGCCAATTTTGCAGGAAAGGTATTAAGCCAAATTTATCCAGGAAAAGTAAGATCAGCGATGCGGCGATACCACAAACCATTCCCCAGAAGTATCCATATCCATTGAATCTCCACCAGTACCATTTTAGCACGTTTGCCGCCGTATAACCGCCCCACAACGAGGCAACAATCCAGAGGACAATCTGGTTGATCGATTCTACGAAGAATCCTGTCGCTACGCCAACAGCGACAACAGCAATTGAAGCAATATAACTCATGGTAACATATTTTTTTGGTTCCGCATTGGGATTGATATATTTCTTATAAATATCATTAACGATATAGGCAGGCGCCGCATTGACCGTTGCGGCAAAGTTACTCATAAAAGCAGCGAGCAGACCAGCCAACAAAAAGCCTAAAAGGCCGACCGGCATATAATTCGCCAGAACTTCAGGTAAAATCGTTTCGAAATCAGGACTGGCAATCGAGCTTTTATATAGTACATCAAAATTTGTCAACGCAAGAACCGCTAAACCGGCAACCAAGAAATACCGGCTGGGATTAAGTACCAAACTTACCAATGAGCTCATTTTTGCCGCTTCTTTCGGATTGCGCGTTGAGAGAATTCGCTGCATATCATAGTTCGGTGCAGGACCGGCAGCGGAAACGAATATTCCTTTAAAAAGCACCATCACGAAAAACAATCCGAAGAGAGAATACCCGTCTGTTTTTATCCATTGGTTAAATGCGACCACTTTTGTTGCAACAGCAGAATGTACGGTCGACCAATCCAGATTCATACTCGATCCGAAGAACATATTCGTCCAGCCATCGGGGATGACGCTTCGGATCATTTCAGGAGAGACATGATACATGGCGATAATACCTACCGCAATCGAAGAAATTGTAAGAATACCGTACTGTACAACTTCTGTTAATACAACGCTGAACATACCACCCTTAACTACATAGATCGTTGTCAGACCCATCAATATCAGAGCATAAAGGTTAGCATTAATCTGAGGGTATTGAGCAAGAGTCACCGGATCGGATATCAGCGGTGGAAGAAAAGCCACCGCAAATTTTCCGATTCCTTTAAAGCCATAGGAAAGAAATCCAATGACACTGATGAGAGCAAATATGACGACAATAATATGCGAAAGAGTGGCGCCTTTTCCTGTTCCGAACCTTGTTCTAATCCACTCGGCGCCGGTCATAACATTCGACCTGCGGAGCCATGATGATAGATAGACCATGAGGAAAATTTGATTGAACACCGGCCATACCCAGGGCAGCCATATACTTTTTAAACCGTAGACCGAAAGCCAGTAGACCAGGAGCATTGTTCCTGCTATATCAAACATCCCTGAAGCATTCGATATCCCGAGAAGATACCACGGGAGTGTGTTTCCTCCAAGAAAATAGTTTCTAATATCTTTTGAAGCTCTTTTCGATATGTAGAACCCGATGAAAATCGTCGTAGCCAGATACAAAAAAATTATTCCGATATCAATGATGTGAAGATTCATTCTGAAATGCTCCTATGGCCGCATGTCGGTTTAATTAGAAAAAAAAAGCGTCTGCAGCATTGCTGCCACAGACGCTGTACGTGAACATGAATTGAGACTATTTGATCAACATCATCTTTTTCGCCAGCATCTTACTCCCGGCCTCTAATTTGTAGAAATAGATGCCGCTTGCAAGATTCTGACCGTTGAAGTTAACCAGGTAAGTCCCGGCACTCTTTGTTTCATTAACCAATGTTGCAATTTGATTTCCCAACACATTATACACTGAGAGTTTTACTCTCTCACTCTTTGGAATGGAGTAGGAAATCTGCGTTGACGGATTGAATGGATTCGGGTAGTTCTGCTCGAGCCTGTAATTCGTAACTACTCCGCCGTCTTGGTTTTTAATCGCATTGGTAACGGCTAGCACTGCCGTTCCAAATGTATTCGGCTGCTGCCATGTAAGGTTATTTTGTGTCCACCAGTGAAGATTTTTCTGCCGTGAAGGAGCAGCGTTATCCTCATCACCTACTGAAATTTCGTACCCGATCTCTTTGTCAGCTACATAGTCGAATATTGGTACGCCACCCTTCACAAGTTGAGAATGAGGTATCGCAATCTCCCAATTGTAGCCATCGGATTGGGTAGCAGCGTCGTGCCACGGCTTCCAAACCCAGGTACCTATTGAAGTTGTTGTTATTGGATGACTTTCCGGAGTCTCACCATAGTTCCAGTGAACCTGGAGATCATTATCATCATAGGTTGTGGCTTTTTCGTTACCGCCGTCGAAGAATAATTCAATGTTATCGTTCATCCACGGCGAAGTCGCATTTGCAGCGTATAATGAGTCGTCGGTGACTTTAATGAACACATAGAAATTATCTGCATCCCACAATGTCCAACTGGAAACCATAAAGTCTTTCCACGTTTTTGAATTCGTCCCATCAGTATTGAAACCCTTTTGAGCATAAATATCGGTTGTCTCCATTGAACCTTCACATTTGTTATTGGTGATTTCAGGAGCCAATTCCCAGCCTTCGCCTTCAGTCATGTCTCCATCAATGATAGGTGCATTGGAGACAAAGGGGATTTGCAATGTTGGGGAGACTTCAACATTACTTAAAACCGCTGTTCCAAACGTATTCGGCTGCTGCCATGTGAGGTTATTGTTTGTCCACCAGTGAAGATTATATTGCGGACTACTAGCGCTATTCTCATCACCAACCGAAATTTCGTACCCGATTTCTTTGTCAGCTTCATAGGCGAATAGTGGTACGCCACCTTTCACAAGTTGACTATTAGGTATCGCAATCTCCCAATTGTAACCAGCCTGAGTTGTCTTCCACACCCAGGTACCTATTGAAGTTGTTGTTATTGGATGATTTTCCGGAGTCTCACCATAGTTCCAGTGAACCTGGAGATCATTATCATCATAGGTTGTGGCTTTTTCGTTACCGCCGTCGAAGAATATTTCAATGTTATCGTTCATCCATGGTGAAGTCGCATTTGCCGCGTATAATGAGTCGTCGACTACATTAATAAATATATAGAAATTATCCGCATCCCACATGGTACGGGCAGTTACAGCAAAATCGTCATAAGCACGCACACACATTGAATCCGTCGTCCGACCCTCTAATGAGCATTCGACTTTCAGGCACGGAACTGCTGTAACATTAAACCATATATCATCCATCTCACCATCAATGATAGGAGCTGCTGAAGCTTTCGGTATTTGCAGGGTACTACCGATCATTGTCCGGATTCTTTTACCCTTCGCAAACGACACCGAAGAGAGACAGATGACAACTATCAACAATAATACAAGAATTGTAACGAGCTTTTTCATTACATCCTCCTTTTTAAATAAAAAATTGTTTGGTAAAAAAGATAGCTGTTTTCTTTACATAGAATCCCTCCTTTTTTGAATAATAAATTTTGAATTACTTATTACAAGCAATTAGTTAGAATAAATACATATTGTTTTATATTTTACTGCTGAATAGAATTCTATTAAAGAGTTCTTCCAAGATATGGTGCACCATTCTTATCTAATCCCATTTTATACACGCCGCGGAGTAAATCATTCGCCTGACCCATACCTTTATTGAGGAATAAATATCTTCCATTACCCCAAAACATCTGGTCGACTCTCTGAGGCAATATGTCTTCAACATAGAATGGAGTTACTGAACCGTCGTTCTCAAGAACAAAAATTGAATATTGCGGATGGTTTTTCAGACATAAATAAACCGTACCATCGATAGCAATACTAAACGAGCTTATTGTACACTGACTAACAGTGGGATTACTAAGAATATCAACAACAAGTTCATCGGTACTTCCCAACGAACCATCGGTATTAATAATCGTTTTCGAAATGCGTGAACCACTTGCCACATAAACATAATGATTAAATATATGAATGTCAACTATTGGGTAATTATTTATATAATGAGCCGTGGCGGTAACAGCCTTCGTCACATGATCCACCCTATAGAGTCCGTTGGCTTTCCCTGCAAATAGGTTCCCATTTTCGTCAAAATCCATCTTTTCCGCATTATTTGTAAACGTCGCATAGGCGACAGGTGCCTGTGTAGAGTCTTCCCGATTAATAGAATAGATAATTTTTTGATTTTTCAAAGCAATATATAGTAATCCAGAGGGGCCGAACCGTAAGTCTGTTGGTTCGTTAAAGGCAGATTTGTCGTTTTTCATAAATATGGTTGTGTAGAGCCCATCCGGTGTTACTTTATAGAGATATCTAGCGCTTCCTATCCATAGGTATTCGTTTTTATCTATTTCCATGGCATAAAAAGCACGTGCAAGGAGTTTGAAGTCGCCAAATTTCACAATCGGAACTTCGACTTTATAAGGTACCTTCGGTATTCCAATGGCCGCGGGGATTTCGACCTTGACCATGAGATCTCCGGAATTTGGCGGCCGATAGACGACTAAGCTCGTAGGTGTAGCACTTTTTATTATCGCCTTCTGTGTACCGAAGAATACCTGAAGTGAATCGGTATTCGTGGTGAAATTCTGTCCGGCAATCGTAAACTCCCTGATCCCGGCAATCATAGAATCAGAAGGTGAGATACTTGTGATAACCGGATTTGCCGTGTACGATGAGACATCAGAATTATAAATGATGCCCGGTTCGTTATACTCATTGCATGCACTGATCGAGAAGAGTATAATAACACTTGCGGTAAGAAGATGACAAACAGATTTTTTATTTTTCATAGTTTTCCACTCTATCATTTTACATTATAAGACTTACTGATATTCTATGAACGTTATTAAACACACCGAACGGCGTGTAGGAGTAATCGACATCAAAATTAACGGGAGAAACACCAAGGCCGGAAGAAGAAACGCCAAATCCATACGTAACGCCATCCTCACTGTCGCTGCTGATGTACCCTGCTCGTAATGATATCAATTTATGAAATTGATATTCGGCCCCGATTTTAATTTGCTCCGGATGGGACCGTGGATGCGTGCTGTCCAAAAAGAGCATGAGCGAGTGATTTGGTCCGGCTGATCCTATGAAATCGAGAAGGTCTGCCGAAATACCCAATGTAAAGAGCAACGGGAGTTGAAACGCTTCTTGTTCATAGGTTACATCTTTAGAAAAATTCCTTATAGACATACCAAAAGCCAGACTCTTTATACCAGTTTTATAGATAGTCCCGAAATCATACGCTACCGTGTTGGCAACATTTTGTTTCGTCGTGTATGAATTGGTGCCGGTAACCGGAACAACACTCTTGCCCAGTGATTGATATGCAAATCGGACCTGACCACCCACACCAAATTGATTCGAAAGCATAATGGCATAACCGACACCGACGGCTAATGCTGAAGGTTTCATCACTTCGGTATCGATATAACCTTTACTGTTGTTCCATACCATCGTTCCCTGCACATCGCCATAATCAACCGATTGCACACTGATGCCAACTACACCATAATTTCCGGAAGCCGGTGAGACAATCATGCTGAAAGTGAGATACTTAATATCGGCAATCCAGGAATTAATGCTGAAATTGGCGTTTAGCAGCGAGGGCATTTCAGCCATGGTTGCCGGATTATGGTACAATGCACCTGAATAGCCGATAAGTGAGTTTACAGCATCACCCATGGCACCTGCCTTCGCATCAGACGATACACTGAGAAAATTGAATCCCGTTTGTGCCCATTTTACCTGACAATAGGATAGAGATGAAAGCATCCCGATCATGATAATTGCAGTTAAGCACGTGATTATAAACCGATTCACTTTTTTATTCTCCTTTTGGAATTGCACACTTACTGACGCCCCTACAACTAATTAATTATACAAATAAAGAGGTACAGTACCTCAAAGACATTATACTAAATCGTATTAGAGTGACAAAATTAGAATTTTAAATTTGTTGATTGTCACGGGATTGCTCATCCCAAATCGTACAAGATAGACACCCTCTTCGACATGAATCTTGTTGCGCGATCTTATTGTTGGAACAATACGTTCCTCAGACTGCACCAGGATCGTCTGAGTACTACCGGAGATGGTTTCACCGACCATATCATTTGAATAATTTACATCGATCGTGTCACTTTTCATCAGCCGGATCGAAATGTACTCGTTGACATTATCCGCGTTATAGAACAAGCTTGTATAAATGTAAATATCTTTCGATTCTCCGGGTAATACCCTTAATACCGAGTACGTGGTGTTCTCGCCTTTAGGATATCCCACCACCATCAATGAGTCCCGGACAAGTTGCGGCAGACTATCGACCAGCACGCTGAATTTCGGATATAAAACTTGATTTTCGGTCAGGCTATCCTGTGTAAATCTTCGCCACGTTGCAGTGTCCACAAAACCTTGTAGAGTCATTGTCTGAATTGACTTTCCTGTCGTATCGGAAAGAATGATACAGGCCCTACTATCGATATCCGCAATAGTATATTCCTTATTTTTAAATTTTTCCGGCAGGATGCTGTCGCACCCGATACCGATCATTACCACAATTCCTACCAGAAATAGTTTTAAAAAGGAAGCATATTTTTTCTGACATTGTCGGTACATTTCGTTCTCCAAATGATTAAAGTCATCTGATGATTATAAATTTTCGGAAGGTATTGTCGCCCTTCCTGAAGATCAATTCACCTGAATCCGAATAGATGTCTTGTGTAACCTCGAAATACGCAATATATAATCCACTGACCACGATCTGTTCGGAAGAAGTCGCCGAATTCCAAATTTCATCGCCGCTTCCGCTGATATGATTTATTGTCTGTATCAAATCCCCGGTTTCGGTATAAATTTTTATCACACAATACGCAGGCAGACCCAAAAAGGCGAGTCTGTCAGGCGTATCCTTCCCAAATTGGAGGTCCTTTGCTCTAATATTATAAGGATTAGGAACCACTCGTATTTCTGAGAGTTGCTTCTCGGAAGGACGTGTTAAAAATGCCTCATGGTTCGTCATCGTATAAAATTTACTACTGACAAGAGGTTCACCGGCCGGGATATTCAGAGCGGCCGATCCGGGATTCGTCGTACCGTCATCTTTCGACTGTATATAATAAAAATAATTAAATCCTCGTCGCGCGTTCCTGTCTTCGTAACTATTCGCCAAATTATTTTTATTGCACTCAAAGATCATATCGTATGTCGTATCCGCTCTGCCTTCTGCCCTGTAGAGTCTGTATCCGTCGAAGTTCGACTCTATTTTCTCGGGGGGTTCCCATATAAGAGTAATCTTATTGCCACCGGATGTCACCTGGAATGTCTTTGGCGGCTGTGGAGGGGCGGGTATTGCATATCCGCTCTGATAGTTGGCTCTCGCTCTCCGAAAAGTCTGGAATAAGGAATCTTTCCCGGAAAATACCCAGGTATTTTTATAAGTATTTCTATCGGTCGTCGTGGATCCGTTTGGAAGTATGAACGGAGGTGTATTGGCGATGTAATTCCTGATAATTTCTCTGTTCAGGCGTCGGTTTATACTGTTGATTCCTTCTGCGATGACAATCCGAATACTATCGTCAGGGTTCAGTGTATACGGACCGTATCCCTGGGCACTTGCATACCCCCCCGGATCTCCCAATCCTACCGTTGTGGGGAAACGTGCTGGCCAGCCATTTGCATCTTTTCCAACATATTCAGCATGAGTCTGGGCCGGATGTCCTTTTGACATGAACTTATACTTACTGTCCATCAAAGCCATATCATACTGATTGACACCCTGACCGTCCTGATCCGAGCCCATATATTGTGTATCAAAAGGTTGTGCCGGATCATTAATATGTTCCTGAGGCGATTTGTCGGCATAAAGAACCGCAACGCCTGCGAACTTCGTCCCAGCCATCACTGACCCGGGCATGATTTCCTGACCGGTATAATGAGGAAGTCCGATATCCACCAACACTCCCGGAGATGCCGAAACTGGGCCGTAGTATTCCCATTGAGCAGTGAATGCATCGGGGAATGGACACGGATGAGCTGCATCCTGACCGAATCCATCATTAATAGTATTCAATCCCCATGAGGCACCTGTCGGGGCCCAACCCTGATGATACGATTCACCGGCAAATCCTAAACGGAACTGAAAGTGGAATATTACACCGGTGAGTGTTTTATTTAATTTCCTCTGACCACTGCCGTCGATGATGCCGTCATTTTTAAAGACATATTCATAGATGTAGTAATTATCATTGTACTGTTGTGTGAATGCGAGCACTTTTCTGGTCATTGATACACCGATGGAGGTATGGATCTTATTATAGATCATACGGTCCGCTTTCAAAGTATCCTGAACATCATCTAATACATCGTTGGGATCAAGATCAGATGCGTGCATTCCATCAACCAGGACTGACGGATGATTAAATTTACCTACCAGTGAGAATGATTCGGGAAATATCTCCGAGCCTAAATATATGAATAGACGGCCCGAACAGGCTACCTTATGCGGAAATGTTCGTCCGTCAACCGGATCGGCGAAATTCGTCGTTCCGATCCAGACCGACTGTCCGACAAGGACATCCTGATTGATGTTTTCTGCCGGCCATTTTAATCCATCCAGCTGGTCCGTCGTAGTGAATGCCCTGGAACGTCTGCCGTATTCGATCTCAGCACCGCCGTTCGAAAACCAGTTTCGAAGCTGGCTTACCCATACCCATTTGATCTCCTGAGGGCCCGTAACCTGGGCATATATTGTATCTATACCGAATGCACTGCAAAGCGAAAAACCAATTACCACTTTCAACAGATATTTTTTAATCATGTGAATACTACCCTTCATTTTCAGAATTAAAATTTAAATGATAAATTGATACCATAAAAAATTTGTCTCGGATTCAGGAAGCTGAATGATGTATTATTCGGCATATCGATGTACGCTTTATCATCTAAAACCTGCTGCAGACGATTGCCTAATTCAGGGTGATTAGGGTTGTCCTTCATTTTTTCCCATTTGCTGTCGAGATACACCATGTATTCTTTTGTCGGCTTGTCGTAATAAATGACCCCTGTCTTGATATCGGCTGTATTCATCCCGTTCACGTTTCCGCTTTGTTCGATCGGCTGGAAATCTATTCCTTCTTTCCGGACAGAGCCTGCACGATCTGTTCCCGGTATGTTGTCATAGGCACGATTCTCGGGTAAGTGGAGCGACTCCATATAGTACTGGAAGTCGTAGCTATCATAAAAACTCTTGCCCGACAGGAACTGTGAATTCAACAGATTCCGAACTTCCATAAAGAACATAAGCGAGAACATCTTGAAATCGAAAGTCTTGTTGAGGCGAAGATCTATATTATAGTAGTCCGATAACTGAACATTGTTGATCTCTTCGGGGATAACTCTCTGTTGATATGTAATATATCCACCGGCTCTCCATTCTGCTGTTAAGTTCAGAGTCCAGTCACCAAGAGGACGGATTGCAGCAAACTGCGGCCCAAAATCCTTCGGTGTCAAGAATGTGATACTTGCATTGGCACGAGGCTGCGGAACCGGTTTTTGCTGGTACAGCAGGGCCGTATTCTGGTCTATAATTTTCTGCTTGCTCGGGTCCTCATCGATCGTCGGTTTCCCAAAAGCACCCTGGGTTACCACCTGATAGGTGAAATTGGCAAAACCACGGATCCAGTCGCCGGAAGATTTTCTGAATGTTAATTCAAATCCGCGGATATCCGCATAGCTGTTGTTATTCGCCGCGTAGTAACCAATACCTTTTTGATCGCTTAAATAAGCGGTATAAGCCTGTTGATCGGTGATGTCATGATAAAATGCGGAAAGTTGCAACAGGTACGATTCAAACAACGCGTGATCATAACCTAATTCATATGAGACTGTCTTTGCCTGAATTAAATTTGGATTACCATAATTGGACATACCCCCTGTCGCACTGCGACCCACTCTGAATATCTCTTCATATGCAGGCATTTGTTTGAAGTGCCCGTAATTAAAGTACAATTTTGAATTCTCTGTAATCGGGTGCGATATGCCCAAACGAGGGCTGAGGGCAACGTCGACTTTTGCTTTTGTTTTTGGATAATCGGCACTCGAATTATACGAACTGGAGAAATATAATTTATCGAAAGGATTAACATCCGCCCATTCAGTATTTGGATTGCTGAGATCCATTCTTAAGCCTAAATTGGCGATAAATCCTAATGCTTCTATCTTATCCTGAGCGTACAAGGAGAGACGGTACGGCTTCCAGTTTTCTTTCACATAATTTACATCATTGAAAAATACCTTCACCCAACCATAATCCAAATCAAGATCGTAATATGAGAATTCAATTCCTGTCTTGATCAGGTGGACGCTGGTCAATTGGCTTGTCAAATCTGCCTTTAATGTGAAGGATTTCAATTTGCTGGAATCACGTGCCGTAGCACTGTGACCGCCGAAGAACATCCCTGAAAGATCAGAGTTCGGCAAAGGATTATACCCGTTTGGAGCCTCATCGACAAAATAACCCGGGACTACTTCGTAACGCCTTGTTGTATCCCGGTTCTGGATGGGGCCGACAAGGTAACTAGTATTGACATTCTCTATGCTTATCTCATAGACGGTCGACGCAGTTACAAACGAAGTGAGTTTCGCAGCAAAGGTGAGGTGACTGATTTCGGCTTTACTATACCAGGAATCACAGAAAATCCTTGACGGTCTCTGCTCGTTCGTGACCTCAGCGATCTCAAGTGGTGTGCGCATATAGTCTGAAGGATTCCAAAATTGAACGCCGGTGATCCCGAATGAAGGATTCCAAAATTGTCTATCGTCCGAGTTGATGGGGACGGTAAAGGTTTTACCCATAGTAGCAGTTAGCTGCAGCTTCATATTCTTTCTTACGTCAGAATTCAGCTTAAATGACCAGTTATAGTCTTTATAATCGTCGCGGCTGAGAGGTATAAGAAGCATTTCTCTGTTCATCACAAAACTGGTAAAGAATCGTAGATTGCCCAGTTTTTCGCCTATTAGCGGAACTGGACCGCCGAAACTTCCGTCAATATAATAATCGGGTGCTTTCGTAGGCCTTCTTCTATGTGTCCATTCCCAGTAACGTTGAGCTCCGGCAGGTGTAAGATCGTTGGTAGGATCACTGTCTGCCATCAATCCCTCAGAAATAGAATTCCAGCCGTCAAATTTAGGATACTGCCTCTGGGTATATTCATCCCACGCCCCGTTTTTTGTTCCCACCCAGCAGACATCAGGATCTAAATACGGACGGTTCCAACAGGAATTAGGATCGTACACAGATATACCAAAATTTTTCTGCTGTGCAGGGCTGTATTTCACCGTTATCGACCCGGCATAGGAGGCGACATCCCCTTCTTTTTCAATGATATTGACTATACCTGAGCGTACCTGTCCGTACTCGGCGTTAAAACCTCCACGCTCAACGGAAACTTCCTGGATTGAAGTCAGGGCGATTGTTGTGATAGGCTGGTTATTTCTGGGATCACGTAAAGTAGCACCATCAATTTGAAAAAGTAATTGATCTGCACTGCCACCTCTCACTACAAAATTTTTATCAACTCCCGCCTGAAAGCCCATCATATCACCAACCGAGGAGACAGGAAGACTTTCAATTTCATCCGACTGAACTGAAACGATACTTGTGGATACATCCTTTTTTACGAGGCTTCGTTCTGCGACGATGATAACGGCTCCTGTTTCAATTGCTTGCGGCGTCATTTCAATATTGACAGGTGCTGTTTGATCTATAAGAACACGCACTCTCGTAACAGTCACTGCAGAATACCCAACCATGCTTGCTACGACAGTTTGCACACCCGGCGGTACGTACAGAATGGCATAATAACCATCTATATTCGTGGTCGTGCCCAGGGTTGTTCCTTTGACAATGACATTAACACCTATCAGCGGTTCACCAGTCTCTTTATCCACGATTCTGCCGGCTATTTTTCCAGTGGTTCCCGCAAAAATAACACTTACCATTAATGAAAATAGTAGGACAGAAAAAATAAGTATTCGGTATTTACCCGATGACATAGAATTTCTCCTTTGGTAGATTCTTTCTTTTCTAATTTTTACACTTTCGATTTGACAAATGTAATATATAGTGGTAAAAACTGTTATTTGAAAGTCCCGTTTTTTCTTTGGTTTGAAATATCAGTCCAGAATCCAAAACCTAGAAGGCATGCAATAACTTTTTAAATCATGCAGACCTCTCAGACAGACAGTTTAAAATCGTTGCAGTAAAAAGTGAAGGTATTAAACAGTTTTTGGCATGAACCGAAATCCATGCTTGGGGATTAAAAAATCAAGAAAAATTGAATGATAAAATTTATTTTTTATAATAAAAGAGCCTCTCATTCAATACTCAATACTTATAATTTACTACCGGTACTTATTTCGGCGGGCTTTGAAGCAAACATAGTCTTTTTTTTTTTGAATGTCAATAGTTATCGCTTTTTTTATGTCAATAGTCCGTCATTTCTATTAATACTTTACATTAAAATACGATAATCCATTGAATTTCAACAACATCTGTGCCATTTTTAAAAAACCTGTTTTTTATTATACAAATCATCATACGACTTTTGAATGATTATTATGCTAATAATAGCCTATTGTCAGCTATGATAATCCAAGAAGAAGATTAAGTTTATTGGCCTTTCAATCCAAGTTCTTTGCACATTCTATGATAATTCGGAGGAGCCAGGCCGAGTTTTCGTGCCGCCTCTGCATCCGATGAAGAATTTTTGCGGACAAAGGTGAAGTACTTCTTTCGAAAGATGTGTTCCATCTCTCGCAGTGAGAGAGTATTTTCGAAATCCCGAAATAGTATTGCATCGCCGCCAGCGGACAGTTGAAGTGAGGGGTGAAGAGATAACATTTCTTTTACAATATCCGAAGTGATTATATTTTCCTCCCGAAGGAGAAGGCGTTGAACTACATTCATAAGTTCCCTGACATTACCCGGCCATGTATATTCTTTAAGTATTTTGAAGGCGTTTTCCTCTGTGGTAGGAGTCTGTCTGATCATATCTATACTCATCTGGCGCATAAAGTGCTCCCAGAGTACGAGAATATCCTCCGGCCTTTCTTTAAGCGGAGGTATGTAAAGGGGCACGACATGCAACCGATAGAATAGATCTTCACGAAATCTCCCCGCTGCAACCTCTTTTTGTAGAACCTTGTTCGTTGCGGCAATGAGACGAACGTCCACTTTGATTTTTTCGGTCCTCCCAATTTTCTCGATCTCACCGTCCTGGATGACCCTGAGTAATTTAACCTGGGCAGAGAGGGGAAGTTCGGCGACTTCATCCAGGAAAATTGTGCCGTGATTAGCCTGTTCAAAAAGTCCCCGCTTGCTTGTGCTTGCTCCCGTAAACGAACCTTTCTCATAACCGAATAATTCGCTCTCAATTAAATCATGAGGAATACTCCCGCAGTTAATGGGAATAAAATTTTCCAGCTTTCTCTTGCTTTCATAATGAATGTTTATTGCGACGAGTTCTTTGCCTGTGCCTGAAGCGCCCGAAATCAGGACTGTGGCATCGATCGCAGCCAGTTGCTTGATCTGTGCGCGAACCTTTTGCATTTGTTCTGATATTCCGAGAATTCTAGTACGTGACAGCATGCCTTCAACGTTGTGCAGCAGTTTCTTCTCGGACCGCGAATGTTCGCGCTCAAGCCTTTTCCTTTGATAGGCGTTGAATATACTCAATATGAAATCGGTCGGCTGATAGATATAGCCTTCAATATCAGTCGGATACTTTGTGCAATACCAAAACGCCCCTGCCTGTAAGAGTCGATTCGCAAAATCAAAGTCTGTAATATTCACGGTCATTTTTGTAATAACAATGATTTGCAGCGATGGAGCCACCCGCTTAATCGCCCGGATGAGTGCTTCTCCCATAACACCACCAGCAATCTGGAGATCCATTATTATTACATCGAATTGGTCATTGTGCTGCGCCAACAGTTCCAATGCCGTGTCGCCGTTCGAGACGACTTCGCGTATCTGTATTTGATCCGAGAACGGTTTGAGTGTACTTCGAACTCGACGGACGTCGAACTCTTCATCCTCGATCAGTAAAACACCTATAACATCGTCTGTAAACATATCTGCTCCGTTTTTTCGTCTTCTCAATGTTGTACTATAAACACGAACCTGCAGCCCCCTTCGGGCAGATTCTCCGCATTTATCTTCCAGCCGAATCGTTGCGTGGCGATCTCGTATGCAATGTAACAACCGTACCCGGAATGTTCCTTGCCCGTTATATCGCCTGATGTCACCTGTTCCTGAAATATTTTCTTAACGCCGTGCTCATCGCTTTCTAAAAGGCCGAGGGGGATTCCGTTTCCATTATCAGCAATCATAATAGTCGATTGCCTCAGAACGGGATTGAATTCCGTTTTGATTGTGATTACTTTCTTATCCACACCTGCATGATCCATACTGTTCTGGATGATCGGTTCAAACACCTCCCAAATGACATACTCATTGATGGCAACATCAGGCAGCAGGGGATCAAGCTGCAGATTGAACTTCGTTGCGGGCCGGTTATCCGACAGCCGCTGAAAGATATTTTCGACAATGAATTTAATAACCTCGTTGACATTCGTTTTAAACATCGGACCGCGTATTGTGTGAATTGGAGGATCATACCACTTCATATCATAGATCACCCGTGCGATGAAACTGGCATACCTGCTGATACGATTCTTGATGAAATTAATATTATCTGCCGTTAAATTCCGTAAATCTTCTTTGATAAATCCTCCAATCTTTTCGGCCTTATGGTGGGTATGATAGATACGCTTGGTAAAAAGCATTTCCTTTTGGTGATTGATCTGTTCTGTCAGATGTTGTTTTTGTTCTTCAAACAATAATCGTTGCGCTTCGTTGCGTTCTGCGAGTGTCCGCGTAGAGATATAAAACATAGCCAGTAATCCGATAATAATAAGAGCAGAATATACCAATGCCGTTTGATTGTAATTGGTCGACATTTCCTCGGTAAGAAATGTAAGATCCGGAGAAGTTTTCATATATACTACGCCGACAAATTCTCCCCGGGGAACGAACGGAATAAATACATGGAATATATGCTGCCGTTCCACCAATGTGTAGTTTTGTTCTATCTTACGAATTGTGTCCTGCACCGATCGGAACAAACGAATCGCCTCGGCGTGCGTACTATCCGAATTCCGAACACTCTTTGCATCTCCAAATAAATAGTTACACAATTGTTTACCATCATCGATTGATACTATCGTGTTTTCATACGGGATCAATATACAGACGCTTTGAACATTCTTATCGAGTAATTGCTGACTAAAAATGATGTTAAAGTCCTGTATGATCTTTCGTTCTTCGCTTTCCGAGAGCTTTGCCTTCGGACTCTTGGACTCGAAAAGCATTTCTATTGAAGTGGCGGTCAGATTGGCAATACGCTCGGCAGCATCCTGCTGATACCATTGCTGGGATTTCACAAATACTTTTCTGAGCGAATTTTGATTCATGAAAAGAACGAAGAATTGGAAGACAATCAATACCAGTGCAAGCACTGTAATGTGCCGGATCTCGAAACGATACTCGTGATATCTGTCCCGGAACAGTCGAAGATATTTCATTATTGTACCCATCATTTGATCAGCACCTCGCTGGAACGAATCAATTCATCAGAACGGGTAAGAGCTTCTTCGACCGTAATTTCCCGTTTAATTGCCAGGTGCGCATAATGGGAAATAATATCCGAGACCTTTGTATATTCGATAAGTGCAGGTCGATGAAATCCGCGGCGTAGCAATTTATGGAAAAAGATTAGCTCGTTATGAGTGCGCAGGAACAGACTATCTTCATAAACAGAATTAATTGCCGGTAAATATCCCATACGTTCGAATATCATCCGTTGAATTGCTTCGCTCTGAAAAAACCGGATAAATTCAATTGCTGCCGCTTTTTTCGTTGAAGACTTCGATATCATCAAATTCCAGCCGCCGAATACCGAGGTCGATGGTCTCCCTTCGAAATGGGGTAAAGGTGCTTTCGCGATGTTTTTGAGCTTTGCCGTATCCGGGTAAGATGTACGGAAGTTCTGGACAAAATCGGGCCAACTGCGCATGAACACGGCATCGTGATCAAGCATGTATGTATCGCACAGGTATTCATCGAAATCCGTCACAACCTGGGGAGTCGTCCCATCTTTCACGAAATCGACCATCATCTGAAGAGATTTCACTGCAGATGGAGAAAGAAGATGAAAGGTATTGGATTTTAGAAATCCAGGTTCATAACCGACGGCTAATTCAAAGAAATTACATACCAGTCCTTCGTAGTCTTTTGCCGGAAACAGAAAGAACGGTTTATTTATATATCCAAGCCGCTTGCGTAGCCGCGCTAATTCTTTCCATGAAATTGATTCCTGGAGCCGCTTCTCGACCGCGCTTGCATCGGGTAATCTGTGAATAATATCCCGGCGATAATACATAAGCCCTACATCCAGATACATCGGCATCGCCACCAGTGTTCCTTCATACACACACGATTTCATCGCATCGGGCAGCAAGCGCCGTTTCTCATCTACACTGAAGTAGGAATCCAGCGGTTCACTCCATTTCGCAAAACGTGGAACCCAAATCAGGTCGACGGCAAAGATATCGAGTTTTTCACTTTTACTTCGCAGTGAACGCGCCAGCAGCTCTTTACGTTCGTTTGTACTGAATTTAGAAAACGGTAAATTGACGGGAATTACTTCGATTTTCCCTTTGTGCAAACGATTGAACTCATCAATCGCGAGCTGATGCGAGGGTGAGATGTTATCAGCATAGTATAACTTTACAGGCTGGTCCCTCTCTTCAACGTGGAATACATTGAAAATTGTCGTAAGCCAGCCTATGCCGATAATTATCGGTATAATAAGAAGGAGCAAAAAAAGAATATATCTCTTTCGCATAAAAAGTCTAATCCGTTCAAAAATCGATACCTATTTTCAATCTAAGATGTAATTGGCAGACTTACAAGTTTATGTCGGTAAGAATCGTTTAGATCCTGCAGGCTTCATATCGATACAGGATTCAATGTGACAATAAGACCCTCAATTCTAACCTCTTGTGGCTCTCTCTATAATATAGCAGGGGTTGATGAAAACAAAGCCACTAATGAGACGTTCTGAAAAAACCAGCCGGCCCTTCCTGAGGCCGTTTTAATCCGAGATTCTTAATATTTTTGATTATCTTTCCGATAAGTACGAATTGAAAAAGAACTTGACTTTTTAAGAAAACATCTATATTATTCAAGCAGTTAGTCTACCTTAATTTCAATTCAATTTAGGATAATTTTTCTCGAAGATCAGGAAGCCAATGTAGCCTTTTTAGGTCTCTAAACGGCAATCTTGGCGCATAATATGGAGGCTTCCAATTGGTTATCCTTACCAAAACTTTTTACTCGACCTTGGAAAATCAAGGTGGAGTATGACTCACGCAACTATTTATTTTTTCATTTCGTGAATAATAGAAAAAAACCTCGCCTTCAGGCGAAAGCGGTTTCTTAAACTGGAAGGAGGAATTGAAAATGAAACAACTGAAAAGGGTGATAATACCGATTCTGTTGTTGGTAGTTGTATCGGCGTTACCACTTTGGTCCGGGACGACGGGAAAAATCGCCGGCACTGTTATCAATAAGGCAAACGGCGAGCCTGTACCCGGAGCCAATATCGTTGTTGCTGGGACATCATTAGGCGCGTCAACAGATCTCAATGGTCACTATACCATTTTGTACGTACCGCCAGGGACTTACAACGTTCAGGTATCTTTCATCGGGTTCCGAAAGATCACTATGAATGATGTCCGGGTGTACATCGATCAGACTGCACGCATCGATTTTTCTTTGGAAGTGCAAGAGATTGAGTTAAGCGTGTCGGTCGTTCTCGGCGAACAGTTGACTATCAGGCCTGATGTCGCAACCAGCGTCGCTGCAGTCTCAGATAAAGAAATAGCGAGCATGCCAATCAACAACGTGGTGAGCGCAGTTGGATTACAGGCGGGTGTTCGTGGCGGTTGGAGCGGTAATCTCAACGGTGCTCAGCAAGGGGGATGGGTAGATAAGACCTCAAATAATCTAAATCTTAGAGGAAAAGTCAGTGTCCAGGGCGGATTAAATATCCGCGGTGGCGAAGGCGACGAAATTCTTTTTATGGTTGACGGCGTTACGATGCGTGATCCGAGAAACAACGAGCCATCAACCAGAGTCGCGTTAAGCGCAGTGAAAGATATAGCGGTGGAACGAGGCGGATTCAACGCGGAATATGGTCAGGTTCGATCCGGTGTAATCAATGTAACGACACGAGAAGGCGCCAAACGTGGTTACTCTGGAAGTTTCCAGTTGCGGCTCAGTCCTCCTGCACCGAAGTACGTAAGGGCAGCCGGCGTTCTGGATATTCAAGATCCTAATTCCTTCGTCTTGCGTCCCTTCTTCGACCCTGATGTATGCTGGACGGGGACTGCGAACGGAAAGTGGGATCAATATACGTCGAGGCAGTATGTCGCATTCAAGGGATGGAATGAAGTCTCAAAAGAGCTCTGCACAGATAACGATCCAAACAACGATCTAACGCCAGCCGGAGCACAGCGGGCTTTCGAATACGAGACTCGAAAAGTTCAACCCAACAATCAGGCGGATTATGACATAGATGCTGGCTTTGGCGGCCCGGTTCCTTTCATCGGTCAGTATCTCGGGGATCTTCGGTTCTTCACTTCATATCGCAGTACACGCGATGTGCTGGTATGGCCCCTGACAAGACCCGATTACAAGGATTTTAACTGGATGATGCAGATGACATCGGATATCACACCCACGATGAAACTACGTCTCTCGGGCATGGTCGGAAGACAATTTACAATCAGGCATAATTGGGATGGCACTGGTCAATATTTCTATCCACATTATCCGAATGAAATTGCCGGTGTTACGGCCAACAATTTTAGCAGTTTAGCCGATTTATTCTTCTTTTACTCGGACTTCAACTTCACACCATCCCAAGTCGGAGAGCAATCACTTGCCGCTAAATTGACGCATGCTATTAATCCCAGTACATTTTATGAAGTATCTCTGGAACACTTCAGACGGGATTACGATACGGAACCCTTCGCACTACGAGATACATCAGTACATTATGAAATCATCCCTGGATTTTTCGAGGATTCAAATCCATTCGGTTACTGGCCCGGGACGACTAATGGTGTCATAATAAACGGGAATATGCACGCCTCCAAAGCTCGAGACTGGACTGTTGTTAGCTCGACAACTTTAAAAGCCGATTTTACAAGTCAGGTCAATTTCCAAAATTTGGTAAAAGGCGGAATCGAGTTCGATTACAACGATCTGAACTTTGACTATGGAACAATAAATTCAGGTACGGAAGGAAAATTATACTCAAGCCGTGTCCAAATGCGCGTCTTCCCAATCAGAGCTGCCGCTTATGCGCAGGATAAACTGGAGGCAAAGGGATTCACCGTAAATCTCGGATTGCGTCTGGATTACAGCGACCCGAAATCATCATGGTGGAGTTTGGATCCGTATAATGTCAACTTCTTCTCTCCTGCTACCACCGAGGCAATGACCTTTACAATGGAAAAACCTAAACCACAGTGGCAATTGAGTCCACGTCTGGGTATTGCACACCCCGTTAGTGAGGATTCAAAATTATTCTTCAACTACGGGCATTTCAGAGAGGTTCCACAATACGAGAGTTTATTCCGCGTTCAGCGGAACGATTCACGGCAGGTAACGAGCCTTGGCAATCCAAACCTCATTCTGGCCAAGACCATATCCTATGAGCTAGGATACGATCACATTCTGTTTAATGATTACCTGCTTCAAATTGCTGCATTCTATAATGATATTTCCGACGTGCAAAATTTCACTGAATATCAATCAATAGTCAAAAATGTTGATTACGTCGAATCCTCATCTAACTACTATCAGGATACACGAGGATTTGAGTTGACCCTTCGCAAAACAACCGGACGATGGTGGTCCGGCTTCGCAAATTATACATATCAGGTGAACACTACGGGGCATTTTGGTGAAGGTTTGGTGACCGACGATCCTTCTGCTCAGAAAAGATATAATGAAGCGACTGTCAATCTGTACCAGGACCGCCCGATTCCTCAGCCGTATGCTAGACTTAATCTAAGTCTCTATACTCCGGAAGATTGGGGCCCTGATATATTCGGACATAAGATTCTCGGCGGGTGGAGAGTAAATGCAACTGTGGATTGGCAAGCCGGTTACTGGACAACGTATAATCCAAAAAATATTGCTTCGCTGGCGTACAACGTACAGTCCTTAGATTACTATAATACAGCTTTGCGGGTGGACAAGATTGTACAGATCGGAAAATTTAAGCTGCAATTGTTTATGGACATAAACAATGTTTTAAATACACTCCGACTGTGGAATACCGGCCAAGCCTATTATTTAGCATCGCTCCATCTTCCTGCGAGCGACCAGTACGACAATATCCCGGGTAGTGATAAGGTGGGCGCGTATCGGAAACCTGGTGTTGAATGGCAGCCCGAAGTGTATCAGAATACTATTGATCGAAGCAAGGGTGGGGAAACACGTCCAATTTATTTTGAGAGGAGCACAGGCCTATACTGGCAGTACGTCTATAATCCGGCTATTACAGATATTTCACAGCGGTGGTCTCAGGTTGATCAGGCCAGAATTGATCAGATCAACAATGACAAGGCGTATATCGAAATGCCGAGATCTTCTACATTCTGGTTTTTAGATCCACGGCAAATCTTCTTCGGCGTTCGACTTTCATTCGATTTCACAGACTAGCAAACAAATAGAGACAGCCATGAAAAAACATGCAATGAAAATAGGAATCCCATTTCTGGTGCTTGCGATAATCTTTACGATCGCTGTTGGTTCCCACACCAGTTATGCGCAACAAGCTCGATGGCTCCGTATTGTACCATTACAAGGACCCGTCAATGAATTAGGGGCAGAATTCGAGACTGAATGGAACACCGGTAATGCCGACTTCTTCTCTTGGCCCGCTCAATATGGTATTGGTCAGAATACATGCCGTATGAGAGGCATGTGGATCGGATGTAAGGATTTCGACGATCCGGTAGCAAATAAGGTTTTGAGTTATAAGGTTATCGGTGTTGGCCCACGGGATGGCTCAAACCGGATTGGTATGATATTTCCAGTAAAAATTAAAATGATTGGGAGAGGCCCACATCCCGTTTTGAGAGTTGACGACAAAGCCGCATCTGACCTTGACACCTACGATGTACTGGATGAGGTAAATCCGGATCTTGAAGCAGACCGTGTTGTCCTCGTGAATTTCAATACATCCATAGGAGTCTCGGTTACGAAAAAAGTGATGGCGTTCGACCAATCGAATAACGATAATTACTACATCAACGACTGGGTCTTTAAAAATACAGGAATCTATAATGCGGCAGGCGGCGTTAAACAACAAACACTTACCGACGTCTATTTCTTCTTTGCAGACCGGGATGCCTGGGCAGGTGTAAGTAATACGGGTTACGGCACAGGATGGGGATCATGGGAATCTACATGGGGTGAGAGTAATATCATTCACTCGTTTGGCCAAGATCCGACTGCACCCGGATTTGATATGAGGGGTGTAATTTGTTGGACCGGTGCCGATGTTAAGCGTACGACCCTTTCATATAAAGAGGTTTGGGGAAATCCCGCCCAGGACCAAGACGGTCAGCTCGCTTCGGCTAAATACTGGGGAAGTGTAATATTACATGCCGACAAAAGCTCGAAAGACACATCGGATGATTTGTATCAGCCAAGAACCAACAACTTTATACAGGCCGACATGGCTCCCTTAAATGCCAGTGCGGATCAGTACACAGAATCATTCATGAAAAGCCGATACGATGTAATGAGTTCAGGCTATCCGGACATACAACATGATGCAATCGTTGGAGGCGGCTACAATGACACCTATCCGACGACATATACTTATCCAGGTGCAGCATCAGGTGGAAACGTGCAAACCAGCGTAGGGTTTGGCCCCTATACATTGGCGCCTGGCGATAGTATTCATATCGTATTTACTTTAGGAATAGCAGGGATCTCGTGGGAAAAGGGACGTGAGGTAGGCGGTAACTGGCTTCAATATTATAAAAATACGGGAGTAACACCGACTCTTATCCTGCCCGACGGAAGCACAACAACTGACCATAATTTTTATAAGTATCAATGGGTTGCGACAGGAAAAGATTCCATCATGCAAACATTCCGCAATGCGGTACGAAACTATAACTCCGGATATAAAATCCTTAAAGCTCCACCGCCACCTGATGTATTCTCGGTCAACTCCGGCGGCGATCGGATTATGCTTTCATGGTCATCGAATGCGGACGCGGCCCCCCACTTCGACGGATACGTGGTATACCGTTCTCGTGGGAATGTCCTAGATCGGAATACGAAATACGAAAAGATATTCGAATGCAGCAAATCGAATGTTGCCCATAACTTCGATGATATCACTGCAATCCGTGGCTTTGACTATTACTATTATATACAGTCTAAAGACGATGGGACACAGAACGACGTTCATCCCGGTCTTCCCCTTTACAGCAGTCTGTTCTGGACGGTAACAAACCAGCCTGCTACTCTGCAGCGACCGGCTGTCACAGGACCACCAACATCTCCGGCCGTTGATACAACCCATTGGAAACAGCTCGTATCGAAAGGAACCTGGGTCTCCGGTGCCGATTATGTCCCCAATGACGAAGTGACCTTTGGTGCATTAAGTTATGTGTGCGTAAAACGGGATTCTGGCGGCAAGCAGACTCCGGATATAGATACGACTAAAAGCTGGAAACCGGAAATATCGAAAGGAGCATGGGTTTCCGGCAACGGTTATGCAAAATACAATGTCGTATCCTATAACGGTGTAAATTACTATTGCTATAGCGAGGTTGCCCAGGGCTCGTTATTGGAACAAGTCCGTGTAGTCCCGAACCCCTACGATATCCGAGCCCGTATGTTCCAATTTGGCGATCAATCTCAATACGACCGGATAGCTTTCTTCGGGCTACCGGGTCAGTGCAACCTAAAGATCTTCACAGAACGAGGTGATCTAATCTGGCAGAAAAGTCATACCAATGGTACGGGTGATGAGCTCTGGGATTCGATGACCTCATCAGGACAGATAATAGCCAGCGGTATTTACATTCTCTATGTTGAAGCTCCCGGAG